>Ga0310696_10000120_pt1 | contig 133741 bp, 129 predicted proteins | sample AusTroGonzalo_MG_4_FD_203885 | JGI IMG/M metagenome (GOLD analysis project Ga0310696, IMG submission 203885) | Bovine rumen microbial communities from tropical cattle in Woodstock, Queensland, Australia - Gonzalo_02 (v2) (version 2) | ecosystem: Host-associated > Mammals > Digestive system >...
GATCAGATGTCAATCGGACGCACGGTGAACCTCCTGGCTCCAGCCAGCTCTGACCCTGAGATTGTCAAAGCTGCCATGAAGGCTATGGAAGGTTGTATATCTACTGCAACCATAAGCCATTATATATCAGAGGAAGAAAAGTTGATTGCAAGCAATGTGGATGAACTTCTGCTGACCACGCGCCAGCATTCTCCCTTCCCATGGGGAGGGGCTGGGGGTGGGCCTCCCTTCCAATGGAAACGCGCCGGGGTCATCGTCAGTGGCATTGTTCCTGATTCGGAACTACAGACTAACTTTCTTGACATCCCGCCAATCCTGAAGCAGAAACTAACAAAACTGTCTGAGGTTGCAGATGCCATTAACCGTAAACACGGGGATGAAACAATGATGGTGGCACAGGCGATGAGAAGCATTGATCCGGCAACAGGCAAGGCCATCACATTCCGCAACAGCATCCTTCACGACCGCCGTTCTCCGTTCTACACGACGGATATAAAGGATATTATCAAGGTCAAATAACCTACATTTTTGTCTTTTCGCATTGATGGCTGTTACCGTACTTTTGCAGTATGGAAACAGCTATTTCTTTTTCTCTGTCACTACCCAAGGCCTGGGATGAGTTGACAACTGCGCAGCAGCTATATGTTTATTTCCTTCTTTCAGAAGGATATGACGCTGCCGCTATCCGTTCTTTCTGCCTAATCCGGTGGAGCGGCATCAAGGTTCTGGCAACACAGGGCAAGCACAACTTCCTCGTTCAACTGGGCAAGCAAAAAGGAATCTTGTCTGCCTCGCAAGTGGCAGCAGCCGCTACCGAACTGTCTTTCCTGAATGAACTACCACCTGTTACAGCGCTACCTATTTCTTGAAACGTATCTGTAGGTTGAGCTTTATATACACCTCTCCATCATCGCCGCGATAAAGTTCACCGAAATGGTGACGTGAACGACTACCACGTTCAAAACGAGTGTTATTATACAGATAGTCTTCAACATCATTACGATTATAGAAATGGTAGCAAACTATGTCACCATCTTCCTTTACAACTAAATAACCACCATTGGCATCGTACTTACCAGTCCATTCTTTTGAGGGTGTCATGCCTAACGCCGCATCAAGAAGTAATACTTTCATTTTGTGGACATAAAAAGCCTCTATATTTGAGCCACTAAATTTAAATGGGTTATTCTTTGCCACAATCTTCACGGCATCGGCTATATTTGGCGTTCCGTTCGGCATACTGTCACAATCATATCCCATAGTATGCTTGTAATGATTCCAACATAAAACGTGATTCAAGTCTTACGAGTTCTTCTTTCACAAGGTGCTTGTCACTCTGGTATTCTTCTTGAATCCATTTTATATCTTCCTCGCAGACATCGTCATCTTCATAGTATCGCAATAAAATGTCATCGCGAAGAACATCATCCCGTGAACTATAATTTGGAAGATAGTCTTCTATGAAATGCCATGAATCATAGTAGCTATTGTTTGGTCTTGTATTGCTCATAATGTTGTGATAAAAGTTCTTTGTCGGGTGAAAATTTTTCAGGCATGATAATAGTTTTACCTTGGAGGCTTTGGAGATATGATAGAAATGTTTCATTCTTTGTTGCGCTCAACATCTGATCAGAAACTATGATTGTGCAGTCAGGCGTGACGGCAAGAAGATATTTGTCGTAAGCACGATGGAAGAGAGGATTCATGCAGAGTCCGTTTCTTGGATTAGTGCGGTTGTTCAAATCATCGACCCAACTGCTAATATGGCAAGCTTCTAACAGGGCTGTGTTGCTGATACCAGTGATACAGCATTTGTTAAGGTAGGCAGTAAGGACGGCTTCGTGGAAAAAGTTCTGGTTCACACGCAATCGAACGACAGCTTCGCGCTCTTTTCCTTGCGGAATGTTGCTTGTGTCGATGGCTGCGTATTCCGAGATAGTCTTGCCTGCACGCTCGGCAAAGAGCCGCTCACTTTCATAGGCAAGTTTTTCTGCATTGCCCCAAAATTCATTCCAAATGACCTCGTCTGCCTTGTTGCCGTTGGAAAGACCGACGATGCCTTTAGCTTTCAATACGGGGTCGAAGCGTCCGAAGTTGCCCACTTTCATCTTTAAAGCGACTGGTGTGCGACCAATAAGAGGAGCATACTTTTGTATGATTGGATGCCATTCCTTCACGTCCTTGAAGGGAATCTTGCAATAAACGTTGAGTGCCATGATGAGCTGCTCACGTGTCCATGGTTCGTTCTTTGCCATAACCTATTTCTTTGGATAGTTCATCGTAGGTTGCAGGATGCTGTTAGTTTGTTCATTTTTCACATTTTCCCATAATTCCCATTTCTCCCATTGAGATACCCCATTCCATGCTCGTCTCTCCATGCGCGGCGAGCAGCGGACATTTGCTCTTTGATACCGCCATTGGTGAGAAAATCGCTTTTGAATTTTTCTAGCAAACGCTTCAGCAGATAGTCCGTCTGATGGATAAGCACCAGCGCAATGTTGGCGATGGTGATGTCATCACGCAATTGGCAGACACGCTGGTAATCCTCTGTTTTTGAATGTTCTTTGCACCACCGACGAGCGTTACGGCATTGTTCGCTGTTCACGTCCCATATCTGATTGCCGTGGTTGCGTAGGTAGTCTTCGTAGTCCTCCTGCAATTCTTTAAGGCTGGCCTTCGCCACGTTCACTAGCTTGATGCAGGCCTCCATCGACGTGGTTCCCGTTTCATTTCCCTCAGCAATGTTCTGTTTGCCCGACCGCGCAGCCTGCTTCATTTGGTCTACAGTGCGATCACCAATCTTCGGCAGATAATGCTCCAAAAAGTAGTATGTGATGTCGTAGATGCACTCCGACTTCTGAAATGCAATGAGTTTCTTGTAGTCGCCTTTGGGAATAAGGAAGCTGTTATTATCGGTAGGCATAGTGGGAAAGATGAGAATAATGGGAATAATGGGAATAGATGAACATAAAAACGGGGATGTTCTTGTACTGAGAATGGAATCTTATAATAATCTCTGCTTTGCATTTATTATAATCTTCATTACAACCAAATTATGGAGGAAATGACTAAGGACTGCTATTTGATTCTCATATGACGTTTCGCCATATATGCGAAGTCCATTCTCTTGATCAATTTCCTCAGGAAAGGCGGCTATATTTAGTTGTGCTTTTGATTTCTTTGCCATGAGTGTATAACAATTGCGCCGCAAATATAATCCTTTTTTGCGAGACTTCGGTCAAAAGTCATCCTAAACTATCTTAAACAGCATAAAAATGGATTGTTTTTGGGCTTGAAACCCGTCTTTTTTGTCTTTTCGTTTTCATGGGGTTTGCCGTACCTTTGCAGCGTCATCCGAGAGAGACAGTTTTTCTCTCTGAAGCGGTGACATTTTGTGTTTGTGAAAAGCGCGACGCGGTCCGGGATGGATAGCGTCGCGCACGTGTTTTTTACAGAATGTTGGGAGGCGGTCAGGGTTCGCCGAGGAAGCGGGTGATGGTCTTCACCTGTCGGGGTGTATAGACTTTCTGACCGATGAACCAGCCTTGACGGCGGAGGGTGTCGCGGAGGGTGCGGCAGGCTTGCAGCTCGCGGTTGAAGCACTTGCGGGCCCAGGAGGGGGAACGGAAGGGGTAGTAGAGCGAGGCAAGCTCAGAGGTGCCGTAGGCGCGGAGGCGAAAGGTGTTTTGCATGGCGTTTTAGAGAATAAAGATTAGGGATTAGGGATTAAAGATTAGAGATTAAAAATGAGGGATTGGGGGCTGATTTGCTCTATGCGAGTGCAAAGATACGAATTAAATCCCACATAATATGCGTATTAGCGATAAATATTCAGGGGCTTGCGCCGAAATGCGCCGTTTCGTGCGTCTGTGGGCAGTGGTGTCCGGGCCTCGCCGTACCTTTGCAGCGGCAAAAGGGACAAAAGCCAAGGTTCCGGCGCGCAGTAACCGAGGTCTGTCAGAAAATGCTCTATAGGTCCATCGCCCGACAAACTATAGTTCCAAAGGCGACAAACTATAGTTCCAAAGGCGACAAACTATAGTTCGTTTTTCGACCCTCTCAATTGCCACTCTGAATTAACCCTTTTATTAACCTTTAAAAACAAGAAAAACAATTATGCTTGACTATTCTGTAGCAATGCTGCGTAACCCGCTGCATGAAGACGACCCCAAGAAGGCTTACGCCTTCCTCCAAACCCGTGGCACCCTCACCATCGATGAGATTGCCGACCACATGGTGAAACACGGCTGCTCCTATGATCGTGCCGACATCGTGGCCATCCTCACCAAGCTCGTCGGCTGTTCCAAGGAGCTCCTGCTTGACAGCTACCGACTCTCGCTCGGCGACCTCGGCCAGCTCTACCTCTCCTGCAAGAGTCGCGGAGCCATCGGACTGAAGGAGTTCTCCATCGACAACATCACAAGCATCAATGTGAACTTCGCTCCCTCCAAGCAGTTCGAAAACATGATCTCCAATGTGTCGATGCACAAGGTGCCCAGCCGCAAGGCCGTGGCCGCTGCCCTGGAGGCCCAGCTCAACGGTCTCACCGTGGCCGACTGGAGCGACGACGAGGAAGAGGACGACGAGCCTTAATCCACTGTTAGAACCTTCAATGTCTAATCCATGAAAACCGTGTCCGCCCTGCACGACGAAAGAGCGTGTCGGGGCGGACTTCCTACAACTATGACCAAAGACAATCGTAAAGACCTGCAAGTGTATTCCGCCGTCGCCATGCTGGTGGCTGGCGTCGGCCTCGCTATTGCGGGCTTCATCGTGCCGCCTACGGGAGAAATCTCCGACTCGGTGCTGATGTTCACCGCTCAATGCCTCGTATATGCGGGCAGCGCTCTCGGCATCAACGTGTATATCAATTCCAAGTTCTCGGACATCAAGAAACAACTAACCAAAACTTCAACACAAAATGAGACAGATCAATGAAATCATCGTTCATTGCAGTGCCACACCCAAAGGGGCTAACTTCACAGTAGAAGACATTGATAAATGGCATCGCAAACCGCCATTCAACTTCCGTTGTATAGGCTATCACTATGTCATCTACCTCGACGGCACCATCCATTTAGGCAGGCCCATCGAGGAGGAAGGTGCCCACTGTAAAGAGGGTGGCCACAACAGACACAGCATCGGAGTATGCTATATCGGTGGCGTGCGCAAAGAGGACGGACGCACACCTGAAGATACACGCACTCCAGAACAGAAAGAGGCTATGAAGGTTCTGCTTCAATTGCTCAAAGCGGCCTTCCCGGAGGCTAAGATTTATGGCCATCGGGACTTCGCAAAAAAGGATTGTCCATCGTTCGATGCGACAAAAGAGTATGAGTATATCTCCAATATGGACATCAAAAAAGATGTGCTATGAAAGAGGTGCTACTGATAATTAAAATTCTACTGCTAATGCTCTTGCTGTGCTTGATTGGCATCTTCCTTTCTGGTTGCCGGAGCCATAAGGAGAGTGTGCAAGTGCAGGCTGAAGCATCGCAGTCGGAGCACGTAGAACGGCTGTCCATGGGACAGTCTATCTTCGCGCTCTTCGACAGTCTCAATGCTACGCATTCAATTGAGGCTGACAGCCTCGAACTGGAGATCTTCACACTCGAAATTCCGAGTGTGGATAATGACAGCCTTGCCGCAACGAGACCGCCCCGATCTAAAGCTTCGGGGCGGCTCGCGGCAAGGCTGTCTTTGAAGGGCATCCGCTCCAACACACAGCTGACACATACACAAACAGCAAGTGCTGAGAGCCTGTCTGAAGATACAGTCTCTACCCATCGTTTCGGTCATCAAAAGGTCACGGAAACGGAAGATTCAGAGAAAGTGGTGAAGCCTCCCAATACATTCCGTAATCTCGCATTCCTTGTCCTGGCAATTGCCATCCTCCTCGGTGTCCTGCTCTTTGCAGCTGGCAAATTAAAGTCCTAAACTGCCATCCGCTCCAGTGTTGGGGCGGATGGCTCCATTTGAAAGAGGAAAGGTTTTGTGTTTAATCCCACCCGCGAACCCCATCGGCTCTTGCTGTCAGTGCCGCCACCGCACATCGTCACGGACGGAGGGGTATTTGCTACGGCCACGCAAAGAGCAGCACACAGCTTAGGCAAGTACCACCTCTGTCGGCGACGGAGCTACATTGGTACTGTCAAAGCTGTCTGACATCTTCGGCATCAAACAGCAGTTGGGTACGGAACAGGCACTGTTGGCTATCGGTTCAACAATAACAGAACTGTCCCAGAACTGTACGGCTGGAAGTGAGTACCTGGCTAACTTCGCGCGACGAATGGGTGGTGTGGGTAAGGCAGCAGGGATGACACTGCCGCAGCTTATCGCCATCGGTGCCGTCCTCGATGCCAACGGACAGGCAGCGGAGATGTCGGCTACGGCTGTGTCTAAGCTGATCATGGATGCCTATAAGGAGAGTGATAAGTTTGCTAAGGCTTTGAACCTGAATGCAGAGCAGTTCAAGAAAGTTATGGCAGAGGATGCCAACGCCGGCTTTATCATGATTCTTGAACGTTTCAAGGAGATTGGCAACATGGACGCACTGGCTCCAGTCTTCAAGGACATGGGTGAAAACGGAGCACGTGCCTCACAGGTCATGGCTACGCTGGCCAATAACATTGACATGGTTAAGTGGGAGCAGGAGGAGGCACAGAAAGCCTTCGACAGTGCGACCAAGGTCACACAGATGTACGATATCCAGAACAACACGGCACAGGCGGGCATAGAGAAAGCCCGTAAGCGGGTCAATGAGCTGGCTGTGGAGCTGGGCGAAAAGCTTCTTCCGGTGATGAAGCATATCTATACCTCTACATCCATGACCCTGCGATTCCTTAATACCACGGTGACATTCATATCGGAGCATCGCAAGGCCATCCTCTCTACAACAGCTGCTATTGCCACATATACCGTAGCGGTGAACCTGAGTACCATCAAACTGAAGGCACTCAATGCCTGGACCACCATCACCACAACGGCTACCAAGGCGTATGAGGTGGTGGTGACGCATCTGAAGACAGCTCATCTTGCCTTGCAGGTGGGTATGGCCAAGCTGACAGGCAACTATGCCAAACAGAACCTTCTTATGACGGATCTGAAAAAGAACACAGCGGCATTGACGAATATATATGCGCTGCTGGCGGCGGCTGTTGTGGCAGCAGGGGTGGCCATCGTCTCATCGTTCAATAAGCAGAGCAAGGCACAGAAACTGCTTGCTGATATTGAGTCGGAAGCCAGACGCAATACAAGTGAGGATATCAAACGTATTGAACTGTTGAAGTCCACCATAGAGAATGAGACTTTGAGCATTGACAACAGACGTAAGGCCATCGAGGAGCTGCAAAGTATCATCCCGGACTACCACGCCAGCCTCAGTGACGAGGGGGAACTGATAGGGCATAACGCCGAGGTGCTTGGCATCTATGTGGAACAGCTGAAGAACACGGCCAAGATACAGGCGGCATTGGCAAAGCTGCCTGAGGCCGAGGAACGTCTGCGCAAGATACAGAAGGAGGCTCCGACAAACCTTCAGGATGCGCTACTGTACGAACACCTGGAAGGACTCAATCCCGATGAAGCAGCAGGTAAGGCTAACGCTTCACCTACGGCTTATCGGGTGTTCCGGTCTCAGCTCAAAGAGGCTGAAAAGGAAGTGAAGCAGTTGAACCGTATCATTGATGACCTCACGGCACAGAACCAAGCCCTTGCAGACCAGGCAACGGCAATAAAGGTGGCAGAAGGGGATGGTGACGATGATGAAGATGAAGATGAAGATGAAGACGAGGACGAGAAGAACCGCGACAAGTTCAAAAAGGAAAAGGAATGGAAAGAGCGGGAAGAGGCACTAATCAGAATTGCATACGCCAAGGGCGAAGCTGATTATGAACAGTACCAGAAACGACTCGAAGAGATAGCCGTGGAGTTCAACCGCAAGAAGCTGGAACATACAGACCTCACGGATCAGGAAAGAATCAGCATCGAGGCTGACTACTATGAAGCGCTGAGAGCGCAGACGGAAGCGGGACTGAAACGTACCCGAAAGGAAGAGGATGATGCCTATGAAGAAAGCCGGATAGCCCTTCAGCAGCGGTACATTGATGGGGAAATGGATACCAAGACGTACCAGAGTTCCCTTCAGATACTGGAACTGGAACATGCCCGCAAGGTCGTGAACATCTATCAGGAAGGAACGAAGGAACGTCTACAGGCTGAGAAGGATTATCATAGTAAGCTGTTGGCTGATGCCGAGCGCAGACGCAGGGAGTATGAGCAGAAAGAGAAGGAACACCAGCAGAAGTTAGAGAAAATCAAGAAGGATTATTTCGGTTTGAACCTCGCAGAGAGGCAGCAGGCATTGTCCCAGGATCTGGCGGCATTGCAGCAGGTGTATCAGGATGAGATACGCCTTGCCGGAAACAATGCCAAGGAGAAACTGCGCATCGAAGAGGCGTATCAGAAAGCCAAGGCTGCACTGATACGCAAGTATGGCGGGGAAGAACTGAATGGAATGCAGAAGAGTACACAGGCGGTGGTCGAATGGATGGACTCGGACGGAGGGCAGGCCATACTTGAAAGCTTCGATACGATTGTGTCAGGCATGAGCAGCATCTTCAGCGGACTGTCGGACATCATACAGTCTGAATTGGAGATACAGACTGCGGCCATCACACGCCGCTACGATGCTGAAATCTCCTTTGCCGAGGGGAATACGTACAAGGTGAAGAAACTGGAACGGGAGAAGGAACAGGAGATAGCCAAGATGAAGAACGAGGCAAACCGAAAGATGTTTGCCATGCAGGTGATTCAGGCCGTGGCACAGACGGCGATGGCGGCTATCAATGCCTACAGTTCTGCGGCACAGGTGCCTATGATTGGCTATATCCTGGCACCTATTGCAGCGGCTATGGCCGTGGCTGCAGGTGCTATACAGATAGCGGCCATCAAGAAACAGCAACAGGCATCGGAGGCACAGGGATATGCCGAAGGTGGCTATACGCCCAAGGGACCGAAGGACATGGAAGTTGGCGTAGTCCATGCAGGGGAATGGGTGGCTTCACAGGCGCTGGTCAATTCGCCAGTGGCACGTCCGATGATTGATGCGCTGGACTATGCGCAGAGAACCAACACAATCGGTACACTGCGCAGTGAAGATGTCTCGCGCTCTATAACGGCTCCGGCTGTCATTGCCTGTCAGAGCACGGACGGACGCTTGCAGAAGACGATGGCGGCAACGGCAGCGGCCATCGCTTCTTATTCGTCGGCTATTGACAAGCTGAACCGCAGACTGAATGAGCCGTTTGTCACTGTCAACACGGTTGAAGGGGATAAGGGGACTAAACAGGCTCAGGAGGAATATGATAACCTGATGCGGAACAAGACACCACGCTCACAGAGATAATATAATTATTCGCGCACACGCGCACGTAAAAGATTTAAGGTATGACTATACTGATAGATGACAAGGAAGCCATCCTGAAGAAGGGGAGCAGCTTCGATTATATCTCAGAGAACAGACTGTTCACAGGCAGCGATTCTTATACGCTGACAATGACTTTTCCGCTGGCCGACTGTCCGCAGAACCGCGCCATCTTCGGCAACATTGACCGAAAGGACGTGGCCAAGGACACAATGGTATATGACTGTGTCCTGATGCACGGCTCACTGTACCGAAGCGGTGTTGTCACCATCACGGAGGTAACGGAGAAGGAGGTGAAGACACAGTTCCTGGAAGGACGCTCGGCGCAGAACTTCGAGCGTACTTTTGACAATACCTTCATCAATGAATTTGAGTGGGGCCAGTACCCGAGAGGATTGGCAAGAAACTTCGCGCCCGGCCAAGTGTGGGCGATAAGAGATAACTTCATCACCTATACTGCCTTGCCGTGGGTCAACAGCTATTCGGGCAACATACAGAATGAAGCAAGGTATGATGGCGACCATGGGAACTACACCTGGGTATATCGATACGGCAACGGACAGAACTCGATGCGCCTGTCTTTCCAGCCATTCCTTATCTATGCCGTCAAGCAGATCCTGATGGCGATGGGATATACCTACGACTTTACGGATTGGGAACAGTCGTACCATCGGTTTATCCTCATCTGTAATACACTTCCCGGGGCATGGGAAGTGTATTCATTTGCCCGAGCGATGCCGCATTGGAGCATAACGGAACTGCTCAGTCAGATTGAACGGCTGCTGAATGCGGAATTTGACATCGACCACAAGAACAAGGTGGTGACGTTCAAATATACGGCCAGCATCATACATGAGCTGTATGATGAGGTCATCGAGACGGTCATTGATGAGTATAAGGTGGATATATCCTCGGAGAATAATGACAAGTTCCTGCCTGCAAGAAAACGGCAGTTTGCAGACTGCGACCACAATGCCTGGAAGTATTATTCCAGCCCGTGGGTGCTGAGGACATTGTGGGACAGGGTGAGGACATACGCGACGATGAACGATTTCCTCAGTACCTGCCATGACCTGCATACGCTGATCATGCAGTATAACGACAGTCAGGAACAGGAGGAGAACATGCAGCTCATCAACGCCATCCACTATGTACGCTCAGTGGATACGTACTTCGCTTTCCGCAATACGTCGATGGTGACGAGGGAAGGGGTGGTAGTTCAGAATGGGGAGGTGCAGCCAAGTGGCTCATACTGGGTATATTCTCGCAACTATGCTCCGGTTCCCATCAATATATTCGGTGACCGCAGCATGACGGGTGAAGAGGATGAGAAGGTCGATGAGCTGAAGATGGTTCCCGCATGGCTGGATGAGACGGACGCAGAACACGGATTCATGCTGTTCCTACAGATGAACAACTACGATGAGACTGCAGAGGACAACCTTGGAGCAAACGATGCTTCCAAGCTGGTGAATCCGTTTCCGCTGGCAATGATTGCACAGGGGGAGAAACAGGGGGTTAAGGAATACTACGATAAGATATACCTTGCTTATTGGGATGGACAGGTGCCGCAGAACGAGGTGCCGATGCCCTGGGTGGATACAATAATGATAGATGCCAACTGGCATTATAGGCAATATCCGTCATCCCTGCGGTTCGATGGGCGGGATGCCATCAACTATCCGGCATACAACGTGGACTTGAAGAAGAAATATACATTCTCCTTCCTGTCTGACCACGTACCTAATCCACGAGCCATCTTCCATATTGACGGCTTCCGTTACATCTGTGAAAAAATAACCGCGACATTCACGGAAAATGGAATGTCGCGGAAGATGAAAGGGGTGTTCTACAAGCTCATTTGAATATCCCTTTGAGAGAGTTTGCGTGACGGACAATTGTTGATTTCAGGATCTTTGCATATATCTGAGTGGTCTGGATATTCTTGTGTCCAAGCATCCTTGCCACATTCTCAATAGGAACGTCATGTGCCAAAACAATAGTTGCAAATGAATGACGGGCAATGTGAGAAGTCAGATTCTTGTTTAGTTTCAAACGACTCTCAATGAGGTGTAGATAATCGTTCATTTTCTGATTGCTCAATCTCGGAAGATGATAATTGTACCGTTTCAAAACTTCCATCGCTGGCGGAAAGATGGGGGTAAAGAAATTGCTGCCAGTCTTGATTCTGCTGCCATCAATGTAATACATATCCCCCATCTGTTCTGTCATTGTCTCAAAGTCAAAATTCTGTGCATCACAATATGCAAGCCCAGTATATGCAGAGAAAATGAAAAGGTCGCGGGCTTTGGCTTCCTTTGATGGCAAGTCCAGGGATTGCATTTTCTTCAATTCTTTTTCAGTCAAAGGTTTGCGCTCACGATGATGTCCGTGGGGATAAGTAAAGAGATTGTACGGATTACGATCTATCCATCCTCTCTCATAAACTTCTGCTACATAATGGCGCACCCTTTTATGATAGCCAGCAATGGTGACATCACAACGTGTACCATCTTCTCGTAGCCAGGCATCATAAGCACGGATATTTTCAGCTGTCAAATCTTGGAATTTCCTAATTTTCCCAAACTCAACGAGAGAATCTAATGTGACAATCCTGACTTTCCGGGTGCTTTCCTCAATACGTTCAGACATAATGGAATCATGCATAAAATCAATGAAATTACCATTAAACGGGATAGCCGTTTCTTTCTTTGTCAGATGTTCCTTTGGTGTTATACCAAGATGTGCATTAAGGTTGGCTGTCGTCATTTCTTCACCGAGCATGTGCATAGCTTCCAGCACATTGACATACTTTTGTAAATGCTCTTGAACGTCCTCCCTCGCAGTATAGGTAGCACGTTCCTCTGGGGTGGTAGCACGAGTAGCACCAAGGGAAATGTACTTCCTACAATCTCTTGATACACAGAGCTGAATCTCTACGGTCACAAGGCCGTCTTTCGTTGGTTTTTTTTTGCGGTCAAAGACCAGTTTAACTGATTTCTCGAACATAGCGGTTCGTGGGTTTAAGGTTTGGGCCTTAAAGGTACTCGAACGAACTCGCCTGAAATTGGTAGCACCACGGAAATTGTGGGTAGCACCAAAAGTAGCACCAAAATGCAGATTTCAGTCCGTTGTAGTCCTTCTCAGTCCAAAAGGTTGAACTTGTGAAGTTTCTCACGAACCAGGAAGAAAGAGTCAGATAACAATGATTATTTGGAGTCTTTTTTGCCGCTTTGAAATGTGGCTAACTCGCTGATTTTCTGTTGATAATCAAAGAGAGGACTTATGTATCCTCTCTTGAATCTTCTGCTTATTTGCTCTCTGTTTGCAGTGACTTTCGTCCTGTCAAAAACTCATGAGCAAAGAAGTCTTCAGCAGTTTGAAGTGATCCGTTTGGGATTTTACCTAAGTGCTGTGTTCCAATGAGTTACGCTTTATTCTCTCTTGGTAGCACGTTTCGGTAGCACCGTCACGGTTCTTATTGTGATCCGCTTGGGGCTCGAACCCAAGACCCCAACATTAAAAGTGTTGTGCTCTACCTGCTGAGCTAGCGGATCTAACCTGGATTGCAAAGGGCATTGCCTTGTTTTGCGGGCGCAAAGGTAGGCTTTTCTGCTGATATGGCCAAACTTTTAGGCAATTTTTTCTTCTTTTGGCACCTCTTCGAGCACAAATTGGCGATAATAGGAGATGAGCAGGGTGGTCAGGGGGAGGGCAATGATGAGACCGATGAAGCCGAGCAGGGAGCCCCAGACGGAGAGGGAAAGGAGGATAACGGCAGGATTCAGACCCATAGCCGAACCCATGATTTTGGGGACAAGAATCATGTCTTGTATGAGCTGGACAATACCTACGACTAAAGCTCCGAGCAAGAATATCCCCCAGAAACTCTCGCCCGTATCGGCAGCCTTCAGCAACGCCAGCAACGCCATCGGCAGGAAGCCAAGGGTCTGGAGGTAGGGGACGAGGTTCAGGAAGCCCATGAACATACCCAGGCCGATGGCCATCGGCATCCCTATAATCAGGAATCCAATGGAGAAGAGCACGCCGACGATGAAGGCCACGGTGCCCTGACCACGGAAATAGCTGTTCATGCCGCGCTTCACATCCTTGGACAGGCGTTCGGCGAAAGGCCGGTTCTTCTTGGGCAGGAGACGTATCCATCCTTCGGAAATCAGTTCGTAGTCCTGAAGGATGAAAAACATATACAAGAGCACGATGAGGGAGCCGATGATTCCAACGGCGAAGTCCATAGTCTGATGGACGATGTCCCAAAGTTGGGAAAGGACGGTCTGCATGGCATCCAGGAAGCTACGTTCCTGCAACAGCTCTAGCAGTGGATTCTGGTACTGCGAGCCGTATTGCTCGATGATGCTTGCGATGTACGGCGCCAGGTCTGTGCCATCAAGGTAGGTGGCGGAGAACTCCTTGAGGAGGCCGCTGATTTTGGAAAATTCTTCGATGGTTGGCGGAATGACAAGCGCGAAAAATCCCGTTACGGCAGCCAAGAGGAGCAAGGCGGCAACTAGGATGCTGAGGGTGCGGAAGTGCAAGTGGCAACGGTACTGAAGAAACGTAACGAGCGGATAGAGGAAGTAAGACAGCAGCCATGCGATGAAGAACGGCAGGAGAACATTGCTCAGGGCATTGAGGATATAGCCTAAGCCCACTAATGAAATCACAGCCATCAAACCGCGGATGAACGAGTCGAAAGTAATAGGTTGCTTGAGCATGAGGTGAGAAACGGGAAAAGGTTAGGAGCCGACGGCCTCGGCATAGCACTGGCGGCAGAGGGGTTCGTACTCATGAGTCTCACCGAGGAGCACCTGACGCTCGCCCTCGACAATGCGGTGGCTGACGTAGGCCAGGGCACCACAGCGAACACAGATGGCATGAACTTTGGTAACATCGTCGGCGATGGCACACAGGGCTGGCATCGGGCCGAAAGGATTCCCCTTGAAATCAAGGTCCAGACCAGCCACGATGACGCGGATGCCCCGGTTGGCAAGTTCGTTGCAGACATCTACGATTTGTTCGTCAAAGAACTGGGCCTCATCGATGCCGAGGACGTCGGCATCAGACCCCATGAGCAGGATGCTGGCAGCACTTTCCACGGGCGTAGATGGGATGGCGTGACCCTCGTGGCTGACAACATCTTCCTCGCTGTAGCGTATGTCGATGGAGGGCTTGAAGATTTCCACCTTCTGTCGCGAGAGCTTTGCACGCTTCATCCGGCGGATGAGCTCCTCTGTCTTTCCCGAGAACATCGACCCGCAGATGACTTCCACGCGACCGCGCCGCATGAATTCGCCGCTGTAATCTTTCTGATTCTGCATGACACGTAACGTTTTTCGGGGGCGAAATTAGCGTTTTCTTTGTTCACGGCCAAAGAAAAGGCTGGAAAAAGTAAAAACTTTGTTAATTTCTCATGTGCGGTGGCTGTGAAATGGAGATTTATACCGACCTTTGTGCCATGTTATATATTGTACCCACGCCCGTGGGAAACATGGAGGACATCACCCTGCGCGCCCTGAAGGTGCTGCGCGAGGCCGACTTGATACTGGCAGAAGACACTCGGACGAGCGGACTCCTGCTGAAGCATTTCGACATTAAACGGCCGATGCAGTCGTACCATAAGTTCAACGAGCACCAGACGGTAGCTCGCATCGTAGAGCGTTTGCAAGCGGGTGAGGAAGTGGCCGTCGTCAGCGACGCAGGCACTCCGGGCATCAGCGACCCGGGCTTCCTCGTTGCACGCGAGGCCATCCGCGCAGGCATCGAAGTGACCTGCCTGCCCGGTGCTACGGCCTTCGTTCCCGCGCTGGTCAGCTCCGGCCTGCCCTGCGACAAGTTTTGCTTCGAGGGCTTCCTGCCCCAGAAGAAGGGACGGCAGACACGACTCATGCAGTTGGCCGAGGAAACGCGGACCATGGTGTTCTACGAGTCGCCCCACCGGGTGGTGAAAGCCTTGCAACAGTTTATCGAAGTATTCGGGCAAGAGCGGCCGGCGGCCGTCTGCCGCGAGATTTCCAAGGTCCACGAGGAGGTTGTCCGCGGAACGCTGGCTGAGGTGCTGGCCCACTTCACGGAACACGAGCCACGCGGCGAGTTCGTGATCGTCGTGGGCGGCAAGGAAAAGGAATAACCTATTTGTATGACAGAAACGAAAATTTAAACCATAAGAATATGAAAAGACTACTTGTTGTACCTTTGTGCCTGCTGGCACTAACGGCTTGTAACAACGGACAGAAAGCTGCTGAGGAACGCGCCCAACATCAGCGCGACTCCCTCATGCAAATCATCGACGAGAAGGACATGGAACTGAACGACATCATGGGTTCCATCAACGAGATTCAGGAAGGGTTCCGCCAGATCAACGAGGCAGAAGGCCGCATCACGGTGGCCAACAGGAACCCGGAGGCGGCTTCTTCGCGCGATGAGATCCGAGGCAACCTGGCCTTCATCCAAAAGACCATGCAGGAAAACCGCGACAAAATTGCCTTACTGAAACAGCGGCTGAAGACATCAACAGTGAACGTGGAACGCCTTTCCAAGACCATCGAGAACCTGCAAAGCCAGTTGGATGAACAGACGGTACGCATGCAGGAACTCGAGGCACAACTGGCCGAGAAGGACTTGCAGATTGCGGAACAGAGCGAACAAATTAGCCAACTGCATGAAGACGTGAGCCAACTGAAAGCCGACAACGCTCAGAAGCAGACAACCATCCAGACGCAGGACAAGGACCTGCACAGCGCATGGTTCGTCTTCGGCACCAAAGCCGAGCTGAAAGAACAGAAGATCCTGCAAAAGGGCGACGTTCTGAAGAGCGGCGACTTCAACAAAGACTACTTCACGAAAATCGACATCCGTATAGACAAGGAAATCAAGCTCTACAGCAAGAGTGCTGAAATTCTGACCAATCATGCGGCAGGCAGCTATGAGCTGGTACGCGATTCCAAGAAGCAGTATGTCTTGAAAATCACGCATCCCGACCAGTTCTGGAGCGCAAGCAAATACCTCGTCATCTTAGTCAAGTAGAAGAAAGGTCTCCTCTCTAACTCCCGCCGCAGGGAGAGCATAAGGAAAAGCTGAAAAAGTAGAAAGTGAAGGAATTTGTAATTACCGAAGCCAAGGCCGAGACAGCGGTGCTCGTGGGCCTCATCACTCCGCAACAGGATGAGCGCCGCACCACCGAATACCTCGACGAACTGGAATTCCTGGCCACGACGGCCGGTGCCATCACCGTGAAGCGCTTTACCCAGCGAGTCAGCGGGCCGAGCATGGTCAGCTACGTGGGCAAGGGCAAGCTGGACGAAATCCGGGCCTACATCCAAGCTGAAGAAGACGCCGAGCGTGAAGTGGGCATGGTCATCTTCGACGACGAACTCACGGCCAAACAGCTACGCAACATCGAGATGGTGCTGAAGGTCAAGATTCTCGACCGCACGAGCCTCATCCTCGACATCTTTGCCATGCGTGCCCAGACGGCCAACGCCAAGACCCAAGTGGAGCTGGCACAATATCGCTATATGCTACCTCGCCTGCAACGCCTGTGGACGCACCTCGAACGTCAAGGCGGCGGCTCCGGCAGCGGCGGTGGCAAGGGTAGCGTGGGACTGCGCGGACCGGGCGAGACACAGTTGGAGATGGACCGACGCATCATCCTCAACCGTATGAGTCTGCTGAAACAACGGCTGGCAGACATCGACCGCCAGAAGACCACCCAGCGCGGCAACCGTGGCCGCATGATCCGCGTGGCCTTGGTGGGATACACCAACGTGGGCAAGAGTACCCTCATGAACCTCCTCTCGAAGAGCGAGGTCTTTGCCGAGAACAAGCTTTTTGCCACGCTGGACACCACCGTGCGCAAGGTCATCATTGACAATCTGCCCTTCCTGCTCTCGGACACCGTAGGCTTCATCCGCAAACTGCCCACCGACCTCATCGAGAGCTTCAAGAGTACTCTCGACGAAGTGCGCGAGGCCGATTTGCTCGTCCACGTCGTAGACATCTCGCATCCCGACTTCGAGGAACAGATAAAGGTCGTGGAGAAGACCCTCAGCGACCTTGGCTGTAGCGACAAGCCTTCCGTGATTCTCTTCAACAAGATTGACGCCTATACCTTCACACCGAAGGACGAAGACGACCTGACTCCCGCCACTCGCGAGAACACTCCCCTGCCCGACCTTATGAAGACGTGGATGGCCAAGCTGCACGGCGACTGCCTCTTCATCAGTGCCGCCCAACGCACGAACATCGACGAACTCCGCACTACGCTCTACAACCACGTCCGCGAGCTTCATGTGCAGAAATACCCCTACAACGACTTCCTCTTCCAGCACTACGAAGAAGAGGAATAGACTCATCCTCCCAAAGACTCCTATCAACTAATGAAAAAGCTCCTTCTTGCAGCAGTACTACTGACCGGCTGTCTGGCATCCGCAAAGGCAGAAGCAGACCCGAACTTCTATATCTACCTCTGTTTTGGACAGTCGAACATGGAGGGCAATGCCCAATGGGAAACCGTGGACAACACCGTGGACAGCCGTTTCAAGATGCTTGCCACCTGTAAATTCGACAACCCGGCCCGTGCTCTCGGCGCTTGGTATACCGCCAAACCACCCATCGTCAACCCCGTGGGCAAGCTTGGCATGAGCGACTACTTCGGCCGCACCATGGTGGCCGCCCTGCCCAAGGAAGTGAAGGTGGGTGTCGTAGCCGTGGCCATGGGTGGCAGCCCCATCGAGATGTTCGACAAAGACAAATGCGTTCAGACGCTGGCCGACCATCCCAATGACTGGTGGGCCATCATCACCAATCAGCACTACGGCGGCAATGCCTACCAGCGCCTCATCGACATGGGCCGCAAGGCTCAGGAGAAGGGCGTCATCAAAGGCATCCTACTCCATCAGGGATGTTCCAACAACGGCGACCCCAACTGGCCGAAGAACGTGAAGAAAATCTACACCGACATGCTCACAGACCTCGGCCTCAACGCCGAGGATGTGCCCCTGTTCGTCGGCGAGACCCTACGCGAAGACCAAGGTGGTGCCTGCTGGGGCCACAACAGCGTCATAGCCACTATGCCCAATGTCGTGCCTACGTCCCACGTTATTCACTCCAATGGCTGTCCGGGCAACGACACCGACCCTTGGCACTTCTGCGCCACAGGCTACCGCACCATGGGCAAACGCTATGCCTACGAAGCCCTGCGCACGATGGGACTGGAGACCAAGGCCGACTCCGCCTATAGGTTTTCTGCCAGCCTGAAGAAGTTCTTCACCATCAAGGAGTTCGACGACCACTACGATGCCAAGGCCCGTGCCAGCGTCACCCTCCAGCTCTGGGCAACCTTCGCTGACGGCCATCGGGAAGACCTCACCGAAGAAGCCACCTTCAGCAGCACGGACTTCAGAATCTCCAACGGTAAAGTCCGCATCGGAGGCGACGGCAAAGGTGGCATCGTCACCGCCACCTATACCGACTTCCTCGGCACCGAGCATAACGTAGCTATCTCCATCGGCGATGTCGATACCGCCGTGCCCGACCTGGCCTCAGAAGCCACCACCACCAACGCCATCTACGACCTGCGCGGCAACCGAATCGCCTCGACCACCGACCGCCGTCTCCTACCTCCTGGCATCTACATCATCAATAACAAGAAGGTCATTCTGAAGCCATAATGTCGGGCGTGCCCGGAGTGATGTGTCCGCCTTTTATCATTTGCCCATTCAGGTGGTGAAAAAAATTCTGTGGAATCGCTTGCGGGAGTCAAATCATTCCACTAACTTTGCTGCGCAGATTTTCCCTTTTGGGCTTTTGAACATTATTATTTAAGGAGTAGAAAGGCTATGATTAAGTTTAACGGAATGGCTGAGGACACAGGTTCTCAGCAGATTATGGTTTCTCGTGAGGAGAAGGAGACGGGCATCCAATTCGTCAACATGCCCAAGGACACGTCTATCGGCATCATCAAGGTAATCGGCGTCGGTGGTGGCGGTTGCAATGCGGTTCGGAATATGTTCCTCGAAGGCATCACGAACGTGACCTATGCGGTTTGCAACACGGACAGCCAACAGTTGGTTCGCAGTCCGGTACCTGTGAAATTGCAACTGGGAACCGACGGTTTGGGCTCTGGAGGCAATCCGGAAAAAGGACGCGAGGAGGCCGAACTGACACGGGATAGTATTCGGACATTGCTGGACGACGGCACGAAGATGGTTTTCGTGACGGCATCGATGGGTGGCGGCACAGGAACGGGAGCAGCTCCCATCGTAGCACAGGTGGCCAAGGAGTTGGGCATCCTGACCATCGGCATCGTCACCATCCCCTTCTCCTTCGAGGGGCAACAGAAAATACTGAAGGCACTGCGAGGCATGGAGGAAATGCGAAAGAACGTGGACGCTTTGCTGGTGGTGCAGAACGACAAGCTTACGGGTGGTATGTTCAAGGAGCAGCCTAATGGAGAGAAACAGCGCATCCCGATGAAGGACAAATTTAGGGAGGCTGACAACATCCTGACAACAGCCGCCAAGAGTATCTCAGAACTCATAACCTTGCACACCGACGGCGACATCAACCTGGACTTCCGCGACGTGGAGACGACGATGAAGAAGGGGGGCGACGCTATCATGGCGGCAGGTCGCGCCAGCGGCGAGCATCGTGTGGAACAGGCCATCATCCAAGCTCTGGATTCGCCACTGCTCTATGGCAACGACATCGGCCGCGCACGCCGCATCCTGTTCGACGTCTATACGAGCGAGGAGGAACCGCTGTACATGGACGAAATGAATGAGATTGAGAAGTTCATGCAGCAACTGGATCCGAACATCGAAGTCATCTGGGGAACATCGACCGACAACACACTGGACAAGGATGCGAAGGTCATCATCCTGGCTGCGGCCATGGCACATGAGATGGAAGTGGCAACTAACGAGCAGACGCCGCCGACCAAGGACGACGAATACTTCCGCTCACTGATGCACCAGCTCTATTCTGCGCCCAAAGCCGCGGTGAGAACCGTGATTGAAAGGGAACTGGAGTTCAAAGAAAGCGAACAGAAAGAGGCTGAAAAAACCGCCTCGGAGGAAACCGGGCAAGGTACAACAGAAGACCCGCCCACAGATGAGCCCAACCGCATCCAGACGTTCCTCGAAATGGCCAAGGATTGGCTGTTTAAGCTCACCGAGGTCCGAGAGCAGGGGAAATGAGAGGCGAAAGCGCGAAAAGTAGGAAAATCCTTTGCACATTGGCGAAAATAGCCTACCTTTGTGGCGAAATAACCTTCTACGCTCATCGTTAAACGTTAAACGAAACCATAAACATGGCTAACAAAACCGCTTTCAAGTACGCCCCGATGTTCCAGTTGGGCGAAGACAAAACCGAGTACCGCCTCCTGACGAAGGAGGGCGTAACCCTTTCCGAGTTCGAGGGCAAGGAGATTGTGAAGGTCTCTCCCGAAGCTCTGACGCTGCTGGCACAGCAGGCTTTCCACGATGTGGAGTTCATGCTGCGCCGCGAGCATAACCTGCAAGTGGCAGCCATCCTCGACGACCCCGAAGCCTCGGAAAACGACAAGTACGTGGCACTGCAGTTCCTGCGCAACGCTGAGGTGGCCGCCAAGGGCATCCTCCCCTTCTGCCAGGACACCGGCACCGCCATCATCCACGGCGAGAAAGGCCAGCAGGTGTGGACGGGCTTTGAGGACGAAGAGGCACTCTCACGCGGCGTCTTCAACACCTTCACCGAGGATAACCTGCGCTACTCGCAAAACGCCCCGCTGAACATGTATGACGAGGTGAACACGCGCTGCAACCTGCCCGCACAGATTGACATCGAGGCCTGCGAAGGCGCAGAATACCGCTTCGTCATGGTGGCCAAGGGTGGCGGTTCGGCCAACAAGACCTATTTCTACCCGATGACCAAGGCCACCATCCAGAACGAGGGCACGCTGATTCCCTTCCTCGTGGAGAAGATGAAGAGCCTCGGCACGGCTGCCTGCCCGCCCTACCACATCGCATTCGTCATCGGCGGCACCTCGGCCGAGAAGAACCTGCTGACGGTGAAACTGGCCAGCATCAAGTACTACGACAGCCTGCCCACCACGGGCGACGAGACTGGCCGCGCCTTCCGCGACATCGACCTCGAACAGAAGCTGTTGAAGGAAGCCCACAACATCGGCCTCGGCGCACAGTTCGGCGGCAAGTACGTGGCCCACGACATCCGCGTCGTCCGTCTGCCGCGCCACGGCGCCAGCTGCCCCATCGGTATGGGCGTGAGCTGTTCGGCCGACCGCAACATCAAGGCAAAGATCAACCGCGACGGCATCTGGCTCGAAGTCATGGACAGCAACCCGACGGAGCTGATTCCCGAAGCACTGCGCCGTCCGGGCGAGGGCACGAAGGGCATCGAAATCGACCTCTCGCAGGGCATCGACGCCGTGCGCAAGGAACTGACCAAGTACCCCGTTTCTACTCGCGTGAACCTCAAGGGCACCATCATCGTGGCTCGCGACATCGCACACGCCAAGCTGAAAGCCCGCCTCGATGCTGGCGAGGAACTGCCGCAGTACTTCAAGGACTATCCCGTACTCTACGCCGGTCCCGCCAAGACGCCCGAAGGTTATCCCTGCGGCTCGATGGGTCCGACCACGGCCAACCGCATGGATCCCTACGTGGATGAATTCCAGGATCATGGTGCCAGCCTCGTGATGATTGCCAAGGGCAACCGCTCTCAGGCCGTGACCGACGCCTGCAAGAAGCACGGCGGCTTCTACCTCGGCACCATCGGCGGCGTCGCCGCCGTCCTCTCGCAGTCGAGCATCAAGTCAATCGAGTGCGTGGAGTATCCCGAGCTGGGCATGGAAGCCATCTGGAAGATTGAGGTCGAGGACTTCCCCGCCTTCATCCTCGTGGACGACAAGGGCAACGACTTCTTCCAGCAGTTGAAGCCCCTGTGCTGCAAGAACTGATTTCATCCTCTTTCCACGACGAATTACACGGATTAGACGAATTTCAGAAGGGGCGGTAGAGTGTTCTGCCGCCCCTTCTGATGTGTGAAACGCCTATGTTTGCTGGGGTTTCCTGCCAGCCAGATACATGCCGAACAGTATCAGGATGCTGCCGATGACGAAAAAGATGGTGATGCGTTCCGAGAGGATGAGCCAGGCAAAGAGCACCGTGACGACTGGATTGAAGTACACGTAGTTCGTGGCAACGACGGCACCGAGCTTGCGAATGACCCAGTTCCACGCCAGGAAGCAAAGCATAGACGCCACACAACCCAGGAACAACAGATTGCCAAGGATGTCCGGCCGCAGGAGCAAAGCCAACGACGGACGCGAGGGAATGAGCAGGAAGTAGGGAATCATCGACAGCAGACCGTAGAAGAAGACCTTGCGCGTGATGAAGACCGTGTCATAGCGTCGGCTGGCAGGAATCATCAGCAACGAATAGACCGCCCAGCACAGACAGGCGACGAAAGCCAGCGTGTCGCCCAACGGCGACAGATGCAACACGAAACGGCCATTGAGCACCACTGCCACAACGCCAACGGCCGCCATCAGCGTCCCGACGATTTGAAGACCATGCAGGCGTTCCGTCTTGTAGAACAAGGAGATAAGAGCCGTGGCAAACAAGGGGCACAGGCAGACAATCAACGAGGTGTTCGTCGTCGTCGTGTAATTCATGGCGCTGTTCTCCGTCAGGAAGTACAGCGAGCCGCCTGTCACGCCCAGCCCCACCATCAACAGTTCCTCCTTCAGCGATGCCGACAGCCAGCGGAACGACGGCTTCGTCAAGGAGAAGCCCAGCAACAGGAGGTAGGCGATGATGAACCGCAACGTGAAAATCTCGGCCGCAGTCAGACCATTCAGCAGCAGCAACTTCGTGAAGACAAACGTGGAACCCCAGATGGCCACGACCACGAAGGCCACGCAATGATAAAGCAATGTCGTGTATTTATTCATCGTTCCCAATCGTCAACTTTCATATTCAGCCACCTCCTCTGCCGCCATCGGCAGGTCGAAGTCATAGTAATCATCGTATTCGCAGGGCTTCGGTGCTGGCCGTTCGCGCAAGCAAATCTCGCGCAACGTGTTCACCAACGCTGTCAACGTCGCTTCCCGTTGATATCCCTTCAGCTCGCACTCCCATACCGTCACCGTGTGCCAACCCATCTCCCTCAGCCTCAACAACGTCTCCCTGTCCCGCTCCATGTTCCTCACAATCTTCTTGACCCAGAACTCGCGGTTCGTCCGAGGAATCTTGCAGCAATCCGAACTCTCAATGTAATCACTCCCCTCGCCTTTTGGAGGGGGGCTGGGGGTGAGGCTCACATGGTGTCCATGCCAGAAGCACCCATTCACAAAGATGCACGTCCTATACTTCCTCAGCACCAAGTCCGGATGCCCCGGCAGCCGCTTGTCGTTCAGGCGATACCTGAACCCACGATGCCACAGCCATCGCCTCACCACCCACTCCGGCTTCGTGTTCCGCGAGTGAATCGCCGCCATGTTCTTGTGTCGCTGTTCAAGTGAAAGCTTGTCCATTGTACAAATTTTCTATAATTGCTTGACGACACTGCCTCTTATCGTTTGAATACTCTTAGTCAGCAGATCCATAATTGTACCACCTTTTCTCAATCGTACCACCCTTGGCGATGGTACGTCTTGATTGCCATTACCCAACCACAACCAATTTACCCAACCATTTTAGGTTGTGCAAACCAGTAAGACCTGCCATGAGCCTCCTCGTATGCTTCCAACACGTTGGATATAACCCTTCTCTTGAAGATTCTTTATTTGCTTCTGTACTGCGTTCTCACTCACCAGTAAGAGTTTCGACAACCCAACAATTGTGGTCTTGGGATTGGCAACCATTTCTTTTAGTATTTTGATGGTCGTCTCATTCTTAAATGTGATGAGTTCCCCGTCATACCACCAAACGGCATCTGCCCTTTCACCAATAAACCTCAGATTGTTCTCTATGGTATCCTCCATCTGATGAGAGATATAAACAACAAAAGCATTTGCCTGTTCCAACGTTGCATGTGCGCCATCAGAAGGAACTGGTCCGACCTGTTTGTCTGCTTTTCCCAACGCATCAAGGTAATTCTTCTTCGTCTTACTGCGAATCACCAGCATCGGATAGTCATGCTTTGTCAGAATATAGTTCATCAACAGCCGGGCTATACGCCCGTTCCCATCCTCAAACGGGTGAATACGAATATATCGGTAGTGGAATAAAGCCGCCAGTTCCACAGGGGACATGGACCGTTCTTGCTCCACCTGATTATACCATGCAATCAAATCAGCCATCAAGGCCGAAGTTTCCCCTGGAGATGCATATTCAAAGCGTTCTCCTGACGGCGTTATGACAGAATTGGGGCGTGTCTTATAACATCCTGCATGGACAACATAACTTGTATTCACTCCGCCAGGCAATTGCCTATATACGGTATAATCTTCTCGAAGCATCGTTTGATGGAGCGTACGGATAAAAGTCTCTGTAAGAGGTTTCTCCTTCATGCTCGCCTCTTCCTGCATCATTTTCAGGCAGACATTATGGGCCTTCATTTCCTCCAGATCCTTCATGTTCGCATCGCCGACGACACGGCCGAACATCAATAATAGCTCCGTCTGTCCATACGTCAGGGTATTACCCTCAATATGGTTGCTGTTGTAGTTAAACTCCAGCATGAACTTCCTGTTCAGCCGCTGCAAGTATTCATCTTTCAGCGGTTGAGCGTTCTGCCACTCCTGATATAATTGTTCTAACTTACCCATACGTATCTCTCCTTTTTAGCTCCAGAAGCTGGTGTAGCCATTTTCAAGGCGGTCTGCCATTTCCTTCAGCTTTGCCATGTTTTTATATTTTCAGCCGCAAAGATAACGCGTTTTTACGGAACAGTCACAAAAACTTAAATATTTCTTAACAAAAATAGTCCGCACACCGCACGAGCGAGAAGCGTGAAGTGAATAAATACCATTCCCCACGAAATTTCTTGTTAGATTAAGCAAATCCCCACAAATATCCCTCCCCCCTCTGCCGCCATCGGGTAATCCCCCTCATACTGCGCATATGAAACTCCGTGATTTCCACCACAGCCCACGCCGCACAATCATCTCCGGCTTCGTACTCCGCGAGTGAATCGCCGCCATGTTCTTGTGTCGCTGTTCAAGTGAAAGCTTGTCCATAGGTTAATGCATCAGTTCATCCCACGTTGCAAACCAAGGTTTATTGGAACCCCACCCCTTTCTTAGCCCAGGTATGTTGGCATAGTTCTTGGACTTCGCCGTATCAAAAGAATAGACTAAATAATAATCGTGTCCCAGATTCTCAAAGCCCTTTCTCCGTAAGGCTTCTCTTGACATAAATCGTGGCCCTGACCCCTTAAGCTTATACAATGTACCAGAAGTCCCATTGTGGAGTATTACATAACGGGCGTTCAGTGCTTTTGGCTCCATGATAATGGCCCCTGCGTCATCACCTGTACGAAGATAACACAAGCCCAATTCCTTCATCTTCGCCAACTTTTCCTTTATGGCGTAGTTTACGAGCACCACTTCGTCAGGATTCTGATACTCCAAGCCGCGCTGAGGAGCCACATGCTTGTACAGATAAGACTTCATCCGTCCCCGTTTCAACCATTCAGCAATCTGATCCCTCAACGCTTCCTCGCTATTGTTGGGATCCACCGTAATCCCATCCGAAGGTCTTAGTGGGAAAGCACCGATACCAATAGCCTTGACGGATTGATAATATCGCGAGTTCTCAAATTCCTCTCGTGTATAATTTCCAGGGAAGAGAACGTAACCGCCAATAACCTCACGCTTAGGCTTCTTATTTGTGGGGTCAACATAATAGATGGCATCACGGTAGCGGTGCATCTGGTCAATGGCATCGCTTGGCGGGATGTCCATATCGTCTGGATGTGTGTCGCTTATGCGGTATTTTGCATCGAAAAGGAAGGTATATTGGATATCCTTCTGCCGTTTCGTCAAACGCAATACAATATCGGGACGCTGTTGAGTAGTAAATGTCTTTGTCCCTTTTATGGCTGACGATACGTTGCCATCATCTTCTTTCACAGGAGCATTATACATCACCGATGCCAGTTCCACATTATCCTCTGTTCGCAGGAAAGTAACCTCCGAATGCGTGCCCCAGTTCAAATCCCGAACAAACTGCGGCGTCATCTTCTTGCCCTTGTATTGAGCAACGGCTTTCTCACCCAACAGGTCGGAAACGATGTTCTTCACCTTCAGGAAACACCAAATCTCATACAACATGGCAATATCCTTCGTCTCCAGTTTGTTGACACCCTCCTCCAGTTCATATCCGCAAAGCAACTCAATCCATTTCTGATAGATGGTTCGGTAGTTGATGGACTTCTTCATCACCAACGAATCTTGCGAGAATCCCTTGAACACTCCGATATTTCGGAAGAAAGGATGGCTTACTAGCCGTTGCAGTTCATCTCCCATCTCGTCAAGCCTACTTTCCATAATCCTGGATTTAGCAACGGCATTCCTGATATGTTGGCTCACGATGTTGAAGCGTTGCAGCGTCTGCCCCATCACGAATTTCAGGAAACGGTTCTCTATGGTGTCGTTGGTGTGACAGAGTTCATGAGTGCGATAGAGGTGATGCGGGTCATCCTTGAATTCGAAGTATTCGTTCTCAAGTTCACGTTCCACCCATCTCAACCTTTCCTGACGTTCATAGCTCACTCTGTCATGCAGCTTTCGTCTGGGAGAGTTAATGATTTGTCGGCAGGCTTTCGTGATGTCATTGAAGCATGATTGGAATATCTGCCACCAAATCAGGTCGGACGATTCGCCGCTGTGTGTACGGAAGTTGATATAGGTCTCGCGCATGAAGGCAAACGACAGCATACTGTATTCCTGCTCTATGTCGCGGATAATCCACTTCATGTCGGTGCGGTAGTCCATCTTATAGCTCAGCACCTCGGTGGTAAAACGCAGGCTTTTCGCTCTTCCGTCTTTCTTGTAGTTGAGGCAGATGTCAGTTTTCCCCACCTGGTTGCCGAATCCAACAGCACCAAACAGCAGGTTGCCGTCACAGCTCAACTGTGCATCTTTCGTCACATTGGAAAACATCAGCGACATTTCGCTCACTCCCGCATCCCCTTGGATAAGCACAGGATACTGTGTGTTCTCGAAGAAAAGAGCCTCGTGCATCAGTTGCTTGCTCTCGCTTTCTTGGCCGTTGAAAATAAAGCAGGCATCCGCTTGTGAGGTGACAAATTCAGCCGTCAGTTTCTCGTCGCCTCGTTCCACAGACAGGTTTTCCATCGCCCTTCGTATGCGGTCGATGGTTTTGTCGCACGAGAAACGCATTCGGACATCGTCATTCCGAATCTCAAAGTTGAATATGTCCCCTTTCACTGTCATTTATGCCCAATAAGAGACAAAATGCTCGCGTTCAAGCGTATTACACATTTGAACAATCTTCTTCTCTGTCTCGCTGGAAGCTCCAATGTGTTTTTGGACGATAGCCTTCAGGCATGTCAACAAGTTTATACGTTGTTCGTTTGTCTCTAAACCAAGCGTAGCAATGCGCGGGTCCTTTTCGTCAATACCCAACCGACTATCGTCACCTTCGATACGAGAAAGAATCTTCATCAAGGTGAATTCGTCCAACGCTTTTGCCAAGACATAGTTGTCCCCTGCAAACTTTTTGCAGGCTGCGACATAAAGCATTGCCTCGTTTGCGGCACGATAACCAAGCTTGAAAGGCGTTCCCTCCATCAGCGTGTTCACATCCTTCAAGTAGGCAATCACCTTATCTGATTCTATTTCCTCTGTCACTTCTGCTGCCCGCTGCGGACGGTTCACCAGCAAATCATTTATATCCGTCAGTAAGGGGAACTGTTCACTTTCGCCAGAAAGGAACTTGTCGTAATCCACTTCGTTCATCTCCACCGACATCGCCCTATCCAGCACCTTGCGCGAGAAAGAGAATGTGGTTTCATCCATATTCACCGTACCCATTACCATCAAGTTAGGAGGCAAAGTGAGACCTTTTTCTGTGAACTGTTCTGCTAAAGGATTGGATTCTGTGTGCCGAGCTTCACCAAGAAGATGTTTCAGCATAGCCTCGCAAACATCTTTGCCAAACTTCTTAAACGGTTTGATGATAGGATCTGTTATGTAATCGCCGTTCTCGTCTGTAGAGCGCGACTCAATGGCACTAAGGAACTCGGCAAAGTATTCTTCCACTGGAGCTAAGTTCATTTCGTCCAAGCAAAGGAAATAGGGAGTTTCTTGGTGTTGCCAAGCTTTAACGATAAACTCCACAAAGGGCGTAAACTCGTACTTTCCAGAGATATTGGAATAAAATCCCACCACATCCATTGAGTTATGCCAGTTAGGTTTCACTTGAATCAACTCAAAGTTTTCTGGACGATTATCCTTCCAGCGGTCTTCATCCTTGTCGTATTTCTGTGTCGTGGTCGCTTGTGCCAGTTTTCTCACAATGCGGCTCTTGCCCGTACCACTTATTCCTGCCAACAGCATGAATGGTTTGGTACGAAGAGCAGTTAGATATGAACGTATATACTCTGTATCAGGAGCACCATACAATGTGTGCTGGAGAGGCGATTTTTCAATAAACTGTGAAGTTTTATTATCCTTTGCACATTTGTATAAGACGTAATCCCCATCTGGGGTTTTATGCATCCGAAATAGTCCTCGATATGCCTCATTATAAACTGGAAAGAACTTTTGTTCCATATCATTGGGGACTAATTCAAGATATAGAACATACTCTTGATTATCATATGTCCATGAAACATCCAAATCATAATCTTCAGCTCGTGGAGGGAGCTGACTTTTGTTACATCCTATACTAAAACCGTTAAGTCTTAACCGTTTTGATGTTTTCTCATATTTATTCAGGGCCTCTAAATATGAAAAATTGAAATCCTTATCAAGAGTAATTCGCATTGCCTGTTTTAAGAATGTTGCAGCAAACTTTTGACGCACAATTTCTGTTTCCGTCTCTTTTTCTTGCAAAGAATCCGCTTGTGCTAACACCATTTTGGCCATTACGGTTAGCGTAGAAGTATACCCGTATTCGAATTTATCGATAGCGGTTTTTCCGCATAACACTTCTCTGGCTATATTTGCATTAGAATCAGGATGTTCTGCAAAGTAGTGAACATACTCATCTAACAAAGCCTTTGAAATAGTTCGTATACCAACAGAGCCCCTGCTTTCTGACTTGACAAGGTAGCATAATCTGTCTTCATCAACAACAGTTACTTGCCCATTGTCTGAGAAATCGCCAATTCGAAGTTTATTTTTTTCACTCATAATCATTGAATATCTTATACTTTGACATTATTACAAATAACACCCTCGTACGTTCAGTTAACCATTAACTCAAAATGAGTATATAATTAAACTTTTATTCCTAAATGTTACTTGCCAAGAACTCCCTTAATGGCTCCAGATATTCTGCATCCAGATTCCAGTGCAGGGTGTTTTCGTAATTGCGATTAGCGTCCTTAATGAGCTTTTTTTGGCTTCTTGTTTTCCCTAACAAGGTTTCGAGATAGGCGTAAATCTTGGTCTTCTTAGCAGGGATAGTCAACGTTGGAGGTGTTTTGGTGGGAATTCTTACCTTTTCCAATTCACCTTCGTATGTCTGCCAGCAATCCATCACGGGCTGATTGTTGGGGTTAATGATCTGCTCCAGCAAATCCTCCAGAGCTCCAGCATCTTTGTCATTGGGCAGAAGGAACAACTTGAAATCCACGTCATATTCATCTTTGATGGCAAGCAATTCTTTACGACGAGCCTCTGGGTTCTCGTCTGCATCGAATATGACAAGGTTTACACCGCCTTGGTTGGTGTTCTTACGCATGGCTTGCAAAGCCTCCTCAGACTTCAACTTGGTATAACCACCCGTATCACTATCCCTGCCAGAATGTATAATGCTGTCCTTAGGTGCCTGTTCACCAAATAAATGATGAAAGTAGTCACAGAAGAACTTCTTATCGGCTTCGCCCTCAACAATAATCAGAAATCTTTTCATAGGACCGTGCTTCTTATTTCTATATCATTCTCACAAGCTCCACTCAGTCCCTCGTAAGTGTATTTATATGCCTGAAGGCCTTTCTTCAAGGTCTTCTCAATGGTATATAACCTCAATTCTTTCTGATAATCGGGCTTCTCTTCCAGCATCTCATTAAGATAGCAGAGTGTTTCTTTGCTATGGGTAGTCACGAAGACCTGCTTGTTTGTTGTCGTTACCAAAGCGAAGATAGCTTCCCATAGTTTCTTGTATGCTGAATAGTGCAAGCCATTGTCTATCTCGTCAATGAGGATAATATTTGTCATTGGATTGGCCGATGCTGCCACGATGTTCAGATAGCGACGCAGACCATCGCCCGTCATACCAAGCGGTAAAAGTTCATTAAGACCTTCAAAACCAATATATATATCATTATTAAGGATATCAATGGTATAAATAGTCTTGTCAAAATTAGCCAGACGTTCCACAATCAAATCTTTTTGTTTACGCTTGAATAGTTCTGAAAGGTCATTTACAAGACTTCCGACCAATAAGTCTGCCGTAATAAGACTGACAAATTGCTTCTCAACATAGCCTTTTGCTAATTCTCGTCCTGTAATAGTTCCAGCCTGATTAAACGTCATGGAACTGCGATAGTTTCGTGTTTCTTCTCCCTCCGTTAAATCAAAAAGCATTTCCAGCGTATTAATTAGTCCCATCGTATCAGTTACAGGCAAAGGACCATTCTGCTCTGCAGACACTTCTTTATCATTAAAAACATACGATAGCCCAAGCTTCAAGTGAAGCTTTGCGTCATCAAACAACTCAGCAGAGATTTCTGGCAATCGGCTAATCACCAGATTGTTGAACAAATAACGGGCATCACCAACACCAACGTAGTTGTTACGAGATCTCAATTTATTAAGAGCTTGTGGCAAGTCAGGGTTAGACATACCCATCATCAGCAATAGGCATTCCAACACAGATGTTTTTCCCGAATTGTTCTGTCCTAGGAACACATTGACACGCGAAAAATCATCAATCTTCAGATGGTCGATGCCTCTGAAGTTCTTGATTTCAATATTCTTAAATCCGTCCATAAGTTAGTTTTTCTTTATAGCGCTGTCTCATTTCGGTCATAATCGACCCGTTTAGAGACTATGACGGGGCAAAGATACAAAAAGTTTGAGGATTGTGAGAAAAAAGTTTTGTAAAAGTTACCATCACCCGTCACCTTTTCCACGTAACAGACAGATTGTCAACCCACTATCGGGTGACAGTAAGGTGACGGTAAACAGCATTTCCCGCTTCTTCTGCTCAAAAATGTCATTCAAACGGCTGTGTATGAATTAGATAGGTCCGTCGAGTTACCATCACCCAGCAATAGCATCTTGAAGCCTTAGGGGTATACTCCAGAACCCTTAAGGGTTAGACCGGGAACCCTTAAGGGTTAGACCGGGAACCCTTAAGGGTTCAGGCTCAAACCCTTAAGGGTTCGTGCGTGTCTCACCAGTGAGACAGACAAGGGAATCTAAATCTTACAGGAATCAAGATAAGATGACTATCCGTAATCTTACCACCAAGGCCTAAGAAGGGAACGCAGATACAGACAGGGTTGCCCCCAGGTTCAACGGCATGAGTTTATACGAGTGCCGAAAGTGCGGCAGACGGATCTGTCACCCCATTTCGGGGTTGGTGTACTATTTCCACGTTGAACCGGGGGGTGGCACCCCCGTCTGTGGTCTTACCAGCCCTTCGGGCTTTCGTGATGGCATCTTTGCAGATTGTCATATAAGATAATGTTGCTTACCATGTATTTCTTTCCGTTCCTGCAAGCGTTTTGGCCTTCATGCCAAAAAGGTGACGGTAAATAAAATCTTTCGTCCTCATTATCAGCAACATCGGGTTTTCTTTTCACGAGAAACGGTCTTACCGTCACCTTACCGTCACCCGTAAGCGGCTGGTTTTCTGACAGGTAGAAAGAATGGTGACGGTAAACGCCCTTTTTTGACAAAAACTTTTTCTGTGTCGATTGGGGTGGTGAAAGAGCGTAATGGGCAGTAGGGCAAGGTTAGAGTGTCGAGGCTATAATAGCCGAGAAAGGGCAATCCTCGCGGACTGCCCTTCTCACTTAGTATGTGCAATTAGGATTTATTCTGCGGTTGCTTCAGCAGATGTCTCCTCTGCTACAGGTGCTTCCGTGGCGGGAGCCTCGGCAGCTGCGGCGGAAGACTTGCGGCTGCGACGGGTGCGGGTAGCCTTCTTGGCTGCCTTGGCCATGTTCTCGTCGAAGTCTACGAGTTCGATGAAGCAGATGGGAGCCATGTCGCCTTTGCGGAAACCGGTCTTGATGATGCGGGTGTAGCCTCCGGGACGGTCACCGACCTTGGGGCTTACGACCTGGAAGAGCTCGGTCACAGCGTACTTGTTCTGCAGGTGGCTGAAGACAACGCGACGTGCGTTGGTGCTATCTTGTTTTGCCTTGGTCACGAGGGGCTCGACAAACTTCTTGAGGGCCTTGGCCTTGGCGAGAGTCGTAGTGATTCTTTTGTGCATGATCAGGGAGATGGCCATGTTGGAGAGCATGGCATCGCGGTGAGATGCAGTACGGCTCAGGTGGTTGAATTTCTTTCCGTGTCTCATAGGGAAATTTAATCTTTGTCTAATTTATACTTTGAAATGTCGGTTCCAAACGACAGATTCAGACTCTCGAGCAAATCATCAAGCTCGGTGAGCGATTTCTTACCGAAGTTGCGGAACTTGAGGAGGTCGGTCTTGTTGAACTGAACGAGGTCGCCAAGGGTCTCGACGTCGGCAGCCTTCAAGCAGTTAAGCGCACGCACGGAGAGATCCATGTCGACGAGCTTGGTCTTGAGGAGCTGGCGCATGTGGAGGACTTCCTCGTCGAACTCTTCGTTGCCTTCGGCATCCGAGTTCTCCAGGGTTATCTTCTCGTCGGAGAAGAGCATGAAGTGGTGGATGAGGATTTTGGCAGCTTCCTTGAGTGCGTCCTTCGGTTGGATGGAACCATCGGTGGTGATTTCAAGCACGAGTTTCTCGTAGTCAGTCTTCTGCTCGACACGATAGTTCTCGACGGTGTACTTGACATTGCGGATAGGGGTGTAGATGGAGTCGATGGGGATGACGTTGACGTCGGTGCAGAACTCGCGGTTCTCCTCCGAAGGAACGTAGCCACGACCCTTGTTGATGGAAATCTCCATCTGCATGGATGCCTTGGCATCGAGTTGGCAGATGACCAAATCGGGATTCAACACCTCGAACCCGGTCAGATACTTGTTGAAGTCGCCGGCCTTGAACTCGGTGGTGTTCTCGACGGTGACACTGACTTTCTCGTTCTCGAATTCTTCGACCACTTGTCTGAAGCGGACTTGCTTCAGGTTGAGGATAATGTTCGTAACATCTTCCTTTACACCGGGAACAGATGCAAATTCATGTTCTACGCCATTGATACGGACTGTATTGATGGCATAGCCCTCCAGGGACGAAAGCAGAATACGGCGAAGAGCATTACCTACGGTAATACCGAAGCCGGGCTCCAACGGACGAAATTCGAACTTGCCGTATTTGTCGTCGGCCTCCACCATTAACACCTTGTCAGGTCTTTGAAATGCTAATATCGCCATAATCAATTTTTATTTAGAGTACAATTCTACAATCAGTTGCTCCTTGATGTTCTCGGGAATGTCTGCGCGCTCGGGCTTGTGAAGCAGCTTGCCTGCCTTCTGAGCCTCGTCCCACTCTATCCAAGGATACTTGCTGTGGTTGAAACCTGCAAGAGCGGCGGCAATGACTTCCAGAGACTTGGACTTCTCGCGTACACCGACAATCTGGCCGGGCTTCACGGAGAAAGAGGGGATGCCCACGACCTTGCCGTCGACAACGATGTGGCGGTGGCTGACGAGCTGACGGGCAGCTGCACGGGTGGGAGCGATGCCGAGGCGGAAGACGATGTTGTCCAGGCGGCACTCGAGGTTCTGGAGGAGAATCTCACCGGTGATGCCATTGGTGCGGGCTGCCTTCTCGAACATGTTGCGGAACTGCTTTTCGAGTACTCCGTATGTGTACTTTGCCTTCTGCTTCTCAGCAAGCATGACACCGTACTCAGAGGTCTTGCGACGACGGTTGTTGCCATGCTGTCCGGGAGGGAAGTTACGCTTGGACAACACCTTGTCGGGACCGAAAATGGCCTCGCCGAAACGGCGGGCAATCTTTGACTTTGGACCTGTATAACGAGCCATAGTTTCTTTGTTTTTTGATGTTGTGAGCTTGAGAGGGAAGGGACCGTAGCAGCCGCGCTAACTTACAGATGAGGATGTATGTGCCCTTGTAATTCTGGTCTCTTCAGGTCTCATTCTTTGCTCATGTTGATTGAAGGTTTCTTTGTGTGCTTAGACTCTGCGACGCTTCGGAGGACGGCATCCGTTGAAGGGAAGCGGAGTAACATCTATAATCTCAACGACTTCGATGCCGGCACCATGGATGGTACGGATAGCGGACTCACGACCGTTGCCGGGACCCTTGACATAGGCCTTCACCTTGCGGAGACCGAGGTCGTAGGCAATCTTGGCGCAATCCTGAGCGGCCATCTGAGCGGCGTAGGGAGTGTTCTTCTTAGAACCACGGAATCCCATCTTACCTGCGCTGGACCAGGAAATAACCTGTCCCTCGCTGTTGGCAAGCGAAACGATGACATTGTTGAAGGAGCTGTGCACATGAAGCTGGCCCAGAGCATCAACCTTCACATTTCTTTTCTTAGCTGCGACTGTTTTCTTTGCCATATCTTAATGATTATTTGGTAGCCTTTTTCTTGTTTGCAACGGTCTTCTTCTTGCCCTTGCGGGTACGAGCATTGTTCTTCGTGCTCTGGCCACGGACGGGAAGGCCATGACGATGACGGACACCACGATAGCAACCGATATCCATCAGGCGCTTGATGTTCATAGTGATTTCGGAACGAAGGTCACCTTCGACCTTGTACTCTGCAGCAATAATTTCACGGATCTTACCAGCCTGTTCATCGGTCCAATCCTTCACCTTAATGTCTTTGTCAACACCGGCCTTTTCCAGAATCTTTGCTGAACTACTGCGACCGATGCCAAAGACATAGGTCAAAGCGATCTCGCCTCTCTTGTTCTGAGGCAAATCGACACCAACAATTCTAATTGCCATATTATATACTTAGTTTCGTTTGCAATACGATTAACCCTGACGCATTTTAAACTTAGGGTTCTTCTTGTTAATAACATACAGGCGTCCCTTACGACGAACAATCTTGCAGTCCGGGGTACGCTTTTTCAAAGATGCTCTTGTTTTCATATCTTGTTACGTTTATTTGTATCTGAATACGATGCGTCCCTTGGACAAGTCGTAAGGACTCATTTCGACCTTCACTTTGTCACCAGGAAGAATCTTAATGTAATGCATTCTCATCTTGCCAGAGATGTGAGCAGTAATCTGGTGGCCATTCTCCAACTCAACGCGGAACATCGCATTGGAGAGCGACTCCATTATCTGTCCATCTTGCTCAATAGCGGATTGCTTTGCCATACTTGAGTAGTAATCTTATAATGTTTGGTTACGGGATGCTTCCAATTTTTCTATTTCCTCGAAAGAGGAGAGGATGTCGGCCTTGCCGTGGTGGATGGCCATCGTGTGCTCGAAATGGGCGGCTGGGCGGTGGTCGCGAGTGTGAATCGTCCACTTGTCGTCAGCCATGTAGATTTCGTAGGTACCCATGGTTATCATCGGCTCGATGGCAATGCAAAGACCATTCTTAATCTGCTTGCCTTGACCGCGGCGTCCATAGTTGGGCACTTGGGGATCCTCGTGCATTTCGCGACCGATGCCGTGCCCCACGAACTCGCGGACTATTCCGTAGCCCTGAGCCTCGCAGTGGGACTGGACGGCATAACTGATGTCGCCTATGCGATGCCCTGCGACTGCCTGTTCGATGCCCTTGTAGAGGGCTTCCTTGGTCGTGCGCAGGAGCTGGCGGACATCCTCGGCAACCTCGCCCACCTGAAAGGTGTAGCAGCTATCGCCATTGAAGCCATCGAGCAACGTCCCGCAGTCGACGGAGACGATGTCGCCCTCTTTCAGGACGACTTGCCCGGATGGGACTCCATGAACCACGACATCGTTCACCGAAGTGCAGATGCTCCCTGGAAAGGGACCGCCGTAGGGGTTAGGGAAACCCTTGAAGGTCGGCGTGGCTCCATGGTCGCGGATGAATTCCTCTGCCAGACGGTCGAGTTGAGCTGTCGTTACGCCCGGTTGGACGGCGCGGCCGACCTCGGCGAGCGTTGCTGCCACCAACTGGTTGGCGGCTCGCATCAGCTCAATCTCTTCCTCAGTCTTCAGAAATATCATTAGAGACAGATCACTTTTCTTAGTAGGCACTCATTCCGCGGCCGTGGATGCGACCAGACTCAAGCAGACCATCGTAGTGGCGCATGAGCAGGTGGCTCTCGATCTGCTGCAACGTGTCGAGGACAACGCCCACGAGGATGAGCAGCGAGGTACCGCCGAAGAATTGAGCGAACTCAGGCTGGACGTTCAGCAGGCCTGCGAAAGCGGGCATACATGCTATCAACGCCAGGAAGAGTGAGCCCGGCAACATGATGTGAGACATCACATTATCAATATAGTCTGCCGTATCCTTTCCGGGACGGACACCAGGGATGAAACCGTTGTTGCGCTTCATATCCTCGGCCATCTGAACGGGGTTCATCGTGATGGCGGTGTAGAGGTAGGTGAAGGCAATGATGAGTAAGGCAAACAAGAGGTTGTAAGCCCAGCTGGTGTGGTCGGAGAGGGAAATCATCAGTGCAGAGGGGTTCTGACCATCGCTCAGTGCTCCGTAGAGCGTGATGGGAAGGAACATGATAGCCTGAGCAAAGATGATAGGCATAACGTTAGCAGCAAACAGCTTCAAGGGAATGTACTGACGAGCACCACCTATCTGCTGACCACCCATGACGCGTTTTGCATACTGCACAGGCACCTTGCGGGTTCCTTGCGTAAGAAGGATAGCAGCCAGAACGGCGCAGAAGAGGATGATGAGCTCTACGAGGAACATTACCAAGCCACCGCCGTTGAGGTTATTCAGACGGCTTACGGCTTCCTGGCCAAAGGCCTGAGGCAGACGTGCAATGATACCCAACATGATGATCATGGAGACACCGTTGCCAATACCCTTATCGGTGATACGCTCGCCCAACCAAAGGATGAACATACTACCAGCAGCAAGGATGACTGTGGACGAAATCATGAACCATGTCCAATCCAAGGCTGGACTCAGGGCGCCACCAGACAAGTGGCGAAGGTTAACAAGGTAACCAGGTCCCTGGAAGAGCAGGATGAAGATGGTCAGATAACGGGTGTACTGATTGATCTTACGACGACCGCTTTCGCCCTCACGCTGCATCTTCTGGAAATAAGGTACAGCAACGGCCAGGAGCTGGATGACGATGGATGCCGTGATGTATGGCATAATTCCCAGCGCAAAGATGGACGCGTTGGAGAATGCACCGCCCGAGAACATGTTCAAAAGGCTCATCAGACCCTCACTGGTCTGCTCGCGCAGAGCTACAAGCTGACTCGGATTGATGCCGGGAAGGACAACGAAAGAGCCAAAACGGTAGATAGCAGCAAAAGCCACGGTGAAGAGGATCTTCATACGAAGGTCCTCTATCACCCAGATGTTCTTCAGTGTTGCAAAAAACTTCTTCATGAGTTTATTCCTTAGAGTGTTTTTGCGCTACCGCCTGCTGCTGTAATAGCAGCTTCTGCGGTCTTCGAGAAACCATTAGCCTCGACTTCAACCTTAGCAGTGAGCTGACCCTTGCCGAGAATCTTCACCAACTGACCAGCCTTTGCGAGTCCTGCGGCGATGAGTTCGGCGAGTCCGATCTTCTCCATACCCTGCTCGGCCAGCTTCTGGAGCTGAGCGAGATTCACGGGCTGGTACTCTTTGCGGTTGATGTTCTTGAAGCCGAATTTAGGCAGACGACGCTGGAGAGGCATCTGACCACCTTCGAAGCCAATCTTCTTCTTATAACCCGAACGAGCCTTTGCACCCTTGTGACCACGGGTTGAAGTGCCACCGAGGCCAGAACCGGGACCACGACCAATTCTCTTGCGAGACTTAGTAGCGCCTGCTGCGGGTTTTAATGTATTCAATTTCATAATCGTGTGTCGGTTAAAAGAGTTTAGAGTTTAGTGTTTAGAGTTTCACGTTGAATGTCTTAGTCCAAAACCTTAACCAGATGGTGTACGGTCTTGATTTGACCACGGACAGAGGGGGTGTCCTCAAGTTCCACGACATGATTCAACTTCTTCAGCCCCATAGCGTCGAGTGTACGCTTCTGATTGATGGGGGCGCCGATGCGGCTCTTGATTTGCTTAACTTTGATAGTTGCCATAGTCTTGAACCTCCTTCGTTATCCTCTGAATACTTTTTCTACACTGATGCCACGGTTCTGAGCCACCTGACGAGCATCGCGCATTTCTGCGAGAGCACTGATGGTAGCTTTCACCAAATTGTGGGGGTTGGAAGAACCCTTGGATTTGGCCAGACAGTCAGTGATTCCAACACTCTCTAAGACGGCACGCATAGCACCACCAGCGACAACACCAGTACCGGTGCTGGCAGGCATGATGAGCACCTCAGCGCCACCAAACTTGGCAGCTTGCTCGTGAGGTACAGTGCCGTTGAGGACGGGAATCTGCACAAGATTCTTCTTGGCAGCTTCGACACCCTTGGCGATAGCAGCCGTGACTTCACCAGCCTTGCCGAGGCCATAGCCGATGATGCCTTTGCCGTCGCCTACTACTACGATTGCTGCGAATGTGAAGGTACGGCCACCCTTGGTCACCTTTGTGACACGGTTGATGGCTACGAGGCGGTCCTTCAATTCAACATCGCTATTGATCTTTACATTCTTGATTGCCATAATGATTAGAATTTAAGTCCACCTTTACGTGCTGCATCTGCAACTTCCTTCACACGTCCATGATAGAGGTAACCATTGCGGTCGAAAACGACCGTGGTGATTCCTGCTTCAAGGGCTTTCTTTGCTATGAGTTCACCCACTTTGGCAGCCTGCTCCTTCTTGGGGCATACTTCCATCCCGAGGGAAGAAGCTGCACAGAGAGTCGTGCCAGTGAGGTCGTTGATGACCTGAACGTAGATCTGCTTGTTGCTGCGGAACACCGACATGCGGGGACGCTCTGCAGTTCCGGAAATCTTGTTGCGAACTCTATACTTAATCTTGATTCGTCTTTCTATTTTCGTTGTCATGATTACGCTATTTTAGAGTTACTTACTTAGCACCAGCCGACTTACCAGACTTACGACGGATCTGCTCGCCCTTGAACAGGATACCCTTACCCTTGTAAGGTTCGGGCTTACGGAATGTGCGAATCTTTGCACAAACCTGTCCGATGAGCTGCTTGTCGCAAGACTTCAGGATAATCTGAGGATTCTGGTTACGTTCTGCCTTAGTCTCAACTTTGATCTCCTGAGGAAGCATGAAGTAGATGGGGTGGGTGTAGCCCAGGGCGAACTCAAGGAGATTACCCTTGTTGCTGACACGATAACCGACACCTACCAGTTCCAGCTCCTTGGTGTAGCCTTCGCTGACACCAACAACCATGTTGTGGATGAGCGAGCGGTACAGACCATGGAAAGCCTGCTTCTGCTTGAGGGTGATGTTTTCGGGATCGTACGTCTCGTCGATATCGAAGGTCACCTCAGCCTTTTCTTTGTCATAATTTACCTTAATGGAAGGATTAACCTCTTGGGTTAAAACACCCTCCTTGCCCTTAACGGTAACAACATTACCATTAACGGAAATCTCAACACCTGCGGGGATGTTTATGGGCAATTTACCGATTCTTGACATGTTAATTCCTCCTATTAATTAATAAACGTAGCAAAGTACTTCGCCACCAATCTTCAGCTCGGCAGCTTCCTTGTTGGTCATTACACCCTTGGATGTAGAAATAATAGCTACACCAAGTCCATTGATAACACGAGGCATGTCCTTGTAGCCAGTATACTTACGCATACCGGGGCGGGAGATGCGGATGAGTTTCTTGATGGCGTTAACCTTGTTAACTGCATCATACTTCAAGGCAATCTTGATGGTGCCTTGAGGGCCATCCTCAACGAACTTGTAGTTCAGGATATAGCCCTTCTCGAAGAGAATCTTGGTGATCTCTTTCTTCAGATTCGACGCGGGAACCTCCACCACACGATGTTTTGCCATGATGGCATTGCGGAGCCGTGTCAAATAGTCTGCAATAGGATCTGTCATTTGTTTGATTTGATTAATTAATCGGCACTGTGCCGACAATATTAAACATTAAAGTAACTTGGTATCTTCCGATAGCGTTTACCAACTTGCCTTCTTCACACCAGGGATGAGACCCTGAGAAGCCATCTCGCGGAACTGGATACGAGAAAGACCGAACTGACGGATATAGCCCTTCGGACGACCCGTAATCTTGCAACGGTTGTGCAGGCGGATGGGGTTGGCGTTGCGGGGGATGCTCTGGAGCTTCTGTGCAGCCTCGAAAGCCTCGACAGGATCACCTGTGTTGACAATCTTCTTCAGGGCGGCACGCTTTGCGGCATACTTGGCAACGAGCTTGGCACGCTTGACCTCGCGGGCCTTCATAGATTCTTTTGCCATATTCTTTTAGTCTTTAGCGTTCTTGAAGGGAAGACCGAACTCCTTGAGGAGAGCAAATCCTTCCTCGTCGGTCTGTGCTGTGGTCACGAAAGTGATGTTCATACCGACAATGCGGTCGATGGCATCGATGTTGATTTCGGGGAAGATAATCTGCTCCTGGATACCGAGGGTATAGTTGCCACGGCCATCGAGCTTGCTCTCGATTCCCTTGAAGTCACGGATACGGGGCAGAGCAACCTTCACGAGCTTCTCGAGGAACTCGTACATACGCTCGCGACGCAGAGTCACCATGACGCCGATAGGCATCTTTTTACGAAGCTTGAAGTTGGCCACGTCCTTCTTGGAAATAGTGGCAACAGCTTTCTGACCCGTAATTGCGGTGAGCTCGTTGATAGCGACTTCGATAATCTTCTTGTCGGCGGTAGCGATACCGAGGCCCTGATTGATGACAATCTTCTTCAGGACAGGAATCTGCATAGCGGAAGTGTAGCCGAACTTTTCCTTCAATGCGGGAGCAATACGCTCTGTATACTCCTGCTTCAGTCTTGCTGTATTTGCCATTATTTAATCTCCTCTCCTGACTTTTTTGCATAACGGACAAGCTTGCCGTCTGCGTTCAACTTACGACCAATGCGGGTAGCCTTTCCTGTCTTCGGATCCACGACGTTCAGATTTGAGATATGGATAGGGGCTTCCTGCTTCACAATGCCACCCTGAGGGTTCTTGGCGCTGGGCTTCTGGCTCTTGGAGACCATGTTCAGGCCTTCGACAATAGCCTTCTGCTCCTTAACGAGCACGCGAAGGACGGTGCCGGTCTGACCCTTGTACTTTCCAACAAGTGCCATCACGGTGTCACCTTTCTTAATATGTAATTTTGCCATTACTGTTTGAATCTTTAAAAGATGATTAAAGTACCTCGGGTGCGAGTGATACAACCTTCATATTAGCAGCACGCAACTCACGAGCCACAGGGCCGAAGATACGGCTACCGCGAAGTTCACCAGCATTGTTCAACAGTACGCAAGCGTTGTCGTCGAAACGGATATAGGAGCCATCGGCACGACGGACTTCCTTGTTTGTGCGGACGATCAAAGCCTTCGACACAGCACCCTTTTTAATTTCACTGGAGGGGATGACGCTCTTCACAGAGACAACGATGACATCTCCTACTGTTGCATAGCGACGCTTGGTGCCTCCAAGCACACGGATGCAGAGACATTCTTTTGCTCCGCTGTTGTCTGCAACAACTAATCTAGATTCTGCCTGTATCATAATTACTTAGCTCTTTCTACAATTTCTACTACTCTCCACCTCTTGGTCTTGCTCAAGGGACGGGTTTCCATAATCAGGACGGTATCGCCCTTATGGCAGTCGTTCTTCTCATCATGAGCATGGTACTTCTTCGTCTTGGAGACGAACTTACCATAGATTGGGTGTCTTTCCTTATATTTGGCAGCCACTACAATGGTCTTATCCATCTTGTCGCTGACAACGACACCAGTTCTTGTCTTTCTTAAGTTTCTAGCTTCCATGTCTAAGACCATTATTAATTAGCAATTTTCTTCTCCGTCAGAATCGTCATCATACGAGCGATGTCGCGACGAGCCTTCTTGATTTCAGAAGGATTCTGCAAGGGAGAAACGGCATGGTTAAGCAGCATCTGATTGTACTGTGCCTTTGCCGTATCGATTTTCTCAACGAGCTCCTCAATAGTGAGTGCTCTTACTTCTGCTGTCTTCATAATCAAGCGTTTTTGTCGTAATCTCGTCTAACGATGAACTTTGTTGTAACGGGAAGCTTCTGAGCTGCAAGGCGCAGTGCTTCTTTTGCTGTCTCATAGGGAACACCTTCGACCTCGAAGATGATACGACCCGGTGTGATGGGGAACACGTATCCCACGGGATCACCCTTACCTTTACCCATACGCACATCAGCAGGCTTCTTGGTAATGGGTTTGTCCGGGAAGATGCGAATCCACACCTGACCTTCACGCTGCATATAACGTGTCACGGCAACACGGGCAGCTTCAATCTGACGGCCTGTAATCCAGTGTGTATCGAGGCTCTTAATACCGAACGATCCGAAGGCAAGCTGGTTACCACGCTGGGCGTTGCCTTTGCAACGGCCTTTTTGCGGCCTTCTGTATTTAGTTCTTTTCGGCTGTAACATAATTATCTATGTCTATCTGATTGTTTAACGATTGTTGTTACGAGGACGACGCGGGCCACGACGCTGACCACCACGGTCATTTCCGCCGAAGCGTCCAGTCTCCTTCTGCTGAGCGAAGTTAGGAGCCAAATCCTTCTTGCCATAGACTTCACCACGGCAAATCCACACCTTGATACCCAGAAGTCCGACCTTCGTCAGAGCCTCGGTCTGGCAGTAATCAATATCTGCGCGGAAGGTATGCAGAGGAGTACGGCCTTCTTTGAACATTTCTGAGCGGGCAATTTCAGCACCATTCAGGCGACCCGAGATAAGAATCTTGATACCCTCAGCACCTGCACGCATCGTGTTGGCGATAGCCATCTTGATGGCACGGCGATAGGCAATCTTACCTTCGACCTGCTTGGCAATGTTAGCACCAACGATATTTGCATCGAGGTCAGGCTTCTTAATCTCGTAGATATTGATCTGTACGTCCTTGTCTGTGATTTTCTTGAGTTCCTTCTTCAGGGCGTCAACCTTCTCGCCGCCCTTACCTATAATCAATCCAGGACGCGAGGTGCATACTGTAATGGTCACGAGTTTCAGGGTACGCTCAATGACGATGCGGGCAATGCTGGCATCACCAAGACGCACCATCAGGTACTTACGGATCTTACTATCCTCAAGGATGGAGTCACCGAAGTTCTTGCCACCAAACCAATTGGAATCCCAACCGCGGATAATACCGAGACGGTTGCTGATAGGATTAACTTTCTGTCCCATACTTTCTTTGATTAATCATTAGTTTTAGTGTCAACGAACAAAGTGACGTGATTGCTACGCTTGCGGATGCGATATCCACGACCCTGGGGGGCGGGACGCATGCGCTTCAAGGTAGCTCCTTCGTCGACGAATACTCTCGAAACGACCAGCTCGCCGTCTTCAGCCTTGCGATCGTTCTTCTGTTCCCAGTTGGCGATGGCCGAGCGTAGGAGTTTCTCAACGTCCGCAGCTGCGGCTTTCTTGTTGAAGCGCAGTGTAGCCAAAGCGCGGTTAACCTCCATGCCGCGGATCAAATCCACCACATAACGCATCTTCCGAGGAGAGGACGGCACGCTCTTGGCCTTGGCAAAGTACTGGGTCTTCTGTGCAGCCTTTCTTGCTTCAGCTGCAAGTCTTTTTCTTTTTCCCATTATATTATTACTCTAATTATTCGGTTATTGAATCCTTAGGTCCTGCTTACTTCTTCTTCTGACCAGCATGACCGCCGAACTTACGAGTGGGAGCGAACTCACCAAGCTTGTGGCCGACCATGTTTTCAGTGACATACACAGGGATGAACTTATTACCGTTGTGAACAGCAATCGTGTGGCCGACGAAGTCGGGGCTAATCATTGAAGCGCGAGCCCAAGTCTTCACGACGTTCTTCTTGCCGCTCTCGTTCATGGCGAGAACCTTCTTTTCAAGGCTTACTGCGATGTATGGACCTTTTTTAAGTGAACGACTCATAATATTACTTCGAGTTTAACTGTGATTACTTCTTATTGGCTCTTTCAATGATGTACTTGTTGGATTGCTTCTTCGGAGCACGTGTCTTGAGACCCTTAGCATAGAGGCCTTTACGTGAACGAGGATGTCCACCACTCTGGCGACCTTCACCACCACCCATCGGGTGATCATGCGGGTTCATAACGACACCACGGTTGTGAGGACGACGTCCGAGCCAACGGCTACGTCCTGCCTTACCGGAAGACTCCAGCGCATGATCGCTGTTACCAACACTACCTACAGTTGCCTTGCAAGCACTGAGGATTTTGCGAGTCTCACCAGAGGGCAGCTTGATAACGCAATAGCGGCCTTCACGAGAAGTGAGCTGAGCGAAGTTTCCTGCAGAACGCACGAGGAGTGCACCCTGTCCAGGACGAAGCTCGATGTTGTGGATGACGGTACCAACGGGGATGTTCTGCAGAGGAAGAGCATTACCAACTTCAGGAGCAGCTTCAGCGCCAGACATCAACGTCTGACCGACCTTCAGTCCGTTGGGAGCAATAATATAACGTTTTTCGCCGTCAGCGTAGAAGAGGAGAGCGATGCGAGCCGAACGATTCGGATCGTACTCAATCGTCTTCACGACAGCGGGAACACCATCTTTCTCTCGCTTAAAGTCGATAAAGCGATATTTCTGCTTGTGACCGCCACCCATATAGCGGACAGTCATCTTACCAACATTGTTACGGCCGCCGGTAGAGCGCTTGCCGTAGACGAGAGACTTCTCAGGTACCGCAGCAGTAATCTCTTCGAAGGTACCTATAATCTTGTGTCTTTGGCCCGGTGTTGTGGGCTTTAATTTACGTACTGCCATTGTTCTTTTTAGATGTTACTGTAGAAATCGATTGTCTCACCCTCTTTAAGAGTTACGACAGCCTTCTTAAAGGCGTTGGTGCGGCCCTTGATCAGACCAGCTTTGGTGTAACGGGTTTTGTTCTTACCAGCATAGCGGCAGGTGGAAATGTCCATGACCGTTACATTGTAGAGGGCCTCAACTTCCTTCTTGATCTCGATCTTGTTAGCCTCAGGACGCACGATGAAGCCGAACTTGTTCTGCTTCTCGGTTATTTTCGTCATCTTCTCAGTGACGAGGGGTTTAATAATGTATCCCATAGTTGTCTTGCCCTTTACTTGTTAAGATTTTGGTCGACGACGGCGATTGCACCCTCTGTTAGCACAAGGATATCTGCGTCAAGCACCTTGTAGGTGTTGAGCGCAGAAGCGGCCATCACATTAGCCTTCTCGAGGTTCCGAGCGGACAAATATACGGCTTTATCTGCACCTGGCAAAACAAAAAGGGTCTTCTTGCCATCAACTTTAAGATTATTTATGACTTCAACGAAGTTTTTTGTCTTCGGAGCCTCAAAAGTGAAGTCTTCGACGACGATAATTGCATTCTCCTGTGCCTTATAGGCGAGAGCACTCTTACGTGCCAAACGACGTACTTTCTGATTGAGCTTGAAGCCATAATCGCGGGGTTGGGGACCAAAGACGCGTGCACCACCGACAAGCACGGGTGAATTGATGTCACCACGACGTGCACCGCCACCGCCCTTCTGACGTCCGAGCTTGCGGGTAGAACCGCTGATTTCGGAACGTTCCTTGGACTTTGCAGTACCCTGACGCTGGTTGGCGAGGAAGAGGCGGACATCGAGATAAATTGCATGGTCATTAGGCTCAATGCCATAGACTGCATCGTTCAGGACAACCTTACGACCGGTATCCTGACCCTTGATATTCATTACACTAACTTCCATCTTACTTAATAACGCTTACAATTGAACCTTTGAACCCGGGGATGCTGCCCTTGATGAGGAGCAGGTTGTGCTCGGGAATAACCTTTAACACTTGCAGGTTGTGCGTGGTCACACGTTCCGAACCCATTTGTCCACCCATGCGCAAGCCTTTGAAGACTTTTGCGGGATAGGAGCAGGCACCGATGGAACCCGGCTTGCGCAGACGGTCATCCTGACCGTGTGTGCTCTGGCCGACGCCGCCGAAGCCATGACGCTTCACGACACCCTGGAAACCACGTCCCTTACTTGTACCGATGACATCAACAAAAGTAACATCAGCGAAAATGTCAACGGTGATAGTGTCACCTAAGTTAATTTCGCCTTCAAACCCTGTGAACTCGGCCAAGTGGCGCTTGGGGGTTGTACCGCTCTTAGCGAAGTGTCCGAGCATAGGCTTGGTAGTGTTCTTTTCCTTAGCCTCCTCGAAACCGAGCTGGACAGCATTGTAGCCATCCTTCTCAACGCTCTTGATTTGGGTAACCACGCAAGGACCTAATTCGATAACAGTGCACGGCACATTCTTACCGTCGGCACTGAATACGGAAGTCATTCCGATTTTCTTTCCTAATAATCCTGGCATTTCAATAATCAGTTTGATTGTTTAACTCTAATGTTCAGATACTAAACCTTGATCTCTACTTCCACACCACTGGGCAACTCCAACTTCATCAGAGCGTCCACGGTCTGTGCCGTGCTGCTATAGATGTCAATAAGACGCTTGTAGCTGCTGAGCTGGAACTGCTCACGGGCTTTCTTGTTGACAAACGTGGAACGGTTGACGGTGAAGATACGCTTGTGAGTGGGGAGAGGAATCGGCCCGCTGACGATAGCGCCTGTAGCCTTCACGGTCTTTACAATCTTCTCTGCGGACTTGTCCACGAGATTGTGGTCATAAGACTTCAGTTTGATTCTGATTTTCTGACTCATGTCTTAATTTTACGATTTAATGATTTATTATTTACTTTTATTATCTGAGGTGGTTGGGCTGCCGAAGAGTCATTTGCTCGGCAGCCCCCTACCTTATTTTAAACCAAATCTACACGTCCCTTCACCTCTTCGAGCACAGCCTTGGCAATGCTGCTGGAGACTGGAGCGTGATGGTCGTATGTCATGCTGGATGTAGCACGGCCGGAAGTGATGGTACGAAGAGCCGTCACATAGCCGAACATCTCACCCAGAGGCACCATAGCCTTCACGATACGGGCACCGCTTCGGCTGGTGTCCATACCCTCGACCTGACCACGACGCTTGTTCAAGTCGCCGATGACATCACCCATGTTTTCTTCAGGAGTAACAACCTCAAGTCTCATCATGGGCTCCATCAGAACAGGCTTTGCCTGAGCACAAGCATTCCTGTAGGCCTGAAGGGCACAGATTTCGAAGGAGAGCTGGTCAGAATCCACAGGGTGGAATGAGCCATCGACAAGTTCGACTTTCAGGCTATCCATCGGGAAACCTCCAAGCACGCCATTCTTCATGGCATTTTCGAAGCCCTTCTGCACGGCAGGGATGAACTCCTTAGGAATGTTACCACCCGTGACGCTGTTGACAAACTGCAACCCTGTTCCTTCGAAGTCATCATCCACAGGACCCACATTGACAATAATGTCAGCAAACTTACCGCGACCACCGGACTGCTTCTTGTAAACCTCACGGAGGTTGACAGTCTTTGTGATTGCTTCCTTGTAGTTGACCTGAGGCTTACCCTGATTGCACTCAACCTTGAACTCACGCTTCAGGCGGTCAATGATGATATCGAGGTGCAGCTCACCCATACCGCTGATGACGGTCTGGCCGCTCTGCTCGTCGGTACGGACGGTGAAGGTAGGATCTTCCTCTGCCAGCTTGGCAAGGCCATTACTGAGTTTGTCAAGGTCTTTCTGTGTCTTAGGCTCCACAGCGATACCGATAACGGGATCGGGGAAGTCCATCGACTCCAGTACGATGGGTGCATCCTCATCGCAGAGGGTGTCACCTGTGCGGATATCCTTGAAGCCGACACCAGCACCAATGTCACCAGCACTGATAACCTCAACGGGATTCTGGTGATTGCTGTGCATCTGGAAAAGACGGCTCACACGCTCCTTCTTACCGGAACGGGTGTTGTAAATGTAGCTGCCAGCCTCGACCTTACCGGAATAAACGCGGATGAAGGTCAGACGGCCCACATACGGATCGGTAGCAATCTTGAATGCCAGAGCTGCAGTCTTATCGTCTTCGCTGGGCTTACGGTCTTCCTCTTCGCCGCTGTCGGGATTCGTACCTACGACGTTAGGCGTATCCAGCGGACTGGGCAGGAAAGCGCAGACGTAGTCGAGCAAGGTCTGAACGCCCTTGTTCTTGAAGCTGGAGCCGCAGAGCATAGGAGTAATCTCCATGCTTACAGTAGCTGCGCGAAGAGCTGAGAGGATTTCCTCCTCTGTGATGCTGCTGGGATCGTCGAAGAACTTCTCCATGAGAGCTTCGTCGTACTCAGCCACAGTTTCCAGCATCTTGTCATGCCACTCCTGAGCCTCGTCAACCATGTTAGCGGGAATATCCTCAACGGAATATTCAGCACCCATAGTCTCGTCGTGCCAGAGAATAGCCTTCATCTTAACGAGGTCTACGACACCCTTGAAGTTCTCTTCGGCACCAATAGGAATGACGACGGGAACAGCCTTTGCGCCGAGAACGTCCTTCATCTGACGGACAACCTCAAAGAAGTCAGCACCGCTGCGGTCCATCTTGTTGACATAACCGATGCGAGGGACATTGTACTTATCAGCCTGACGCCAAACGGTCTCGGACTGAGGCTCTACGCCACCCACTGCGCAATATGCAGCGACGGCGCCATCGAGAACACGGAGAGAACGCTCCACTTCTGCGGTGAAGTCTACGTGTCCCGGAGTGTCAATCAAGTTGATCTTGTACTTATTGCCCTTCCAGTTCCAGAACGTAGTAGTGGCAGCAGAGGTGATGGTGATACCACGCTCCTGCTCCTGGGCCATCCAGTCCATGGTAGCAGCGCCGTCGTGCACCTCACCAATCTTGTGGGTCAGACCCGTATAGAAGAGGATACGCTCAGACGTAGTCGTTTTACCAGCATCGATGTGAGCCATGATGCCGATGTTTCGGGTCAAATGCAGATCTTGTTTTGCCATAGTTTAGAAACGGAAGTGTGCGAATGCACGGTTAGCCTCTGCCATGCGGTGCATATCCTCCTTACGCTTGAAGGCACCACCCTGTTCATTGTAAGCATCCATGATTTCTGCTGCGAGCTTGTCGGCCATTGTCTTACCGCCGCGCTTGCGTGCATACTGGATGAGGTTCTTCATGCTCACACTCTCCTTACGGCTGGGACGGATTTCCGTCGGCACCTGGAACGTGGCACCACCGATACGGCGGCTCTTAACCTCGACCTGAGGGGTAACTTTCTGAAGAGCTTCCTTCCAGATTTCGAGGGAAGACTTCTCTTCATTCTGCATCTTGCTCTTAACAATCTCGAGAGCATCATAGAAGATACGATAAGAGATGCTCTTCTTGCCGTCATACATCAAGTGGTTGACGAACTTTGAGACCTTCACGTCGCCATATACGGGATCGGGAAGGACCTGGCGTTTTTTCGGTTTTGCTTTACGCATTGTTTTGTGTGATTTTTACTTGTTTGGCTGTATTCGTTTGTCTTCTTCAACACGTCTTCGCCTCGTCACGAGGGTTGCCGCATTTACTCAACCGCGTTTATACAAGCACAAAACGATTTGATGATTTTTTACTTCTTGGAAGCCTTCGGGCGCTTGGCACCGTACTTGGAGCGACGCTGTGTGCGGTTTGCTACACCAGCGGTATCGAGCGTTCCGCGAACGATGTGATAACGTACACCGGGGAGATCCTTTACACGACCGCCGCGAACCAGCACGATGCTGTGCTCCTGCAGGTTGTGACCCTCTCCGGGGATGTAGCTGTTTACTTCCTTTGTGTTGGTAAGGCGCACACGAGCCACCTTACGCATGGCGGAGTTAGGCTTCTTAGGTGTGGTCGTATAGACACGGACGCAGACACCACGACGCTGCGGACAATTGTCCAAAGCGGGGCTCTTGCTCTTGTCTACAAGCACCTTGCGGCCTTTCCGCACGAGTTGTTGAATTGTAGGCATTTTGTTTTGTTTTTATTATTTATATTGTATATTTTTGTATCTAAAACACGATTCAAAGGGGCATAATATGCCCTTTTGGGCTGCAAAGGTAGTGAAAACCTCGCATATAACAATGCCCTTGGGGTCACAAAATCGTCCCAAGGGCACTTATTAGGTGCATTTTACAGTAATTTTAAGAAGATTTAACAGAATAAGGTGCTCTTTGTTGCACAATACATGAACAAAGTGTTCTCTCCGAATGTTGTCAGGAGGAGGCTCAGTTCACCTTAAAAGGAGAAATCGGCCCGGAAGCCTGTGAGTCTTCAGCCAGTTTTATGGCACCAAAGTTCTTTTCGTAGTTTGCCATGTTCTGCTCCAACAGGCGCATCAGCCTCTTGGCCTGTACCGGCGACATCACCACACGGCTCTGCACATTCGCCCGCGGCATTCCTGGATGATGGAAGACGAAATCCATAATGAACTCCGTAGGCGTATAGCCCATGATGGCGAGGTTCGAATAAACGCCTTTCTCCACTTCTGGGGTCATGTTTACCTGAACCTGTCCCGGTTTCTGTTGTTCATTGTTATTTGCCATTGTCCTATATCTTTTTTATGATTATGCAGGATATAAATATAATAATGTACGCGCGCGACCCTTTTTCTTTTTCCCTGCAAAGTTAACCACAAAACACGACTCCACCAAATTTTTCAGGAAAAAACCGCGAACGTTTCCCATTCCTGGGACACATTCGCGGATGTTTGCGCAGTCAGGTGTAACCAACCTTCAACTTCACGTACTTAAAGGCCAAGCTTCTTCTTGGCGGCAGCAGCAGCGTCGTCGATAGCCTGATTGGCCTTGTCCTGAGCTTTCTGTTGAGCGGCAGCGGCAGCATCTTCAGCCTGTTTCTGTGCTGCTGCAGCAGCATCCTGAGCAGCCTCAATAGCAGCCTTGGCAGCATCGACCTGTGCGTCAGCAGAAGTCTGAACACCCGTTGCAGCACCCGTTGCAGCCTCCAGGATACCGGCTGGCAAATCCTCGACCTTCGAGAGAGCCTCGGCAATCGTCGTGCTGGCACCAATGGACTTCAATGTCTCGGCATTGTCCGAGATAAAACGATTGATAGTCTCACTGTAGGTCTTAGCTGCTTCCGCGTCACCTTTGGCGATGAACTCAGCCACCTTGTCAGCCACCTGCTGACCAATGGCCTTGATCTGCTCAGGGTCAGCATTCTTTATTTGTTCCTGAAGCAAGGTGATGACAGCCTGAGCCTGTTCTGCGGGGGTGGCATCTTCCTCAGCCACAGTCTCCGTAGCGAGGCTATCCAGTTCTGCTGTTGATCCGTTGCTCTTGCCTCCACAGGAAGCCAGAGAGATTGCTGCTGTTGCAATCATGAATGTGAAAAACTTTCTCATTGTGTTTACTTTTTTAAGTTGACTAATAAAATTGTCCTTTTTGAAGAGGCAAAAGTAGGGCAAAAGAACGAGAACAAAGCAAGAATTATGCTAAATAGTGTGAAGTTCCTGCTTTTTACCTTATCTTTGCCCCAAAAATATGAACGTGAAAGTCCGATATATCTTCATTCTTGCCGTGGGAGTCGTCCTATCCCCCTTACACGCTGCCTATGCCGCCCCTGACATAACACCGTCTCCGGCCGACTCCACAGGACGCGACTTGCTCGCAGAGACAGAGCTGGCCTTCGAACTCTCAGCCACAACAGCCACGGGCGACTTCGCCCCACTTTGGCTCACCTCCAACCGCTACGGTCTCGGCAGCGTGGAAAGCCAATCACTCTATGGACGCGTGCGTGCGCAAAGAGACATCAGCCACGATGCAGGACGGAATTGGCGCCTCGGCTATGCGCTGGACTTCGCCCTCGCCTTCGGCCACACAAGCCACGCCTTCATCGAACAGGCCTACCTCGAAGCTGCTTGGAAGCGACTTCGCCTGACCGTCGGAGCCAAGCAACAACCATTGGAAAACCAGAACGCCGAACTCAGCAGCGGCGCCCTGACCTACGGCATCAACGCCCGCCCCATTCCACAAATCCGTCTCGATATAGACTGGTTTCCGTTTCCCGGCACGAAAGGATGGTGGAAATGGTCCCTGCACGGCAGCTATGGTCTGAAAACCGACGGAGCATGGCAACAGAACTGGGCAGCCCCCAACTCGCGCTATGTCCTCCATACCATTTACCATGAGAAATCCCTCCACTGGCGGTTCGGACGCCCTGAGGTATTCCCATTGACCTATGAAATCGGCCTGAATATGGCAGCCGAGTTTGGAGGCACCAGCTATGGGATAGAGACACCGCGTGCATCGGGCAGCACCTTTCACCATAGTTCCAACCTACGTTCCTTCTGGAACGCCCTGATCTGCCAGGGCAGCGATGCCACCGACGGCAGCGACCCGAACGTCGAAGGCAACCACCTCGGCAGCTGGGTAATGCAACTGAAGTACCATGGCCGCACGTGGCAGGCCTGCGCCTATTGGGAGCGTTTCTTCGAGGACCATTCCCAACTGACCGTGCAGTACGGCATCCACGACATGCTCCTTGGCATGGAAGTCACCCTGCCCCGCAACCGCGCCGTCTCCAGCATCGTCCTCGAATATCTGGGCACCACGGACCAGACAGGTCCCATCTTCCACGACCCCACGCCCAACTTCCCCATCCGCATCGCCGGAAAGGATGACTACTACAACAATCTCAACTACGCCGGATGGCAGAACTACGGTCTCACCCTGGGCCATCCCTTCCTGACCTCTCCGCTGTACAACGCCGCCTTCGATCAGCCCCACCAACTACATTTCTATAACAACCGTGTCCACGCATGGCATCTGGGTCTCAGTGGCGCCCCCTCCCCTGCCATCCACTGGCGCTTTCTGTTCTCCCACACCCGCGCCTGGGGATCCTATGTCAGCCCATTCATCGACACCAAACAGGCAACCCATCTCTTGCTGGAATCCACCTATCGTCCCCACTGGGCCAAGGGCTGGGCGGGCACCCTCGGCCTCGGCCTCGACCACGGCAGCCTCCTCGGCAACAGCTTCGGCGCGCAGATGACCATTTGCCGCACCCTGAATCTCAAGAACAAATAAGTGACCATGAGCAGACGAACAATACTTTCCACCTTGGTTGCCACCTTGCTCGTGGCACTAAGCCAGACCTCCTGCGACAAACTTCCCGCCAACGGCGACCTCGACGGCATGTGGCAACTGCTGACCATCGAGACGCCGGACGGTTTGCGCCAAGTCAAGCAAGAACGTGTCTACCTCAGCATCCAGCTTCAACTGGCACAATGGACAGACTACACCCGAGGTACCTTGTTCTATTCACACTTCGCCCATCGGGGTGACTCCCTCTTCTTCTTCGACTTCGCTAAACCTTCCGACCATTCCTTGGAGAGCAACAACGACGAATGGATTTCAACCGACGAGATGACTTCCGGAATTTTGGACGCCTGGGGCATCCACACCTTGGACGCCCGCTACCACATCCTACAACTTTCCGGCGAAAACCTTGTACTCGAAAAAACCGACACCATCCTGCGCTTCCGCATTTTTTAACGCCCAAAGCGCACGCGTCTTAGCAAAAAGCTGTATCTTTGCCGCTGTTTAGGTTATCAGACAACGTCTAACACTCATTTATGGCATCAGCAGAAAACAACATACATCATCCATCTTTCTGGGACAAAGTCCGCTCCACGATGAAGTCGGAAGACACCGAAGGTCGCTTTGAACTTCTGTTCACCCGCACTCCCGGCTACCTTTGGGCGCTCTTCTTCCGCCAGCTCCACGTTCATCCCATTGCCGTGACACTCCTGAGCATCGTTCTCGGAGCCTCCTCGGCGTTCTTCTTCGCCCGCGAAGACCTCCAAAGCAACCTCATCGCCATCGCCCTGCTCGTCATCGCCAACTGGTTTGACTGCGCCGACGGCCAACTGGCTCGCATGACCGGGCAGAAGACCCTCATCGGGCGCATCCTCGACGGCTTTGCCGGAGACGTATGGTTCCAGTGCATCTACGTGGCATTAGCTCTGCGCCTGACGCCCACCTGGGGTCTCTGGGGCTGGCTGCTCGGTGCCTACGCGGGCTATTGGTGCCACGTCCGTCAGGCCAACCTCGCCGACTACTACCGCAACATGCACCTCTTCTTCCAGTTGGGAAGCGGACGCAGCGAACTCGACCGCAGCCACAAGCTCGGCCTGCGCTACGACACCCTACGTTGGCGCAGTTCCGACTGGTTCGAGAAACTCTACCTCTTCTTCTACATCCGCTATACCCTCCGACAGGAGCACATGACACCACTCTGCCAGCAGATGCTCGACCGCATGGAGCAAAGCCACGGCAACGGACTTCCCGACGCCCTTCGCCAAGAGTTCGTGCGCCGCAGCCGCCCAATGATGCCTGCTTGTCAGGCTCTGACATTCGACTTGCGCATCGGGGTTCTCTACCTCACGGCGCTGCTCAATTGCGTATGGGCCTATTTCCTCTTCGAGGGTATCGTCCTGCAAATTATCTTCTTCCGTCTGCGCCGACGCCACGAACAGCTTTGTGCGGACATCGTGGGGGAATTGAAGATTAGGGATTAGAGATTAGGGATTAGAGATTAGGGATTTAAAGATTAGAGACTATGCACAGGAACAACATAGCCCTGCTACTTGCCGGAGGCGACGGCACCCGCGCCGCACAGAGCGTTCCGAAGCAGTACGTGCAGATCGAGGGCATCCCCGTTCTGGCCTACACCATGCGTGCCTTCGACCGCCATCCGCTCATCCATGCCGTCTACGTCGTCTGTCAGGACGAGTGGGCCGACATCGTCCGCCGCACCGCCACGGAGTTAGCCTTTAGCAAATTCCAAGGCACCATCAGCGCAGGCAGCACTTCCTTCAGCTCCATCCTCAACGGTGTCACTGAGCTCTCCCGCCGCTACGAGGACAACCCCATCGTGCTCGTCCACGACGGCGTCCGCCCACTGGTCTCGTCGGCCGTCATCGCAGATGCCATCGCCGTCTGCCGTCGTCATGGGAACGCCATCGCCGCCCTACAGGGTGAAGAAGCGTTCATGACCGGCGACGCCACCAAGGGTACCGGCATGATTCCGCGCGAACAGCTCTGGGGCGCACAGACCCCACACACCTTCCCCCTCGCCACCCTCGTGGAAGTCTTCAACGAGGCCCGCCGCCTGGGCATCGAGGACTCGCAGTCGCTCTACACCCTGATGGCCGAACTCCACCATTGGCCGCTCTATAAGTCGCGAGGCGAACGCGTGAACCTGAAAATCACTCACCCCGAGGACATCTGGCTCTTCAGCCGACTGGTCAGCGTACTCTGAACCTCCAGGAAACAAACACCAATCCATAAAACTAACCCCGTATGAAAAAAACATTCCTCGCACTGGCCAGCAGCCTCATCGCCCTGACCGTACAAGCCACCGTGACCCTGCCCGGCTGGATGACCTCCCACATGGTGCTCCAGCAAAAGACAACCGTACACCTGAAGGCAATGGCAAAGAAGAATGCCACCGTCAAGATCACCACGTCGTGGAACCAGCAGACCACAAAGGTTCAGGCCGATGCCACGGGCACCTTCGCCTTTGACCTGAATATCCCCGGAGCCGGAGGCCCCTACACCCTCACCTTCGACGACGGCAAGAAGACCGTACTCGACGACGTCATGATCGGCGAGGTGTGGCTATGCAGCGGACAGTCGAACATGGAGATGCCCGTGAAGGGATGGGGCATGGTCCAGAACTGGGAACAGGAGGTTGCCAACGCCAACCACCCGTTTGTGCGGCTCTTCCAAGTTCAGAAAACCGTAGCCCACACACCTCAGACCAAAGTGCCTCTTGGCCACACGCAAGGCTGGGCCGTCTGCACGCCCGCGATGATAGAGGAATTCTCCGCCTGCGCCTACTTCTTTGCCCGCGAGCTGTCGCAGAAGCTGGGTATCGCCGTCGGCGTAGTCAACAGTTCCTGGGGCGGCACCCCGGCCGAGAGCTGGACAAGTGTCGACGCACTCGCCAACGTCATTGGCTTCGAGGAGCACATCAGGCAACTGAAGGCCACCGCCTTCAACGAGGACAAAATCAACCAGCTCTATCAGGACGAACGCGCCGTCTGGATGAAAGACTTCTACGGTGCCGACCAAGGACTGCAGGACGGACAGATTGACCAACCCATCTGGGCCGCCAGCGATTTCGACGACAGCGGCTGGCAACAGCTCCCGCAACCGATAGCATGGGCCAACGCCGACGCCCTCAAGGACTTCGACGGCATCGTATGGCTGCGCCGGGTGGTAGACATACCCGCCTCCTTAGCTGGCAAGGAACTGAAGCTGAACCTCGGCCCCATCGACGACGAGGACGTCACCTACTGGAACGGACGCCGTGTAGGAACCACCGCAGGGTGGAACCGGCAACGCAGCTATACCGTGCCGGCAGAACTCGTCACGGCCGGACGCAACGTACTGACCGTCCGTGTCTTCGACTCCGGCGGCAACGGCGGCTTCTGCGGCAAGCCCGAGGACTTTAACATCACTGCCGGACAGACCACCCTTCCGCTCAACGGCACTTGGAACTGGCAGCGGAGCATGGACGCCACGCAGTTGAAGCGCCCCTCCGACCGCGTGGAGCCTAAGCACCCCTCCGACTCATGGTACCCCTCCAACCTCTGGAACGCCATGATAGCCCCCTTCCTCGACATGCCCGTGCGCGGCTTCACCTGGTATCAGGGATGCAGCAACGTCGGCCGCGGCATCCAGTACGAAAGCCTCTTCCAGGCCATGATTCTCGACTGGCAGGCCCGTTTCAACAAGAACTCCGAGGTGGCCGTCTACCCGAAACCCGCTCCCCAGCAGGGACAGCGTCGCCGTGGCTTCTTCGGTCAGCAAGACTCCAAGGCACTGCCCTTCTACTTCGTGCAGATTGCCAACTACCTCACGCGCAAAGACCTTCAACCCCAATCTGAATGGGCCGCCATCCGCGAGGCACAGCGCAAGTCCCTGAAACTCGACGGCGTGGGCATGGCCGTGAACATCGACATCGGCGAAGCCCGCGACATCCATCCGAAGAACAAGCAGGAAGTGGGACGCCGATTGGCACTGCTCGCGCTCAACCGCACCTACGGCCGCAAAGAAGCCTGTGCAGCACCTGAGTACAACCAGATGGCCGTTCGCGAAGGCAAAGCCTACCTCACCTTCCGCCCCGTGCAAGGCAGCGAAGCCTTTGCCCAGAACGCCGACATCAAGGGCTTCAGCGTCGCCGGTACCGACCACCAGTGGCATACAGCCAAAGCACGCACCGAGGGCGAAGGCTGGATGCAGCGCATCGTCGTCGAATGTCCCGAAGTCCCCCACCCCATCGCCGTGCGCTATGCTTGGGCCGATAACCCCGAGTGCAACCTGACGACCGTCAGCGGTCTGCCCGCAGGTCCCTTCCGCACCGACGACTGGCCAGATTTCCGCTGAAATGATTATCCGCTGAATTAGCAGTGCCATCCTTGAAATTCGTTGTTGAAGAGGATGGCACTTTGCGCGCGTACAAGATAAAATCCGATTCTGCATCAAATTAGGTGCAGAATCAGAAAAAGAGTGCACCATATCAAAATAGTTTTGCAACCGACATGTTTTGTCGCTTCAACCTTATACTTTTGCACCAAATTCAATAACTCAAGTATGAAGAAAACTATTTTGACAAGTGTGTTTTGTGCCGCTTTGCTCATTGGATGTGAGCAGAGTGGAGTTGTATATGAATACAGAGTAGTGGCGTTAACAGGAAGTCGTGATAGAAGTTATTCTGAGGATGTAGCACCATTATTATTTGCAGACCTTTTTTTATTGTGTGGCATAACCTAAAAGTTAACCATTATGGTAGAAAACAACGGAACAATTTTCTGCCCTATCTGTGGCAGCTACAATGTACTCTATGAGTTCGGTTCATTGATGTGTCAAGATTGCCAGTGGACGTGGAACCCAGATGAAGAAGAAATGAACATTATTAACTTATAAATATTTATCCAATGACATTACAATTATTGCAGAAAAAGGTGGTAGAGGAATTTGACCGCCGACAATTAAAAAGTGAGGTTCGATACAGAGCATTAAATAAAATCATCGATTTCCTGATTAGCAAATATGGGAATGATGCTAATATCCTTTCTAAAGGGAAAGAAATTTTAAAAAAAGCTTACGAGCAATATAAAGGGAAAGAGCTAAATGGAGCTGAAAAAGGCGCTTTTAATGAACTCTTTAATCAATACAGCTCATGTTCCCTATAGGGAGAATAAGGACATTTTTGTTATAATTACGCATCATGAATACAGAATTTGACGCCTTGCAGCAACAAGGATTTGTTGGCTTCAAAAAAGTAAGCGAACTGATGGCATCACGTTGTGCAGAAGTGTGTGCACAGCCTGGTGTATATGTTGTATTGAGAACGAATACCGACTATCCTATCTTCCTTGAAAAAGGAACAGGAGGATATTTCAAGGGAAAGAATCCTAATGTGTCCATAGACGAACTCAGTCGTAATTGGGTGGAAGACACACAGGTCGTGTATATTGGCATGACACGTGACACTTTGAAAACGCGGCTGCATACTTATATGCGCTTTGGTCAAGAAGAGCCGGTTGGGCACTGGGGCGGTCGCTATATCTGGCAACTCGCAGACTCCTCTGATTTGCTTGTCTGCTGGAAACCATTGGCCAACGAAGACCCGCGAACTATTGAATCTGAAATGATTGAACAGTTCAAGCGTGAGCACGCAGGTTGCCGTCCTTTTGCCAATCTCCAGGGCTAATCCTCTCCTCCATTCCTTTTCAAAGCTTCCCGATAGATGTCACGGACTCTGTCGCGGAGGCTTTGAGGTTTAATGACCGTGAGAGAATTGCTACGAGAGAGAAGAGCCATAACAAAGTCGTTAGTGATGCGAAGACGGAGGGCGATGCGGAATTCTTCGGGAGTATCTATCAGAACGCGCTGGGAGTGGTGAAGTGGTAGGGATTTGAGGAAGCGACCATCAAGGGCACTATAGCTGAGTTCTATTTCTTCGATAGGTATATTCGGGTCATTCCAAATGCCATAGCAATCACGATAAAGTTCGGCTATATTCGTATTCTCACGCCGTTGGAAATGCTCTTCAAGAATAACAAGATCGCTGATACGCTCGATTGCGTATGATTTTAGGTGACCACTGTTGTAAGCCAATAAATACCACCGTCCTTGAGACTCCTTGAGGTAGTGAGGCAGAGCTTCCACGGAAAAACAACAATTCTTACGATAGTCCTCATAGGTAAACTGAACGACAAGCCTCTTCCGTATGGCCTTCAGTAAGTGAATCATAAATTCACAATGGGGAGGACGGTGGTGCTCAGCCAAAACATAGGACCGTAAGGGAGACTGACCATCAAGTTCATTGAGCAGGTCGAAATTAAAAAGTAATTCCTTATAGCGGTCATCTTGGGCACTCAAATCCTCTTTGATTGCGTAGTATTGTCTCGCCTTATCAAATCCGATAGTGAGACCAAATGCTTCTTCAATATTATGCAAGTCTCGTTCAATAGTCTTTCCTGAAACAGGCTTGAAGCCACGAGACATCATGCTGTCGTTCACAGCATTCAACAATTCCTGTTGACTATGATATCTCCTGCTGTCACGGACTTTGTAGATGATTACAAGCATTCGCTTGATGCTCTCCAATTGACTCATACTATTCTATTTGTTGTTACATTATAAATGAATCCTCTATACTATCAATGGATTCCAGCCACAAATATACACAAAATAACTTGGACAGACCGATTAACCTCAAATAGTTTTTCTTTTTTCCTCTATAAAAAACTCTTTTTATATCAACCAGAAGTAGAAGATTAATTTTTTATATACCTTTGGGTGGTGAAAGGAGGCCTGTTCCTATCTTTAAATGTGTGAAAAAACAAAGATTTGAAAAGCTAAATGAGAAAAGATTGACGCAGAACAAAGTTTTAGTCAAAAAAAGGGCGTTTACCGTCACCTTTCCTTCTACCTATCCGATTTTCAGTCGGTTACGGGTGACGGTAAGGTGACGGTAAGGCTGTTTTCAGGCAAAAGAAAACCCGATGTGGCTGATAATGAGGACGAAAGATTTTATTTACCGTCACCTTTTTGGTATGAAGATCAAAAGGTTTGCAGGAATGAAAAGAAATTATATGGAACATCGTAGGGACTTACTTTATGTATGTCCGGATAATCATTTCGGTTATATATGGTTTTCGGACATACATAAAGTAAGTCCCTACAAGGATGCTGTCCGAACCCTTAAGGGTTCAAGCCATAACCCTTAAGGGTTCACGCTCCAACCCTTAAGGGTTCGGGCGTACCCCCCTACGGTTTCAAGACGATATAGCCAAGGTGACGGTAGCTCGACGAATCTATCTAACTTATACCCAACCGTTTGAAGGGCATTTTTGAGCAGAAGAATCGCGAAATGCCGTTTACCGTCACCTTACCATCACCTTACCGTCACCCGATAGCAGGCTGACAATCTGCCTGTTACGCGGAAAAGGTGACGGGTGATGGTAAATTTTACAACAAACTTTTCTATTTCACGTTGCCCACCTCGATAAGGTACTCGGCAATCTGCACGGCGTTGAGTGCGGCACCCTTCTTAATCTGGTCTCCGCAGAGCCAGAAGGTGAGGCCGTTTTCGTTGGCCAAGTCGCGACGGATGCGGCCCACGAAGACATCGTCCTCGCCAGCGGTGAAGAGGGGCATGGGGTACTTCTTTTCGGCGGGGTCGTCGATGACCGTGACACCCGGGGCAGCAGCGAGGGCTGCACGGGCCTCCTCGGGAGTGATGGGACGCTCGGTCTCAATCCAGACGGCTTCGGAATGGCTTCTCAGAGAAGGTACGCGCACGCACATAGCCGAGCAGGAGGCGTCGGTGTGCATGATTTTCCGTGTCTCGTTGAACATCTTCATCTCCTCCTTGGTGTAGCCGTTGTCGGTGAAGACGTCGATTTGCGGGATAACGTTGTAGGCCAATTGATAGGCGAACTTGTTGACCGTGGCGGGCTTGCCGTCAAGCACTTCGCGGTACTGCTGTTCCAACTCTGCCATGGCAGCGGCACCTGCACCGCTGGCAGCCTGGTAGCTGGCGATGTGGATGCGTTTGATGTGCGACAGCTTCTCAAGGGGTTGCAGGCAGACGACCATCATGATGGTGGTGCAGTTGGGATTGGCGATGATGCCACGCGGACGGTTCAGGGCGTCCTCGGCATTGCATTCGGGCACGACGAGAGGCACGTCCTCCTCCATGCGGAAGGCGCTGGAATTGTCAATCATCACCGTGCCATGCTTGGTGATGGTCTCGGCAAACTCCTTGCTGGTGCCGCCGCCGGCACTGACGAAGGCGATGTCGATGCCTTTGAAGTCGTCGTTGTGCTGCAAGAGCTTCACCTGATAGTCCTTGCCGCGGAACGAGTAAGTGCGCCCGGCACTGCGTTCGCTGCCGAACAGCACCAGTTCGTCTATCGGGAAGTTACGCTCATCGAGCACACGGAGGAATTCTTGTCCTACAGCGCCACTGGCGCCTACGATTGCTACTTTCATATTGAGTTCGGGTTGATTTTAGGAATTTGGAAGGACTTACTTCATGTATGTCCGGACAGAGTATTTCGTTTTGCGGGGCAAAGGTAGGGAAAAAGCACCAAATAGAAGCACGACGCGCGAAAAACTTTCCATTTTCAACTTTCAACTATCAACTTTTTACTACCTTTGCACCCGATAGAAGTGTAAAACGGCAATGCCTCTCGTCACAAATCCGACTTGGATATTCCTCGTCATGCTGCTCATCATCCTGCTGGCACCTATCGTGCTGCGCCGCCTGCGTGTGCCCCATATCATCGGGCTCATCCTGGCCGGTCTGCTCGTAGGTCCTAATGGATTGCACATCCTCGACCGCGATGCCTCCATCATCCTTTTCGGTCAGGTCGGCATCTACTATATTATGTTCCTGGCGGGACTGGAAATGGACATGGGCAGTTTCCGTCGCCATGGCCGCAGCGGCATCTTGTTTGGCTTGCTGACCTTCACAATCCCGTTGATCTTCGGCTTCGTCGTAGGCCGCTGGGTGTTGGGGCTGACGACGCCTGCCTCGCTGCTGCTTAGTAGCCTGCTCTCATCCCACACCTTGGTGACTTATCCCATTGTGGGTCGCTACGGTCTGGGCAAGCATCCCAGCGTCGTCCACGCCATCGTAGCCACGGCAATAGCTTTGTTTGCGGCCTTGTTGCTGTTAGCCATTGTCGTGCAAGGCCAACGAGGGGAAAGCAGCGTATGGTACTGGCTGTTCTTTGCCGTGGGCATCGTAGTCTATACCGTGGGCGTCGCCTACGTATTTCCGAAAATAGGTCGCTGGTTCCTGCGGCGCAACGAGGACGCAGTGACGCAGTTTGTGTTTGTGCTGGTGATGGTCTTCGTCAGCGCCTTCCTCGCCTCGTGCGCGGGACTGGAAGGGCTGCTGGGTTCTTTCCTGGCCGGACTGGTACTGAACCGCATCATCCCACGTGGCGGACCGCTGATGGTACGCCTGGAGTTCGTGGGCAACGTGCTCTTCATCCCCTATTTCCTGATAGGCGTCGGCATGATTATCAACGTCCACGTCCTCTTCGGCAGCACTCATACGCTGTGGCTGTCAGCCGTCATCATCACGGCGGCCATCGCCAGCAAGTGGCTGGCCGCAGGACTGATGCGCCGACTGACGGGTGGCAGCCGCGACGACCGTTCAATGATGTTTGGCCTGACGAACGCACATGCGGCAGGCGCTTTGGCAATCGTCATGATTGGCACCGCGCCCGACGTGCAGTTGATGGATGCCGAGGTGCTGAATGCTACGGTGCTGCTCATCCTCGTCTCCTGCATCATCAGCTCCCTGTTCACGGGTCGGGCTGCCCGTCGACTGGCCATGCAGACCACCGAGACCGAGCTCAACCGAGGCAGCTACCACGGCAAGTGTCTCACTGCCTACGCCTACCCGCAGACCGTGGACACCCTGACGCAGCTCTCTATCATGATTCGCAATCCGCACATCCCCGACAGCTTCATGGGCCTGGCCGTCTCCATGGACGATGACCCCAACGACGCCCTGCGACTGAGCGGACAACACAATCTGCAGCGAGCCAGAAAGATTGCTGCCGCAGCCAACGTACAGATGTCCACCATGAGTCGTGTCAGCAGCAACATCGCGAGCGCCATCGTCCATACAATGCGCGAGGTAGACGCCGGTGAGGTCATTCTTGGCCTGCACGAGACGGCTGATGGAAAGCCTGCCGGCAAGCTCGGCGTCATCTCCCAGAGTATCCTCGCCACCACCCACCGCGAAGTACTCTTGGTTCGTATGCAAATGCCTCCCGGCACCGTGCGCCGTATCGTCGTGGCCGTGCCACCGCAGGCCGAGTACGAAGTGGGTTTCTACAAGTGGCTGGAACACCTCTGCCGCATCGGTGAGCAGACGGGGCAACCCATGCATTTCCACACTTGTGGTGACACGGGCTACTTCATCCAAGAGTACCTCCGCGAGAAGCATCCAGCCGTTCACTTCGAGATGAAGGTAGTGAAAGGCTTCGGTGCCATGCTGCTCGACCTGAAGAACGAAGTCAGTGCCGACCACCTTTTTGTCATCGTCTCTTCCCGCGCAGGATTCATCTCCCATACCGCGGCCTTCAACACCTTACCCTCTTTCATCGCACACCATTTTGCCCATACCAACCTCATCCTCCTCTACCCCGACCAATACGGCGACCCGCAGGAGACCCACTCCATCTTCGCCCCCAACGGACAGAGTATCACCCAGCGCCAACTGCTCTTTGAGGAATGGCTGGAGAAGCTGAGGAGTTGAAAATTGAAAGTTGAAAGTTGAGAGTTAGCTGCGCACAGCAAAATCGTAAAATCGTATAAATACTTGATGATTCATTTAAAAGATATTCGCAAGAGCTTCGGCACCCTTGAAGTGCTCAAGGGCATTGACCTCGACATCAAAAGAGGAGAGATTGTCAGCATCGTCGGCCCCAGCGGCGCAGGCAAGACCACCCTGCTCCAAATCATGGGAACGCTGGACCGTGCCGACAGTGGACAGGTCTTCATCAATGGCACCGACGTCTCGCACCTCGGACAGAAAGCCCTTGCCCGTTTCCGCAACCAGCAAATCGGTTTCGTCTTCCAGTTCCACCAGCTCCTGCCGGAGTTCACCGCCATGGAGAACGTGATGATTCCCGCTCTCATCGGTGGCCGCAGCCGCAAAGAGACCCGTCGGCGTGCCGAGGAACTCCTGGCGCTCATGGGACTCAGCGAACGAGCCGACCACAAGCCCTCCGAACTCTCGGGCGGCGAGAAACAGCGCGTGGCCGTGGCCCGGGCGCTCATCAACGACCCGGCCGTCGTCATGGCCGACGAACCCAGTGGTAGCCTGGACAGCGCCAACAAGGCCGAACTCCACCGCCTCTTCTTCGACCTCCGCGACCGACTGGGACAGACTTTCGTCATCGTCACCCACGACGAGGAACTGGCTCGCACCACCGACCGAACCATTCACATTTGCGACGGAAGGACTCTACCCTCGCCCGCTCTACAAGAGAGTGAGCAACAACCATGATTTGTAAAACTATGATAGAAAAAATGATTTCCGACAACAATAGTAATCACTCCCTTCCTAACAGGGAGGGCGGGGGGAGAGTCCGCCTGCAACTCGGAAAAACAAATACGCTGACCGTGGTGCGCCGCGCCGACCACGGCCTCTACCTCGCCGGCGGCCCCGAAGATATCTTGCTCCCCAACAAGTACGTGCCCGAAGGGACGGACATCGGCGACGACATCGAAGTCTTTGTCTACCTCGACTCCGAGGAACGCCTCGTGGCCACCACCGAGACGCCGCTGGCACAGGTCGGCGACTTCGCCTGGCTGCGTGTGTCGTGGGTCAACAACTTCGGAGCCTTCCTCGACTGGGGACTGACGAAAGACCTCTTCGTGCCTTTCCGCGAACAGAAAATGAAAATGCAGAAGGAGCGGAGCTACCTCGTACACGTGCACCTCGACCCCGAGACCTACCGCATCATGGCTTCCGCCAAGGTCGAACGCTACCTCAGCGATGCCTACCCGCCCTACCACGGCGGCGACGAAGTGGACTGCCTCATCTGGCAGAAGACCGACCTCGGCTTCAAGGCCATTGTTGACAACAAGTTCCAAGGGCTCCTCTTCGACGACGAAATCTTCCGTCCCCTCCACAGCGGTGACCGCCTCACCGCCTACGTCAAGCAGGTGCGCCCCGACGGCAAGATAGACCTCTCCCTACAGAAGAAAGGGCAGAAGGCTGTCGTGGACTTCAGCGACGTGCTGCTCCAGCACCTCCAGACCAACGGCGGCAGCACCCCTCTTGGCGACAAGAGCCCCGCCGAGGAAATCTACTCCGTCTTCGGCGTCAGCAAGAAGGTCTTCAAGAAAGCCGTGGGCGACCTCTACCGCCGACGCCTCATCACCATCGAAGCCGACGGCCTGCGCCTCACCTCCCAAGAATAAGAAACCGCGAATTACACACATTAAACGAATTCAGGTCCTCTGATATGAGTTATTTCAACGAATTACATGAATTCAGGCGAAAAGCCATTCCTGTTATATATTCTTTATTATTTGTCATTGCCATTGTCACGCCCTCTTCCGTCTCCGCCCAGGAACCACGCATCCAGCACCGTCCCTATCTGGACAACCGTTTCCTGCACTACGGTTTCTTCGTCGGCATGGATATGATGGACCTGGAACTGAAGAACAATGGCTACATAGACCCGACTTCCAATGAACAATGGTACACGGACGTCGATAACTACCAGCCGGGCTTCGTCGTCGGCGTGCTCGGCGAGGTTCGTCTGTCGAAATACCTTGGTCTGCGCTTGCAGCCTTCCATTCACTTCGGGCAAAAGCACATCGTCTTCCACGAACAACTCAGCGGCCGCGACTCTACCCAGAACCTCAAATCTACCTACTTCTCCGTACCCATTGCGCTGAAAATCGCCGCACCGCGCTACAACAACTTCCGCCCCTACTTCTCCATCGGCGTAGCACCCACCATCGACCTCACGACCCGCAAGCACATGGCATTGCGCACGCAGGCGTTGGACTGCTATTTCGAGGTGGCCGCCGGCTGCGACTTCTACCTTCCTTACTTCAAGCTCATCCCTGAGCTGCGCTTCAGTTTCGGCCTGCGCGATATTCTCGTTCATGATCGCGATGACCTCACCGACGCCTCCCTGCTGAAGTTTACCAAGAGCCTCGACAGCGGACATTCCAAGATGATAACCCTCGCCTTCTATTTCGAGTAAGGGCGACGAACAACTATAATGAACCTACTTTCATGCACACCTTTTGTTTTATGAAAAAGCCTCTATTCTCCCTCGTCCTGACGGTCGTTGCCGTCTGCAACCTCGTTGCACAGGAATCGTACAGCGGCACCGTCGTTGCCGAAGAAGGCGCCTGGTGCTGGTTCGCCGACCCGCGTGCGCTCCACTATGAAAATGCCGACGGCGGCATCAACGCCACCTACCTCGGCTACATCGACGTCCACGGCAACGTAAAGGCGACACAGTACGACTGGGTTCGCCACCGCAAGACCGACATCCTCATCCGCAGCTACTTCCAGCCCGACGACCACAACAACCCGACCTTCGTCGTCCTGCCCGACGAGCGTGTGATGATTTTCTACACCCGCCACACCGACGAGGCCAAGATATGGTATCGCATCTCCCGTAAGCCGGGCGACATCACCGACCTGGGCGAAGAGAAGTTCCTGGCCACGGCCAACAACACCACCTACCCCTCACCCTTCCTTCTCAGCGACGACCCACAGCACGTCTACCTCTGCTGGCGCGGCATCGGCTGGCACCCGACCATCGCCCGTATTACCCTACCCGACGAGGACGACAATTGTTCCTTCGACTTCGGCCCGAAACAAATCGTGCAGAGTACCGGCGCACGGCCTTATGCCAAGTACCAGAGCAATGGCAAGGACAAGATCTACCTCTCCTACACCACCGGCCACCCCGACAACGAGATGCCCGACTGGCTCTACTTCAACGTCATTGACATCAATCAAGGCAACGGCCCTATCCTGCGCGACATCAATGGCACGCAACTCTCGGTCATTGCTAATGGTACGTTCAACGTCAACAAGACAGATAACTACGCCAAGACGTATCCAGCCACAATCGTGGATAATACAGCCAACATCCGCAACTGGGTCTGGCAGATTGTGCTGGACAAGGACGAGCATCCTGTCATCGCCTATCCCCACATCGACGATGCCAAGACGACACACGTCTATTGGTACGCCCGCTGGACGGGTAGCGAGTGGCGACGGACGTGGGTACAATACGCTGGCCATGCCTTCCACCAGAACTGGAACAGTACCGAACGTTGCTACAGCGGCGGCATGAGCCTCGACCCCGACCACGTCAACGACCTCTACCTCAGCATTCCCACGAAGAACGGAGCCTACAACAAGGATGGCGTCTACGAGATATGGAAGTACACCATCGACGACGAGGGGAATGTAGCTGGCAGTGAACAGATTACCAAGAACTCCGTGAAGAACAACGTCCGACCCTACGTCATTCCGGGCAGCAAGGATTCACCGATGCGCCTTGGGTGGATGAACGGTGACTACTATTACTGGATGGTTAAGCAGGGGTATCCGAAGGGCTATCCGACAGATATGCGCTGCAACTATGCATGGGAGGAGGAACTGACCGCAGAGGAGGAGGGGGATCGTACAGACTGCTGGTGTCTTGGAGCCGGCAAGACCCTGAACCTCGCCTTTGCAATGAATGCCTCGAAATACGCAGGAAGCACCCTCTTCCACCTCGGGCACATGACCTATTCGCTGGATGGGGATAACTACCCTGTAGTTAAGATTGGTAATCAGACTTTCCGCAGCCAAAACCGCCTGCTGACTTCCGATGACTGGGCTACCCAAAGCACTGGTACCAGCGGTGACAACCACCCGACGAAACTCACCACCTGGGTGCTCTCGATGACCTACGACGGCAAGGTACTGACCACCTACCGCAACGGTTTCTTGGATCAGGTCATTGAGAACGAGGCTCTGGAAGGCGGTACCGCCAACACCTACGATGAGGACTGCCCCCATACGTTGCTGACCCAGAACGACTACTATGCATGTGCCTCGCCCGTTACGGTACAGTTCTTTGTGAAGCAGATGCAGGCACAACTCGAACGCGAGGCAGCGAAGAACGCTTTGATGATGATAGACCTGCCTGCTGAGACGCGCACCGACCTCGTCCTGCCAACCTCCAAGCTCGGCCTTGACATCACCTGGACCTCATCCAACGAGCAAATGATCTCTTCGACTGGCGTACTCTTCGGCACCGCCGAAGACCAAACCCTCACCCTCATCGCCACTATCGGCGAGGAGAACCGCACCTTTGAAATCAAGGCATTGGCCCGCGACATCCAGCAGAACCTGCGTTTCCAGCGGGATGACATCGACCTGACAAGGAACACCGCCACGGGCTTCGACACGAATACTGCCGTCACCGCTCCTGAAGGACTCCTCACAGGCCTCCGTTCCTACACCTTCCTGCTCACCACTACGATGACCACCGCCACCAAGCAACCGCGTCTCTATGACTTCGGCTCGGGCTCCGGCAACAGTCTCTTTCTGCGTGCCGATGCACTCTCGGCAGGCATCAAGTACAACGGCGGAACCACGACGATGGTCACAAGCCAGACAAAGTTGCAAGTCGGGGTGGAGTATAAACTTGCCGTAAGCTACGATGCCGCTTCGCGCACGACGCGCATATATATAAATGGTGTGGAGGATGTCAGCGGAACAGCCAACCAGTTCGAGGCATATCAGTTGGCCGAGCTGTCAGCAGACAACCGCAACTACATCGGTCGCACGCAGTGGTGGGACGGGTCGTACAAGGCCGACAACCAGGACTTCTGCGGCACCATCGACGGCTTCCGTCTCTACGACGTCTGCCTTACCCGTCAGGAAATATGCCAGTTGCAGGGCATCCCTTTTGAGCAGAAGGAGCTTCCCACGGACCTCATAAACGGCGACTTCGAGGGTAATTACAGCGTACAGACGGGCAGTGGAGTCAGCAGCGACCGCGCCATCTACGTCCCCGAAGGCTGGACGGTGGACCGCGCAAATGGTGACCCTAACGACCTTACCGCCCTGAAGACGGGTGACCTCTATTTCGACCGCTTCTTCGGTGAGCTGGACAAACCCGCTGACCACGGCCGACAGACCTACTGGATCCGGCAAAACTGGGGTACGCCCACGCATACCCTTTCCCAAGAGCTACGTCTGCCTGCCGGACAGTACACCCTCACCTGTGACCTCTGGAAGAGCGGTCTTGGCGGCGATGCCATCGTTAGCATCCAGACCGAGGGCGGTACGACCGTGAAGTCCCCCACCCTCAGCAACCAGACTGCCTGGCAACCCCTCAGCCTCGACTTTGAGAGCGACGGCGTGGCCAGTACCACCATCCAGCTTGCCGCCATCCACACTTCGGCTGGTAGCGAGAAAATCATCGGATGGGACAATGTCGTGCTGACACCGAAGACCGACGGGCTTCGGGAGCTGAAAGGCTGCACCCTAAACGAGGCCCACAAAGACCCTGCCGTCTATGACCTCACAGGACGCCGCACCTCCGCCGAGCCCAAGGGAGTCTACATCGTCGGGGGAAAGAAACTACTGGTAAGATAAAAGCCTCACATCTTTCCTCTTTTTTTACGAAAGACACTACTTTCGCTCGAAAATGCTCATGGATGGGTTCAGCACAGGGCTGTCAATGCCCAAGAAGTCCAAGACGCTGTGATAGATGCAATACTGCTCGACCTCGTCCAGCGGCCTGACCTTCATGGAGCTGTCGCTGGTCCAAATGAGGAAAGGAACCTCCACTTGTTCCCGGGGTGCCATCATCATGGGAACGCCGTGCATATAGAGGTTGTTCTCGCCCAATGACTCGCCGTGGTCCGACATGTAGAGCACACAGCAGCGACGGTCTGGCAGACGGCGCAGCAGGCTGATTACGGAGTGGATGAGGTAGTCGGTATAGACCATGCTGTTGTCGTAGGCGTTCAGCAGTTCTGCGCGGCTGGCCTTGGACATCTCCACGGTCTTGCAGACAGGCTTGAAGACCTCGAAGCGTGGTGGATAGTTGGTATTGTAGGTCGGTCCATGGTTGGTGTAGGTGTGGATGACCACAAACTGCTTGGTCTTCTCGCAAGCGCGAATCTCCTCTTCCAAGCCACAGAGCAGCACTCCATCGTAGTCTGCCTGTTCCGCATCTGGATAGCGTTCGCGCAACTGACTAATCTTCGTATAGTTGGGGAAGTGGGTCGGCGGTTCGCCCCAGTTGCTGGTGCGCCAGGACACCTCCACACCCATGCGATAGAGGTAGTTGGGCAGGATTTCGTACAATTCATCCGAAGGCTCTGGTTGCAATATGGCGCGCACGGCGGAAATAGTGTTCGTGGCGGCTGCCACGGCCGGGAGTGCCGTCAGGCTGTCGGCGGCGGTATAGGGGTTGGTGTCTCTGGCATAGCCATAGTAGCGGCAGTGGTCTCTCCGGGCCGACTCGCCGATAATCAGCACACACACGTCGCGGCTCTCTGTGGCAATCCTTCCGTCGGGCAGAAGAATCTCCTTCGCCTCCATCTTCTTCTGGGAATTGTAGTATCGGAAAGTGTTCACGATATACGACCATGGGGCGATGAGACTGCCCAGCTCCGTCGAGTTGCGGTCTATCCAGGGGAAGTTGCTCATGTTGACGATGACCAAGGCCATCAGGCTGGCAACCGAGATTCCCAAGGCACCCAGGAAACGACGAACGCTGCCATACTCCGTGCGGCGGGCAAAAATGTAGATGCAAGGCAGGATGCCCAACAACAAGACGTAGCCCGCCATGGCCCAGGAGAAAAAACTCGATGCCTCGGAGTACTGCGTGTTAAGCACATTGCCCATCATGCTGGCAGTGACCAGCACTTCGTAGCCATTCATGAAATAGAGCATGATGGCATTGCCGACCATCGTGCAGGCCAGCAGACACTTCCCCACAAAGCGGCCCAAGAAGAGGAGCAGATAGTAGAATAGGAAATCCAGCCCCAGCATCAGCAGGGCGGCTGTGACCGTGAGCAGCCAGGCATTCCAGCCGCCCTCCATGTGCTGCATCGCATGGCGGAAAAAGGGTACGTGGAAGGCGACTACCGTGTAGGCCGCCAGCACCAGACACTTGGTGCTCAGTCTTATTGTTTTCTGGAACATTTGCTTCGACAGGAGAATAACAGATAGTAGAGCCAGAGAACAAGGCACAACAGCCCTGTCACCAGCAGATTATACAAGACGGTCAGCACCCAGTCGACTTGCTGCGGAGCGTTGTCGAAAGGGTTCGGCGCCTTGGCGGCGTCGTAGCGTGCAAAGGGGTTGGTATAGATGACCTCTCCTTCGGGGAAGAAGGCCGTCAGCCGCGCGTAATGGTCCTGCGGACGGAAGACATAGTAGAGCGAGTCGCAGTCCGTAGCCCGGGCCAGCGTCCGGTGGTTCTGCCCCGTGACGCGAATGCTATCGGCCACGGCCGAGAGTTTCAGGAAGATGGTGTCCGACCGAAGTCCTATGGCCTCGACGAATGGCAATTCCCGGTTCTTGGCGTACTTGATTGTCCAGTCTCCCTGGCCATAGTCCGGCACGCGCATGGCATAGAAGCAACCGCCGAGCAGCGTCTTCTTCAAATCCTCGTAACGGCCAGATGGCGTGCAGAGGAAATTGCAGCGTCGCGCAATCTTGTCGGAGCGGTCGGGAAAATGGAGGTCGTCGTTGGCCAGTCCGAAGCTGTAGTGTCCGGCACTCAGCGCCCAGTCCCAATATTCGTTCTCGGTGCTGCGGCCCGTGTCCAGCTCCATGAGTTCGTAGCCGGAAATGGCCTCCATGTGTTCCCGGCAGGTTCCAACGGTCCTGTAAGGATGGTTTATCTGAATGAAATCCGAACTTGCGCCTAAGTAGTCCAGTTCGAACTGCTTTTGCGAAGCCAGCAGAGGCAGCAACGGATCGAAGTGAATAACCTTCTGGCTGCCAAACACCAGCTTGTGGAACTTGAAGGGGCTGTAGCCATGCTCGTAGACGTTCACCTGCAAGGACGGGTCAAAAGGGTGCCTCGTGATTTCATTGTGGTTGGAGAATGTGACGATGTCGTAGCCCAGCTTCTCCAGGGCGTCCCAAGTCTCCTGCGGCCAGTAGTCGCATTCGCTGATGGGCCACGGTCCCTTCACCCGGGTGTGGGTATGGAACAGACTGCGTTTCCAGCAGTAGGCGGTATCCAAGTCCTGATAAGGGTTAAAGATGTCCGGCCCTTCGAATGGAGCAGGAGCACGGAAACGGTAGATGGGGCTGAAAGCCGTGACAAGCACCAACGCCACTGCGAGCAACAATATACTGGCAAGGGCCTTGCCGAGATAGCGGAAAAACACCATATATTCTACATTAAAAGAAAACTTCAATTCTCAATCTTCGGCGAATTGCGGGCGCAAAGTTACAATGTTTTCTACGGACTCGCCTTATTGCGGTGTTAAAAAGTAACAAAAAGAGGCTTTATGCAAGGCTTTTTCGCTCCGCAGTCAATACGACGCCTCAAGACAGACTGCGGCCTTGTCAGAATTATTAGGCAACAGTGTCTAAATACGTCATACTTACAGGGCGTGCCTGTGACGTCCTTTTTACATACCTTTGCAAACCCGTATCAACCTACATAGTTTCATGCGCAGAACCCTACTTAATTATTTGGATTATTTTCTGGTGCCCAGACGTTTGCACCTCCTTCAACGTCAGAATCTTATAGATACTATTCCCGTGGAGCTGCGCACATCTGTGGAGCGTAGGGTCAACTACTACAACAAACTCACCTCCCACACACCTCTCCACGATGCCACAGACGTAGGTTCCTATGTTTTCCCTCTATTCCGCCGCCCACGTCACTCCACCTACTTCCTTGACCTCTACGAAACCTTGCGGTACTTCCCGTCCCACGCGGGTTTTCACTATTTGTTTGGGGACGTCATCCATGTGCCGGAGGAACCGACCTTTGTCAAGAGCCGTCCCATCGCCGGAGACAATCGGAATTCGGTGGTCATGAAGTTAGACAAGCGGCGTCATTTTCGCTTCGTCAACGACACGTTGTCCTTCGCCCAAAAGAAGGATATGCTGGTGAGCCGCACCACTTGGGCCAAGGCTTCCGTTCAAAGGACGTTGCTCAACCGGATGTTCCTCAACCATCCGATGTTCAATGTTGGTAAGACCCAACTGGAGGAGGATGACGACTTCCCTGAAAGTGTCCGCGGTTTCTTGACAGTCAGGCAGCAACTGGAATACAAGTTTATTGCCTGTATCGAAGGGAATGATGTGGCTTCGAACCTTAAGTGGGTCATGTCCTCAAATTCCATTGCCGTCATGCCCCGTCCTGTCTACGAGACCTGGTACATGGAGGGGTCTCTGAAGCCCGACTACCATTACATGGAAGTGCAGCCCGACTTCTCGGACCTCCTTGAGAAGATGGAATATTATATTGCCCATCCTGCCGAGGCGCAGGCTATCATCGACCATGCTCATGAGTATCAGGCTCAGTTCCGGGACAAAAAAGTGGAACGTGCCGTTCAGATAATGGTAGCACAGAAGTATTTTGAACTGACAAGGTAAATTGAAAGATGAACGTCCTCGTCCTCCGTCTTTCTGCCCTTGGCGACGTCGCCATGACCATCCCCGCCATCTACAGTGTGGCTCGCGCCTATCCGCAGCATCATTTTGTGGTGGCCACGGCGGCGTTCACGTCCCGTCTCTTCATAGGCCCCCCTTCGAATGTAGAGGTGCTGGCGCTGACTAAGGAAGAGAGTCGGGGAGTGGTCGGCACTTGGCGGCTGTTGCGGAGATTGCGTGGCATCAGTGTCGATGCCGTGGCAGACCTTCACAACGTCCTTCGTTCCTGGGCGGTGGATGCTTTCTTCCGCCTGCGCGGGAAACCCGTAGTGATGCTGGACAAACACCGTAGCGAACGGCGGGCTATTTTGGGGCATCAGACCCAGACCACCCGTCCCTTTATCCAACGCTATTTCGACGTCTTTGCCCGTTTGGGGCTTCCCGCCAAGCCGCAGTTTACTTCCTTGTTTCCCGATAGGCTGCCTCCCTTGCCTTCCGGCTTCGTGCGTGCGGACGATGAGCGCTGGGTGGGCATCGCCCCCTTTGCCCGCTACCGCACGAAGACCTACGACCTTGACCAGATGCAGGAGGTCGTGCGTCTGACGGCTGAAGCTGGTTGCCGGGTTTTCCTCTTCGGTGCCCGAGGGGCTGAGGCGGAACAACTGGGCGAGTGGGCACGCGGACAAGAGCGTGTGACAGTCGTTGCCGGTCGCCTGCGGCTAGAGGAAGAATTAGCTCTGATGGCACGCTTGGATGTCATGCTGAGTATGGACTCCGCAAATATGCACCTGGCCAGTCTCGTCGGTACCCGCGTCGTTAGCTTCTGGGGCGGAACCACTCCCGACTGTGGTTTCCTTGGCTACGGACAGCAGGAGAGTGATGCCCTTGTGGCTGGACTCCCTTGTCAACCATGCAGCATTGCTGGCGGAACCACTTGTCCTCGGGGCACCTTCGAGTGCCTGCGCTGTATTCCACCTTCCAGAATCGTAGAAAAGTTGCTCCTAATTCCTAATTCCTAATTCAAGAAAACTTGCTTCACATCACCATCATAGTACCCGGTTCATTGCCTGTCACTCTCTATGGGGGCACACAGCGCGTGGCGTGGGATTTGGGGCGTGCCCTCTCCCGCATGGGCCATCGCGTCTGCTTCCTCGCAGACCGCGTGGACGGAACGTGTTCATTCGCCGAAGTACGTCGTCTGGACCCGACTCTCAGTTTGGCTGCCCAACTTCCCGAAGGAACGGAGCTCGTTCATTTCCAAGACCACGTTGTCGACGGCGAGAAACTAAGGGTGCCCTACGTTGTGACCATAAACGGCAACACCCCATCCTATCCTCTGGATACCAACAGCATCTTTGTTTCGCGCAATCACGCCCAACGCCATGGAAGCGAGAGCTATGTCTATAACGGCCTTGACTGGAACGAGTTGCCTCCCATAGACCTCATGCAGCCCCGCCGCAGCTATCACTTCCTGGGCAAGGCCGCCTGGAGCGTGAAGAACGTACGTGGGGCTATCAACGTGGTGTGCCGGTTGCCCGACGGTCGACTGACGGTGCTCGGCGGCTATCGACTGAACCTGAAGATGGGCTTCCGCCTGACCCTTTCGCCGCGTGTACGATTCTATGGCATGGTGGACGATGCCACCAAGTATGCCGTCATGCAGCAATCACAAGGACTCATATTCCCCGTGACGTGGCACGAGCCTTTCGGATTAGCCGTCATAGAAAGCCTTTATGCTGGGTGTCCCGTCTTCGCTACTCCCTACGGCGACCTGCCAGAGCTGGTGGCCGATGCCAGCCTCGGTTTCCTCACGGCTTCTGCCAGCGAGATGGTGGAACATCTCTCGAATGCCCCCGTCTACGACCCTCGTCACTGCCACGAATATGCTCGCGAGACCTTCTCTGCCGAAGTCATGGCCAAGGCTTACCTCACCAAGTACGAACAGGTGCTCGGCGGTCAGGTGCTGAATCCCTCTTTCGGCCCCACGCAATCCCAATACCGTGACCTCCCGTGGAGAAGTTGAAAAATGAAAAGTGAAAGTCGAAAGATGAAAGTAACACTGGTTCCCTTCGCCGGACTTGGCAACCGTCTGAACGCCATCTCCAGTGCCATCGCCCTGCAATGCGCCATCCATTGTGAGGTCTCCGTCTATTGGATGTCTTCGGCCGATTGTCGCTGTCAGTGGGAAGACCTTTTCCTACCCATCGAAGGCATAACTATCCGACCCTTGCGTCAATTCACGTTGATACGCCGCGGCTGGGAGTTCTTGGGATTGCCACAACTGCTGCGCCTCTTCCTCTTCGACGGCTGTTTCAAAGCTCGCAAGATTCTTGACTCCGACTTCCTTCTCCGCCCTGACTGCCCGTACAAGAATATCTATGTAGATGCCAACAAACGCTTCTGCCCGTTGCAGGAGTCTTCCATGCTTTGTCGCTATTACCAGCCGACGCCAGAACTGGAGCAGCGCATCGGACGGGTGACATCGCAGTTCGGTGACTTTACCATCGGTGTCCACGTCCGCCGCACCGACCACCGCACCGTCATTGCCGCCAATCCCCTCAACGGTTTCGTCCGTCTTATGCGGGAGCAGGAACAGCAGCATCCGGGATGTACGTTCTACCTTGCTTCGGACGACGTAGAGGTCAAACGTTATATGGAACAGCAATTCCCCGGCCGCATTGTCACCAAAGCAGACGTCGTTCTCCAGCGTGATAGCGTCGAGGGCATGAAGGATGCCGTGGTCGAGCTTTTCCTCCTTGCTCGCACCAATCTCATCATCGGCTCCCGTGGCAGCACCTACTCCGACGTGGCCTCGCAACTCTATGATACCCCGCTGGTGTTCCTTGATGAGAAAAAATTATGAATCATGAGAAAGTCTGAATTAAAAGGAAAGAAACTGGCGGTGATTGGCGCAAGCTACTTGCAACTGCCTTTAGTCATGAAAGCCCGTCAGCTTTCTATGGAAGTTCATTGTTTCGCATGGGAAGAAGGAGCCGTGTGCCGCGAATATGCGGACTTTTTCTATCCTATTTCTGTCGTTGAGAAGGAACGGATATTGGACAAGTGCCGTGAGGTTGGAATAGAAGGGGTCATGACCATTGCTTCGGACGTGGCCGTGATTACGGTCAACTATGTGGCGCATCATCTTGGATTAGTAGCTAATCCGCTATCCTCTACGGAAATAACGACCAATAAGTATAAGATGCGCGATTGCTTTGCCCGTCATGGCATTCCCTCGCCTTCTTATGCTATCGTGGAGGGTACTGCTCCGTTGACGTTGGCTAACTTCCAGTATCCAGTCATCGTCAAGCCCACAGACCGTTCGGGCAGCAGAGGGGTGACGCTGGTTGAATCGGCAACTGAATTGGAGGCTGCCGTTCTACAAGCGCAGGCAGAATCTTTCGCTCATCAGGCAATCATAGAGGAATACGTTGTAGGAAAAGAGGTTAGCGTCGAGTCGATTTCTTTTGAAGGCAAACATTATATACTCCAAATAACGGACAAGGTGACGACGGGAGCACCGCATTTCGTAGAATTGGAACACCATCAGCCATCCATGCTGCCCGTATCGATTCAGGAAGAAATCAAGAAATGGGTTCCTCGTGCCTTGGATGCTTTGCAGATAAAAAACGGAGCTTCCCATTCTGAGCTTAAGATTATGCAGGATGGTCAGATACGTTTCATAGAAATTGGCGCACGTATGGGAGGAGATTTCATAGGGTCGCATCTTGTACGATTGTCAACGGGATATGACTTCCTACAAGGTGTCTTGGAAGTTTCCATGAATAACTTCACGCCACCTTGCATCAAGGAAAAACATTATGCGGGTGTCTACTTTCTTTCAGCGGAAACACGCCGTCTACTTCCCATTTTTGAGCAAGCCTCTTCCTACCCTGAAATAAAGGAATATGCTGTCACAGACCCTGAACTACGGGATATTACATGCAGCGCAGACCGCAGTGGCTATCTTATCTATCAATCAGACAAAGGAAAATTTGAACTATGAGCAAGGAGAGACTGGCAATATTAGGTGCAGGCGACCTCGGTCGTCAGTTGGCTCACTGGGCTACAACGACACAACAATATGAGGTGATTGGCTTTCTGGACGATACGATACCAGGAATGCAAGTAGATGGTTGTCCAGTCATCGGAGGAATTAGCGAGGCCATTGACTTGTATTCACGCGGGCTGTTTGATTGCGTGATCATTGCTGTGGGCTATCATCATTTTGACTTCCGCGAAAAGTTGTTTAATCACTTAGCAGAGAATCAGGTCCCTTTCGCTACCATTATCGCACCGAATGTCTATATAGATCCAACGGCACACATAGGTGCAGGATGCGTCTTGTATCCTGGGTGTATCATAGATTATGAGGCCTATATAGGCGATAACGTCATATTGAATCTGGGCTCGATTATTTCTCACAACTCTCGTATCGGGAACCATTCATTCATCGCACCAGGAGCTGTCGTTGCCGGTTTCTCCTCTGTGGGCAGTAAAAGCTTCATTGGAGCCAATGCTGTCATTTCCGAGAAACTGTCCATGGCAGATAGCATTATCATAGGGGCTGGTGCAGTTGTCACCAAATCCTTATGTGAAGAAGGAACTTATGTCAAATTCAATTTTAAGCTGAAATGATCTCTTTCAACAAACCTTTCCTCACGGGCAAGGAATTACAATATATGCAGGAGGCAGTGGATTCGGGTAAGCTGTCGGGCAATGGCGAGTTTACCCATCGGTGTCAGAACTTTATGGAAACTCGCTATGGTTTCCGGAAATGCCTGCTTACGACTTCCGGGACAGATGCCTTAGAGATGGCGGCGATGCTTTGTGACCTAAAGCCTGGTGATGAAGTCATCGTTCCTTCTTATACTTTTGTCTCTACTGCCTTGGCCTTTATTCGTGAGGGAGCCACCATCGTTTTTGCAGACAGCATGCGACGGAATCCTAATTTGGATGCGGAGCAGCTCGAGCACCTTATCACCGAACGAACAAAAGTCATAGTACCCGTCCATTACGCTGGTGTAGCCTGTGACATGGATGCCATCATGGCTGTGGCAGAACGACATCATCTGCTGGTCGTGGAGGATGCGGCACAGGCTATAGACTCTTTCTACAAAGGGCGTCCGCTGGGCAGTATCGGCCACCTTGGCTGCTTCTCATTCCACGAAACGAAGAACATCACTGCTGGTGGAGAAGGTGGAATGCTGGCTATCAATGATGAGCGCTTCCTGCATCGGGCGGAGATTATTTGGGAAAAGGGAACCAATCGAGCCGAGTTTTTCCGAGGTATGGTCAACAAATACGGCTGGGTGGACAAAGGTTCCTCATTCTTACCAGCTGAAATCAATGCGGCATATCTGTGGGCACAATTGGAGAACTTGGAAGATATACAGCAACGACGGATTAGACTCTGGAAAACCTATGCCGAAGAATTGTCACCTTTGGCAGAACGGGGCTTATTCCGAATGCCAGATATTCCAGACTATGCGACAAACAATGCCCACATGTTCTACCTCGTATGTCGTTCTTTGGAAGAACGTACCAAACTGATAGCCTATTTACGTAGCTGTGACGTGCTGGCTGTATTTCATTACCTGAGTTTGCACAAGAGTGACTATTACCAAGCTCATTCATCTTGTAGACAGCAACTTGAATTATGCGATAATTACGCAGATTGCCTCGTCCGCCTCCCCCTTTACTATGAACTTGAGGAACCAATCGTCCATCAAATCTGTGGCCATATAAAGGAGTTCTACAATGAATAATCTGAAGATTCTCTTTTTGGGCGTGGATGATAACCGCCGCCCGGGACATGTGGGTTACGACATCCAGCACCTTCCGGCAGGAGTTGAAGGCCGAATGGTCGTACTTCGTTCCCGCTATGGCGACCGAAGCGTTTGCCTGGCACCATCCCGGTTCATGAGCGGATATCAGAAACTCATTCAACGTAATGTCGCCACATGGCTATCCCGGCTAAAGCATGGCATTTTCCCCAAAATAGACACTGTTGCGGGCTATGCTTATAAGGGAAATGAGCTTGTGCGATATAGTGCCGAAGATGTCATAAAACGTTGTCCAAAAGACTTTCACCCTGATGTCATTGCAGTATACTGGGCTTCTGGTTACGTCACGGCACGTATGCTTCGTGACTTGCATCGCCTGACTAGAGCCGTGATTGTGTACGTATTTGTAGATGAGGCTCCGATGACGGGCGGATGTCATTATCCGTGGGATTGCCGTGGTTTTGTTACAGACTGTTCCGACTGTCCGGCATTGAATCGTGGGAAACAGCTTTCTGCAATTCATCTGGCGGAAAAGAAAAAATATCTGAAGGAATTGCCCCTCTATATTGTCGGTGCCCCTTATGATTTACAGTTGGCGGCCCAGACCGAACTCTTCAAGGACGCGATTCCCCTACCTTGTGTCACAAAGCCTGATGTATTCCCGGTTCCCCGTTTGGAAGCACGCCACCGTTGGGGCGTGGCTGAAGATTCCTTTGCCGTTTTACTCGGTTCCGCAGACCTTTTGGAAGAACGTAAGGGCATCATCTATGCCATCAAGGCATTGCGTGAGTTTGCCCTTCAGTGCCCGAACTTGACTGTTATAGTGGCTGGAGTAGACGATGTAAAGATTCGTCAGGAACTGGAGTCTGTTCCTTGTCTATTTGTAGGACTGCTGAGTTTACAGGAACTGCATAGTGCCTTCTGTGCCTCGGACGTTTTCCTGAGTCCAACAGTTGCCGACAGCGGTCCGATGATGGTCAACATAGCGGCGGCTCTGGGGATTCCGACTATTGCGTTCCCTGTAGGCATTGCCACAACGCTTGTGCGCCACATGGAAACAGGTTACCTTGCCCGAATAAAGGATGTGGACGATATGGTTTCGGGGTTGAAATACATTGCTTCACAGACCAGTGATGCTTGGCAGACCATGAGCGCACGTGTACGTCAGCTCTTGGATGAAGAATCTTCCATTGGTCCATGGTACGAACAATTACTGAGAAGAATAAAAACAGATAAATTGAGATGAAAAAGGATTTAAAGGTTTCAGCATGGCTGTTTGCGGCCTTTCTGATGTTTTTCCTGTGTTTGCAAAAGCCCCTGTTCATGCTTTACAACTGGGGATTCGGAGGTACGTCGCTAACGTTTGCCGACCTTGGAGACATTTATTTCCACGGATTAGCCTTGGACTTGGCAACAGTGGGCTATCTACTTGCCCTCCCCCTGTTGCTTATGGGGGTGCATTGGTGCTTCCCACGCTTCTCTCCTCGCCCGTGGTTGCTGGGCTATTGTGGCATCATATCCGTCGCCATTTCATTGGCTGCATTGGCCGACGCTTCGCTCTATGAGTTCTGGGAGTTCAAGCTCGACCGCATGGCTTTCTTCTACCTCGGCGACCCGAAGGATGCTTTTGCCAGTGTCAGTATAGGATATATGCTTGTCCGTTTCTTGGCATGGATGGCGTTTTCGGCGGTTACTTTTGCCCTGTTGACATGGCCTTTGCGAAAGGGACGTTTCGACCAGAAGATTGGAGTGCATCCCATCGTCCGCCTGTTGCTATTCCTCGTAATCGGTGGCAGTTGTTTCGCAATTATTCGTGGGTGGCGAATCTGGCCCAACACCCCTGGTCGGGCATTCTATTCCAAGACCACTTATTACAACCATATAGCCCTGAATCCTTTGTTCAACCTCTTCTATTCTTTGACGAATGAAGAGGACGACTACCGTCAGTTTGAGTTCTTCAGCGAAGAAGATCGCGCTCAGATTATGGAAGGCATTTTCCCGACCAAAGCAGACTCTACAGAATTGTTGATCAACAACCAGCGTCCGAATGTCTTGGTCGTCGTGTTGGAAGGTTTCGGTTCCTGCTTTGTTCCCGAGTTGGGAGGGGATGTAAAACAGGTGGGGGTGAACATCGGACGCTTGCAGTCCGAGGCCGTGAGCTTCACGAATTGCTACTGCGGCAGTTTCCGTACTGACCGTGGTATCGTCTGTGCTGTCAGTGGCTATCTGGGCCAACCCACGACCAGCATCATGCGCTTTCCCCATAAGATACGCAACTTACCAGGCTTGCCAAAAACGCTGAAACAATATGGCTACCAGACACAGGGATTGTATGGAGGCGACATCACGTTCTTCAACATGAGCGAATACTTTATTACTTCGGGACACGACAAACTGGTCACGGAAGACGATTTCCCTGCATCGGACCGCACCACCAAATGGGGAGTACCCGACCATGTCACTTTCAACTGGCTCTTTGATGATATCCAACAGAAACATGCCGCCCAGTCGGAACCGTGGTACACGACTTTCCTGACCATCAGCTCACACAACCCCTTCGATGTCCCCTACCATAAGTTCGACGGACCTGATGCAACGTCGGATGAATATATGTTCAATGCCTTTGCCTATACGGATAGTTGCTATGGCGACTTCATCGACCGTTTGAAGCAGACGCCAGCATGGGACAATCTGCTCATTGTCACAGTGGCCGACCATGGTTTCAATTGGCGACAGATAGCCTCACCAGATTTTCCCCTGGTGCCTTTCTTCTTGTTGGGGGGAGCCATCAAGGAACCGCGCAGCATCGACCTTCTCATGAGTCAGACGGACCTGCCGGCCATCGTGCTCGGACAGATGGGCATTCCGCATGAGGAATTTGTATTCAGCCGCGATGTCATGGGCAATACATACCGCCGTCCCTTGGGCTACAACACCTTTACCAATGGCTTCAACCTCAGGGATACAACAGGCTATACCGTTTATGACAACGATGCCAAAGCAGCGACTTACGGAGCCGATGAACAAAGGGAGAAGCTGGGCAAAGCCATCCTGCAGACGCTGTATCGCGATTTGAGTAATAGATAAGATATTCGATATGAAAAGATTGCTCTCCTTTCTCTTGGCACACTTTGTCTTGTGTCTCCTGTCTTTCCAGTTGATTCAAAAGCCCCTATTCTTGTTCTATAACTGGGGATATCAGAATATCCCCATGACCTTCAAGGACATCGTGGACATCTATGGGCATGGCCTCGGTTTAGACATGGCCACGGCCGCCTATATGACCATCATTCCCATTCTTATGACTTGGGTTTATGCCCTGAAGCCTTTTTTCAATATCAAGGCATGGATGCAGGGGTATGACGTTTTGATAGCGTTGCTCATTGCGTTGGGTGCCGTCGTAGACGCTTCGCTCTATGCGTTCTGGGGTTTCAAACTTGACAAGGTCATTTTCAATTTTATTGATGATCCCAAAAATGCCTTTGCCAGTGTTTCGGTGGGGTATATCGTTGTGAGACTGATTCTTGTCTGTCTCTTGGTAGCGTTGATTTGGTACATCATCAGCATGGCCATACGTCTTTTGCCGAAAGTGGTGAGTCCCAAAATCACGCTCTTGAAGGTCGTGTCTGTCAGTGGCTGCATGGTGTTGTTGGGAGGGGTGGACTTTGTGGTGATTCGTGGTACAGCCACCCGCCCGAAGACCCCGGCGAACGCCTATTACTCCTCGACGTATTACTTTAATCACGCTGCCCTCAATCCACTCTACAATCTGTGCTACACCTCCTTCAAGAAGGACGACTTTGATAAGCAGTTCCGTTACATGAGCGAGGAGGAGCGTCAGGAGACGGTGGCAGACCTGTTCCCGGTGGTCTCCGATTCCACGGAGCAGATAGTCAAGAACCGACGTCCCAACGTTCTCCTTATCGTGATGGAGGGCATGGGGGCCTGTTTCGTGGAGGCGTTGGGTGGCGTGAGTCCCGTGGCGATGAACATCAATGACATCATGCAGCATCAGTCCTACTGGTTCTCGAACGCCTACGCCGGAAGCTTCCAGACGGACCGGGGTGTAATCTGTGCCATGAGCGGTTTTCCGGGGCTTCCTACGGTGAGTATCATGTGCTATACCCGAAAGATACGCTCGTTTCCCGGACTTGCGAAGTCTCTGCGTGAAGAGGGCTACGAAACCCAAATGTTGTATGCTGGTGATATGACCTACCTCAATTTCGCAGACTATTTCCTGGCAACCGGCTATGACAAGTTGATGAGCGAGACGGAGTTTGCGGCAGAAGAACGCACTTCCAAATGGGGCATACCGGACCAAGTATCGTTCCAATGGCTGTTCGACGATATTCAGGAACGGTCGAAAAAGGACAAGCCTTGGTACATCGGCTTCCTGACACTCAGCTCCCATCATCCTTTCGATGTCCCTTTCCATAAATATGAGGAACCTCGGGACAATGGCTTCGCCTATACCGATAGTTGTTTCGGTTACTTTATCCATCGACTGGAGCAGACTCCCGCGTGGGACAACCTCCTGATAGCTTGCGTGGCAGACCACGGTTTCAAGTATTCGACGCTGGAAGAGCCAGCATATCCACATATCCCCATGTTCTTCACAGGAGGGGCCGTGGCGCGGTTGGGCCGTGATGACAGGATTGTCTGCCAAACGGATTTGCCAGCCACGATACTGGGGCAATTAGGCATACCGCACGACGATTTTACCTATAGCCGGGACGTCCTCAGCCGCACTTACCAGTATCCCTTTGCCATGATGACTTATCCCAATGGCTTGCAATACAGGGATTCCACGGGAGTCACGGTCTATGACATCCTCTCCGACCAGCCTGTCAGCGGTTCCGATGAACAACGGGAGCATAAGGCGAAAGCCATTTTGCAAACTTTATACAACGATATAAGTAAAAAATAGACCCCTTCCCCGCTCTCCCCTTTAGGGGGAGAGTAATTACCAAACAAAATACAAGCCTATTAATATCAATAACTATCTATGGAAATGGAACAAGAACGAAATACATCCACTCAAATACATCCTACTCTCCCCCTAAAGGGGGAGCGGGGAGGGGGTCTCTCCCTTGACGGACAACGGGGAGGGGGTCTAGGAGGGGGACTATATGTCCTCCTCAACCTGTTGCTGGTATATGCCTGCTACAGCATCTGCCGCCTGGAATTTTTATTGGAGAATTGGGACATCTTCCGTCCGTCCATGACGTGGAGCGCCGCGCTCGATTGTTTCTTGGGCGGACTCGTCTTCGACTCCTCGGCTATCGCCTACACCAATGCACTGTATCTCCTCCTGGCGTTGCTGCCTTTCCCTTGGTCGGCACGTAAGTGGTGGCAACGTGTGTTGAAATGGTTGTTTGTACTTGTGAACGGACTGTTCGTCATCGTCAACCTCTGTGACTCGGTCTACTTTCCCTTCACGCAACAACGCACCACGGCCATTGTCTTCGACGAGTTCAGCGGGGAAAGTAATCTGTTGACCATCTTCGGCATAGAGCTCGTGCGCCATTGGTATCTTGTATTGCTGGCTACCGGTCTCATCTTCGCTTTGGCGCGTCTATACCGTCCTGCCACAGCTCCCACATGGCGACCGAGGCTCGTAAGCGTCTGCGGACGTCTGGCGTTTTTCCTGGTTATGGTCTATTTCACAATCTGTGGAATGCGTGGCTCCTTAAGTATTGCAGAGGGAACTCGTCCTATTTCCGTGAGCAATGCCCACGCCTGGGCAGCGACTCCCCTCCAGACGGCCATCGTCCTCAACACGCCTTTTGCCATTTTCCGCACTTTCGAAAATCTTCCGCCGCAAGCTCCGGTTTATTTCGAGAATCAGGCAGAGCTGGACAGCTTGTATTCGCCCCTTCATCAGCCAGACACCGCTGCCATACAGCGCCGGAAGAATGTGGTCATCCTCATCGTTGAAAGCTTTGCCCAAGAGTTTATCGGAGCTCTGAATACCCACCTGGACGGCGGAACCTACCGGGGGTACACCCCCTTTGCCGATTCGTTGCTCACCCAGAGCCTTACCTGGCAGGAGACCATAGCCAATGCCGGCTTCAGCATCGATGCCATGCCTGCCGTGCTGGCCTCCATCCCACGTATGGAACGGCCTTTTGTGCTGACACCTTTCTCGTTGAACCGCCTGAACAGCATCGCCACGGAACTGGGGAATTGGGGTTATGAGAGTGCCTTCTTCCATGGCGCGCCCAACGAATCAATGGGGTTCCAGGCTTTCTCCCATTCCATCGGATTCCAACATTATTATGGTATGGACGAGTATCTGGCCGACACCCGTTTCGGTGGTCAGGCAGACTTCGATGGTACGTGGGCTATCTGGGACGAGCCTTTCCTGCAGTTCTACTGCCAGAAGATGACCGAAATGCAGGAACCTTTCGTCACCACCGTCTTCACAGCGTCGTCCCACCACCCCTTCAACATCCCCGAGGAGTACCGCGACACCTTCCCCGACGAGGGCAAGTTTCCCCTGCACAAGTGCATCCGATATACCGACCACTCCCTGCGCCGCTTCTTCGAGACGGCCAGCCGCCAGCCGTGGTACGAGAACACCCTCTTTGTTCTCACGGCCGACCATGCCAGCAGCCGCATCACCCACGATGAATACATGACCGAGGTGGGTCTCTTCCGCATTCCTATCCTTTTCTTCGACCCTTCAGGCGAAATGCCCCGTGGCCGTCAGGCTGGCATTGCCCAACAAATAGACATCATGCCTACGCTGTTGAGTTTTATGGGATACGACCGGCCGTACATTGCCTTTGGCGTAGACCTGCTTGGCACGCCGCCGGAAGATACGTGGGCGCTGACGTGGGACCACATACCTCAATATATGAAAGGGGACTATGTTATGCACCTCGATGGCAATGATCTGAACAGCGTCTCGGCCTTCTACAACTATCGTTCCGACTCGCTCTTCCGCCAAAATCTTCAAGGTAAGACCTCCGTAGAACCTCTGATGGAGCGTGAGTTCAAAGCACGCATCCAGAGCTTCATGCAACGCATGAAAGCCAACGAAGTGTCAATCGTTCCTTGATGTGGCCTGCCGATATTGCGCCACATAGACATCGAAGAAATTGCGCTCAAGGACGATGGAGATGCGGAGCAGGAGTTCCGCATCAACGTTCGGGCGCTTGAAGATGTCGTAAACATTCTGGCGGTTGCAACAGAGTTTACGGGCGAACCACGTCACGGTGCGTTCTTGCCTGCGCAGTTCTTCTTCGATTTGCTGTCCAATGTGTATCATTATAATTGCTGCATATCGTTGAGGTGCTTGTAGTAACCTTCGATGGCTATAAGTTCGTCGTGCGTACCACGTTCGACAATACGACCTTCGTGGAGCACACAGATTTCGTCGGCATTCTTGATAGTAGACAGACGGTGGGCGATGGCAATGGTCGTGCGGGTCTTCATCAGGCGCTCCAGTGCCTCCTGCACCAGTCGTTCGCTTTCAGTATCGAGGGCGCTCGTTGCCTCATCAAGAATCAGGATGGCGGGATTCTTCAGGATAGCCCGGGCGATGCTCACACGTTGACGTTGACCACCACTCAGGCGGCAGCCACGGTCGCCGACATAAGTATCGTAGCCATTTTCGCTTTGCAGAATGAACTCGTGGGCATTGGCTATCTTGGCAGCTTCGACGACTTGTTCCATCGTGGCGTTAGGCACACCGAAAGCTATGTTGTTGAAGAAGGTATCATTGAAGAGGATAGCTTCCTGATTGACGTTGCCAATGATGTCCCGCAGTTCCCGAACACGGAAATCGCGGATGTCCGTACCGTCGATGGTAATGCTTCCGCTTGTGACGTCGTGGAAGCGGGGAATGAGGTCTACCAGCGTGCTCTTGCCGGAACCCGACTGACCCACGATGGCGATGGTCTTACCCTTGGGAACCTCTAAATCTACACCGCAGATTACCTCCTGCGAACTGTTGGCATAGGCAAAATGTACATTGTGGAATCGGATAATCTCCTTCAACTGTGGTGCGGGCTTTGGATTCTCCGGGTCGTGGATGGGATTCTTCGCGCTGAGAATCTTATCGATACGTTCCATGGATGCCAGTCCCTTTGGAATCGCATAACCTGCCCTCGAGAGTTCCTTTAATGGGGCGATGATGCTATAGAGGATAACCATGTAGAAGATGAACGTCGGGGCATCGATGGGCGATTGTTCGCTGAAAATCAATGTACCGCCGAACCAGAGCACCAACACGATAAGCACAGTGCCTAAGAACTCGCCCACAGGATGAGCCGAAGCCTGACGCAACGTAACGCGGGCGATAGCGTTGCGATACTCGTCGGAGGCGGAACGGAAACGATTGAGCATCTTTTCTTCGGCCACGAACGCCTTGATAATGCGCATTCCCCCCAGCATTTCCTCCAACTGAGATGTCGTCTCGCTGAATTTATCCTGGGCTTTCAGACTCTGTGCTTTCAGCTTGCGTCCCACACGCCCCATTATCCATCCCATGCCAGGGAGTACGACAAGGGTGAACAGCGTCAGTTCCCAGGAGATAAATAGCAGCGTGCAAAAATAGATGACAAGCAGGATGGGGTTCTTCACCAACATGTCCAGAGAAGAGGTGATGCTGTATTCCACCTCCTGAACGTCACCGCTCATGCGGGCGATGATGTCGCCCTTGTGTTCCTCGCTCAGGAAGGAAAGGGGCAGATGCAACACCTTATCATATATTAACACGCGAATATCGCGCACGATGCCCGTGCGCAAAGGCACCATCACAGCCGAGGAGAGGAAGTAGAAGCTGGTCTTCAGGAACGTGGCTCCGACGAGGAACAACCCGATGAAGAACAGGGTGCGGTTGCGACCGTATTCGCCGATGAGCACGCTGGTGTAATAGTACAGATTGTTGATGATGACATCTTTCAGTCCTGCCTCATCGTCCCAAGGCATGAACTCGTAAGTTTGTTCACCGATACCAAAGAGCATCTGCAACATAGGCATGATACTCATGAACGAGAAGATATTCAGCAGGGCCAGCATCAAATTGATGCAGGCGGCTCCGATGATATAGCCCTTATAGGGTAGCGCGAAGCGGCGCAGAACTTTCATGAATTCTTTCATACGGTGGACGTTTTCAGGGTGCAAAGTAACGTATTTTCCCCCGCCCGTGCAAGAAAAGCCCCGTTTTTCTTGTCCCTAAAGTGGCTTTTGGGAATGTTTTTGTCAAAAAAGGGGCGTTTACCGTCACCTTTCCCTCTACTCATCAGACAACCAGTCGTTTACGGGTGACGGAAAGGTGACGGCAAGGCCGTTTTTGGGGAAAGGAAAAACCGATGTGCCTGATAATGAGGACGAAAGATTTTATTTACCGTCACCTTTTTGGTATGAAGGTCAAAAGGCTTGCAGAAACGAAAAGAAATGATATGGAACACCGTAGGGACTTACTTTATGTATGTCCGGATAATCATTTCGGTTATATATGGTTTTCGGACATACATAAAGTAAGTCCCTACATGGATGCTGTCCGAACCCTTAAGGGTTCAGGCTATAACCCTTAAGGGTTACCGTTCCAACCCTTAAGGGTTCGGGCGCATACCCCTAAGGCTTCAAGATGCTATTGCTGGGTGATGGAACTCGACGAATCTATCTAACTCATACACAGTCTTTTGAAGGACATTTTTGAGCAAAGGAATCGGAAAATGCCGTTTACCATCACCCTACCGTCACCTTACCATCACCCGATAATAGACTGGAACTCTGCATATTACGCGGAAAAGGTGACGGGTGATGGCAAATTTTACAACAAACTTTTTCTGATTCAGCGCGCCTGCTTGTAGAGCACGGGGTTGGTGTCGGGGTCGTTGTACATTTTCATCTGCTTGTAGACCTTCATCCACTTGCGTCCGGCCTCGATGTCGGCCAGCAGTTGGTCGATGGCGGTGCTGAGGTCAACCTGCTGTTCGAGCAGCACGTCGAGCTTCTTCTGGCAGTTGGCACGATGTTCCTCGGTGGCGTCGGGGCGCTGCACCTGTTCCCGCATGTGGTAGATCTTCAGGGCGAGAATGCTGAGGCGGTCGATGGCCCAGGCAGGACTCTCGGTGTTGATGGTGGCACCCTCCAGCGGCTTCAGGTCGTGGTACTTGGTGTAGAAGTAGCTGTCGATGGTCTCCACGAGGTCGGTGCGGTCCTGGTTGGACTTGTCGATGCGGCGTTTGAGGACGAGAGCCTCAGCGGGGTCTATGTTCGGGTCGCGGATGATATCCTCGAAGTGCCATTGCACGGTGTCTATCCAGCACTTGCGGTAGAGGTCGGCCTCAATGGTGCCGGCGGGATAGGGGTTCTGGATGGGCGTGTCCACATTATCGGTTACGTGGTAGTCGTCAATGGCGCGTTCGAAGATGGGCCGGGCGAGTTGAGTGAAAGTCATAGGGGAGTTGAAAGTTGAAAGTTGAGAATTGAGGGAAGCGGCGCGGGCCGCTATGTATTGTTGGGGGGCAAAGATAGGGAAAAAGTGCCAAATGGAAGCGCCTTGTGCGAAAAACTTTCATTTTTCAATCTTCAATCTTCTTATTTTGTTGTAACTTGGCGAAAATACTTCTATCTAAATGGTGCCATTTAATTATCAATTATACTGGCAAAGGAACAAAAAACATACAATTTTCGTGTATTATTTGGAAGTTTGGAGGAAAAATCGTTATTTTGCAGTTGATATAGCTGATATAATAGAAAAGGAGTTAAGAATATGGCAACACCGATCAGACCAATACCTGTAGTTACAGGTGACGATGCGGTTCGCTTTGTGGAAGCTGCCGAAGCAGCAGAACGCAATGCGCACACTGTAGAATTGGAGATGTCGCGCGAGGACTTCGATAAGATTATGTCAACGGCACAGCTCTATTAAGCAATGGGATTCCTTGCCGACAAATGTACATTCAGACTGCTTACGCGTGAACTAATAGCAACGTGTAAGCCTTTTTCTTGTGGATATGACGATCTTGACGAATACTTTCTGAAGGACTCGCCATTATGGGCAGACCAGATGTATGGCAAGACTTATTGCTTTGTGCTGAAAAACGACCCGCAAACGATAGTCTGTGCATTCTCTTTATCGAATGAGACTATCCGCGTTGACCTACTGCCAAACTCTCAAAAGAAAAGGTTTCTGAAAGAGATTCCAAAGGAAAAGCGAATGCGCAGATACCCAGCCGTGCTTATTGGCAGGCTTGGCGTTGATATTCAGTTCGCAAACAATGGCATTGGCACAGAACTAATGCAGATTCTGAAGTTCTGGTTTATAGAGCCGGACAATAAGGCTGCAGTTCGCTACTTGGCAGTGGATGCCCTCAATAATTCCCGCACACTGAATTACTACGAGAAGAACGGATTCGCCTATTTGTTTAAGGATGAGGAACAGGAAGCGGTCAGTTCAAGAATGAAACTGCCGCTAAGAACCCGATACATGTACTTCGACTTGATTGAAGTGATAAGGAAATGACCGCTTTATTGCTTGCTAAACCACATGCTCTTAGCACCAATTTAACGTCCTCATTCTTCCTCTCCTTGCCTTAAATTCAGGTCGAAATGTGTTATTCTTCCAGAATCGCTTTACCGTTACAAGCCATTTTTCGTATCATTCCTCTAAAGAAAACTTAATTTTGTATTCGATTGGCTTATCATTTCGGAAATTATATCTACATTTGCGCCAAATTCACTTAAACAGACACAATAATGAAAGCAAGATTGATGGTGCTTATGGCACTCCTGTCCATGGCCTGCAGCGGCTATGCTCAACGCAGTATGGACAAGCTGGATCGTGGCCTCGTTGCCATGAAGATTACTAAAGGTATTTTCCTGAGTTGGCGTATCTTGGGAGAAGAGTACTATGATGTCCAATACAACGTCTACCGCGACGGACAGAAGCTGAACGAAACGCCACTGGATGTCTCGAACTACACGGATGCCACTGGCACGACCAGCAACAGCTATAGCATCAAGGCTGTCATCAACGGCGTGGAACAGTCCGAGGCAAGTGCGGCAAAACAGCCGTGGACGACCGCCTACAAGGAGATAACACTGACCCACGAAGGAATCAAGAGTACGCTGGTTCCCAATGACGCCTGTTGTGCCGATGTGGACGGCGACGGCGAGCTGGAGATCCTGATGAAGTTCGACAACCTGAGTGAGATGGAACAGAGCTATCCGAAGAATGGTCCCAAGATCGACGGCGTGGACACGAAGGAGTACAGCATCTTCGAGTGCCTGAAGCTGGACGGCACACGCCTCTGGTGGATCAACTGCGGCCCGAACATGGGTGACTTCCAGAACAACGAACAGAACATCGCAGCCTACGACTGGGACGGCGACGGCAAGGCAGAATGCGTCATGCGCGCAGCCGACGGCACCGTCATCCACATGGCCGACGGCACGACCTACACGGTGGGCAGTGCCTCGGTTAACGTGCGCGGAGCCACAGGCGGCGGCACGAACTGGTTCGTGACCACCGACGGCGAATACCTCCTTTATCTGAATGGTGCGACGGGCAAGCCCTACCAGTGTCTTCCCTACCCCCTGAAACGCCTGGAGAGCGGCGAGACCGACCTGAACCAGGCGTGGGGCGACGGCTACGGACATCGTTGCTCGAAGCATTTCTTCGGAGCTCCCTATTTCGATGGCAAGAACCCCAGCATCTTCCTGGCACGAGGCATCTACACCCGCCACAAGATGATTGCTTACAACGTCAACCCCACTACCCACGCCTTGACCGTGCGCTGGCAGTGGACATGCAATGCCAATGGCCCGTGGAAGGGCAACGGCTACCATAATTATTGCGTGGCCGACGTCGATTGGGACGGACGCGACGAGATTGTCTTCGGCAGCATGGTCATCGACGACAACGGCAAGGGACTTTCGACCACAGGACTCGGCCACGGCGACTCGGAACACGTTGGCGACCTGAATCCCTACGTACATGGGCATGAAATCTATGCGTGTCTGGAGGACAATCCGGGCAACAACTACCGCGACGCCACGACGTCAACTATTTACCACCGTTTCATAGCAGGCAACGACGATGGTCGCTGCATGGCAGGCAACTTCACCAACGCTTTCCCCGGCTCCCTGGGGCACTCGGCGCGCGAAGGAGCCATCTCGCTCATCAGGAGCGAGGCGGTCAGCGGACTCGACGCCACTGGCGTGGACCAGAACTTCCGCATCTACTGGGACGGCGACCTCTGCGAGGAGACTTTCAACTACGTCAACGGCAAGAACACCGAGGGCTGCATCCACAAGTATGGCTCGTGGACGCCTATCTACACCTTCCCCGGTTCGATGACCAACAACGACACGAAGGGAACACCCTGCTACCAGGGCGACCTCTTCGGCGACTGGCGCGAGGAAGTCATTATGCGCACGGCCAGCAATAACATCCGCATCTACAGCACCACGACGGCCACCAAGTGGCGCATCCCGACCCTGTGGAGCGACCACCAGTACCGCAATGCGATGGTGTGGCAGATGAACGGCTATAACCAGCCGCCGCGTCCCAGCTACTTCCTCGGCGAGCTGGAAGGCATCACCATGGCTCCCCCGCCATTGACCACGAACGGTCGCGTCAACGTGGCAGCCGGATCCTCCATCACGTCGGCCCACAACGGCCAGCACGTCCTCGTCTACGAGACCAAGAACAGCACGGTGACCCTCGAGGCAGGTGCAGCACCGAGCGTGCTCACCTTCAACGTGCCGACATGGGTGCAGGGCTCGGCTCCCAGCGAGTGTACGACGAAAGACATGAAGATCACCTATACCACTTATACATGCACAGTAGAGGGCGGTGGCCTCGCCGGGACTGCCCGTCTGGTGAAGCAGGGCGACGGCATCCTCTCCTTGCCCAAGGCCGACTTCACCCATACGGGTGCTACCGACATCTGGGCTGGCACCCTGAACTTCGATGGCACGATGCAGCAGTCCGACCTCTGGCTCAATCGCTTTGCCACCCTGAATTCCGACGGCGGAACCTTCAAGAGCATTCGTGCGGACTACGGTTCGGTCATCCGTCCGGGTGGAGCCGACAATCGTGGCGACATCACGGTGAATGAGCTGGCATTGGGCTTCGGCTCGCGCGTGATTTTCGACCTGTATGCCGACGGCACAGCCGCCGACTGCATTCGCGCCGGAAAGCTGACCATTGAACGCAAGACGGGAACCGCCTGGACGCAGGCTGGCCCAGAGTACTTGATGCCCGTCATCGAGGTCGTGGGCCATACGGCAACGGGAGAGACAAAGATGGCTCCCGGCAAGTATGTTATTGCCGAGATTGGCGAAGTCGAGGGCAGCGCCGACAACCTCATCCTCGAAGGACTGGCCACAACCAAGAAGCAGCTATACGTCGAGGACGGCAAGCTCATCGTGGAGATTATGGACCTGCGCGAGGCAGGCACCATCACGTGGATCGGCGCAGCAGGCAACAAGTGGGACAATGCCGAGACGGCAAACTTCCTCCTCGACGGCTCATCGGAGGCCGAGGCCTTCGTTTCGGGCGATAACGTCATCTTCAACGACAGTGCCGCCGCGAGGTCGGTGAATGTCACGGGCAGTCTCTACCCCGCCTCCATCACGGTGGACAACACGTCGGCCTATGTCTTCTCGGGTACAGGCTCCATCGAGGGTACTGCCAGCTTCACCAAGCAGGGCACGGGCTTCGTGACCATGAACGGCGCCAACACCTACACGGGCGGCAACTACCTGAAGGGCGGCACCGTGAAGGTGGCCCAGCTCTCCAATCAGTACAGTGCTTCGGGTAACCTCGGCGGCATCACGACCGACGCCAACCGCTTCACGATGGAGAACGGCGTCGTGCTCCAGACCACAGCCGCCGTAGAACAAGGTTCGCCCATGAAGATGGTAGGTACCGACGGCGGTGTCCTCAACATTGGTGCCGACTTCCGCATGTCAGCAGCCCTCTCCGGCACCGTGCTCACCAAGAGGGGGAACGGTTGCCTCTTCACCACCGTCGGCGGTTCCCTGTCCCGTCTGGTCCTGACAGCAGGCTCCTTGGCCGCACAGGCCGGAAACCCCGCCTCGACCGTGGAACTGCAAGGCGGCACGCTCTATGACGATGCACAGGCTACCACCCACGCCATCTATGTCCCGAAAGGCAAGTCGGCCACTTGGCAACTCTCCTACGCCTATTATACGGCCTATGCCAACAAGCTCACGGGCGAGGGCACGCTGACCATCATCCCCCGCAACACCGTCAGCCGCGTGCGCATCACCGGCGACTGGAGCCAGTTCCAAGGCACCGTCAAGCATACCAACAAAGACATCTGGCTGCCCCTCGACGCCTCCGCCGGCATTCCGAACGGAACGCTCGATATAGCCGAGGGCTGCACGGTGACGAACGTTTGCAAATCTTTCACCATCGGACGCCTCACGGGCAAAGGTTCACTCGCTCACCCCGTTGCCAACTTCCAGAACAGCGCAGCCGTCAGTGGCAGTAACACCTGGAACGTGGGCAACGACGACCTCGGCGACTTCACCTTCGACGGCACCTTCACCGACGGCGGAGGCAGCAACAAGTGTATCTTCGTCAAGGTCGGCAGTTGCAAGATGACCGTCAGCGGCAAGAGCAACCACACCGGCACGACGACCGTGAAAGCGGGCGAACTCTGTCTGAAGTCTGGTGCCCAGCTCGGCACGGGAACCCTCACCGTCTCCAAGGGAGCCACCCTCTCCGGCGTCACCACCGCCGCAGCACCGCTGACCAACGCCTCCGTCAGCATCAACTCGGGAGCCATCATGCAAGTGGGGACTACCGCCTCGGCCACAACGGGGATGATGAACTTTGGCGGCAAGAACGTGACGTTCGCCAATGGAGCCATCCTGAAGTTGGCTGCCGTGCGCAACGCAACAGCTTCCGTAACGGGTGGTACGTCCATTCAGAATATCGGCACCCTGACGATGAACGGCACCATCCAGATGACCGTGCCCGAAACCCATTCCCTGGCCGTCGGCGACAGCATCGTGCTGTGGAAGGACGTCACGACGTTCAGAGGCACCCCGAAGTTAGAGAGCGATGTCATCTCCGAAGACCTGAAGTGGGACGACACCGACCTGGCAAAAGGCATTCTGAGAGTCGTTTCCGCAGTTCCCGTCAGCGTGTCTACCTTGGCCGAGGACAACGACAACCGCACTTCCGTCTTCGACCTTCAGGGACGCCGCGTCTCTACCCCACGCCGCGGACAGACCTACATCATCGATGGCCGGAAAGTCACCCTCAAGTAAGAAACTTTTTCAATTTAAGTAACCACTTATAATTACTTGACACTATGTACACCCCAGATTTTACAGATTAAGCAGATTCCTTCCAGCTCCGAATCCGTGTAATTGTAATTTCACAGATTTACGAGGCCGTTTGCAGAGGAATCCGTTTAATCCGTGTAATCTGTGGTTCAGTTAAAAACCTACGCTTATGAGCATAAATTTTGTAGCCATTGCGGCTTTGGTTGCGCTGCTTGTCTTGGGTCTGGCAGTGGTTTTGTGGTTTATCTCTACGCAGCGCGAGTTGGTGAATCTGGACGAGAAGTGCAGCAATGCACTGAGTCAGATAGAAGTGCAAATGAACTCCCGCTGGGATGCACTGCTTTCCTTGGCCAAGGCGGCTTCGGCCTACGCCAAGCATGAGAGCGAGACCATGATAAAGACCATCGAAGGGCGCAAGGGAGTGGCCGTACACTCCGTCGAAGATGTCAACCGGCAGCAGTCCGCCTTCGCCGATGTAATGGGCAAGCTGATGGCCGTCCACGAAGCCTACCCCGACCTGAAAGCTTCCGGCGTGTATGAGAAGGCAATGGATGCCATCGGGAAGTATGAGGACAACGTGCGCATGGCTCGAATGATCTACAACGACACCGCCACACGCATGAACCGCTACGTCCGTCAGTGGCCCTCCAGCTTCGTTGCCGGCTATTTGCATTTCGGCGTGAAGGAGTACCTGAAGATTGACGACGGCCAGAAGCGCGACATGCCTTCCGTTTTCAGTTGATGCTATGAGGAAGTGCCTGGTATTGGTCTTGCTGTGCTGCATAGCTCCGGCCACGCAGTCTCAGCACATCCTCCGGCGTCTGGACATACAGGTCGTGCTCCGGAACGACGGCAGTGCCAGCGTCTGTGAGCAGCGGCAGGTGGAGGTGGGGCCCGAGGGAACCGAGGGCTATATCACCTTCAACGACATGGGCGACATCCGCGTATGCGACCTGCAAGTGTCCGACGAGCAGGATTCCTCCTATGTCGTGGAGGAGGACTGGGATGTAGACCGTTCGCGGGAACGTAAACGCGGACGCTGCGGCTACCATTATACCGAAGAGGGCGTGGAACTCTGCTGGGGCTTGGGCGATGCCGGCGAACGCACGTATGAGATTTGCTACACGCTGACGAACCTCGTCAAGTCTTATACGGACTACGACGGCTTCTGCCATTCCTTCTACGAGGTGGGAAACTCCCCGGCGCGGCAGGCACACTTGAAAATCCGCCTGGAGGACAACTCGCTGACGACGAAGAACGCTGCCATCTGGACGTTCGGCTACCACGGCTACAAGGGCTTTGCCGACGGCCTGTGCGAGGCCACGGCGGAAGGCTCCATGAGCTACGACGAAGCCATCATCGTCCTCTTGCAGCTTAAAAAAGGCCTGCTCTCCCCCGCCGTGCAGAAGGAAGAGTCTTTCACCGAGACCGTGAAGCAGAAGGCACTCGAAGGAAGCGACTACAACCTCGAGGATGCGGGACTGGGCAGCCAGGCGTCGAGACCCTTCTCCGGTTTTTTCTCTTCTGAGGAAGATGACCGCGATATGATGATAGGATTTGCCGCTTTCGTGACTTCCTGGATCATTATCCTGACCTGGTACACCCAGAAGAAGAAGAAGGATAGGAAACTGGAACGCGAACGCCTCGCCACACTATTCAGCACCCTCATGGGCGGCAAGAAGTACGAGGAACTACCCTACTTCCGCGACCTCCCCTGCGGCGACAACCTGCTCATGTCCGGTGCCATCCTGAGCTCCATCGACCGGCTCGCGGCAAAGACTGGCAGCTCCCTGTTGGACGTGAGGTACAACCTGCAACACCTCTACGAAGCCCTTGTCCTACGCATGGTGTACAAGGGAACCATCAGGCTGGAATACGACCCGGACGAGCAGCAGCACCTCTTCTTCATCAAGAGTCCCGTGCTGCCGGAGCCGGGAGAGGACCTGACGGAACTCCTCACAAGAGACCGGATCGGGGCGGCGTCAATGTCCTACAATCCGACGCTTGGCAGTTCCAAGACCCAGGAAGCGAAGCTCGAATACCAAGGCTACGTCAACGACGCCGGCATCGAATACCACCTCCAGAGACTGCTCTACGAAGCTTCCGGCGACGACCACCTGCTACAGCCTTCCGAACTGAAGACCTTCGTCCGGGAGAACCCGATGGCCTGGCGCCCGTTTACCATCCTCCTCTGCGAACTGATGGACAACACCTTGGACGAGCAGAAGCTGAACGCCGACGAGGTGCAGCAGGTGGTGGGGTTCCTCCGCTATCTGAGGGACTTCTCGCTGGTCGCCGAGCGCCACATCGAGGAGGTTGCCCTGTGGAAGGAGTACCTGGTGTTCGCCACGTTCTACGGCATTGCCGACCAAGTCCGCAAGGACATGAAGAAGGTGGCTCCCGACGTGGCCCGTCTCGACAGCCTGGTGGCTGTGGAACAATACATCGAAGACGTCACCCCGCTGACCGAGGCCATCGCCTCCACCCTGGCCTATGTCCATTCCTACATGACGTCCGCCGAGCGCGAAATCCTGTATGCGTCGTCAAGCAGTTCGGATGACAGCAGCAGCGGTGGCAGTGGCTACAGCAGCTACGATGGCGGCGGCGGTCACACCGGCGGTGGCGGCAGCGGGTTCAGATAATTTAGGAATAGCACAAGTAGGGTGATACACTTTAAATAATAAGGAATGAAACAGGAGCTGATAAAGAAGTTGCTTGATGCGCTCAAAGAATACGAGTCGTTGGGAATCGCCAATCAGATAGACTACAAAAAGTTCTATCTGTATTCGCTAATTACCCATTCCACAGCCATTGAGGGTAGCACAGTTACAGAGATTGAGAACCAGTTGCTTTTCGATGAAGGTATCACCGCAAAAGGCCGTAGCCTGCAAGAGCAGATGATGAACCTCGACCTGAAAGCGGCATACGAACAATCTATGCGATTGGCACATCAGCACGAAGATTTTTCTGTGGAAATGCTCAAAAGCCTTTCTGCGCTTGTAATGAAAAATACAGGTGCTTCCTACAACACCGCACAAGGCTCTTTCGATGTCTCAAAAGGAGACCTTCGCTTGGTCGGTGTAACAGCCGGCATTGGTGGACGTTCATACATGAATTATCAAAAGGTGCCAGCCAAGTTAAAAGAACTATGCCGCCAACTTAATCTGCGAAGGAGTGAACTATCAGACCTTGATGACATTATTGCTAAATACCTTTTCAGTTTCGATGCTCACTATCAGTTGGCGACCATTCATCCTTGGGTAGATGGCAACGGGCGTATGTCTCGCCTCATAATGAACCACCTGCAATATGAGTTTGGATTGGTGCCTGTGAAAATCGTCAAAGAGGACAAAGCCGAATATATCCAAGCCTTGATTGATTCCCGAGAACAGGAATCGCTCGAACCATTCCGCGAGTTTATGATGGAAGAGCACATCCGAAACATCAGCAAGGAGATAGAAGAATATAAGAAATCACAAGAGGATGACCCGATAAAAGCCACCTCTGACCCGATAAAACCATTCTCTGACCCGATAAAAGAGCAGCTTTATCAAGCTATTTTACAGGATGGGACTCGCAACTATGCTGAATACGCAGCTATCGTGGGTACCTCAGAAGCAACTGTGAAGCGTCGCCTCGGAGAACTGAAAAAAGAAGGGACTATCATTCGAGTTGGTAGCAATAAGACCGGACATTGGGAGAATAACTATCCGTAATTGTGCCAACAGGGAAGCCCGAAGGGCTGAAAAGAATACAGGCAGAAAGCCCGAAGGGCTGGAAAGACTACAGGCAGGGATAAAACCCCTGCTAACGGTTCGCAATGGGACACCAACCCCGGGGTGGCAGAGCCGTTCGACCCATTCTGCCGCACCTTCGGCGCTGGTATAACTGGATGCCATTGAACCGGGGGTTGTACCCCCGGCTGTAGTTTTTCCAGCCCTTCGGGCTTCCGAGGTGGTATGCTGACGGATAATCATAATATTTTTCTCACATGAATTGGCATGGGTGTATTTGGTTTTCTCACACGAATGACCATGAATTGATTCACGAATTTGTCAAAAATTGCGAATTGATTATCGACAATCTGCCAGGGAAGCCACAGCGTGGCTTGATAGGGGTAGCCAGCCATTGAAATGGCTGGCTACCATTATCTGATGCCTACGGCATCGGCCTAACGGAGTTTGCGAAAGTTTAATTCATGGATAATTTGTGGGTTAATTTATGATAATTCGTGAAAAAGTGAGAGTGTAATTCGTTTAATTCTTGAAGTGTCAAGCGTCTCTTCGAGCCGATCGCGTGAAATTCGTTGTGAGAAAATAGGGAGGTTTACCTGACGATTACCTTCCTGTCGTTAACAACATAGATTCCACTTCTCAACAGGGTTGGACTTCGGCGTTTTCCGCTGAGGTCATACACGCCTCCCTCTTCCCTCTTCTCTTCACGGGAGAGGGAAGGTTTGATGTCTGTTGTGCCGAACTCAAGAGCCTGGATGTAGAGCTGTCCCAGCACGAAGTCCGCATTGCGTGCGGCATTGGCATAGAAGGCGATGACATAGTTGCCTGTCTCCGTGATGTCGAACTCCAAGGTCTGTTGGGTAATCCTTGAGAACTTGTTGGCCACATCGCCACCGATGTTGACGGTAGGCACGATGGTGTCCGAGACCACTTCCAGCCCGTTAAGGTCTTCGACGCAGAGGATGACAGGGGCGTAGTCGGGCTGGTTCCAGTTGCAGACCTTGTACTTCAGGGCGTAGCGTCCCGGATGCAAGGTCAGGGTGGAACGGGCGGTGCTGATGCCGAACTTAGCCCAGCTGGCCTTTGATTTTCCTGTAGCATTCTGGACGAGCAGTCCGTAATCGAAGGCACGGCTGGTGTTGGTGAAGTGCAGGAGCCGGAGGCCGTCTTCGTAAACAGTACTGCCTCCCACGCGCTTCGCCGAACCGTTGGACACGTACCATCCCTGTGGCACCGCGTTTTCGAAGGTGAAGTGCTGGGAGAAGTTGTAGGTCCGCTGCGGGGCAAGGCAGTTGACGCGGCAGGTGGCCTCAGCCGTCTTCTCCTGATTGTCGGTCACCACGGCGCGCAGGTTGTGGGTGGCAGTGATGGGGCCGACCAGCGTCGTCTGATAGGGATAGGACGTCTTGGTGTCGAAAAGGTTCTTGCCGTCGTAGAAATCTACCTTTGCCACCTTGCCGTTGGGGCTTTTGGCCGTGACCCGTATCGCGATGTCGGGAAAGGTGACCTCTCCCTGCGGCCCAAGACACAGATGGGTCATCTCGCCGGTCGGCTGGATAAACTTCACGGAGGGCATATTCAGCGAGAAACGCTTGCAGAAGTTCCAGATGAGGTGGCGGTTCAGGTCCATCGGCCAGTGACCGCCGTTGTTGTAGGAGTAGAGCCACACCTCACCGCCATTCGGCCCGCCCGTCCAGCGTTCCAGGTCGCCGTCGTACCAACATCCGTTGACCGGCCTGTAGCCCGTCGTCTTGCTGTAGTTCGGGTGGTTGTCGTGCTTGGCGTAGTTCTCGATGTAGGCATGGATACCATACTGTTCGTAGCCGAAGACATCGTCGCCGTAGGCGATGCACTCCAGCAGGTTCACCGCCTTCTGGCAGTTGTTCCAGGGCTGCTCGGAGAACTGGATGCCGCTTGTGGGCGCAAAGGCCGCTATCTTGTCCTGCATGTTGGCGATGCAGTGGTGGATGAGCATGGAACCCATTGAGAAGCCCGACCAATACACGCGGTCCTTGTCGATGTCAAAGCGGCTGGCCATCTCATCGATGGTCTTGATGACGAAGCTCTGGTCCTTCGTCCCGCCGACGTCCCACGTGCTGCCGTCGCTTCGGAGGTAGGCGATGACGAACTTCGCCGTGTCTATCATCTCATACATCTTGTCGGCACCGTACTGGTATTCCGGGCTTTGGTTCATGCCGTGGGTCACGATGAACAGCGGCGAACGGGCGGGCAGCGTCGTCGGAGTGAAGACCACCATGTTGCGCTGCTGGCCGTTCACGTTGATGTCTATCGACTCCTGCTTGTAAGCAAATATGAACAATGCCGGGAGGAGGATTGCTGAAATCAGGAATAGGGAACGTCTCATAAGCTAATTTCTTACTATTTCGCCGCAAAGATACACTCTTTTTCCCGAAAACGCCTACTGAACCTCCAAAAATTAGAACAAATACGCACAAATTTAAATCACAAATAGACATGAATAAAAAGACTATCCGCAATTGTGCCAACAGGGAAGCCCAAAGGGCTGACAGAGCCATTCTGCCGCACCTTCGGCACTTGTATAACCGCGTACCTCTGAACCAGGGGTTGCACCCCCGGCTGTAATCTTCACAGCCCTTCGGGCTTCCGAGGTGGCATGAGTAATTCTATACACAATGAACCACTCTACACTCCGCTGGCAGTCACATGAATCAGTGCAATGTAGAATAAAAATTTCGCAGATTAGGAAGCGGGAAGGAATCTGTTTAATCTGAGAAATCTGTGGTGCATAATGTAACCCCACGCAGTTTCATAATCCTGAGTTGTTTTCATTGTATAGTTTAACCACTACATTCATCTGTCGGGGTACAAGACCTTCCGGCCGTTTTCTATCACCACGCCCCGGTAGCCCTTGCGCACGGGCTGGCCCATGAGGTTATAGTGTGGGACTGGGTTGGCCCGTTCTCTCTTCGCTTTGCTGATACCCGTCATCACGGCCTTGAAGTCGTCGCACAAGTAAACCGCACAATCGTTTCATTTCGTCTATTGCTTGATGTCCTCGGAACCGTCGTTTTCCGACCTGTTCTGCCGCAAAGTTAAGGATAATTTGCTGAAAGGAGAACGGTTTGTGTTTTTTTCTTGGCTCCGTTGCCTAATTTATAAAGAAAAAGGCTTACCTTTGCCCCCCGATACGTGAAACTCTTAAACCAAAAACATCTTCATGGAACTCACCTGGCGTTGGTTCGGAAAGAACGACAAAATCACCCTGCCGATGTTGCGGCAGATTGGCGTAGAGGGTATCGTCACGGCCCTGCACGACATTCCCCTCGGCGAAGTATGGCCCCGCGAACGCATTCATGACCTCCGCACGTACATCGAAGACCACGGCCTCCGCTGGAGCGTCGTCGAGAGTCTGCCCGTGACGGAGACCATCAAGTATGGCGGCCCAGACCGCGACGAGCAGATTGCCATCTACAAGGAAAGCCTGCGCAACCTGGCGGCCGAAGGCATCTACACCGTCTGCTATAACTTCATGCCCGTGCTGGACTGGGCGCGCACCGACCTGATGCACCCCAACCCCGACGGAACCTTCAACCTCTACTTCTCCTACTCGGAGTTTGCCTACTTCGACATCCATATTTTAAAGAGGAAGGGCGCACGGGAAGACTGGGCGGCATTCCGCTTCCCCGAAGGCGTAGGAGCCGGGCGCGACATCCTGGCCGAGGTCGATGCACTGGCCAAGGAGATGACGCCCGAGCGCGAGCACGAACTGGTGGAGAACATCGTCATCAAGACGCAAGGCTTCGTCAGCGGCAACTTCCGCGAGGACGACGAAGCCCCGCTGGAGAAATTCCGTCAGTTCCTGGACCTCTACGCTGGCATCGACAAGGCTCAGTTGCGTGCGAACATGAAGTACTTCCTCGAAGCCATCATGCCCGTCTGTGAGGAGTGCGGCATCAACATGTGCGTCCACCCCGACGACCCGCCCATCGAGATTCTTGGCCTGCCGCGTATCGTGCGCACGGCCGAGGACATCCGCTGGTTCCTCAACGCCGTTCCGAATCCCCACAACGGCCTGACCTTCTGCGCCGGAAGCCTCTCGGCAGGCGCCTACAACGACGTGGTGGCCATGGCCCGCGAGTTTGCCCCGCGCACCCACTTCGTCCACCTCCGTTCCTGCCACATCTTCCCCAACGGCGACTTCACCGAAGCCAGCCACCTGGGCGGACGTGCCAACGTGGTGGAGCTGGCCCGCATCTTCCAGGCCACGAACCCGCAGTTGCCCATGCGCGTGGACCACGGGAAGACCATGCTCGGCGACGAGACCCGCGGCTACAACGCCGGCTACAGCTTCCTCGGACGTATGTTCGCCATGGGACAGGTGCAAGGCGTGCTGGCCACATTGAAGCACTAAGCCCCCTCTTCACTCCCCCTTAAGGGGGAGATTAGTCACCTTTCAAGAATTATAAAAAAGCCATTATTTAACATATGAATACATCCACTCAAAATCATTCCACCTCCCCCCTTGAGGGGGGACGGGAGAGGGGTCTTTTTGACATCCAAGACCGCGTCGTCGTCATCACTGGCGGCACAGGCGTCCTCGGTCGCGCCATTGCCAAACACCTGGCACAGGAAGGCGCCAAAGTCGTCATCCTCGGCCGCAAGGCTGCCGTGGGCGAAGCCATCGTGGCCGACATCACGGCTGCAGGCGGCGAAGCCATGTTCCTCGAGACCGACGTGATGAACCGCGAGAAGCTGGAGCAGAACTGCAATGACATCCTGGCCCGCTACGGCCGCGTGGACGCCCTGCTGAATGCTGCCGGCGGGAATATGCCCGGCGCCACCATTGCCCCGGACAAGACCTTCTTCGACCTCGACCCCGCCCAGTTCCAGACCGTCCTCAACCTGAACCTCACGGGCACCGTCATCCCGACGCAGGTGTTTCTCAAGCCCATGGTAGCTCAGCGCAAGGGCGCTATCGTCAACTTCTCTTCGATGGCCGCCTTCCGTCCGATGACCCGTGTCTGCGGCTACGCTGCCGCCAAGGCCGGCATCTCCAACTTCACCGCCTACATGGCCACCGAGTGCGCCAAGAAGTTCGGTGAGGGAATCCGAGTCAACGCCATCGCACCCGGTTTCTTCATCACCGAGCAGAACCGTTCCCTGTTGACGAATCCCGACGGCAGCTACACCCAGCGCGGCCAGGACGTCATCCGCCAGACACCCTTCGGTCGCATGGGCGAACCCGAAGAGCTTTGCGGCACCATCCAATACCTCATCTCCGACGCTTCTAAGTTTGTCACGGGCACCGTGGCCGTCGTAGACGGTGGTTTCAACGCCTTCGCCATGTAGCGTTCCCCTCTTCTGCCGGGGATATTATGTGTTCTTGGACATAAAACGGGCTAATGGCGTGCCTGAGCGAGAAGGATTCAAGGCCAAAAAGCGTATCTTTGCGGCAAGAATGCAAACTGATAATAAACTTAATCTGACTATACGACAATGAAAGTTCTTCATGTATTATTTGATTCACATGTAAAGCAATATGTGGACATTATTAGAAAGGACCTGAAGGAAGGTGATGTCCTGGTCGTCTCTCCCGCCAAGGAACTGGTGGGACAGTATGAGGCAATCCTCAAGAAGCAGTTGTCCGACAAGACGGACACCCTGGCAGACATCCAGGAGCTGGCAAAGATGTTCAAGGCTTACTCCGCTGATGAATCCTTCCAGGAAAAGGTGGACGGCATCTTCGACCGCGTCTACTCCATCCTCTGCCAAGGCATGTCTCTCAGTTTCCAGGACACCAGCCTGATTACGTATCTGAAGAGCTATCTGGTGCAGGTCTGCAGCCAGTGTGTGACGAGCCTTCTCGGATGCGGGAACGTCGTTGACGGAAGGGAACTCGTCTTCTGCGAGAGCAACAACGGTATTCCCCTCGTGGATTGGGTGCTGACAGAAAAGAATGTCAAAAACCTGCCCAATGACCGTATCGTGGTCGTCGGCGGCTCCTATGGACGTAAGGTCACGGGCGAGACGCTGGATCTGGGCAAGCACAGCTCCGAGCTCACGGCAAACATCATCGCCTCCATCCTGAAAGCTGACGTCGTGAGGTTCTATGTGCCCGCCGCTGGCTCCCTCAGCACGATGCGACTGAGCTACGAAGAGGCCGCCCAGTGCTTCTCCGGAGGCTTCCCCATCTACCCGCCCGCCATGATCCCCTCGCGGAATGCCGGTGTGTCGCTCGAAGTGGCCGACCTCGACAACGAGGGCCAGGTCATCATCACCATCGCCGCCGTGCAAGAGTCGGAAGTCACGAAAGGCATCTCCGGCGTCTTCGTTTCGGAGCCAATGAGCCTGGTGACCATCTATGGCACGGGCCTCCTCGGCAGCGTTGGCATTTCGTCCATTATCTTCGACATGCTGGCCCGCAATGGCATCAATATCCACTTCATTTCCCAGTCTCTCTCGGAGTACAGCATCAGCTTTGCCGTCAAGAGCGTGAAGGCAAATCTCGCAGAGCAGGTGCTGATGACGTTGGTGAACGACAAGAACCAGTCGCGTATCGGCGACCTCTCGTTCACGGTACGCCCCGTGCAGATTGTCTCCGTCTACGGACAGGGTATCAAGAACCTGCCCGGTATCTCCGGCAAGGTCTACACGGCTCTTGGCAACGAAGGTATCAATGTCATCGCAGCATCACAGGGCGGAGAGGAATTGAGCATTTCCATCGTCATCGACGGAAAGGATGTCAAGAAGGCTAAAGCCGCCTTGGAGGCTCTGAAGGCGTAGGCCGGGTATTGATTTAAACAGCATCAGATGGATATATCAGCAATCCTCCTCCTTCATTGTCCGGATCGCCAGGGAATTATCTCGGAAGTGACGAAGTTCATCACGGACAACCAGGGAAACATCATCTATTTGGATCAGTACGTCGATAAGTGCGAGGGGATGTTCTTCATGCGCATAGAATGGGAACTGAGCAAGTTCCTCGTGCCGCGTGAGAAGATTAAGGAGTACATAGATATCCTCTACGCCCAGCGCTATCAGATGGAGTTCAACCTGTACTTCAGCGACCAGCGTCCGCGCATGGCCATTTTCGTCTCGAAGATGAGCCATTGCCTCTACGACCTGCTGGCTCGGTGGAATGCCGGAGAGTTCGCCTGTGACATCCCTTGCATCGTCTCCAATCATGAAGACCTGCGCTATGTCGCCGACCAGTTCGGAATACCGTTCTACGTGTGGAGCATCAAGAAGGATCATTCCAACAAGGCGGAAGTGGAAGCCGCAGAACTGGAACTCCTGCGGAAAGAAGGGGTGACGTTTATCGTGCTTGCCCGGTATATGCAGATTATCTCCGACGAGATGATTGCGCAGTACCCGCACCACATCATCAACATCCACCACTCCTTCCTGCCCGCCTTCATCGGCGCGAAGCCCTATCATCAGGCCTACGAGCGTGGCGTGAAGATCATCGGTGCCACCAGCCATTACGTGACCGCCGACCTCGATGCCGGACCCATCATCGAACAGGACGTGACACGAATCACGCATAAGGACACACCCGAAAGCCTTGTCCTGAAAGGAAAGGATCTGGAGAAAATCGTCCTCTCAAGGGCCGTCACGAAGCACATCAATCGGAAAATCCTGACCTACAAGAACAAAACCATCATCTTCTCGTAGGACGCGCCGAGGTTGCACCACAGATTTCTCAGATTACACAGATTACTCGGATTCCTCTGTCAGCAGTCTCGTAAATCTGTGCGCTCGGCGCTTTGCGACGCTTGACACTTCAAGAAATATAGAATAAAATTGCAGATTAGGAGCTGGAAGGAATCTGTTTAATCTGAGAAATCTGTGGTTCTTGTAAAATAATTGTAAACTCAAACTCATGAATAGTCCTCACCGCAGAGGACTATTTTTGTATTCTCCGGGTTCTTGTCGGCTTCCCGGTACCAGTCAGAGTACTCGATGTAATGGGCTGCATAGGTCTTGTTGAGGGCGGCAGCCTGTTCCGGGTCAACCCGCTTGATGAACTTGGCTGGCACGCCACCCCACAGCTCTCCGTCGGGAATCTGAGTGCCCGAAAGGACGAGGGCTCCGGCGGCCACGATAGCCCCCTTGCCCACCACGGCGTGGTCGAGTACGGTGGCTCCCATGCCGATGAGGGCACCGTCGAGGATGGTACAGCCGTGCAGCGTCACGCTATGCCCCACGGTCACGTCCTCACCAATCTCCACAGGAGCCTTGCCGTTGAGGGTGTGCACACAGGAGTTGTCCTGAATGTTGCTCCGGTTTCCCACCTTGATATAATGCACGTCGCCGCGCAACACGGCACACGGCCAGATGGTGACATCGTCGCCTAAGGTCACTTCGCCCACGATGACAGCACCGTCGGCCAGATAACAATGTTTCCCGAACTTGGGCTTTAAGCCCTTAATCGTCTTTACAATAGCCATAACCTGATAAATCTATTTGCCTGCAAAAGTACACAATTTTTCTGAAAGCCGTGGTGTCTTTACGCCGCAAATTTAGACCTAACTGTTGAAATATACCTCTCATCCCTGCTTTTGCCCCTTTTTTCGCTTTCAGAGAAAGATTTTTCACTTTTCCTTCTTTCATTCATCACTTTTTCATTACCTTTGCTGTCGGATTCCACCAATAACGGCGGCTTCCATGACAATGTATGAGACGGGTAGAGACATTCAAGTGGCCAAGGTTCAAATACCAAGAGCAAATTGATGGATTGATGGCGCTATCGTGTTTCACGACATTAGAAAAGGCCGAAGCGTTCTATTCAAACCTCCGAAAAGCTTTCAGGAATGTTGCAAATTCCATCGGTGAATCTTTATCCGAAGGCCATCTCAGCAACGAAGATGGCCGAAAAACCGTTACTGCTTCCAATGGCCATTTTGATTTTTATGAGTATGAAGGTTGCGACTTAAATCAAACTTTTAACATCATCAAGAACTTGATAAAGGAATAAGACTATGCAGGAAATAGAAGGTTATAAGATAGAATACGATTTCAGCAGATTCAGGAAAATCTCTGACCTGATTTACTTCGACGGCCCACTGCTTTCGCACTATGTCAGCAGCAAAGGCGAGGACTACTTATTCTATTGGGTAGATTGTGATGATGCAGACAACCGCTGGCTGGTACTTCGCTTAAGCTTGGCCAGCCTCCAGAAATATATTGGTAAGGAAATCACTTTGCGCGAACTCATCGGGAGCCCAAACGACGGCTATCTATATACCGTTGATGTGGATAATGACTTGCGTTACCACAATGTGAAACTCATTCAGCCATCCTCATTGCCTGAGAATTATTTACCTGCGGCCGACTCCTATTACGAGTTCTCCCCCATTCCAACAGAGAATGCCGAGGAGCTGATGACCTACGAGTTGACAATACCCTACAAGGAACGAAACCACTTCGAAGACATCCTTCACAAAATAGATTTCCCCATTTCTGCGCTGAAGAAAATGGCCAGTCACGCTGCTGTTTTTTGAACGAACGTCCTTCTCTGTCATCCCTCATGCCTCTGTCCCGCCACAGAGGCATTTATGATCCATCAATTATGCTTACTTTTCCGAAACTAGTAACTGGAGCCGATAATATCACCCGCCAACGCTCCTGACATTCTTCTCTTCTCCATTGTTTCTACTCCTAATTTATTAATGTTGTTAAAGTGTGATTCGTGGTTCAAATAAGATATATTTGTGTTTTTAATTTGTGCCAATTTGTGCCAATTTGTTTCTGGGGTGGTGAGAAAACTGTTTGGTACAGGTGATGATTACTTCCTCGACTTAAATACAAGGAAGTTGCCACCATATTCCGGCATATTATTTTCTTGGTGTATAGAATCTGTCTTGACCAGCATATAATTTATGCCTGCCGGTAAATAGATTGCATCCTTAGCACCTAAATCTCGAATGGCCTCAGAGAAATCATAAATAGATTCTTTATTCTCGCTTTCAATCACATAAATATTTCCTTCCTGTTGAACCAATGCCCTTCGTATTCTTTTTCCTCGTATTTTATTCTTGCAGATTTCACCATTTATTACCAACGGATATTCCCTGAAGAAACTGCCGCCCTCCTGAATACAATAATTCATTACGTCATCATTTTCTGACCGTCCAATAGAAATTCGCCCGTGAACAATGGCACAATAACCTTCCCGGCTCTTGCCCCTCGCTATTTTCTCTCCATTCACCACAAAATCACCCACAGGCTTTTTATTATCCTCGCGAATATCCGTGGCCAATACCACCATCATCATTCGGGTATGCAATTGGTCATCAATTATTGTTGAATCCATTGTCAATGAAGCCTCCATATTATCTAACAAATAAATATGCATGGGGACATCATTTATATTATCTGCATAATATTGATAGGCAATTTGGCTATCCTGAATCAATAGTGGATTCTGTGTATCCACATCCTCTTTCACTCGTTCCACCAAAAGCCTCTCCTGATATACATTCTTTATGACAGGTGTTATTTTCCAACATAACACCAAAACAAGAATAAAACCACCGATACTAACCAACCAGATGGCTATACGCAGGAAATATCTTTTGTGGCAAACCACAGTTCCCTGTTCCTCCAGCGAAATGCCCAGAACTTGTATTTCGTCATCTCTCATGGCTTTACCTCCTTTAATTCAGATTCCAGAAACTCTTTCAACAGTCTCAGAGCCTCGCGTGAGGGCGTGAACTCGAAAGTATGATTCAAATCCATGTCGGCCAGCACCAGTTGCTGCTTGTTCGGATTGATCTTGTAGATATATTCGCGGTTGATGATGAGCTGTTTACCCACACGGATAAACATCTGGGCTTCCGTGCCCAGTTGCTGAACCAGCAACTTCAGGAAACAAGCCAAGTTCATCGTGAACACAAGTCTCGTCTCATTATGCAGCACCAACGTGGAGTAGTTGCCGTCGGAACTGATATACACTACCCGTTCCGCCGGCACCCGCACCAGTTCATTTGAGTTCGATATAATGATGGCCTTACTCATAATTGATGAATCGTGCGCCAAAGGTACAACACATTTTCCATTCCACCCAATCTATAAACCAAAATTGTATGAAATGCCCATCTGGCTGTATGAAATATGGTTTTCAGCTACTCCTCTTCAGATGCCTCCATCGCCGTGAGCTTGAATAACTCAGCTTCCAGGTAGTGTCTGGATTTGAAGAACTCTAGGAGTTCAGTTCGCAAGTATAGGTCATGGTCAGGAATCTCACGCGAAAACAATAAGGACATACGGCCATAAGCATACATTACCTTGTTCTCTTCGTCGATTCTGTATGCCGTAATCGTTTCACATTCTGTGTTAGTATTGTTGATAGCCTTACGCAGACGACTCACGGCAGGAACATCATCACAATCCACACATTGAAAGGCAGGGTATATGAATCTGATATACCTGTATTTGTCCTCCACGGTTGCTATAAACCTACCACCTTGGAAGTTGAATAAGATCTCGTCGTCCCTATCAATCTCGTATGGGCAGCCCATCTTGGTGAGGGTCTTGAGGAACATCTTCCTCGTCCCATAATCTTGTTCGTCAGTTTCTTCCCCTATTCCCGCTTCGCGGAGTTTGGTCATCTTGCGATCAAAGAACTCACGCTCCCTGCTCATTTCATGGAGCACCGTCTTCAGATAGTCATCAAGCTCTGTAATCTCTTTCATGAACGGAATCACCTTTTTGCAATGCGCAGTAATGGTTCCCAGTTCCTTGTTGACGATGAAAAAGAACGTGACGCTGCTCTCATTATTGGCATCGTTAATGGCCTTGCGCATTCGGTTCACCTCATCAAGGTCATCGACATCCACGCTCATCAGGCCTAAAACCCCAATGGTAATAAAAGTACTCCGATTTTCGGCAGAGATGTGATAGGTCTCCCCTTGGTAGTGGAAGATGATGAATGACGATTCCTCAACAATCTCATAGTTCACCCTCATCTGCTCCAAGGTATCCAAGACCAACCCCCTTGTGCCCTTTCTTGCTACTTTCCGTGTCATAACAAAATGATTCCTTTATGAACTCACGCTATATGGTTTTCTCTAACACCCTTCCCAAAAAGCAATACCATTGGATTGAACAAAGGAATCAGACAATAATACCACCCCTTGCCCAAATCCCGGCAACGCCTGATGCACTGAATGAGATATAAGGCGTACAGCAGAATTACGGCGATTGATTCTGCAAAGAACCAGTATCCCATTTCGTTTCTCCATGCAAATGACATACTTGTTAAATAATACAGTAACAACAAGACCAATGGCCATAAGCCCAAATCGAGTGCGAAGCCACCCAAATAAAGCATCATGGATCGGACAAAATTGAATTGCCAATCAGGATACGGGTCATTCCAGAGCCATTGTTGAGCCACTCCTTCGGCAAAGAATAATAGTGACACCTTTGTGCAAAGGAAAATGATAACAAATCCCTTACTCCCCAACCGTTCTCTTGGGGAAACCAGCGCCTTCAGAGTAATTACGACCTGTTGCATTACAAACCTACACCCCATTGTCTCAATTCGTTTCATCGTTTCTACTCCTTATTATTTAATGATGTTAAGATAAATTTCCGTTTCTATTCACGCCGCGAAGGTACAACATCTTTTCCACGCAGCCAAACCACACGGTGACGTTTGTATGAAATGGTGGTTTGGCTGTATGAAAAGATGTTGTGTGACTGTTCAAACTAAATGTTTTACAAAGATGGCATCTATGACACCTATCCAAAGAGTACGCCAAAGAGCCATAAGACTATGAGTATACTGATGGCAGCAACGGCAATTCTCATGATACAGCCTGCAGCCATGCAACCTCCTGCCATTGCACCACTGACAGCTTCTTCGCTATCACCTGAATTAAGGAATCCGATAATCCCACCTATTACAATGGCAATAACAATAATCCAAAACCACATAATAATCTAATTAATAATTTAATACCTATGATAATCTTCTCACTTCTCCAATAAATGCAGAAAACACATTTTTGAAATATGTCTCCCATGTATTCACGGCAATCCGTTCACCATTCCAACAATCAACTATCTGTCCCATAAAGAGTGTTTTTTGCATAAAATTCATATGAGCAACATTGTTCTCATATTTTTTCCAAAATGACGCACATTCATTCAATAGTAATGCTGCATCATTGATGTTCGCGTGTGTTAGTTGGTCATTTGGTGATTGACGCATCATCTCACGGATTATCTTGATTCTTCTGTTGATTTTCTCAATCTGCTCTATCGCGTCTTGTTCTTTGCTACTAAATATCCCCATACTTTTTTAATCCTCTAATTGTTTCATCAAGAAAAGAGAGTATCTCCCAACTTCGACATTTCCTTCCTAAAAAGGTATAAACGGCTGTTCGTGCCCCACTACTTTTTTCAAGAAGGTTACCTATCTGATTATATAATCTAATCAGTCCTTCAACTTCTTGCTGTACTCTGGGAGTTGATACGGAGTTATCTGTCATGTCACCAACTATTTTAAGTTGATATTCTGTCTCTTTGAGCAAATCGTTTATTTTTCCGATACTACTCATTGCATTAAAAAATCCCATAGTCTATCATCTTAGATATTCAATTACTATATCTCTGTCAAACATTTCTAATTACAAATATTTCAATCTCATTATTTGACAATTTGAAATCCTGCGTTAAATTCCTCTAACAGAGGAATTTAACGCAAAACTTCCCCAAACAATATATGTATCAAATGTTTTTTACATATTCTATTGCCTCTAGGATATTCATGGTAGGAAGTCCACAAAGAGTAGAGGTCAATCTCCACAATGCTAGCTCCTTTTCATCAATATCGTTATCTACAGCCATCACAGTTCCTAGATATGCTGCTACATATTTTTTTTCTTCGTCTGTCATTTTCGCAACTATAGACAAGGCATCAGAACCATCCATTTCATTTGCACCATCTATAATGGGCTCACAATCCCGAACACCAAAACGTGCCAATTCAAGAGCGATGTAGTTTAATTCACTCTTTTCAATTTTCCCGTCTGCGTTAGCCATTGCCAAGGCCAATTTTGTAATAGCAGACATTTCAATTCTTGTAAATGTCATAACAAAATCATTTATACTTCTGCCCATCTCCCCTTAGCAGAGGTTAAATTGATATTGGTTGGCACAAACAAAAAAAGCGTGGGAGACTGTACCTGTTGCATCGTCCCACGTCACTAGGCTCTAGCATTGCCCATCCAGTCGAAACGGTGCAACGCAGAAGCCCACGCGAGGAGATATGTGGTATGCCACTCGCGCGTACCTATATCTAATAGGGTACACTGAGGGCTATACATTACATATTCCCACATAGGACATCTACCGTTGCTTTGTAATTGACTGGTTTTTGAACTTGCTAGATTCGTGACGTCAAAGAACAAAGCGCTGAGTAAACGCCTTTTATGTATGTGCGTCCCACCCGCCCGGCTTCCGCTCTGTTTGGCCTCAAAAAGGATATCAAAAGCCTGTTTTTGGCCTCAATTGCATCCACTTTCGTGGTGGAGACGGGGCAAAGTTAGTAAGATTCCGTGGACGGGCAAAGAAAAAGGCGGGAATTTTCATAAGGGATGTATGAAATGCCCGCCTGAGTGTATGAAATGACGATTATGTTGTTAGTCATTATCTCCTACGCAGCTCAACTCATAAAAATCATGAAGCTTTTGTTGTAACAATGCTTTGTCTGGCAGACAGAGCTGGTACTCTGCAACCATGGTTGGCGAGAGACTGCGGCTTAGGGCATGTAATTTCTCTCAGCACTGGTGAGAGTTTTACAGTTTCTGTGACCGTTCTTTCATAAAGAGCGCTGTCAATTTGGCGTTCCAACTGACGAAACGAAAGACGGTCATGTATGCAAAGATTCAGATAAAATAGTCGTTCTTCTATGGTCTTGCATCGGCCCATAATCGCAAGATTATTAGACCAACTAATTTGTCTCAACAGTGTTGAGAGTATTTCGCTGGCACCATGATAAGTTTCATAGAACTGCTTCATCCGCCAAAGGTTCTTGTCAGAAAAACCTTTCGCTTCTGGGGCTTTCTTGCCGATATAGTCTGCTAATTGCTTGACCACACCATCGCCCCATTCTGATTTTTCAACCTTCTCAGAAATGTATTGGCCAATACGCCAATACAGGTCTATCAATGCCGTATTGGCTAAACGAATGACTTGGGTTCGTGCCTGTTGAATCAGCGATACAACTTCTGCGAACTGTCCAGTTCTATCTTTTGTTACTTCAATATTGTTGCTCATAAAGATTCTTATTATCTTTGTCCCTGCATGCGGAGAGAATTATTTCAATATACTTCAACAGGGTACTCATTGCGTACCCAAATATAGTTCAAGTTGGTTTTTCATTTCTTGGTGAAGACGGGGCAAAGTTAGTAAGATTCTGTGGACGGGCAAAGGAAAAGGCGGGAAATTTCATAAGGGATGTATGAAATGCCCTGCCAGGGGGTATGGTTTCTTCTTGTTCCATTTGTAACTTTTCCAGGCAACAGTCTATTGAGTAACGCAGCATCTGTTTTTTCAAAAACGTAGAATGAGAATTATCAAACAAACAGATTAAAACACATCAAAAACACCGAATGAAATGCCTCAAAAAACAAGATTTATTTGCACAATCCCAATATTTCCTCTAAAAAAAGTGATTTATATTCGCCAGACGTAAAAAACTCGATTTTTTATATACCTTTGGGGATAATAGTTGTAGAATACCCGCGAGACCTGGAATAGTGTTACATTCATGAAGATTAGGTTCTTATAGCGTTAAGATGCTTATCTTATGGGCGGAAGATGAGGTTCTTATTGCTGTAAGATCGGGGGAAAGTTTAGTATTCTGCGGTAGCCTGCAGGAGCCACTGGCGGTCTGCTTCGTCGTCGAGCAGGGGAAGGAGGGCTTCACGCACGCGGACGTGATAGTTGTTGAGGTAGGCTATCTCGTCGGGAGCCATGAGCTCACGGATGATGGGCGTGGTGTCGATGGGACAGAGGGTGAGGGGTTCCAGACGGAGCCAAGAGCCATTCTGCCCGCTGGGCAGTTTTCCTTCACGGGAGAGAGCGGACGGCGTGTCGTCGGGAACAATGAGCATGGTATTCTCGATTCTCACGCCGTGGCTTCCGGCGATGTAGATGCCCGGTTCGATGGTGATGGTCATGCCAGCGTGCAGGGGAGCAGGCATCCAGTTCATGCGGAACTGGTGAGGTCCTTCGTGGACGCTGAGGTACGAGCCTACGCCGTGGCCGGTTCCGTGGCCGTAGTTCTTGTGCTCCTGCCACATGGCATAGCGGGCGAGGACATCGAGCTGAGTGCCGCTGGTTCCGTCGGGGAATACGGCCGTAGCCAAGCGGATATGTCCTTTGAGCACAAGCGTGTAGTCACGCCGCTGCTCGTCGGTCAGCGGGCCGAGGGCGATGGTCCGGGTGATGTCCGTGGTGCCGTCCTGATACTGTGCGCCGCTGTCGAGGAGCAGGAAGCCGTGGGGTTCGAGGGGAATATCGGTTTCGGGCGTCGCCTCGTAGTGGACGATGGCGCCGTGGGCACCATAGCCTGCGATGGTGTCGAAGCTGAGGCCACGGAACAAGGGCTGCTGGGCACGCAGGGCGGTGAGCTTGGCATCTACAGACATTTCGGTGAGAGGGAGAGTAGAATGTCTTTGCGAGGACATCGCAGAGGGGAGCTCCAGCCACTTCAGGAACTTCACCATTGCTACACCGTCCTTGAGCATGGCATTACGTAAGCTGCGTATCTCGGTCTCGTTCTTGATGGCGCGTAGGGCGGGGATGGGCGAGGGGGCATCCACGTGTCCCTGACTGCTATCCGGGTAGAGGGCTTCGCATAGCACGTCGGGATCCAGTTGCACCCGCAGCTCCGTATCTTGGAGGTAGTCGGCATAGAAAGAGCGTACCTCCTCGTAGTTGCGCGTAGCGACACCTAACTGACGGAGGTAGGTGGCAACCTCTGCCGTCACTTTCTCAAGATTTGTGTAGAGCACCGCCTTGTCTGGCAGCACCAGCAGATAGGCCACGAAGACGGGCGTGCAATGGACGTCCGTGCCGCGCAGGTTCAGCGTCCAGGCAATCTCGTCGAGCTGGGTAATGAGGATGGCATCGGCATCGTGGCGACGAATCTCATGGCGGATGACCTGCAACTTCTCCTCGGCAGGCTGTCCGGCAAACTCCAGCGGCTGAATCTCGATGGGTGCCGTGGACAATGGCGGACGGTCTTCCCACAGATCGTCGCAGGGATTGTATTTCCCCTGAAAAACCATCGATGCGTTGGGGGTTATCCAGCGGAGGTCAAGGGCGAAGGAGACGGTGTTCACCCATGCGTCATAGCCGATGCCATAGCTCTCTGTCTCGACCAGACGAATCCAGGCAATGAGTTCCTCCGGCGTGGCCACATTGCGGCCGCAGCGGATGACTTCGAAAGGCGTACCGGCCAACTGCTCTTCGGCGGCCAGCCAATAGCGGCTGTCGGTCCACAGGGCTGCACGTGTCATCGTCACCACGGCCGTGCCTGCCGAGCCGTTGAAGCCCGAAATCCATTCACGGGCTTTCCAGTAGTCGGGCACATATTCGCCCATGTGCGGGTCGGTGCTGGGGAAGATGTATGCGCTGAGGCCCCGTTCGAACATCCATAAGCGCAGGTTTCTCACCCGTTGGGTAATGATTTCGGCTTTCTTCATGAGTGTATGACTTTATTTTTAGGCTCGTTTTGCTCTTTCTGCTTTGCAAAAGTACAAGAATCAGGGCGTGTGGCAAAAATATTTCTCCTTTTTGTTCTTGTAATCCACAAAAAAGGCTTACTTTTGCCCTGCGAAAACGCTACAAACTCCTAATCTTATAACCCCTAAAAGAAAAAAAAGAACAATGAAATTCCTAACGAATGACAAACTTGTGATTGTCGGTGCCGGTGGCATGATTGGCTCCAACATGGTGCAGAGTGTGCTGATGCTGGGCCTGACTCCCAACATCTGCCTGTATGATATCTATGAGCCCGGTGTTCATGGTGTCTACGACGAGATGTGCCACTGCGCCTTCCCCGGTGCAAACCTCTCCTATACCGTTGATGCAGCCGAGGCATTCACGGGTGCCAAGTACATCATCTCCTCTGGTGGTGCTCCCCGCAAGGAAGGCATGACACGCGAAGACCTGCTGAAGGGCAATTGCCAGATTGCAGCCGACTTCGGCGAGAACATCAAGAAGTACTGTCCCGACGTGAACCACGTGGTGGTTATCTTCAACCCGGCTGATGTCACCGCACTGACCGCACTGATTCATTCCGGCCTGAAGCCCAACCAACTGACTTCACTGGCAGCTCTGGACAGCACCCGCCTCCAGCAGCAGTTGGCACAGGAGTTCGGCGTTCAGCAGGACAAGGTGACGCAGGCCTACACCTACGGCGGACATGGCGAGCAGATGGCAGTCTTCGCCAGCAAGGCACTCATCGACGGCAAGCCCCTCAGCGAACTTCCCCTCTCCGCAGAGCGTTGGGCTGAGATTAAGCACATGACCACACAGGGCGGCAGCAACATCATCAAGCTGCGTGGCCGTTCTTCCTTCCAGAGCCCCGCTTATCAAGCTGTGAAGATGATTGAGGGCGCCATGGGCGGCGAACCCTTCACCTGGCCTGCCGGTTGCTATGTCAACGCCTTCGGCTTCAAGAACGTGATGATGGCCATGCCTTCCGTAATTGATAAGGACGGCGTCCACTTCACCGCTCCTGAAGGAACCGCAGAGGAGATGGCTGCCCTGCAAGCTTCCTACGAGCATCTGCAGAAGATGCGCGACGAAATCATCGGCCTGGGTATCATTCCCGCCGTTGCCGACTGGGGCAAGGATAATCCCAACCTCTAAAGGAAACGGTCATTGCTGACCAACGAACAAAAAGGAGGCTGTGTCAAAACGAACGACACAGCCTCCTTCTCTTTTCTCACAACGAAGAATGAGTATCCACAAAGATGTCACTACGAAAGCCCGAAGGGCTGTTAAGACTACAGGCAGGGGTGATAACCCCTGCTTAATGACGGCGGTTATATACAAGCTCTGAAAGAGCGGCAGAACACACTGTCGCCCCCGCCTGTAATCTATGGCCCCTTCAGGGCCGAGGTCGAATCATTGAGGATGGCATATTAGAAGATGGAGGACAAGACTGAAGGAGAACGGACCTTAAGACGTTCGGACGAAACCCCTTGAGGCTAAAGCCGCAACCCTTAAGGGTTAGAGCGAGAACCCTTAAGGGTTCAGGCGCTAACCCTTAAGGGTTGCAGAGTGTCTCACCAGAGGGAAAAAGTCACGCGACTGCCCAGTCGTCGATGGTGCGGCGGACGGAGTTGAAGTTGATGCCTATCTTGAAGAGGCGGCGGGAATCGGCCGCGAAAGGAAGGGCATAGCCTTTGTCCTCTATCTGCTGGAGGGCTGCGGCTGCGTTCTGGTTGATTTTCAGTTCAAGAATATAGATGTAGTCGGGTGTCTGCATGAGGATGTCCATGCGCCCGTCTGAGGTGTGACGCTCCACATCAACATAGAAACCGAGGAGCTTGAAGAAGACGTAGAGGGTGTTCTGGAAATAGATTTCCTCATCACCCACGATTTGGTAGTTGCCATCGGCAAAGAGAGAGGCAAGTCGGCGCATGAAGTCTTCGGCACGACCGGCCTGCACGTCGCGGACAAACTGACGGATGGAGAAGTAGGAGGTTCCTTTCTCGTTCGGGATGTAGTAGGTGGTGAGGAACTGCGTGAAGCCCTGTTCCACTTCGCGGTTGGGGAAACCCAGGGTGTAGACGCGGAAGAGTTCGTCGTAGTCCTTAATGGTCAGATAACCGCTCTGATAGAGCAGCGAGAGGGGATTCGTGGTGATGATGTCCACACTGTTGAGCACATCCTCGGGCAACTCGTCGCGAGTCAGGTTGTTCAGGTTGAAGTCTATCTTCTGCAATTGCCGCACGAGCATATCGGGTGTGCCGGTCTCAAACCAATAGTCTTTGAAGACTTTGTAGGAGAGGGTGTTGAGCAGGCTAAAGGGATTGTAGATGCCAACGGTATTGGGATAGAAATGATAACCGTCGAAATTGACACGCAGGCGGTCATAGCACGCCTCCTTCGTCATCCCGTTAGTGGCCGCCAGTTCTGCAACACTCTCATCAAAGTAGTGATGCAACTCGAGCTCTGAAATACCACAGATGTTCACAAACTGAGGCAGAAGAGAGATGTCCATCAGATGGTTGAGGTCGCTGAAAATACTGACCTTTCCGAATTTCGACACCCCTGTAAGGAAGGCGAACTGGATAAACTCGTCGCTGGATTTGAGATTGGAGTAGAAGGCTTTCAATGTGGTGCGGTACTCATTCTGCAGTTCGGGGTTATCAATGGCCTGCAGGAGGGGTTTATCGTACTCATCGACAAGGATGACCACTCGCTTGCCCGTCTTCTTTGCCACACATCGGATGACATCTTGAAAGCGTAAGGAAAGACTGCGTGCAATATCGGTTATCTCATATTCTCTCTCCCATTCAGCAAGAATCTTGTCAAGATAAATATCCAACGAATCAATAGCAAGAAACTTGTCGGCATTGAGGTCGAGGTAGAGCACGGGATAAGACTTCCAATCCTTTTCCAGCCCGTCAATGGCGAGTCCTTCGAAGAGGTTACGTCGGCCTTCGAAATAGCACTTCAGTGTGGAAAGGAACAGGCTCTTGCCGAAGCGGCGGGGACGGGAAAGAAAATAGTACTTTCCCTGGTCAACCAATCGATAGAGGATAGCGGTTTTGTCCACATACGCATAGCCGCCTTCCCGAATTTCCTGGAAATTTTGTATGCCAATGGGGTATTTCATACGAGTTTGGGCTTGATTTGCGGCAAAAGTAGTGATTATCTGCCTTTCCGCCAAGTTTTCGGAGATGAAGATTCCCAGAAGGTTGTTTCCAATCCTCAAATTTGCCTCTCTACCGTTCTTTCGACAGAGAGATTACACCCTTTCATAGAGTTCCATGAGGCTGCGGCCGAGGTACTGGTCGGTGAAGCGGAGGGAATAATCGCGACCACGGACAGACATTTTGCGGGCAAGGGTTGGATTGGAAAGGATTTCCCGGATGGTTCGTGCCAATCCTGCGTAGTCATCGGGGTCGAGGTAGATGGAATCCGGGCCACCAGCCTCCTCCAGACAGGAACCCGTAGCACCGATGACCGGCGTGCCGCTGGCAATGGCCTCAGCCAAAGGTATGCCGAACCCCTCGAAGCGGGAAAGGCAGGCAAAGACGGAGGCAAGCTGATAGAAAGCGGGCAGGTCTTCGGTGGGGACACCTTTACAAATATGTACGCGCGAGACGACACCCAGCTCTTCGGCAGTCTGGCGAACAAGCTGGCCATAGGCCTCTTCCTTACCGACGAGGACGAGGTGGACATCGTCGGGCAACAGAGGCAGTGACTTCACGAGCGTGTGCTGGTTCTTGCGCGTTTGGATGGTTCCGACACAGAGGATGAAGCGGTCGGGCAGTCTGTAGCGGTCACGGACGGCATCGAGGTCAGCGGCAGACAACGAGCGGCGGTAGCTGTCATCAATGCTCTGGTAGATGACTTCGATGCGCGATGGGTCGATGCCGTAGAAGCGGACGATGTCCTGACGGGTCATCTCGCTGACGGCTACGATGCGGTCGGCAACACGACAGGCATAACGGGTCTTCAGCTTCAGAATCTGACGCTGAAGACGGCCGTAGGTCTCGGGGAAACGCAGGAAGATGAGGTCGTGGATGGTCACGACGCTGCGTGCTCCCGACCATCGGATGCCGAAAGGGAGCTCGTTGCTCAACCCGTGGTAGACATCGATGTGGCTGCGCCGCACCGACCACCATTGGAAGAAGTTGCGCCAAAGCTCGCCCAGCACGGGCAGACGGCCGTAGAAGAGGCGGACATCCGCCCCTTCCTGTTCCACGGCACGGATGCAACGGCGACTATAGTTGCCAATACCCGTGCGGTTGCGCTTCGCCTTCTTGGCGTCGAAACCGACTGTCATCTTTTCAATTTTCGGACATACATAAAGTAAGTCCCTACATATTTTTCTATTACAATCTCCTCAGATATTCTTCCACGCCTGCAATGTCCTTGGGAGTGTCCACGCTGAGGGACTTGCAGTGGGCGTTGTAATAGTAGATGGGCACGTGGTTCTCGATGAAGCGGAAGCTGTCGTTCTCCTCAATCTTCTCGATGGGACCACGGGGCGTGTTGTGATAGAAATCGAGAGCCTTGCGGTTGAAGGCGCCCACACCTACGAACTTATGGAAGACGTAGTCCATAGCTCCTTTGGGGTATGGGATGGGCGAACGGGAAATGAAGAGACAACGGTCGTCCTGAGCGGTGACAATCTTCAGGTTCGTGGCGTCTACGACCTCCACGGGGTTCTCGAAGTCGGTCATGAGGTTGGAGACATACAGCTCTCCCTCCTTGATTTCGGCAGGAATACACTGGATGATGGCTTCGCGCGTGAGCAGCGGCTCGTCGCCATTGACCATCACGTAGAGGTCAGCGGGGATGCGGGTAGAGACCTCGTAGAGACGCTCGGTAGCAGTGTCGTGGTCGCTGCGGGTCATAATGACATTGGCACCAAAGGCTTCGGCAGCCTCGCGAATACGGTCGCTGTCTGTAGCCACATAGACCTCCGAGAACTCGGGAACGGCCTTGCAATGTTCGTAGACCCACTGAATCATGGGTTTGTCCAGGATACGAGCCAAAGGTTTCTCGAAGAAACGACTGCTGCCACCACGGGCTGGAATAACACAGATGATGTTCATATTATCAGGAATTAGGGATTAAGAATCATTTTTCAACTCTCAACTTTTCTTCTTCAGATACTCCTCATGGCTGAGGTACCAGCGGCGATGTGACCACAGCCACAATTCCGGCTGGCGCAGGATGGACGCCTCCATCTGGCGTAGATAGCCCGTCATGTAGGGAAAGGTTTCGCCCTCAACGGGCTTGACGGGACGACACGTCATCCGATAGAACCCGCGGGCTGGCCGCTCGATGTCGAGGTAAACGTAGCGGGCATCCAGCCGACGACCTATCTCCTCAGGACCAGTGACGTAGGCCGAGTCCTGTCCCAGGAATGTCGTCCAGTTCTCCATCAGCTCGCTGTTGGGATGCTGGTCGGCGATGAAGGTGCAGATGAAGGCACCCTCTTCCTTGCGCAGGCGAAGCATCGAGCGCACAGCAGCCTTCTGAGGAATGCACTGGCTGTCGAACCGCGAACGCATCCTGTCGAAAAGCCGGCCGAAGGCCTTGTCGCGGAGCGGACGGAATATCTGGTGCTTCGTCGTAGGCTGGAGAAGGTGGGTGTACATCTGCTGCGCCCACTCCCAGTTGCCGTAGTGACCCATAAGGATGAACACAGGATGTCCCTCGCGGATATACTCATCCACCAGTTCCGTCCCATGTGCCTCCACACGCTGGTCGAGTTCCCGATCCGAGATATGCAGCAGTTTGAGTATCTCCACAAAGAGGTCGGCCAGATAGCGGTAGTAGTCGCGCTCCAATTGTTGTTGCTGTTGCACGCTCCAAGCGGGAAAGACACGCTGGATGTTGCCGCGAACGACCTTCCGACGGTAGTGAAGCACGTGTATGAACAATCGCGCCAAGCCGTCTGCCACGACATAGAGTGCACGCAGCGGCAAACAGGCTATCCCGCCAAAGAGAAACAGGTAGAAATAATATAGTAGTTTCTCTTTCATTCTTCCAAGAGTTTATTGACGACGGTTTCCGTGCTGTTGCGATGACGTTCCATGTAGGCAAGGGCTTTCTCCCTGATACTGGCCAAAGCGGTTTCGTCCTGCAACAATTCTGAGAACCAGGCTTCCAGCTCTTCTGCCGTAGCTACGGAATGTCCGACGCCATTGGCCATCAGTTCCTGAGCTGCCAGCTTGCGTTGTACCTTCGGGCCAAACGCGACAGGAAGACCGTAGGCCGTAGCTTCGATGACACTATGCAGATAAGGCGTGAAGCCTCCGCCGACGTATGCCCAACGGGCAAAGCGATACAAATAGGCCAACGCCCCCACGAAATCCACGACAAGCACTTGGGTGTCCGAAAAATCGGTCTCCTCCGTACATTCCAAGAACAGGCGGGAACGGCCGGCAATGCCTGCCACAATGCACGAAAGCACCTGTTCTCCGATTTCATGAGGCACGATGAGGAAGCGGATTTCCGGGTGACGATTCACGAGGGAAGTCACCAGTTGCAGATCTTGGTCGTTATGAACACTACCGGCAATGAAGACATCACCCTGCGAGGCAAAATTCTCAATGATGGTATTGTGGTAATCCTTTGCCGCCCTTGTCAGGACGCTGTCGAAAAGCGGGTCGCCCGATACCGTCACGCGAGTGTAACCAACTTGCTCCAGAAGCCTTCGAGACGACTCATTCAGCACAAAGATATGAGTGAATGCCTGCAATGCCTTTCGGAACAAGCCCCCATAGAAATGGAAGAACGGCGCACGCTCCGTGATGTTGGCTGAGATAAGATAGGTAGGAATCTGGCGAGCTTGGAGCTCGGTCAGGTAGTTGACCCAAAACTCTGAAATAACGAAGATGGCCTTCGCCGGATTCAGGATGTCGAGGAACTGGCTGGCATTGGAAGGGGTGTCCAACGGCAAGGCAAAAACCTCGTCTATGTATTCGTGGCGGTGCTTGAGCTGATTGATACCTGTCGGCGAGAAGAAAGTCAAGACGATATGCCACCGTCCGGATTCGTTCAGGGCTTTGATAACAGGACGTACCACGTTATATTCTCCATACGACGAGGCATGAATCCAGACCACGGCATGTGAATCTGGTCGTTGTGCCATCGCCTCAGCAACCTTGGGAAGCAGGTTTCTCTGTTCCTGTATGAACTGTCCGAACTTTCCCGTCGGGGCCTGCCGACGAGCACCAGCCCATCGGAATACCACGTTTATGAGACAGAGGACAATATTGTAGAGGGTATGCATAACAGGTCACTATTTATCCAATTTGCCGAACTGCCAGGTGCGTGCCCCCTTGAAAGAGGCGATGGTCATAATCACGGAGTCGCCCGGCAAGAAAGCGGTCGCTACGGAATCCAAATCTACACAGGTATAGAAATGGCTGCTGTAGGATGAAGGGTCATCCAACTGGTCATGCCATAAAGAGAGATGATAGGTCTTACCTCCCAACGTATTCTCCAAAGTGTCACACTGGAATGCCCAAGCCTGCTTCTGCCCCTGTGTGCGAGGCAACAGATGAAGGTTCAGGAAGCCTCCTGCCATCCAGACGCTCTCCACGCCCACTGGGTCCTGAACGAGTTCCGCCTGCCCCTTATTATTCGGTAAGACGATGATGGCCTGAGCCGAATACACCCGCGCCTTGCCTGCATCCTGAACTTCAAACCCCAAGAGAACACGCAGGACTTCGTTCGCCTTCATCCCTTTGACTGGATTGACTACGGAATACGTGTTGCCAGCATCTGTGACGAAGGACGTCAGTAAACCCTCGCCATTGGCTTGCGCCATGGCAAATTCATGGATAAGAGAGGGATAGGACTCATCGTCGTCGCTATCCGAACATCCTCCGAAGCAGAGGGCTATCATCAGCAAGAGGGCAGGAATACGGAACTTCATCGGCTGGCTGTTTCTTGGTTATACACAGGGTTTGCGTACATGGTCAGCAAGCGCTCGCGTAGGAAAGGCTCGTCGGGCTGAGGCAGTTTCACCAATGCTATACGTTCGCTGAGGTATTGTTCGAAGGCCTGACGGTCGGCGGCTGTGTAGCGGCTGGCATGGTCGGTATTCCCCGCGAGGAGGTCTGCAGCGATATAGTTTCCGGGGAAGAGGCGATAGCTGCTATGAATCTCGCGGTCAATACGCAAAGCCAAAGTCTGGAAGAATTCCTTATCCGGAAGATCGGCAAGCGCGTCTATCCACTCGTTCACTGGTCGTCCCGTCTGATAATGGACGTGACCCTTCTGGCCGAAGATACCCGTCTTCATGTTCACGAGGTCGTCCTGTTTCGACTTCTTCCATGCCGGATTATCACGTTTCTGCTGGAATTCCTGAGCCTTCAGGTAGTCACAGGGGTCGTACTCATAGCTGATTGCGAGCGGAACGACATTCAACTCCTTGATGCTTTTGATGGCTTCTGCCGTACCCTTCGAGCCGATGGCCAGCATCTTCAGTAGCGAGACCTGTGTCTGGTCGCTGGAGTCCTTGGCACGTCCTTCGCGCTGCGCAATCCAGATATTCTCGTGCTTCTGCGTGATGACATAGTGCATGTAGCGGCTCATGGTCTGCGAGGCTGCCAGCATTTCACGCATCGGAAGGGAGCGCTGAACGATGAAGGCTTTGTTCAGACGCACCAACGTTCGGATCCACGGATAGATGAGAAGGTTGTCGCCAATGGCAATCTCGCAGGTCGTGGGAAACTTGTGGTCGTGGAGCAGTACATCCAGGATGGCGCTGTCGAGCACAATGTCGCGATGATTGCTCAGGAACGTGTAGCGTTCTGGGCCGGGAGCTATTCCTTGATGTGAGAAGGAAACGCCCGTCGAGCACTTACGCAGTACATGCTTCACAACGGGTTTCATAAAACGCAACTGGAAGCCCAGTGTGGAATGGATGCCCACAGTGGCCAAGCGCAGGATGCCACGACTCACGCCCAAGGGCAGGAAGGGAACGAAACCCTTCAGGATGTGCGAGAACTGCCGGTCGTGAAGCAGGCTGTCTATAGCCCCACGCACCTCGTCATCGTTGTAAGGGCGGATGGAGTCAAATTCCGTATTCATAGCTTTTCTTCGATAATCTCCGTCAAGACTTCTTTGATATCCAGCCCAGCTGCACGTACCTGTTGGGGGATGAAGCTGGTGGCGGTCATGCCGGGAGTAGTGTTGATTTCAAGCATATTGATACGCTCGCGCTCGCGGCCGTCTTCGTCCTTGGCTTTCGTGACAATATAGTCCACGCGAATGATGCCCGAACAGCCGAGGATGTCGTAGATAGCACTGGTCAGCTTCTGCACACGGTCGCGCAAGTCGTCGGAAATGCGGGCTGGAGTTATCTCGTCAACTTCACCGTTGTACTTCGCGTCGTAGTCGAAGAATTCGTTGTGGGTGACAACCTCAGTCACGGGGAAAACGACTTCCTTGCCCGTCACTTTGTAGCAGCCACAAGTCAGTTCCGTGCCAGGCATGAATGCCTCGACCATCACCTCGTCGCTCTCCTCCATAGCCAGACGGATGGCAGGACGCAGTTGCTCCAAGGTCTTCACCTTCGTAACGCCGAAGCTACTGCCTCCAGCATTGGGTTTCACGAAACAAGGAAGACCGATATGGTTGAGAATCTCGTCGTCAATCACAAGGTCTTCGTTGCCGCGCCGCACGACCAGACTCTCCGAGACACTGACACCGAAACCTTTCAAATATTGGTTCAGGGTGAACTTGTTGAAAGTCATGGCCTCCACGAGTACGCCGCTGGTGCTGTAGGGCAAGCGGATAAGGTCGAAGTAGCCTTGCAGGATGCCATCCTCACCCGGAGTGCCGTGGATGGTGATGTAAGCGAAGTCGGGATGTACTGTGCGACGCCCCACCTTGAAAGAGAAGTCTTCGCGGCTGACAGGCACTTTCTTCCCGTCAGCAAGATGAGCTTCCCACGTGAGTCCTGTAATTTCCACAATGAAAACCTCGAACTTTTCCTTGTCGAGGAAACTATAGATGCCTTGTGCACTGCGCAGGCTAACATCGTGCTCCGAACTGTCGCCACCACAGACGACGGCAATGACTTTTTTCTTTTCCATATTATATAATGGTTTGCGCGTATGCGCGGAATTTGTCTGTTACTAATACTAAATCCTCTGGCAGCGGACTTTCGAAGAACAGCTCTTCCTTCGTCCGCGGATGCACAAAACCGAGCGTTCGGGCGTGCAAGGCTTGCCGAGGGCAGAGGGAAAAGGCATTCTGGACGAATTGCTTGTACTTGGCCGTGGGCTGTCCACGCAGGATTTCAAAGCCCCCGTAGCGTTCATCGGCAAAGAGCGGATGACCGATATGTTTCATGTGGGCGCGAATCTGATGCGTCCGACCAGTTTCCAGCACACATTCCACCCACGTCACCGGGCCAAAGCGCTCCAGTACACGCCAATGAGTCACAGCGGGCTTGCCTACCTCACTTTCCGGCGGAAAGACCGTCATGCGTTGGCGATCCTTGGGGTCGCGGGCAATATTACCCTCTATCCTACCCTCGTCCTCATCAAAACTGCCCCAAACAAGGGCGTTATACTGTCGGCGTGTTGACTTCACAAAGAACTGGTGGCAGAGATGCGTCTTTGCCGCTGGTGTCTTTGCCACGACAAGCAGGCCGCTGGTGTCTTTGTCAATACGATGTACGAGACCCACGCTGGGATCGTTGGGATTATATTTTGTATTGTCCTTCAGGTGCCAAGCCAAGGCATTGACGAGTGTACCCGAATAGTTGCCCACACCAGGATGCACGACCAATCCAGCCGGTTTATTCACTACAAGCAAGTCGTCGTCCTCGTAGACAATATCCAAGGGAATGTCTTCGGGTGTGATTTCCACCTCCATGCGTGGATGATCCAGCATGAGCGTCACCACGTCGAAAGGTTTCACCCGATAATTACTCTTGACAGGACGATCATTCACATGAATACAACCAGCTTCGGCGGCACGCTGGATACGGGCACGACTGGTATCACGAAGGTGTTCCATCAGAAACTTGTCCACACGCAAGAGGGTCTGCCCCTTGTCTGCCACCACACGGCGGTGCTCATACAAGGTGCCGTCGGGAGCAGCCTCCAGTCCCTCGTCATCCAGCTCCAGCTCATCGTCTGGAACAGGAATCGCTTCGGAAGTCAACACGTCCTCTTGTCGGTTCAGGTCCTCCATGCTCATTCTGCGTCTGCGGCCGGGATGTCTTCCAAGTCATTCAAGCCTAAGTCGTCCGTCAAGTCGTCCCAATCCTCAAGTCGTTCCCCCTTCTCTACTAAAAGTACCAGAGGCACATCGACAGGCACCCGTTCGCCAGCATAAACAATGCGACCACCACTCTTGATACCCGTGACCCAACCTTGGTCTTCTCCTTCGACATACTCCACAGGCCCCAGCCGGAAGCCCATAGCCACCAACTTTGCCTCAGCCTCACGCAGCGAGCTGTTGCCAGCTAAGTCTGGTATGGCCATCGTCGGGGTACGCTCCGTGTTGATGGTCAGATAGATCTCGCGTCCGTATTTCACCTTGCGGCCCTGCGCCGGCACCTGATCAAGAATACACCCTGCGGGCTGTAGCTTGTTGTAGGCAGAATCCACCACGACAGCCTTAAGCCCCAAGTTCTCCAGCATGTAGCGCGCATCCGTTTCCTGATGCCCCACGACATTCGGGACATCGATGCTCTCGCCGTGTCGGGTGTAGGCCGAGAGAAAGTACCACGTACCGACAACCAGCAAGACAATCACCAGCAACATCGCCAACAAATTGCCCCAGACAAGGGGACTGAAGAGTTTCTGCTTAAATCCCATATACCTTATATTTAATATAGGAAGAGGCGCAGAGTGATGCGACCTTGCGGGGCATCATCTGCGCCTATAGAGGAAATCTGCTGTGACCTACCCCGACAGATCGGAAGACACAGCGAACAAGTACTTACTTGCCGTGACGCTCGTCAGAAACGGTGAGTTTCTTGCGACCCTTGGCGCGGCGGGCAGCGAGCACGCGGCGGCCATTGGCTGTCAACATACGTTCACGGAAACCGTGCTTATTCTTTCTCTTGCGGTTGTGGGGTTGGAATGTTCTTTTCATTGTTATATCTATTTGTAATTATTGCTAAAGAGCGTTAACGGGCTGCAAAAGTAGATACTTTTTTTCATTCACGCAAGTCTTAGATGATTTTTTGCGCTTTCTCTTGCATTTTTTGTCTAATTTTCACTACCTTTGCCCCCGATTTTGAGGGCTATGGCTTCAAAAAGGTAGAACATACATGCTTATAACACATAAAATTCAACAACTCATGATCAATTCACAAGACATCAAGAAGGGCACCTGCATCCGCATGGACGGTAAGCTCTATTTCTGCATCGACTTCCTGCATGTGAAGCCTGGAAAGGGCAACACCATCATGCGCACCACCCTGAAGGACGTTGTCACCGGCAACGTGCTCGAGCGTCGCTTCAATATCGGCGAGAAACTCGAAGACGTGCGCGTAGAACGTCGCAGCTACCAATACCTCTACATGGAAGGCGAAGACTACATCTTCATGAACAACGAGACCTACGAGCAGATTCCCATCGCCAAGGCACTCATCAACGGTGTGGACTTCATGAAGGAAGGCGAGAACGTCGAAGTCGTCACCGATGCCTCCACCGAAACCGTCCTCTATGCCGACGTCCCCGTGAAAGTGAAACTCGCCATCACCTGGACAGAACCCGGATTGAAGGGCGACACCGCCACCAACACCCTGAAGCCCGCCCGCGTAGAGACTGGTGCCGAAATCCGCGTCCCTCTCTTCATCAACGAAGGCGAAATCGTGGAAGTTGACACCCGCGACGGTAGCTACCAAGGCCGTGTGAAGGCATAATCCACCACCTATATCAAACACATCGGGGGTGAGAAACATAGCAGTTTCTCGCCCCCGATGTATCTCTCACTTTCTCAAAGTCTAATCGCCTCCTTGATAGTCTCCACGATATACTTCACATCATCATCTGTGACATACGGCCCTGCGGGCAAACACATCCCTATTTTAAATATGGCCTCGCTAACCCCATTCACATACGCTGGTGCCTGAGCATATACTGGCTGCTTATGCATCGGCTTCCATACTGGCCGTGCCTCTATACCTGCGGCATCCATCCACACACGCAGAGCTTCCACATTGTCATTCGGCTGACAATCCGTTGTGGCACTGTCTGCCACATGAATCACACCGGCAGCACCGCCTACAGCACCCTGCACGATGGTCTTATAGGCATTCTCTTGTCCTTTAATCTTTACATCGGGGTCTATCGTGATGGTGCAAAGCCAATAATTGGAGTCATACTCCCCTGTTACAGGCTGAGAATGAACATGAATTCCAGGCACATCAGCCAGCAATTCTTCATACATCTTCTGTACCTGTTTGTGGTGTGCAATATGGTCATTCACCACCGTCATCTGACCACGACCAATACCTGCACAAATATTTGACATACGGTAATTATATCCTATCTTCTCATGCTGATAGTACGGATAACTTTCGCGGTACTGGGTGGCATACATCATAATCTCCCGCCATTCATCCTCATTCTCTGTGATAAGCGCCCCGCCACCAGAAGTAGTAATCATCTTATTGCCGTTGAACGAGAGCACACCAAACTTTCCGAATGTACCCAACACTTGACCATTAAATCGCGATCCGAATCCCTCTGCAGCATCCTCTATCACAGGAATCCCGTATCTATCGGCTATCTCCATGATTCTGTCAATCCGATACGGCATACCATACAGAGCCACAGGGACAATAGCCTTAGGCTTCTTACCCGTCTTGGCAATTCTATCCTTGATTGCTTCTTCCAACAGCTCGGGATCCATATTCCAGGTTTCCTCCTCAGAGTCCACAAACACCGGTGTAGCCCCCAGATACGTTATCGGGTGCGAAGACGCACAGAACGTAAAGCTCTGCACCAGCACCTCATCGCCAGGCTTCACCCCACACGCTATCAGCGACAAATGCACCGCCGCCGTACCAGCACTCAGCGCCACCACCCGCTTAGTCGGAACTTTACGCTCCCCTTTAGGGGGCTCGGGGGCTATAAACTCTTCCAAATCCTTTTCAAACCCATTCACATTTGGGCCGAGAGGCACCACCCAGTTCGTATCAAACGCCTCCTTAATGTACTTCTGTTCAAGCCCAGCCTCACTCATGTGAGCCAAGCACAGATAAATTCTCTTGTTTTCCATATTATTGATTATTATATTCCGTATATCTTTCGCCAAAAACGCAAAAATCCATCAGTTTTGGGTAAGCATCCAACCCCTTTTTGCCCACACGCCTTAGCCCCAGCATCTGCTGGGGTTCTGGGCATGATGAGTAAATTGGATGATTTTTGTTTTTTTAATGCTCTTTAACCCAATACTTCTTGGGCAATGAGCTCATAATCCGTTCTGCCCTCGGTTATCTCCTTGAAGAATCCATTGAAGAAATCGAGCGCCGCCTTCTTCTGCAGTTTGCTACTGACCGCGTTTGCGCATGGCAAGCTCACCCTCAAGCTTGTCATACCTGGCCTTCAGGTCATCGTATGCCTCGGCAACCTTCTCCAACTGAGCAACCCTTTCGCCCATAGCCTTATTGGAGTTTAAGAGAGTCTCCACGGCTTGAAGAAGATCCTTTATCTGCTTTTGATACTCTTCACGTTCCATAGTTTTAGAATTCATGGCGCCGCTCGACTATGTCGCTTGATACTTCAAGAAAGGTACTGAATCTATCTGAGAACGCCTAAAAAGGGGTTGGATGCTTACGAATATCGTTAAGGTTATCGTTAAGGTTAAGGTTATCGTTCCCCTTCCCCTACCAACCACTCCCAGGCGGGGACGATGCGTATCCTGCGGCCATCCTTCTCCACCGTCTCCTGCTGCGAGTCGGTCAGCAGCAACCCTTCGTCCAACCCGTACGCCTGCATGGCCGACAGCAGACCCTTCAACTCACGTTCGCGGGTGAGCGGATTGCCAAGGTCGTAGCACACCTGCACAGCCTCGCTGACCACAAAGCCGTCGCGCACGACGAAGTCGCACTCATTCGACCCGTCGTTATGGTAAAACACCTCCTTGCCCCGCCGTTTCAGCTCCACCAGCACCAAGTTCTCCAACATACGGCCCTCGTCTTTCGAAAAGCGGAAGCCCAACGACATCGCAACGGCATTGTCGATGCAGTACACCTTCTTCGGGTTTCGCAGTTGAGCCTTCACCGAAACGTCCATCTTGGAGAGCGTGAACAGCAGGTAGGTGTTCTCCACAAACTCCATATAAGCCTTTGCCGTGGAAGGGTTCTTCACCCCTATCACACCCGCGAGCGACGAATATGTGACCGGCTTGCCGATGTTGCTCATCAGGAAATACACCATCTCCTTCAGTTCGCGCTCGTTGTTGATCTGGTTGCGCACCAACACGTCGCGATAAAGGATATTGTCATACATCGTCTTCAGCACCTGCGGGTCGCCCGTTGACAGATACATCGGCATACCGCCACGGTAGAGATACTCGTGGAAACGGCTCTGCAGCACCGACTTGTTGCGGCTGCCGTCACGGCTGGTCAGCAGCCGCTGTTCGCCAGAGAAGGTCAGGGACTCTGCAAAGGAGAAAGGGAAAAGCTCGTAGGCGATGTAACAGCCGGTGAGCAGCGTGCCCAGCTCGCGGCA
>Ga0310696_10000121_pt1 | contig 133442 bp, 79 predicted proteins | sample AusTroGonzalo_MG_4_FD_203885 | JGI IMG/M metagenome (GOLD analysis project Ga0310696, IMG submission 203885) | Bovine rumen microbial communities from tropical cattle in Woodstock, Queensland, Australia - Gonzalo_02 (v2) (version 2) | ecosystem: Host-associated > Mammals > Digestive system >...
CTCAAGATGAGGCTTCATTCGAGGGACGTTGGAGACTACGACGTCGATAGGCCGCAGGTGTAAAGGCAGCAATGTCAAAGCCGAGCGGTACTAATTGCCCGAGACTTTCCGGTGACTCGTGGAAAGAAAAAGAAGAGAGTGGGGCTTGTTTTCTTCCGGAAGTAATGTCAATCCCATACGGCGGAACAATCCGCTGAAGAGAGATTGCGGTGATTACAGCGCCGGGGCACACCTCTTCCCATTCCGAACAGAGAAGTTAAGCCCGGCCGCGCCGATGGTACTGCCTTAGCAGGTGGGAGAGTAGGTCGTCGCCCAATACCACAGAGCCCCTTGGAAACCCCGAGGGGCTTTTTTTTTGCCCTGAATTTTCACTTTGACCCACTTCAACCACCCCGATCCACCCTCTTTCCGACAACGGCTGTCCGAAGGGCGGGGGAGTTGTATTAAATATATGCCCTATAAAATATATTATAGTATATATAATAATATAGTTTTCCCGACACTTTTGCAAAATAATCAGGATTTTGCGCCCATCTGCGATTTTTTTCCATTTTCAGTGCCATAAAGGCACTTTTTTTTTGATTATTTTCTAATTTTTTTATCCAAAAAAAAAATAATTCAACTCTAACTCACTGTAAAACTGAATCTTAAATATCTTAAGAAAAAAAAATGATATTTAAAAAAAAATATATTGAAATTTTTGTATTTTTGCAAGTTGTTTATAAAGTGAAATAATATATGTTTAGTAGCTAACTGGAAAATCGAAGAAATCAAGTGCGGACGCGAGATACGTCACGCCAAACACTAAAGTTATGAAAGAAATAATAATAAATAAATAACAATAGTAATAATTAAATCCAAAACGATGAAAAAATTTATGATTTTTCTGCTAATGGCTGTCCTATACTTAGGAACTTGCCAAGCTCGCAGTGAAGCAACGCATTTCAACAATGCGGATGTCAATCTGCACAGTTGGGTATCGCCATCGACATCTGGACTTTTGACAGATTCAAAAGCCCCGGTTGGAGGTATTGACCCGATTGTCACGGTGACCCCAGCCCAGCCTCAGAGCTTGTGCCTGTCGTGCCCTCATAGTGAGGCTACGTTTGGCTTAGCCTATGATGCGAATGGTAGTGGCGAAACAAAGGTAAGTCAGGTCTGGTTGGTGAACGACCATCCTACTGACGGTACCCTTGAGACGTTCACATTCGCTGGTTATGGCGCAGGTCAATATACCGTTGCCTGTCGCGTCACGACTGAAGATGCTTTACACCACAATTACGTCCATACGTCCAACTATGTAGTTGTTACGGTGGATGGCAATGCTATCGTGAACATCATTGGCCCCGACCATGCTTGCCAGAATGATGTGGTTACCTTAACCGCTCAAGTGGAAAACACTTCTCTTGAAGTTTCCTATCAATGGAGACGCGACGGTCAGTACATCGTCGGTGCCACTGGCGAATCCTACAGCTTCCTCGTGGACACACTCCCTGGTCTGACTGACACGCTCGTGTATGAATTCGACGTTCAGATCTCCATCGCTGGCTGTGATAACAAATTCTCCCCAGTTCACTATTTCTCCGTTTCTCCTACTCCGGTCACGCTTGTTGACGTACCTCTTTTCTGTAAAGATGCTACTTCAGTTGTTGTGACAGCTAACTCCTACACCTCCGGTACTGAACATCCTTACATGTGGAAATGGATGAAGGTCGGTACTACTGATGTTGATACTACTTATGTGAACTATTTCGCTATTCCTAATCCGGTTAGCGGAGATGAATATAAGGTTATACCTGTTTATCAGGATTTCTCCTGCAACGCTGATACCGCTACATTCACACTTACATCCTATCAGGATTCTCTCCACCTCACAGCTGACTTGGCTGCTTTGACACTGAACACAGAACCTGATTTTGTTTGTCAGAATGGTATGGCTAAGTTGACAATCAATGATCCCAATAAAGCTAATGCAAAATTGGGTCGTGCTACATATCAATGGTATATGAACGGCACTCCGATTTCCGGAGCGACGGATTCAATGTATGTGGCAACCCTGCCGAATACCGGTTCTTATGAATTCCATGTGGTGGCCTCTTACGAGAACTACCCCTGTGAGAACCCCGTCGGTGATACAATCGTTATGGTTGACACAATTCCCGCTGCCGTGACTATTTCCGGTCAGAATGTGATGTGTCAAAAACAAGACGGTTCCTACAGCGGAACGCTCTTGACTGCTAGAGTGATTCCTTCTGATGGTACTTATGAATATATGTGGACAGGTCATGGCTTCAGCAATGACAGCACACTCGTGGTTGACACTCCGGGTGTTTATTCCGTTATTGTCAAGAGTGCCCATGGTTGTGAAACCGCTTCCATGCCTTTCGAAGTGTTCGGTTTCGGTGCCGATGTTCAAGTTACTTCTGCTGAAGTTGCTTGCGCCGGCGAGGCTGTTGTCTTGAATGCCAATGCTGACGGCTGGACGGGTAGTATCTCCTATGAATGGGAAGGCATCCCTGGTGATTATAATCAAATTACCGTTTTCCCGACCAAAGATACTGTCTATAAAGTTACCTCCACTGTTCACTTGACCACTGGCATTACTTGTTCCAGAGTGGATTCTATCCATGTGTATGTATTGCCTGTGAATGCTACTGTTCCTACAGTGGTCGCTTCTACTGATTCCATTTGCGAAGGTTCCTTGGCACAGGTTCGCGTCACGAATCACGCTGCCGGCAACCGTTATATATGGTATATGAATGGCATTGAACTCCCGGGTCACAATCTCGATACGATTTCTGTCGTTCTTGATAATGCAGGTGAATACCTGTTCGCCGCAGCTGTCGTTACAACCAATGGCTGTGCTACCGCTCAGAGCGCTACTCCTGCCAAGGTGAAAGTGAAAGCTGTTCCTTCTTTGGTTACCATTACCGGTAACGCTGTGCTTTGCGAAAATGACAGCACTGTCTTGAAAGCTCATGTTAGCCCTGAAATTACTGATCCTAAATATAAATGGAGCACCGGTTCCACTGCTGACAGCATCGTTGCCCAAGCTGGTACCTATACTGTTACTGTAACTAATGGTGCTGACCTTGTTGGCTGTGCTTCTACTGCTGAATTCACCGTTGAGACCTTCGGTTCCGAAGTTCAAATCACTCCGAGCGCTTCTTACGTTTGCGAAGGTTATGAAGTTGATTTGAATGTTCAACTCACAGGTTGGAACAATTCTAACATTACTTATCAATGGTATGATGGTAAAGGTAATGAGTTGGCCAATGGCACTTCAAATCATGTGACAACTAAACCTACGGATTCTGGTTGGTATATTGTTAAATCCACTGCCACCTCCTCTCATGGTGAATGTTCCCGCATGGACTCTGTCTATGTTAATGTTGAGAAGATTTCCATTGCCACTGCTAAGATTGTTGGTGAAGATACCATCTGCTCTGGTACTCAGACTGTTTTGGTTGCTTCCTCCAATGATGCTGTTTCTTATATCTGGTATGAAAACGGTATTGAAATCCCGGGCGAAAACTTGGATACTATCCGTGTGATGCCGCTTGCTCCTGGTGCTTATACCTATAGCGTGGCTGCAGTCAGCTTGCATGGTTGTATTTCTAAAGACACAACCATCCAACCCGATGTCTTTGTTTTGGATAATCCTACTGTCCAAATCACGGGCGACCCGATTCTCTGTAATGACAGCAATGTTCGTTTGATTGCCTTTATTAACGATACTACTTATACAACCGCTGGTAATCATGACTATACTTATGAATGGCGTTTGTATAACCATACTTTGAATACAAGCAATACTGTTAACGATACTACTATTGCTATTGACGGTGTTGATTATAAATTCACCATCAATTCTGATACTTTGAAATCTAACCTGAAAGCTCAGGATCATCCTTACATCTTCACAGTAAGCCTTACCAATGAAAATGGTTGCGTTGCTACAAGCGCTCCTTATGATCTCTATGTTGGCGACACCGTTGCTGTGGCTGTTACTATCGATTATGACACCATTTGCGAAGGCGGCTTAGTTACAGCTACTGCTCATCTTGGTGATTATAACATGGATAACCTGGTTTATCAATGGTATGAAATCAACCTCCTTACGGGTGACACTACCATGATTCCTCATGGCACCGCTCGTATTTATCAAACTAATGTTGACACCAGCAAGATTTTGATGGTTAATGTTACTAACAACCAAACCATGTGTACTGTTTGGGGTCAAGATTCAGTCTTTGTACTTCCTCTTAAATTGCAAAAGATTCTCGCTACTAACGAGACTCATCTTGCTAACGAGACTGACACGCTCAATGTTTGTAAGGGCGAAGCTGTTTATCTTACTGCTTATGTTCTCAACACTGAGACTAACGAAACCTATATTGATACTACCCTCCGTTATGTATGGTATGAGAATGGTTTCTTGATGCCTGGCGTTGATGGTCCTAGATTCCACAAACAATTGGATATTCTGGATGATGATACCCTTTCATATCAATATACTGCTTACATTGACTTCGGCATCGAAGGTTGCGAACCTAAGTTGGTTGCTTCCAATGTCGTGTTTGTCAAACGTAACCCGGTTGTTACCATTTCTGGTCACCACAATGTATGTTACTTCGGTACCTATGAAGAGACCGGTACTTACAATGTCCACTTGATTGCTTGGGTTGACGGTGGCTATGATCGTAACTTGACCTACACTTGGTATGAACATAACCAAGAACGTTACAGTGTTAATGGTAGTATTTATCATAACCACTATAGAGAGAACTGGGAAGGTACTTTCGATAACCCGTTCTCCTTCACCGTTAAGGTTTCTGATTCCAATGGTTGTGTTACTTATAGTGAGCCTTTCGAAGTTAATGTTTATAACAAACCTGTTGTCAACATTACTGCTTCTGAAACCACAATCTGTAAGGGTGGTCAAACTGCTCTCACAGCTCACATCAACAACTACAATGATCCTAACCTGATTTATCAATGGTACAAGAATGGCACTGATCCTGACAATGTTATTCCTGGTATGACCGAAACTAATGAGATTTTCACAGTTGAAGATACAACTACTTATCTTGTTAAAGTTACCCATCTGCTTGAAAACGGTACTCTCGAAGGACAGGCTTGTTACAACATCGCAAGCATCGTGATCAATGCTAACGATATTCCTGTTATCGACAGTGTTACCACTGATTTGGCAGAAGGTAATGATACGATTTGCGAAGGCCGTTATGTCACCTTCACCGCTCACATGAGCAAGGGTGTTCCTGGTGGCGAGCTCTATACATGGTATCGTAACGGTGAAGTGATTGCTCAAACTCCGGATTCCGTTTATCGTGAAACTCCTGAAGCTTTGAATGGCGACATCACTGTTTGGGACTATGCAGTTAGCGTGAAACAAACCGCTTCCGGTTGTGAGTCTGAAATCGTGGGTGCTGACACCATTACTGTGTTCCCGAACCCTGTTCTCAGACTTGTCACCGATCCTATCGTATGCGACACACTTGACCTGAACATCAAGATGTATGCTAACGTTACTCCTATCCCGACAAGCTCTTATCGCTTCGTTTGGTTCGAAGACAACAGTGCCGACACTTTGGCAGCTGCAACTGACGTAGTTTACAGCGGCGCACATAATGACACTGTGAACATCAAGAGAGGTTACAGAGACTATGCATACAACTTTGCAGTTGAAATGGTCAACGAATATGGTTGTACAACAAGAGACGACGCTCAGGTGATTGTCAATGACAATCCTGTTGTTCATGCAATTTCTACTGAATACAACATTTGCGAAGGTGGTCGAATCACTCTTACCGCAAATCTCGATGACTACAATGCTGATATGCTTGAGTTCCACTGGTATGACGTATTCAACGGTGACACAACCGACATGGTTGCTGCTACTGCTTTGAGCTACACCTTCGTACCTGATTCCATTGGCGAGCACAAGTACTTCATGACCGCACTGCAACGTACTTCTCTCTGTATTGCTCAGAGTAACAATGTTGTGGTCAACGTTGACAGCATTCCTGTTATCGACAGCGTTACCAACGACTTGGCAGCTGCAAATGACACTATTTGCGAAGGCAGATATGTGACCTTGACTGCTCACGTTCACGGTGGTGTCCGCGGTGGTGAGGTTTACACATGGTACCGCAACGGTGCTGTGATCCCGACCGCTCACGACTCTATCTATGTTGAGACTCCTGAAGCTCTGAATGGCGACATCACGACTTATCACTATGCAGTTAGCGTGAAACAAACTGCAGCTGGTTGTGAGTCTGATACGACTCGTGCAGCTCTTGTGACTGTCCTCCCGAACCCTGTTCTCAGACTGGTCACCGATCCTATCGTATGCGACACGCTTGATTTCAACATCAAGATGTATGCAAACATCAATCCTATCCCGACCAGCCCGTATCACTTCACTTGGTTCGAAGACAACAGTGTTGACACTTTGGCTGCTGCTACAGACGTAGTTTACAGCGGTGCACACCAAGACACTGTCATGATCAAGAGAGGTTACCGCGACTATCCTTACAGCTTCGCCGTTGAGATGGTGAACGAGTACGGTTGTACGACAAGAGATGACGCTTTGATCTATGTAAATGACAATCCTATTGTACACGCAATTTCTACTGAATACAACATTTGCGAAGGTGGTCAAATCACCCTTACCGCAAATCTCGACGACTACAATGCTGATATGCTTGAGTTCCATTGGTATGACATCTTCCATGGAGACACCACGGACATGGTTGCAGCTACTGAAATGAGCTACACCTTCGTACCTGATTCCATTGGCGAACACAAGTACTTCATGACCGCTCTGCAGCGTACATCTCTCTGTATTGCCCAGAGTAACAATGTTGTGGTCAATGTTGACAGCATTCCTGTTATCGACAGCGTTACCAACGACTTGGCAGCTGCAAATGACACTATTTGCGAAGGCAGATATGTGACCTTGACTGCACACGTTCACGGTGGTGTCCGCGGTGGTGAGGTTTACACATGGTACCGCAACGGTGCTGTGATCCCGACCGCTCACGACTCTATCTATGTTGAGACTCCTGAAGCTTTGAACGGCGACGTTACCACTTATCACTATGCAGTGAGCGTGAAACAAACAGCTGCTGGTTGCGAGTCCGACACTACGAACGCTGCAATCGTTACTGTATTCCCGAATCCTGTTCTCAGACTGGTCACCGATCCTATCGTATGCGACACGCTTGATTTCAACATCAAGATGTATGCAAATATCAATCCTATCCCGACCAGCCCGTATCACTTCACTTGGTTCGAAGACAACAGTGTTGACACATTGGCTGCTGCTACAGACGTAGTTTACAGCGGTGCACACCAAGACACTGTCATGATCAAGAGAGGTTACAGAGACTATGCATATAGCTTCGCCGTTGAAATGGTGAACGAATATGGTTGTACAACAAGAGATGACGCTCAGGTGATCGTCAATGACAATCCTGTTGTTCATGCAATTTCTACTGAATACAACATTTGCGAAGGTGGTCAAATCACTCTTACCGCAAATCTTGATGACTACAATGCTGATATGCTCGAGTTCCATTGGTATGACATCTTCCATGGTGACACCACGGACATGGTTGCAGCTACGAACATGACCTACACGTTCGTTCCTGATTCCATTGGCGAGCACAAGTACTTCATGACCGCACTGCAACGTACTTCTCTCTGTATTGCTCAGAGTAACAATGTTGTGGTCAATGTTGACAGCATTCCTGTTATCGATAGCGTTACCAACGACTTGGCACAAGCTAATGACACTATTTGCGAAGGCAGATATGTGACCTTGACTGCTCACGTCCATGGTGGTGTCCGCGGTGGTGAGGTTTACACATGGTACCGCAACGGTGCTGTGATCCCGACCGCTCACGACTCTATCTATGTTGAGACTCCTGAAGCTCTGAACGGCGACGTTACCACTTATCACTATGCAGTGAGCGTGCGCCAGACGGCTGCCGGTTGCGAGTCCGATACGACTCGTGCTGCTCTTGTGACTGTATTCCCGAATCCTGCACTCAGACTGGTCACCGATCCTATCGTATGCGACACGACGGGTATGAACATCGTGATGTATGCTAACGTCACTCCTATCCCGACAAGTCCTTATAAGTTCAAATGGTTCGAAGACAACAGCGCTGACACTTTGGTAGCAGCTGCTGACTTGGTTGAGTACTATGGTGAGCACAATGATTCTATCAAGCTCCACAAACCTTACAGAGAATATGTTTACAGCTTCGCCGTTGAGATGGTGAACGAATATGGTTGCACTGTAAGAGATGATGCTAATGTTCAAGTTAACGATAATCCTGTGGTTCACGCAAGAGTATCTGATCCTGTTATCTGCATCGGTGGTGAGATTACCCTTACTGCAAATCTGGATGACTACAATGCTGATATGCTTGAGTTCCACTGGTATGATAGCACACGTACGACTGGTACTCAGCCGATTGGTGTTGCTACTGAACTTGATTACACCGTTGTTCCTTCCTTAGACACTCATTACTATTATATGACTGCTCTTCAGAGAACTTCTGGTTGTATCGCAGGTAGCGAGCCTCTGATGGTTATCGTGAAACGCGATCCTATTATCAAGGAAGTTATTTTGAATGACTATATTGCTTGTGAGGGTCGTCAGGTCCGTATAGAAGCTATTCCTGATTCCAACACTTATACTCCTCGTGCTACTGATGTTTATACTTGGTACAGAAATGGTGTCCGTATCATCGGTGCTACTAACCGTGTCCTCTACGATTCTCCTACCACAGTTGATCAGAATACACAACAATATGTGTACACGGCTGTCGTAACACTCGAAGAACCGGGTTGTACTTCTCTGCCTGTTGCTTCTCAACCTCTGACCATCTATCGTAATCCTGTTGTGACCATCACTGGTGATCAGCATGTTTGCGAAACCGATTACACAATGTTGATTGCTAACGTAGATACAATCGGTCGGTCTATCGGCAACTTGAATTACACTTGGTATGTTGATGGTGCTATCAACTACAACAACTCCTACAACTTGGGCAACAGCAGATTCTTCGCTGATTATCTGTCTCCTCGCGACGAAGCTTACCGCGTGCAAGTTAGCGTTGAGAGAGCAGAAGTGGCTAACGCTTGTGCTTCCATGTCTGAAGTTTACGAAGTTTATGTATATGCTAAACCTGACGTTCACATTACTCCTAATGTTTCTGAAATTTGTGCTAACGGTGAAGTTACGCTGCAAGCTAACTTGGGTGATTGGAATGCTGATAATATGACCTTCCAATGGTATGAAATCAAATCCACTACCGAAATTCTCGCTATTGATTACTTACCTGGTGGCGGTTATGTTTATGACACTGTAACAACTCATTATAACTACTACATTCCTGGTGCTACGGGATTCCGTTACACGACCACTCTGTCTGAGACGACCACTTTGGGTGTGAAGGTGTTCCAAACCAACTCTGAGTGTTACGATATCGATGAGACTACTATTATTGTTCATACTATTCCTGCAGCTCCTGTTATTACAGTAAATCATCCTATGATTTGCTCCAACGGAGATGTTGATCTCACCATCACTAACGATTATAGCGAGTATGGTACTCCTGTCTATGCATGGATGATGGATGGTCAAATCATCCCGGGTGCATTTATGTCAACCTATCACCAAGAGCCTGGTTTGACTAACGGCACTACACATACTTACAATGCTATCGTTGCATTCGAAATGCCGGGTTGTATCTCTGTTATCTCTGAGGACGCTGACGTTGTTGTGATTCCGGATCCTGAAGTCAGAGTTACTGTTGATGGTCCTACGACTATCTGCGAAGGCGGTGCAGTTACCTTCAACGCTGTTGCTCAACCGACAGAACTTGAATACACTTATCAATGGTACAACTATGACAATCAATTGATGGAAGGCGACACACTGCCTACACTGACTGTTTCTCCTGCTGCTAATCAGCAATCTTACCAGTACATTGTGGTTGTGAATTCTCTGCCTGGATGTCAACAAGTTGTTGAGGCTCCTGTTGTCACGGTCGTTGCAGATCCTATTGCTACGCTGTCTATCGACAATCCTATCATCTGCCAAGGTGGTGTGTCCACTCTGACGGTTGATGTCCAAGGTGGCGATGTTGTTACCAATGGTGTTGCTCCTTATGTATTCAATTGGTATAGCAATGTCAATACTGAGACTCCGTTCGCTACTACATCTGTGAACTACTTGACACTTGATACTATTAACCGTACTGACTCTATCGTATACTGGGTTGAAGTTTCTGCTAACGCCTATGGTTGCGCTGCTACTTCTAACAACGTTAACCAAAAGATCGTTGCTGATCCTGTTGTTGCCATCATCGTGGCTCCGACCTATCCTACGACAGTTTGCGACGGTGGTACCACCATGTTGGTTGCTACAGTTGACGGTGGTGTTGGTGAACCTTCATATCAATGGTACAGAAATGGTACCATCTTGGTTGGCGAAACCAATCCTACTTTGAATACTGGTATCCTCTCTGTCAATGACATTCAATCATTCTACGTCATTGTTAGACAAACCGGTTCTGGTTGCGAAACAGTATCTGATACATTCAGCGTACCTGTGATTCCTTCCTATAATGTTGTTGTAAGCGCTCTGAACAATCCTACTGTTTGCGAAGGCGGTACTACCACTTTGGAAGCTGCAATCACCAACGATCTTCTGCCGAACGATTTCGTTACTTATCAATGGTATGAGAAGATTGACGGTGCTGATGTTGCTATCACGGGTGCTAATTCCACTCGTTTCACAACCTCTCCGTTGTTGACCGATGGTAACCACACTTACTTTGTCGCTGTGACAAGTCAGATTACCGGTTCTCATTGCTCCGCAAATTCCAACTCCTTCTACACTGCTATTGTAAACGATCCTACTGTCACCATTTCCACAACATCTGTTAACAATGTTGTTTGCGAAGGCGATGTGGTTCGCGTGAACGCTACTGTTTCTCACGAAGGCAGTGAATATCCTGAAGGCATTGAATACACCTACACTTGGACTTGGACCAATGGTACTAACTCTTATTCCTTCACGAATAATGAGCCTACCTTCGCTCCTGCAGCCGATGAGCTTCCTGCAAGCACCAACGGTTACCTGTTCAATGTTTCTATTGCTTCTACAGACGCCAACTCCGGTTGTAACGCTAACTCTGTTGACAATGTGTATGTAACAGTTATGGCAAGACCTGTTGTTACCATTACTGCTGACAATGCAGTTGTCTGCGCTGGTGGTCAGGTTGAACTTACTGCTAACCACAATGCTAGCGACTACACTGGATTCAACTACGCTTGGACCGTCAATGGTCAGCCGGTACACACTACTGCACAAACCATCACGGTTCCTGCTTCTATGGTTACTGAAGGCAATATCAACGCTACTGTGCTTGTTACTTCTTCACAGCTCACGCTTGAATGTACGAGCACCGCTTCATTGACACAACCTGTTCAAGTTGTTCCTAGCCCGACTGTTACTGCTTCTGCTGACTTCACCACAATGTGTGCTGGTGCAGCTCCTACACTCACCGCTACAGTTCACGGTGACCAAACCAACGCTCCTCTGACCTACGTATGGCAACTTGGTGGCAGCGAAATCAGCTCTGCAAATGGTAGTGTTTACCAAACTGCTCCGCTGGCCGCTGGTACCTACAGCTACAAGGTTAAAGTGCTGACTCAGGATCAGGCTCTCAACTGCGCTTCCGATTGGTCTGATGCAGTTGTACTGAAGGTTGCTGAGACTCCGGTTATCGGTCTGACCTCTGCTGACGGTCTCGCACTCTGCGAGGGTGGTAACATCACGCTGACTGCTACTGTTCTGAACGCTTCTAACAATATGGGTACGTTCAACAACGGTGACATCTATGGTTCTTACACCTATGTTTGGAAGAAGAACAACAACACTGTGGCTACTAACAACAGCGCACTGCCTCAGAACCAAATCACTGAGACTCTGAATACCGTTGGCAACTACAACTATGTTGCTTACGTTACTCCTGTTGGTCAGCTCGCTCACGGTTGCGGTGTGGCTAATTCCGAACCTCTGCAAGTTGTGGTTAATGCTAAACCTAATTGGGATGCTGCTGTGGTTTATCCTGTTGGCAACATCTGCCTCGGTGAAGAAGTCCAATTGCACGCTCACATTACTGGTGGTGTAACTGATATGAATGGTAATACCAACGGTCATATCCAGTGGGTTGTTGAATTTAACGGCGTTCCTTCCAATGTTGCTAACTTCGGTGGTGACGCTACTCATACTCCTGCAGTACCTGGTCTCTACACCTACTATCCGACCTACATTCCTTATGAGGGTACAATCCTCGGTAGTGGCTGTTCATTCTCCAACAGCGATCAAGTCTCTACTTATGTAACAGTTCACGAACTGCCTACAGCTGCATTCGTCAGCGGTGACGGCTCTATCATCTGTGCAAATGTTTCTGACGACAACGCTGCTCTGACCATCCACTTCACTGGTACTGCTCCATTCCATTTCATCGTGACTGACCTGTCCAATGGTTCTACTCAAATGTATGACGCTTACACTAATGACTATACTCTCTATGTAAGCCCGTCTCATACGACTCAGTACAGAATCACTTACCTGTCTGACAACTATTGCGACAACGGCGAACTTGGTCTGAATGCTATCGCTACGGTATTTGTTAATGATATCCAATTCAGCGAGACACTCTTCATGGCTGAGTGCGACGTGAACGAGGTTACGATTAACTTCAACATGATTTCCGGTACGCCTAACTCCGAGTTCACTGTAACTTATGACAACGGTATGGTTGTGACGGGTACGATTGTCAACAACACAGCTACATTCGCTACACCTGATGCTCCTGGTGATTACCATGCAGTATTCTCCGTGGGTGGTTGTAACTACGACATCATTGTGAGAAGACCTATCTTCTCCTCTGAGTTCTCTACTGGCGATCAACCGTTCATGATGCAAAGATGGGATGATGTTGTGATCATCAACAACAATCCTGCTACCAACGGTGGTCATACATTCGTCAGCTATCAATGGTACAGAAATGGTGAACTTATCCCGGGTGCTATCTACAAGAACTACCAAGAGATCGGTGGCCTGAACGGCTTCTACTCCATCGAGGTTGTTTCTAGAGAAGCTGACGGTAGTATCGTTACCTATCGTACTTGCGAGCAATTCTACGCTGCAAACTCTTCTGTGAAGGTTTATCCTGTTCCTGCAACTGTACAACAAGTTGTCACTGTCGAACTCGATATGACTGCTGAAGAACTTGTGGATGCTACTCTCGATATCTACGATGCTGTCGGCGCTATTGTGAACCACATCTCCAACGTTGAGCCTATCACGAAGGTTGCTGGTTTCAAGGCTGCTGGTACGTACTTCGGTCGCATCACCCTGGCTAACGGCGAAACAAAGACTGTTAAATTCGTTATCGTAAAATAATTTGAAACCCTGGGTTAGTGGTTTCGGCCACTAACCCCAAGGTTTTACCATAAATAAGTAATAAGAAAAAAAAGAATATATTATGAAAAAGAATTTATTAGTACTCAGTCTTATTTTCGCAATGTGTTGCACTGCCTTTGCGCAGCAGGCACAAACAGAAAATACCAATGACAATGCCGACGTGAAAAACGTGGCTACTTCTACCTTCTGCCCCCATCGTATCAATATTTACGGAGGTGTGGGTTACACCAACAACATTTATCGTAGAATTGATCTTAAGCAATATTATTCCATCAGCGAACTGCTCTCTATTCACTATGCTTATTTCTTCAATGAGCACTGGGGATTGAGTCTTGGTGCTGAGCTGAACCACGTGGGCGCTAAAGCTCTCTTCGGCGGCACGGGTGTTATGCCTCAATATGCTGATCATCTGTTCAACAATGATGTTACCTATTATGACCTGTACTGGAAAGCAGACGGTCTTAAGGAAAGACAATCCATTTGGGCTATCGAAGTTCCTTTGATGGCACAATTCGAGTGGATTTTCGACGGCCGTAGCGGTATCTACGCTGGTTTGGGTCTGTATGGCTACTTCCCCTTCATGAAAGGCAAGAACGTTTTCTGGGGCGAAGGCGCTATCAACACTTGGGCTGTTGAAGAACCTTATGGTCAGGATTATAACCTCGACTATCCTATGGAGAACCACTTCAATGGTGGTATCTATGATGGCAAAGATGTCAGAACCAAACTCAGATGCTCTTTCGGCGCTGAAGCTGACTTCGGTGGCATTTTCAGAATCAGCCGCATTGCTGATGGTTATGTAGGCGCATTCTGCAAAGTTAATTTCTTGGATATTCTTCCGAAAGAGAAATTGCCTCTTTTCAACGATCAAAACAATGAGCCTACCTTCAATGGTACACTTGCTTCTAACATCCTTGAAGAGTACAAGATGAGAGATGAATACAGCAAGATTCGAACGAAATGGAATCAAGTCCAAGTCGGTTTGAAACTTGGTGTTCATATCAAGTGCTGCGCTAATCCTGTTCAAAAGACGAAACGTGACATTCAAGAGGAAATGCTTGAAGAACTCAAGAAGAAGAAAAATGAGCCGATTATCATCAAGCAAGAACCTCAATACATCTACATTGTTCCTCAATGTGATTTGTTGGACAAAGATGATGAAGAATTGAACGAAAATGACAAAAAAGCCATCCGTGATCTTCAGGAAGAATTGGCAAGAACCAAGATTCTCTTCGATCTTGACAAAGATATTCCTAAGATTCAAGATGTAAACGACAATATCGACAGATGTGTTGAAATCTTGAAGGCTAATCCGAAACTCGCTCTCGAAGTGGAAGGTTACACTTGCGACCTCGGTTCAGAGGAACACAACCGTGATCTTGCTCAGAGAAGAGCTAACAAGGTTAGAGATTTGTTCATCCAAAAGGGTGTTCATCCTGAACAAATCCGTACCGCTTCTTACACTGTTAACGATCCTCAGAACAAACAAAACATTCAGGATCCGAGACGTGAAGAACATAGAGCTGCTATCTTTAGAATCGTCAAAAGATAATTATTACTATTCTCGTTCAGAAAGAGACCGCCCCTAGGGTGGTCTCTTTTTTTTATTATCTTTGTGCCACTCTTTAAGAATATGAAGAAGCTGTATTGTCTTGCCTTTTCGTTGCTGCTGTGTGCGGTCTGCTTCGTCCAAGCACGGCCAACTGACACCCTGTCCACACACGTGCTGGAGTTTGTGCGTAATGATGGCCAGTGGGACGCTCATGTGCGCTATTCGGCGCGTCTGCATGGAGGCTCTATGTTTGCCGAGGACAATGCCTTTACATTTGCCTTGCTCTCGCCCGAACAGCTTCATCAGTTCTATGAGAATAAATTTGAACATAAGCCACAATCTTTAATAGATGCTGCCGCCTACAGGATGTCTTTCGCCGGTGCATCGCCATCTTCGAAAATTGTCCCTGGGGAAAGTTATGCTCATTACCATAACTATTTTTATGGTTCTAATCCTTCCTCTTGGGCGAATCGTGTTCCATTGTTTAAGTCATTATGTTACCGTCAACTTTATGATGGTGTGGACTTGATGGTTTCGCAACATCATCATTCCATCAAATATGAGTTTCTTGTTTCGCCAGCCGCTGATCCCGATCAAATCAAGATTGATTATGATGGTATTTCTTCCTTGAAACTTTCCAATGGCCATTTGATTGTTACAACTCCTGTAGCGCGTGTGATTGAGTTGCCGCCTGTTGCGTATCAGTTGGGCGAAAATGGGGACACCCTTTTTGTAAGCTGTGACTATGTATTGCAGAAATCAACTCTTTCTTTCAAGCTGGGACAATATAACACCAACCTTCCGCTGGTGATTGATCCTGTGGTGGTGTTTTCGTCGTATTCGGGCTCGGCCTCCGACAACTGGGGCTATACGGCCACCTATGATTCGGAAGGGAACCTATACGGTGGTGGTATTTGCTTCGGCGCGAGCTACCCGACTACGCTGGGGGCCTATCAAGTGAATTTTGCCGGCGGACAAACGGACATTTCCATTTCGAAATTTAATGCGCATGGTAATAATTTGCTCTATTCCACTTATATTGGGGGCTCGGCATTGGATATTCCGCACAGCTTGTATGTCAACGATAATGATGAACTCTATATTCTGGGCACTACCGGTTCGGCGGATTATCCCGTGACGCCGCGTGCTTTTGACACTACGTTCAATGGTGGTCCTAACACTACCTTGTCCACAAATCTTACTTTCGGTCAAGGCTCTGATATTGTCATTTCCAAGTTCAGCGCAGCAGGTGATTCGCTGTTGGCGTCCACATTCGTTGGAGGATCCATGAATGATGGTATCAACATTGCCAGCATTTTGAGGAAGAACTATGCGGATGATAATCGTGGGGAAATTCTGATTGACGAGAACAGCAATGTGCTGGTCGTGTCCTCCACCTATTCACCGGATTTTCCGGTAACCCCCGATGCATATGATACGACCTACAACGGGACACAGGATGTGTGTGTCTTCAAGATGAACCAGGACTTGTCACAGATGATTTGGTGCACTTATCTTGGTGGATCGGGTAATGAAGCTGGCTACAGCATGGCATTGGCTTCGGATAACAGTGTGTATGTGTGTGGTGGCACACTCTCCCCGGATTATCCGACAACGCCCGATGCCCAGCAGACTGCTTTGGCGGGCGATGCCGATGGCTTTGTCGCGCATATCTCCGAAAATGGAAGACAACTTTCTCATAGTACGTTTTTGGGCCGATCTGGTTATGACCAGTGCTATTTGGTGAAAGTGGACCGTCAGAATCATCCCCATTTGTTCGGGCAGACGAATGCATCGGGCAATGTATGGATTCACAATGCTCTCTATGCTGTGCCTGGCGCTGGTCAATTTCTGACCAAGCTCTCCCCGTCGCTGGATTCGGTGATTTGGTCCACAGCCTTTGGTACGGGCAATGGAGGCCCTGACATCTCGCCCACGGCGTTGATGGTTGACTATTGCAGCAATATCTATATGTCGGGGTGGGGAGGACTCCAGCTTAACGGATTTGGCGGCACGTCTGGTCTGCCTATCACAGACGATGCATTCCAATCGTTTACGGATGGGAGCGATTTCTACTTTATCTGTATCAGTGATGATGCTTCCCAGCTGAAATATGCCAGTTTTTTCGGCGGCACGACTGTCGCTAGCGCGCGTGAGCATGTGGATGGCGGCACGAGCCGTTTTGACCGCAAGGGCAGGATTTATCAGGCTGTGTGCGCAGGTTGCGGTGGGCAAAGCGATTTTCCAACCACGAACGGAGCCTGGAGCAATGAAAATGGAAGCACAAACTGCAATCTGGGCGTTATCAAGATGGATTTTGGCCTGCCTGAGGTGGTGGCAGATTTTTCGATGCCGCGCACTGTATGCGCTCCTGATTCTGTGCATTTTTCAGACCATTCGCAAACAATCGGTAGCAGTACAAGTTATTTTTGGGATTTCGGGGATGGTACAACTTCAACAGAAAATTCTCCGGTACACTTCTATGCTCAGGCTGGTGTATATTCCGTGACGCTCGTCGTGCAAGATTTGGGCAGTTGCAATTTTGCGGACACTTTGCGCAAATCCCTGCTGGTACTTACCAATACGTTGGATACCCTTCCGGACTTGTCGGTCTGTATGGGTGATTTTGTGCAGATAGGCCTGCAGCCCTTTGCCAATACTCAATACCATTGGCTCCCCAATCCCGATATTCAGAATGATCAGATTTCCAATCCGGTTATCATTCCTTCCCAGACTTCTGTTTATTCGTTGGAGGTTTCTTACGGTGCTTGTGTGGACACGTTGCAGCAGCGCGTGCAGGTGAATCCATTGCCTGCCACAGTGATGCCGGATACGGTGATTTGTGCCGGTGAGATTGCCCTGTTGCACGTGGATCTGACGAATCCATCCGCACCTGTCTCGATTGAGTGGTCCATGACGCCCGATTTTGCATCCATATTTGGGCAAGGACAAAGCCAGGTGAGCGTTTCTCCGGAGGCTAACGCAACCTATTATGTTCGCGTGGCCGATGAGTTCTGTGAGATGGAGGGCGCAGTGCAAGTGACAGTGTCGTCTATCCATATTCTGGAGCATCCGGATATATTGATATGCTTTGAGGATGGCGGCACGTTGACCATAGAGCATGATGGTGGCGCTGGTTGCCAGTATCATTGGGAACTCGGCGACGGCACTTCTTATTCCGGCGAAAGCCCGTATATTACTCCGACAGTTTCCACTACGTATGCGGTGACCGTGACCAATCCATACGGTTGCACAGCCACTGCGGAAGGTCATGTGGAGAAACGGACGGGCACGTTTCCGACCCCGCTGGAGGCGTGGTGTGAGTATTGCATCATCAATCAGATGGACACCATCACGATCTATGCCACCGATTATGGTCCTGATTACGTGTACCAATGGTCGCCCACTGAATCATTGCGGGCATCAAATGTTCCGACAACACAAGCTTGGCCTTTGAGCACCACCACATACACGGTCAAGGTTACCGACACTTTCCAGTGCAGTAAGATTGCCACCGTCACCATTGATGTGATAAAGCTGACTTGCAATGACACATTTGTCTTCATACCCAATGCCTTTTCTCCCAATGCGGATGGACACAACGACAAGCTTTTTGTCAGAAGCCTGATATTGCAGAATTTCTATTTCGTGGTATATAACCATTGGGGACAGAAAGTCTTTGAAACCACCGATCTCAAGGAGGGTTGGGACGGCACCTACAAGGGAAAAGAGTGCCCTAACGGCGTGTACGATTATTACTTCAAGGGCACCTGTATAGAGGGGGAAATACTGGAAAAAAGAGGCAATGTGATGTTGATACGTTAGATGTCTTTTTTTCATACTTTTGCCGCGTTTTTGTAATTAGAAAAATGAAAGCAGAAGTAGTTGATAATCAGGAGAAAAAATCCCTGAAAGGCGCTTGGAAGATGCTGAAAGGAAGAACGAAATTCTTCCAAATTCTTCTTCATTTGTTCGCATTGGCCGGTTTTGCGGTCATCGGAGCCTGGGCATTTTATGAATTGGGCTTCACCAAGAACCGCGGCGGTGTGGATAATAATAACCGTTATCTGGCCGATTATAAAGTGGAAAACAATCTTAAGGATTCCTCCAAGATTTTTGAAAACAACATGCAGGACTACCTGAATCTGGTGGCTTTGAGCAAATTTTATCCAACAAACGCGCACTTGATTCTGGAAGCAGGGCGACTTAGTGAACGGCCGGATGCCATCAATCAGATGTTGTATGCCGCCAATATGTATCTGCAAGATGGCGATACGGCTCGCCAGTATCAGCAGATGGTGACCGATTTGAAGTCCGTGCTGGCCAAATATCCGAAGCAGGAAAACACCGATCATCTGATACCTTGGATGAATGAAGGTGCCTGGCCATCGTTGAAAGAGGCGATTTTGAAAGACAAGGAGGTGATAGAGGAGGCTGCCCGTCTGACTGGCGTGGAACCTCGTTTGATTGTAAGTTGTTTGGTCGGTGAGCAGATCCGCCTGTTCAATTCCAAGCGGGAGATGTACAAGCAGTATCTCGGTCCAGTGAAGGTGCTTTCTGTGCAGTCGCAGTTCTCCTTCGGCGTGAACGGCATCAAGGATTTCACGGCGCAAAAGGTGGAAGAAAATCTGAAAGACCCATCGAGCGAGTTTTATATGGGGAAAAAATACGAGCATATCCTCGATTTCACCACCGAAAATCATACGGCAGAGCGCACCGCGCGCCTTACCGACTATCACAACCATCTCTATTCGTACATTTATACGGGTTGTATTTTGCATCAGACCATGTTGCAATGGAAACGGGCTGGCTACGACATTTCCAATCGTCCGGATATCCTGTGCACGCTCTTTAACCTTGGCTTTGCTGCATCTAAACCCAGTGATCATCCGCAATGTGGCGGCTCACATATCGAGGTTAACAACAAAATCTACACGTTTGGCGTGATCGGCAATGATTTTTACTATTCCGGTGAGTTGTCCAAAGATTTCCCGATAAAAGCAAAATCGTTTGCGGATGAATAGAATTGAATTGCTTATTCCGGCCAAGGACTTGCTCAGTGGGCAGGTGGCCATCCAGCATGGCGCAGATGCACTGTATGTGGGTGCGCCGCGTTTCGGCGCACGCCAGGCTGCGGGCAATTCGCTGCAGGACTTGGAGCAACTGATACGCTATGCTCATCTTTATGGCTCCAAAGTGCATGTAACTGTCAATACTCTCCTTTACGATCAAGAGCTTGAAGAGGCAAGAAAGATGATTTGGCAGCTCTATGAAATGGGGACGGATGCATTGATCATCCAAGACTTGGGAATTTTGAAGATGGACTTGCCGCCCATAGCGTTGCACGCCAGCACCCAATGTCACAATAATTCGTTGGAACGCGTTCAGATGCTGGAGAGAATGGGCTTCAAGCGCGCGATTCTGGCCCGCGAAATGAACTTGGATACTATCCGGAACATCCGTGAGAATACTTCCATTGAGTTGGAGACTTTCGTGCATGGCGCGCTGTGCGTGTGTTACAGCGGCCAATGCTACATCAGCCGCATGATGACGGGTCGTAGCGGGAATAGGGGAGAGTGCGCCCAGATTTGCCGCACGCTGTTTGATTTGCAGGATGCCAAAGGCAAGACACTGCTCAAAAACAAGCATCTGCTCTCGTTGCGCGACATGAACCGATCGGCATATCTGGCTGATTTGATAGACGCCGGCGTGGTTTCCTTCAAGGTGGAAGGGCGCTTGAAAGACGAGAACTATGTGAAGAATATCACAGCTTACTACCGGCGTATATTGGATCAAATATTGTCCGGGAAACCTGATTTTGTCAAATCGGGCAGCGGGCAGACTACTGTATTCTTTGAACCGGACCCCAAGAAAACCTTCAATCGGAGTTATACCTCCTATTTTATGGACGGCCAGCGCGAGAAGATGGCCTCCTTTGATACGCCCAAAGCCATGGGACGCAAAATCGGGACGCTGCGACAGGATGATAAGGGACAGCTGCTGTATGAAGGCGGAGAAACGATTGTTAACGGCGATGGACTTTGCTTTGTGAACAAAATTGGCGAGTTGGAGGGTTTCTTTGTGAATGGCGTTGCCGGCAAGCGAATTATTCCGCACAAGCCCGTCTCTGTGTTCAAGCAGGTGGATTTGTACCGGAATGTGGATAAGGATTTTGAGAAGAAATTGGAGGGAAAGAGTGCAGAGCGCAAGATGGCGGTGGATATGGTCTTTTCGGAAACGGAAAATGGATTCAGTCTTTTGTTGAAAGATGAAGATGGGGTAGGGGTGTCGGTTTCTGCGGAAATTGAAAAGACCCCAGCCAACAAGCCGGAGATGGCCGATGGCCAGTTGCGAGCCTCTTTGTCCAAGTTGGGAAATACGCCATATCAGTTGCGCAGTTTGGAAGTACAAACCTCAGGGTTCTTTTTGCCCACCTCTTTCATCAATAAGATGAGAACAGAAGCGGCAGAGAAATTGTCTGCTGCGCGCGAGGAGCATTTCCGGCCACAGAATAGCCTGTTGGTGTACGAGCCCGCTCAAATGTTGGAGGCGGCCGACTACAAGCGCAATATCACCAACGAGTTGCACCGGGCCGTGTATGAGGATTTCGGCGCGAAACAGATAGAATACGGCATCGACAAGACGCAGGATTATAGCGGAAAAGAATTGATGGTTTGCAAATACTGTCTACGTTATGAGCTGGGTATGTGCACCAAAAACAAAGATGCCCGAAAAGTGGACAGTCCGCTTTATATCACCAACGGCAAGCACAAATTCCGACTGCAATTCGATTGCAAGAATTGTGAGATGAAAATTATCGCTCCCTAATCTCTCAACTCTCAACTCTCAACTATTGTCCTACCACATCCCGTCAAACACGGTCCAGATGTAATCCCCTAATTTCCATGCCTCATTCACGGCGGTGTTACCGCAGGAATTCGTGAAATTGGTCAGGGTTTGGATAGCCTCTTGGCGTTTTCCTTCTTTGAGGAGTCTTGTGGCTTGGGTTTCAATGGTGTAATGATCATCGATGAATTGCTTTTGCAGCGGCTCCCACCAGCGATCGATTACTATGTGCATGTCGCCCCAGCGCTGGCACGCGATGGTGCCCACGCGGTTGAATCCCCACCAGGCGGCGTCTTTGCTGAAGCCGGTGATGCGGCCGTCGGTCTTGTAAGTTTCCGGTAGGTCGGTGACGTTGGCGTAGATGGGCACATAGATGGAGGATGCTACATTGTCGAGGGCAAACCAGCAGAGCGCGCCCACCTCGTCGGGCAGGTCGGCGCGGCATTGGATGATGGTGCCATACACGGTGAAATGCACGGCTATGTTACGCTCTCCTAACTCGTTCCAGCCGCCGTTGATACGGAAGAGGTTGAGCTCGTCGCGCTTCATGAAGGGATTGGCCATGGGGGAGATAACCTGCTTGCCGTCTTTGTCGGCCACGGTCAGTGTCTTGCGCATATCGTAGGGCGTGCCTTCGTAGTAGTCTTTGAACACGGACATCATCTTCTCGACGGTTACCAGTGTGTCGGGTTTCACGGAGAAGGGGTAGTTCTCGGAGTTGGGGTCGAGGTGCAGCGACGGAGCTAATAGGTCGAACACGCGCCACTCGCGGCGGCGGCAGGCGATCATGGTGCGCGTGCTGGGTGCATAGGCGTACGCGAACTGGAAAGTGGATTTGCCGTCCCACCAGCCGTTTTCCTTGGCCAGCGTATAGACATTATCGGAGGCCATGAAGTAGTCTTTGTCCTTGAGGTCTAACTCTCGGATAGTGGAGGCATTGGCGTTGACGGCCACATGGTCGTCGGGCACGCGCTGCGCTGCCCAAACGGCACCCACTTTGTCTTTGCCGGGACCGAGGATTTCGAGGTGCCACACTTCGTTCTTGTCGGCAATGGTGAGGCATTCGCCGGCATCGTTCCAGCCGTAGCGTTTCAGCAGGTCGCCGGCCATGCGGATGGCTTCGCGCGCGGTGGCGCAGCGCTGCATCATCAGCATGCACAGGCACTGGCAGTCGATGAGTCCCTTGTCGGATTTCAGTTCTGCCCGCCCACCGAAGGTGGATTCGCCGATGGCGAGCTGCTTCTCATTCACGCACGGGTAAGCCGTGTTCAGGAAATGATAGGTGTGTGCTATCTGGTCGATTTCTCCCACGGGCACATTCTCATAGCGGGCCATTTTGCCGGGCTCCTGTTTGGCCCATTGCCTTTTGTAGAGCGTCTGTTTCTCGCCTGCGCTGTGGTCGCGGGCAGGCTCCACCAGGATGTTGGTACGTGAGCGGTGACTGTCGTCGGTGTGCGAGGTCATCACGGAACCGTCCGCCGAAGCCCGCTTGCCCACGGTGATGGAGGTGCACTCCATGCCCTCTGTGATGGGGTCGATGTGTTGGGAAAAGCAGGAAAATGTTGCTAAAAGAAGCGATAGGGTGAGGATAAAGTGTTTTTTCATATAAGAGATTTAAGATTTTAGACTGGAGACTGGAGACCAAAGACCAAAGACCAAAGACCAAAGAACGTTTGCAAAAATACGACAAATTTTCATATCTTTGCCCCCACTTAACCCCATTCACCAACTTCACCTCATGTACCCCATTTACCCCCTAATCCTATCATGAACGGAGACCCTCGCTTATACGATCTTTTAAAACAACTTGATATCGAATTCGAATATCTGGAGCATCCGGCGGCTCCGACCATCGAGATTGCCAAGCAGTACTGGGCTGGTCATGACGCCAAGCACTGCAAGAACCTCTTCTTCCGCAATCACAAGGGCAATCGCCACTATCTGGTGCTGCTCGACTGCGATCAGAACATGAACATCCACGACATCGAGCACAAATTGCACCAGGGCAAACTCAGCTTTGCTTCGGAGCCCCGCTTGATGAAATATCTGGGCGTGCAGCCCGGCTCGGTCACGCCCTTCGGACTGATCAACGATACGGAGCACCATGTGCATGTCTTCATCGACAAGAAGCTCCAAGAGGCCGAAAAGGTGAGCTTCCACCCGTGCATCAATACTGCTTCGCTCATCATCAAAAGGGAAGACCTTATCCGTTTCCTGGATTATCAGACGAATACTTATGAGTGGATAGAGTTGTATTAGAGCGTTAAACTACCGTGTTGTTTTGGTATCTATTGCGGTTGTTTTAAATCTCATGTCCATGATCACACTAACCCTGATTTTGATTTTCATCTATGTGGTGACGGGGAGAGACCCTAAAGAACTGATAGAGAAAGTGAAAAATGTGAATCTGCGTGAACGCTATGCGGATATCTTGCAGAAAATCAAGGTCTATGCTAAAAAAGCCGGGCGCATTGCCGCCAAGCCATTGTTGATTTTCTATTATGTGCTGAAGGATGAGTCGCTAACCTCGAAAGACAAAATGATCATTTACGGATGCATCCTGTATGTTATTTCTCCTATCAACCTGATACCGCAGCATGTGTTCAAGTTGCTGGGGGTTATGGATGAGGCAACAGCCATTCTGGTGGTCATCAGGAAAGTCTGGGATAAAATCACGCCGGAGGTAATTCAGAAAGCCGAAGCCACGCTCGCGGAGTGGTTTGACGAGGCAGCGGATGTGGTAAATGTTTAGGGATTTGTTTACAAGGGTTTCCAGATAGTTTATATTACTACCCCGGCCTACGGCCACCCATTGCAGGCAAGCCTGCTTTTCCTCTTCGCTCGGCATAGCAAAAACAAGTTTTCCTCTACCCTCGCTCATTCGTCAAATCTAAAATAGAAGGGGATTATTTTGTCGCCTTGTGCGGATGGGGGGACTCGAACCCCCACGGCTTTCGCCACCAGATCCTAAGTCTGGCGCGGCTACCATTACGCCACATCCGCTTTCGTTTTGGGGCGCAAAAGTACAAAAAAAGTTGTTACATCTTTGTTGTTATTTCCCGATGTCCACCATCATTCTTTCACGAAGCGCTTTTTAAACACTTTGTGACTGGAAACGGCATGGATGATGTATGTTCCACTTGGCAGATTACCCACGTTGACCGTGTTGCTGCCGGATTTGAGTTTGATGCTCTTGACTACTCTTCCGGTGGAATCCATGATGGATGCTTTCATAATCTTCACAGGCTCGTCCAAAAGGATGTTCAACTGGCTTTTTACAGGATTCGGGTAGATGTGCAAATTGCCTTGAACGTATTCCTCGATAGCCGCGGACGGCTCACCCACTGCCAGACAATACTGTCCAGGAAACACTGACGTGGTGGTGAGGTATCCTGCGTAGAGGTTGCCTGTGCGCGTGGTGCGTACGATTTGCCACGAATCTCCAGTTGAATGACGGTATAACAATTTGAGATTCGTTTCATTGTATCCCTGCATGAGCGCGTTGTCCAGCAGATAATTGTTGCCTCGTTGGTACTTGAAACTCAAAGTGCCAACGGGTATGGTGTTGATTCCCGTATTGTAGGCCATTTGGATATTCCAGTAATGGTTGTCTGAAATACGGTAAATGCCTTCCGGCAGAGTTTCGGACTCGCCAGGTGCTACATAGTTGTGTTCCAGACGCATCAGAATAGTATCCGGGAAGTTTTCCAGTGTGATGTTGCAAGCACCATCGGTGGGCTCCCAAATGTCGCCAGAAGCCATGCCGGTCGTGTAGTCAAAAACGGCATCACACAATTTCTCGTAGTAGTCCACCATGCCGAACATGGGCACGAAGGGGATGGTGACATCTACATAACCGGTCTCGCCGGAGAAGGTGGCGCCGGCTACGGTGTACAGCTCCCGCTGGTCGGATACGAAGGTGAGATCCACGTGATTACTGCTGGCAAATTGGGTGGCTCCGTATAGTCTCTGGTGCAGAAATACTCTATATTGATTGCCCTGAAGCGGCACGATGGAGTCGATGGCGAAATGCAGGAATCCGGGCTGGTGCACCCATCCTTCAAAGAAATCGTGCATATTCATGCCAGTGACTTGTGTGAGATAGTTGAACAGTTGCTCGGAGCTCACATTCTGGTATGCGTATTGGTTCAGCATGCTGCGCAAGCCGCTGAAGAATAGCGAATCGCCCATATAACCGCGCAGGGAATGGATCACAGCAGCACCTTTATCATAGGAGTGCTTCCCGTAGGTGTGTTCTTGCGGCACGTTGTCCAGTGCGTACAGACCACCTTCGTTCTTGGCCAGGTTCTTGAGATTGTCATGATGGTTTTCTCGAACGTAGTCTTTATAGGCTTCTTGACCGTACAAGTGCTCATATACCAGTGCTTCGGCGTATGAGGCAAAGCCCTCGTTGATCCACATCTCTTCGGCGCGGTTGCAGGTGATGAGGTCGCCAAACCAAAGGTGGAACAACTCGTGTGAATAGAGTGTCTCATACATGGCGTTTCCAGTAAATGCCGAGTGCGGATAAGCGATGTTCGTGGCGTGCTCCATAGCCCCACTGTTGTAGTTTACGTCCACATAACCCACTCTGGGCCAACGATAGGGGCCAAACTTCTGCTCATACATCTGCAACACCTCTTTCAGGTTGGCAAATGAGCCAGCTACATTGTTGAAAGAGCTGGGTTGCGCATAGATGTGGATGGGAATGTCAGCCTCTATGCCGTGATACACATCTTCATACAGCATATAATTGCCCACGGCAACAGATGCCAGATACACGGGTATGGGCTGTTCCAGCACCCATGTCCAGATGCGTGATCCATCGGCCAGCGTCACGGAATCGGTCAGCATGCCGTCGCACACGGCCATCTTGCCAGCCTCGGTGTGGATGTGCATGGTGTAGGTCGATTTGTCTGTGAAGAAATCCATACAGGGAATCCAGCATCTGCCGAAGGTGTGCGGCTGGTATGCGAAGGCCACGCCAATGTTGTAGCAATATTGCCCCACGTAGTAAAAACCGCCGATTTGGGAGTCGCGGATGGGCGCACCATGATAGTGTATGCGAACGATGGCGGTGTCACCGGCTTGCGAATTGTGCGGGATGGTGATTTTGTGGTTGGCGTGCGTAAAAGTTGTGCTTTGCCCGTCCACAAACACGGAATCCACGGTCAGCCCCTGCAAGTCGAGCACATATTGGGGCAGGTTGTTCACCTTGGTGACCATGGTCAGGTCCACATATCCGTTGATGGTTTTGGTCGTGAAATCCATGATGTCCAGATGCAGGTCATAATGGGCCACGTGCATGGAGTCGGTGCGATCCTGGGCGCACACGCAAAGAGCCCAGAATATGGCGATAATGAGGGCGAATGATTTTTTCATATTATTTCAGATTTTATAGGGGCGAATATATAATTCGCCCTTACTATTTGGCGTTGCGGGCGCGGATCATGGCACCGGTTTTGGCCTTGCCGACGCGGATGAAATCGACGAGCGGGCGGTTGGCCGGGCAGATGTAGGAACAGCTGCCGCATTCGATGCAGTTCATGATGCCTGCCTTCTCGCAATCTTCGTAGCGTTTGAGATTGGAATAGGCGTGCAGCAGGTAGGGTTGCAGACCCATGGGGCAACCGGCCACGCACTTGCCGCAGCGCAAGCAGGGGTGCACTTCGCCGCGCTTGCTCTCCTTTTCGTTCATGAACAGCAGGCTGCCCATGCCCTTGGCGATGTAGGCGTCCATGTTGGCGATGGCCTTGCCCATCATCGGGCCGCCGGAGATGATCTTGCCGGTGTCCTCAGGAATGCCCACAGCGTTCAAAACGTCGCGAATCGGTGTGCCGATGCGCAGGCGGAAGATCTTGCATTCTTCTTTCGGCAAGGATTTTCCGGATACGGTGGTGTAGGCTTGTATGATGGGTTTGTTCTTCTGCACAGCCTGATACAACACGTACATGGTGGTGATGTTGTTCACGATGCAGCCCACGGAGATGGGCAGTGCACCGTTGGGCACGCTTCTGCCTGTGATGGCCTTGATAAGCTGTTTCTCAGCACCTTGCGGATATTTGATCTTCAAAGGCTGGACTTCGATGTTGGTGAATTTCTTGCACATCTCTACCAATGCGGCGATGGCTCTCGGCTTGTTGTCCTCGATACCGATGATGGCCTTTTCGGCGCCGGAGGCGATGAGGGCAATCTCAATACCGATGAGGCACTGCTCGGTGCGTTCCAGAATCACGCGGTTGTCGGTGGAGATATAGGGTTCGCACTCGGCGGCGTTGACGATCAGATACTCGCATTTCTGCTCTGGTTTGAGCATGTATTTGATGTGAGTGGGGAAGCAGGCGCCGCCCAGGCCCACGATACCGCGGTCTTTCATGCGGGCGATGATCTCCTCCTTGTTGAGTTTGATTTCGCGGATGATGTCCGGCGTGGTGTCGATGCTCTCATCCCACTCGTCGCCCTCGCGGTCAATGACGATGGCGGGTTTCTTGTAGCCGGAGATGTCGGCAATCATGTCGATGCGGTTCACCGTACCGGAGATGGGGGAGTGGATGTTGGCGCACATGAAAGTCTGCGCTTCGCCAATGAGCTGGCCCACTTTCACCTTGTCACCCTTTTGCACGATGGGGGTGGCGGGCGCGCCGAGGTGTTGCGTCATATAGACGACAGCTTGGTCGGGCAGCGGGAAAGTAACCACTTCTGCGGAGTGGGCGAACTTGTTGGACTCGGGGTGCACGCCACCGAGGTTAAAGGTCTTTTTGCCCAGCTTTTTGACGTCGGATTTCAGTTCTTTAGAGATTTCGTTGGCCAACTCGCCGGCCAGTTGCGGTATTCTATCGTTCATGATATTCATTTTTTTCTTAACGTTGAGACGGTACATGCGCCGTTTTTAATTTGTTCATGCATTTTCCTCAGGTTGTGCCGTTTCTGCGGGGGCTTCGGCGGCCACGGGTGCTTTCTTTTCAGGGAAATTCACGGCGTGGATGGCGCCGGTGGGGCACTCGGCCACGCACTTGCGGCAAGCCTTGCACTTGGTAAAGTCGATGTAAGCGAGGTTGTCGGTGACGGTGATGGCCTCGAAGGGGCAAGCCTTGGCGCACTTGCCGCAGCCGATACAGGCCGCTTTGCAGTTCTTGCGGGCCACGGCGCCCTTCTCCTTGTTGTTGCAGGCCACGAACACGCGGCGATTGTTTTTGCCCTTGTTGCGGATTTCGAGCACACCGCGCGGGCAGGCTCTGGCGCAGGCCTTGCAGCCCACGCAGAGGTCTTCGTTCACCTCGGGCAGATGGGTTTCGGGGTTGATATGGATGGCGTCGAACTGGCAGGCATCCACGCAGTCGCCGCAACCCAAGCAGCCGAACGGGCAGGCGCTCTCGCCCGCGTACAGCGAGTTGGCAAAGGCGCACGTGACGGCGGAGTCGTAGTTGACCTTTGCGGGCGCGTTCTCGCACGTGCCGTTGCAGCGCACCACGCAAACCTGGGGTTCACGGGCCTCGGCCTTGATGCCTAAGATCTCCCCGATCTTGTCGTAGTCGCCGCCGGGGCAGTAGGCTACGTTGAGGTCCATGGTCTTGACCATAGCCTCGGCCATGGCGCGGCAGCCGGCAAAGCCGCAGCCGCCGCAGTTGGCGCCGGGCAGGCAGGCCTGCACCTCGTCAATGCGCGGGTCCTCCTCCACATGGAAAATTTTCGAAACAAAAAACAGAATAATGGCTGCTATCATGCCTATCAGGCCAATCGTCAATGCAGCGTAAAGAATAGTTGTTGTTGCCACTGTTTTGTGTATTTTAATTAGGACCGCAAAAATAATAAAAAATGAGCGAAATTCACATAATTATCCGTATTTTTGCAAACCATTTATCTATTGTCCGCACAGCCGTGCGGACACCCTAAAATTCCCCTTCTATTTTAGAAGGGGTGGCCGCAGGCCGGGGTAGTAACATGAAAAACATAATACCTTAAAAACAAATGATTATCATCGACGGCATCAGAATCAAAGACTGCCCTGTCCACAATCTACCAGTGAACAGTGAATTGCAAGGTTATGCCCGCAAGAACCGCAAGTCGGGCAATTTGGCGGAAATCGCTTTCTGGCTTCAGGTGCGTGGAAAATCATTTCACGGGCTTGATTTTGACAGACAGAAGGTCATCGGAAACTACATTGTTGATTTTTATGTAAAGAGACTTGGGCTTGTGGTGGAAATAGATGGCGGCTCCCACAACGAAAAAATGGACTATGATGTCCGGCGTGACGATTATCTGGAGGGGTTCGGATTAAAGGTGTTCCGCACGACGGATTACGATGTCTTGCAACACGTGGACATCGTGCTGGAAGAATTGAGGAAATTCATTGTTGAGAATTATGAGCATGAAGATGTAAAATAAGGAAGAAATCCCTCAAGAATCTTCAATTTCACAAGGATGGCCTGACGGCCAATCTCTCATATTACTACCCCGCCCTTCGGGCACCCCTTCTAAAATAGAAGGGGAGTTAATTCGGAACGGCACCGAAGGTGCCGTGAACAAAATTAGCGATAGAATCCCCGCCGTTAATATCTCCACGGGTCAACTTCTGTATCATTGCAATAAAAATGCTATCTTTGCACCTTCTTGTTGGATGAGAGGTTTTTATTGTAAGAAATTCAAAATTAAAATATCATGCAAAATTTCGACCTTATCGTTATCGGAAGCGGCCCTGGCGGCTATGTGGCAGCCATCCGCGCTAGTCAACTCAATATGAAAGTGGCTGTGGTGGAGCGCGCCGAACTCGGCGGCATCTGCCTCAACTGGGGATGCATCCCTACCAAAGCCCTGCTGAAATCCGCACAAGTGTTCAAATACATGTCGCACGCCGCCGAGTACGGCCTGCAGGTGGAAGGCGAAGTGAAGCCCGACTTCGAAGCTGTGGTGAAACGCAGCCGCGGGGTGGCCGAACAGATGAGCAAGGGCGTACAGTACCTGCTCAAGAAGAACAATGTGGAGGTGATTGCCGGCTTCGGCAAGCTTCTGAAAGACCATAAGGTGGAAGTGACCAAGGCTGACGGCACCGTTGAGGTGTATGAGGCCGCGCACATCATCCTGGCCACGGGCGCTCGCTCGCGCAGCCTGCCCAACGTGCCCCAGGACGGCAAGAAGATCATCGGCTACCGCGAGGCGCTGACCTTGCCGCAATTGCCGGAAACGATGGTCGTGATGGGCTCCGGAGCCATAGGCAGTGAGCTGGCATACTTCTATGCCACCATGGGCACGAAGGTGACCATCGTGGAGTACATGCCGCGCCTGGTGCCTGTGGAAGACGACGACATCGCCGCCACCCTGGCCCGCTGTTTCCGCAAAGCCGGCATCAAGACGATGACCGCCGCCGCCGTGGAGAAAGTGAATGTTGTGGGCGACAAGTGCGTAGTCACCGTGAAAGATGCGAAAGAGAAAATTACTGAAATAGAGTGCGATATCGTGCTTTCCGCCGTGGGTGTGGCTACCAATATCGAAGGCATCGGCCTCGAGGAATGTGGCGTGCAGACCGAACGCGGCAAGGTGGTGGTGGACGACTTCTACCGCACCAACGTGGAGGGCGTGTATGCTATCGGCGACATCGTGCACGGACCCGCGCTCGCGCACGTGGCCTCGCACGAGGCTGAGGTCTGCGTGGAGAAAATCGCCGGCCTTGACCCCGAACCCGTTGACTATGGCAACATCCCTGGCTGTACCTACACGACGCCTGAGATCGCATCCGTGGGGCTCACCGAGCGCGCTTGCGTGGAGCAGGGTAGGGAAGTGCTCATCGGCAAGTTCCCGTTCACCGCTTCCGGCAAGGCAACTGCTGCTGGCAGTCGCGACGGCCTGGTGAAGGTGATCTTCGACAAGAACACTGGCGAGTGGCTCGGCTGCCACCTCATTGGCGACAACGTGACCGAGATGATTGCCGGAGCTGTGATGGCCCGTCGCAAGAAGATGACCGGCGAGGATGTCATCCGCTCCGTGTTCCCGCACCCCACCATGTCGGAGGCTATTATGGAAGCCGCGGCAGATGCGTATAAGGAGTGCGTGCATTTGTAAACGATGAGCGTTTATCGATTATCGATAATCGATAAACGATAATCGTTTTCGCAGACTATTTTAAGACAATGAAAAACATAGGTATAACGCTGATTCTGCTTTGTGCAATGGCGGTGTCTTTTGCGCAGAAGGATACTTTGATTACTGGAGTGCCGGTCACCATCACGGACAAGACCTGGGCGGACCGCGGTTTTGATTTCTACATCGCCGGCGGTATGCTGTTCGGCGACAAATTCAACGCCAATTACTACAACGGCAGCAAGTATAACGAGAATAACCTCAGTTTTATCTTCAATAATCAATATTGGTATGAGGAATGGCAGCGTGCTGTTGCGGAATACTATCCCCATATCAGCATGAATGACCGAATTTATGTGAAAGATCCCGATGATTTGGACTGGAATCTGCACTATAAACTGAGCATGATGGTGAGCCTGGGCGCGCGGTACAAGTTAAGCAAAGGCTGGGCCATCGCGCTGTCGTACTCGTTCAGCCTCCTCACGAGCTCCACGCATGTGCTGCTCAGTGCCAACACAGTGACGGGCAATACGAACAAACAGCCCGTAGTGGCCATTGTGGGAAAGGAGAACCGTTCCATGATCGATCTTTCTGCCTCATACCTCTTTAGCCAGGTGAGCCCAGTTGTGAAACCGTTTGTGGAACTGGGCGTGCAGTTTAACTATGCCAAAGTCAAATCCTTGGATGCGGCGCTGCTGGACAAGGATGGCCATGCGGTGGGTTCTACCTATTCGTTGCTAAACATTTACGACAATCAGGGATACTACCCCGGCGCGCAAACCTACGACTACATCTTCGGCGGTCCGGGCTTTGGCTTCTCCGGTGCGGCCGGACTCAAGATTGTCTGCGGCAAATATGTTTCCATCGATCCTACTTTTTATTGCTATTTCGGACGGCTGGGCGTATATCAGGGAAAGAACGTCACCGGCGAGAATAAATTCACTTTCAATTACGGCGCCCAAATACGCATCGTGATGAACGATTTCTTCTTCACGAATAAAAATTAAAATTTACTACCACGCCCTTTGGGCAACCCCTTCTGGATTCAGAAGGGGAATTGGCGCCTCGCGAATGGTGCGCTGCCTACGGGATTTATTAAAAAGCAGCTGTTTACATTTCTGTTCGCGAAGGAAAAATCACCGTATAATTTTTTTCTACATTTGCCCGTTTATTATGTTCAATGAATAAAAAGGCATTTGTATGAAAATAGTAAAAGGAAGTTTGTGGACAGTTTTGTTCGTTATGGGGCTTTGTCTTGCCGGCTTTGCCCAGCGCACGGAGAACTTCAAATCCCCGCAATATGAGTTCAAAACGGCCATGGACTTGTTTAACAAGGAGAAATACGGCTCCGCGCAGCAATATTTTAAATACGTCTATGAGAACACGGAAGATGTCCAGCAGGATCTGAAGACCAACTCCTTCTTCTACATGGGCGTGTGTGCTGCCAAACTCGACAATCAGGACGCAGCTTTCCTGTTGCAATCATTCATTGACCGCTATCCCGTGCATTCTGCGGTGAGCGAGGCCCGGTTCTATCTCGGCCGCTACTACTTCAGCCGCAAGCAATGGAAGAAAGCCATTGCGCAGTTTGACGAGATCATGGAGAATGAAATCCAGCCCGAAAGTGCAACCGAGTTCCAGTTCAAGAAAGGCTATTGCTATTTCATGACGGGCGACTATGACAAGGCGAAGGCTATGTTCAAGTCGGCACGGGAGGAGACAGGCCCTTATCAGAAACGCTCCATCTATTATCTGGCATATATGGCCTACCAGGACAAACAGTATGAGGCTGCACTGGAAGATTTTTTGTTGCTGAAAGATGATCCCGAGTACAAGGATGAGGTGAACAATTTCCTCACGCAAATCTATTTCAAGCAAGGCAAATATGAAGAGGTGGTTGCCAATGCGCCCGCGGTGACCAACACGAAGGATGTGTCCCAACTGCAAGTGCTTCGCTGCGTGGCACTCTCCCAATACAATCTCAACGATTATGATGCCGCAGCCGGCAATTTTGACAAGATTTTGGCTTCAGACAAGGTGGAGATGGAACGCAACGACTATTTCGCTGCCGGTTTTACCTACTATCGTGAACAAAACTATGAAAAGGCTATCGAATACCTCACCAAGGCTATCAATGACAAACAGCCCGATCTGATGACGCAGAACAGCTACTATCTGCTGTCCGATTGCTATATCAAGACGAACCAGCCCACAATGGCTTCCCAGACTTTCAAGTCGGCGGCCAAATACGATTTTGACAAAGAAGTGCAGGAGGACGCCCTTTACAACTACGCAAAGTTGCAGTATGAAACCTCCAAGAGCCCCTTCAACAATGCCATCCAGGCGTTGGAAGACTATATCAACACCTATCCGCATTCTACGCGAAGCGAGGAAGCTTCTTCTTTTCTCTCCAAAATCTACATGTCCACCCAGAATTATCAGGCGGCCATCAACTCCATTGAGCAACTCAGCACGAAGAATCGTGACATCGTGAAAGCTTATCAACGTTGTACCTATTTCCGGGCATTGGAACAGATCAACAACCGCAATTACCGTGATGCGCTGCAATTGCTGGACAAGACGTTGGCTTCGCCCGTGAATAAAGAACTCGATGTCGATGCCCATTACTGGAAAGGCGAAACCCAATATCGCAACGAGCAGTATCAGGATGCTTATTATACCCTTCAGGGCTTCCAGCGTGCCGACGGTGCCACCTCTTCCGAGTATTACGTGCCGTCCTTCTATTCGTTAGGATACGCCGCATTGAAGATCAAACGCTATCGCGATGCCGCTTCTTATTTCAAGAAATATTTGGATAAGATTGATTATCAAACAGATTTGAATCTGAAAGCAGATGCCACCGCCCGTTTGGCCGACTGCTATTTCATGCAGCAGGATCTCGCTTCCGCCATCAAATATTATGATCAATGCGAGAAGATGGGCCAGAACAACGCCGACTACGCCCTGTATCAGTTGGCAAAATGCTATGGCTATCAGAAAAACAACAACAAAAAGGTGCAAACGCTGGAAAGATTTGTTAACAACTACTCCAAATCCGCCTATTTGGACGATGCCGAATATGATTTGGCAGTCACCTATCACACGCAAAACGACTATTCGCATGCTATCGCGGCATACAAAGAGTTTATCCGCAAGCACCCCAAGAGCCAGTATGTCCGTCAGGTGCACACTCGCTTGGCACAGGCCTATTTGAACAGCGATAATCCTTCCATGGCCATTTCCACGTACAAGTATGTGGTGGAAACCTACCCGGGTTCGCAGGAGGCGAAGGATGCTTTGGCCAACTTGGAGAACATCTACACCGAGGAGGGCAATACCAGCGAGTTCTTCGACTATATCCGCAACAAGAACATGAACATCTCTGCCGATCGTCAGGATTCCATCGCGTTCAAGGCAGCGGAGAACAAATACAACCGTGGCGATTGCGACGGCTCCATCCGTGCGTGTGCCGACTATCTGCGCCAGTTCCCCAACGGCTCTTTTGCCGCCAAGGCACATTTCTACAAGGCGGAATGTGAATATGGCCAAAAGAACTACAGCGACGCGCTGAAAGACTATGAGGCTATCATCAAGAAATACAGGACGGAATACAACGTCACTGCGCTTCATAAAGCAGCCTCTATCCTGTACAATGATAAGGAATACACCAAGGCTTTGAACTATTTCAACAAGTTGATGGAGAATACCACCGACGAGGACGAGATGATCTTTGCCAACAACGGTGCTATGCGTTGCGCCTATTTCCTGAAGAAATATCAGCCGGCTTTGACCAGTGCTACCAACCTGCTCAACATGTCCCAGGTAGATGCCGAGTTGCGTCAGGAGGCTATGTTAGTGGCCGGAAACTCCGCCGTTGAGGTTGGCGAGTATGGCACGGCCAAGACCTGGTATCGCCAGTTGGCCAACAGCGGCAGCAACGACCTTTGCGCAGAAGCCGCCTATCATCTGGCCGACATCGCGCTCAACCAAGACAGAGACCTGCAGTCGTGCGAAACCCAGATCAAGGCTATTTTGGCCAGCAACTACTCCTCCGAGTACTGGTACGCCCGCACTTTCATCCTGTATGGCGATTTGTACAAAGAGAAAGGCAACTATTTCCAGGCCCGCCACACCTATCAGAGCATTGTCGATAACTACGACGGTGCCGAGTTGGTCCAGATGGCCCGCGAGCGCATCGCCGCTGTAGATGCCCTTGAAGCACAATCGTCTGATAATTAATCCGATAAAGAAGTAGAATATGAAAAGCAATATCATCAATATGAAACGAATTGTTTTGCTTGCCGGTGCTTTGTTCTGCGCCGCAGCCCTGCACGCGCAAGTGGTGGACTCCGCCCATCTGCTGATCAACTACGTGCCCAAACTGAACAATGCCACCAAGATCAATCAGCAGGCGGAAATTGTGGACACCACGCAGGAAAAGGTGGAATTCCGCTATTACATCACCCCGCAGAAGCCGGAATTGACGTTTTCGCCAACCAAAATCACGGTTAGCAAGCTCAATCCTGAATTCCAGGAACGTTATTACCGCGATTATCTCAAAGTGGGCTTCGGCTATCCCATTACGCCGCTGGCTGAGTTGTCGGTACACAACACCCGCAACGCCAAGTTCTCTTACGGCCTCAACTTCCATCATTTCTCCTCTTGGGCACAACCCATCGGCAAGGAGCAGAAGAAGTACGCCTACGCGCCCACCAGCGACACACGGCTGCATCTTTTCTTGAACCGCTATTTCAAAGACTATACATTCTATTCTTCTTTGGGTTATAACCACGAGCTTGCCAATCTCTTTGGCTTCAACAGAGATTGGGGTTTTGACGATTACTATTATTCGAAACCTTATCGTGACAGTCTCAACAATAGTTTCCATCATGCGAAGGCAGAGCTGGGCATTCGCTCCAATTTCACCACCGAGGACCGCAAGGCCAAAGAAGATGTCCGCTTGCATTACGACTTTATCCATACCCATTGGAAGGATATGGAACACAATGTGGGGCTGAAGGGTTTGGTGGCCTATGATGCGAGATTTTTGAAAGTATCTGGCTATCAGCATTATCAGCTGGATTTGAATTTCGATTACTACAATAATACGTGGGGTGACTCTGTGTTGATGGGTGCCGAGTTGGGCAACCCGCACATGGTGCGTCGTCAGGATCACAGTTTCCAGTTGGAGCTGCGTCCTACCATGAACTTCACCATCAAGGAGTATCACATCCTGTTGGGTTTGGGCGTGCCGGTGCTGATGGCCAACAACAAGGCGCAGTGCCCTGTGTATCCCGTTGCCGAGTTGCAGCTGGGTCTCGTGCGCGGGTTGCTCAGCATTTATGCAGGTGTGGACGGCAAGGCACAGTACAACTCACTGCGCGATTTGCTGTATGAGAATCCGTATGTGAAGCCTCAGCTCGACAGTTTGCAGTTCACCAAGACACAAATCAGCATTTACGGTGGTATTAAGGGAAACATTGTAAAGAAATTGAATTATCACATTTCCGCGCGTTACTCGTATGTGCGTGATATGGCGTTCTTTATGCTGGATACGGCCAGTCTGTTGAAAAACCGTTTTGACTTGGTGTATGCCGAGCGCGCCAATGTGCTCAATGTGTGCGCCAACTTGAGTTGGGAGACATTAGACCACTTGTATCTCAATCTCAACGCCAACTATTGGGGATATTATTTCTCCGACAAATATGATCATCCGGAGCATGCCTGGTACAAACCCACTTGGGATATCGGTTTCGAGGGCCGTTATATCCTGAACCAGAAGTTCATCTTCGATTTGAATGCCAAGGTGGAATTCGGCCGTTGGGCCCTGGTGCCCAAGACTGCCGTTAACGAGACGACGGGAGAGACGTACATCGCTTCGTACGAGGCGGAGAATGATTTGCGGAAGAACGACAAGGGAGAGAAATGGCTCAAGCCTGTGCTCAACTTCGGTCTTGGTTTCGAGTATTTGATTGACAAGCAATTTGCGGTGTGGGCCGCCGTCAACAACATCGGTTGCCAGTACGCGTCCACCTATTACAGCTTCAACAATTTTGGCATCAATGTCATGGCCGGTGTGACCTATTCCTTTGGCAACGAGCCGTTGAAGATCCAGAAAAAAAAGAAATAGAGCGGTAAGAAAAAAAGTGTATTTTTGCCGCCTCTTAAAGCAGACTACACGTTAGTCGGGTCCCTTAGCGCAGTTGGTTAGAGCAACTGACTCATAATCAGTAGGTCCTTGGTTCGAGCCCAAGAGGGACCACTTCGGAACGCAACCCTTACGCATACCTCCGTAGGGGTTGCTTTTTATGGCGAAAACGAAAACTTTGCTTCACTTGCCGCGAAGGAGTAGGGTCACACAGGAACCACAAAAGAGTTTCTCTGCAGCACCTTATTCTGAATTTTGAATTAAATATGCTCCTCCTCACCACGGAAATGCACATTCAACTCATGCAAATGCTCCAAAAGCGTTCCGAGAGGCGTGCCTTTCGTTATCTTGGCAAAGGCATTGACATCCTTGGGGAAGCATTTACCACCGTAGCCAAACTTTCCATCGGGGCCAGGTACGTAGGTGTGGGTGTCGTTGATGTACCCTGAAAGAAGAACGCCAGTATGCACTTTGCGCCAGTCCGCTCCCATCTGCTCGCAATATTCACGGCAAGCGTTAAAGTACGTGACCTTATAGGCGCCGAACACATTGTGCATGTACTTGGTCAGTTCAGCCTCCAACGGGGTCATTACGGTGAACTTCTTACCCACGAAAATCTTGGTGAGCAGTTCGTGTGCACCCGTGAAGACCATGGTCTGCTTCTTGAAATCCTCGATATGTGTGCGTTCGGTCAAGAACTCAGGCATATAACAGACTTGATGCCCGGTCTCACGCGTGAGTCTGTCGCTGGTACCAGGGAGGATAGTGGTGCGAACGAACACAGGGACATTGGGGAGGTTGCAGATTAGCTCCTTCATAAGCCGGAGATCCTGCGTGCCGTCATTTTCTGTTGGCACATGAATCTGTAAGAACGCGATATCGATATTGCTCAGGTCATCATTGTAGCCTTTGGGAGGATCGCTAATGAACAGTTTGCACTCCGGATTGTTGTGCTCTAACCAATCCTTCAAGGCGCCACCCACGAAACCGCAGCCGATAATACCGATGTTGATCATAGTGTGATAGTGTTTAAGTTTGTTACTTATTCAAGGTTTAAAGTTTAAAGTTTGACGACATTTTCTTCAACTCGGATTCCATCCATAGTACCTTGTTGAAGAAAACTTTCAAAGTAAACCAGTGTGATTCATTGTCGTTCAGTACTTTATTGATAATTTTATCGTTTCAAAACATCCAATTCTTTCATTCCTCCATTCAAAGCAAAAATACAAAAAAAATTAAGAATTGAGAATTAATATTTGAAAATTATTATTTTATTCCCCAGGCGTAAGTGTCCGTAAGCCAATGAGCTTGTCGTAGGAGGTTCCTTCCTCCCTGAAATAGATGAAAACGGTGTAGTCGTTCAGGGTCTCGAAGTGGCTGCCCTCGATGTAGGTAGCATCGATGAGCTTGCTGCCGTGAGGCACATACACGTACTGGTAGTTGTACATGCCCTGCTTGATGAGGAAGTCGGTTTCCCAGTATTGGTACGTTTGGTTGTATTTCAGCTTGGCCTCGGGCTTGATCTGCCAGTCGGTGAGCGCGCCGAACACGTACGCGTCGCCGTCGGTGAAGGGGAAGTTGCTCTTGAGGGTGAAGTGGGTGTTGACGTAGTCTTCGGAGTAGGCGTTCTGCATGTCGCGGTTGCGGTAGAAGCAGTCGCCCTTCATGGTGCTGCGGCTCTCGTAGGCGCCGAAGGGGCGCGCGTCGTCCTGCAGCACGTAGGCCTGGTTCTCGTGGTTGACATACGTGATGCCCACGATGCGGTCGGCGTTGGACTTCAGGGTGCTGATGTCGAAAGTGCGGAACTCCGCGCCGCCGGGGAATGTGTTGCGTCCGTCGTCGTAGTCGAAGCTGAGCCCGCCCGGGTGGCCCGAGCGGTAGGTGAGCCCGTAGATGGCATTGTCCCAGCGCCCGTTCTGCTTGATGGTGGCGTGCACCGTCATGACCGGGTTGCGGATGGGGTAACTGCCTGTGTTGATGTTGAAATCCACCTCCTGCTTGGTGAAGCGGTCACTGACATCGGAGGCGGCGTGCACGTACCCCTCGATTCCGACGGCCTCGGGCTCCATCACCATGAAGCGGCGCGTGAGCACGGGATTGTCGGGCGTCTCATCATAGACAAAGAGGATGTAATTGCCCGAGAGGGTGATTTTCATGTCGGCGGTGGGGAATTGCAGGCTGTAATGGATGTAGTGCGTCATGGTGTTGAACGAGTGGTCGTACTGTTCAATCACATCTTCCATGAAACCGTCGATATACTCGATGGGGTTCATGTCGGAGACCTGCCAGTCGTGGGTGCAGTGGATGAAGGTGTACTTGAAGTACCGACTCTCCTCCTTGAGGTCGTCGAAGCCAAGCGCGAGCGCGTTCCAGTCGCCAGAGCCGAGCTGGATGACCGGTTCGCGGTGCATCTGCCCGATGGGTTGCAAGGTGACGCTGGAGATGCCATCCATATAGACTTTGTTCTCCATCACGATATGGTCGAGGCCTTCGGGCTGGGCGGATGCGCACACGGAGAGGCACGCCAGACAAAACAGCAGCAATGATTTTTTCATAACGGCACAATTAGAGTGCAAATGTACAAAAAGATTTAATCCACCATACTTTTCCATTTTTTTCCAAAAAACTCCGAAATTTTACCTCTTTTGGGAGAGTTATAAACAGCCGTATTTCATATCTTTACACTTAAATAATTGATTTTCAATGATTTTATTTTTAATAACAGAAAAATGATTTTAAGTATCGTGTTATCAATAGTTTAATGTTGATAACGTATATGTGGAATAAAATTTTTCCAATTTTTTCCATATTGATAATCAATATGTTATCTTAAAAAATAGGTGTTAATAAATTTTTTTATGCATTTTATGGAATTGATATTGAAAAAAATATATTTTTGGAACTCCAAAAGAGTATAAAAATATGTCAAATTTCGATTACGGTTATTGGGAGGTCTCTATCGAGCGCAGCGGCCGCGTGAAACTGCCCGCGGCGTTGCTCAGGGCATTGCCGGAAGACGAGCGCAAGGCCTTCTACGTGACGCACGGCTTCGGCGAGCACATCATGCTGTGGTCGGCCAAGGCGTATGAGGAGCAGATGGCATATATGAACTCTTTGGACCGCAACCTCACCATTGTCAAACAGTATCGTAACGCCTTCCTGCGCAACACCGCTTACTTGGAGTGCGACGCGCAGGACCGTATCGTGATTCCCAAGCCCTTGATGGAGCAATATGGCATCCAGAAGGAGATTGTGTTGCTGTTGGACAACGGCAAGATTGAGATTTGGAACTGTGAGAAGTACCACGAACGTTTCGACATGTCGCCGGAGGCATTGGAGAAGCTCAACGAGGAGATCCATTTAGGCCATTATCTGACCGGAAAGGAGGGTACGGATGAGTTATCATAACCCCGTTCTGTTGCATGCTTCCGTGGATCATCTGGTCTGGAACCCGTCGGGCACCTACGTGGATGTCACCTTTGGCGGCGGCGGCCATTCCCAAGCCATTTTGGAAAAATTGGATGCCAACGGCCGGCTCATCGCCTTCGATCAGGATGCGGACAGTCGCGCCAATATTCCCGAGGACAGCCGATTCCAGTTCGTTCCTTCCAATTTCAAGAACCTGACACGTTTTCTACAATACTATAATATGTATCCCGTGGACGGCATTTTGGCCGACCTTGGGGTGTCCTCCCATCAGATTGACACGCCCGACAGGGGCTTTTCCTATAGCAAGGACGGCGTGTTGGACATGCGCATGAACGCCCAGGCGGGCGACTCCGCGCGTGAGGTGGTGAACAATTATGACGAGGCGCAGCTCAGTCGCGTGTTTTACACCTACGGCGAACTCACGGAAGGTCGCCGGCTGGCCCGCCAGATTGTGAAGATGCGTGCAGAACAGCCCATCGAGACGACCTTTCAGCTGGCGGAGGCTTTGAAGCCCTGCCTGCCGAAAGGGAAAGAAAACAAGTACCTGTCGAAGATCTTCCAGGCCATCCGTATCGAAGTGAACAAGGAGATGGAGGTGCTGGAGTCTTTCCTGTTGCAGACGACGGCGGCGTTGAACCCTGGCGGAAGGCTGGTGGTCATCGCCTACCATTCTTTGGAGGACCGCATGGTGAAGAACTTCATGCGTGCCGGCAATCTGACAGGCGAGGTGGAGAAGGATTTTTTCGGCAATCCGCTCACCCCGTTCAAACTCATCAGCCGGAAAGCCATTACACCTGACCCAGAAGAAACCTTAACCAACCCCCGTGCGCGCAGCGCGAAACTGCGTGTGGCGGAAAAGATAATCGTAACGCCTCATGAGATCCACAACCCATAGCGAAGAGAATCCCAGTCAGGAAAGACGGGGATGGTCCAAAGTGCTCAAGGACGTGTTTGGCGGCGAGTTCCTGCTCAGTCGCCAGATGCGCCGTTGGTACCCGTATATTGCCTTCTTGCTGGTGCTGATGGCCGTGATGGTGGTCAGCGAGCAGCGCATTACGGAGAAAAAGAAGAAGATCACAAAACTGGAGAACCAGTACAAGGCGGAGCTGAGCCGCCTCAAGGCCAACAACCAGTTCATTCCCTACGAAGAGAACCAGATTCTGATCCAGAAGATGCAGGACCGTGGCTATGTGCTGAACGAGGAGCGGAACTATACGATACGAGTGAAGCGGGAAGCACCGAAGAAGCGGAGGTGGAGACTGAAGATTAGAGATTAGGAGATTAGAAGATTAGAGACTGAAGACTGGAGACTAAAATTCAAAATTCAAAGACCAAAGACTAAAGACTGAAGACTTGAAACCTGAAACTAGAAACTAGAAACACACTTTTTAACTTTACAAACCTTATAACCCCCCTGAACCCCCTGAACCCCATTTACCTCTTGTACCAATTAACCCTATGAATCATAACGATAAGAATACCGGAGTGAGTGCTGTGAGAATGACGGTGGTGCGCATTGGCGTGTTGCTGTTGGGCATTGCCTGTGTGGTGAAGATTTGCTATCTCTCGTTTTTCGAGAGTGCGTTGGCTTCCGGCACGGGCAAAGAGTGTGTGGATACCACGGTGGAGGGTTGGGAGGACAATGTCGATTCCACGTGCAACTGTTTTGTGCGTGCGAACACGCTCCGTCCCGAGCGCGGTGAGATTTACGACGACCATGGCCGCTTGCTGATGGGCAACTACACGGTGTTTGAGGTGGCCTTCGACGGAAAGGCTTTTGCCAAGGAGTATGCTACTTCCAAGTACAGCGAGGCGGAGACGGATCAGATGCTCAAGCAGTTGGCGGAGGGCTTCTATAAGCAGTTCAAAGACCGTTTCCCGCAATATTCTGAGAAACATTACTGTAATCTTTTCACCAAGAACTACAAAAACAAGCATTATGTCACGGTGTTCCCGGCCAAGCTTTGGAATGAACACCAGTGGATTACCTCCATTGACACGGCCTACATCAAGCATCTGCCTTGTATGATGAAGAAAAAAGTGGACCGCAAGACAGGGGATGTGATTGATACATTGAGTTTTAGCCGTTTTATCAATTTCGTGCCGTGGCCGGTGCGCATCAACCCGTACGGGGAGATGGGCCGCCGTACGTTGGGCATGAACGACGGCGATCGCCAATATGGTTTGGAGTATTTCATGAACGATGTGCTGGCCGGCGAGGAGGGCAGCAAGAAATATTTGGAGCTGAACCATGCCGTGGTGCCGCTCAAGGACCGCATTGATCCGGTAGATGGTCACAATATCCACACCACGTTGAACTTGGAAATCCAGAACGCTGTGCACAACGAGCTGAGCAAGAAGCTGGAAGAGTTGAATGCCGAGTGGGGTTGCGTGATTGTGATGGAGACCAAGACGGGAGAGATCAAGGCCATTTCCAACCTGCGTCGCACGCCGGGCGCCGCCACCTATTACAGCGAGAGCATGGAGTATGCCCTCAATGCCAAGGTGGAGCCGGGCTCAACCTTTAAGTTGGCGTCATTATTGGCTTTCATGGAGAAGAAGTCCAACGATACGGCCTGCATCTATCCGATGTTCAACCATACCTTCAAGGTGCCGACGAAATCGGGCAGTTATATTTCCAAGACCAAGAGCGATAGCAAGGTGCATGGCGAGACGCTGGGCGCGCCGAACGAGATTTTCCAGCGTTCCTCCAACATCGGTATCGCTTCCATGATCTTTGATGCCTACGGCATGCGGAATTTCGCTTCCTATCGTGCGCAGCTGGCCAAGTTCGGCTTCTTCGACACCATCCACACGCAGTTGGGCGATCTGATGCCCGCCGGCATCCGCAATGATGGCCGTTTCGATAACTACTACGGCACGTGCTTTGGCGCCGGCTTCAACATCCCCATCCTGCGAACGCTCATCTATTACAATGCCATCGCCAACGACGGCAAGATGATGGCCCCGTTGTTCGTGAAGTATGTCACCAACGAGTTTGACACCATCCAGACCTTTGACCCGCAGGTGCTGATGGAGCAGATGGTGTCGCAGGCGACGCTGAAGAAAGCGCGCGCCTACTTGGACAGCGTGGTGTGGGGCCGCTATGGAACGGGTCGCCGCTACAAGGACTCCACTTGCCCGTTTGCCGGCAAGACCGGCACGCGCGACATCTGGGACCAGGAGCGTGGCGCCTACAACTACGACCGCAACGCGGTTTCCTTCTGTGGCTATTTCCCGAAGGACAACCCCAAATATACCGCGATTGTCTATATGTACAACGTGCCGCAACACAGTGAGGTGGCCGTGGACGTGTTTGGCAAGATTGCACGTAGTATCCTGAATAGCAACAACTTCAGTGCTATGCACAGCATTACGGAATATCCTGTGAAGCCCGTGTTGACCACCAGTCCGGTGAACAAGCGCTACTTCAACAAGATATTGGTCAAGATGGGCTACGACACCGTGGCGTACGAGACCAATTCGCGCTACTTGGTGGTGCTGCCGGAGAAGACCAAGGATAAGGACGGCAAGGTGAGCAAGACCATCCCAGTGGTGAAGTCCGTGCCGCTGGGCAAAGTTGAGGGCGTGCCGAATGTGCAGAACATGATTGCTTCGGATGCGGTCACGGAGCTCATGCGGGCAGGCTACAAAGTTTCCGTTGTCGGCCGAGGCACTGTGAAGACGCAGGTGTATGATGCGGCGAGCAAGACCGTGAAGTTGTATTTAGAATGATGTTGAACACCCTAAAACCGAGATAAATTGAACCCAAAACCATTAACCCAATTACTGAAATCCCTGAAACGCTACGAACTGGTCGGCGGCGAGCAGGTGAACGTGACGGCGGTGACCTTTGATTCCCGCAAGGTGACGGCCTCTGCCGTGCCCGGCGAGGGAATGTTGTATGTGGCCCAGCGCGGCACGCAGACCGACGGGCACAAGTTCATCGGCCAGGTCATAGAGCAGGGCGGCAAGGTGATTGTGTGCGAGGAGTTGCCGCAGTCGCTGGCTCCGGAGGTTACCTACGTGAAGGTGGCTGACAGCACGGTGGCGTTGGGCAACCTGGCCTCGGCCTTCTATGGCCATCCGAGCCGCAAACTCAAGCTGGTAGGCATCACGGGCACCAACGGCAAGACCACGACCGTGACGCTGCTGCATAAACTCTTCATGCAGTTGGGCCATCAGGCTGGCTTGCTCTCTACCATCGTGAACAAAGTGGGTTGGGAGGAGATTCCCGCCACACACACCACGCCCGACGCGGTGGAGCTGAACGCTTTGCTTCGGAAGATGGTGGATGCCGGCTGTGAGTACTGCTTCATGGAGGTTAGCTCCCATTCGGTATGCCAGCATCGTATTGCAGGACTGCAGTTTGCGGGAGGCATCTTCAGCAACATCACGCACGATCATTTGGATTTTCACAAGACTTTTGCCAACTATATTGCGGCCAAGAAGGCCTTTTTCGACCTCTTGCCAAAGAGTGCGTTTGCGCTCACCAATGTGGATGACAAGAACGGGCGTGTGATGGTGCAGAACAGTCGCGCAAAGATCAGCACCTATAGTTTACTGACCGCGGCCGACTTTAAAGGCTTAATCCTGGACGACAGTTTCAAGGGTTTGCAGATGCGCATCAACGACCGCGAGGTCTATTTCAAGCTGAGCGGTAAGTTCAACGCTTACAATCTGTTGGCTATTTACGGCGCGGCTGTGTTGTTGGGCATGCCGGAGGATGAGGTGCTGATGCAGATGAGCCTGTTGGAGAGCGCAGCCGGTCGTTTCCAGCTGATCCATCGTGGCGACGGCGCGACGGCCATTGTCGATTATGCGCACACGCCGGACGCTTTGGAGAATGTGCTGACTACCATCTTGGAGGTTACCTGCCGCAAAGCGGAGGTAATCACCGTGGTGGGCTGCGGTGGCGACCGCGACAAGACCAAACGTCCTGAGATGGCGGCCATTGCGTGCAAGTACAGCAACTGCGTGATTCTCACTTCCGACAATCCGCGTACCGAGGAGCCCGCGGCCATCTTGGAAGATATGCTCGTGGGCGTGCCCGCTACCAAGCGCAAGAACACGCTCGTGATCGAGAACCGCAGAGAAGCTATCCGCACGGCCTGTATGCTTCTGCAACCCACCGGTGTACTGCTCGTCGCCGGCAAAGGCCACGAGAACTATCAGGAAATCAACCACGTCAAACACCACTTCGACGACACCGAAGAAGTGATGAAATCATTCGATGATCGATAATCGATAATCGATTAGCGAAAATTCAACTCTAAACCCTAAACTTTAAACCCTAAACTTCTAATCTTTAATCTCTCAACTCTAAACTCTCAACCCCCTTCACCCCTTTAACCCCATTAACCTAAAATATGTTGTATTATCTCTTCAAATGGCTGCATCAAATCGGACTTCCGGGATCGGGTATGTTCCAATACATCTCTTTCCGGTCGGCCACGGCATTGGTGTTGTCTTTAATCATTTCCATTTTCATTGGCAAATATTTCATCCAGTATCTGAAAAGAAAGCAGATAGGGGAGACGGTGCGCGACTTGGGACTGGCCGGTCAGAGCGAGAAGGCTGGTACGCCCACGATGGGTGGCCTCATTATCATCGCCGCCATCCTGATTCCCGTTTTGCTGGTGTGCGACCTGAAGAACATCTACGTGCTGTTGATGATTTTCACCACTATATGGCTGGGTTTCCTCGGCTTCATGGATGATTATATCAAAGTTTTCAAGAAGAACAAAGAGGGTTTGTCACCGCGCAAGAAGATGCTGGGCCAGATTGTGTTGGGTCTCGGCGTGGGGTTGGTGATGTATTTCCATCCCGATGCCATGATTTGCGAGAAAGTGGCCACGAAGCCCGTGATGACGCCCATTGAGTCTGCTCTTTCCGTGGAGAACCAGGAGAGTGCGCAGACGCCCAAAATATTCGGCGAGCCGCATCATTCCACCAAAACCACCATTCCTTTTGTGAAGAACAACGAGTTGGATTATGCTTGGTTCACGCGCTGGCTCGGCGACAAGACCGGCAAGTGGTCATTCATCGTGTTTATCTTGGTGGTGGTCTTCATCATTGCTGCGGTGTCCAATGGCGCCAACCTGACGGATGGGTTGGATGGCTTGGCGACGGGCACCACCTCGGTTATTGCGGTGGGCATCGCCATCCTGGCCTACGTGTCGGGCAACGTGGTGTTCGCCGATTACCTGAATATCATGTACATCCCCAATATCGGAGAGTTGGTGATCTTCATTTCCGCTGTCATTGGGGCTTGCATCGGCTTCTATTGGTGGAACTGCTATCCTGCCCAGATTTTCATGGGCGACACGGGCAGCCTGATGCTCGGCGGTGTGGTGGCTGTGTCCTGTATCATCATCCGCAAGGAACTGCTCATTCCGATTTTATGCGGTGTTTATTTGGCTCAGTCCCTGTCGGTTATGACGCAAGTGACCTATTTCAAATATACCAAAAAACGCTATGGCGAAGGTCGCCGCATCTTCCTGATGGCCCCGTTGCATCACCATTTCCAGAAGAAAGGGATGCATGAATCGAAGATTGTCCAGCGGTTCATCATCATCAGCTTGATCCTGGCGGTAGTGACGGTGGTAACACTGAAAGTGCGATGAGCGATGAACGATGAACGACCTTTAAACTCTAAACTCTAAACTCTCAACTTTAAACCTTAAACTTTAAATTTTAAACCATTAACCCTTTGTAAGATATGTCAACAAACAAAACCAACAATTTCAGTCTTTTTGAGAAAGAGAGAGAGTATGCCAACCCGATGGTGGCGGCGATTACCAGCAATCTGGTGAATATTCGGAAGAGAAATATTGCCGCTTCTTTGTCGGATTTCGAGGGTAGTGCCCACAAGTTGGAGCACGTGAAGACCTTGAACAACATAGATTTCATTGACGATTCCCGTTCAGTGAACGCCAATTCCGTGTGGTTCGCGTTGCAGAGCATGACCAAGCCCACGGTGTGGATTACCAATATCTCGTCTGTAGATAGAATCACGGATGATTTGATGGAAACTATCGAGGCGAAAGTCAAGGCCATCGTGATCCAAGGCGTCTATAACACAGACGTGTATGAGCGCTTCGCTTCATTGGGAATTCCCGTGTTTGTGGAGATGGGTCTGGAAGAAGCTGTCCGTCAAGCTTTTTACGCTTGCGACAACGGTTATGCCGTGCTTTTCTCACCGGGAGAGAAAAATGCTGCACAGGAGACTTATCGTGAACGTGGAGAAAAATTTCAAGAGGCTGTCGGCCAACTGTAGTCATGGATAAAGAACGTTTGCTGTCGAAGCTGTCCTTCAAGGGCGACAAGATCATCTTGGGGCTGGTGGTTTTCCTGTCCCTGCTTTCCGTCTTGCTGGTGTATAGCACCGGCGGCCGGCGTGTGGTGAGCCATCTCACGCACCTGCTCTTCTGCTATGCGGGTTTGGCGTTGTTTTACATGGTGAATTACAAGAAAATCTTGGAGAAAGGCGCTTTTATCGGTTTGTTGTTTGCCTTTATCTTGGTCGTGCTCACGCTCACCTCTCGGGCGGTGCGTGGTATCACGTTTTTCGGACATGATGTGCAGACGTTCTATCTAATTGGTTTTCTGGTTATTATATTTCTCTCGAATTTTATCGGCAGACGTTATAACAAAGACACGGAGTTGTCGGAGCAGGACATGAAATACCTAATTGCCATTTTGCTCTTTTTCTGCGCCTGCATTGCTGTTTTGAACATGTCCACAGCCATCATCCTGTTCGTGACGGGCATGGTGATCTTCTTTGTGGGCAAGTTCAAGATGAAATACATCCTGGGCGTGGTGACCTTGGCCGTGGTTGTGGTCGGCATTCTGGCCCTGATTGTGGTGAAGAGTGGGGGAGAGGGCTCGGCTATCGGCCGTATGGGCACGTTTGTCAACCGTATGGAATATTATTTTACGAAGGAGAATGTAAATGGTTACGGTGACCAGATGATTCTCTCTCGCGCGGCCATCGCGCGTTCGGGCTTGCATCCGGCAGGTCCTGGCAAGGGGGTCATCAAAAACCGCCTGCCCGAGAACGCCACCGACTATGCCTACGCTTCACTTTTTGAAGAAAACGGCATCGTGATGGGCCTCATTGTGCTCATGGCCTATCTGGTCATTTTCTATCGCGCCTGGAAGATTTCCAAGAATTCCACCAACGCGTTAGGGGCCATCTTGTCGTTCGGTATCGGGTTTTGGTTCACGTGCCAGGCGTTGGTGCACATCGGCGTGAACTGCGAGCTGTTGCCCACCACGGGACAAACGTTACCGTTCATCAGCAGCGGTGGCGCCTCCCTGTTTGTGTCGGGTTGCGCGATGGGCATGTTGCTGAATGTCAGCAAGAAGAACCTCGAACCCGAGGCGGTTTATGAGGATCCCAAGCAGATGTTTTATCACGAGTAGCTGTTGGTCTTTGGTATTTAGTCTTTAATTCCCCATGTACCAATTTCACCCCTTTCACCACACTCACCACCCACACCCCATTTTCTCCGAAATCCACGCAACCGCCTTAACAACAGATTGTTAAATTGACACCTTTTGTTTTCGTATATTGCTGTTTTTCTGGCCGATAAAAATTTTCGGCTTCCCATTGCCAGAACGGAACAACGTGTTATCTTTGCAACATCGCATGGCGGCTTCGACAAGCTCAGCCGCCTGTTAACTATAAAAACAAAACTCATTATTATGAAAACAAACAATGTGTTCATCAACCCGTTGACCGATTTTGGTTTCAAGCGAGTCTTTGCCAGTGAGGAGAACAAGGACATCCTCATCGCATTTCTCAATGACTGCATCTCCGATTACGTGGGAGTTATCCATGAAATCCAGTTCCTGCCCACCGAGCATATAGGGCTTGCTGAGGCGGAGAAGAAACTGATTTTCGACATCTACTGCACCAACGAGCGAGGCCAGCGGTTCATCATCGAGATGCAGCGGGCGCGTCAGGACTACTTCGCCGACAGGGTTATCACTTACATCAGCCGTATCATCAGCAATGAGGCCAGTCGCGGTGCGCAACGGTACGACATCCCGCCGGTTTACTCGTTCAACATCCTTGATTACAATGCACCGGAGTTCATGGGCAGGGAGGAATACTTCTGGGCGGTGCACCTGAAGGACAACCAGAACCGAATTTTTTCGAAGAAAATCATCCTGTTTTTCATGGAATTGACTAAATTTGCAGCGCAGTTTCCGGATGAGAATTCGCCGGCATACAAGTGGGGCTACGCCCTGAAGCACATGTCAGGGATGTCGCTCAAGGATATGCCTGAGGAAGCGGGTGAGTTCCGGAAGTTGTTTGAAGTTTGTCAAATGTCAAGACTCACAACTATGGAAAAAAATGATTACGAGAAGAGCATCTTTGAATACGAGGACGTGCAGGACGCATTGGAATGTATGCGCTGTCATTCGTTACAAGAGGGATATGAGCAAGGAATGCAACAGGGACGAGAAGCGCTCCTCCAAACGGCGCGGAACTTCTTGGATTTGGGTGTTTCTCTCGCTGATGTGGCCAAGGCCACAGGCCTGAGCGAGAATGAAATACTTGCGTACGTATGTAATGCTGGTGATTAGCTGTTGGTCTTTGGGCATTGTTTTTTGGTCTCCAGTCTCCAGTCTTCAGTCTCTAATCTCCTAATCTTCTAATCTCTAATCTCCTAACACTCAATCCTCCCAATTGCCGCGGCCCCGAGTATGGCGGCGTCGTTGCCGTTCAATTCGGACAATCGTACGGAAATTTTGTTTTTGTAGAGGAACAGCAGGTTTTCCTCGAAATATTTGCGCAGGGGTTGCATAAGGGCCTCTCCGGCGCGCGTGGGTCCGCCCATCAGGAAGATGGCTTCCGGTGCGGAGAAGTTGGCGGCGTTGGCCAGGGCTATGCCCAGCCATTGCGCGGTGGTGTCGTACGCTTGGCACGCGATGGGATCGCCTTGTGCGGCGGCCTCGCCCACTTGCTGGCAGGTGAGTGACTCGCGCTCGGCCACGGACAGCGGGCGGCCTGCCTGTTTCGCAGCTTCTATGTAGTTTTGGCAGATGCCCCGCGCCGAGGCGTAGGTCTCGATGCAGCCCTGCCGCCCGCAGCCGCAGGGGCGCCCGTGCGGCATGACGATGCTGTGCCCCAGCTCGCCCGCCGTGCCCGTGTGCCCGTGCACGAGCTTGCCGTCCACGATGATGCCACTGCCGATGCCCGTGCCCAAGGTTATGGTGATGAGGTGGCGCATCCCGCGCCCGCCTCCGTAAACCAGTTCGCCGTATGCCGCGGCGTTGGCATCGTTATCTACCACTACGTTCACATTAAAGATTTGCTCCATCATCTCCTTGAGCGGGATGCGCTCTTTGATGGGCAGGTTGGCGGTGCCCGCCTCGATGCAGCCTTCGAAGAAGTTGCTGTTGGGTGCGCCGATGCCGATGCTGGCGATGTGGCTCACTCCGTGCGCTTGCATCAGCGTTCGGATGCCTTCGGACATGGCTGCCACGTAGCTTTCCTTGTCCGTGAAGGTTTGGGTGCTGAGGCGCTGGCGGCCTGCCACGCGCCCGTTGGCTTCCACCAACCCGATGTCGGTGTTGGTGCCGCCGATGTCAATGCCGATGGAGTATTCGTTCATGTTATTGCTTGATATTGCGTGCGTTCAGAGCCTTGCGATAGCGGTTGGCGTTTTGCTGGTGGACCGCTGCGCTGGAGGTGAAGTTGTGATAGCCGGAGAAATCCTCCTTGGCGCACATGTAGAGATAGTTGTGATGCGTGTAGTGCAGCACGGAATCCATGGTGGAGCCTTCGGGGAAACGGATGGGTCCCGGAGGCAGTCCTTTGTACTTGTAGGTGTTGTAGGGCGAGTCCACTTTCAGGTCGGCGAGCAGGATGCGCTTGCGCGCAAAGTCGCCCAGGGCAAACTTGACGGTGGGATCCGATTGCAGCAGCATGTTCTTGTTCAGCCGGTTGATGTATAGTCCGGCAATAATGGCTTTCTCCTGCGGGCGGTGGTTTTCCTCCTCCACGATGGAGGCCAGCGTAGTCACTTCGATAGGTGTCAGCCCGATTTCTTCGGCTTGTTGCAGCCGTTTCTCATTCCAGAATTGCTGGTAGAATTGATGGAATTTCTCCACGAATGCTTCTGGCGTGATGTCGTAGTACATCTCGTAGCTGTTGGGGATGAAAATGCAGGGGCACGTAGCCTCATTCAACCCGTATTGATGAAGGAACAGGGAATCGTGTAGCAGTTTGGCGAGTTCTTCCTCGTTGAAGAAGAACACGTTCCCGGCGCGGTTGGCGAGTTGGTCCAGCGTGCGTATGTTGTTGAAAGCGAACTTGACGGGGTAATGTTGTCCGGCGCGGAGCAGACGCACCAGCTTCACATTGCTCATGCCCGGCTGGATGGTGTAGTTGCCCACGCGTACGGTTTTGTATTTCATGTAATGTGCCACCATGTCGAAGGTCTCCTCGTTGCGCAGGATTTTGTGAGCCTCCAGCGTGTCAAGGAGTTGTTCGTAGTCGGTGTTCCACGGGACGGTGATGGTGACGTCGGTCTTGTTCTGGGTGTTGGGATAAAAGATGACGTAAGCGGCAGCGAGGACGGCCACCAGAAAGAGGCCGGCGATTATGGCAGTGATGGTAAAGAGGGTTTTCTTCATGATGGGTGTAAGAGATTATGCCAGAATGCGTTTGATGATGCGCAGACGATGGGTGTATTGGCCAAAGTCGGCGCGGAAGATGCCGTTGGAGTCCAGGGTGTTGATTTGGACATGGCCGGAGGAGTGGATGATCTGGTGGTGTCCGCAGACGATGCCGACATGGATGATGTAGCCCTCTTCATTCTCGAAAAAGGCGAGGTCGCCGATGCGGGCTTCATCCACGAAATCGACATTTTCGCCGAATTCCACTTGGTTGGATGCGTCGCGGGGCAGAGTGATGCCGATGCTTTTGAAAACATTTTGCACGAAGCCGGAGCAGTCGATGCCGGCGGGGGTGCGGCCGCCCCAGAGGTACGGGGTGTTGAGATAGCGGAAGGCGAAGTCCAGCAATTGGTCCTGCTGTTCGGTCAGTCCTTCGTGGCGCAGCAACTCGTGAGGCTCTGGGAAGGAGACCTTGTAGGCTCTGTCCCCGATGTGGAAAATGCCGTCTTGGGGTTCGGGAAATCTGGAGCCGAGGAACAGCGGGAAGGCGATGTTGGTGGCGGCGTCGCGTACGTAGAGGAACGTATCGCGCACAATGTAAGCGGGTTGTGCTTCGTAGGCATTGAGCTGTTCATCGGTAAGCGGAGCGTGCTGCTTGCTGTTGATCCAGCCCTCATAGCCGCAGTCGGAGGTGCGGATTTTGATCCAGTTGTCGATGGTTTCCAGCACGGCGTAGGTTTCTCCGAAAAGGAGCTGGTTGACCATTTCGGAGCGGTGGCTGGCTTCGGCGCGCATTGCGACGCAAGACCAGATGCATATTCCCTGATTCATGGGTTTGGGTTTTTGAGGATGTCGGGGTTAGAAGGGCAGGTCGTCAGTCATGCTGTCGTCCGTGAAGGTGTCCTCCGCGGTGAACTCCGGTGCGGGGGCCGTGGGGATGCCTGCGGGTGGGGTATAGGAGGTGTGCGGCGGCGCGCCGGCGGGATTGTAGGCCATGGGCTCGGGAATGCCCGGCATGGCGGCGCTGGCAGCCTCTATCTTCCAAGCTTTCACGTCGGTGTACCATCTGCCTTGGAATTCGCGCGACTCCACATCAAAGGATACCTTCACCATGTCGCCGATGTTGAACTGGTTCAGCAGGTCGGCCTTGTCGCCCCACAGCATGGCGCATATCTTACGCGGATATTGCTCTACGGTTTCGATGACGAACTGTTGCTTTTGCCAATTTTTTCCTGTGCTGGCGCTGACGCCGGACTGCATGGGCAGCTTTTGGATGAGGTTTCCTGTGATTTCTAGTGACATATTGTTATTGTTTAATCTTCTTTCCGAAAACGGTGATGTTGATATAGCGGCTCGGATTCGCTTTCACGTCCTCCAACAGGCGGTCGAGACTGGCCGCGGCCTTGTTGATGTTGTCGTATAAGGTATCATTTTTAAGTAATTGACCAACAGAACCTTCGCCTCTGTCAAGCTTGGCGGTAACCTCGTTGATGTTGGCAACGGCTTGCTGCGCGTCGGTGAACAGGGCTTTGATGTTGCTCTGTGCCACGGAGTCGGAGATATGGTCCAGATTGTCGATGATGGTGTTGAGCTGCGGTGACACGTTGTCCAGGGTGGAGGAGAAGCGGTTGAGCTTGGTCATTATCTCCCCGACCTTAGGTTCGTTGGCAGCCAGAATCTGGTTGAGGTGCTGGGTCGAGGTCTCCAGGTTGGCGAGGGTGTTTTTCAGTGTAGCCGCGCCGTTGTTGGGGTCGTTGGGTTGGAACGCAGACTTGAGCGCGAGGCCGATGGTATCGACGGAGGCCACCACGCTGGCCAGCTGGCCTGTCAGGTCGCCGATGCCATCGAGCATGCCCGGCACCAGCCGCGAGGCCAAGGTGTCGCCACTGCGTGCGAACTCTTTGGACGTGCCCGGGATCACGTTGACAATCATGCCGCCCAGCACGTCTTTTTGCGCCACCTCAAAACGGGAATCCTTGGGGATATCGACTTTCTCGGTAATCAATATTTTGGCGCAAATTCGCACAGGGTCGGTGCTCAGCATTTCCAGCTTCGTGACTTTGCCGATGGGATAACCGTTGATGGTCACCGTGGTGCTCTCATGCAGCCCTCCGATGTTCTCCAAAACGGCGTACAGGTAGGTCTTGTGCCCGAAGACGTTCAGACCTTTCAAAAAACTGGCACCCAGATAAAAGACAATCAAAGCGGCGATGCAGAAGATGGCCACTTTCATGCTTTTCATGTTCTTGGCGGAATATTGAGTTTGGTTTTGGTCGTTGTTCTCGCTCATTGATAATATTTTTGAGAGGCGCAAATATATTATTTTTTCAGCAATTGGCGGGCTTCGCTGACGGATATTTTCTTGTCACCGTCGAAGGCGATCATGAAGGCATCCCCGTGTGTTTTCTTGACTTGGGCGAGAATCTCCAAGGCGGCTTCGTAGGTGCTTTCATTGCCGGAAGTGTATTTCCAGAGGCCGTTTTCCTGATAGAAGCTCACATTGGGCACGCCCTGCAGGCGCCGGTCGTTGGCGGCAATCTTGTCGGGAGAGGCCAGGAACTGCACCTTGAAGCGGATGCCGGAGTCGGCGGGCTTGGTGGCTTGCTCCACAGCCGGTTTTTGCTCCACGGCGGGTTTCTGTTCCACGATGGTTTTGGCTGTCACAGAGTCTTTCTGCACTTGCTCTACCACAGGTTTTGTCTCTTTTTCAACTTTCTCAGGCTCAGAGGTTTTCGATCCGGTGGAAAGATGCTTGTACTGGCTTCCGGTGATAGAGGAGGCGTAATCGGCGAAGGCGTTATAGATGCCTGCGGCATATCTGTCGAGGTTGCTCTTTTTGGAAAGGAAGGCGTCGTCGGTGGGGTTGGTGAGGAAGCCCATTTCGATGAGGATGCTGGGCATGGCCACCTTGTACAGCACCCAGTAGCCGGCCTGCTTCACGCCGCGGTCGGTGAGGTGCGAGATGGACACCAGATTCCGCTGCACCTTGTCGGCTATGGTGATGGATTTGTTAAGGTATGCCGATGAATAGAGGGAGAAAATGACGTATGATTCAGGGGAGTCGGGGTTGAAGCCGTCGTAGTTGTTCTTGTAGTTCTTTTCTTTCAAGATGGCGGCGTTCTCCTTGCGGGCCACGGCCTGGTTGGCTTCGCTCTTGGCCAAACCCATTACGAAAGTCTCCACCCCGTTGCCTGCGTGGTTCTCGGAGGCGTTGCAGTGGAAGGAGATGAACAGGTCGGCATGGTTGTTGTTGGCGATTTGCGCGCGGCGGTACAGCTCGATGAACACATCCGTCGTGCGGGTATAGATGACCTGTACGTCGGAGCAGTTTTCGCTGATGAGCTTGCCCACGCGCAGGGCCATGTCCAGATTCACATCTTTCTCCTTGAGCGTCAGTCCCAAGCAGCCGGGATCCTGCCCGCCATGCCCCGCATCAATCACTACCTTGAAGGTCTTGCCCGTGCTTTGGGCCCATACGGGCGCGATGGCAAAAATTATGGTTAAAAACAATAAGAACTGCTTTTTTAAGTTCATCACTTTGAAACTTTTTGTTTATTTTTGCGTTTTTTTAACGTGCAAATATATAGTATTATTATACATTAGATAAGCATTGGATAATAAAATATACACATTCCGTTTTTTATTACTGAAGTGTGGTATGTTGCTGACACTGACATTGTTGTGTCTATTGTCCAATGCCCAGAACACCCGTGGCCGTCGTCCGGCGCGTCCGACAACGGCTGCCACATCTGTCAAGTCCGACACGCTGAAACGCGACACGCTGGCCATGGATTCTGCCAAGCTCAACGTCAAGAAGCTTTCCCCCAGCGCGCTCAACTCCATGGTTACATACAGCGCCAAGGATTCTGCCGTCAACGACATCGGCCGCCGCTATACCTACCTGTTTGGCGATGCGGTGGTGAAGTATGAGGATATGGAGTTGCAGGCGGATTATATCGAAATTGACTTCAAAAACAATGAGTTGTATGCCTGCGGCGTGGCCGACTCCTCCGGCCATGTGCGGGGAAGCCCGATCTTTATTCAGGGTGAATCCCAGTACGAGGCCCGGGAAATCAAGTACAATTTTACTACACATAAAGGCAAGATTACCCATGTGATTACCACGCAGGATGAGGGTTTTGTGCACGGTGAGCAGATCAAGAAGATGGACGACAATGTGGCGTTCATCAAGAAAGGCAAATACACTACCTGCGAGCTGGAACATCCTCATTATGAGGTAGCTTTTACCAAAGCGAAGTTCATTCAGCACGACAAGATTATCATTGGTCCGGCGTATCTCAGCTTTACCAATGTGCCCACGCCCATTGCCATCCCGTTCGCGTTCTTCCCGTTGGATGCGCAGCGCAAGTCGGGCTTTGTAATGCCTTCGATTGGCGAGTCCTCCAATTTGGGCTTCTATTTTCAGAACTTGGGTTTTTATTTTGCCATCAGCGACCACTTGGATTTGCTGCTATCCGCAGATCTTTACACACGCGGAAGTTGGGCGGTGAAAGCGAAATCCAACTATGTGTATAAATACAAGTGCACCGGAGAGGTGGATCTGCAGTTCTCGCAAACCCGCACGGGCGACAAGCTGGACTCCAGCTACCGTTGCTCCAATGACTATAAGATTTACTGGGATCACAAGCAGGATATCAAATCCCACCCGACTACCCGTTTCAATGCGCACATAGACATTGTGAGTAGCAACTATTCCAAGTACAACCTGACCTCCACGAACGATTATCTTTCCAATCAATACACTTCTTCCATCAATATCACCACTTCGGTGCGGGATTTCTTCTTCGTGGATGCTTCGCTTTCGTATTCGCAGAACACGCGCACGCGCAACGTGAACCTCAAGCTCCCCGACATCAACATGTCGGTGGTGCAGTTCTATCCGTTCCGGAAGAAAAACAAGGTGGGCTCCTTGAAATGGTATGACAATATCGCCCTGAAATGGACCTCCCAGTTGACGGGACAGATGGATACATACGACACGCTGTTCCTGCGTCCGCAGACTTGGAAGGAGATGAATTTCGGCATGATGCACACCATCCCGTTGACTATCCCCATCAAGATTGCCAAGCTGATCAACTGGAACACGTCGGCCACCTTGATTGAGAAGTGGTACCTGCAAAACTACACGCGCGACATGACCATTGACACCACGGGCGGGCAGGCGACGGGCGTGCTGAACAACTACTTCCATCGTGGTTTCGGCGCTTTGCATGATGTGAGTGTCTCCTCTTCGCTGACCACCAAAATCTATTTCATGTACATGTTCAAGAAGGGTGGTCTCAACGCCATCCGCCACGTGATCACCCCGACGCTGAATTTCACGTACAGGCCCAATTTGGCGGGGCGCATCACGGACAAGTACCTGAACCCGTTCACGGGCGAGGAAGTGGAGTACACCCTATATGACAATGCGATTTTCGGTTCGGTGACCCGTAACACGCAGGCCTTGGTGCAGCTCTCTTTCGGCAACAATGTGGAGATCAAGGTGCGCTCGAAGCGCGACACCATCACCGGGTTCAAGAAGATTCCGATCTTCGACAATCTCAACATCTCCATGAACTACAACATCGCCGCCGACTCGCTGAACTGGTCGCGGTTGTCCATTTCCGGCCGCAGCACTCTGTTCAAACAGCTGTATCTGACCTTTAATTTCATGTTTGATCCTTACATCATCAATGAAAACGGGGTCAGGGTGAACCAGTTTGAGTGGAAAGTCAACCACAGGCTTTTCCGTATGTCTTCTACTGATTTCAGCATCGGACTGAACTGGCGCATTGACCAGAACACCTTCAAGAGAAAGAAGCTGACGGATTCGCAGGATCAGAAGAAAAAGAACGACGACTGGCGAAAGTGGTCGCTTACCTTCAATTACACCTTTACCTATGGGCTCACCGACAACTTGGCCTATTACAGGTTGATAGACACGAACCGGTATTCGCGCAACATGGTGCACACCATCAATGTGCAGGGTGAGATCAACGTCACGCGGAAGTGGAAAGTGGGTTTCACCACCGGTTACGATTTCGTGCAGAAAGACTTGTCGTACACTTCCATCGACATCTACCGCGACATGCACTGTTGGGAGATGAGTTTCAACTGGATTCCGTTCGGCTACCGCAAGGGCTGGAGTTTCACGCTCAACGTGAAAGCTGCCGTGCTACGTGATGTGCTCAAGATTCCATGGCATAGCGATTACCGTGATAATTTGTAGTTTCAGGTTTCAAGTTTCAAGTTTCAGGTTTCAGGTTTCAGGTTTCAGGTTTCAGGTTTCAGGTTTCAGGTTTCAGGTTTCAAGTCTTTAGTCTCTGGTCTTTGGTCTCCAGTCTATAATTTAATCTTCTAATCTCTAATCTTCTAATCTCCGGTCTCCACTCCTATAATCCAATATTTTATAAATTCTATAATCACCATTTGATGGTTTCATAATTTTTGTATATTTGCAACCTTGAATTTTTTAGGCTGAAAAATATATAAATAATTAAAAATCAAATAAATAAAAGAGAGATGAAAAACAAAGGACTGATTTTATTTTTCACAATTCTTCTTGTGTTGGTTTGTTTGTATTGTCTTTCCTTCTCCTTTGTGACTTGGAGAGTGGAGAAAAAGGCAGAAACTTTTGCAAACGATCCTGCTGCTATTGAAGAGGTGAAGAAAGAGGCTCAAGGTGATGTGATGTTGGAGAAGCATCTGGTTGATTCTGTGATAGATGCCAGAACCCGCCAGTATTTGACCAACATGAATGATTCCACCATTTATCTGGGCAACACCTACAAGAAATGCAAGTATAAAGAGCTGAACTTGGGCTTGGACTTGAAGGGCGGTATGAACGTCACCCTCGAGATTTCCATGCCTGACGTGGTTCAAAGTTTGGCCACCAATACGGAAGACCCGTTGTTCAAGGCTACATTCGACAAGTCTGTCGCTGAGTATGAGAAAACTACTGGTGGTGACTTCATCGATATTTTCGTGAACAACTTCAATAAGCAGAAGGCTGCGATGAAGATGAACAACGCCAACCTGCGTACCTATTTCGGCGAGCGTTCCGGTATCAAGAATGCTTCCGATGCGCAGATTATCAGTTTCATCAAGAAAGAGTCCGGCGAGATTGTGGACCGTACGTTCAAGATCCTCCGTACCCGTATCGACCGTTTCGGTGTGGCACAGCCTAACATCCAACTGCTGCAAGGTGGCCGTATCCTCGTGGAGCTTCCCGGTGTGAAAGAGCCCGAGCGTGTCACCGACCTGTTGAAGAGCACTGCCAAGCTGGAATTCTGGGAAGTCTATAACGATGCTGTAGGCGGACGTTCCATCCAACAGCGTTTCGCTATCGCTGATGCACAATTGGCACAACAGCTGAAGAACCAGAAGGACAACCCGAAAGTGGATGCTGATACTGCTGCTGTTGACAGTCTTACCGCACAACTCCCTGAAGAGGAGCTTGATGAGGAAGAAGAGGAAGAGATTGGCGAAGGCGCCATCCTCAGCAAGGCTGTGGCTATCCCGGGTAGCTATGTGATTGGCTACTTCAAGGAGTCTGACATGCCGAAAATCAACAGTCTGCTTCCGCAACTCCAGAAGATTCTGGGTGACAACAGTGTTGTCTTCTACTGGGGTTCTCCTGAAAGAGATTACAACAACGCATATCCGTTGTATCCTTTGAAGAAGAAAAACGACCGAGTGGGACCGCTCTTGAGTTCTGAGACCATCGGAGGTGCCCGCGTGGTGCGTACTGCCCGTCAGGATGTTGACCAGAACAACCGTGTGGTCGTCAACATGTCTATGGAAGACCAGGCTGCCGACGAGTGGCGCAAGATCACGAAGGCTGCTGCTGAAAACAGAGGTGGCAAGCTGACCGCCATCGCCATTGTGCTCGACGAGTTTGTCTATTCCGCTCCGACTGTGCGTTCCGAGATTCCGAACGGTAACTCTGAGATTTCCGGTAACTTCACCATTGAAGAAGCCAAGGACCTTGCTACCGTCTTGAATTCCGGTAACCTCGAGGCTCGCGTCAACATCGTCCAATCCGAAATCGTGGGTCCTACCTTGGGTAAGGAATCCATCAAATCCGGTTTGCTCTCCTTCCTTGGCGCTTTCATTCTCGTGATCCTGTACATGTTCTTCTACTACAGCCGTGCCGGTCTGGTGGCCGACCTCGCTTTGTTTGCGAACGTGTTCTTCATCGTGGGTGTGCTCGCCTCCATGGGTGCAGTGCTCACATTGCCTGGTATCGCCGGTATCGTGTTGACCCTCGGTATGGCCGTCGATGCCAACGTGATCATCTACGAGCGTGTGCGTGAGGAAGTGCGCGCTGGCAAGGGTATCCGCGTGGCAGTCGATGAAGGTTTCAAGCACTCCTATTCCGCTATCATCGACGGTAACGTCACCACCTTGATTACCGCTATCGTGCTTTACATCTTCGGTTCCGGTCCTATCCAAGGTTTCGCTACCACGTTGATCATCGGTATCCTTTCCTCTCTGTTCACCGCTATTCTGGTGTCCCGTATGATTATCGAGGCCAGACTGAAGAAAGGCAAATCCCTCGAGGTTGGCAACAAGCTTACGATCAATGCGTTCATGAACACGCATATCGACTTCCTCAGCAAGAGAAAGATTTTCTACGGTCTCTCTCTCGCCATGATTATCGTTTCTGCCATTTCCTTCGCTACGTTGGGATTGAAACCGGGTATCGACTTCACTGGAGGCCGTTGCTATGTGGTGCGCTTCGATAAGGATGTGACCACGAAGGACGTGCGTGCCGCTGTTGCACAAGAATTTGGCGGAAATCCGGAAGTCAAGACCTTCGGTGGCAATGACCAGATCCGTATCATCACCAACTACAAGATTGAGAGCAATGATCCGACCGTTGACCAGCTCTGTGAGACGAAGCTGTACAATGCTTTGAAGGGCTTCTACACCAAACAGGATCTTTCTGAATACGACTTCACGCATTTGACCAACGATGTGCGTGGTATCCAGTCATCCCAGAAGATTCAGCCGACAGTGGCCCGCGAGTTGCTGCGCAACGCTATCTGGGCTGTGCTCGCCTCCTTGGTGTTGATCTTCATCTACATCGCCATCCGTTTCAAGAACTGGCAGTTCGGTATGGCTGGCGTGTTCGCCCTGTTCCACGATACGTTCCTCACCGTCGGTGTCTTCTCCTTGTTCTACAAGGTGATGCCGTTCTCCATGGAGATTGACCAGAACTTCATCGCTGCTATTCTGACGGTGATCGGTTACTCCATCAACAACAACGTGGTGATTTTCGACCGTGTGCGTGAGAACCTCGCTCTCTATCCGAAACGCGAGAACTACGAGAACTTTAACAACGCCATCAACCAGACCCTCGGACGTAACGTCAATACAGCAGGTACCACATTGGTTACCCTGTTGGTGATCTTCCTGTTCGGCGGCGAGGTGATCCAAGGCTTCGTGTTCGCTATGTTCATGGGTATTCTCTTCGGTACCTATTCCGGTATCTTGGTTTCCAACCCGTTGGCATACGACTTGCTTCGTCTTGGCGGTGGCAAGGTAAGACGCGCCAAAGCGGAACTGACGAAATAATTTTATCGTCCGCAATAAAAATTAATCGGGATAGTTCTACTGTCCCGATTTTTTTTTTATTTTAGCACCCTCATTATTATAAGGTAAAATATTTCAAAATATGAAACTATATAGATTGCTGCTGGTTGCCTTAACTGTTTTATTGACAACTATTTGTAGTGTTAATGCCCAGATTCTGCGCGATGCGGACAACCTGTTCCGCGATTGTCAGTATGAGAAATCTTTGGAGGCATACAAGAAAGGAATCAAGAAACTTTCTTCCAACCGGGTGGAAATCCAGCGTGCCACCTTCAGGATTGCCGAGTGTTATCGTATCATGGGCGATCTCAAAAAGGCCGAGCAGCAATATCTCCGACTGGAGAAGAAGAACTATCAGAAAGACAATCCCATCATCCTGTATCATTTGGGCAATATCTACAACTTGCGAGGTGATTACGACCAGGCTTTGGCGTATTACAACAAGTACAAGAAGCGTGCGGCAGACGATGCGCGTGCCGACACGGCTATCGTAGGCTGCCAGAATGCCAAGATGTGGTTGGAGAATGCCACTCGTTACGAGGTGGAAAATCTCAAGAAATTCAACACGCGCGACGACGAATGGGCACCGCGTTGGGGTAACAATGAGAAGCGCAATGCCATCATCTTCACTTCCAACCGTGAAGGTTCCGCTGGCAAGGGTACCGACCAATGGACGGGCGTCTCTTTCTCCGATATCTACGTGTCCAACAAGCCCAAGAGCAAGAATACGGATTGGCCCGGTGAGTGGTCGCCGGTGAAAGCTTACGACCAGGGCGGTGTGCTTAACTCAGAAGTCAACGAGGGTGAGGCCAGCTGCAACCGCAAGGGTACGGTCCTCTATTTCACCAAGTGCCCGCAGGACAAGAAGAAAGTGCAGGGCTGCTACATTTACAAATCTCTGAAGAAAGGCAATTCCTGGGGCGAACCCGAACTCGTGTATTTGGGCGACTCCGCATACAACTATGTGCATCCTTTCATCAGCGATGACGAGTTGACCATCTATTTTGCTTCCAATAAACCCGGTGGTGAGGGCGGTTATGATATTTACAGAGCCACACGTGCCAAAAAGTCCGCAAAATTTTCCAATATCACCAACTTGGGTAAAAATGTGAATACCCCGGGTCAGGAGGTGTTCCCCTCCCTGCGCAATGATCAGGAGTTTTATTTCTCCTCCGATGGACACCCCGGTATGGGCGGACTTGACATTTTCCTTTCCCGTATTGACAATAACGGTAACTTCGGCCCTGCCGAGAATTTGATGTCACCCATCAACTCTGCCGGCGACGATATCGGTATCATGTTCGACGAGAATGAGGCTATCGATCCGCAGTCCCAGTCGCCGTACATGGCCAAAGGTTACTTCTCCTCTAACCGTCCTGGTGGCAAGGGTGGTGATGATATCTACTACTTCTTGCTCCGTCCTATCGTGTATTCTCTCTCCGGAAGAATCAGAGACAAGAATAATGGCCAGTACATGGATGCTGTGGATGTGGAAATCGTCGGATCTGACGGTACTTCCTACAAGACCACCACAGATGTGAAAGGTTATTATCATTTTGACAAGGCCAAGATTCTGGGTGCTACCACATACGATATCAAGGTGGCCAAGAAAGGCTATTGGGAGAATGGTAATACGGCCAAGCTGACCACCATCGGTGTGATGGAGAACACAGACTTTACGCAGGACTTTACTCTGGAGCCTATTCCGAAGGAGCCTATCCTGTTGCCGGAAATCCTCTACGATCTGGCAAAATGGGATCTCAAGCCGCAATATCAGGACTCTTTGATGTATCTGTATAACATTATGGTGAAGAACCCGACCATCGTGATTGAGTTGCGTTCCCACACCGACTCCCGTGATACGGAAGAGAAGAACGACATTTTGTCACAAAACCGTGCCCAATCTTGCGTCGATTTCCTGATTTCCAAGGGTATTGCAGCCGACCGTATCGTGCCGAAGGGCTATGGCGAGCGTGTGCCTCGTAAATTGGAGAAGGATATGTACGCTACTTATAACGGCAAACGTTATTTCTTCCCGAAAGGCACTTACCTGACAGAAGAGTTCTGCGAATCTCAGCCGACTAAGAATGAGAAAGAGGCTGCTCACGCCCTGAACCGTCGTACCGAGTTCCTGATTCTGCGTGATGACTATGTACCGCATGATGATTCAGTTGGTACAGCCGGTGGTGCCAGCACCATCGCCGTCATCCAACAGCGTACCGTGCCTGTAACCATCAACGGTGAGGATGTGTTGGGTACCTGTTTTGCCAACAGCAAATCCATGAACTTCCTGATTGGCAACAACAGTGAGGAAATCTTCATGAATTATGCCGATGCCACCCGTTTCTTGAAGGAGAGCATCATCAAGGTGAATGACTTTGAGGACAAGGCTGGTGCTATCAAACAGGAAGACGGTAGCATTATCGAGAATTCCGTGCTCTATCTTGAAGAGCTCCGTGTGGGTGATGACTATGAAGAGAATGTGAAAGTCATCGTGAAGAAAGGTCTTGCCGCCCCGTTCGTGATCGGTGATGGATTCATCAAGGATTCATGGGGTGATTTCACGATTGATAAAGAGAAGAACTTGTTGAAGTACAACAAATAGAATGAAAGGCGACCGTGAAGGTCGCCTTTTCTCATTTAAGGCGGGATGGACCGCCGTTTTGTTCACGGACGGCACATTGGCCGTCCGTTACGTTATTTGCGTAGTTCAAAATTGCTGCCCAGATAGACTTTCTTGACCATGGGGTCGGAGGCTAGCTCCTCGGCAGTGCCTGATTTCAGCACCTTGCCTTCGAAGAGTAGATAAGCCCGGTCTGTGATGGAGAGGGTTTCGTGCACGTTGTGGTCGGTGATGACGATGCCGATATTCTTGTCCTTGAGTTTGGCCACGATGCCCTGGATGTCCTCCACGGCGATGGGGTCCACGCCGGCGAAGGGTTCGTCCAGCAGGATGAATCTGGGGTCGGAGGCCAGACAGCGGGCAATCTCCACCCTGCGACGCTCGCCGCCGGAGAGGTTGTTGCCCTTGTTGTGACGCACCTTCTCGATGTTGAATTCGGAAATCAGGCTTTCCAGTTTTTCGCGTTGTTCCTCCTTGCTCTTGCCGCTGAATTGCAGGATGGCTTTGATGTTGTCCTCCACGGTGAGGTGTCGGAACACGGAGGCTTCCTGCGGCAGATAGGCGATGCCCATCTGCGCGCGCTTGTACATGGGCAGCTCGGTGATGTCTTGATCATTGAGGAAAATCTTACCGGCAAAGGGTTTGATAAGTCCCACAATCATGTAGAAAGAGGTGGTCTTACCTGCACCGTTGGGTCCCAGCAATCCTACAATTTCCCCTTGGTGAAAGTTGACGGACACGTCATTCACCACCGTGCGGCTCTTGTATTTTTTGGTTAATCCTTCCGTCCTGATGATAAACTCTTCCATATTACATCCTTTCTGCCATCTCCTTGAGTTTGGCAAGTCCTTTGTTCATAGCTTGTTCTATCGGGGTTTTGATCATGGCTTGCATGAATAGGGGCGCATCGGCCTCCGTTTCGATCTGCACCTCGCACTGGTCGCCCAAATCATGGATATGGAAGGTGGCGTTGGCGGAGATGCCTTTGTCAGTGCCGATTTGGTACACCACTCGGGAGAAAGGCACCTGTTCGAGGAGTAACATGCTGCAAGTGAGCATGTTGGCAATGGTGAACTGACAGCCATTTTCCAGGTTTTTCCAGTCGGAGACCTGAGGTATGGAAGGTACATGTTCAGTTTTTGCGAAGCCGATCAAGACATTGAAGACTTTCTCCGGTGTGGCAGCGAAGGTTTCTTTGTTGCTAGTGATTTTCATAGATTTTTTTATTGCGTGCAAAGATAGTTCTTTTTTTGTACTTTTGCGTTTTCAATACAGTATTAACTAAAATCTCAAACGCTATGAAAAAGTTTTTCCAAGAGTTTAAGGACTTTGCCATGAAGGGCAATGTCATGGATATGGCCATCGGTGTGATCATTGGTGGCGCATTCGGCAAGATTGTCACCTCTTTGGTGAACGACATTCTGATGCCGTTGGTCGGTGCTTTGATCGGCAATGTGGATTTCACGACCTTGTCGGCCACCTTGCGTGCCCCGAAGCTGGGCGAGGGCGGCGAGGTTATCAAAGAGGCTGTCACGCTGAATTATGGTAATTTCATTCAGACCACTGTGGACTTCCTCATCGTGGCGCTCTGTATCTTCGGTGTGATCAAGCTCATCAACAAGGCTACGTCATTGGCCAAGAAGAAAGAGGAAGAAACCCCGGCACCTGCTCCGGAACCCACCAAGGAAGAAGTGCTCCTTACCGAGATCCGCGACATTCTCAAGCAGAAATAGTAGCGGTTTTGTCAGACCCAAAGGAGAGAAACGCCGTTTCTCTCCTTTTTTTGAAAAAGCATTATAATTATGAAAATTCAGAATGTACACATCATTGACGACACATTAGATGCTCTCGCCAATTTGGTGGTAGAAAACGGCCTCATTCAGGAGGTTGAGATTTTGGACGGGCGGCCCGATCCTGCGCAGCCGGTCCTTTTGCCGGCCTTCACTGATCTGCATGCGCATTTCCGCGATCCTGGCTTCACCTACAAGGAGGACGTGGTGTCGGGCAGCAGGGCGGCGGTGCGCGGCGGTTACACGGCCGTGAACCTGATGCCCAACACGCTCCCCGTGGTTAGCAGCGTGGCGCAGGCCCGTGAGGTGGAAGACCGCATCGCGGCCCTCAACCTCATCCATGCCAACCAGGTGGTGAGCATGACGCTGAATGAGCAGGGACAGGACTGCTCGCACCTCCGGAGCATCCCCGCCGGAACCATTCCCTTTGTCTCCGATGACGGCAAGGGCGTGAACCGCGACGACGTGATGGAGGAGATTTTCAATATCTGCAAGGAGAAGGATTTTCTTATCATGGCACACGAGGAGGATGCCCGCTACAGTCCGCAGGATCTGCGCATGGCCGAGAACACCATGACGTTCCGCGATTTGACACTTTGCGAGAAGACGGACGGCAGCATCCATTTCTGTCATGTGAGCACTATAGAGTCCATTACAGCCATTGCTGAGGCCAAGGCAAAAGGTTTGCGCGTGTCGTGCGAAGTGTGCCCGCATCACATCTATTTCAACGCGGAGCAGGCCAACTATTATCGCGTGGCGCCGCCGTTCCGCAACGATGCCGACATTGATGCACTCATCAAGGGTATGCAAGACGGTACGGTGGATGCCATCAGCACGGACCACGCGCCGCACACGCCCGAGGACAAGGCCAACGGAGCCAACGGCATCTCCGGCATTGAAACGGCCTTCGCACTCTGCTATACCAAGTTGGTACGCGGCGGTCATCTGACTCTGAAACAGCTGGTGAAGCTCATGTCCACTACACCTTCTGCCATGATGCGCCTGAACAAGGGCGCCTTCAAGGTGGGCATGAAAGCAGATTTTGTGAAAGTGGATTTGAACGAGCCTTACATTATCCATGCCGAGGAGTTTGCCTCCAGGGGCAAGAATACGCCGTTCGAAGGCCAGCAGGTTTGGGGCAGGGTACTCGAAACCATCCGTGAGGGCAAAACTGTCTATAAAGCATAACGATGGAAACCAAACGGGAGACTTTTCACGACCATCCGGTCTATTCGCTATCGGAGATCGCGTTCAGCCTGCACAAGGTGGTGGAGCGCACCTATCCGCAGCCCTATTTCATCAAGGCGGAGATATTGAAGCTCAACTTCTATCCCCACAGCGGGCATTGCTATCCCGAGTTGGTGGAGAAGGAGGGTAATGCCATCAAGGCTGAGATGCGCGCTGTTATCTGGGCGGCCAACTACCAGCGTATCAATGACCGTTTTGTCCAGATAACTGGCAACCCGCTGAAAGAGAATATCAGCATCTTGTGCCTGGCCCGCATCGAGTTCAGTCCGAAGCATGGGTTGGCATTGCACATTGAGGATATAGAGCCGACCTACACGTTGGGCGAGATGGTAAAGAACCGCAATGCGGTTATTGAGCGGTTGAAGAAAGAGGGCGTCTTTACGGCCAACAAGCGGCTGGAGATGACGCTATTGCCCAAGCGCATTGCTGTGATTTCAGTGGAGACCAGCAAAGGATATAGCGATTTTATCACTACGTTGAACGGCAACCGCTATGGCTATCGTTTTGTTACAGAATTATTTCCATCTATCCTGCAAGGCGACAAGGCCATTGTGGGCATCACGGGCCGTTTGGCAGAGATAGAGATGCGACAGAAGGAATTTGATTGTGTGGTGATTGTGCGTGGCGGCGGGGGCGATGTGGGTCTCAGCTGCTATGACGAATATGAGATGGCGCATCGTGTGGCCACCTTCCCGTTGCCGGTGCTAACGGGCATCGGGCACTCCACCAATCTCAGTGTCACCGACATGGTGGCGCACATGTATAACATCACGCCCACGGATGTGGCCTTCGCGCTCATCGGCTATTTCCAGACCTTCGATGAGCAGGTGCAGGAGTGTCAGGGGCGGATTGTGGAGGTTTCCAGACGTTTGTTAGTGGATGAACAAGCCAAGTTGTTGCGGATGACGGAGGCAGTTCGCATGTTGCCTGTTGTGCGGTTGACCGAGCAGCAGGGCAGGGTAGGGGTGATGGAAGAGAAGGTGCGGCTGCTCCATCCCGACAATATTCTCAAGCGTGGATTCAGTATCACGCGGCATAACGGAAAGGTCATCACCAACGCGACGACACTCAAGCCTGGCGACGAATTGCAAACGCAGGTTTATGAAGGTGAAATCACCAGCGTGGTGCGCCAGTAACTCTTAATATGTTAATTAGTCATTAAGTTCGTGGCCGTCGTCGTCAAACATCTGGTTCTTGACGCAGCGCACGCTCAGTCCGTTATTGGCGAGGAAATCGTTTTTGCCAACATAATCACAGCCGAAGGAGAGCGTACAGGTTTGGTATATGGTGGTGTTCACCTGAACTGTGCTCCAGAAGGAGGTGTGACCGAGCAGGCTTTCAAATCTCATATTGTAAGCGTTGTAATAACCTGCGGGAAGAGCGTAGAATCCTGTAGCGTTGGTGCCGGGTATCAACCATAAGGTGTCGGCCATGAGGTCAAATGCATTAATGAGCGACAGGGAGTTGATATTGTCATTATCGGGAATATGCCATCCCTTGGGGCAGATTCCAGTTACGAAACCGCCGTTGGTAGTGGTGGCAGGCTGCGCTTCACTATCTTCAGGAAGGCCCACCGCTGCGTACCATGTGTAGAGGCGGCCGTAGGTATCGAGGTTTTCCTGTTCATTGTCGTGCAATGGGGCTTTGTAAATCATGCTGGGAATGTCGTTGCCCTCCGCATCGAGCGTATTGTGCAAGTTGCGGGCAGTCCAGCAGTAACGATGTGGTACATCGCCCACGTACAAGGAATGGTATTTGTTGCCATTGCCATCTGCGATGAGGCCACCGCAGAGGTTCACGAAGAAATGTTGAATGCTGTCGCAATCGTGTGCTTTAGTCACCAGATAGTATTTGTTGGGACCGCCGTGCAAAGGCTGGTCAATGCTGGTCGGGATGTGCAGGACATTGTGCGCGTAGTCCGTCACGATCTCTGTGGAATCCAGATATAATGTGTCCCACAGTTCATAGATGGGCCATACATTCAGTACCAGCGTGGTGATACTGTCGTAGTTGTACTGGGCGTCCCAGTTGTAGTGCAGGGCATCGTAACCGGTGGAGTCGTAGGTGCCGGCGGGGAACACGTAGATGGTGTTGCCGTCGAATACCATTTCTTCACCGTCGTAGCCCAAGAAGAATTTGGATGTGTCTTTCACGTGTGTCGGGCTGACTTCATAGGAGTTCTGGCATCCGGCCAGATCCATGTCCTTGCGGATCATTTGTGCGTGCATGACACCTTCGCAGGCGGACAGGTTAGCGCTGGCTGGTTGGCTGTAGAACAGGTTACCGTATGAATAGCTGACATTGCCGGCCATACCGCCGCCCGCGTTGAATCCGTGGGCAAAGTCGGTCTGGGCGTGAAGCATAGCCACAGAGGTCATGGTCAAAAAAACAAATAATAATTTCCGTGTCATATTATTCGTGTGTTAAGATCTATAAAAAAGAGCCTGCCACAAAACTTTGGTTTGAAAATGAAATTAGGTGTTTTTACCCAAAAACGGGAGAAATAAACACCTATTCCATCCAGAATCCTCGGTGTTGTAGGATGGTAAATATCATATTATCAAATAGTTAAAAACTATCATGCATATTACAATATATGTTACAAAAATACATTTTTTTTGGTAAATGTGGTAAAAATGATGCTTTTTGTAAACAGTTTTTTTTCTTGAATTCATGGGCCATGACCATTTTTTCTGTTACAAAAAAAAGGATGACCGAAAGGTCATCCTTTTTCATATAGGAATTTGTAATGATTAGTCTTTCACGCATCTCACGCTGCAGCCCATGTTGGGTCTAGTCTGGTCAACCTGCCACATGTAGCAATAACAGTCTGCCCAGAACATCTTGGGCTGGCTCGGGTCGGCGGTGTTCACGCTCCACAGGTAGGCGTTGCCGAGGAGGTTCTCGTAGCGGGCGGTGTTGTCGTTGTAGCAGCCGCCGGGCAGCAGGCTGAAATCGGTGCTGTTGTTGCCGCCGCCGTCCAGCCAGTAGCCGTGGTAGCGCAGCTCGGACATGTCATACTCGCCGCCGTTGCCGGCCACGCGCATGAACTCTATGTCGGACGGCAGGTGCCAGCCCGTCGGGCAGATGCCCTGCACGTTGCCTTCGGCATCCACGGTCACGCCGCCTTCAGCGTCAAGCGCCGCGGACCAGTCGTACAGATAGCCGTACACGCTAGCGTTGGCATCGGCGTCAGGATGCGTGGGCGACTGGTACTTCATGATGTTGTCCACAGCTCTGCCGTCGCTGTATTTCGTGGTCTTCAGGTTCTCGTCGGTCCAGCAGTCGCACGCCAGACGCACGGAGTGGTAGGTGTAGCCGTCCATCTCCACGTCGGGGCACGGGTAGTGGTAGATGATGATGATCTGCTCGCCCGTGATCATGTGACCGCAGGTATCGACGGCGGTCCAAATCACCACGTTCTCTCCAACGGGGAACACGCTGTCGGGATAGCTGGTCGGGATGTCGTTGTAGATGGTGTCGAGGATGCCCTCGTTGATCTCGGGATGCGTGAAGGTGAAGTGCGGTGTGCCGAATTCTCTGAGCACGGTGTCGCAGCCACTTATGATACCCTGCTTGATGGTGTCGATGGTGAGCTTGGAGTTGCTGTGCACGGTGCCGTCGTCGGCGATCACCGGGCTCACGCTGAAGGTTGTGGTATCTGTAGCCACACAACCTTTCTTGTCAGTAACTTTCACAGCCACGATATAGGTGCTGTCGCGGTCGTCGGCACCAGGGATAACGGTGCTTTCCATTGCGTCAACATCAACAGCAGCCTCACCCCATACGAAATGATTGCCGCCGTTGCCTCCGGTGGTGGTCACGCTCACATTGTAGGAGCCGGAGCCCATCAGCGGGCAAGGTTTCACGGGAACGGTCAAGGATTCCACAATCAGGGTGTCGGGCTGTGCGATAGTGAAGGTACCTTTGATGGTGTCCTTGGTCAGCACGTCCGTCAGCTGCACGGTGTACTTGCCGGGCTTGAGGTTATTGTAAATGTATGTTCTGTCCATGAGGTTCTTCACGGTGTCGTTCGCGGCAAGGACAGTGCTGGAGAGCACCAGCTGGAACGGGGCCTCGCCGCCGATGATTCTCACGGTGTCGGTACCGTTGTTTTCGCCGTAGCAAACCACATCGGTGGAGTCCATTTCCATATCCAGATTCAAACGCCATACGGCGTAGAGCTTAAGGTCAACATTGTTGCTGTATTCAGCTCCGAGGGCATAGTTGTCACCATTTCCATCGTCGGCAGTGTTCCAGCGGTAGAGGGTATGGCCTTCATAGCTGAAGCCAGTACCGTCGGACAAATTGACGGTCTCGTTCATCGGTTTGTCTTGGGATTCGGAACCGGTGCCTCCGTTGGCATCGTAGGTGATGGTGTTACCCAGTTGCCAGTAGTTGCCGGTAAGTCCGGCTGCCGCCACTGCATCATTGGCAACCTTTATCAAATGCAGTTCGGGGGTGCCGTAATAGCTGATATCATCGCCATTAAGCCAGCGTGGCGTGCCACGGGTAAGGCGGGTGAGGCTTTCGCTGTACCAGCCGTCGTTCACGGTGAAGACGCCCGTATTGGTGATGGCGTTATCTGAACTCTGGGTAAAGACGCCGCCGTTGAGGGTAAGCTTACCAGCATTAGTAAACATATTGTCTGTAGCGGTGAATGTACCACCGTTCACAACACAGCTGTCGCCACTGCCAATGTTGAACATTGCGGCAGCATTAGGTGTTGCATCATTAATGGTGAACACAGCTCCATTACCAGCTCCCTTGAAGATGATATCGTTGGTTCCAGTAGCTGCAAATGTACCACCGGTAACGGTTACAGTATCCTGACCATTAATGTTGATAACATTTGCATCGTCATTCGAAAGGTTGAACGTACCACCAGTAATGGTGATTTTTCCCTTACTTCCAGCGATAGTATTGATGGTATTGGTAGTTAATCCCTCATCACTGATGACACCTCCATTGATGTACAATTCTCCATTTCTACCATAGCTGGTTCCCGATGAAATTCCCGTCGTACCTGCGATGGTGATTGTGCCGCCATTCATGATAAATGTACCACCATTATTGTCAACACAGGGATTATTATTGCCACCATGGATTTCACCTCCGTTGAGGATGGTCGTCGGGAAATACGTGTTATTATAGGCATAATAATTGTAAACGGCTTTACCGTTGCCTTGAATACGACCGTCGTTCACGATGACTTTTCCTTGCTTGTTGTATAAAGCAGGACCAGCTCCGGTAGCAGCCACTTCACCTCCATTGATGACCACACTGTCGCGAGCATTGAGAACCACATACAAGCCCCAAGTGTTTGAAGCTGCTGCGCCTTCAAGTTTGCCGCTGTTCAAGGTGAAAGAGGCATCGCCACCAGCGCTCGTACTTGTTCCCAACAATACGGCACTTCCTCTATTTGTGGCTCTTATTACGCCCTCTCCTTTTGTGTCCTTGACTTCAAGGTAGCCACTTTTCAGCTGAATAGCAGCATATTGACCAGCAATGGTGCCACTAAAGGAAGTGGAGATGGTATCTCCATACAGGTCAAGAGTAAGGTTTTTATCAGTAATTATCACCCTGTCGCTGGTAGTAGTGTAAGTGATATTTCTCAGCAGTCGGACGGTATCGCCCGTGTTAACAGAATCTGTTGCAGTTTGGAGAGAAGTATATTTGATGTCGCGGTTAACATTGATAGCTACATACGGAGCTGCATAGTACTCAAATTTATGTACCTGACCGCTCACGGATTTATGTACTATTTTGCCGTCAAAGCCAGATGGTACGGCAAAAATGCTGTCTGGAACCTCCACATCGGTAGCACAACTTGTACCCTCTGCCAAGATAATATGGTGGCCGTTGTTGATGATGTTATGCGTTATGTTTGAATTGTACCAATCCTTGAAAAACAAAAGGAACTTTCCGTTAACATCAACGGTCTCATCTTTCTGCAAAATCACATCCTCTATGAGCGTAAGTTTGGCAGAACCGCCCGCAATCACATGATTGGCGTAATTTTCGGTATCAAAATATAAATGGAAACCAATGTCTTGAGCACAACGACCGTTACGTGCTTGACGGGACACTTTTGTTATCCTCATCGTTCCGCACACCTCATCTCCGGTATCTGTAAGGCCAAATCTGCGGTTGACGGCATCGCTGGCAATAATGGCTTTCTGCTCATCCGTAAGAGGTAACGTGATAGAATTATAGGGGCAGTTCGCTTGATTAATATAGAGTTCCTCCCTGACATCCTGTGCACCATCCCCTGCACCATTCAGTATTTTGGTTTGGCAGTCCACCACAATGTTGTTGCGTGTGGCTCTATTTTGGAGACGGAAAACATGCTGGAGGGATGAGCTCTGCTTTTCCGCAATGATGACAGATTGGGTAATGTTAATGTTGTTATTCTTACCATATTTCGTAGTATCGCTGTTACCATCAATAACAATAGTGCCAAAGTCATAACTTTTCGTATTGATACCATAAAGGGTGTCATTATCAAAAGTGAAAGTAGAATTACTGGCAAAACACTGCATAGCAGCCCATCCCTTAATGTAGGAATTCGTAACGGTGACAGAAACAGGGCCACTTCCTTGATCACCTACGAAGTTCAAAGTTTTGCCTGTAACGGTTATTACACGACAACTATCCATCAAGAGGGTATTGTTTATCCATTTTTCAGAATTATCACCTGAATTAATTTGAACCCCTCGTGTATCGTCTGACGTATTGGTGCAAGTAAGGTAGAAGTTACGAAGAGTAAGGGTCACATTACTGGCGTTCACCCACAAACCTCTGCTCGCTGTGGAGGTGATGGTATGTTTCAGACCATTGATGGTCAAAGATTTAACAATTTCAACGGATGTGGATTTACCAGTAATTGCTCCAATCGTCATATCCGTCAGCACCAAAAGGCTGTCGCCTGCGTCGGCGGCGTCAATGGCGGTCTGTAAGCCGTAGTAACCTTTGCTTTTGTCCACATTATACACATTGGCATAGCCGTAGGTATAGGTACCATCACCATTGTCGGTTTCTGTCACATAGCCGCTGGGACTGGAGAAGAGGCTCAGTGCCTGCTGATCGGTGGTGCAGGTGGCACTTTCGGCCAAAATGATATGGTGGCCGTTATTGGTAATGCTGTGGGTGACTGAACCTTCTTTGAAATTCAGTTTGAAATCGCCGTTGATGTTGGCGGTGACATCCTGCTTCATGTTCACGTCTTCCAAAAGCTCAATCTTGTCATTAGCTGCCAATCCATTATTGAACGGATAATTGAAGTCAACATACATAGTGTTCGCACCATTGTTTTTGGTATATTTGGTAGCGAGGGAGATGCGAGTTCTGTCGCAGTCACCAGTCACATCATTAAGTGTGTATATAGCTGATAATGCTTCTTTTTGCTCGGAAGTAAGAGCCACCGTAATCACATTTCCTGTAATTACCTCATCGTATTCCCATTCCTCATACATATATATTTTTCCAGCCACATTTTGCGCTTCACTACCTGTACCGTCCACAATCCTGGTCTCGCAGTCCACTGTTACGGTGTCATTTTTTGCACCATAGCTGAGACCAAGCCAGAACTCTTTATTCGTGTATAACTCCTCAGCAATAATCACACATTTCTGAATATCCACCTTGTTGGCTTGCTGGATACCATATTGGGTTGAGGTAGATTGTCCATTCAGGGTAATGACATTGAGGTCATTATTGCCACCCGACTGTCTATTGATACCATGCAGCGTGTCATTATAGAAGTTAAATGTAGAATTACCACCATAGCACGAAAGAGCGGTCCAACCCTGGATATAAGAGTTGCTTACATTGAAGCTGGTGCCATTGGAATTACCCCAAGCTGTAATAGCATAATAGGTGAAATTATAGATGCGGCAACTATCCATCACCACCGTACAATTGTCTGCCCATCCAGATCCTGACACCTGCACACCTCTTTGACAAGTGTTGCCGCCATCAATGTTCAGATTGCGGATTTTCACATCCAAGTTAATTTCGTCAATTACCAAGGCTATTTTTTTTCCACCTATAACCGCATTTGTTGCATCAATGGTGTGTTTCTGACCATTAATAATGATAGACTTATTTACAACAACCGCTGCATTCACGGTCATATCCGCCAGAACCACGAGGCTGTCATTGGCGGTAGCGGCATCAATAGCGCCTTGCAGGGTAGTGTAATAGATGTCTTTCGTAGCATTGTAAACTGCTACCCAATGGGCGTAGAGATCCAAATAATTGTTAATTTCCACAGTTTCGCCTTCGGTGTACCAATCGCCAGTGCCATCGGACTTGGTGTTCCAAGCCACAGCCCTGTCAGCGACTGGGGCAAAGGTTGATGGCATGGTAATCGTGACAGTGTCCGGGAAATCATGAGTCAACATCACACCAGATTTCAGATCGTCGGAAGTATTATCATGATATACCACACTGTAACGACCCACGGTTACCGTTCCATCGCCATTATCGAAGGGGTAGTAACCCGGCTCAATACGGTTGGTAAGTTCTCCAATGACGGTAGCATCGTCGAAGGTACCACCTGTGATATAGTCATTAATACGGCTATCAGAAGTGACCACCTCGCCGGTAAACAAACCACCAGTGATAGAAGCTTCTACATTGTCATCGTTGTTGCCTTGCGGGTTAGCGATACTGATGGAAGACTCACCTTCGAACGTACCGCAAGAGATATCCACCGTGGTTTCCACGTTGGTGGTATGTTGGGCCACGGCAACTGCTGCACCGACTGTGGTGGTGCCGCTGGTATTCGGTGTAACAGCATAAGGAGTACCTGTAGCCGTCAATGTACCGCCCTTGATGACCAAGTGACCAGCGCGGTGCTCAATAGCGGAACTCTTACCTGTGATGGTGGGACCATGGTCGCAATCGATACCAATGATCACACTGTCGGGTGCGGGATGATAGATGGCAGTATGATTTGTCGTTTCTAGCGTACCGCCTTCAATAAGCCATTTGGAAGTGGAGGTACTGTTACTTCCATTTCCGGATATTGCAGCATAATAAGAGGTGATATTTCCGCCCTTCATTGTCAAGTTGGTTTTGTCACCGGCATACACGCCCCATGTGTTAGTGCTTGTACCCACAAGGTTGATTTCATTTTCAAGATTCAGCGTAACGTTCGCATTATCATTTGCATAAACAACGAACGATTGTTCTTCGTTATCGTTGGTGTTTGTAATGGTACCACCCGTGGCATTGAACACACTGTTATTGCCAGACATATACACAGTGTTTTTTGCATTAGAAGTTATACTGCCACCTGTCATGGTGAAAGTATTTGCTGCGCTTATCTCAACAGAGCCTACAAACGAACCCCCATTTATGGTTGTAACACTCCCCGTACTAGTTCCTACAGTACTTAATATCCAACAATCGGTTATTGAACCCTCTCTATCAATCATGAAATTACCACCGTTTATAGTTAATGTATCCTTTCTCTCATTTTTAATGGTATAACCATTTTCTACATCTTCTGTGGCATGGGTGGTAAATGTTCCACCGTTAATGGTAACATTCGCTGCTTTTGCAGCGGAAGATCCGTTAATCAGCAGAGCATAATTGAGTGGAGTAGAAGCTTCTGTGGCCGAGAAAGTACCGTCATTAATTTCAGCGTTCGTAAACTCTCTCACTTCCACAGCTTTATGACGACCTGAAATATCAGCATTGTTGATAACAACGTTTGCTCTATTAGTAAGAGATGAACCTTTTGCATAGAGTGCTGAATTTGAACTTTCAGTCTTGATAGTACCACCATTGATAGTAAGCGACACACCTCCTTCGACATGGACGCCATGGTTGCTTGTTCCAGTAAGCGTACCACCATTGATAGTAAGCGAAGCATTTCCTTTGGCATAGGCACCATATTTTCCAATAATACTACCGTCATTAATAGTAGCAATAGATGCATCTGTAATGCCTGTAAAGCCACCAAGATACAAGCCATAATAAGCGTTTAATGTTCCGCCATTTTGGATAAAGGTAGAGTTAAGAGTTCTTACAGCATAGCTTGAAGATTTATCATTAATGATGGTACCTCGTTTCCCTGCATCACTGTCATAGATAGTAAGTGTTGCCTCTTGGACGAGAAGAACAGGACGATAAGCACTATAACTGATCGTATCCCCATTAAGATCCAACGTCAGGGTTTTGTTGGCTATGGTATCGGTGGCGGCCAATGTGATGTTACGCAGAATCCGCACCGTGTCACCAACATTCACGGCGTCCACTGCACTCTTCAGACTGGTGTAGCCCATACCGGTATTCACGTTCATGGCCACGTAAGGAGTGATGGCGTAGGTGTAGGTTCCGTCGCCATTGTCGGTTTCTGTCACATCGCCTGAGGGGTTAGAGAAAAGGCTCAGTGCCTGCTGATCAGTGGTGCAGGTGGTACCTTCGGCCAAAATGACATGGTAGCCGTTCTGGGTAATGCTGTACGTTTTCGAATCTTCCTCGAAATACAGGAAGAAGTTGCCATTAATGTCGGCGGTGACATCCTGCCTCATCGTCATATCCTCTTGCAGATAAATAGATTCACCTGATACAAGATTTGCGGGTTCAAAAGGCACATGAAAATCAATATATGTACCACCTGTGGTCCAATAATAATACACTATTGCAGTAGATACTGTGGTCGTGCCGTCTCCATTGTCTGTCAGAGTATAAAAAAGTGCAAGTGAATCTTTTTGCACCGCAGTGAGTGGCATTGTAACAGTATTTCTCGGACCTCCAGTCTTAATATTGATCTGGTCAGATTTATCAACTCCTTCCTCATTAATGATTTTGCTGTTGGCATCAACCGTAACAGCCACGTCAGATGCACCGTCTGCAAGACCTATCCACTCTTCGGAACAATTACCTGTCGTTTGGGCAATAATGACACAGTTCGTAACTGACAGATTTGAATTTTGGGATCCTAGTCCGTCACCGTATATAAAATCTCCGTCCATCATAATCACTGCGAAATTATTGTCAGTTTCATCGCAGTTATTGTAATTGTTGATACCATGGAGCGTGTCCTTGTCAAAACTGAAAGTGGCTTCAGGAGCAAAGCTGCGCAGAGCTGTCAGACCTTGGATATATGAGTTGGTGACCGTCATGTGCAGATTCTCATTCGGATTGTCCCCCAAATCATACTCTAATGTAAAAATCGCATATTGCTGCGTAATGATGCGGCAGCTGTCCATAATGATTGTCACATTCGGATCATTGACCTGAATACCTCTATTCGTAGCATTACTACCGATAAGGTTGAAATTCCGGAGTGTCAGTTGTACCCCTTCGGCATCCGTCCACAAACCACGAGGAGCAGTAGTATTGATGACATGTTTTTTCCCGTCGATAGTCAAGTTCTTCACAACTGAAATAACCTGACTGACATTAATATCTGTCAGCAAGACTATGGTTTGATTTGGGTCAGCAGCATCAATAGCTGCCTGCAAGGTGGCATATTCTACGCCTGTGTTAGCGTTTTTGGCCACATTTTGCGCCCATGACATTCCTGCGCATAGCAGGGAAAGTGTCAAAATGAATAAAAATTTTTTCATTGCAGTAGTTTTAATTTATAATTTTATTGTTTTTCTATTATCCAGTATATCAATTTGTTAATATTCAACAATAGTGTAATTACACGGCAATTCATTGCAAAAAATAACACTATACAATTAATTTGCAAAAGTACAAAATTTATATATACGTACAATTATATATTTTTTTATTAACTTATTGTTGTTTTGTTAATTAATAGGTTGTTAAATGGTAAAATGTTACATTGTTAAATGGTAAAATGCTATATTTTTGTATTCTTATAATGCGCACTTTCCCCCGCACCATCTTGCCCAAGTTCTCCGAAATCCGCGCAATTGCCTTAACAACAGGTTGTTAAATTGACAACTTGTATTTCTATATGTTGCTGTTTTTCTGACTGATAAGAATTTTCGGATATCCATTGCCAGAACAAAACAACGTGTTATCTTTGCTCCACCGGCGCCGCGAGGCAGAATTTGAAATTTAGGGCGCAAGATTTTGCGCCTCTACCTTGAATTTTGAACTTTCTCCGGCGTTAATATTAAAACAACTTATTATTTTCACATCATGGCAACCATAGACAAAAACATCAACCTGCTGACCGACTTCGGGTTCAAGCGTTTCTTCGGCACAGAACAGTACAAGAAGAATCTCATCCATTTCCTCAATGCATTTCTCTCGGACCATATCGGTCCAGTTACCGATATCGCATACCGACAGACCGAGCAGCTCGGCTTGAGCGACAAGGAGAAAAGACTAGTCTTTGATGTTTTCTGCTCCGACCAGGACAACGACCGCATCATCGTTGAGATGCAGAAGGTCAGTCAGGAGTTTCTCAAGAACAGGATAATCGCCTATACGTCTAGGATTATCAGCAATTCGCTTGGCCGCGGTGACAGGAGGTACAACATTCCGACGGTGGTATCCATCATTCTGGTGGACTTCAGTGTCCCAGAGCTTGCAGCCGCAGGCGATTTCGTGCAACACGTCCAGCTCAAGGATGACAAAAACAACATTTTTTCGGAGAAGATAGCATTTCTTTTGATAGATTTGACTAAATTTGCAGCGCGAAAACAATTCGAGCAGCTTGCGGATGACCGACAGAAATGGTGTTATGCCATAAAGAACATGTGGAGGCTGGAGGAGGACGATATACCGGAAGAGTATGACATCTTCCATGAATTGTATGAGGAATGTAAATTGTCAAAACTCACAACTATGGAGAAACAAGAGTATGAGAAAAGCGTATTGGAGTACGAGGACGTGAAAGAGGCCATGGAATACCATCACCGGATGGGGAGAACCGAAGGCTTTGAAAAGGGGTACGATCTTGGGGTAGAGAAAGGCATAGAACAAGGAATCCAGCAAGGTGTTGAGCAAGGTCGGGTGGAAGGTGTCCGCTCCGTAATCAAGAGGATGTTGGACAACAACATGGATTTGTCCGTCATAGCAAAAGTCACCGGCCTAGCCGAAGACGAGATACTTGCACAAATCAGCCGTTAGCTATTAGCCGTTGGCAGTTGGCCTTTATTTTATTTACATATTGCCTTTGAATTTTGAACTTTGCTTCCAAGCAAGGCTTTAGCGTAGTGTGTCTTATTATGTAACAGTTCGTTAATCAGCGATATAATACAAACTTTAACAATATAAACACATTTATGTTAAAAAAATGCATATACATAATTATATATGTACATAAATTGTGTATTTTTGCAAGTTAATTGTATAATACTATATTTAGCAATTAAATGTCGTGTGAATACACGTTTGTTAAATATTTAACAAATTGATATACTGAAAGATAAATAAACAATAAAATTATAAATTAAAACTACAGCAATGAAAAAATTTTTATTCATTTTGACACTTTTCCTGCTATGCACAGGAATGTCATGGGCACAAAATGTGATTTTTGTCAAGTCGGGCGTTACGGATGGTGAAAGCATCACCGTGGGTTCCGAAACCGGTGCCGCTTACACAACACTGAAAGAGGCGGTAGCTCATTCTTCTGTTGGTGACATTGTGAAGCTGACGGAGGATGTAACAGAAGCCGGTACCATAACTCATCCATATGGCGCTTTATGTTGTGTTGTTCATGATCGTATCACCATTGATGGCTGTGGACACTCTTTGACGGTAACAGGTATTAGTGGGGGGTATTCTTGTGCTATCTATACTAAAGGCGGTACTATTAAGAACCTAACGGTAACAGGCGGTTTTCGAGTTATTTTTTCCGGTGGAAGTACTGCTGATATCAACATTGACAATTGTGTAATTGATGCAGGCAGCACAGGAGCATATACCTTTAATTCGGATGCAGCAGGCCCCTATGCTTTGAATATTACGAACACAACCTTGAAGGGATGGACTAGCTACACAACGGGATATACGAGCAGTACTATCGCCAATAACACTTTTGATAAATGCTCCTATTTGAATTATGGGTATTACCGCCCATATATTCCTACCATTGTGGAAAGTTGCAATTTCCCCAGCAGTTCTTTTTGGGTAGATGCCAGTACTGAAACAAGAGGAGAGGGCCATGGTAATATTTTGTTCAATGAGTGTACTTATTTGGGAAATCCACTCACTCAAAATAATGTAGAGCAATTGTTAGATCAAGATTGGTCAACACCTGTGACACACAATTATGCTGTACCGACAGAGCCGATGACCAGAAATAATGATGGTGAAATCACTGGAGGTGTTTTCTCTGGGACTGTTTCCTTTCTTGAAACTTTGTTGGCATACGGTTATGAGGCTTACCCCCTTGGAACCGATCCAGAAACCTACCGTGTGACCCCGGTTTACTATATTCATTATAATGCAAACGGCGGTAGCGGCACTATGGAAGATTCATACGTGCCACGTGAAGCACCTAATAATGTTTTTACCGTACCTGCTTGCACTTTCACTCATGCTTCATTTTCCTTCTCGAAATGGAACACGAAAGCTTATGGTAACGGCACAGATCTTGCCGAAAATGACCCGATGACACTGACATCTGACACAACGCTCTATGCAATATGGGATTGCGAGGCGATGATAGGCACAACCTGTTATGCCACCCTGCAAGAGGCTGTTGCGGCAGCATCCATCGGTGATACAGTAAGACTACTCAAAGATGTGGTAGTTGAAGGTGTTAATTATGAAGCCGCTGGTGGAAAATGCAGTGTCGTTATTGATCGTATTGTTTTGGATGGACAGGGTCATAAGCTGACAGGAAGTAACACAAACAATGTGATTTACACCAAAGGTGGTACCATAATGAATTTGACAATCAGAAAAACTCCTATTGGTGGTAAAGGTATTTTCATGAGAGGTTATGGTGCTCCCTCGAATCTTAATGCTGATGTGATTATTGATAATTGCGACATTGATGATGTAACCTATGCCTTCCATTTGGATGGTGATGTTCCACAACCCTATACCCTTATCGTAAAGAACTCTACTATAAAAGGATGGTCGAGTTATTCTCCTGTTTTCAGTTCGAAAGTTTATGTCACCGATTGTGAATTTGGTAAGGGAACTTCTGGTTATGCATATTTCAGACCATATCAGGATGTAGTAATAGAGGGAACCTCTTTCTCTTCGGATTTTAAAGTTGATCCGGAAATTGCACCATCTATATTATTCAATGATTGTGAATTGGCTGGAACTCCGTTAACATCCGCAAATATTGACAATCTTTTGGACGATGTTACACAAGATAGTCCGACTTCTCATGCAGTCGTAGTCAACGGCGGCTATTCTACCAATGACAACGATGAAATTACCGGGGGTATTTATGGTGGTAATCCTGAAGTTCTCAATACAATGATTGCTTCAGGTTATGCGGCATTTCCACTTAACACGGATCCTCAGACCTATCAGGTGGATCCTGCCTATTTCATCCATTTCAATGCTGCCGGCGGTACGGGTACCCATGGCGATAGCGTCGTGATGCGTGCAAATCCTACCTTTGTTGTACCTGCCAACACCGAATTCACATACGGTTCATACGGCTTCTTGAACTGGAATTCCAAACCCTATGGTGCGGGAACGGATATCGCGGTGGGTTCCACAATGACCCTGAGCTCCGACACTACCCTCTATGCTGAATGGAACATCGACTTCGTGGCTAAAATCGGGGACAATACCTATCCAACCATCCAAGCTGCAGTTGACTACGCCAACGAGAACTTGACTGGTGATGTGACTATTGATTTGGTGAAGAGCACTTCTGAAGTGGTGAAAATCTTGCAGAAGGATGGCATCAGCATTATGCTCAATGGTAACGATGTCACATTGACAGGTCAGATTTTCATCAGTAACAGACAAGGTGACCCATATCCTGCATATACAGGAACCTATACTGAGTCAAATACGGTTACTATAGATAATTTAAACATGAAATATGATCCGGATTACTTTGATGGAACAAGTGATGAGGACGGTCTGATTTATTTCTGCAAGAATTGCGCATTCGGCAATGTTTTGAATTATGCACATAATGTAACCATCAGCAACTGTGATTTCGATGCCGACGGCAGCAGCCAGAATGTTTATGCCATAAGTTCTAGAGCTGGTTCAGTTTATAATCTTAATATTGAAAATTGTACCGCAAAAAATGCAGCTGGTTTGGCAAGATTGCAGAGTGCTCCTGAATTCGAAGTGCTCAATTGCAGCACAGAGGATGTGAAATACGGTATCTGCATTGTGAACAACTACGGTCCGATGACTGTTACTGGAAACAATTTCAAGGCTGATGAGGTAGGTATTCTTGTTACACAAATGACAACGGGTGCCACCATCAATTTTGCTGATAATAATGTACAAGCTCCCAAAGCTTTTGAACTGGCTTCTTCATGCACTAGCGGTACCCTTGACATTACAAGCGGCACGTATATTGGTGCTATCGATGATAACACTACATCAGACTTTTTCAACATCTCCGGCGGTATCTACAGCGAGGATGTGAGCGGTGAGCCTTGCGAAGAGGGCTATGCCGCTTTCGCTAACGGCACAACACCCGAGACATGGACCGTTACCAAGGCTTGGTTCCTTCGCTACAACGCCAACGGCGGTACTGGCACAACAATGGACAGCGTTTTCGTGAAACAGTCTGACGATGCCGCCGGACGCACGGTGACTGTCGCTGACTGCGGCTATACCAAGGACACTTATGCTTTTGCTGAATGGAACACCAAGGTCGACGGCACTGGCACTAGCGTTGCTCCCGGTGATCAATTTACACTGACCCAGGATACCGTGCTGTATGCACAATGGGCACGTGTGAAGAATGCTACCCAAGGTATCCTCTACGATAATCTCCAAACTGCTATCAATGCCGCCACCGCAGGAGACAGCCTTGTGGTATTGACGGATCTGAATATAGAAGAAACTAGTGATGCTGGTAGGATTAAGGTCAACAAATCCATTGTCATTAACGGAGACAAGCATCTTATTACGACTAAGGCAACTCGTGGTCTGGGATTGGAAAATGGCACGAATTTGGACGTGACATTGCGTAATTTCTATATGACCTGTAATAATATTGCCAACCAAGGACCAGATGCTATTCGTGGAGTTCAGATCTATAATACGAGCACAGGTTCCCACTTGCTGCTTGACAGCTGCCGTATAATTGTCAGTGGAATTAACGACAGAGGCTATGCCCTTAACTTCCCTGGCGGAGCTGATAATGTTACCGTCACTGTCAAGAATTCCTATATCCAAGGTTGGGATGTTCTGAATAGTTATTCAAGAAATTCCACTTTCATATTTGATAATGATACCCTGTATGGCCTCAACACACAGAGCTCAAGTTCTTGGGATAATTTCCAGACATTCACAATTGATGGTAATAATTCAAATATGGGTTATAATAACAATGTTAGTATTTCTAAATCTGTGATTATTGCAGAACAGCAGGGTACTTGTACGCAAGGTGGGTTCTCTTTCCAGAATAAAGCCGCTTATAATAGCATTACTTTGGATTGCGCGACAAAAATTATAGACAGAAAGGGCGACAATGCCAGTAAAATACTTGAAGTGAATAGAATTTTAAGGTACATGGTAACAGCTCCGGGTAATGAACTGATTCTGTTTCTTGATGATGACCAACTTGCAACAGCTCCAGACCACTATACGTTGACAGATGTGCCAGGGGGAGAGTGCAATCGAACTCGCATTTCTTTTTCTGTTCGCTATACATTTAATAATGGTAATAATTCAGGTTATTATGACTTCCACTATCCGTTCACCATACACAACGTTGCAGAAGGAGATTTGATTGAACTTCTGGAGGATGTGACGATGAAACAGGATGTTTACTCTCCTTTTACGGGCAACTTCACCATCCACTTCAAGGAAGGCAGCGAGACCCATACCATCAACCAAGGTGGCTACACTGTTGTCTTGGATGACGACCAAACCTGCACCACGGACAATCAGGCTCTGGCTCTCTTCTCGTCAATCAACGGAAGCACCATCATCGAAACCGACAATGGGGACGGCACCTGGACTTATTCGGTGAATCCATATTATATTGTCACGTACGACGCGAATGACGGCACTGGCGTTTTTGATCAACAGACCAAACCCAATGACACTCCTATCAACCTGTTTGACGGCACAGTCCTGAGCAAGCCCGACAGCACCCTCTACCGCTGGAACACCACGCCCGATGAGGCTGCAGGCAGCACTAATTATGCTTTGGGCGCTGAATATACCGACAATGCCAACCTTGACCTCTTCGCTGTATGGCGTCTGAACCTGGATATGGTAATGGACTCCACTGATGTGGTTTGCTACGGCGAGAATAACGGTACCGACACCGTGAAGATCATCGGCGGTGACACCCCGTTCCAGCTGGTGCTCTCCAGCACTGTCCTTGCCGAGAACGACACCGTGAAGAATCTCATGGACAGAACCTACATTTACAAGAACCTCAAGCCTGGTAAGTACACCGTGCAGCTGACGGACGTGCTGACCAAGGACACCATCAAAGGTACCTTCACCATCGCACAGCCCGACACCCTGATTGTGGAATCCATGACTGTTCCCGTGAAACCTTGCCCGCTGATGGGTACTGGCGTTTACAATGTGAGCATGACCACTACCGGTGGCAATGGCGGCAATCATTTCGTATGGGGTGAGGCTGCTGTTGATGTTGACGCAATGGAAAGCACTGTTATCCCTGGTGCCGACGACCGCGACAGCACCTATACCGTGGCTGTGAAAGTTACTGACAAGAAAGGTTGTGTGGCTACAGATACCACAACCTTCAGCGTGAGCCCGGTGATCGCCGACGACGGCACCGTGCACAGCAACTCCAAGCTCACCATCGACACCATCAAACAGGGCATCATGAGTGGCTGCGACACCGTGCTCAGAGAATTCGGCACACCGCACTTCACCTCCACGCATCCTGAAATCAACGAGGGCATCCTCGACACCATCTACAACGACATCCCGATCAACTATCCTGACAGCGTGTTCAGCTTGGGTGAGAACGTGGTGGTCTGGACCGCCGTCGATACCTGCGGCCATATGATCACGGGCGAGCAGATCATCCTCATCTACCACTATCCGTGCCCCGATGTGGAGATGGACGGCTACACCTACCACTCCGTGCGTCTGGCGTGCGACTGCTGGACCGACGAGAACCTGAAGACCACGAAATACAGCGATGGCAGAGCTATCAACAACCTGATGAAGTATGAATCACCTACTCATCCTGATGCAGAAGCCAACTTTGCTATCTATGGTTATCTGTACGACTGGTCCGCAGCGCTTGACGCGGAAAGCGGCGTGACCGTTGACGCCGAGGGCAACGTGCAGGGCATCTGTCCTACGGGCTGGCACCTGCCGTCCGACATCGAATTCGCAAACGTGGCAGGCCTTAATGGAACCAATGAAATCTCCGACCTCCGTTATCATGGCTACTGGCTTGACGGTGGTGGCAACAATAGCACCAATTTCAGCTTGCTGCCTGGTGGCTGCTACAACGACAACACCGCCCGTTACGAGAACCTCCTCGGCAACGCCTACCTGTGGAGCGTGAACTCTGCTGATCCGAACCAACCAAAGGTGTTCTGGGCCGACTGTCATTGCTACATGTGGCAGGTGGGCAACCCCAGCGCCAACATGGGTTGCAGCGTGAGATGTGTGAAAGACTAATCAGAGCAATTCCTAATAGCGAGAAGGATGGCCTCACGGCCATCCTTTTTTTATATTCTTCATTCTTGAATCAGAAATTTTATGCTATTTTTGCACCTCAAAATTTTTTAAGAATGAAAAAGTTTTCCCGTTTTCTATTGTTGATGGCACTGGTCTGCACGAGTGCTTTTGTTTCCGCCCAGAATGTATCGAAGGCCGAGGCCGATATGGTCGCCAGCCGTTTTGTGGCAGAGAAATATACTGCCATGTCCAAGGCCCCGGTGGAAGTCCGCCTTAAGGAGATTATCGCGGATGAGGATATGACCTACATGTATCGTTATGATATCGGCGACAAGGGCTTTGTCGTGGTTTCTGCCTCCAAGGCTGTGCCCACGGTGTTGGCCTATTCGTTGGATGAGAACTTTGAGATGATTCCGCCCGTGCGTGACCGTTTCGAGCTTTACAAGAAAGAGATTCGCAGTGCAGAAACCGCAAAACTGCGTCCTACAGCCAAGGCGGCTGCCCAGTGGGCACATTATTCAGCCGACGAATTCGTGCCCAATCCGCCAAAGGGAGGTGTCAACAATTACCTGCTGACCACTCGCTGGAACCAGAACAAGTTTTATAACACCTATTGTCCTTGGGATGCCGATGCGGGTCCATATTATGACTATCGCGTGCCCAACGGCTGTGTGGCCTGTGCTTGTGCCCAAATCATGAACTATCACCACTACCCGAAATCCGGCGTGGGTGCTATCGCCTATATTCCGCACGGCTATCCGAGCCAGACCGTTATCTTTCCCCGCCATACCTATCATTGGGAGGCTATGTATAACGAGCCGATGAGCTATGCCAATGAGATTGCCAAGCTGGCTTATCATTTCGGCGTGGCTATTCAAATGAACTATTCTGCCGATGGCTCTGGCGCGGCTACCGAAACGGCCAAAACCAGATTGAGAGAGACTTTCCTCTATGACCCCAGCATCACTTCATACTATCGGAGCAGTTATACAGATTCTTTGTCTTTGTTGGAATACATCGCAGCCCTGAAGGAGCAGATAGATCTGAAACGCCCCGTCTATTATGCCGGCTGTAGCCAGACATCATGCCATGCGTATGTGTTGGACGGTTATGATGAGGAGGACAAGTTCCACCTGAACTACGGCTGGGGAGGTTCTTCCAATGGTTACTATGCGATGGACAATTTCACTTCCGGCTATACACATTGGGATTGGAATAATTCTGGCGAGGCCATTATGAACATTTTCCCGTCAAAGTCTGTTCCCTCCGAGTATTGCCAAGGACATAAAAGGCTGACAGCCTCTTTCGGCTATGTGCTGGATGGATCGCCCACGACCAAGCCCTATCAGGCCGACCACGACTGTTCATGGATGGTGGCAGTCCCGGAAGCTCGAGTGTATCGTTTCTCTTTTGACCGTCTTGACCTGAATCCAGATGTGGATTTTGTGACCATCTATAACGGTCCGACCGTGGAATCTGGTGTCAAAGCCACGTTTACGGGCACCAATCCTTCAACAGAAGAAATTGTTGTGGTCGCCGACAGCGTGCTGATTACCTTCACTTCCACTGGCAATGGCCCTGATACGAATAATGATTATTACGGATTCCAGATGCAGTATTACACTACATTGAATCCCCAAACCTGCTCTGAATATAGCAGCTTAAATAGTTGGACATCAGTGATTTCTGATGGTTCCGAAGAGGGCGAGGACTATCACCCGCAGACAAACTGCAACTGGACTGTCTCCCTGAACTTCATCTCCGGCTACTCCATAGCATTCCCGAAGTTCCAACTCGGCTATGGTGATTTCGTGGATGTCTATGATGCTACTACGAATCCGCAAACCCTGTACAAACGTTATGATATCTACAACCCGCCGACGGGCATCGATATGGTGAGTTTCAATAAGATGCGTATCAATTTCGTGTCCGACAACTGGGATCAGGGCAATGGTTTCAACTTGCAGTATTATGCTCAAGTGGGCGTGGACAACCACAGCGGTCTGGAAGACATGACTGTCTATCCGAATCCGGCCACAGACAATCTGTTTTTGAAATTTTCTTTGCAAAACGAAAGCAAGATTGTGGTGAAAATGCTGGATATGACAGGCAAGACGGTGATGGTGGATGCTTTTGAGGGCGTGATGGGAGAGAATCAGCATACGATGAATGTATCCAATGTCAAGAGCGGTTTGTATGTCCTGCAGATTGAGACTGGCAACGGAAAGTCAATTCAAAAAGTGTTGGTCCAATAACCTAAACTTCCTGTCCTGATGTTCCAGCGTCTGATATCCAGTTGCGTCAAGTTGGTGCAACGTTACCTTCCTGAGCCGTTTGTATTCGCTATCCTTTTGACGTTCATTGCCGCGTTCATCGCGATACCTTTGTGTCACCAGACTCCGGTGGAGGTGGTGGAGCATTGGGGCAATGGCGTGTGGGGTTTGTTGGCGTTTTCCATGCAGATGGCCTTGGTGCTCGTGTGTGGCTCCACGCTGGCGGCGGCTCCGGTGGTGAAGAAGGGAATCAGTGCGCTGGCTTCCCTGCCCAAGACCCCGACGGCAGCCATCGCTTTGGTGACGGGAGTCTCGGCCATCGCCTGCTGGCTCAACTGGGGCTTCGGCCTCATTGTGGGTGTCATCTTCGCCAAAGAGATTGCACGGAAGCTGCCGGCGGTGGACTACCGCTTGCTGATTGCCTCCGCGTACAGTGGATTTGTGGTGTGGCACGCCGGCCTCTCGGGTTCTATTCCGCTCACCATGGCCACGCCCGGCGACGCGCTGTGCAAGGCCACGAACGGAGCACTCACCCAACCCGTGCCGATTTCGCAGACGATTCTGGATCCCCATAACCTGATTATGGTGTTGCTGGTCATCATCGCCTTGGTGTTGGTCAATGCGCGCATGCATCCCAAGAAAGATGTGGTGGTCGTCGATCCGGCCTTGCTGGCGGAGGATGAGCCCGCGCGCGAAACGCATCGCGACACGCCGGCGGAGAAGATGGAAGGCAGCCGCATTTTGGCCTACATTGTGGCGGCTCTTGGCTTAGCCTATCTCGTCATCAAACTCTTTTTCCGTGGCGGTTCGCTGGACTTGAACTCAGTTATCATGCTGTTCCTGTTTACGGGTGTCATTCTGCACGGCACGCCGATCTCGTACGTGCGCGCGTTCACGAAGGCGGCCACGGGTGCGGCGGGCATCCTGTTGCAGTTCCCGTTCTATGCCGGCATTATGGGTATCATCACGGGTGTCGGGCATTCTGGCATCTGCTTTGGCACGGTCATCAGCGATGCGTGCATCTCCATCTCCAATCCCACTACTTATCCGCTGCTCACGTTCCTGTGCGCTGCAGTGCTCAACTTGTTTGTGCCGTCGGGCGGTGGTCACTGGGCCATCCAGGCGCCCATCATGTTTGCCGCCGGAGCCAACCTTGGCGTGGATCCCGGTCTTACGGGCACGGCCATTGCGTGGGGCGACGCCTGGACCAACCTCATACAACCTTTCTGGGCGATTCCGGCACTGGCCATCGCCAAACTCAACGCAAAAGATATCATGGGCTTCTGCCTCATCGACCTGTTCGTCACCGGCGTGATAATATGTGGTGGCTTGCTGGTGTGGGCAATATTTTAGGGATGTTTAGATAAGGGCGACCACGCAGGGTCGCCCCTGTTTCCTAATTATCGGGTAAAGACGTACTGCAAAATATTCGCTCCCATCTGCAGGGCTTTGGTGCGGGTGGCCTCCGAATCTTTGTGCACGATGTAGTCTTCCCAGCCATCGCCTAAGTCGCATTCGTAGGTAAAAAGAAATACCATGCGGCCCTCCCAGAAGATGGCGAATGCTTGCGGCGGCTTGTTGTCGTGCTCGTGAATCTTGGGCAGACCGTTGGGGAAGTTGTATTTCTGATGGAAGATGGGATGGTTGAAGGGTAGTTCGACAAACTCAGCTTCAGGGAAAACTTTCTTCATCTCCCTGCGGATAAAAGTGTTCATACCGTAGTTGTCATCAGCGTGCAGGAAGCCGCCGGAAATCAGATAGGTGCGCAGATTGCTCACCTCTGCGTCGCTGAACACGATATTGCCGTGGCCGGTCATGTGCACATACGGGTATTGGAAGATGTCGGCGCTGCCCACTTCCACTGTTGCAGGCTTGGGATCCAGCGCCATGCCCAGATTGGCGTTGCAAAACTTGATGAGGTTGGGCAGCGATGTTGGATTCACGTACCAGTCGCCACCACCGTTATACTTGAGCAGTGCAATCTGCTGTGCCGGCGCCAAAAGGCAAAGTGTGCAGAATAAAGTTATCAGGAGTTGTCGTTTGATATTCATCAGCCAAATGTTTCTAATAATGGTTTTAGAACTGCAAAAATACATCTTTTTATCTGATTGGAATTACCCCTCGTTGTATGGAGCACGGTCCTCCGCAGCATAGCCTACATGGCTGGATGCGTCGTTGTCAATGGGAATGCTGTTTTCATAAAGGAATTCGGGTGCGAAATCAACGCCATTGTACCATTCCAAAGTCCAAGGTGTCAGTGCAAACTGAATAAATTTTTTTCTGTCACGAAGTTCATCGAAAAATTTGCCGTGCAAAAAAGGCTCGAAATTCATCACACGAATATCTCCGTTGCTGAACTCAAGTTTCATCACATAGTCGTGTAGATATTCCACATCTACTACTCGCATCAGTCCGAAATCTTCCATAATTATTATAATAAAGGTTCAATAGGCAATGGTTCCTGCCCATTTTTCAAGCGATTCCAGTTTTCCATAATTTCATCTTTGTGCAGGTCCATCCATTCAAATACTTTAATAAGTTCCTTACGTGACATTTGCCCTGTTACGACACCATTTTTAAGGGAGATAACAGCACGCTTGTCCCCATATCTCACATGGAAATGTGGCGGATTATGGTCATCCGCAAACATCAAGATGATGATACCATAGAATCTACTGACTTCGGGCATATTTGTTTTCAATTAAATCAGTTGCAAAGATACATCTTTTTTAGTATCCACCGTTCCATTTCCTCAAGAACCACTCAATACCTAGCAGCAGCACGATGGCGGCTAAATACCAAGGTGAGTTGAGCAGCATGGTGTATTTCTTTTTGTAACTGGATATGGATTTGATGTTGTCGTTGGCCTTGATTTCTTTTGCTACTTTCTGCATTTCGTCGCGGGTGAAGAATTTGCCCTTGGTGGCGGTGGAGATGCTCTTCAGCAGGTCGTGGTCCGCAATCAGGTTAGCGGTTTCCAGCATGATTTCTTGGATGGAGAAGCGTCCGCTCTTCTCAAAACGTCTGCCGCCCACTTGGGTGGTGGCGGTCCATGAGTAGCTACCCACGGGGAGTTCACCCATGTTCAGATAGTAGCCTTTGTTCTGTTTCGAGAACTGAGCCTCGTAGGTGGTGTCGCCGCTGCCCTTGATGACCATCTTGATGTCCGGCTCGTTGATGAGCTCGTAGCTGTCGTTGAACAGCTCGGCCGAGAACTCCACGGGGGCGTTTTCAGCGAACACGTCCGCATGGCGCACACGGAACTGGCTCTTGTCGCCCTTGGCGGCCAGGTACAAGGTAATCTTGTCCATGATTTCGTTGAAAGCGGTGTGGTTTTCGGCGTACAGGTAGTTGTACAGTTTCCACTGCCAGAAGCCCGTGCCTGTGATGACGCCCGTCTTGGCTCCGTTCTGCTGGTTGAATACCACCAGCGGGTATTTGGTATCCACGCCGCTGATTTTCTGGTACATGAAGACGTTGGCGGACACGCCAGTCTTGTAGGTGCCGAAAATGGTTTTGATGGGTGGGTATTTGGGGAGCATCCGCTGAGCCTCTTCCGAGAAGGTGAAAGAGGTGAAGTTCGAGTTGTAGAGCGGCATCGCGTTGTTAGTCAGGTTCTTGCTTTGCGTCACGGTCAGGCCCGTATTGAGCGCATTGAAATTGTTGAGGTCCGTTTGTGTGCCGACGATGTACAGGGCGGAAGTGCCCGATTTACGAATCTGGGAGATGAGGTTGGATGCGGAATTCGCTTTTGAGGGCAGCTGGTGCAGCACAATAAGGCTGTATTCAGAGGGATTGCCTTTGAACTCGCTGGCGGGCGAAACCTCCACATCGTAGTTGTCGGTCAGCGCAAGTGCTTCGCTCAGGGCGGCCACGTCGGGGTGCGGCGAATTATAGACGATGGCAATCTTGTCTTTGGATTCGATCACTTCGACGTAGAAGTGCACGTGGTTGTTCTTGTGCGTCACTTCGCCGTCCAGTTCGGTAAGGTCCGCGCGGTAGTGATGAATGCCTTTGCTTTGTGCCTCCAAGCTCAGCTTGACGGTCTCAAAGTAACGGTTGCCGCTGAAGGAGAGGCTCTTGTGCAGAATCTCCTTGTCGCCTTCCATCACGGTGAGTTCCGCTTGTTTGCCCGACAGCCGGTTGGCGTTGATTTTCAGTTCCACGGGGAACATGTTGCCTTTGAAAGCCTGCTTGTTGTGCACTACGTCAGAGAAGAACAGGTCAGTGGTGAGCTCGGTGTTGCCTAATCCTACGGTGTAAACGGGGTAGTTGGCTTCGGAGGCCTTGTAGTAGGGACTGGCCCCGGTATTGTAGATGCCATCGGTCAGCAATACCATCGCGCCGATGTTCTGGTTGGCGTAGAGTCTGCTGGTGAGGTCGAAGATGGAGGCAAGGTTTGTCGATTTCTCGGAGAAGTCAAGGCTCAAGGCTTCATCGTTGCCCAACATTCGGGCCTCATCGCCAATGACGAAAGTCTTGATTTCGTACTTGTTTCCCAGCTCCGTAGCCAGTTGCTGGACAGCTTTGGGGTAGTCGTTGATGTAATAGGCCGAATCCTTGTTGGAACGCAGTGACTCGCTGTTGTCAATGGCCAGCAGGATGACGGGATGGTCGGTCTGCTTGACAATCAGTTTCAGCATGGGGCCCAGTATCAGGAAGGCGAGCAGCGACATGGCCACACCACGCAGGCAAGCCATGATGATGCGGTGTTTCTTTTCGAAAATGATGTTATTGTTCTTATAGTACAGAAACAGGGCATATCCCACGCCGATGAGCAGCACGAGTGGCAGAAACCAGAGCGAGTATTTGGTGAGCAGGGCCATTATGTGAGATTAAAGGGGTTTGAAACCGATGATTTCACGAACATCTTGGATGGTTTTGGCTGCGCTTTCGCGGGCTTTCTCGGCACCTTCGCGCGCTACTTTGCTGATGAAGTCGTTTTTGGAACGGAGTTCCAGAATGCGCTCATAGATAGGTTGCGTGAAGGCAATCATGTCGGCAGCCAGTTGCTTCTTCATGTCGCCGTAGCGAATTTGGCAAGCTTGGTATTGGTCTTCAAAGTATTGCACGGTGTCTGGGGTGGAAACGGCCTTCATCAGGCTGAAGAGGTTCTCCACGGCCTGCGATTTGGGCTGGCCGGGCTCCGTAGGACCGCTGTCCGAAACGGCGCGCATGATTTTCTTGCGCACCACTTCCGGCGTGTCCGACAGGTAGATGCAGGAGCCTTCGTTGTCCGACTTGGACATCTTGGTGGAGCCGTCCAGGCCGGGTATCTTGATGAGCTCGTTGCCGAAGTTATAGGCCACGGGCAGTTTGAAGTATTCGTGTTGATAGATGCGGTTGAAGCGCTGTGCGAAGTCGCGGGTCATCTCCAGGTGCTGTTCCTGGTCCTTGCCCACGGGCACCTTGTCGGCGCGGTGCAGCAGGATGTCGGCGGCCATAAGCACGGGGTAGTTGAGCAGTCCGGCATTCACGTTGTTGGGCTGGCGGCGCACCTTCTCCTTGAAAGAGGCCACGCGCTGCAGTTCGCCCACATAGACGTTCATGGAGAGCAGCAGACTCAGCTCGCAAACCTGCGGCACGTCACTTTGCACATAGATGGTGGCCTTCTCAGGGTCCAGTCCGGCGGCAATGTAGTCGATGAGCACATTGCGCACGTTGGTGCCCAGGTCGGAAGGCGTGGGGTGCGTGGTGAGGGAGTGATAGTCGGCGATGAAGAAGAAGCAGTTGTTCTCGTTCTGCATCTTGATGAAATTCCGCAAAGCGCCGAAATAATTGCCTAAATGTAAAAAACCGGTTGGCCGAATGCCGCTGACAACAGTATCCATGATGAAAGGGTTTAGAGATTAGAGATGAGAGATTAGAGATTATCGAAAATAAAAATCGCTCATCGATAATCGTTACACGATAATCGTTTTATTATGGGTTGCAAAGATACAAAAATAATCCGTTGTTTTCCATTGATGTCCGCAATGGATTGGAATTGTGTGTATCCGTTTTTTGAGAGTAATTCATTCAATTCTTCGTGATACCCTTCGAATGTCTCGGCGTAAATCTTTCCTTGCGGGTTCAGGCATTCTTTTCCAATCCGTGCCAGTGCGTCGTAAAACACTAATGGATTCTCTTCGGGCACGAACAGGGCAAGATGCGGTTCGTGTTCAACCACATTCGGGTGCATTGCCTTTTTTACGGACTCGGGGATGTAGGGTGGGTTGCTGACCAAAATGTCAAATTTCAGATCGCCAAAGGGCAAGTTGGCCGTGTCCAGCATGTCGTGGCGGGCGAAGTTTATGACCACATGGTTGGATGTTGCGTTCTCTCGCGCGACGGCCAAGGCGGCCTCTGAAATATCGCTGGCATATACATCCGCTTGAGGCAGGTTTTTCGCCAGTGTGGTGGCAATGCAGCCGCTGCCGGTGCCCACGTCCCAAATCCGCAGGGTGGGGGAGTGTTTGTACTGTTGCACGATGAGGTCCACCAGCTCCTCCGTCTCGGGCCGCGGAATCAGCACGTCGGGGGTTACGTGGAAGTTGAGTCCGTAGAATTCCGCTTCCCCTAGCACATATTGCAGCGGATGTCCGTCCAGCAATTGTGGCAGGTCCGTGTCCAGCTGCCGCTCCACTTGCGCCGGCAGTGCTTTGTTGGCGCGCAACACCATCTCGTGCGCCGGCAGGGCCAAGCGCGCTTGTAGGTATGCCTTTGCAATTGCAGCCGCCTCATGTGCGTCATAAAGCGGCTGCAAAAGTTGTGTGATTCTATGGATGTGCTCCCGTATGGTCATCGCTTATCTGGCTGTGGCTGGGAAGTCGCGCCATGCCCACTTGTCCACCACATATCCCTTGTTGAACAGGATGATGCCCGGATTGGAACGCACGGCGTCGCGCACCATGAACGGACCTTTCACCGGATCAATCGGATTGTGATAAACCGGGAAATCAAGATTGTTGAGGGCCACAAATTTGGCGATATCTTCTTCGGAAGAATTGGTAACCGCCACAAAGTCAATGCCTTTCTCGGCGCAGTCAGCGGCCAGTTGTTTGGCTTTCTCCACACCTTTGAGGTTGGTCTCCGACAGATTGTGCATGTATAGCACGTACAAGTCTTGGTCGTTGTCTTTACTGATCAATTCGAAAGCATGATCGGCGCCGTTTTCGTCCAACATATTGAAACCGTCAATCTTGGCGCGCACAATGTCCTTGATGACCTTGTCCTTACGATCCACGTAATCGAAATTCTCGTAGAAATCATCCTCTTTTGTCATCAGTTCGTCCTGCGTCAGCGTCACTTCTTGTCCATCAGCTTTGTTTTTGTAGATGAACATCACCTCTTTTTGGGCGGGTTGCTCGATGAAGGAAGTTACATCGTTACCTTTCTTCCAGTCGGTGAAGTCGATAGCCGGCAAGTGGCGGATGCAATGCAACTGGAACATCACTGCAATCAGTGCGAACAGGAAAATGAGGAACCATTGGATCCAGGAGCCCAAGCGGCTTTCGGGTATTCTCTTGCGGAAGACGAACACCAGTATGGTGGGGATGATGATGACCACATTTTTGAGGAATGTCTGCAGGTTCGACATCTTCACGGCCTGTCCGAAGCAACCGCAGTCCTTCACCACGCCGAAATCGTGGATACCCTTTACTTCCAGATATTCTGCCACGGCAAGCCACAGCGTCAGGAAGAAGAAGAAGGTCATGAAAAGCAGATAGCCCCAGGTGGTTAGAATGGGTTTGATGCGGAACAGCATCATGCACCCGAGGATGAACTCGCATGCGATAGCGCACACGGCGGCAAATTGTGCCAGCGGATGCAGGAATCCCATGCCGAACGACACGAAATAGTCGTTCATCGTGATGCCGAAGTTCACCGGATCCACCGCCTTGGTGAAACTGGAAAACAAAAACAAACATCCCAGCAGTATGCGGATGATCTTTAACCAAATGGGTTCCTTCTTTTTCATATTTTAATAAAAATGATTTCTAAACTCTAAACTCTCAACCCTCCTTTTCCAGCACCAATCGTATCAGCGCAAACATCGAATAATTGATGATGTCGTAATAATTGGCATCCAAACCTTCCGAGATGATGGTGTTGCCGTTGTGATCTTCAATGGATTTGATGCGGAAGAGCTTCATCAGGATTATGTCATCCAGTGAGCTGATGCGCATCTGTCGCCATGCCTCGTCGTAGTCGTGGTTTTTGTTCATCATCAGATTTTTGGCTGCCGTGATGTACTTCTTGTACAATTCAATCGCTTTCTCCGGCGCCATCTCAATCTCCTCGGCAGAGTTGGCCACACCCACCTCCAGCTGGATCAGGGCCATGACGGAGTAGTTGACGATGCCGATAAACTCGGGGATGATGCCCTCAGCTACCTTAGCTTCGCCTTTTTCCTGAATGCTGCGGATACGGTTGGCCTTGATATATATCTGGTCAGTCAGCGAAGAGGTACGCAGAATGCGCCACGCCGTGCCGTAGTCAATAGCCTTCTTGGAGAAGATGTCCAGACACTGCCGGATAACCTCATCATATTGTTCGGATGTGTTTGCCATTATTGCTTGATGAATTTGGAAGTCTTGGTTTGCTTGTTGACCAGTTGGGTCTTGATGAAATAGATACCACTGTTGAGATTGGCCACGTTGAGGTTTGCGGTGGTCTCAGCGTTGATATCTTGCATGTCCACCACACGTCCGCTGAGGTCGTAGATAATGATGTTCTGGATGGCCTCGTTGCTGTTGACGGTCAGTTGGCCGCTGGTCGGGTTAGGATAGACAGATACATTGGCCGTGGGCATGTTGAAGTTGGCGATGCCATCGGGATTGTCAACGGTATCTTCGACAGCCATGGTGCCGTATCCTGGGAAGATGATGTTGTCAACCCATGCGCAGTCGCTGCCGGAATTCTGGCTATTGTCTTTCGAATACTCGAATTTGTAAGTGTGCGTGCCGGCTGCAACAGGGAAAGAGGCTTGGGACCAAGCTACAGTGCCGGACTTGGCTTCCATCTCTGCACCGTCAATGTAGAAATAGAATTTGTCCCAGTTGAGCTCGGAGGATACCTTTCTGAAATAGGATACATTGCCAGCTTCAAAGGCATAGATGGTGATTTGCATCGAGGAGGTCTGGTTGTTGCCCAGCCCTGATTTTGAGCGGGCGCAATAGGTGCCAGCGTATGGAGCTTCATTGGTGATTGTCCAAGCATAGTTGCCGCTGTTGGACCAGTTGTATTGGCTGAAGTCTCCGGATTCAAAGTCTTCCATAGCTGTGCCAAGGGTTAGATAAATAGTGTCAATAAAGTGTTTGCTCTTGTAAAAACTATGGTAATAAAGCGGGATAATCGTATGGTCGGGCACATCGTTGCCGAGTTGCACTTGGAAGATGTTGTTGATGGTCTGGCTCGGCGCAAGGGCATTGATGCTGTTAGCAGCGGTCAACACAAAGGCGCCTGTATAGTTGGAGGTCAAGTCAACGGTGGCGTGTTGCAAAGTGGCGTGTCCGTTGTTTTTGTTGGTGAACGTGATGTTGACCAAATCGCCGGGAGCAAATGCGGTTGAGCCACTGGCATTGCTGACGGAGTAGTTGGCAATCTCTAACTTGGCGGCGTTCACAGGAATGGAGACAGTCTTGCTGGTGTTGGAAGATCCCCAATATGTGGTTACAGTGAACTGGGCCATGGTCCCGTCTTCAAAATCGTCGGACAGCTTGGTGCGGAAGGCGTTGCTGAAGGAGAGGGCCCCGTCAGCGGCAAGGCTGCCGATATGTACGGAATCGGTCAGAACGGTTACGCCCGGTGTGGAAGAGGTCATCTTGGCGTATGCGTTGGAAGCGGCGCTGACACCCAAGTTCTTGACGGAGAGGTTCCAGTCGATGGTGGCTCCGGCGTCCGGAGTGGAGGAGGCAGCCAATGCAATGTCTGAGGCTACAACGTATGCGCCTTCAGGCACAATCACGTTAACGGTCTTGAAATATTGGATCTTGTTCTGTGCGCCGACAGCCAGTTCGTATTCACCGGGTGTTAAAGAGGGTAGGGTGAGGGTGGCATCGCCGTTGCCGTCCGCAAATGCGGCGCACACCACATTGTTGTTGTATGTGAGAGCAACGTAGGCGTATGGGGCAGCTGTCACAGCATAAGAGGTGGTCCCAACCAGGATGACATCATCGGAGAGGACATTCATCTCCGTAGGCATGCCCAAGTACGGACGGATGGAGGGATCGCCGAAAAGATGATAAATTTCCCAATAATACAATTTCCTGGATGAAGAGGATGATTGCACCGACATGTTTCCACTTTGAAGGAATGCGGAAATGCAAGATGTCCAATCACTCGGATTCTCTCCATGGGTGTGGAAAATACGGTCGTTGGCACCCAAATTGTTGGCGTTGTAAGTCGGATTTGCTGTGATGGAGGAACGCACGCCCACAGCCCAATAATAGTCTTCGTCCCAGTAGGTCACTTCCGATCCGCCGATATACGCCATGGCACCTTTGTTGGCCGTACGTAGCAAAACCTCACCAAAACAGTCGCTGCTGTAATTGAATTTGCCGGTGAGACAGCAGTTGCCAATCATCACGCCATACTTGTTGGCGTTGTTCATGGCGCTTACATGGCTGTTGTTGAAAGCCGGATCGCTCCAGCCGTCTTCACCGCCGTGAGCGGTGTAATTGGCCCAGCCGCATCCGGCACCAATCTCATTGCGGATGGTGGCGGCTTGGCTGGAGCAATTGTAGTTGTGTTTATAAACGGTGGAGTAGGTATGGCTTGTACTGTTCGGGTTAATGTAGTTATTATAAATATAGTTGATTTGGCCGTCACCGTAAGTATCTGCATTGTAGCTGTCAGTGCCGGCAATCAACACGGCTTTTCCTAAATAGGAAGGATCCGGCATGGTGTATTGCTCATACATCAGGGATTTTTCAATCTGCGGGATAAGTTGATTCACATTTTGTGCGGAAAAACGCCCGTAGTAGCAGTCGGGAATGTTGTCTCCAGTGGTCCAGGTGGCGTAGTAAAGATCTGATACGTGTGAGTTCAAGGTTGAACAGTTGAAAGGAGGCAACTGGGCGACATCGCCGATGAGCAGCAGGAATGTCGGAGCCGGGTTCTCTGCTGTGGCGTTGTTGTAATGCGTCATGATGTAGTTCTTGATGGATGTGGTGGTGGTGCCCACATTGGGGTCACTGGTGTAGGCCACTTCCACGATATAGCCCAAACGCTTTTTCCAGTTGATGAACTGGCTGAGGTAATCGTTGTCGGCAAACATGCTGTTGGCGATGATGAGATACTTGAGTGGGGCGCCGGAGAATTCGTCGCGGGTTTGCTCCATCGGATTAATGACAGCGTTGGAGGCCACTTTGAACATCGGACTGCCATAGCGGCTCTTCAGCTCGTAGGTACCCGGAATGTTGGCGTTTACGAAAGTCACCGTGACATCCATGGACTTGTACACACGCACACGGTTGGTGACGGGGTTGTATTGCACCGGAGCCACGCTGATTTCAGCCATGGTGACATCGCGCATGGTGCCGCTCTTTTGCACAGAGACCAAAGGCTCTGCATAAAAGCTGTTGGTTTGGTACACCTGTTGGTTTTGCACGAAAGTCTTTTCTCCGCGGTATGATTTCGGGTAGCTGTTTTGCACCGGATAGATGGAGTGCATGATGCCCAACTCGGAAGCGTCAAACTCGTCGTATTGAGCGTTGGAGATGGTAGCCACCACGGAGTCGCACAACGGGATTTCGATAAGATGGGTCATCATGGGCAGCTGCGGGCAGCCGACCGTGTTGCTGTTCTGGTAGTCGGCCATGGAGATCTGGGAGAAGTATCCCTGAGTAGTCTTCACATCCTTCACTTGGATGATGTCGGATTTGAAAGAGATGGAAACACGGTTGAAGTCACTGTGTTTGACATTGTAATGCTGAGCATTCGCTAAAGAGATGACTGCCAGCATCATGAATAAGGAAATGAGAAGTTTTTTCATTGTATAAATTAGGTTGATTTTTATGTTCAAAAAATAAGGCGGCAAAAATATAAAAATAAACGTAGGTATCGTCGTTTTATTACCTTTTTTGTACTTTTGCAGGTTGCAAAAAAATCTATCGGAAATGGAACAGGAAATTGAAAAATGTGCGGAACTATTGCGAGCCGGCAAGGTGTTGCTCTATCCCACTGACACAGTGTGGGGTATAGGGTGTGATGCCACCAACGAGGAGGCCATCATGAAGATTTATCATATCAAACAGCGTGACGAGAAAAAGAGCATGATTATTCTGCTCGACTCTGCCGAGCGTCTCCCGATGTATGTGAAGAAGATTCCGTTGATAGCCTGGGACCTCATCCCGCATATTTCCCGGCCCACCACGTTCATCTATCCCACCGCGCAGAACCTGCCCGCCAAGTTGGTGCACAACGATGGCACCATCGCCATCCGCATCGTGCAGCAGGAGTTCTGCCGCCGCCTCATCCGCGCATTGGGCAAGCCCATCATCTCCACTTCCGCCAACATCGCCATGCAGCCCACCCCGCAGACCTTTGCCGACATATCGCCCGAGGTGTTGCACCAGATGGACTATGTGGTGCCGCAACAATACGCCAGTTCCTACGACTACAAGCCCTCACGGCTGATCAAATTCCTGGATGATTACAATTTTACTGTCATAAGAGATTAAACTATGCCTGCTATCGCTGTTTTCGCCGGTTCCTTCTCTCCATTCACCAAAGGTCATGAGGATATTGTGCAGAAGGCACTGCCCCTGTTCGAGAAAATTTTCATCGCCATCGGCCATAATTACAACAAAAAGGATGCTTTCTCCGTTGAACAACGTATGAAATGGATCCAAGACCTCTATGCCGGCAATCCCAAAGTGGAAGTCCTCACTTACGAAGGACTGACGGTGGATTTGTGCCGCAAGGTTGGCGCGATGCATCTCGTGCGTGGCGTGCGCAATGCCGCCGACTTTCAGATGGAACAGGAAATGTGTCTCATCAACAGGCAATTGGCGCCGGAGATAGAAACCGTACTTCTGCCTGCCTCTCCGCAGTGGGCCGCCGTTTCCTCTTCGTTGGTGCGCGAACTCTGGCAGCTTGGAGCCGACTATTCCCCGTTTGTTTCCTATAAGCTTCCCGAATTGAAACCATAATGCGGCGCAGGGCGGTCATATATGATATTTGTTGCATGGCATTGCTGCTGTTGCTCGCGCTGCGCGCCGGAGCACAGGATCCCGTGACCATCACGGGCGACGCCCCTTTTGCAGCCAATGAGGAAATCCGTCTGCTGGTCTATGACGACCTGCTCAACAATATCCCCAAGGTGGTGGCCACAGACAAAATCGACCGCAACGGCCATTTCAAGCTGACCTACCCAACCAACAAGATACGTCCCGTACAGCTCGCCATCCGCACCACCAAGGCCGACTTTTTCGTGGTGCCCTACAACGAGTACAATTTCCACATTACCACCGATACGGTTCTATTCGGCATGATCAACCCGGAAAAGTATGGTGGATTTCTGCAAATTACCACCGACAAAACGGATACTGCCGATCTTAACTACAAAATCAACCGCTTTACCCATTATTTCGACAATGTGATGAGCTATTATGGCTTCCGGCTGACCTACGACCGTGACAAGTCTGCGTACGACACGGTGATGCAGCTGTTGAACGAACGTTTTGATATACAGTTCAATCCGGATAATTTCTACACATCGTATGTCTATTACACTTGCGGTCTGGTGGACAAACTCTGCATGCCGAAGGAACAGAAAATGCTGTATGACCGCTATTTCAACCATGACGAGGTTTTGTACGACAATCCGGCGTATATGATTTTGTTTAACAATGTCTATTCCAACTATTTATACAACTCAAGGTACATTTCCAAGGACTTGCTGACGCGCACCATCAACGAGGACCCTGATTATTTGACGCTGTTCAATGAGGCGGGGCGCGACCCGATGCTGGTGAGCGAACGCTTGCGCGAGCTGGTCATCATCCGCAACCTCATCGATTTCTTCTACAACGAGGAGTTTGACCGCGGCCACATTGTCCAGTTGCTGAAATACATCCAGGCCTCCTCGCACTTCCCCGAGCATGTCATATACATCAACAACGCTTTGGGGATCCTGACTCCGTCGCCGGAGATAGACCGCAACATCACGTTGAAAAATGAGAAGGGCAAGAAGACAGATTTCAGTGAGTTTGAGGGAAAGGATATCTATGTGCAGATTTTCCAAAGCGACTGTGTGGATTGCATTCGGGAGATGTTGATTTTGAAAGAATTACAAAAGCAATACGGAGACAAGATACAGTTTGTAAGTCTGAATGTGGACATGGACAAGTCGGACTACGAGCGGTTCTGCAAGCAGTACAAGGGCATGTTCGACTGGCCGGTGCTCTATTTCAACGGCAACTACGACTGGCTGATGGAGAAGGGGGTGGAGACGCTGCCCGACTATATGATTGTGAACAGTGCGGGCAGGGTGCTCTTTCGCGATGCCCCTGCGCCGGAGCACGGACTCACCGACTATCTGCTGAGACGCTTCCCGCCGGAGGAAGAACAGGAGGAGAACCCGCTGTTCCACGGCAGAAAGTAAAGGCCTTTTTATCTTTTTTCTTCTTTTGTTTTTTTTCGTATTTTTGCCGTTTCAAATCTAAACCCACAAAAGATATTTTTGTCTTTTTTAGGCTGATTTCGAAAGGTGTAAATAGTTTTTGCAAACAATAATTGAAACTTTATAGCAATGAAAAAAATCGCTCTTTTGATGACTGTGGTCCTGATGTGTGTCTCCCTGTCTGCACAGGAAGTGGAAAAGGACAAACATCTGGCCAAACTGCCGGCTGTCGATATCCAAACCCTCGACGGCAAAGTGTTCAACACTGCCGACATTAAAAATGACGGCAAGCCCGTGATCGTGAGCCTGTGGGCCACTTGGTGCAAACCCTGCATCGCCGAATTGCTGGCCATCGCTGACGAGTATGAGGACTGGGTGGAAGAAACTGGCGTAAAACTCTATGCCATCGCTATCGATGACGCCAAGACCTCCGCGCGCGTGGCCCCCTTCGTCAACGGCAAAGGCTGGGAGTACACCGTGCTGCTGGATGTGAACTCCGACTTCAAGCGTGCCATGAATGTCAATGATGTGCCTTACATGTGCATCCTCAACGGAGAAGGTCAGATTGTATGGCAGCACACTTCATACGCCCCCGGTAGCGAGGAGGAAGTTTATAATGTCATCAAAAGTCTTGTGAAAAAATAATCGTCAGTATGAAAAAACTTCTACTGTTGCCAGTGCTTTGTCTGCTGGCACTTTCAACCTTTGCCCAGCACCAGCTGGGCAATAGCCGTATTAGCGGCGACTTCGGTTTCAACGGCATGTACTATATTCCCGACTCACTCATCGGGGCTGAAAAGGTGGACTCCAAAGTCCGAGGCAACGCCTTCCTCAACCTGTTGTACTCCAACGGCGGCTTTTCGGCAGGCGTGCGCTACGAGTTCTACATGTTTCCGTTAATAGACTTTGAGAAAATCAACTACAAGGGCCAGGGCGTCCGCTATTTCTTCGCCGATTACAAGAACAAGTTCATCCAGGTGACAGCGGGTAATTTCTACGATCAGTTTGGCAATGGTCTCACGCTGCGCGCGTACGAAGACCGCCAGTTGGGCATCGACAACAGCCTGCTGGGCGCACGAATCAAAGTGACCCCATACAAAGGCGTCTATCTGAAAGGCGTTTGGGGCGTGGAAAGGCTGAACTTCGACTCTTACATAGGACGACAGGATTATGTACGCGGTCTGGATGCCGAACTCTCCTTCGGCGAGATGTTTGAGAAGGTGCAGGAAGCTGGTTTTACGGCCAATGTGGGCGCCTCCTTCGTCAGCAAGTTTGAGAAAGCCGACGAAGAGATCAATGTCAGCCTCTACCCAGGCACTGACAGCGCTACTACGGGTGTGATTGCCGTGGACAAGATCCCGCAGAATGTGGCCACTTGGGCCGCACGTATGAGCTTCGGCTACAAGGGCTTCCGTTTGGATGGCGAGTATGCTCGTAAAATGCAAGATCCCAATGTTACCAATGACTTCATCTACAAAAAAGGCGATGCTCTGTTCTTGTCTGCCACCTATTCCATGAAAGGTCTCGGCGTGGCCGCATCTTTTATTCGCGCCGACAACATGGACTTCCGTACCCAGCGTATGCAGAAGACCAATTCATTGCTCTATATCAACAACATACCGGCTATCAACCGCCAGTATTCCTATCAGTTGATCAGCAATTACAGCTTCGCCTCGCAACCTAACAGTCAGATTGGCGTGCAGTTGCAGGTGAACTACCAGATTCCGAAGAAAACGAAACTGGGCGGCAAGTACGGCACCGACCTTACCTTCAACTTTTCCCGTTTCCACAACACCGACCAACAGCCCGTGGCGTTGGCGGTTGACTATGGAACACTTTCGGGTACAGAAGGTTATACTTCCAGTTTCTTCAAATTCGGTCCCGATTTGCTCTATCAGGACATCGGATTTGAAATCAGCCACCGTTTCACCAAACAATGGAAATGGATTCTGGCCTACAATTATATTACATACAACTTGGAGAAATTGCAGGGCCACGAGGGCATGATGCGCGGCCATTTGGTGGCTTCTGATTTGCAGTGGAAAGTGACTCCGAAACATTCTCTTCGTTTGGAATTGCAACATCTTTATACCAAGGATGATAAGGGAAGCTGGATATATGGGATGTTGGAGTATGCGATCAGTCCCAAGTGGTTCATTTCCATCGGCGACCAATATAATTATGGTAATACGAATCCGGAGATGCGCTTGCATTATTTCAACATAGCAGGTGCATTCGTGTGGAACACCACGCGCATAGCGCTCAACTTCGGCAAGACGCAAGAGGGTATCCTCTGCATCGGCGGCGTGTGCCGCGCCGTGCCCGCCTCCTATGGCGTGGGTCTCTCAGTGACCACTTCGTTTTAACAGATTTCAATTTTCATCTAAAAGAAAAACATCATCATAATGAAAAAGATATTCGTTTTCATAGCCGTCCTGGCCGCTACGTTTTTTTCTGGCTGTGACAGAATTGAGGGCCCCTATCTGGTGCCTTCTGAAAATGAGCAGATAACGGTGACGTTCCCCGATCTGGATGTCAGCAGTGTGTATCGCAAAGTGCTGATTGAAGAATATACTGGGCATCGTTGTTTAAATTGTCCCAACGGACACCTGAAGTTGGAAGAACTGCATGAGCGCTTCGGTGACACGCTGGTGGCGATTGGCATACATGCTGGTGCATTGGCCGCTCCTAACGCTGCAGAGGGCTATCCGTACGATTTTCGTACCGACGTGGGCAGCGAGCTGGCGCAGGAATTTTCCATTGACGGCATTCCGGCAGCCATTATCAATCGCTATCCTGAGCCGGGTGGTTGGAGCCTGGTCCGTTGGCTGTCTAAAATCAATGCGGTTGACCGCAGCAAGCCGCTGGCCGCCATCCAACTCATCAACGAGTACAATGCGCAGACGGGTATGCTCAAGGCCAATGCGCAAGTTACCCTCCTGGAGCCCTGTCCCAATCAGCTTCGCCTTGCCTTCTATTTAATTGAGGATGGCATCGTGAAACCGCAATTGAACGGCACGGAGTATATTGAGAACTATGTCCATAACCATGTGCTGCGTGCCAGTCTGAACGGCACTTACGGCACGCTGCTCAATACCAACGGATATTTGGAGACTGGGAAAGGTTATACCCTCGCCCATAAAATCAACATGTCAGGCCACGACTGGAATCCTGCCAATTGCACGGTGGTGGCTATTCTGTACGACCGCACCAGCAGCGATGTGTTGCAGGTGGAGACGATGAAGGTGATGTAACGTTGGGGGTTCCGCCGCAACAAAGCGTGGTGTTTAACCTTGGAGGTTCCGCCTACGGCGGAATGGTGGTAAAAACGCACGGCTGAGGGTCTCGTAAAAATGAAAAAAATAACGCAATAATGAAAATAATAGCAGTAGAACCGATAGGTATCAGCGAAGCCAAGGCACAAGAGATTGCCGGGCAGCTGGCCAAGCACAATCTTGAATTTCAGTGTTATCGTGACTGGAAGGAAGATGCCGCCACGTTGGTGGAAAGAATGAAAGACGCTGACATTGTCATCGTGTCCAATATCAAAATCGGGGCCGATGTGTTATCTAAATGCCCGAATTTGAAATTATTGGATGTGGCTTTCACAGGTCTGGACCATATCGACTTGGGTTATTGTAAAGCTCAAGATATCAAGGTGGTAAACGCATCTGGCTATGCCACCCAAGGTGTGGCGGAGTTGGCCATCGGCCTGATGATCGATGTCTATCGTCACATCACGGCCTTGGACGCAGGCACTCGCCAAGGTGGCACGCGCAACAACTTCCTCGGGCGCGAGCTCCGGGGCAAGCGTGTGGGCATCGTGGGCACGGGTGCTATCGGCGCACGCACCGCGCAGCTGCTCCAGTGCTTCGGCTGCGAGGTTGTGGCTTGGAGCCGGAGCCAGCGGCAGGAAGTGCTCGACATGGGCGTGAGCTACCTGTCCCTCGAAGAGCTGATGCGCACTTGTGACATCATCTCGCTGCATGTGCCGCTGACCGCTGAAACACACCACCTGATTTCGCGCGAGTTGCTGGCCCTATGCAAACCAACCGCTGTGCTCATCAACACGGCGCGTGGCAATGTGGTCGATATGGACGCGTTGGCCGAGGCCCTGAACGAAGGCCGTTTGGCCGGTGCCGGCATTGACGTGTTCGAGAAAGAACCGCCGTTGGCCACGGACCATCCGCTGCTGCACGCACCCAACTGCGTGGTGGTGCCCCATGTGGGCTACGCCACCCGCGAGGCCTTCGACGACCGTATCGACATTGTGATCAACAATATATACCGCGAACTGAATATTACGAATTCATAATCTCAACGGTTGGGAATGCGGTTAACCATAATGAGACGCGGTTTACCGCGTCTCTACTCTAAACTCTCAACCCTCAACTCTAAACTTTCATGATCCAAATCAACAAACTCTCTGTCAACTTCACTGGCGACTTCCTGTTCCGCGACATCTCCTTTGTGGCAGGCGACCGCGACCGAATCGGTCTGGTAGGTCACAACGGAGCGGGCAAATCCACGCTGCTCAAGATCATCCATCGCGAGATGGAACCCGCTTCCGGCACCATGGTCATCACCACGGGCTACAAGACGGGCTATCTGCCGCAGGAGTTGGCCGAAACATCATACAAAACCGTGTGGGAGGAGACCATGTCGGCGTTTGTGGAGGTGAAACAGTTGGAGAGCAAGATCCAGCGGCTCACGCACGAGCTGTCGGAGCGCACGGATTATGAATCGACGGAGTATGCGCAGTTGGCGCAGCAGTTGTCGGATGCCAACGACCGGCACCAACATCTGGGTGGCAATATGATTGAGGGAGAGGCCGAGAAAGTGCTTACCGGTATGGGCTTCAAGCGTACGGATTTCCAACGTCCCATGGCCGAGTTTAGCAACGGCTGGCAGATGCGCGTTTGCTTGAGCAAGATTCTGCTTCAGAAGCCGGAAATCGTATTACTGGACGAACCGACCAACCATCTGGACATCGAATCCATCCAGTGGCTGGAGGACTATTTAGCCAACTATGACGGTTGCGTGATTCTGGTGTCCCACGACCGCGCATTCCTGGACCGCGTGACCAACCGTACGGTGGAGATTACTTGCGGCACCATTCAGGACTACAAGTGCAGTTACTCGCAATATGTGGAGCAGCGGCTGGAACGCATTGAGCACCAGCAGGCTGCTTATGAAAATCAGCAACAGCAAATAGCTCAAATTGAGCGATTTATCGAGCGTTTTCGCTACAAGGCCACCAAGGCGCGTCAGGTGCAGAGCCGCATCAAGATGCTGGAAAAGATGGATAGGGTGGAGATTGACGACTACGATTCTTCATCCATCACCTTCAAGTTCCCGCCGGCGCCGCACTCCGGGCGCATGGTGGTGGATGCCAAGCAGCTGTCGTTGGGCTATGATACGCTGAATGTGCTGGACAAGATAGATTTCCACTTGGAGCGCGGCGAACGCGTGGCATTTGTGGGGCGCAACGGTGAAGGAAAATCCACTATGGTGAAAGCCATTGTGGGCGAGCTTGCCCCGCAGGGCGGACAACTGGAACTGGGTTACCAAGTCGTTATCGGTTACTATGCCCAAAACCAAGCCAAGCTGTTGGATCCGGAAAAGACGGTTTTTGAAACTATTGACGATGTGGCCGTGGGTGACATCCGTCCCAAGATAAGAACCATCCTCGGCAGTTTCCTCTTTGATACCGAGGCCACTGAGAAGAAAGTGAAGGTGCTCTCCGGCGGCGAGAAGGCTCGCCTGGCGCTGGCCAAACTGTTGCTCTCACCTTTTAACTTGCTTATTCTGGACGAGCCCACCAACCATCTGGACATGCCTTCCAAGGATGTGCTCAAGAACGCTTTGCTACAATACGAAGGTAGCCTTATTCTGGTCTCCCACGACCGTGACTTTCTGCAGGGATTATCCACCAAGACGTATGAGTTCAAGGACAAGCAGCTGCGCGGCTACACGGGTGATGTGTATGATTTCTTGCAGCAGCGCAAGATAGAGACACTCAATGAGTTGCAGCGCAATTCGGCCGTTTCTGCCAGTGGCGGCAACAAGGTTGTCTCCAGCAACAAAGAGAGTTATGAGCAGCGCAAGGCCCAGGAGGCTGCCGACCGCAAGAAGAAGAACCGCTTGCGCAAATTGGAGGATGAGGTGGAGCAGTTGCAGCAAAAAGTAGCAGAAATTGAAGAAAAACTCTCGCAACCGGACAAGTATGCTGCAGAAATCAATTCTGGAGAGCTCTACAAAGCCTACGACGAGGCCAAGCAGCAGTTGGAAGAGAAAGAGCTGGAGTGGTTGGAGTTGAGTGAGTAGGGGTGAACGGAACCCGTTGTATGCGGGGTAGAGTCGCCTACGCGCAAAGGTTATCTTATTTTTATTTTGTACTTTTGCAGTCGTGAAATCATTTTATTATAAAACTAAAAACACTGAACTATGACACAAAAACAAGCTATTCAATTATTTGAAGAAAAAAGAGTTCGTACCGTATGGGACGATGAACAGGAAAAATGGTATTTTTCCGTAGTTGATGTTATTGACGTTTTGACCGATAGCGGCAATCCACGAAAATATTGGAGTGTTCTTAAAACACGGTTGAAAAAAGAGGGAAATGAAACGGCTACAAATTGTAGCCGTTTGAAAATGCAAGCGGAAGATGGAAAACAACGATTTACTGATGTCGCTAATGTGGAACAAATTTTCCGCATCATCCAATCTGTTCCATCTCCAAAGGCTGAACCCTTTAAACTTTGGATGGCGCAGGTGGCAAGTAACAGAATCGACCAACTACAGGATCCTGAATTGTCTATCAGTCAGGCGATGCTTGACTACAAACGGCTAGGCTATTCTGAGAATTGGATAAACCAACGGCTAAAATCTATTGAAATTCGGAAGGACCTGACGGATGAATGGAAGCGTAACGGCATGAAAGAAGGTCAACAATTTGCCACACTGACAGATATCATTACACAAACATGGAGTGGTAAAAATACCAAGGAATACAAGCGATTCAAAGGTTTGAAGAAGGAGAATTTGCGCGATAATATGACCAATACAGAATTGATTCTGAATATGTTAGCGGAAGCAGCCACGACTGATTTGTCCAAGGCCCAGAATCCAGAAACATTTGAAGAAAATATGACTGTGGCGCAAAAAGGTGGAAAAGTGGCCCGCTCTGCAAGAAAAGAATTGGAGAAAGAACTTGGCCATTCTGTTGTGAGCCCAATGAATGCTAAACAATATCTGCCTCAAAAAGATAGTGATGTCAAGGCGATAGAGGGTATAAGTGCAGTTGAGGAATGACACCATGGTATTGACGCTGAAACAAATAGTTCTGATTTACTTGGCGATGATCAATGTCGTCACTTTTTTCGTGTATGGCATCGACAAGTGGAAATCGCAGCACAACCGCTGGCGTGTTCCTGAGAGCATGCTGCTTGGTTTGGCGGCCATCGGGGGGAGTGTTGGGGCGTGGTTGGGCATGAAAGCGTGGCACCATAAGACGCAACACAAGAAGTTCAAGTACGGTGTTCCGGTGATATTGGTGGTGCAAGTTGCCTTGGTGATAGTCATTCTCTATTTGACGAGATAAAAGTCGGTACACAATACAACTTCAAACATTTTTTTATAGACAAGATTTGTTACGCCTGACAGTCATCGGGCGTGTTTTGAAAATTTGTACATTTGCTCCCAAATTAGGAACCGGAATTTATGAACGAAGTGAAAGTTATTGAAATCAAGAAGAGTGTCTTCGCCGAAAACGAGAAGGATGCGGACAATCTTCGTGACGAACTGAGGTCCAAAGGAGTCTTTCTGCTTAACTTGATGTCAGCGCCGGGCAGTGGCAAGACCAGCACCCTTATACAACTCATTAACCGCATAAAAGACAAGGTCTGTGTTGCGGTGATGGAGGCCGATATTGACAGCGATGTGGATGCCGTGAAGATAAAATCGGCCACGGGTGTACCCTCCATACAGCTTCATACTGGTGGGATGTGCCACTTGGATGCGGAGATGACACGCCAAGGGCTCGCTAATATTGACCTTGAAAACGCTGATCTTGTCATTCTTGAGAATGTGGGTAATCTGGTCTGTCCCGCAGAGTTCGATACCGGAGCCACATGCAACGCGATGATTCTCTCCGTGCCTGAGGGCGATGACAAACCTCTCAAGTACCCACTCATGTTTTCTGTTTGTGATCTTGTGATTATCAATAAAATCGACGTGATGCCCTATTTCGATTTCGACTTTGAACGCTGCAAACAGAACATCCTCATGCGCAACCCCAACGCCCAGATCATACCCGTTTCCGCCAAAACCGGCGACGGCATCGACATGCTTGCCGATTGGCTTCTAAAACATATTCCTTGTGCAGTCTCGAAGAGACAAAACGCGCGAAGCGCAATTAACCCCACACAAGGCGAAGCCGCAGTGTGAGGCCATCACAAAAAGTCACCAAATACAAGTCCTATGCCAGAAATGTCAACCAAGTATGTCCCGAAACACAAAGGGGACAAGAATCCGAATCCGAAACTGCTGAAATTTGTGCGCAAGGTCACCGACCGCGTGCCAGGCAAAATAAAGATGACCAGTGACGCGCCCGAATACTGGGGACTGGCATGTATCTTTGAAGACGAGATGGATGCCAAAACCCGAGAAGCGTCTCTGGATCTGCTCCTCTATATGCTGCCCAAGCGGGGTTTGAAAGTCCGTGAACACCGCACCTACCAATTGCTCCATCAGTGGAATAACGAGAAGCACTACACTCCGGACGACCAATCGTTCGACGAGCTGCTTGACAAGCTCGCCTATTTTGGAATGTTGGAATATGATTACGGTGACAAATACACCAACGACGGTCCGGTGCCCGGTACCACCTACAACCGCGAGGATCGTGTCTATTGGGTGCCCATGTTCGTGCCCGGTTCCGCCGAATACACCAATATGAACACCGAACTGATGGACAAGCATCCGGAGTTGGCCATGTTCTTCGAGCGTATGACTTTCTTGCCGCTGGAAAAAGTCACCCCTATGGTGCCTATGGGTGGCGCTGGCATTGGAATGCATGTCATTCCTGTGGAGAAGGCTATTTCGATGGAAAATCAAAGCATTGACATTGAGCACATTTCATACTGGCTCAAACGTTATGAAGGACATTTGGGCGTGGGTATTTGCTCGTGCCGTTACGGCCGCAAGAAACTCGATGAAGGCTGTGCCGACGACTATCGCGATTGGTGTATCGGGGTGGGCGATATGGCCGATTACCTTGCCGAGACAGGACGTGGTCACTATATCACTTACGACGAGGCTATGGCCATCCTGAAAAAAGCGGAAGACCATGGTTTTGTGCATCAGGTTACCAATATTGACGGTGAAGGCAAAATTTTTGCTATATGTAATTGTAATGTAAAGATTTGCAATGCGTTGCGAACATCCCAGCTTTTCAATACGCCGAATTTGTCTCGTAGTGCGTATGTGGCCAAGGTGGATCCGAGAAACTGCGTGGCTTGCGGCCGTTGCGTGGAGTATTGTCCTGCCGGGGCGGTGAAGTTAGGACAGAAACTCTGCACCAAGCATGGCGAGCAGACTTATCCCAAGCAGGAATTGCCCGATGCCAAAAAGTGGGGACCGCACAAGTGGGACGAAGATTACCGCGACAAAAATCGCATCAACTGCTACCCGACAGGTACAGCACCTTGCAAGACAGCTTGCCCCGCGCATATCGCCGTGCAAGGCTATTTGAAGAAGGCTGCAGAAGGTAAATACACTGAAGCACTGGAACTCATCAAGCGTGAGAATCCGTTCCCGGCTGTTTGTGGACGCGTATGTAACCGTCGTTGCGAAGATGCCTGTACGCGCGGCACCATCGATCAGCCTATTGCCATCGATGCCGTCAAGAAGTTCATCGCCGAACAGGATTTGAAGGCAGAGACACGCTTTATCCCCGAAGTCAACATTGCTTCCAACGTGCAAGAGCATTGGGAGGAGAAGATCGCCATCATCGGCGGCGGTCCGGCGGGATTGAGCTGCGCCTACTATCTTGCCACGATGGGCTACAAACCTACTGTTTTTGAGAAGAACGAGATTCCAGGAGGTATGCTTCAATACGGAATCCCCTCCTACAAGCTGGACAAGGCGGTGGTCAAGGCCGAAATCGACATCATGCGCGAAATCGGCGTGGATATCCGCACCGGCGTGGAGGTTGGAAAAGACATTACCATCCAGCAACTCAGGGAACAAGGATATAAGGGATTCTACGTGGCCATCGGTTGCCAGGGCGGCAAACTGCCTGGCATCCAGGGCGAAAACCTCAAAGGCACTATTACAGCCATAGATTTCTTGAGAAATTATAATTGTGGTATATCACGGAATAACAGAGATACCCAGCAATACGAAGTGATTAACACGAAGTCATCAACACGAAGTCATCAACACGAAGTTATTAACAGCGAGGCTCGTAAGGTCGTCGTTGTGGGCGGCGGTAACGTGGCTATCGATGCGGCACGGGTTGCCAAGCGCGGTGGCGCTGAATCCGTCACCATGCTCTCATTGGAGACAGAGGACATCATGCCCGCCTCCGAGGAAGAGCGTCGCGAAGCCCGCGAGGATGGTGTGGTTATAAACCCTGGCTGGGGCCCGAAAGAGGTGTTGGGCACCGACAAGGTCACGGGCATCACATTCAAGAAATGCACCTCTGTGTATGATTCCGAGCATCGTTTTTCTCCGCAATATGATGAGAATGAAACGATTACCCTTGATGCTGACTTGGTTATTTTTGCCATCGGCCAGACGGTGGTCTTGAACGACCTGCTTAAAGACACGAAAGTGGAATTTGTCAGAGGCGTTTATCCAGTGGCTGATAAATTGACGTACCAGACCGCCGATGAGGACATCTTCGTGGGCGGTGACTGCTACACGGGACCGAAGTTTGCCATCGACGCGATTGCCGCGGGTAAGGAAGCTGCCGAAAGCCTGCACCGCTATGTGCAACATGGTCACATGACTATAGGCCGCAACCGCCGCGACTTTATTGAACTGGATAAGGACGACATCGTGGTGGAGAGTTACGACAACTCTTCCCGCCAGATTGAAGGCATTGCCGAACAGTCCGACAAATTCCGCGAGTACACCCTCCCGCTCACGGAGGAACAGGTGCGCATTGAGACGGCTCGCTGTCTGAGTTGTGGGGCCTCCGTGGTTGATGAGAACCGCTGTATCGGCTGTGGCATTTGCACCACCAAGTGCGCCTTTGATGCCATCCACCTCTTCCGCGACCACCCCGAGGCCAGTGAATTTGTCACTTCTGAGGAAAAATTCAGCAAGATTCTGCCGTATATGCTCAAACGCGCCGCAAAAATCGTCTTTAAGAAGTAAATGTTAGAAAGTGAATGTTGGTGAGTGAATGTTAACAGCGAAGCTCATCAACAGCCGCAGGCTAACCAACACGAAGTAATTATGCACGAACTGGGTATCGTCTTTTACATCATCCGCGACGTGAAAAGGGCCGCAGAAGAAAACCATGTGGATCACGTCTCCACCGTGGTGATGAACATCGGGGAGGTTTCCACGGTGGTGCCGCACCTGCTCACCGACTGTTGGCGTTGGGCTGCCGATAAGGAGGACATGCTGAGGGGGTGCGAATTGCAAATAAACACGATACCTGCCGTCACGTGGTGCGACAATTGTAAAAAGGAGTATGAGACGGTGGAATATGGAAAGACCTGCCCTTTCTGCAATAGCGAAAACACATGGCTTTTGCGTGGCAACGAAGTGGAGATCAGGGAGATTCAGATAGAGACGCACCCGTAGAGATGCAAAATTCTACATCTCCACCATTTCAGACAATGAAAAATGTATTTTTGCACAAATAAAGAAATGCATAAACATATATTCACGAAGTATTTAACAAAAAAATATATATCATGTGTTGTTTTTTAGTACCATTAACACAAGCGATAGCTACCAGTGCTTATCGTAAAACGAATGAAAAAAACATTGAAAATGCGGCATCGCCCCTTAAACGGCATCTGCCAGCTTTGGAGAAGATGCTATGGGGCGGCTCCCTGATGCTTATTGTGGACCATATTATTAGCGGAGAACTCTCCTGGAGATTCCCGTTTTTTACCGCATTGGACCAGGTGGGTGGCGCGTATGTGATGCTCCGTGAGATGCTCACAGTTGGCGTGCCTATGTCTTTGGTGCTCACTGCGGTATGGGGCGTGTGGGCCATCCTCAAGGAACGGAGGGAAGTGAATGAAGTGAATGTTAGTAAGTGAATGTTGATGAGTAAATGTTAGTGAGTAAATGTTGATGAGTAAATGTTAACAGCGAAGCTCACCAACAGCCGCAGGCTCATCAACACGAAGTAACCAACAGCCGAAGGCTAACCAACATTAAAATTATAGTATTATGTTTTTCCAAGTTTATGGGGCTAATGCCCTGGCTCAATGGGGAATGCTGCTCGTCGTCCTCGTGGGTCTGATTCTGTTTAACGAGTTTGCCCGCCGCACCAAATTGGGCGGTATTGTCACCTTCTTCCTTATTCCGCTCGCACTGACAGTCTATTTCGTGGCCATCGCAGTTGGTGCGCGCTCCGGCGCGGCATGGGCAGTGAACAACCAGACGCATGTCTATATGAACGGTTGGTTCCACTATGCCAAACTCTATGCCGCCCTTACGGGTTGTATCGGTTTTATGATGATCAAATACAAATGGGGCATCGGCGCCAAACACTGGTTCAAGCCCTTCCCGTTCATCATTGTGGCCATCAATATCCTCATTGCGGTGGCTTCCGACTTTGAAAGTGCCTTCATGGGCTGGAACAAATGGTGGCTTTCCAGTGAGGGTGTGTGGCTCTACGGTGGTTGGCACAATGTCATGAACGGCGTGGCCGGCTTGCTCAACATCTTCTGTATGACCGCTTGGTGGAATGTGTTTCCCTCCAAGGACAAGAAAGACATGATCTGGGCCGATATGACCTGGGTGTTCATCGTAGTGTATGACATTTGGAACTTCGCTTATACGTACAACTGTCTGCCCACGCACTCTTGGTACTGCGGTATTGCATTGTTGCTAGCTCCGACGATTGCAGCTATATGCTGGAACCGCGGTGGCTGGATCCAGAACCGTGCCAACACGCTGGCTATTTGGTGTATGTTTGCCCAAGTGTTCCCGCTTTTCCAAGAGACGTTCAAGGACGGTTTCCAGAAGTTCAGCTGGGCTGTGCTTCCGGTGCAATATCCTGAAGGATTGGCAACTATTGAACAAATCTATGAAGTTGCTGGCGGAGAGGCTGCTGCTGTGGGTACCACTGTGGACACGGTGGCCGGCAACCCGACCATGATGACGGTGATCAGTGCGTTGGCTCTCATCACCAATGCCATCGCGTTGTGCTATATCATCGCTCAGGCCAAGAAACGCCGCATCAATCCGTACAAGGAGGATGTCTTCGTCAACCAGAAGTACTACAAAGACGCCATGGAGCGTGCGGATTTGGAATAATCTGATTTGCAATGAACTGAAAAGGGCCGTATGATTTCATGCGGCCTTTTTTTTCACCGCATCCTAAGCCCTTTGAAAGTTTTTTCCAAAAATATTGAAAATAAAAAACCAGTTGCAATCTATCATATTGTTTTGTATATTTGCCAGCTTCTTTTGAAGTAAAAAAGATTAATACCACAACTGATTCATAATCAACTAAAACAACACTTATGTACAAAATTCATCATCACCCCATTCTGGATATTCCGGACGGCGAGATTATGTCGTTCGAATACAAAGGCCAAGTTGTGAAAGCGCAAAAAGGCTATACCATTGCTGCAGCTTTACATCAGGCCGGATTCCCGATCCACAGCCACAGCCTTACGGGCCGCGAGCGCAGCATGGACTGCGGTATCGGCAAGTGCGGCGCGTGCGAAATGCTCGTCGATGGCGAGGTGAAACGCATCTGCATTACCAAAGTGGATGGGGTGAAGAAGGTGGAAGAGATTGCCCATAACTACCTGCCCGAAAGCGAGATGAAAAAGAATACAGAGGCTCCGAAGGTCTATAAGACACAAGTTGTCATCATTGGTGCCGGTCCCGCTGGCCTGGCCTGCCGCGAGGAACTCAACAAGCTGAACATCCCGAACATCGTGATTGACAACAACGACCGCATCGGCGGCCAGTTCACCATGCAGACCCACCAGTTCTTCTTCTTCGAGAAAGAGCAGAAATACGGCGGCATGCGCGGCTTTGACATTGCCAAGACGCTGGCCGGTGACGATCACTCCGGCATTCTGCTGAACAGCACTGTTTGGGATATTCTCGAAGGCAAGCGCGTGGCTGTCAAGGATATGGAGAACAACAGCATCTATTTCGTGGACGCCAACTACTTGGTGGTGGCCACGGGCGCGTTCCCGTTTATGCCCACTTTTGAGAATGACGACCTGCCGGGCGTTTACACGGCTGCCGTGGTGCAAAAGATGATGAACCTGCAACATACGCTGCTCGGCAAGCGCATCCTCACCATCGGTGCTGGCAACATCGGCTATCTTACTTCATATCAGGCCATGCAGGCTGGCGCGCAAGTGGTAGCCATCGTGGAGGCTATGGACCATGAGGGCGGATTCCCTGTGCAGGCCAACCGCGTGCGCCGTCTCGGTATCCCCATCATCACTTCCCACACGCTGCTGAAAGCCATCCCCAATGAGGACCATACCGGCGTGATCGGCGCGGTGATTGCCGAATGCAAGAACTTCAAACCTGTGCCGGGCACCGAACAGGTAATCAAAGATATCGACCTTATCAACATCTGCACGGGCCTGAAACCCGACAACCTGATCTTGGAGAAGGGCAAGGTTACCTTCGGTCTCAACACTTACGGCGTGGGTGATGCCACGCGCGTGGGCGAGGGCACTTGCGCCGTGCTCCGGGGCAAACAGGCTGCCATGGAGATTGCACAATCCATGAACGTGCGCTTCAACTATGACGACTATCTGGCCGTGACCAAGGACTACGCCGACTCCCAGCAACATCCGGTGCGCGTGCTTGACAAACCCAACCGTCCTGCCGGCGACCGCCTGAACAAGCCGTTCGTGATGGCGGACTGTCTCTATGGTTTTGCTTGTAATCCCTGCTCATTCTCCTGCCCGCAAGGCGCCATCACCAAGCTGGCGACTAACACGGTGCCGCAAATTGACTACGAGAAGTGCATCGGCTGTATGAAATGCGTGAACCACTGCCCAGGTCTGGCATTGTTTGGTTACAATATTCCCAAGAACTGGCTCTTCCTGCCGTTTGAGTACGATGCAGAGGAGAACGCTGAGGTATATCTGGTGAACGATAACGGCGAGAACATCGGCGAAGGTGTGATTGAGAAGATTACAAAGGGTGAAAACAAGACCAATGTGGCGCGCGTGAAAGCCCTGACGATTGAGGGAGATGCCTTGATGGAAGTCACAGGCTTTGTGTTGAAAGAGAGATACCCGAAACCGCTGAATTGGCAGAAAGTGGATAATAATGAAGAGGATCCTGCTTACGTCTGCCATTGCGACGATGTGAAGATAGAGACCATTTTGGCCGCCGTGAAAGGCAAGAAGATCATTTCCGTGGATGAGTTGAAGCACATTACCCGCATCGGTATGGGTCCGTGCCGTGGCAAGCGCTGCATTCCGCGCGTGAAGCTGCTGCTGGCCGGCCATGGTGTGGAGGTGGTGGGTGACGCCACTCCGCGCGGTCCGCTCTCCTCACAGCTTAACATCGGCGAGCTTTGTGGCAACGACAAGCCCGCAACCTTCATCACCAATGTACACGGTACGGCCACCCGCAAGGTGGAGTGCGATGTGTTTGTGGCTGGTGGCGGTATCACGGGTAGCGGCTTGTTCCGCTATTTTGCCGAGGCTGGCAAGAAAGTGGTGCTCTGCAATGCCGAGCGCGGCTCTTCCTGGCGCTGTATCGGCGGTGGCCGCCCGAGTTTCTCGGTACCCGAAATCGCCGACATTGCCGAACACAACCGCGTGATTTTTGAGGAAATACAAAAAGTTACCAATATCAACTACAAACCCACCCGATATGTGGGATTTGCCCACGATGAGGCTAACTACAAGGCACTGGAGAAATCTCTGGAGTGGAGCGACGGCTACATGGTGGATAAGAAAGACTTCGTGAAGGAGGTCTCCCCCTATTTCAACCCGAATCTGAACACGTATCAGGCTGCCTGTATCACTAATGCTTGCTGGCAGGCCACGCCCGGCCCGACCATCAACTACATCCGCAACATTGCCATCGAACATGGCGGCGTGCTGCTGGAAGATACGAAACTGGTGGAGGTGCAGAAAACTGCCAAGGGTTTCATGGCGCTGGTGTTCACGCACGACAAGGAATATGTGGAGTACCACTGCGAGCATTTTGTAAACGCGTTGGGACCGAGTGCCAACAAGTTTGCTGAGCAGCTGGGTATGTATCTTGGATTGTATCCAATTAAGCACCAGGCATTTATTACCCACCGATTGCCGATGTTAGGCAAGGATGGCGATTCTTTGGATATGCTCATCGACCGCCGTAAGAACAAAGGCTTCTCGGCTGTTTACGGACAGCAGTTTGCCGAGACGGGCCAGATTATCGGCTGTGCTTCGCCTGCCACCGAGCAGTTGCAGGCTGGCAAGGAACTGAAGTACAACACGCAGGACTTCCTGCAGGTGTGTGCGGAGATGTTCATCGACTGGATTCCGCAGTTGAAGAATGTCAGCTTCCAGGCCACTTGGGCGGGCTACTATACGGAGCCGCGCTACATTGTGGATCCGGAGCACGGCTTGTTGGTCGGCATGCGCGGCCACGGCTTCATGCTGGGTCAGTACTTGGCCAAGATCTATGTCGATAAGTACCTCGGTAAGGAGGCCCCGTCCTACATGTCGCGTCTCGCCATCTCCGGCGACGGGTTAAGTGAGAATGCATTCCAGTAGGCGATATTTTATTATTTTTGCACCCCATTTTAAAAGAATTATTGTACTGAAGCTATTTATAAGAAAATGAAACGATTAGCATTATCCATGGTTGCCATTCTGGCGATGGGAAACTTGTTTGCACAAAACAATAACGACATTCTCGTCAAAGTCGGGAATGAAAGTATCACCAAAGGTGCATTTGTCAACGCTTACAATAAAAATAATGATATTTCTGCAGTTTCAGAGAAAGACTTGCGGGAGTATTTGGACTTGTTTATCAATTATCGAATGAAAGTGCAAGAGGCTCAATCTTTGAAAATGGATACCTCTGCAGCTTTTGTTCGTGAATTGGCATCCTATGAGAATCAGTCGGCACAACAGTATCTGATTGATACAGAGGTAAGTGAACAGCTACTGGATGAAGCTTTCGAACGTGCCAAAAGCCAAGTTCGGGCTTCCCATATCTTGGTGATGTGCAACACTTCGGCAACTCCGAAGGATACTTTGGCAGCTTATCATAAAATTATGCAAATTCGTGACAAGATCATGAAGGGCATGGACTTTAACGAAGCTGCTGTCCTGTATTCGGAGGATAAGTCTGCGCGTGATTACGTGAACCCGCAGAGCGGCCGTATGCAACGCGGTAATCGCGGTGAGCTGGGCTTCTTCTCCGTGCTGGAGATGATCTACCCGTTCGAGTCGGCTGCCTACAATACGCCGGTGGGACAGGTCTCCATGCCGGTGCGTTCCCAATACGGCTACCACCTGGTGTACGTTCAGGAGAAGGTACCTGCCATGTCGCACATTTATCTCTCCCAGATTTTCATAGCCGACACGCAGGCGTTGACTGGTGTCAGCAATCCTAAAGTCATGGACAAGGTTCGTGAGGTTTCTCGTCGCCTCAATGACGGGTCTTCCTCTTTTGCGGAAGTGGCTCAGGAGTTCTCCGAGGATATGGCTACCAAAGATAATGGCGGCGTCATGACGCCGTTCCAGCCGAGCAGACGCCCCGGCAACTATGTGTCTGCAGCCATCCACTTGCTGCCCGGCGAAGTGTCCGAGCCTGTACCTACTTCCATGGGTTGGCATTTCCTCAGGCTGGATTCCATCCTTTATGTAAACATGAATGAAGAGGGTCGCTATATCCTTAAAAACCGACTGACTCGTGACCCCAGATCTCGCAAGAGCCAGAGTTCTTTTATCGCCAAACTGAAAAGAGAATACAATTATGAGGAAAGTGGCAAGAAAGCGGCCATGAAGTTCTTCAATAAGAATCTCAGCGAAAACTATTTCTCCACCACCAAGGAAGAGGCTGTATCGTTGCCCGGTATTGAAAAGTTGCGTCCAATGTGTACATTTGCCGATACCCAGTTGACCGCTGAACAGTTTGCAAAGTTTCTGAACCGATTCAAAGGCATGCCCTTGAATGGTACCCTCGCTGATGTGCTTGAGAAACTCTTCCCGACATTTGTTTCGGAAAACATGATGGCTTACGAAAAAGACCATCTGAAAAGCAAATATCCTGAATTCAGAGATTTAGTGGAAGAATTCCATGACGGCATGTTGCTGTATGAAATCAATTCCCAAAAGGTTTGGAATGCGGCAGTAGAGGATACCATTGCTTTGGAGAATTTCTATGAGACCATCAAAACCGACTATCCCACAGTGGATTCTCTTGGCCAACCCACTTTCAAACTTCTGGAAGAAGTCCGTGCCTCCGTTATCAACAAATATCAGGATTACCTTGAAAGCCAGTGGCTGAAGGAGTTGCGTGAGAAATATCCGGTGACTGTTGATGAAAAGGTCTTCCGCTCTATCTTGAAAAAATAAAGTGAAACGAATCGTCATCTTGTTTCTTGCCATTTTATGCCTCGCTTCCTGCCAACGGAATCGCGACAAGGTGGTGGCGCAGGTGTACAACCATAAGCTCTACCTCTCGGAGGTGGAGAGCGGGTTGCCGTCGGGCCTTTCGCCGGAGGACAGTGTGGCCATGGTGAAAGACTATATCGACAGCTGGGTGAAGGAACGGTTGATTCTCCATGAGGCTGAGCATCAACTCTCTGTTCGGGAGAAAAACTTCGATAAGCAGCTGGAAAATTACCGCCGGAGCCTGCTTATCAATGCGTATTATGACAAATTGGTGTCCGATACGAACATGTTTGGCATCACTGATCAGGATGTGGAGGCTTTCACGCGCGCCTTTGACGGACGTTATGCTGTGAACAAGGAAATTGTCAAAGTGAACTACGTGAAGCTGTCGGCCAAATCCAAGTTGGGCACGCCGGTCAAGGAGATTCTTTTCAATGAGAACAGACGACAAGAGGAGAAGGACCAGCTGATGCGACTTTTCGGCGATTCGGTCGAGTATATGCTGGATGACAATGCGTGGCTCTATCTGGAGGATGTTCGTGCTGAGGTTCCTTTCGATTTGAAAGAGGGCGACCTGAAGGCGCATCATCAGTATGTGGACAAGACGATTGATGGAAGTCGCTATCTGTTAGTGGTTTTGGATTACAAGAATCAGCGGGCGGCCAGTGAGACGGAGGAGGAGCGTGCCGCTGTCCGCATGATGCTGATGAACCAGCGCAAGCAGCAGTACATAGAAAATTACATCAACGACCTCTATAAAAAGGCGTTAAAGGAAGGGACTGTGACTCGATAGCCTTACTCTTATTGCCGCATAGCGGTTTTATTCCGAATCAGAAGGTAAATGAAATATGGAGCGCCTGCCAGGGCGGTGATGCTGCCCACAGGAAGCTCGGATGGCGCGGCGATAGTGCGTGCCAGCGTGTCAGCCACCAACAGGAAGAAAGCCCCGAAAAAGATGGAGTAGGTGAACAGGTGCCGGTTTTTGCTGCCGAAAAGCAGCCTTACGATGTTGGGAATGATAAGCCCGATAAACCCGATGACACCGCAGAATGAAACCACCGCGCCAATCAGGATGGAGGAGGCAATCAGCACAATATAAGTGGTGCGTTGCGTGTTTACGCCGATGCTTTGCGCAGATTCCACGCCCATCTGCATGATATCCAAGTCTTTGGAATAATGGAACAATACAATCAGACCTATTACCATGACGGGGAAGAGCCAGGCGATTTCCATCCAGGAGACCGTGGCGAGGCTGCCCATTGTCCAGAAATAGATCTTGTGCATGGATTGTTGGTTGACGACAATCAGCAGAGTGATGACTGAGGAGATGAAGAAGTTGAGGGCGATGCCGGTGAGCAGGAGTGTCTGAGTGGAGTGCTGGTGGGAAATCCGACCTATGCCCATGATGAAGACAAGGGTCAGCAGGGCGGTGACCAGTGCGGGGATGGTGATGCCGAAGAGCGAGATGTCCCATCCGAGGATGATGGCCACAGCGGCGCCGAGCGAGGCTCCCGATGAGATGCCCAGGATGTAGGGATCGCAGATGGGGTTGCGGAAGATGCTCTGGAACACGCAGCCGCACACGGCGAGCGAGGCGCCGGCCAGCAGGCTCATCACAATGCGCGGCAGGCGCAACTGCCAGATGGCCATGTCATAGTAGGCGGGTACGATGATGCCGCCAGGGATGCCCAACCGGTGCAGAAAACTGCCCCACACCGACTCCAAGGGGATGTCGATGGCCCCGATAAATATGGCCCCTATGGCGGATATCAGCAATAACGCGCCGAAAAGGATGGGTAGGAAAATGTGTCTGCGTTCTTTCATTTTTACGGCTGCAAAAATAGTAAAAAGAAGGAGGCTGACAAAATAGGAAGACTATATATAGGTGAATTTTTTTTTGTACCTTTGCAGCCGAATCCTAAATGACGAAAGTATGGAAAACCCTACCCTTGAACAAAAAGTGAAATCCATCATAGACCAAATCCGCCCTTACCTGCAGCAAGACGGCGGCGACGTTGAGTTTGTGGAACTTACCGCTGACAATGTGGTGAAGGTGAAACTTCAGGGCGCCTGCGGCACTTGCCCTCATGCTAAGATGACACTCAAGAACGGGGTGGAGCAGACCATCAAGCACTATCTCCCCGAAATTGACCACGTGGAGGACATCGTTCTGGGATTCTAACGTAAAGCCAAGGGTGTCGATCATTTGCTGAAGGATATTCCTTAAGCAGCCTCGAAGAGGCAAAACGCACGAAGTGCAAGTAACCCCATACAAGCGACGAAGTCGCGCAGTGTGGGGACAAAAAAGAGAAGACAACCCGCACCAGCGATAAAGTCGCGCAGTGTGGGGCTGCAAACAAAGAAAGAAACTAAATACAAAGCAATATGGGCCTAAAATGCGGCATAGTAGGACTGACCAACTCTGGTAAAACCACGATGTTCAACTGCATATCGAACACGAAGGCGGCAGTGACAGAGTTTGCGTACAGCACAAACAAATCCAACATCGGCGTTTGTGCCGTGCCGGATGAGCGTCTCGCCAACATAAACACTTTCATCCAAGCAGATAAGCTGGTGTATGCCAATTTGGATCTGGTGGACATTCCGGGTTTGGCCAAGGGCGCAAGCCAAGGCGAGGGCATCGGCAACAGCTTCCTTGCGGATGTGCGCCTGTGCGACGCCCTGATTCACGTGCTGCGCTGCTTCGACAACCCGGCCCTCCCGCACGTGGAAGGCTCCGTGGATCCTGTCCGCGACATCGAGATTGTGGACTTTGAGTTGCAGTGCAAGGACTTGGAGCAAGTAGATCGCAAAATCGCCAAGGTGGAGAAAGCCGCCAAGATCGGCGACAAGAACGCCAAACACGATTATGAGGTCTTGAAGAAATACAAAGAGCACTTGGAGAAATTCCAGAATGTGCGCACGCTGGAGGTTACACCCGACGAACACGCCGTGGTGGCCGACATGATGCTGTTGACCGAGAAGCCTGTGCTGTTTGTATGTAATGTGAATGACGACGATGCCGTAACCGGAAACGCCTATTCGGAGGCGGTGAAGAAATATGTGGAGGAGAATGGCGGCGAGATGCTGGTGATTGCGGCCAAGATCGAGTCCGAAATCGCCGAGCTGGAGAGTGAAGAGGACCGCAAGGTCTTTTTGGAAGATGTGGGTCTGAACGAGCCTGGCGTAAACAAGGTGATTCGCGCGGCCTACAAGATGCTGGATCTCATCTCATTCTTCACGGTGGGTGGCAAGGAGAATCGCGCATGGACCATTAAGCGCGGCATGCTCGCGCCGCAGGCTGCAGGCGTGATTCACAGTGACCTGGAGCGTGGCTTCATCCGCGCCGAGGTGATAAAATATGACGATTTGGTGCAACTCGGCTCCGAGCTCAAATGCAAGGAGGCCGGCAAGTTGGCCGTGGAAGGAAAAAACTACGTAGTGCAGGACGGCGACATCTTGCATATACGGTTTAATGTTTAAAGTTTAGAGTTGAGAGTTTAGAGTTGAGAGACTTTTTGAAAATCTACATAATTAGAATCTCTAAACTTTAAACCCTCAACTCTAAACCAATAATTGCGGTAATAGCTCAGTTGGTAGAGCGGCGGCTTCCCAAGCCGCAGGTCGCGGGTTCGAGCCCCGTTTACCGCTCCAAGAAATGTAGCAATAAGGGCACCTTGCCCTTATAATGGATAAAATTTTTATTATGGACAAAACGATTCAAGACAAAGTCAACCTTTGGCTTTCCAATGACTATGATGTAGAAACAAGAAACGAGGTGCTCCGTTTGCAAAAGGAGGACCCCAAAGGCCTGTCGGACGCTTTTTACCGCGATTTGGAATTCGGTACCGGCGGTTTGCGCGGTGTCATGGGCGTGGGAACCAACAGGATGAACAAATATACGGTGGGCGCTGCTACGCAGGGACTCGCCAATTATCTGCTGAAATGCTTCAAGAAAGAGCCCGTCAAGGTGGTGATTTCTTTCGATTCGCGTCTGCATAGCGCCGAATTTGCTAAAATTTCTGCCGAGATTCTTTCCGCCAACAATATCAAAGTTTTCCTTTTCGAAGAACTGCGTCCCACGCCGGTGCTCTCGTTTGCCGTGCGCCATCTGCAGTGCCATGCCGGTATCATGATCACCGCTTCGCACAATCCCATGGAGTACAACGGCTACAAGGTGTATTGGCAGGATGGTGGCCAGCTGGTGCCCCCGCATGATGTCAATGTCATCAAGGAGGTGAACAAGATTACGTCTGTAAAACAGGTGAACTGGACTGCCAACCCAGAATTGATCGAGATGGTGGGCGATCAGGTCGATAAAGCCTATTTCGATTTGGTGAAACCGCTGTCGCTGCATCCCGAGTCCATCAAGAAAGCCAAGAAATTGAAGATTGTCTATACGCCGTTGCACGGAACCGGTATCACCATGGTGCCCAAGGCACTCGAGATGTACGGTTTCAAGGATGTGGTTCTGGTAGAAGAACAGTCCGTGCCCGACGGCAACTTCCCGACGGTGAAATCGCCCAATCCGGAGGAAAAATCCGCATTGGAACTGGCGCTGAAAAAAGCAGATGAGGTCAATGCAGACCTGATTCTGGCCACTGACCCGGATGCTGACCGCGTGGGTATCGCGGTGCGCAACGCCGAAGGCAAGATGCAACTGCTCAACGGCAACCAGACCGGCACACTGCTGTTCCATTATGTGCTCTCGCAGAGCCAGAAAACAGGCAAGCTTGCAGACAATCCGTTTGCCGTCAAGACCATTGTGACCACCGACCTTATCCGTCGCGTGGCGCTGGACTACAACGTGGAGTGCTTCGATGTGCTCACCGGTTTCAAATACATTGCGGAGGCTATCCGTGCCAACGAGGGCAAGAAACAGTTCATCGTGGGTGGTGAGGAGAGCTACGGCTACCTGATCGGCGACTTTGTGCGCGACAAGGATGCCATCTCCGCCTGCTGTCTCATCGCCGAAATGGCGGCCCATTACATGGTGACCAACAGCCCCAACCACAAGCTGCTCACCGATGTGCTCAACGACATCTATTGCAGCTACGGATACTTCAAAGAGTCTTTGCTCTCCCTCACGGAAAAAGGCCAGGAGGGTGTGGCCAAGATCAAGGCTATGATGGATAACTACCGTCAGAATCCGCCCAAGACCTTAGGCGGTCAGCCTGTGGTGATGATGAAAGACTACAGCGCCAGCCGCTCCTACGACTTGGTGAACGATACCAACGAGCTCATTAACCTGCCCACATCCAATGTGTTGCAGTTCTTCACCGCCGACGGCAGCAAGATAACCGTGCGTCCGTCAGGCACTGAGCCCAAGATCAAGTTCTATTTCGGTGTGGTGGAGACAGTAGAGAAGAAGAAAGATATTGCTGAGGTATCCGCCCGACTCGATCAGAGAATTGAGATGCTGAAAAAGGATTTACAGTAATCCCTTTTATTCCACGCTAATCTCATCCATAAATATCCACGACTGCTCGCCTGCGCTGATATGCCAAGCGGGCAGTTTTCCGTAACTGGATGCCTTCACTTTGAGATAGCGTCCGGTAGCGTTGCCATTAACTACGAACTCGTGCAGCTTGGCATCTTCCGACTTTTCGGAGCCGATGCCATTGGCAATGCCGAACAGGGTGTAGTGCTCGCCATCGTCCGAGATGTAAACTTCCACTTTTGAGGGGTAGAATATCCAGGCCCGCACGTCTTCCAGACAGCTTACAGCTACAGAGTGTACGGTCTTGGGTTCATCCAACGTGATCACACCCTCGAAGTCGCCGGGGAAGCCCTGCCAGCCGCCCACGCGCCAATTGGCCTTGGCATGCAGACCGTCGATGAGGCCGTCTTCGCCGCCCGCAAAGTAATGCTGGGCAGGTCTGGTGATGTAGGACAGCTTTTTGTCCTTGTTGAAATGCCGATAGTTGGCCTCGGCAACCTTGCTGGCGCCGGAAATCTTGTTGAAAGCGATGGCTTTCAGCGTGGTGTTCTCTTTGATAGTGATGGGACCTTCGTATTTCGTGCCGTGCGTGGGCGCGGGCGTGCTGCCGTCGGTCGTATAGTAGATGTCGGTGAGCGCCGACATGGGCATGACGTCTGGCAAATTGCGCTGGTACAGATTGATGCTGACGGTCAGGCTGTCGGTGAAGCACTCTTGGTCGGTGGAGAAATAGGGCACCGTAGTGACAGTCGGGTTGATGATGGCTTTTGGGGTGTTCAGATAGCCCACACCCCATGTCTCACTGGGCTTGTCACCCATCTTGAATTCCAACTTTCCGCCGTCTTTGATCTGGTTATAGGTGATGTAGGACTTCGTGATCTCCTCGCCATTGTACTGTACAGACTGTATGTAGGGCAGATCTTTGTCCTTGGTGATAATCAATTTCTTGCCGTTCTCCAGATTAACCGTAACCTTGTCGAAAAGCGGATAACCGATGATGTACTGGTTCTTGCCGGGACAAACGGGATAGAAGCCCATGGCGCTGAATACGTACCATGCCGACATCTGGCCGCAGTCCTCGTTGCCGCACAGTCCGTCGGGTTTTGAGGTGTAGAGCTCGGTCATGATCTTGCGGGTCAGCTCTTGCGTCTTCCAAGGCTGGCTCACGAAGTTGTAGAGGTAAGCGGCGTGGTGGCTTGGCTCGTTGCCGTGTGCGTACTGCCCAATCACGCCCGTGATATCCGACTGGTCGCGACCGGTCATCTTAGAGTCGCCGTAGAACAAGGAGTCCAGGAATATACCCATGGACTTTTCACCGCCCATGAGATAGACGTAGTCGGTGACGTCGTGGGGCACGTAGGTGGAGTACTGCCAGCAGTTGGCCTCCGTGAAGAAGTTGTTCACCTCGGTGGGATCAAACGGGGTGGCGAAGGCGCCGTTGCGCTTGCCGTGCATGAACCCGTCGGGATCCAGGATGTTCTTGTAGAACTGGGCGCGGGCGATGTACTCGTTATAGACCTCCTTGTTGCCGATTTCCTTGGCAAACTGGGCGATACACCAGTCGTCGTAGGCGTATTCCAGCGTCTTGGATACTGACTCATTATCCGCCGTGCCGGGAATGTAGCCGTACTGGGCATATTCGGGTCGGCCGAGCTTGTTGAGGGTGGCGCTGTGCCGCATGGCCCGCAGCATCTCGTTCACATCGTACGGGCGTATGCCTTTGATGAAGGCGTCCCAGATGACGGGCACGGAGTGATAACCGATCATGCACCAGGTCTCGTGCGCCGAGAGTTCCCACACGGGCAGCATGCCGCCTTCACGGTAGTGCTGCATGAATGTGTAGAGGAAATCGCCCGTGCGCTTCTGGTCAATGATGTTCAACAGCGGGTGCAGGGCACGGTAGGTATCCCACAGCGAGAAAACGGTGTACATCTGGTGCTTCGGGTCCCCATTGTGAATCTCGCCGTCCTGCCCACGATAGCGACCGTCTAGGTCTGAATAAAGATATGGGGATGTGAAACAATGATACAGAGCGGTGTAGAATGTTTTGAGATGCTCTTTGTTGGAAGATTCCACCTTTATTTTGCCAAGTTCCTTGTCCCAAACGGCCACGGCCTCTGCGTTCACCTGCTCAAAAGTCTTGCCTTGAAGCTCTTTCTGGTTGTCTATGGCACCTTGGATGTCCACGGCGGAGATGGCCACGTTGAGCGTGACGGATTTCACTTTGTCGGCAAAATAGACCACTGCCTTGCAGTTTTCGCCGCGCACCTCGTTGCCTGTCACAAGTTTATCGTCTTTATAGAATTCGATTTTTTGGATTGGCGTGGAGGGAATGATGGAAAAAGCACAATACTGGTCAGGGTTCCAGGCCTCGGAGCGACGGAAGCCGAAAATCTCGTTGTCTTGGATTGTGATGCCCGAGGCCAGCACCTTGTCGCGGTGCGTTAAGTCGATGATGATGCCGCGCTTCCCTTTCTTGGGGAAGGTGTAGTCATGCATGGCCACACGCTGTCCGACGGTCAGCTTCACGAAAATGCCGTTGTCGAGCATGACATGGTAAAGACCAGGTGAGGCATGCTCGTTCTTGTGGGAAAACGACAGGGCATACTCCTCGTTGTGGATGGAGGGCTCTCCGATGAACGGGGTGATGAGCACATCGCCGTAGTCGCTGCAGCCCGTGCCACTGAGGTGGGTGTGCGAGAACCCGTAGATGAGGCTGTCGGTGTAGTGGTAGCCGGAGCAGCCGTCCCAGCCGTCAAGGCGTGTGTCGGGGCTCACTTGCACAGCTCCGAAGGGTACGATGGCCCCGGGGAACGTGTGCCCGTGCTCGGCGGTGCCCACAAAGGGGTTCACATATTCGCTCTGTGCGGAGAGGGAGAATGCCGCGAGGAGCACTATCCAGGAAACGAGGATTCTTTTCATGCTTTGATTTTTTAAGCTTTTACACGATCTTGGTTTTTCAATGCCACGAAGCCCAGATAGAGCAGGCAGGCCAGTGTGACGAAGAAGGCGTATTGCGGGGCGGCGTTGGCGGCGGCACCCGTGATGAGCGGCACGATGGCGGCACCCACGATGGCCGTGGTCATCAAACCGGCAATCTCGTTGGTCTTCTCCGGCATCTTATCCACACAGATGGAGAAGATGAGCGGGAAGATGTTGGCGAAGCCGATGCCGATCAGGATGAAACTCAACCACGTGGTGAAGGCGTTGTACGGCAGGAAGAGCAGCACATTGCCGATGATGGAAACCAGGATGGTGAGGATGAGAAACACAGCGGGTTTGATATGGCGCAGACATACGCCGCCGAGGAAACGGCCCACGAACAGGGCGATAATGAGCACGATGTTGCCCAATGCCGGCGTAATACCCGGATTGTTTTCAATCAAGATAGAAGGGATACGGTTGAACATGGAGGCCTCGGCACCGCAGTAGAAAAAGATGCCCAGAAACATCATCAAGATGTAAGGGTTGCCCAACGCTTTGATACAGTTGCCCAATGTGGTGGGCTGGGTGTCCTCTTTCTCAGCGTTGTTCGGCACGAAAAGCAACACGAGAATCAGGGTCACGAGCAACACGGCAGCGAAGATGGGGAACAGGATGCGGAATCCCATATCGACGGGCTCTGTGGAGCCTTCCGGTGTGAAGGAGAACCAGCTGTACTTCATCAGCGAGGTGCCGATGAGCACCAGGATGAGCGAGGTGGACAGCGTGCCGATAGCCTTCAGCGATTGGGCGAAGGAGAGCATGCTGGAGTATTTGCCCTCGGGCGACACGTCACGGATGAGCGGGTTGCCAGACACCTGCAGGATGGTGGCTCCGGCGCCCATCAGCAGCACCGCCAGCAAAATGATGGGGAAGTTGAAGGCTATGATGGGCAAAATGGCTCCTAATAGAAACAGTATCAGACCGATAACCAGCATCTTCTTCTTGCCGGTTTTCGACTGCCACACGCCCGTGGGCACCGACAGCACACCGAACATGATCATGCCGGCAAAGGAGACGAAAGAGGCCATGAAAGGGGAGATATGGAATGCCTTTTCCACAACGGAAACCAGCTGGCCGGCAGCATCGCCGAAACCCATGGCCAAGAAGACGAAGAATACGGA
>Ga0310696_10000122_pt1 | contig 133381 bp, 127 predicted proteins | sample AusTroGonzalo_MG_4_FD_203885 | JGI IMG/M metagenome (GOLD analysis project Ga0310696, IMG submission 203885) | Bovine rumen microbial communities from tropical cattle in Woodstock, Queensland, Australia - Gonzalo_02 (v2) (version 2) | ecosystem: Host-associated > Mammals > Digestive system >...
CGACTCCCCGACCATAAGTCAGGGATATAACGGTGCAAAAAGCACCGAAACATCTTAGATAACGATGCTTTCGCACCGCACAATCTGGGCTTGAGATAGCCCCGAACCCAACTCTCATTGGATTCATCAAAAACATAGCTTAAAATAAAGCAATAATCAAGTTATAAAAAACATTTAGATTTTTAAGCTCGTGAGCAAAGGTGTTTATTTTGACAAATCTCCACTAGACAATAAATTAATAGTTTCATTAACCATCCAATCAAACGATTTTCCGGACATTCTAGCGACAGCATTATTTACGTTATCCCAATAAAACACACATCTTCTAGGATTTAGCAAGCAAATTCGTTTTATATTATAACTTTTACTCGCATAATTTAAAACTATATAGGTCAATATCTGCCTCATGTCTGGTGCCTGAAAGTTTCTATCAACCGCTTTTATTTCAAACAACGTATCCCCTACTATGATATCGCCCCAAGAATGATCTAAAATACCACACCCAACAAAAAACGGATTTGTAATAATTGGAGACTTATCTTTCCAAATATCTTTAAAAAATCTTATTAAATTATTTTTCAACCATATCGCTTCTTTACGTTCTTCTTCGCCAACTTTTAATTCATCTGGAACTATATCACCAAATTGAGATATATACTTACATGTTTCTATCTCTATACAATTAATAACTTGAGGTGTCAAACTTTGTGTGCCGTCACTTGATTCTTTACAAAACATTCTGAAAGCCAATTCTGCTGATAAAGATTTATAACTGTTTGTATAAAATTGCATGTCTACAATAGGTTTAAAAGTTTCTACATCCAAATTACATATTTTTATATACTGTTTCATATATGGTACAACAATATCCCAAAAAGATAAAAAACCTTTAACAAAATTGACTTCGCTTATCATAATGAGATGCTCCAATGAATGTTTTCTTGTTTCTTTGTTGACACCCAATCGGATACAACCCTTTCAAAATTTGAAAATTGTTGTTTATTGTGTTCTCGCCAATGCTTGCCTTCATCACCCAAAGAAAACGATGCGATTATCATAGCCCTTCTGCACCAGGAATCCATCGAGCGAAACTCTTTTATTTGATTTGATATCCAAGAATGATTATTAAATTTAGCCATTATCAGAATAACATCTTTACGAATCAACGGACTTTTGCAGTTGTCGTAAATACTATTTAAAACCCTTAATGTGTTCTCGCTATTTACCTCTGATAAAATTCTTACCATATAAGCTAAATTATTGTCAGTTTGCAATATATAAGAATTCTTTTGATACAGTGCAATTAAAACTTGAATAATGTGTTCTTTAAATTCATTTGGAAATTCTTCAAACAACTTTTTTATTGTAATAAATATAACCGGAATAACGGGATATAAAGTTTCTAAATTTTCAATAATAGATGCTATTGCGCCTATCTTACTTTTCATATCCAATACTTTTATAGCTTTTACTATTCTTGACACAAGGCTTTGGTGTATCAAAGACTTTTTTAATTCGATATTCAAAAGTCCCAATATATCTACAGTCTGTAAATTCGTTTTTAATTCTTCATAATCTTCTTCGGCCGTTGGAGAATATGGATCAAACTTTATAGATATATCCATCATGCGTTTAGCATCATTCGGCAAACCTTCCATAGATTCTAAGAATTCTTCTGATGTCATTACCCTAGTTTTTGATTTTTGTAAAGATAAACCATAATCTGAAATGAGGATTTTAGATAAGTATATTAATTTGCCATATGCCTCTTCTTTGCTATCAATAAAAATATGATAATCATCAACAAATCGTGTAAAATCAAATTCATTCTGCAACAAAAGAGAATCTACAGAATTTAATAATAATTCTGCTAAAATTCGTGAAGCATTTCCGCCGATTGGCAAGCCATATGAATACGAATTAGAAAAATTACTTAAAATCGCCATTATTCTAGCTACTACATCACTATTATCTCCTAAATATTTAAGAGCGTTTTCCAGTTTATGGTGTGAAATTCTTTGATAAAAATTAGAAATATCACAAATAAGGACATATTTGTGTTTTTTTGCTTTCTCTTTTGATGCCTCATAGAAAGTCCCCCATCCATAATTTGAATCAAATAAGAAACCTTCTGAATTTGGTAGATATCTATAAGAAAAAACTATATCTTTTGTTTTCTTGGGCCTTTTAGCTTCTATACTTCCTGCTAAACACAAAACTAAGTACAAATAGTAAATATTCCATATTGGATCTATTTGAGTACCCCATCTAAAACCTGTATATCCAGAATTTATCACAGAATTAACGTTAATTGGAGGTGTGCTAGATAAAACCTCTTTTATATCTTTTGAATCAAAATCTTCTATTAAAGAAACAATATCTTCTTTCTTATCAAAAATAATCTTATTTTCTATTGGAAAGGGAAATATATCCGTATCCCCAAATTTAGTAATATTATGTATGGCTAATTCTATGTTTTCTTTTATCATATTTTTGTAACCTTTATTTTACAAATTTTCCAATCAGCTCAACTCATATACTATGCTGTACTTCTTATTTTTTTATCCACTTTATATCAAATGTATGAAAAAAAACAATAAAATTTTAAGATAAAGAAAAGCGAGCTATTTGAATCAAATGACTTGACTTCTGGCTACTTTAGAGCGGTAATTGGACGACCTTATAAAGGAGTCAATATGTCATACAAAGATAACCTGCCTAAGACGATGGACGAACTAAAAGCCATGTCTTTTGATGACCGGGCGAAGTTATGGGCTAAATATTCACAATACCCGTTCAAACGGCAATTAAGGTCGCTTTGGTATTATATTCAATGTGATCGCCTAAATTTGCGGATAGAACATAAATATCTTGTGCAAATTCGTAAATATAAAGACGATCCAGAAAAATGCCTAACTAGTGTCACTAAAAACAAGTATAACTTCGTTCCTGGTACAATTCTAACTCGATATTTTAAGGGTATAAAACATGAGGTTCTGGTGAACGATGACGATACTTTTACCTATAATGGAGATAGGTACAAAAGCTTATCTGCTATTGCCACCCAGATAACAGGCACAAAAGTGTCAGGCGTATTCTTCTTTGGACTCAAAAATTAAATATAATGAATACCAGCGAGAAGCTTTTCTAGTTTATCTTTTGCCCAACATATTAATTGTATGTCTATATCTTGACCTTCATTCCATAATTTTTCTCCATGCAAAAAATTGCATCGTATTTGATATATTACTTTCAGAAAATCTTCTAACGAATTATGTTCGGCATTATACGGCACTTCATGTTGAAAATGGCTATCGCTGGACAATTTGATTCGAGGATTGTTGTCGTCATGTTGTGATGGAATCTCAGCAAAATCCCTTACACATTCGCCCTTGATTTGATTATAATATTCTTTCGCCGCACTATTATCTTTAAGAGCGAGCGCGGCCTGTCTATCTGTTCCATGATATTCTCTATGATATCTAAAATTATATTCCTGCCACAAAAATACAAATTCCACGACAGTTTGTACTTCTGGCGATAGTTGATGTCTTAAATTGCGTTTCAGCCAGTTTAATGGTGTCATTTTAGTCCTTTTTTGCAAAATATAACTTGATTTATGTAGAAAGACAAGCCCAAATACAAAACAAAAAAGGATGCAAACATGACAATTAAATGTGCGATTTATACACGTAAATCAACCGAACATGGACTGGATATGGAATTTAATTCTTTGCAAAATCAAGAAGAATCTTGTAAAGCATATATTGCGTCACAGGCATTCAACGGCTGGCAGTATTATAAAACCTATAGTGATGCGGCAATATCTGGTGGAACCATGGAACGTCCAGCATTAAAGCAAATGCTGGATGATATGGCACATGGGTTAGTAAATACTGTGGTGGTATACAAGGTTGATCGATTATCGCGTTCAATCTTAGATTTTCACAATATGATGAAATATTTTGAAAAGTATGGTGCGAACTTCGTGTCTATAACACAGTCGTTTGATACCAGTACATCTATGGGTAAATTAACATTGAATATGTTGCTATCATTCGCCCAATTTGAACGCGAAGTATCAAGCGAACGTGTTCGTGATAAAATACGCGCATCAAAAGCCAAAGGATTATGGATGGGTGGTGCACCATGTTTAGGTTATGATTTAATAAACAAAAAATTGGTAGTGAACCCAACTGAAGCCGAACAAGTTCGACACCTGTTTGAAAAGTATTTAGAACTGCAATCTGTGAATAATTTAACCGAATATGCACAACAAAAAGGTATATATGGTAAACGTTGGGAAACGGCGAAGCGAAAGATGCGTGGTGGGAATCCGATTGCTAAAATGAGTATGCATCGTATATTGCGTGATAAAGTCTATATCGGTCAAATTGAAAATAAAAAAGAAGGTACATTCGCCAAAGGTGAACACGAACCAATTGTATCAAACGAACTGTTCAATCGTGTCCAGGTTGCGCTAGCTAACAATTCAAATAATAAAACAACGAGCACATGTGCGCCAAATATATTGACAGGAAAATTATTCAATCATAACGGTGAAAAATTTATCAATCAACGTACCAGTGGTAAAAACAAAAAGACAGTTAACTATTATGCAATCAAAGGGTTTTATTTATCTGCAGTTCGTGTTGATGAAATTGTTATTAAAACGATTACAGATTTTCTAAATAGTGATATGTCGAAATTACCTATAAACTTATCAACTGTTTTGAAACAAGTAAATATTGTTGATATGGCATATACACAAAAACGTTGTTTTATCCGCACACTTGTTGAAAAGGTAGTGTATTCACAAGAACAACTAATTTATACACTAACAACCGATGGTGCAAAACTGCAACCATTTGTATCAGAAAAGTATATAAATCAAAACGCAGAACCCATGGAATACATCATTGGCGACAACAGTGTAACAATCACAGAAAAAGTATTCTTACGCAAATATGTTAATACGGTGTATGATCGTGGTAAAAACGGTGTTTTAAGTGTAACCGATAATAATCATCTAATCGTCAGAGCATTTGCCATTGCATGGAAATATAGGGAACTATATGAACGTGACGGAGGTGTAGATAATATCATACATAATCTGCACACTTCGCCACGACAATTTTATAGGTATCTGGATATCGCATATATGAATCCGGACAAGATAAATCAAATCTTGTCCAGGAAATTAAACATTAATGTTAATGATTTATTTCAGATTGCACGGCAGAACCAGATGATAAATGATCCTGAAAATTGAACAAATCTATTTTGGGTTGATGTGCTTTTTGAACCATATCTGGTGGAATGGGTAATATTTTTGTGTTGTTAAATTCGTATACTTTAACTATAGCTAGGCCCATATCTTTTTCTCGACCGTTTTCATATTTTTTCTTTTTTTCTAACAAAACTTTCATTTTATCATCTTGTTTTGTTTGTTTGAGGGCATATTTCCCAGCTAGAAATTCTTTCCTGAAATCGTCATCCAACATATCTACGTATTGGGGTTTGGTGTTATCACCAATTTTTACAGACCACTTAGCATCACTATCCACATTTACAGATTTAACAATAGTAACAACATCAACGAATTGTTCTGAGGGTAAATTTGAATCTGTATCTTGGGAAATATAATGTACAAAGTCTTTCTTTTGGATTTCAGGCTCGATACTATCAGAAAAAGAAACCCCTACGATATCTGGACTTGTCCCACACATTCGATAAAACTTATTTTTGGCATTAATTGCTCTGTCAAAATTTAACTCTGTAGGTATAATTTTTGATAACTGTGCGGCATTTTTTGAAAACAAACCGACTGTTATATCTCGCATAAATACAGCCGCTTGTTTTCCAATTTCAGCGGTATCATAATCATGACCAGTTAGTTCCATGTAAAAACCGTGCACAAAACTAGAATCTAAAATGGCAAAGCCTCCACCCACCAAACTAACTGTTAAACCAAAAGTGGACCAAAAACCACCTTCTTTATTGGCCACAACGCAAAGCTTATACTTTGCCTGACCGTTTAATAATTTTGTGTTTATATCGGCTAATGTTTCTTCAATACTATCTATAAATACTTTATAATCCTCAGCTGGTATAAAATGTTTATCTATCTCATTTGTAAAGAAATGAGTTGAAAACGTTTCCAAATTTACTTTTTCATCGTCTGTTATCACTTGAATTTCACCATTTTATATGTCTCATATTAAAACAAATAAACATAAAATCTACAAAAAACAACACATAACTGGCATTGGGAAATTGGGCAAAATATATAGTTTGTGTGGATTTGGGAATATTTGGCACATGTGACGATATACATTGGTAATATCACACATAAAAACTGCCGGAAACTGGGCGAAAAAGAACATCCCGTGGGATTACCACGGGATGTTCAATATTACTGGCGGATGGTGAGGGATTCGAACCCCCGGATGGGTTGCCCCATCAGCGGTTTTCAAGACCGTCGCATTCGACCGCTCTGCCAACCATCCTTTGACTCTGTTTTTTTTATGACCATCGCATTGTATATTTTCACGACAGGATTGTCAATTTTTATTTTACGCGCATCGCACGACAAAAAACAACTGTACCAAGTACAAAGACTGCACCAGACAACAATTGCCCCATCGTAAGCCCCCACGAAGTCAAAAAGCCCAATTGCGCGTCTGGTTGCCGGAATTGTTCACAAAAAATTCTGAACACTGCGTAAATCATACACAAAATTCCACCCAATGCGCCGGGGCGTTTTTTCAGATTTGTTTTATTATACAACCACAACATTATTACAAATAACACCAAACCTTCGAGAGCTGCCTCATAAATCGGACTGGGGTGGCGTGGAAAATCGGGCCCACCACGAAAAACTACCCCCCAAGGCACATTTGTCGGTCGCCCCATTATTTCCATATTTATAAAATTGGCTATACGCCCCAGTCCCAATCCGATTGGCGCAACAATCGCCATTAAATCCAACATTTTGAATGAATTTTGCACCAACGCACGACCACGAAATTTTTGCGCCCGAACGAATAATACGGTTGCAACTATGACACCAATCAGACCACCATGGAAACTCATTCCGCCATGCCAAAGAGCGAATATTTCGAGTGGGTGCGAAACAAAATAAGACAGATTATAAAACAGCACATATCCGATTCGCCCGCCCAGAATTACACCAAAAACTATCGCGGTTAAAAAATCGTCCAGTTGTTTTTTATCCAATTTGATTTGGGCATCATCTCGATTGACCAGGTATTTCAGCAACCAAAACCCGATAACAAAACCCGCCAGATAAGCCAGCGCATACCAACGAACCGGTATCCCAAAGACTGAAAACGCAACCGGAGAAATCGGATTTATAACAATAGCCATAACAAGCCCCCTTTGGCTGGTATTTTATTATTTTAGACAAAACATTTGCAATAAAAAATTAAAGCCACGTATTGGCGTGGCCTTAATATATGTTATTTTGATGTGCAAATTAATCTCTGACCTTTGCATCTGCGATTATGACGCCCAAAAGGCCTGGGTTCGCATTCAAATCAGCGTTAACGATACGTCTGACACCTTGAACAACATGGGTTTCTTCTACACCTTCTGGTTTCACAAAAACTTTGGTTCCTTTTGGATATGCTTCGCAATTATAAAGCATAACATTGCATGCATTCAGATAATCCACACACATATTAATGTATTCCTTTGATGGGTGACCGGGACAATGCATAACAATGCGATACCCAATCTTTGGCAAATCAGAATTTTTGCATTTACCAAGCGATGCGTTTGTTTTATTTACAAAAGCACTCACTCGCTCTTGATATTTTTCTTCTGCTTTCTTTGCATTCCTTATAGAGGTCTGGATTGCCCCCGGCAAAGGCGCTATTACATCTTTCATTTTTAACTCCTTGGTTTTTGTTATTCCGACGAACATTATACATTGACAAAAAAAAACTGTCAACAAAAAAATTACATTCTTTTAGGCTCGATTAACTCTTGAATTATTTCCGGACGTGTACTATATTTTTTATCAAAGGAGACTTATCATGAATACAAAAATTTCTGCAAAATCACAAAAAACAGGCGGTATCGAATCATATTTCAAACGTATTTTCGGTTTGATGACTGGGGCGGTCGCATTGACTGCGGTAACTACCTTTTTAATGTTGATATCTGGCGCGTGGACCGGATTGATTCATAATGGCGGATTGTCTGCGACATATTATATTATCGCGTTTGGCGGGTTGGCGCTGTCTATCTGGGCCCAGGCACGCGCATTTTCTATGAAACCCAGCAGTGCGATGTGGTTGTTGTTTTTATATTCAATCTTGATGGGCGTTGTTATTACCCCGCTGGTTTTGGTGTCCAGTCCGATATCGATATTACTGGCCATCGTTTTGGCGGCGATTATGTTCGGATGCATGACACTGTTCGGGTATAAAACGGTCAAAGATTTATCTTTCCTTGGTACATTCTTGTTCTTGGGCATGATTGGTTTGATTTTGGTCGGTGTAGTATCTATGTTTGTTCCATTGGGTGCGACATTTAATACCGTAGTATGTTTGATTGGCGTGTTGATTTTTGCTTTGTTTGCCGCTTATGATATGCAGACATTGAAAAATGCCTATGTGATGTTGGGTGATAATGGCGACACTAAAAATCAATTGGCTGTGTTGGGTGCGTTGCATATGTATATATCGTTCATCGCATTGTTTGAATATATTTTAAGTTTATTGAACAGTCGTAATTAAAATTAAACAAAAAGGGATAATAAAATGGCTTATAAAATAGACGAAAATAGATGTATTGGTTGTCATTCTTGCATGGGGGCATGTCCTGCTATGGCTATTATTGATGCACCAAATGGCAAATGCCAAATTGATAAAACAAGATGCATGGGATGCGGAACATGTGCTTCGATTTGCCCGATGGAGGCAATCGCCAAAGACAATGAATAAATTTGCAAATCGAAAAAAACAATATAACATATTTGGCAAATATAATATAAAACAAGGATAAAAAAGATGCCGGCAAAATCGATAAATGATATCGTTGCACTTTGCAAAAGACGTGGTTTTATTTTCACAGGTTCTGAAATCTATGGCGGATTGGGCGGTGCGTATGATTACGGTCCATATGGTGTTGAAATGATGCGCAATATCCGCAACGCATGGTGGAATGCCATGATTTATTCACGTAATGACATAGAAGGTCTGGATGCGTCATTGATTACTAACCGTTTAATGTGGAAATATTCTGGCCACGAAGGCAACTTTTCCGACCCATTGGTTGAATGTAAAAAATGTGGTGCCCGCATGCGCCAAGATAAAATGAAAGATCCTACAAAATGCGACAATTGTGGCAGTACGGATATAACCGAACCGCGTGCTTATCAATTGATGATGGGATTGTCTATTGGGGCGGTTGCGAACGGCGAAATAAATGCTTATTTGCGACCTGAAACTGCGACGACTACATATGTGAATTTCAAAAATGTTTTGGATTCGAAACCGCACAAATTACCATTTGGAATTGCCCAGATTGGCAAGGCATTTCGTAACGAAATTTCCCCACGCGGATTTGTATTTCGTATGCGTGAATTTGAACAGGCTGAAATGCAATATTTTGTAAATCCGAACGAAGACGAAAAATATTTCGAATATTGGAAATCTATGCGTTTGGATTGGTGGCAAAATGTAATGGGGATTCCAGCGGACAAACTGCGTTTTATGCCGCATGAAAAATTGGCGCACTATGCCAAGGCTGCGGTTGATATCGAATATAAATTCCCCGACGGGTTTGACGAAGTCGAAGGTGTTCACAATCGTCAAGATTTCGATTTGGGTTCGCATACTAAATCCCAGGGTGAGTTTAAATTGTCCGCCCGGGTTATAGAAAACAAAGATTCCACGACTAAATTGTCTTATTCAGACGCGCAAACGGGCGAAAATTTTGTTCCGTATGTGATTGAAACCGCTATGGGTGTAAATCGTGCAATGTTGGCCGCAATGATAGAGGCATACGAAGATGAAGACTTGGGTGACGGTAAAACGCGTACGGTGTTGAAATTAAAACCTTGGTTATCACCGGTCAAAGCGGCGGTTATCCCATTGGTTCGTAATGTTCCAGAAATTGTAGAATTATCAAATAAAATCGTTGATGATTTGCGCAGATTGGGTATTGGAAAAATAGAACTCGAAAATTCTGGGAACATCGGAAAAAATTATCGCCGTCATGATGAAATTGGAACACCGGTTTGTATAACGGTTGATCACCAGACTTTGGACGATGGGACTGTCACGCTGCGTTATCGCGACAGTATGGAACAAATTCGTGTTCCGACCGAAGAAGTCGTAAAACATGTTTTGGAAATTATCACCCAAAAATAATCCAAAAATAAAAACCGCGCCAAACGGCGCGATTTTTATTTTTATAATGAAAGTTTTTTATGCTGCGCGTTCGTTGGTCATTTGATTGATTTGCAAGATTTTCAACATTTGTTCATATGTTTTTTCTTGCGCGATTTTGAAAGACACAACCTTTGGCTGGACATCTGATTTTTTTTCGGGCATATATTGTTTATACATATCGTTCATGAATTGTAAAGATTTTTTATATTCTTGTGTTTCATGTTGCGACCATTGTTTTGCACGCCCTGAATTCATTTCTATTTTTGAATCTGAATAAGGACTGGTCATTATGCGTTCAGAAATATCACGACGGTATTGGTTATCCAGCGCATGCAGATATTTATTCATCGGATGTTCCGGATTCGATTTAGTTTTCACAAAAGATGACATTTGTTCCAACGCTTTTTGCCACGCCACACCCAATGTCGCGCCATTACACCAATGTATAGTTGTCAACGCATAAAACATAGTTGCAAAATGACGCGCGATTTGTTTTTCTTGGTCTTTGGTCAATTCTAATTTTTTATCCTTGCTTTCGCCAGTCATCATCAATATGCGCTGTTTAACATCAGGATTTAATAAAATTTGATTATCAACGTTTTGGACATCAAAATTTTCATTTGTCATGGCGGACTCCTTTGGTTGTTTCAGGTTTTTTCCACCCTCTCCGTAAAAGATGTAGTGAGCGATTTACATATTTCAAGTCACATGTCAAGACAATTTATATTTTGACATCCACGCGGAGATATATCACAATGTGTCCGTTATATCACAAAGCGCACTATTGCCAATAATGGGTGGTGTGGGTATAACACCAATCTTGCCAAGAATGGGGGTTGGTTATTTCATCAAATGAACAAAGGAGTAATGGATGAAAAAATCTTTGAAAGGTTTGATAGCGGCGACTGCATCTGTGGTTTCCACTGCGGCATTCGCTTCAAACATAGAAGATCCACTTTACATGCCAAAAAACCGCGAAGTTTATTTAAGAACTGGCGCGGCGATGATGTATAAAACAGTGGAAAAAACAGATGCCACCGTCGTGAAAGATATCGATGGTAATGTAGAATTTCCTGTATGGCGTTTCACAGGCGATTTGGGATACGGAATCACAGACAGATTAGATGTTCATGGACATTTCGGTTATACCAAAGACGGTGAAATCGACCGCAAAGGTATGCACCGTGGACGTATTGGTTTAATGTTCCGTGCATTAACCGAAGAAGATCCATTCATCTTAGATTTGTATGCCGATGCTTATTTATCTGGCATAACACCGATGAAGGGAACATACACTGCAAAAGGTTTTAATTTTGAAAATTATTCAAATGGTCGTTGGGGCGCGATTGGCGGTGTTCGCTTTGGTAAAAAAATAAGCGATTGGACATTGGCTGCGCATGCTGAATATTTACAAACATTTGGTAATCACAATAACAAGATTGCATTGGATCCAACACTGGGAATGTCTGCAATTGGATTTCCATCAGAAATTTCTGTTGATTTGAAATCTACTCATGAAACTGTGGCTGGATTCGATGTAATGTATCAAATGAATTCCAGATGGTCATTGGGCGGTGGTTTTGAATACATCGAACATTACAACAATGGTGTAAAAAGTATTCATACACAATTGGCAACAATGCCTGAACCTTATGCAACAGCTCAACAAAATACAGTTAATCAATTGTTGGCTGCAACCAAAAACATGAAAGATGGTTGGGATGAATATGTGTTAAAAACATCTGTGGCATATCAAATGACAGACGATGTACAAATCGCAACGTTCTTTGAATACACAATGGATGATACACAATCAAAATCTCAAAATGCAACAAATTGCAAATTGGAATTGGGTGTTCGTTTGAACGCGAGATTCTAAACAAAAAAAATAACAAAATAATTTATATTGGACAATTTGCACCCGTTTGGGTGCAAATTTTATTAGAACAATTTTTATTGAAAAACAAAATGTATTTTAACACTTTTCTTGCTGTGTGATTTATGATATAATATTTACCAAAGGAAGATATAAAGAAAATGAGAAAAACCGGATTTCTGGCCGTTTTGATGGGAATAGTGTCGGTCGCGCCGTTCGCGTCGCGTGCTGCATATCCCGTTTATAATCCGCAACAAATGGCACGCCAGGGCTATGTTATAAACACTTACCCGACACAACCCATGGTGCAGTCTGGGCCACAAATGACGGGACGCGGAACAAATATCACGACTCAGCAATTGATGGCAGCGTCTGCAAATAATGGTCGTCCGATGTCTAATATTGCCGCGGCAAGTCCGAATCGTATAACGGGCGCTTTGCCACGCGTGGGGTCTTCTGCAACAAATGCGGGTCGTCAATATTATCAATCTTCCGATTACAATCGTTTGGCGGAAAGTGGACTGTACATCGGTTTATCAGCGGGATACAGCGCGATGATAAGCGGTCAAATGTCCGCAGATTACGCCAATGAGAACAAGGCTTTTTTGGCCCCAGGTTCGTTTCGTCCGTCTGATTTTCAACACGACACTGTGATTCCACTTCAGGTTTCGGTTGGTGCCGCGATAAACAGTGATATTCGCATGGATTTTTCGTTTTTACGTTATTCTGGAATATCGTATGCAGGCAACGTTCAAACATCGACTGGTGATGGATTCACAGAAGCAACCGTCAGCGGTGGCGCAATCACGTCGAATTCTACGATGTTGAATGTGTATTATAATGTTGATTCTTTCACTGGAAATATTTCTGGGGGGGCTCTGCGGCCGTATGTTGGGGCTGGTGTTGGTTTGGCTTTGAATACGATTGCAGATTATGTCGTATTTGATAATGGTTTTTATGATGAAACCGAAGGTTTAGGCCCAGGCAGTATCCCTGCCGGTGATTTAACCGCTGTGTCTGATATATATGGATATCATAACGGTGGCACAATGGAACAATTGGCATTCAGTTTGGAAGCTGGTGTCACAACCGATATGAAAGATGGATTGAAATTAGATTTCTTTGTTCGCTATGCAAATCTGGGAAAAGTAAAAACATCTGGTTCGATTGTTGTATCCCAGACAGAATGGCTTAGCGATGGCGCAGGTGACGAATACGAAGCACCCTATGACAGCGTATTTCATTACACAAATTGGTTTGAAAGCGGTCGTTTAAGCGCTATGGACGTCGGTGTTCGGGTAAGATTAGAATTTTAATTCCCAACCGATACGGATTGATATAAAAATGAAAGATAATGCGTGTAAAATATCTTTGTTGGCTTGTGTTTTGGCGTGTGCTACAAATACGCCTGCCACTGCACGCATCAGTGTAAAAAATTCAGCCAGTTATGCAAATGCATATAACCAAGTAATGGCGGTTCGCCAACAAGCGGCGATGGAAAATACGCCTGTCGCCACAACGACCAGTGCTACTGCGACCCTGCCTGTTATGGTTGACGACGAAGCGTTGGCACGTAAAATTACAAATAACGAAGCAGATGCCATGGTCAGTGTTTCTGATTTGGAAAATTGTTCTATGATTTATCCGAATGGTCTGTTCAAATGGGGTTATCCAGAATCTGGCGCAAAAAGGGGACAGGATTCCCAATGCGTTGCGGTTGTAGAATTGCGTGATGTGAATTCAAACGCGGTTTTGGCACAAACTACATTGGCGGCCGGCGACGCGATGAAATGCAACATTGATATGTTTCCGCGCTCTGGGTGGCAAGACGCGTTGGGCAAAGTTGAATTGCCCGCCGATGCAGCGCCAACAATCGAAGATGTTGAAAAAGTATTAAACGAAGAACAAAAACAAAATGCAGGGTTAAAAATCGCTGCCGCCGCAATATTAAGTGGTGTTGCAGGAAATATGTTAGCTCCAAAAGAAGCTGGTGATACAAAATTACTGGGAACTGGCAAACAACAATTAGTCACGACTGCATTGGCTGCGACTGCGGGTGCGGGCGTCATGGCGGCCAGCACTTATTCTGGCAAAGTCGCCGGCGATACAATTAAATCAACCGCTGTGAATGCAGCAACTGGTGCAGTTATTGGAAATATGGCGGCGGGAATGTCTGGAACAGGCGAATCCGTATTAAACATCAGAAAATGTTCTGTTGATGGGATTGAACAAGACTGTGTTGTTGGTAATATATCAACGGTAAACGCCAAAGACCAATACAACCTGACGACGGATGCAGAAAGCAAAGGAATTTATCTTATCAATCTGGACTCAACATTGAAATGGTGCCAAAAACATAATTCTGAAAAATCTGAAAGATGTTCCGACACAAAAAAAAGCGATTGTTATCATTTGGAATACAACGGTAACAAATATGAATGTCAAACCGTTTCATCAAATAAATTGTTAAAGATTGTTTTTTCTAATGGCAAAACATTCGATGAAATACGCAAACACAAAGATTCCGCCCGCATTGGATTAGAAGTATATGGTATGGACGACTTTGGGGCTTTTGAACCAACATCAGTTGACAACACCAATGCACCGAACAGCGTTTATTTTTTGGTCACATCTGGTTATAAATCAGAAGGAGCCACCAATCGTGGATACGCGGTATTCAGCGGTCTGGGCAACAAATTATTCGGATACAAAGCCACCGAATGGGATACATTACGTATGAATTATTCCCCCAGATATTTCAGACGCAATTCTGATGGAACTGTGGGCGACGAAGTTAAAACCCAGGTCGATGAAAAAAGTGGCGAAACAATTGAAGAAGTTGTTTTCACCCCAACCGCACAAGATGCCAGTGACGGTGCATTGGTTGATTTCCAAAATTCAGCCAGAGCCAAGGCTACATTATCTGGTGCCGCTGCCGGTGGTGCATTGGGTGGATTTACCGCGTACCAGGGTGCAAAACAAGAAGTCCAAGAACGCTGGTTATCTGCTACACGCGAATACGACGATTCGTTGAATAATTTTTATTGCGGAACCGGGACACGATATTTGTCAAAGTATAATGATGAAGCGGTTATCCCGAATCCAAAACAATCTGAACAATAAAAAATCCGCCAAATGGCGGTTTTTTATTTGTGTTTATAAGCCAAAATCAATGGAACAAATTTATCACGATATTGATTCGGTATTTTTTCAATCGGAATAAAAACAGAATTATGTTGTCCCGCAGACATCTTGGGCAAAATTTCACCATTTTTGGCATTTATGATTTTATCAATTTTGATTGAAACTTTTTCATTTATATTCGGCAAAATAAATTTGATTTCATCGCCCGCAATGATTTCATTACGCAATTCCAAAGTGATATTTTTATCATCAACGTTCGTTATAACACCGGCGGCATGATAATCAGACGATGAGCGCGTAGTATTATAATCATGCGCATCTGGCGGCACAGGTCCATCAAAGAAAGCCGTCGTATATCCCCGCGATTCCAACACATTCAAATCGTCCATAAACGGTTGTGGATTGAAATTTTCTGGGTCGCGGGCATAGGCATCAATTGCATTACGATACGCACGGACAACCGAACCAACATAATATTCACTGCGGTTGCGCCCTTCGATTTTCAGGCTGTCCGGACCTGATTCGATAACTTCGGCCAAACGAGGCATCAAACACAAATCTTTGGCATTCATTATATATGCACCACGTTCGTCTTCTTCGATTGGCATTTCGATACCTGATTCGACTTCACGTAAAATCACATCGTATTTCCACCGACACAATTGCGCGCACGCACCGCGATTTGACGGACGCCCGGTTATAAAATTAGACAACAAACACCGCCCAGAATAAGCCATGCACATCGCGCCATGAATAAATATCTCTAAACCTATGTCGGGACATTGTTCACGTATAGATTTGAATTCGTGGTGCGAAACCTCACGCGCCAAAACGCATTGAACCGCACCTGCATTCTGCCAAAATTTAACAGAAGATGCCGAACAGATATTCGCCTGGGTCGAAATATGAATTGGAACATCAGGATGATTTTCACGCACCCACATCAAAACCCCAGGGTCAGATATAATCAACGCATCTGGACGCAGATAATTCAAAACTTCCGATACACGATTCATATTTGCATAATCGCGATCATGAGCAAACAAATTAAACGCCAAATACACACGACGACCCGCAGCATGAGCCAAATCTATGCCCTCTTTTACTTCATCAACAGTAATTTTAGCCCGCGCCCGCATAGAAAAACCCGGCAAACCGGCATAAATAGCATCTGCACCGTATAAAATCGCGGTCTTGAACGCGTCCAGAGTCCCGCCCGGCGCCAATAATTCAGGTATTTTTTTCATGATGAATATGATAGCAATCTTTTTTTCAATTTCAATATCAAATAAAAAACGGGCAATCAATGCCCATTATTTTAGTTATGTTATATGATTATCTTAATTTTTCCAAAGCCTCTTTTATTGCAGCATCGCGAGATTGTTTCGCACGCGTCGCCATATCTTTTTGGTCTTTGGCTTTTTGCGCTTTTTCAGTTGCCTGTTTTAATTTTTTCGCTTTTTCGGTTCTTTTTTCATAAACATCTCTTGCCTTCATAAGTGCTGTATGGAACCAATCTCCTCTGGCCTGTTGCATTGCGTCATAATTATCATAATGACAATCCATTTTATATATTTCTTTGCCTTCTTTGTCTTTGACAATTATCGCGGCATCGCCACCTTTGAGTCCAAGATCGAAATAAACATCCACATCATCTAATATGTATATTTCTGTATTACTTTCTGGTGTCCCTTGTTTTCCGTATTTCGTTTCTATGGTTTTTGACTTTTCTATTTTATTGATTATGCGGCCGATTAATTTTTCTTCTTGGCGGAATTGTTTTGTAAAAACGATTGGCAAATTAAAATGAATACGTGCCATGGTTTACTCCTTTATATATCTGGCATCATTGTTACACAAAGGAACGTTTGTGTAATACCCATGCATACACAATGACTGACAATCAAAAAATTTAGAAATCTGGGAAATTTTATTTAATAAACAATATAATAAATATGTTGATTTAAACGTTCCTTTAAATTAACAGTTTTTTCTATGAAAAAATCCCAAAAAACAGATTGTTAAAAATGTGCTTGATTTATAATATTAAACATATATAATATGCGTTGTATCGCCGGTTTAGCTCAGCTGGTAGAGCATCTGATTTGTAATCAGAGGGTCGGGGGTTCAAGTCCCTCAACCGGCACCAGATATACTGTCGCTGGTCCGACAACTGGCACCAGAATAAGAAACATTAGAAAACCAACACCATCGTTGGTTTTTTCTTTTTTATGAATTGAAAAACGTAAAATTGTAAAAACCCGGGAAATCTAAAATTTTTTATTAGTTATATACCCATAATAGTTTTTACGCCAATATGATGATAAAAAAATGCCCAAAAGGGCAAAATGTTAATATTTTATATTATCTTTCAATCTTTGGTGTGTTTTGGCAAATTAATATTTGTCTAAGTTTTTCCATATTTTCAGGTGATAAAACTAGACAACCTGCGTCAATACCATACTGTTCTTTGCACCAATTTTTAAATTTGCGTTGGTTTTCGCATTCTTTTTGATCACAGTAGTAATTATTGATAAAAACTTTTTCATGAAATTTTATATCCAATGGATGAAATTTGTATCCGGCACCAATTACAAAATTCAGAACATGATACCACCCTGTGCCGGGGTTATTAAGAAGATTTGTGTAATCATAAACGCCTGGGTTATATTGCAAAATACCTGCTGCATACCCATATGTGACATACAATGCGTTTAATATGATTTGTTCAAATTGTTTATTATGTACCACTTCATTTCTTGGCAAATCTGGATGATTAAATACGTCTTGGAAATATGTTAGGATCCATCCATCTTTGACAATTCGGTCACGCATTTGTTGGGGCATGTTATAGTCATATGAAAATTTATAGGTTGTGTCGAAACCTTTGGCTTTCAGTTGTTTGTCCAGTTCGCATGCGCTTGACGGGATATCATCGTGTTCGTTTTGAATAAGCTCACAATATTGTGTTGGGGATTTTTCACGTAAATCAAAAAAATTGGTTCCTCTGTCAACACTGCGCATCAATGGTTTCGATATATATTGGCTAATGTCAACCAGTGCCAATTCATCAACGGATTGGAAAAGTTGTTGCTCTGTAAAAGGTTGGTCTTTTGTTATCATATATGAACCCCCTTTGAATGACGTTTATTATTATAATACAAAAAATATAAATGTCAATATGTTGTTTTGTGTAGCGTGCTGTATAAAATTATAGACAAATCACCCTGGTAAAATAATTGTCTTTTTAAGGGCGGTTTTGCGCTGGTTTTTGGGGATGGTAATGTTCTCTCAACCGGCACCATACGTCGTTGCTGACGCAAATCCGCGACGGACGGATTTAAGTCTTGCAAAACGGAATACCGCGGCCATTCGGTCGTTTTTTTTTACAAAAAAAAAGAAAAAATGGACGGATTGATTAAATTTTTTTATTTCCACGCCGATTATTTTTTTTCATTAATGCATCAAATATGTTTCCAAAGATTGTGTTTGTTTCAGGATGTGTTTGCGCGAATTTTTGTATGCTCATTATTATTGCTGCTGTGATTAAACGTTCTATGTCTTGTTTAGAAATTATTTCTCGCAAAACATCTGTCAAATTCCCGTTTTTTTCAGGCGGTGGCGTTTCGCATGTATTGCTACAAAACAAACGACCTATTTCTGGAACCCACCACAAAAAAATAGCAACTGAAATCGGCAACATTATGCACATAACAAAATATTTGAACGCGCCAGATTCACAAAAATTCAGATTAAAAAAGTTTATGCAATAATTATTGATTTGCAATATAGTCAACATTACAAATTCATACAATGTAAAAACTGTTATGAATATTTTTAATTTACGCATATATTTATTATATACGTGCGTCCCCATCAACACCACAGGACAATATTCAAAAAAACGATAATTAAGAATTTATTTACAACTACTCGATTTTGGAGATGTGTTTGATGCCTCTATCTGTACTAATTGTTTTTTTAACGCTATACGATCTGCCGTTTCATAGCCGATTTCTGTTTTTTTTGTTTCAGTTCTTACCACTTTGTCCACAGATTTTGCATATCCAACATTTCCCGCAACAGAAACAATCAATAACAAAAATACAAAAAAACTTTTCATGTACATCTCCGTTTGTATTAACAAAAAACCGAACCATTAAAAAATTAACAGTCAATGCTCAGAAAACAACACAAACAGATTGTAGCGTACACCCCTTATACAAACCGAAACTCAATTCGTCGCATTGCAAGTTTGCGCGGACGTTTTATGTTTGTTTTCCTATACCCAAATTTTGAGGGTATGTACGGGACAGTATAACATAAAAAAATCAGAATGCAAAAATTTATATGCACAAATTTGATTTTTGTTATATCCCACAATAAACATATAAAAAAGGGGGGCATTCCCCCGAAAAAAACAAACAATTATTGTTATTCTTGGTTTTCTTGGATTGCGTTTGCAACGTTTTCTATTTGCAATAATTGATTTTCCAATGCCGCCCGTTCAGATGATTTATACCCCGTATCCGAATCGTTTTTGCTTTCGTTATTCACACTGTGTTTTTCAATCGCAGGATTTATCAGATTTTCATAAATTTTTTGCGCCTCTTGTGCACCAGTCATATCACGTTGCACCAATTTATTATTACCAAAGAAAAACCAATCATCCAATTTAACAGCCGTTAATTGCATTACCGGACGCGTTCTGGCATTTGCCACCCATTTTGGCAACCCGGTTGGAACATCCGAATAATACCATAAAAATCCCCAATATACGAACCCCATAACAACTATGCCACGCAATATGCCAAATATGACACCCAACGTTTTATCAGTGACAGATAAAACGCTTTCTTGGATTCTGTCACGCAATTTGTGATTTATGAATCCAACTGTCACCAATATCACAAAAAAGACTATGAAATACGACGCAACCAGAGTCGCAACCGTAGAGCCGAACAAATTGAACCAGTTTTGCAACAGTCCATCCAAATAAGGTGAAACAAATCGCGCTGCGATTGCAGCAATCACCCAAGATATCGTCGCAATAGTTTCGTAAATTCCGCCACGAACCGTCGCCCAAATCGTAGACCCAACAATCACTATGATATAAATATAATCTAATATTGTTAAATCGAACATATCTTCATCCTATTTTGTTTATACAACGCATTAAAATCCAAACAAACGTTTTCTGATTCGTCGTATGATACCACGACGAACGAATAACAAAACAAACACGCCAACCACGAACAGACTTAACACCCATCCGCCCAGGCCGCCGTTATTTACTTTTTTTTTAATGCATCCATGTCAACGATGGCATCTGTTCTGGACGCATGCGAAGCAACAAACTCATCATGATTTTTTTTCATTGCAGCACGATTTGCATCAGCAGATTTTTTCTGGGCATCTGTATAATCAAATTCCACAGCCGCACGCAGTGAATCATTTGATGATTTACCATAACCTTGGAAACATTTTTCACCGACAACCAAAACCGGAACACCACCACTGGTAAATTCGCACTTTTTCAATGTATCTATAAATTGTTGTCTATGTTCAGACAAAGTCGCATTGATTTCGGTCACCTTTAAATCATCATATTCATATATCAATTCAGTTCTGATAAAATCACGCGCATGATGACAATGCGGACACGATGGCGAATAAAAAATAGTTATATCTGCGGCATTAACCGACGAAATAAAAAATAATTCCAATACGGCAAAACGATACAATTTCATAAAAAATCCCCTTTCTTTGTTTCAAGCAATTATAGAAACAACAAATCTATGAAATCAAGCGTTTTTATTTTTTTCTTGCGTAAAAAAAACAAAGTGTCTAAAATTTTTTCCAAAGGAATGGAATGAATTATTTCTGTAATTTTTTTCAAAGATTTTTTGTTTTGTGCATAATTTTTGCGACGGTGGAAAATGTAGTTGCTGAAGAGACACCTCAAACACTTTGTGCGGCTGGATATTACGTTGAAAAATGCGGTGATTATGTAATCGGAACAAATCTGTTAAAGGGGTATCAGATTGACGACACCCATAACAGTCCTGATTATTACGATTACGCAAACGAAAACAATCTGGTTAATTTAAGAAAATTTTTTGCGGGCACGCAACCTTTCAGATACCGGACAAAAATGACTCAAACGGTGGTAGAAGTTCAACCCGAAGAATATGTTCCATACCGTAACGGTTTATTGGCATCGATTTGTAATCCGGCAGAAACAGAAATTACATGCCAGAAATGTCCAGAAGATGCAGATGTTGATGAATCTATTGTCGGATTGGATGCAGACAATGTTCCTGTTGAAGACTCTTGGATTTTTCATACAATATCAGATTGTTATATGAATGAATTTTCTGATTCAACGGGGACGTTTGAATATGTGGACCCCGAAAATCCAAATGTTGCACAAAATTGCTATTATAATATCGAAGTGACGGGCAGCACTCTGGTCAGACCAACGGCTGTAATTAACGAATTAATTCACGAAGAAATGTCTGCTTCAACACCGACGCATGAATAATTTTTTAATGTTCGTGTGCAAATATATGTAAAACAACACTGATTATAAACAGTGCCGTTATAACCCCCAGAAATATTTTTTGTTTTCTGTGTGATTTTTCATCATCACATTCTGCACATGGGCAATCACCCAAAACCAAAATCCAGGACAATCCCAACATCAACGAAGAAAATACAAAAATCCAAGGTTCAACCCATTCTGGAATCAAAGGCGTATGAGCAACCTCAGGCGCGAACAAACCGACTACAGACAACACGATTGGTAACACACAACAAAACAGATGTGGTAAAACCGACGCAACAATACCAATTTTTACAACTTTGTTTTTCATATAAAATCCATTTGTTTAATCTTGCGCGTTGCGCGCGATAACGAAAACGACCTTCTGTGCTTTCCGTCCGCCTTCGCCGATTTCAAATTCGGAAATCTTTCCAAGAATTTGCGGGGCTACGGCGCGACACGCAATTTTCAGCCCTCGCTTCGCTTCGGTGAAAATTGGTGGCGTCCCCAGCAGAATTCGAATCTGCATCTAATCCTTAGGAGGGATTTGTTCTATCCAATTGAACTATGGGGACTGAACGCGACTGATTTTACATCAATAAAAAAAATAAATCAAAATATTTTAATAATATTTTTCAAAAACCATTTGCACTTATGCTGATACCGGATTTTTATTGGTTGCTTTTTACCAAAGACTTTGTATAATTACACACATAATAAAGCAAAGGATTTTCGATTATGGCGACTGTGACACGGATTGATTTAGCAAATGCTTTGAAAAATCGTTTTGGTTTGACGTCGGTTGATTCTTATAAAATGGTTGATATTATTTTCGACGAAATCGAACAATCGTTAACAAACGGCGAAGATGTCAAAATTTCTGGTTTTGGGACCTTCAAAATTTTGGCCAAATCCGCGCGTATTGGACGCAATCCAAAGACTGGTATTCCTGCGGTCATTTCTGCGCGTCGCGTCCCCAGTTTCCGCGCATCCACGGAATTCAGAAAAACCGTTTCTGGGAAATAAAAAAATTAAAAAATACCGGCAAATGCCGGTGTTTTTTAATGAAATTTTTACCACAAATTTACACGTTTATCGGGTGCAACATACATTTTATCATCTGGTGTAATTCCAAACACTTCATACCACGCATCAACATGTGGCAAAATGCCATTCACACGCCAACGGCCCAACGAATGTTCATTTGTCTTGGTTTGACGCAACAATGCTTCGTCGGTCATATTGGTTGCTTCGGTCATTGCGTATGCGATAAAGAAACGCTGATCAGGCGTCAAATTCGATACGGTTTCTGATTTTTCACCAAAATTTTTATATGCAGTATACGCAACTGTAACCCCACCATAATCCGCCAGATTTTCACCCAACGTAAATGTTCCGTTTGCATGTGTGTTTGGTGCTACAATTATGTTATCAAAAAATTTCACCATAATGTTTGCATGTTCTGTGAAACGCTGTGCGTCTTTGTCGTTCCACCATTCGCGCATATTTCCGCGTTCATCAAAATGACGACCACTGTCATCAAAACCATGCGTCATTTCATGACCGATAATCGAACCAATTGCACCATAATTAAACGCATCGTCTGCATTCATATCGAAAAACGGATATTGCAATATGCCAGCCGGAAAACAAATTTCATTTGTCGCAGGGTCATAGTACGCATTGACTTCATGCGCATTCATATACCAAATCGAAGGGTCTTTTTCTTTGCCGACTTTGCCCAACCAGAACGCATCTTCGAATGCTGCGGCGCGCATTACATTGTCAAACAAAGAATCTTCCCGTATTTCCAATTTTGAATAATCGCGCCATTTGTCTGGGTATCCGATTTTAGCACGAAAAGTATGCAATTTTTTCAATGCCGCCTCTTTGGTATCTTCACCCATCCAATCCAGATTCTTTATACGCATTTCCAATGCACGTTGCAAATTCGCGACCAATTTTTCCATACGTTTTTTTGCAGCTTCTGGAAAATATTTTGCGACATACGCGCGACCTGTTTCTGTCCCCAATGTATCATCAACCAAACCGACTGAAAATTTCCAACGTGGCTTTTTCTCTTTCTGACCCGACATAGTCCGATTAAAGAAATCAAACGAGATATCAAATGTTTTTTCATCTAACAACATCGCACTGTTGTTCACAACACGCAATTTCAAATAATTTTTCAGTGTTTCAATATCTGTATCATTGATTATCGCGATTGATTCTGCAATCGGTTCGATTTGCATGATGTTCACAAATTCAGGCTTTACACCGCGCGCATCAAAATACATATCCCAATCAAAATTCGGCAGAGTCTCTTTTAATTCTTCAAAAGATTTCTTGTGATAATTCATCAATGGGTCACGCAATTTTTCTTTGGTAAAGAAAGATTTTGCCATGCGTTCTTCGACTGCATAGATTTTTTCAACATCCGCGTGCACACCGAAATTTTCCAATTGTTTTTTTATGTATTCACGATATTTTTGGCGGATTTCACGCGATTTTTCATCATCATCAAAATAATAATCACGTGAAAGTCCTGTGCCACCTTGGGTCAAGACAAAGATATAATGGTCGCTGTCTTTATCGTCCAGCGCAACGCCATCGCCCCAAAACGCATTAAAATATTTTTGATTGGTCGCGATATATTTTGTTAAATCTGAAACATTTTTTATATTATCTATTTCTTCCAAATAAGGTTTCACAGGCGCAGTTTTTTCCGCATTTAATTTATCAACATTCATCGCCAATTTATATAACATGCCGACTTTGCCATTATCATTTTCAATAATTTCGCGAACGCGTTCATTGTTTTCTTTGTCCAATGTTTCAAACGACCCGAAACGAACATAATCATTTGGCAACGGATTATTTTTCCGCCACCCCATTGTAGCGTAATCATAAAAATCTTGACCTGGGTTCACAGAAAAATCCATATTTTCGGTCTTTATCCCCATTTGCATTGTTTTCTCCTTGGTTAAAAAAATTGCAACGACGATTGCCATAATCACCGCTAAAATTCCAATTATGTTTAATAATTTATTTTTCATTTTATTAATTCCAGAATTATATTGTCCAGGATTAAAAATCCACGAGGCGTAGCATACAAATATTTATCACGCACGTCAACCAAATCATTATGTGTTTTTACCCAATCAAAATTTATCAGTTTTTTTACATCGTCTGATAATTCTAGACCACGTACGGTTCGCATACCGGTTATAATTTTTTCAATCGCGCGGGTTTTATTACTGATTTTTTCAAAACGTTCATAATTTCCCATTTCGTCATACCATTGACCATCGATACAGACTCTCCCTGCCCCCGCACGTCCAATTCCAATATACGCCCCACCATGCCAGATGTTTTGATTATGCCGACATTCTTCACCTGGCGTTGCATAATTAGAAACTTCATATCGTGGCAAAGATAAATTTTCAGCAATCGCCACATACATTTGCGCCATGGTTTCGTTATCTGGCATTTTCAAATTCATTTTTCCGAACGGAGTATTTTTTTCAATCGTCAATTCATACATCGATACGTGTTTCAATTTTAATTTATTTATCTGGTCGCATAAAATTTCAATTGATTTAACATCATGATTTGGCAGACCATAAATAAAATCAGCACTGACGCGAATTCCGATATCTTGCGCGGATTCCAATAAATTTAAAGCCTGGGCAACATTATGAGTTCGTCCCAAAAATTTTAATTCTTCATCATTCAAAGATTGCACCCCCACAGACAAACGATTTACACCATTTGAAACAAAATCTTTTAATTTTTGACCATCCAAAGTTCCCGGATTCGATTCCAATGTAATTTCGCAATTTTCATCAACATCAAAACCAGATTTAATGCAATTCATAATCCGTTCAAAAACCGCGACAGGCATCAGCGACGGTGTCCCGCCCCCGAAAAACACAGTTGGCACCGAAACACGTCCCAATTTATCAGACCAAAATTTTATCTCACAGCAAATATTGTCTGAATAAGATTGCCAATCTGGATTGCCACAGGCACTCGAAAAAAACGCACAATATTTGCATTTAGATTTACAAAACGGAACATGAATGTAAAGATTATGTGGGTTATTCATGCCTGACATCTTAATTCAGCAAAAATAAAAATCAACATAAACTAACACTTCCCTTAAAAAATATTTTATGTTATAATGATGCCAGAAAGGAAGAAATGAAACCAAAATTACTGTCTGTTTTATGCACAATTTTGGCGCCCGTGGCGTGTTTTGCGTCGAACGAGGGCGTACCTTCGTATTACAAAAACAACACTTCTGGCAATGCAAATCGTGCGGCTTATTCTGATTATCAACGCCAAGGGTATACTAAATACATCGGCAATACAGGCCGGAAACAGGTGGTATCTTCACAAACTTATTCGTACCAGGTACCACGTCAAAATTATACTGTATATGATTCCACTCGTGGTGTTATGACAACAAATGGCGTTGCGGCACCGGCGGAACGTAAAACGTCTATATATGCGGGATATTCGCGCAGATTTGCAGATTTCGAATTTCAAACCGGTGTAAATTCTATTTTAGAATGGGACGATATGTTATTCAACGAAATAAATGTTGGTTTGAAACACATATTTGACATTCGTGGTTTTGATTTGGCGGTTGTTGGCGATTATACACGTGGCGAAATGGCCAGTGGCGGTTTGTCTATGGATTACGATTTGGAACCATACGATTATTCTTCACCCACAGACGGCATATTTACGATTTCTATGGGTGGCCAAAGTGGCAGCACGAATCGTTTAAGATTTGGAATTGGTGCACATCATATTTGGGACATTGGTGGATGGAAAATATCGCCGTATTTGGGCTATGAAATTTTCAAACATGATTTGAAAATGAACGACCATTTGTATCCGAATCCCGGGGTTTATTTGCCATTGATGACTGAAACGGGCGATTATGTCTTTGGTGATTTAGAGGGGTATTATTACGCGGTTTCGCCGGATTCTGCGGGGTTAATCGATGATGATTCCGGATTATATCAAATTTGCATGGGGCCCGAAGATATCAAAGTTGTGGCTGCAACCTCTGGCGGGGCCAGCATTAACGGAATTTTATACCCATTGGGAACATCTTTCACAACCATAGATTATAATTCCAGTATGGGCTCATTGCCTTGGGGTGTGGTAGAAGGCGACTGCGTCGTCATCGGTGGCGACGGTGTGGTCAAGGTTGACGGCACAACGCATATTTATAATACGACATGGTCTGGTTTTTATCTTGGACTTGAGGTTGAAAAACAAATGACATTGGCGGATAAATTACGCCTGTATGTCCAGGTCAGCATGCCAAAATATTCATCCGAAGGAACATGGCCTAACCGCGACGATTGGCAACAAAACCCCAGTTTCTTGGACGAAGGCGACAATGGCGCATTCGCGTACAGTGCTGAATTAGAATACGCTTATCAATTTTCTGACCGTATGGCATTGTCTATCAAAGCGGACACGAATTATTTCCACGTTGGTAAAATACCGGGGGAATTATATGTCGCAGAACAAACTGTATATGTCGAAGACGAAAATAATCCCGGCAATTTCACAATCGTAACGTATCCTGCGTATACTGAATATGTATCGGATTCTTTGAACAAAGCAACATGGCGTTCATTTGGTTTGCATGTTGGTTTGAAATATTCTTTCTAGAATAAAAACAAAGTATAAAATAATGAAGTTAATGCGCGTTGGCGAAATATTTTTGTTATGTAATCTGGCGATATTTTCTGCATTTGCAGACCGCGGGGTGTTTGATTTAGAACGCTGGGATTACGTGTTGAACGACGTTCGCACCAAAGCAGTCAATCAAAACATCAGTAAATCTGTAATTGATGCCACGTTAAAAAATCCGGTGTTTATCCCAGGCATAATAAAATCAGACAAAAATCAAAAAGAATTTACACTGACGTTGGACGAATATTTGGCGCGCACTGTTTCGCATGACAGAATTGCCCAAGGGCGCAAAAAATTAAATCAATATCCAACGTTATTGCATCAAATCGAAAACAAATTCGGGATTCCAAAAAATGTCATATTGGCATTTTGGGGAATGGAATCGAATTACGGCGCGGTGAAATCAAAATACAGATTGACTGATTCTTTCATTACTTTGATTTACGAAGGTCGTCGTGCAGAATTTTTTTCAAAACAATTATTGTCTTTGATGAAAATCGCAGATAAAAACAAATTGCACATTACCGATATTCATGGCAGTTGGGCGGGTGCAATGGGACATTTTCAATTCATACCTACCACATTGGCACAATATGGCGTTGACGGAAACAACGATGGCAAAATTGATATTATAAACAGTATTGGCGATGGCATGTACAGTGCGGGCAATTATCTGAATAAATTAGGTTGGAATAAAAACGAACGCATAGTCCGTCGTGTCGCCCTGCCCGCTGATTTTGATGTATCTATGTTGAATGGGGATGTAAAAAAAACTTTGCCAGAATGGTCATATCTGGGCGTTACGAATGTGGACGGTTCACCGATTCCACAAAACGACATGGTCGCGGGCTTGGTCGCAGACACAAAAACATTGGCACGCCAAGAATTATTCGGAAACGAAATTGATTCAGATACGGATGTCTCGCCCAAGCCGGTGATATATGCATATTTAACATACCCTAATTTTTATCGGATAAAAAAATGGAACAATTCGTCATGGTATGCAATTGCAATCGCCGAATTGTCCGATAAATTGAAATGATAAAAATAAATTGCTTATGCGGTTTTTCTTTGATACCATTGGTTTCATAATTGCTACAAAGGATATATTATGGCTATCAAAGTTCGTGATTACGAAGTCCGTTTAACCCGCACCAAAGAAGAACGCAGACAGGTGCGCCAATTGAGATACGAAGTCTTTTGTTTGGAAGAAAACGCATCCGCAACCGAAGAACAAAAAAACCTGGGCGAAGAATATGATGCGTATGATACCTATGCCGATTATATGGCGGTTTTTCATAATAACAAAATCGTTGGGACTTATCGTATTATTGATCGTGATGCGGCTGAAAAAATGGGTGGATTTTACACTGAACATGAATTCAATTTATCCAAAATTAAAAAAGTAAATGGAAATATCGCAGAAATGTCCCGCGCCTGTGTCAAAGCGGAATATCGCGAAAGCGGTTTGGTAATTCGCTTGTTATGGGCGGGATTGTGCGAATACATTGTGAAACGCAAAATTGTTTTGTTGTTTGGGGTTCCTTCGTTCGTGGGAACTAATCCGGCGCAATCGGCCCAGGCGTTATCTTATCTGTATTATAATTGTTTGTCGCCGTATCATTTGCGCGCGACGGTAATGAAAGAAAATTTAGACCCGTCTGTAAATCCAGAAATGACCCAGATGAATATTTTGCCGCGCGCTTTCGTTGATGAAGCGGAAGCGAAAAAACAAATGACCCCACTTATCAAAGGTTATTTGCGCCTGGGGGCGACATTCGGACGTGGCGTGTTCATTGACAAAGGTTTTGGCACCTATGATGTATTTGTTTTGGTGCAGACGAAAAATGTTGATAAATCTTTCCAGAAACATTTTACAGGTTCTGAAAACGCGTTTGATGATTTTGATATCAAAGAAGGTCCGTTGCATTTATTGGGTAAAATTATAATTTCACCGATTACTGGTACGGCAAAATTGATTAAAAATTTTGCTGAATTATTCATGCGCGAAGATGTTGATGACATTGAATATATCGACAAAGAAGAAACTGAAAATTCGGACACAGAACAAAATGAAAATGCGTAATCAAAATTTATTTAATACTTTGTGGGCCATGGTTCGTATGGCGTTCGCTTTGATTTTGGTTGGCGTGAATGCGGTTGCTTTGATATTTGTTCCACGACGTTTTTCAGTTGGGTATATGCGATTTTTTATGCGCCAATTTAATTTTTTAACTGGTGTGAAATTTCGTGTCAATGGAAAACTGTCGAAAAAACGGCCGTTGCTCTGTGTGTGTAATCATATTTCTATTTTTGAATTGACAACTATGCCGGTTGCATTTCGTTGTTCGTTTTTCGGCAAAAAAGAAATATCTACGTGGCCTCTGGTCGGTTGGATTGCAAAAAAATTCGGTGTGATATTCATAGACCGCCGTCCATCGCATGCTATGGACGCATTGAATGCGGTGCAAAACGAATTAGACCGCGTTGATTATCCTATGTTTATATTCCCAGAAGGCACATCCACCAACGGCGCGTATGTGAAACAATTCAAAAGTTCACTGTTCGATGTAGTTGAAAAAACAAATGTGACGGTGCAACCTGTGGTGATTCATTATCGTTTGCGCGATGGAACAAAAATTAGCGATGAAGATTTGGCAAATCATTTTGCTTATTTTGATAACAAAAAAATGGATTGTGGTCCGTTTTGTAAACGTGAACGCAACGCATTTATGCAGGTTTTTCACGTAATGGTTTTGGGCGGTTTTTTGGTTGAAATTGATACTTTGCCCGTACCCGATTTGGCGGGTATGGATCGAAAACAAATTGCAGAGACACTGCACAAAATAATTTCAGATGAATATATGAAAAACAAATAAAAAAAACAAGAGTGGTAAAAAATGAGAATAGAAAAATTATGTGTTAATCGTTTGTATGGTGATGTTGCGGGTGCAACTACGCGGGGTCATAAAATCGCAGTCAAAGGCGGATATATATATCAAACTTTCCAGGGCGGATATACATTAACACCGTTGGGATGGAGTGTGGTTCACAAAATAGAAAACATTATTCGCGATGAAATGAATGCGATTGACGGCCAAGAAATTTTAATGCCTGTGGTGTGCACTGCCGATTTATGGCAAGAAACCGGACGCTATGATGCGATGTCTGTGTTAGCTAAATTCAAAGGTTCGTCCGGCGCGGATTATGTTATATGTCCAACACATGAAGAAGTTGTGACCGATTACGCGCGTTCTGTGGTGACTTCGTATCGTCAATTACCATTTATGTTGTATCAAATTCAAACAAAGTTTCGTGATGAATTGCGTGTGCGTGCAGGATTAATCAGAACACGTGAATTTATTATGAAAGACGGTTATTCTTTCCATGAAACCCAAGAAGACCTGGAACAATATTACAAACGGTGTTTCGATGCCTATTACAGAATATTCAGACGCTGTGGTTTGAAAAATTTCGTGGATGTTATGTCTTCGACTGGTGATATGGGTGGCAAAGTTGCACACGAATTCCAATTGATAAACGAAATGGGCGAAGATACTTTGTACATCTGTGATTGCGGTTTCCGCGCGAACAAAGAATTGGAAGATACTGATTCCACAGTCTGTCCGAAATGTGGCAAACAATTGAACAAAGTTCGCGGTATTGAAATTGGGAATATTTTCCAATTGGGTAAAAAATATACTGAATCGATGCACATGACTTACACCGGGGCAGATGGCGAAGAAAAAACACCGATTATGGGTTGCTATGGGATTGGTGTTGGACGGACTATGGCGGCAATTATCGAAGAAAGCGCGGACGACAACGGCCCGATTTGGAACATGGAAACTGCACCATATGCAGTGGAAGTAATCGGATTGGTTGACAAAGAAAATAAAACTTTTGATGTGGCTGAAAAAATCTATGAAGATTTGAAACACGCCGGAATTGAGGTTTTAATTGATACACGCGACAATCGTGCGGGTGAAAAATTTGCAGATGCAGATTTAATCGCTGCACCAATTCGCTTGATTGTATCAACTAAGAATCTTGAACAAAATAAAATCGAAGTAAAATATCGTGTGAATAATTATGATACGTCAAAATTACCAACATCCCTGGACGTGAATAATTATGAAAAACCGATTTTGGATTTAATCGACGAATTGAAAAAGCATTAAACACACACCGCCCGTTTGGGCGGTGTTTTTTAAGAAAATACTTTTTGATTTAACCAATCTTGGATTTTGTGTCTTTGTCCGCGCCGTTGATTCATCATATCTGACAATGACACATATTTTGACGTAAGATATCCAAATCCATTGAAAATACAACCAAAACCATCTTTGTATGTGTCTACAAAACAAGGTCTGGAAACCGTTCCGTCTTTGTATTCAATCCAATACCACAAATTTGGGCCGGGTTTTCGTCCCTTTGGACCACCGATTTTATAATTTTTGGCATTGGAACATTTTTGGGGTACCGGTGTGTACGATGCAGTCATACAAACGGCTTTTATGTTCGGATACCTATTCGCCCAAGCCGCAAACAGTCCTTTCAATCCCGCATACGAATGCAGCAAAGTGACGCCATAATACGAACTCGTCCGGTTGCCATTAACAAAATATCCATCAGCGGTAAATTTCAGATATTTGCATGGTTCCATCCATTCCACTGGTGCACCTTTAAATGCTTTTTCCATAACCAAATCCTTTTTTATATTTCGTTGTTCGGCAATATAGCACACACAAACACAAAAACAAGAAAAAATACAGATTATCCCTTAGTCGCCAATAAAATATTTTTTGTTAACACGTCTTGGGTGACACCACGCGAATTTAATATAGTTGTATTTTTACCACCCATTAAAAAACACATCGCTTGCCAATTATCACTTAACACAGACAAAGATTTGAATATCGCGTTGCCTGTGTTTATATTATCTACAACGATTATATCTGCCAATTCACCGGTTAAATGTTTTTCAGCGCGCACACGCGAATCCAGCGCAACATCTAATTGTTCCAGTCGCAAAGTTGATGGTGGAAAATCTTGCACATGTGCATTGTGCCACGAATATAACACCGGCGAAATTTTAGTATTCGTATCACCACCCGCAGAAATCAAAGATATAAATGGCGCACGCCCACCAAATAATTTATCAAACAAAGATACTGCATTTTTTACTATGTGCGTCAATTTATTTTCATCAGGCATCGGAATACACGCCGCATCAGTTAAAATAAACGGTGCGCGACGTTCGGTTTTATCAAAAAACACTGTGCAGTGGGTTAAATAAAATTTCTCGCCATTCATTATTTTTTTATTTATCGCAATCACGCGGCGCAAAAAATCATCACTATGAATATCACATTTCATCAAAATAAATTCTTCGTCTGACGCGGGCAATTCATCGTTTTCCGGAGCAAAATCCCAACCTGAAATATCAGGACATTGTTGCATCGCATTTTCAATCGCGTTTTTATATTTATTACTAACTTCGCCGAAACACAGAATTTTTTTCATATTACACCTTTTTCTTTTTGTCGCTGGGAATACTAGCAAAATATAAATATTTTTATCAAATACTTTTTGTGATATAATTATTGCGATAAAAAATCACAGGAGAAAAATATGAAAATTGCAATTATAGGTGTAGGTTCGGTTGGTTCTGCGGTTGCAACTGCGGTTAAGAATACAGGTTTGGCACATGAAATAGTTTTATACGACCGCGATGGTATTCGTGCACGCGCCGCAGCGGAAGATTTGGGTCACGCATCTGCGTTTTCATACGATATAAAAATCACACCGGCATCTAATTACCGCGCCATTCGTGGTTCAGAGATAGTTATCGTTGCCGCCGGCGCGAATCAAAAGCCTGGGGAAACGCGCATGGATTTATTACAGAAAAACGCGATGGTTATATCCGACATTATCCCACGCGTAATGGATAACGTAGATGCCAAGAAAGTCAAAATAGTCATTGTCACAAATCCACTGGACGTAATGGTTATGTTGGCGCAAAAATTATCTAAATTGCCGGCGAACCGCGTGATTGGAACAGGAACAATGTTAGATTCAGCGCGCTTTAAAATCATATTATCGCGCCAACTCGGTATATCTACGCGTTCGATAACTTCGTATGTGTTGGGCGAACATGGCGATTCTTCGGTTGTCAATTGGTCTTCGGTGTGTGTGGGTGGAATTGGTCTGGACGATTTTTGTAAACAGGTTAAAATATCCTTGCCCCAGACAACACGCAAAACAATTGAACATCGCGTTAAAAATGCAGCATACGAAATCATCCAAGGACGCGGTGCAACCTGGGACGGCATAGGCGCAGCGGTCGCAGATTTATTATACGCGATAATCAATGATGAAAGACGCATATTGACTACATCAATCGTTGACGGTGTTGGAAAAAATGCGGTCGCGATGTCTTTGCCACGCGTTATAGGAAATGACGGGATATTAATGAACCTGCGCGCAAAAATGAACGCAACCGAGGCGGCAAACCTGCGCAAAAGCGGGAAAATTATCCGTCATAATTTCGATTTGATATAATCCAAGAAATCAATCTTATAGTCAAAGAAAAATCCAACGGCTATAGTTTTTGTGTAAAGAACAGCCAAAGGATTTTTCATGCTTTACCAAGATATAAACTTTGAAGTTGCAGAAGATGGCTGTCGAATCTATGCAATATGCCAAAACAAAAAAATCGGAAGTATATTTTTTATCAAAATCGGCGCCGATAAAATCATGATATCAGACGCAGAAATAGAACCTGAATACGTGGGGCAAGATGTTGAATTATACCTGACCCAATACGTTATTGAAATGGCACGCACGCAACATCGCAAAGTTATGACAATTTGCCCGTATATATCCGAAGTCTTTAAAAGACATCCTGAATTTGACGACGTGCGATTGTTGAACCAGGGACGATAAAGTTTTAATAAAAATTTAACTGGCTTTCATTTTTGCACTTGCTTGAAACTATCAAAATATAATACAATATCATTTGTCGGGAAGTTTTTTTCTCGGTGGGTGTCGTAACCCAAAATAGCAGGCGTCTGTTAAAATGCGGACGTAAAACACTCCAACCATTTGGTTGGAGGGTTGCCCAATAATGCCGGCGATTATCGCTGTGTCAAAATAAGCGCACAATTTCCTGTTAAATTGTTACGAACCTCCAACCGCCTGAAATGCTTCCTGGTGGTTTTTTTAATTTGCAAAACCAGGGGGAAGAAAATGCAAAAAATTTTAATATTACTGGGGTTAATACTGTTTGCTGGCTTTGACATGGCATACGCATGCGATACAAATCAAATTGATGTTTTGGGCGACGGTACACAATGTGAAACCGCAAAATTTACAATAACAACAACTGAATTGGAACCAGATACCGAATTTAAATTTTATATGTCTGCATCTGGAACATTTTACGTAGATTGGGGCGACGGAACGATTGATACAATTACACGGACAAATACAACTGAAACATTATACGACCACACATATACAACCGCCGGGGTAAAAACAATTCGATTCGGTGGATTGGCAACACGGTATAATGAAAACAAAGCATATCCAGCAATACGTATTTTTTCCGGCGAAATAGATCGCCACGCCAATGGATCACGAAGTAGTGGAACAGAAATATATGTTGGTAAAATATCCGGTTCGGTTGGTGCTATATTCCCAACGTTGGGTAATAGCGATTACTTACAACCATCTTTCTATATGGCGTTTCATGGATTAAAAAATGTGACTGGTGAAATACCGGCAGATTTGTTCTCTGGTGTATATGGTAACACAGTACCAATGATGTTTTTTTCTGTTTTTTACGGGTCGGCATTTACCGGGAATATACCATCAAATTTATTTAGTGGTGTAACAACCGCACACGCATGGACATTTGGTTATGCTTTTTCGAATTGTTCCAAATTGACCGGTTATATTCCGTCCAGTTTATTTGCGGGATTAATCGCCAATGGTTCACCATATGCATCATATATGATGTATAGTATTTTCAATAACACTAATCTAGCCACCACGTGTCCGACGGGAACAATGCCACATCATACCGGATATGAACAATATTGGGGTAACAAAGTTTCATGTCAAAATATTGTCCCGATAACGTGTGATGTAGGCAAATATTTTTCAGCCACTGATGCGCTGTGTCACGATTGTCTGAATGATAATTATTGCCCGGGCGGGACATATACATATGACGGTACCAATATGGGATTGACTGCGTGCCCTGCGGGAACTTTTGCCCCGGCGGGTATGTGGGAGGCGGCACAGTGTGGACGGATTTTGCATGTCGGGGACGGCTTTGTATATCTGCGCGCAACCAAGAAAACCGCACCATCGTTGCATTTAGATTTAGACCACGATGGTATCGCGGATTATTTCGGAAATATGACTACTTTGGATGTTCCGATGTCGCGCGATACACCCCGAAAACTTAAAGTCCGCATGAATGGCACAGTATATTCCATATACGATGACAGTGTGGAATTGAATCAGTATCAGAACTGATAGGTTTGCAAACAGCGTCATGAAGTTTCTCTTGGACACAAGAGAAAAAAGAGCCCAAGACCGTTTTCCCCTTGGGCTTTTTTGTACCCCCCTCCCGTCTTCGACGGCACTCCCCCCTGATGGGGGAGAATTTTATTCTCGAAACGGCCAAAAGATTCTGCCCCCGTGGGGAAGTGTCTGCGCCAGCAGACGATGGGGGTATTCCGGTTGTTTCGTTTCTGTCGAACGGATGGCACTATATTTTTTCAACCCTCCCCGTCGCTTCGCGCCACCCCGCCCCAGGCGGGGAATTTATACCTCCTCCGGCTGACGCCACACTCCCCCAATGGGGGAGAATTTAACGACACCCCCGTCCCGCCAACGCAAAAAAAGCACCGCCACAGCAGAAACCATGGCGGGACTCCCTTCCTTCCGTTATAAACGGAAACTTTATTATGCGGCCATACGATTTGTCGATTTTTCAGACACTTCGCCCGCATCCATTATCTTTTTAGCCTCGGCAAAAACCATTTCTTTAACACGTTGCGCCAAAACAGACGTTTCCAATGTTTCTGCCGCGATATCAAAATTGTCTGTGCGAATTTGCAAAGAAACATACGCACCAATCAATGACGCGCGTGATAAATCTTCGATTGAACGTGGCGCATTGTTTTTTCCGATATGCAATTCATCACTCAGTGATACAATCTGACGTTCGGAATTTACCCATACAGTCGATATCAATACTTGGTTCAGGGCAATCATTATTTCTTTTATGTTTTTTGGCATGTGGTCCCCCCTTTTTTTATTTTTTTGTATGAAAAAATCAAATTTTTTGTATTTACGCGTGTATTTACAATTTTTAATTTCGATTTTTTCAGTTTTTTTATTTTTTGCCAGATTTCCAGTTTTACCCAGATTTCCGAGCGTTTGATTTAACCTTTCCTTTGTCTATACAAACATCTTAGAACAAAAACGAATCGCCCGTCAAGCATAAAATTTATTTACTATCATTTTATTTCAAAAAACGCCGATATTCAGTCAAAAACCATAAAATCCCATAAAACAATTATTGATTGTCATTGACAACCATAAAATCATGTGCTAAATTCGACACAGAAGAACCAAAGGCAACACAAAAATCAAAAGGAAGAAATCGCATGGGTTTGTTTCTTTCGTGCTATGAAAATCGTTTGGATACCAAAGGACGTATTTCTGTGCCTGCTGCCTTTCGTTCTTCGCTGAACAATGAAAATTTTGCAGGCGTTGTTTTATATCGATCTTTCACACACAATTGCATCGAAGGTTTGGCGATGTCCCGCATGGAAAAAATCGCAAACGCTGCCGATAAAATAGGAATTTTTGACACCGAATTGGATGACGTCAGCGCACTGGTTTTTGCAGACGCACGCCCGTTGACTTTCGATGTGACGGGCCGCATTGTAATTCCATCTGATTTATTAAACCATGCAAACATAACGGATTCTGCGCTGTTCGTCGGTCGCGGGAACAGTTTTCAAATTTGGAATCCGTCTGATTTTGCACGCGCACAAAATGCATCTTTGACCAGCCTGCGCAAGGCGCGTCCGAACTTAAAAATAGGCGATTAAACTTCGTTTTTATACTTGTAAAAAAAATCTGACTGTGATAAAATTATTTTAAGTTAAGGAAGGGTGATTTTATCATGAAGAGATTTTTTGTTGTATTGGGCGGATTGTTGATATTACCTGCTTTTGCAGAGGTTGCACCGGTTTTCTATGACGAAGTTATTGAATATTCGGACGACATGATTGACGCAATTGAAGATGACGCTGACATTGCCGTTGAAACGGAAACAAAATCGGCAACACCGCAAAAAAGCGTGGCGACACGGAATACTGCAAATCGTTCTACATCACGCGCGATATCTGCCGGGGCGAATGTTGCATCGCGTTCTGATTCTGGGACACGTGCGATGGCGGCTTCGACACGTAATAATCAGCGCGTTGTAAATCGTGGAACTGTTTCGCGTACTGCGAAAACCCCAACAACTGCGACAACATCTCGTGCAAATGTCGCCCAACGCGGGGCTGCATCGCGTAAAACCGTAACCGCACGTTCAACACAACAAAATCAACCGAACACCGCCAGGATAAGTGCGAACAACAATACCGTCATGTCGGTCGGTCCATCGGTCAAAGGCAACACAGGCAACCGCATCACAATGGTCACCACAGAAGACAGTGGACCATTGTATATCAGCGCCACTGGTGGTTCTGCAACATCTGGTTCATCTGTTGTAAACAATCGTATGGCGTCACGTCGGTCAACAATGCGTGCTTCGACTGCACCGACAACACCGGTTGTCACCGAAGAAGACATATCAACAACAACATCTAATTTGGACGCAATTGCTGAATTGACCGAATATTGCAAGGCGCAATATGCCGCATGTATGGATAATTACTGCAACGTTTTGGACGACAACCAGGGACGTTGTTCATGTTCCAAAAATCTGAAAAATTATCAAAAAGTCGAGGATGCTTTGACCGCCGCGACGGAAAGTTTCCAAGACACTGTTCAAAAAATTAAATATATCGGTTTGACTACAGACCAGGTGACATCTTTGTTTGCCGAAACCGAAGCAGAATTGCAAATGAAAAGCAAATCTGATTCTTCGCAATTGAAAAACAGTTTGGATACGATAAAGAAAAAGATTATCGATGCGTCTTCGGCGAATTCTACTGCAACATCTACGAATATGGCATTGGATTTGTCAGGGCTGTTAGATTTTGATTTGTCGTCTGGATTTGATTTAAGTTCATTTTTAAATATGAATTCGTCGTCCAATGTTTCCAATCAACGTGGCGAAGAATTGTTCAAAACTGCAACTTCACGTTGTAAAACGGCTGTGTTGAATTCTTGCACCGCCCAAGGGATTGAGGCGACTTTGATAACCAATTCTTATGATTTGGAAATCGATAAACAATGTATCGCTTACGAACGCAGTTTGAATGACGCAAACGATGAAATGCGTGCTAATGTTCGTAACGCAACGACTATTTTGCAACAGGCGCGATTGATGCTGGCACAAAACCGCAATTCTTATGATTTGCGCAGTTGTGTTGCTGCAATCGATTCTTGTATGCAAGACGAATATGTATGTGGTACGGATTACGAATTATGTTTGGACCCAACTGGAAAATATCTGGCTGCTGGTGACGTAGTAAAGGGCGGAACACCGGGTATTGCGGGTGGCGCGGCGCTAAATGCTACACCTATCACCGAAAGCAACGTAAACACTTGGACCAGTCGGGGTATGTATGACCTGTATGCAACATGGAATTATGAAGACGGTTCATTAAACGCGTGGGGCGGTGGCAGCAGTGAAAACCTTGGTGCGTATGTTGATGAAAAACTGGAAGCATGGGCCAGTGATAATAATTATAAAAAATCTTTGGCAACAAATGATATGGCAACGTATATTTTGCAGAAAGTCGGCTATATCGACAGCAGTGATAACGACAAAGTCCATGGTATGTGTGCAGCTGCGATGAAACAATGCCAAGATTACGCATTCAAAAACCCATCACGTTCAAACAAAAGTTATACCCCAGATAACGAAGTTGTTCGTCAATATTTGTTGTCTGCATTAACAAAAATCAAATTACAACAAGACGAAATTTTGTCTGATTATGCAGAGGATTGTCGCAGTGATGTTTCTTCGTGTTTGGCAACAAACGGTTATGACGAAACGAATACTGCAACAACTGCTTCGACCAGTGCGGTTAACGCATGCCGTTCTGAAATCGTGACATGTATGTCAGTCAGTGGACAACGTCCATCCGATGCAGGCGGTTTGACATTGCGTGCGATGCGCGATTGGGTCGCCAGTATGTTATTGGTTTGCCCTGCGAATTATTATTTAGATGATACAGGAACCAATTCTAACGTAACATGTAAGCCATGTGGAACTGTTGGTGGCGTAGCATTGGTATCCAGCGGCGGTCAATCAACATTGTGTTATTGCCCAGATGGATACACCGCAACAGGTACTGGCTCAAACGGTCATCCAACCGGATGTCGTCAGAATTAATAACTAACAAACCGCCGTTTGGCGGTTTTTTTATTGACACACTGACACGGTATATTTTTTTACTTTTATACTTGACAAAACAACAATCTTGTGCTTTTCTTATAAAAAAAGCCAAAGGTGCAAAAAATGAAAGATACTACAAAGACAAACTTAAAAGAGTTTTTTATTGCTTTTTTCGCGTATTGGAAAGCACTCGATGAATTTTCCGAATCAAAGGCATATTTACAAACCGCCAAAAAAGGTATTACTGCGCGGCGTATATCGAAACCAGTATGGAAGCCAGGGGACCCATGTATAGTTTGTTCATTAGGTTCATCGGATGAATGTCCAAAACACCAAGAAGGTTGTGCCTGCACAGACACCAGCTGTCGCCACAGAGAAAAAAGTTATATTTATTGTGGCGCCTTGAAACTACACGACCAATCTAAAAGTCTTTTTGATGAAAAATTTGCTTACTTTAAAAGTGCTTTGGAACAACTTGTTCGGTCATAATATTTCAATTCTTATAAACCGCCCATCGAAATGTATCCCAAAAGGGGCGGTTTTTTTATGGGATATGTTTATTCTTCTGTTTCTGGGGATTTTAATTCGCTTTTGACCGTCGCCAAAGCATTTGTACGTTCGCGGATTTTACCATAAAAATCAGACCGCGACAAATTCACCGCATATTCCAGGGCGTGCGCCCACGCCAAAGCGTCACTGTTTCCATGGGTTTTAATCGAAAATCCATTCAGGCCCAAGAAGACAGCGCCTGCGTACGAACGTGGGTCGATTTTATTTTTCAACCGTTTAAATAAATGTATCAAGAAAAATGTTCCCAATATAGCAATAATAGAACGCTTGTAATTCGCCTTGACAATGCGAGAAATCATTTTAGCGGTACCTTCGACCGTTTTTAACATAACGTTGCCTGTAAAACCATCTGTGACAACAACCTGGACGTTTCCAGCGGTGACATCGTTGCCTTCCACAAATCCAATGTATTCATAAGGCAATTCGTCAGCATGTTCACTTAAAACTTTGTTTAACCGTTGCAAGGATTCGCCACCTTTGGTTTCTTCGGCACCAATGTTCAAAATCCCAACGCGTGGACGTTTCATACCACCTATGATTTCGGCATAAACACTGCCCAAGATAGCAAAATCAAACAAAATTTCTTCATCACAGCGGACATTAGCACCCAAATCCAATCCAACCACGCGCGTATCACCATTTCCAGACGGCAACATAGTTGTTATAGCAGGACGCGAAATACCATCAACTGTTTTCAAAGCCAATTTAGACAGCGCCATCAAAACGCCTGTATTTCCGGCAGACACAACCGCCGAAGAGTTCCCTTCGCGGACGTCTTTAATCGCCATATACATTGATGTATCTTGGGCGTGGCGAATAACATCGCGCACTTTGTCCGCACCAGAAATCACTTCATTTGCATTGATTATTTCACAATTACGCGCGACACGTGGAAATTTCCGCAACAACGAACGCAAAACACGTTCATTACCGAACACACGAAAAAAAACGCTGTCTTCGCCATATTGGTATAAATATTGATTCATACCACCAAACACAGCATTTGGCGCATGATCGCCACCCATTGCATCTATTGAAATAACACGTTTTTCCTGAGACATTTTCTAATAAAGAAAGGGCATTGGATAAAACGCCGCCGCCCCTTTTTAATCTTCCTTATTTCTTGATTATTTAGAACCGCATGCAGGGCAAACATGATGTGGACGTTTCTTTTCGCCACATTTTTTGCATACACCCACCGGCATAACCGATAACGCATCATGCGAACGACGTTGTGCAGAGCGCGCTTTGCTGGTTTTACTTCTTGGAACTGCCATTTTATAATCCTTTTATTTCACAGGTACTAATTTTATTCAATTATTCGCTGTTTGCAAGTAAAAAATTCTATCTATAACCGACCAGAAAATGTCCGACACAAACAATCGCCAGACATTTTCTGATTATTGATTACAAATCCATAAGTTGTTGTTGTGCACCTTCGCGGGCCAATTTTTCCGCCTTTTCTTCTTCTTTCGCGATTTCGCGAACACGGCGGACATATGCACCCGTTCCGACAGGTATCAAACGTCCAACAACCAAGTTTTCATTCACACCAACCAATTTATCGGTCGCGCCACTGATTGCGGCATCAACCAAAACTTTGGTTGTTTGTTGGAACGCTGCATTGGATATGAATGAACGTGATGTCAATGACGCACGTGTCAAACCAACCAACACCTGGGACGCAACTGCAACGCGGCCACCGTCTTTGGCGATACGAGCGTTTTCTTCTTCGAAATCAACACGGTCAACAACAGAACCGCTGATGAAGCAAGTGTCACCTGGGTCGCTGACTTCCACACGACGTGTCATTTCACGTATCAAAATTTCAATGTGTTTGTCATTGATGGACACACCCTGCAAGCGATAAACTTGTTGCACTTGTTCAACCATAAATTGAGCCAATGCTTTTTGTCCCAAAATACGCAAAATATCTTGTGGAACAGGATCACCGTCAACCAATTTATCCGCTTTGCGAACTATATCGCCACTGCGCACCAACAGGTTTGTACCTTTCGGCACTGCATATTCCACAGGCGCAGTTCCATCAGCTGGTTCAATACGAATAATGATTTTAGATTTCGCATCTTCCAAATCGATAGTACCGTCAACCTCTGCCAATAACGCAGGATTCGCAGGACGACGAATTTCCAACAATTCTTCTACACGTGGCAAACCGCCGGTAATATCGCTGGTCTTTTTGGTTTGAACCGGAATACGAGCCAAAATATCCCCAGCATGTATTTCGTCGCCATTTGATACATTCAATGTAGAATATATCGGTAACAAATATTCTGCGATTTTTTTACCACCCAAAGAAATCACATTGCCAGATTCATCAACCAAACGGACAGATGGGCTGAGCGCTTTTTTGGTATTTGTTTTCCAATTGATTACTTTGCGAGAAACAATACCAGTTGTAGAATCAACTTCTTCTTGGTATGAAACGTTTTCAATCAAATCGTTGAAAGACACGATACCGTCTTTTTCTGCAATAATCGTGTTGGAATAAGGATCCCATTCGGCAACTTTTTGACCTTTCTCGACATGGTCGCCTTCGTTCACTACCAACATAGATGCATATGGCAACGCAACCGAGAATAATTCTTTGCCGTCTTCGTTCACAACTGCGATTTTACCAGTACGCGACAGAACAACCACGCGACCAGCAGAATTTGTAATTGTGTTCACGTTGTCCAATTTGATTGTACCTGCAACCGGCATCTCGATAAAGTGAGATTCAGAACCACCTTCGGCAATACCACCAATGTGGAAGGTACGCAAAGTCAACTGAGTTCCCGGTTCACCAATTGATTGACCAGCAATCAATCCAACAGGTTCGCCCACATGGACCAACGCGTTACGAGACAAATCCATACCATAACATTTTGCACACAAACCGTCGCTTTGGCATGTCAAAACACTGCGAACATCAACAGATGGCAGACCAGATTCATTGATTTGACGTGCGGCAGATTTAGTAATCAAATCGCCTGCTTTCACAATGACTTCTTTGATCAAAGGATGAATAATATCGTGTGCCGCAGTACGACCTAACACAACATCACCCAAAGGAACCGTCAAAGTTGAACCCTGGTACACAGGTTTCGCAGTGATAAATTCATGCGTTCCACAATCGTGTTCTGTGATGACTGTATTCAAAGCCAGCGCAACCAAACGACGTGTCAAATAACCCGCAGATGCAGTTTTCAAAGCGGTATCCGACATACCTTTACGCGCACCGTGGGTTGATGTAAAGTATTCAGACATGGTCAAACCTTCTTTGAAGTTCGAAATAATAGGAACTTCGATAATCGACCCGTCTGGTTTCTGCATCATTCCACGCATACCTGCCAACTGCTGAATCTGACCTTTGGAACCACGCGCACCGGACAAAGCCATCATGTGAATAGAATTCCAATTGTCACCAGTTGTATTACCTAACGAAGCATACGCTTTGTCACCCAATTCTTCGGTTGTACGTTGCCACAAATCAATCAATTTATTGTGACGTTCACCACTGGACAACAAACCGTTTTGATATTGATTTTCAATTTCTGCCGCTGCTTTTTCAGATTTTTCAATCATTTCTTCTTTCTCGGCAGGAACAACAATATCATCAAATCCAATCGAAATACCACTACGCACAGCCTGTTCGAAACCAGTATCTTTCAAAGCGTCCGCCAACAAAATCATTGCTTTGTCGCCGCATTTTTCATATGTCGCAGCCAACAATTTTTTGATTTCTTTCACTGGCATAACTTTGTTCACAGAATCAAAAGGCATTCCTTCGGGTAACAATTCACCCAACATCATACGACCAGCTGTGGTGGCATATTTTTGCCCGCGAACACGCGCATAAATTGGTGTATGTAATGTAATTGTTTTGTTATGTAATGCTAACAAAACTTCGTCCATATTTGCAAAACGTGGCGATTTCTTTTCGTCGTGTTCACCATCAATCAACGAAATATAATACACACCTAAAACCATGTCTTGTGATGGAACAGTCATAGGTTCACCATTAGCTGGCGACAACACGTTATTTGTCGATAGCATCAATGTACGAGCTTCCAATTGCGCTTCCAATGAAATTGGCACATGGACAGACATCTGGTCACCGTCAAAGTCAGCATTAAATCCACGACATACCAACGGATGCAGGCGGATTGCTTTGCCTTCTATCAAGACCGGTTCAAACGCAATCAAAGACAATCTGTGCAATGATGGCGCGCGGTTCAACAGAACGGGATGTTGGTAAATAACTTTTTCCAAAATTTCCCATACGATATCTTCGCCGTTTTCGACCATTTTGCGAGCTGTCTTCAAAGTATTTGCATAATCGCCCGCCAACAATTTTGCGAAAACAAATGGTTTGAACAATTCCAACGCCATCGTTTTTGGCAGACCAACCTGGTGCATACGTAATGATGGTCCCGGTGTAATAACACTACGTCCAGAATAATCAACACGTTTACCCAACATATTCATACGGAAACGTCCGGCTTTACCACGCAAAGAATCAGACAACGATTTCAAAGGACGACGATTTTGTGAAACCATCGGGCGCGCTTTGTGGCCGTTATCAAACAATGAATCGACCGCTTCTTGCAACATACGTTTTTCATTACGAACAATGATTTCAGGCGCACGCATTTCGATAAATCTTTTCAAACGATTATTACGGATAATCACGCGACGATACAAATCATTCAAATCAGACGCCGCAACATGTCCCGCATCCAAAGTCACCAATGGTCGCATATCTGGTGGAATAACCGGGATAATATCCGGCAACATCCATTGCGGTTCCGTTTTTGAATCCAAAAATGATTCAACCAATTTCAATTGTTTGATGATAGATTTACGTTTAGCTTCGGATTTAGTTTCCGCCAATTCCGCACGCAGACGTGTTCTTTCATCACCCATATCCAAATTCGCAATAATAGAACGAACACCTTCGGCACCAATGCCTACGTGGAAAGAATCTTCACCAAATTCTTCGACCGCCGCTTGGTATTCATCTTCACTGATGACGTCATATTGTTTCAGACTGGTCAATCCAGGTTCTGTAACAATGTATGCATCATAAGAAATAACCTGTTCCAATTTCTTTTGTGGCAAATTGTTCAACAATGTAGCAATTTTGCCTTCACGTAAAAACCAAGTGTGTGCCACAGGAATCGCCAATTTGATGTGTCCCATACGTTCACGACGAACAGTGGATGAACCTACTTCAACCCCACAACGTTCACAAACAACACCGCGGAATTTAATGCGTTTATATTTTCCGCATGCGCATTCGTAATCTTTCACAGGACCGAAAATCTGCTGACAGAACAAACCTTCTGCCTCTGGTTTCAAAGAATGATAATTGATGGTTTCCGGTTTTTTCACTTCGCCATGCGACCAAGACAGAATTTCTTCTGGGGACGCAATAGAAATACGCAAAGCATCAAATTGTTCCTTGGTTTCTATTTGTCCAAATATCTTTTGCAACATATTTGTCATGTGTTTATGCTCCTTTTACGTCACTAAAAGTGCCTTGTGGCCGGCGGGCGATAAAATCGCCCGTGGCCCGGCCACTAATCAATTTTTTTCGGGTTTAACGCTAAACCTAGACCGCGCAATTCACGAACCAAAACGTTGAACGCTTCGGGTGTGCCGGTTTGAATATCGTTGTTGCCTGAAATAATCGCTTCATACATTTTATTTCTGCCAACAATATCGTCAGATTTAACAGTCAACATTTCACGCAACAGGTGTGCTGCACCGTGCGCTTCCAATGCCCAAACTTCCATTTCACCAAGTCTCTGACCACCCATGTGCGCTTTACCAGACAAAGGTTGTTGTGTGACCAGTGAATAATTACCGGTTGAACGTGCGTGAATCTTTTCATCAACCAAATGATGCAATTTCATCATGTACATAACACCGACAGTCACAGGACGGGCAAATTTTTCCCCGGTAATACCATCATACAATGTGAATTGTCCAGATTCTGGTAATTTAGCCAATTTTAACATTGCTTTGATTTCTTCTGGGGTTGCACCGTCAAATGTTGGAGTCGCCATTGGAACACCGTTTTTCAACAACGCCGCTTCTGCGCGAACATCTGTATCAGTCATTTTTTCCAATTTTTCAGCAACTGCTTTGCCGTAAATCTTGCCCATGATAGTACGCAAATCATCGGTTACAGCGCGTTTTTGTTTCACTTCTTCCAAAACCGCACCGATTTGTTGACCCAAACTGCGCGCCGCCATACCAAGGTGTGTTTCAAATATCTGACCGATATTCATACGGCTGGGCACGCCAAGCGGATTCAAAACGATATCAACTGGTGTTCCGTCTTCCATATGAGGCATATCTTCAATCGGAACAACTTTGGATACGATACCTTTGTTTCCATGACGACCGGCCATTTTATCACCTGGCTGTAATTTCATTTTGTGCGCGATGTAAACCTTGACTTCTTTCAACACACCAGCGGCCAAAGAAGTGCTTTCTGTTGCTTTGGCAATTTCAGCATCTGCACGTTCGTTCAAATCTTTCAATTTCAAAAGATGTTGTTCGCGCAATTCATCGATTGTCTTTTGCACGTCTTTGTTTGAAACAACCAATTTTTTCATATCAACTGGTTTAATACCTTCGAAAACTTCGGCAGTCAGTTTTTTACCAATGAACGGTTTCAAACTGCCTGAACCTGCAGAAATCGTTTGATTTTCAGCCAATTGGAAAACTTGGTCCGCAAAGCCTTTTTCGATAATAGAAGTTTCTTCATCGCGGTCTTTGTTGATTTTTGCAATTTTCTGCAATTCAATCATTTGGGTTCTGTCGTCTTTTTTAACACCATGACGGGTCAAGACGTTAACACCAATAACCGTACCATCTTCGTTCACACCGACTTTCAACGAAGAATCTTTTACATTCAAAGCTTTTTCACCAAAGATATTACGCAACAGGGCTTCTTCTGGGGTCAATAATGTTTCGGATTTTGGCGAAACACGACCAACCAAAATATCACCTTGTTTCACACGTGCACCGACATAAATAATACCGGATTCGTCCAGGTTTTTCAATGCTTCTTCACCGACGTTTGGAATATCACGCGTAAAGCTTTCTGGGCCCAATTGTGTATCGCGCAACTTGATTTCTTTTTCAACAATCTTGATAGATGTATAAACATCATCACGTGATATACGTTCAGAAATCACAATCGCGTCTTCGTAATTATAACCACGCCATGGAACGAATGCGACCAACACATTGCGACCCAACGCCAATTCACCGTAATTCATAGATGAACCGTCTGCGATAATATCACCTGCGGAAATTCTGTCGCCAACATGAACCAATGGTTTTTGATGAATCAAAGTTTCACCATTTGAACGACCAAATTTTTCCAGATTATAAATATCCACACCAGTCACTACATTGCGAGAATTCATACATTTCACAACGATACGATTTGCATCAACAGATTCAACAATACCACTGTGTTTTGCAACCTTACCAGTGCGTGAATCACGTGCCACTTCACGTTCGATACCTGTTCCGACCAATGGGGCTTCTACCCGCATCAAAGGAACGCCTTGACGTTGCATGTTAGAACCCATCAACGCACGGTTCGCGTCGTCGTTCGCAACGAATGGAATCAATCCAGTTGCAATAGACACAACCTGACGCGGGGCCACGTCGATTAAATCAATATCTTCTTTTGGTACCATGGTAAATTCGCCGTCAACACGCGCGGTCACCATATCTTCTGCCAAAACACCAGCTGATGTTGTTGGGGTGTTTCCTTGGGCAATTTTGTGTCCCAATTCTTCATCCGCAGTCAAATACACCATTTCGTCGGTGATTTTGCTGTTTTTCACAACATAATAAGGTGTTTCAATAAATCCATACGGATTCACACGTGCATAAGATGCCAAATGCGAAATCAAACCAATGTTTGCACCTTCGGGGGTGTGAATTGGACATAATCTGCCGTAATGAGTCGGATGCACGTCGCGGACATCAATTCCGGCGCGTTCACGATTCAATCCACCAGGTCCCAACGCAGAAACCAAACGTTTGTGTTCTACTTCGGCCAATGGGTTATAAGAATCCATAAACTGAGACAATTGAGATGAACCCAAAAATTCTGTCACCAATGCCATCAAAGGTTTCGCGTTCACAACATCTTGCGGTTGCATAGTCGCAATATTCGGAGATGTCAAACTTTCGCGAACCAATCTTTCGATACGCAACATACCGGTATGGAAGATTTGTTCGAACAATTCACCAACTGCGCGGATACGACGATTTGATAAATTATCAATATCATCAATTGAATCTTTGTGATCGATAATATTAGCCAACGTTTTCAACACAGCCAAGAAATCAGCCTTGGTCAAAGTGCGTTCATCTTCTGGGCGTTTGCCAGAATCGATTTTCAAACGTTTATTCATCTTGAAACGACCGACAGCCGATAAATCGTAATATGCAGAATCAAATCCTTGGCGCAAGAACAAATTGATTGCCGCTTCTAATGTTGGGCGTTCACCTGGACGAACCAAATCATAGATGGCAATTAACGCTTCTTCACGATTTGTTGTTTTATCTGCAACCAAAGTATTACGCATATGCGCACCAATTGTTGCATTATCAATTGAAATCAAAGAGATGTTTTTCACACCCAATTTTTCAATTTCATTTAATACTTCTTCGGTGATTTCTGTACCTTCTGGGAACAAAACATCTTCGCCGTTTTTGATTGCGCTGAATAAATATTCACCAATCAATGAATCACGCGAAATCCCGAAAGTTTTCGATGCAGCGACAATTTTCGCCAAACGTTTAGCATTCAAACGATCGCCTTTGTTGGCCAAAACTTTTTTGTCTTTTGGATTTATCAAATCATAATTCAAACGATATTTATCCAAACCTTCGAAAACACTTGTTTCACCACACCACAATTGACCATCAAAAGCCAAAGGTATTTTCTTGTAGAAATTAGATAAAATTTCTTCTGCACTCATACCAGCAATTGTTGTCTTGCGTGGATCCGCTTCGAATTTCTTTTCGTCGGACGCGGCCGGTAAACAACGCAACAATACGGTCGCTGGTGTTTTACGTCTGCGATCTATACGAACATAAATGACACCTTTGGATTCTTCAAAATCAATCCATGAACCATGTTCTGGGATAATGCGTCCGGTATAGGTTTCTGGATTGCCGGCAATTTTTGCTTCTTTTGTTGTTCCAAAAACAACACCTTGGGCACGGTGCATTTGCGACACAACAACACGTTCCACGCCGGCGGCGATAAAGCTGCCGCGTTCAGTCATCAAAGGAACGTCGCCCATAAATATTTCTTGTTCTTTGATATCGCGCAGAGTTTTTTTGCCATCTTCCGCGACATCCCATAAAATCAATCTCAGCTTCAATTTCAGTTTGCTGGAATATGTCATATTGCGCAGCATGCATTCTTGGACATTATATACAGGTTTATCCAATGTATATTCAATGAATTCCAAATCTGCGATTCCCGCATAATCTTTGATTGGAAACATAGATTTGAAAACATTTTGCAACCCGATATTTTTTCTGTTTTCCGGGGCAACATCTGCCTGTAAAAAATCTTTGTAAGAATTATACTGAATTTCAACCAAATCAGGAAGCGGAGTTTGCAAAAAACTTTTACCAAAAGATTTTCTAAGTTTCTGGATAACTGCCATTTTCTGAATCCTTTTTATTTGTCTCTTCTGTGTTTTGCAAACGAAAAAAGTATATCACCTTTTTACGCCTGTGTGCCCACCAAAGACTTTATTCATCTCTGGTGGGCGGCGAATTGCATTTTTATCTGCAATTTAAATTTGAATCTCTCGATTCTGTTTTTGATAAGTAAAAATTATTTCATTTCTACTTTCGCGCCAGCTGCTTCCAATGTCGCTTTCATTTTTTCAGCTTCATCTTTGGCAACGCCTTCTTTGACAGCTTTTGGTGCAGATTCAACCAAAGCTTTCGCTTCGCCTAAACCCAAACCTGTGATGTCTTTCACAGCTTTGATAACAGCCAATTTGTTTGCACCGGCTTCTGCCAAGACGACATCAAATTCTGTTTTTTCTTCAGCTGCAGCACCAGCAGCAGGACCAGCAGCAACTGCAACAGCAGCAGCAGCACTGACGCCCCAAGTTTCTTCTAATGCTTTTGATAATTCGACTGCTTCTTGAACAGTCAATTTTGACAATTCTTCAACGATTTTTTGAATATCTGCCATTTTGTACTCCTTATGAGTTTTTTTAATCTTGTTTCTTTCCATACTCTGCTGAAACACGTGCCAGACGTGACGCCGGTTCTATCAATATACGAGCGATAGTCGAACGAATTTCCAACAAAGACGGAAGCTTGGATAATTGCACAATGCCGTTCACATCCAGAAGTTCTGCATCCATTTTACCACCAACGATGGTCAAATTTTGATGTTCTTCGGCGAATTTAGCCAAAATTTTAGTAACAGCCAACGAATCAGTTGCAACTGCAACAGCGGTCGGACGTTTCATCAATTCAGATACAGGTTCGAAATCAGTGTCTTTCAACGCCAATTTCATCAAACGGTTTTTGACAACTTTGAACAAAGAAACATTACCACGCAATTCATTACGCAGTTTTTCCATTTCTTGCACTGTCAAACCATGGTTTTCAACAACGAAAACACCGTCTGCTTCTTTCAAGGACGACTGCAACGCTGAAATCAAATCTGATTTTTCTTCGCGTCTCATCTTTATATATCCTTTTAAGCTTCTTTTTTTGTTTAACTTTCCATCTGTGGCTCTTTACCACCGGTGGGGCTTGCGTTCTGCCCCAAAGAAATTTTTCTTTGTCTATGATGGGAATTAAGCGATTGTTATCACACCATCAGTCTTGGACAGAAATCTGCGGTTTATGGTGGGGTACCCCACCATAAATTACTTTATTTCAACCTTCAGGCCTGGGCCTTGGGTTGTTGCAACGGAAGCACCCAAAATATATTGACCTTTGACCGTTGCAGGTTTAACTTTTTTCAATTGTTCAATCAATGCATTTGCATTTTCGACCAATTTGTCTGTGGCAAAAGACATTTTACCAATACCCGCATGGATAATACCGTTCTTTTCAGCACGATATTCAATCTGACCCGCTTTGGCACTGGCGACTGCTTCTGCAACGTTGTTTGTGACCGTTCCCAATTTAGGATTAGGCATCAAACCTTTTGGTCCCAAAACACGTGCAACTTTGGACATTTTTGGCATCATATCAGGTGTTGCAATAACACGATCAAAATCCAAAAATCCATTCGCCACTTTGTCAATTAATTCTTCACCGCCGATAACATCAGCACCGGCTTTCTTGGCTTCTTCTTGATTATTGATTGTGAACACAGCGACGCGAACTGTTTTCCCAGTGCCATTTGGCAAAGACAACATTCCGCGGATGTTTTGGTCAGCTTTGGCGACGTCAACACCCAATTTCACTGCAATTTCCAAACTTTCATCAAATTTAGAAGAACAAAAACCACGCAAAGTTTCAATTGCGTCTGATAATGCATAAACTTTCTTTGGGTCTAATGCGGACCAAGTTTGCTTTCTTTTTGTATTTTTCATAGCTTAGTCCTCCACTTTTACGCCCATAGAACGACATTGACCCGCAACAATATTGCACGCGGATTCAATTGTTGAACAATTCAAATCAGGCATTTTGTTTTTTGCGATTTCTTCGATTTGCGCTTTGGTAATTGTACCAACGAAATCACGACCTGGTTTTTTAGAACCCGATTTCAATTTCAGCGCTTTTTTAATATAATACGACACAGGTGGCAATTTCATAACAAATTCAAAACTGCGGTCTGTATAAACAGTAATAATGCAAGGAATCGGCATACCCGGTTCTTTATCGGCTGTTTTGTCGTTAAATTGTTTGCAGAATTCTGCGATGTTCACACCGGCAGCACCCAACGCAGGACCAATTGGTGGCGCAGGATTCGCCTGTTTTGCAGGGACGACCAATTTGACAATCCCTTTTAATTCTTTCTTTGCCATTTTTTCACTCCATTTTTGCGGACATTTTCATATCCAGTTAGTGTCGTGGTTTGATGTGGCGCATCTACCACGGTTTTATCCAACCCGTTACGGGTTAAATTCTTTCGACCTGGGCAAAATCCAATTCAACACTGGTTTCGCGACCAAACACCAAAATCGTCACAGTCATTTTTTGTTTAACATTATCAACATTCGATGCGATACCGTTAAAGTTTGCAAACGGGCCATCAATTACATGAACTTCTTGACCTTCTTCATAGACTGTTTCTTCGGTAACAACCGAACCTTCTTCGACCTGTTTCAACAGGCGACGGGCTTCGGCTTCTGTAATAGGAATCGGTTTAGATTGATTTTTAACTTTTTGACCTAAAAACATAACAACCTGGGGCATCAGGCGAATTAAAGAAAATGTTTCATTATTCATAACCATTTGAACGACGATATAGCCCGGAAAAAATTTCTTTTCAGTTTTAACACGTTTGCCAGCTTTCACCTCTGCCACTTCGCGTGTTGGAACCAAAATTTCACCAAAATACGCATTTAATTTACGTTTATCAACCTGTTCACGAATTTCGCGAGCAACTTTGTCTTCGCAACCTGTATGAACATTAACGACAAACCATTGCATTTTTTCTTCCATAATTCGTCCCCCTGTCAATCCTGTTTAGAAAATCCAACTGACCAAAGCGTTTAAAATACTGTCCACAACAAAAAAGAACAACGCGGCAATCGCAGAAAACAACAATATCATACCCGTAGTATGAATAACAGTTTCGCGGTCTGGCCAAACGATTTTGAACCATTCTGAACGTACCGCTTTGATAAAATCTATTATTTTTTTCATAAAATGTTCCGACTTTGTTTTGTGTCGCCTTGGTGTTTTTTTCTGGCAGGGGCTGAAGGAATCGAACCCTCATCCGCGGTTTTGGAGACCGATATTCTACCGTTGAACTAAGCCCCTTTTACCCGTATTTTACGTGTTCGCAACCATAATCACACCCCGGCATTTTGCCAATTGTTATACCGACAATCGGTGCAAGCATAGCACACCAACACAAAAAATCAAGTGGAAATATTATAATGTCTGAAAAAATTTAAGGCAAGCAAAAAAAAACAGGAACACAACAAATAAAAAAACCAATAAATTACATATATAATTGTATGATTTAACTGTAAAAAAATCAATGTAAACAAGACGCGTCAATCCAGAAAGTTTTTTAGCATTATTTTTTACTTGCACTGAATAAACAATTTTTTCTAATATTCAAATAAATAATGTGGGGGACATAGTGTCAAAAGTTGTAAAACCTGTCAATTTAGTGTCAAGAATGCTGACATTCGTGTTGGCTGGTGGCATTGTCGTTTTGGGCGCATTGGTTGTCACTTTGATAAAAATGGCCCCGCTGGAAAGACCAGAAATATTTTTCCTGCGCACACCAACACGTTCCCCGTATATCGTGATTATTCCTATGAAACCCGATGCCACAAATGCCAAGGTTATGGATTATTACATTGACGGTTTTATTCGTGAATATGTGATTGCTCGCAATACTTTATATCCGGGGGTGAACGCCGTCGCGACGCGTGAGAATTGGGCGAATGTTGTAAAACCTTGGTCTTCGGACGCTGTGTTTTCAAATTTCACCAAGACTGCATTATATCACGAATATGCGTTCAATCGTATGCCACCAAATATTCAATGTTCTGTGAATTTTGACAATACGAATAAACGCGCGGTTTTGGACATGCATAATGGTCGGTACGAGGTAAATTTTGTCTGGGTCTGCAAAAACGAAAATATTGGTGGACAGACCACGCAAAAAAATTATAAGATACAATTGAGAATAGAGTCTGATTTGCAAGGAACGGCCTCTGGAACGTTGGAAGATTTGGAAAAATTACGTCAAAATCCTTTGGGAATCCAGGTGGTCGAATACATTGTCAAAGAAGGACCTGGCGACCCATTGAATTTGAATATAAAATCTTGGTAAAAAACGCCAGCAAGAAAGAAAGGAAAGAAAATGACATTCATAAATAAAATTACTGTTTCTTTTTTGGCAATTTGCGCATGCGCCATGCCTGCGGTTGCAGAAACCACGTACCAGGCTGCATGGGACAATCCGCGTGCGAATATGGCGACCGGATCATCTCAGCCCGGGTATGCAAATTTGACTTGGTCAACGGGGACTGTGTTACCGATAAAAACACGTTCTGGAATGGCGACACTGGTGACTTTACCCAATGGTGAAAAGATAGATGATTATGTCATGGGAAATGATGGTTTGTTCGAAATCCAGGCAAATCGTGGTGACCAAATGATGTACATTAAACCGTATGATGAAAACAAAGGTAATGATACTAATTTAATCGTGACGGGACAATCGGGCAATAAATACATATTTTATTTGCGCGCGTATCCTATAAATTCAAGCGAGATATCTTATTCCCAAGTGGACGTTTCATTGGGTAATGGTGGCGCGGTTGCATCAAACACTGTGCCGTCTGGAAATATGCGCACGTTGTCTTCAAAATCACAATCAAAAACGAAATCTACGATTGGTGTTGATGGCGAAGATTATGGATGGATAAAGACTATGAAAATTGATCCGTCTGAATTCCGTTTTGATTTGGATATATTTGTTCCAAACCCTGATGATTATGTGATTGCACCGGAACGCGTGTGGCGTGACAGAATATTTACTTACATTGATTTTGGTGACAAAGTTATTTCTATGACTCAGCGTCCGGTTGTGTCGCTGTTGGTCGAAGGTGGCGAAAGCCCTGTAAGTTTCCGCACAGACGGCGAAGACGGTCGTTTGTTGATTGTGGAAGCGGTTGGCGATATGGTCTTGCGCAGTGGCCAACGTATTGTTTGTATTAAAAAACGTGAAAAACCATTCTTGATTGCAGATACTGCGTCCGTTATGGCATTGGCAGAGGCAAATGTTGCGCAATCTTTGGCTGCAAATCAATCTTTGAACACTATTGCGTATGGTGATGAAATGTACGCGATGAATGCCAGTGTGAATGATTACACAACAACGCCTGCATATATGTATAATCAACCGGTGGGATATACGCAAAATGTTCCAATGTATGGTGGGGCGTCAAACGGCAATGTTATGATTCCACGTGAACATTTAACCGCTGGATCATTTTTACCACAAACTAATATTCCATTGATATCTAGCAATCAAATGGGGGTTGCGGTGGAATTAAAATCAGATACATCAATCAAAGCGTTGAATGATTATTGGACTGATTTGTTGGCTAAATTCAGTGGCGACGATGGTGTTGGTGTATTAAGCCCGTACAAAAACAGCGTATTTTTCGCAGTTGACGAACAAGGTGTCGGCGATTTAGGTTCTGAATCTGCGACTGCGCGTTTGTATCGTTTGCGTATTGGACCGCTGTCTGATATAGAAACCGCGCAAAAATTATGCGACCAATTGTTGAAATTCAGTGGGGCCAGTTGCCACGTGGTAAGAATACAGTAAAAAATGAAAAGTATAAAACAACAATTTGAAGAATTTCGTTCAACCACGCCAAAACGCGTTCAATGGTTGCTGTTGGCGGCGGCGTTCGTTGTCGTTATAATTTTAATCGTTTTATTGTTGGGTCATAAAGCCAGCGACAATGATAAAATAGAACCTGATAACACACCGGTTGAATTTTCGGCTACACCGACTGAATTAGATTTGACTGACGTGTTTGTTGGGCAATCAAAAAACCAAGATGTAAATATAACGGTTAATACGCCTGTGGTGGTTGATGATATAACAATTGATACTGACGATATATCGACTATGAACAATTGTACGAATTTAACAGATTCTTGTTTGATAAATGTTATATACAAACCAACAAAAGCGGTGGAAAATACAAAAACTGTGTTGACTGTGTCTTGGCATGTCGCATCCCAAGATGATGTTGTTAAAACTTATGAAATACCGGTTGTATATGGCGCGCAGGAAAAAATTATTCCAGAACCCGTTGTAAAACCGGAACCTGAACCAATTCCAGAACCCGAACCAGAACCAGAGGAAGAATACATTGAACCAGATAATACTGTGATTGAAATTCCTGAACCAGAATACGAAGATGAAGAAGACGAATACGATGATGATTATTCGGATAATACGGTTATGGATGAAATTCGGTCGATTTCAAATCCTGATGTGTTCCAAGAATTTGAACCAGAACCTGAATTTGTTTTGCCACCTGAAAAATGTTCTGATTTTGCAATTCCAGGATACAATCAATCGGGCGTACAAATCGGTTGGATAAAACCCGAAGGCGGCGCGAATTATTTTCATCCGTTTTCTGACGTTGATTGTTCAAATCCAACAGGGCGTTATGATTTTGCGACGGGGGTTATTACTTCGTTAAAAGATGGTTCTCGCATGGGGACCGATGCTAATCATATTGGATACAGAAATGTTCGCGGTCTGGGCTTGAATTTACCACAATTGTCTGAACCAAATTCTTTTCAAGGTGTTAACGGTTCGTTCGGTGATGATGCAGTGTGGGCAATTGATGTCAAAGACAGCACCAGAGGACAAGGACAAATGGTTTTAGCCAGCAGAGATAATGAGAATTGGAATAATGAAGCCGATAAAGAAAAATATAGAGGTTCTGCGAATGACGATGAATTGGTTTTTTCATCAAGACCGTATGACAGAACATTTATATTGCGTCAATTTAAACCAATTCCTGCGACTATTGTTTCAGAGGTTCGTGCAGACCCCAGTGTTTATGGTTGCAATAACAAAAGTGGCGATTGCGACCCGTCAAAAAATCATAGTATCCCTGTTCGTGCAACAGTTGACCGGAATGTGTTTTCAGATGACGGGCGCACTATCATTATTCCGACCGGTACATTATTGATGGGATATTTATCTGGCGAATTACCGGGGCCATATCAATCGGTTGGTCGTATGAATATAAAATGGTATCAATTTATTCGTCCAGATGGTGTTGAATTCAATTTCCAAGGCGAAGGCAACAATGACCCATATTCTGCCGATGCCCAAGGTCGCGTCGGTGTCCCCGGCCATGGCAGCACTGATTATATCGAACAAATGGTTATGCCTATATTGACATCTCTGGTCCCAGCGGCAGTGAATATGATTGCACCGATTGCAGACACTGTTATAAATCAAATTGATTTGGATAATAACACAATTGTTCAATCGGGGACTGTGCGTTCATCGGAAATGGCAAAACAAGAAGTTATCAGCACCTGGAACAAAGTGGCACAAAAATTATTGGTTGATGTTATGGCAAATACTACACCACCATTTTCAATTGCAGCGGGGACGCGTATAAACGTTTATTCACCGGTTGATTTGGCGGTCACTTGTGGTGATGCCGCGGGTAAAAAATGTCATCTATCAACTTATTCTGACAAAAAACGCCGTACATGGTCTTCATTGAAAGGTAAAGTCACCATCAATCCAGATGATGCATCATGGGTTGGTCAGGTTAGATCCTTCAATTTGCAACAATATTGCAATTATAATCAAAGCAAAAAGAAATGGGAAATTGCCAACGATTCTGTGTGGGCCGGGTCCGGTTATGATTATCGCACTATATATGCATACTGTGAAGCGATGAATTACGAAGCAATCAACAACGCAAAACAAAAAGCACTGTATCAAAACCAACAAGAAACATTCCAGACAACATCTGGCGGAACCAGTTATAATGCGGGTTCAACCCCGGATACATCAAATTTGATGTTGGGCGATCAAAAAACATATAATGAAAAAGTGTTGGGATTGACCTATAACGACGACGGGACAATTCAAAACCCGTTCGATAAGAAATCATCTGTCGCTGACGAAATAGCACCGGGTGACGAAGTTGTCACCTGCGATGACGGCGGCGCACCTGATATGAACGGCTGTTGTGCAGGAGAAACGTTTACCGATATGGGGGACGCAGGATGGAATTGTTGTCCCAACAGTGGTGGCGATTGTTTCCCGCCGATAACGGTTGAATAAAGAATCCGCGAAAGCGGATTTTTTTATTGCCGAAAAAAAAGGAACCGATTCGATGATATAGGATTTAATTCTTGTTTCGAATCGGTTTTCTGATTCGGTTTTCTATTAAAAGTAGAATGATTTAACTTCGTTCGATTTTAATTATAGTTTTCAAGCAGAAAAACATAAAAAAACAAAGGAGAAAAAATATATGCTAAAAACTAAAACAACCACGGACATAAATATAACCGAAAAATTTCAAAGTGCGGAACGTTTATGGTTTTGGTTTTTATATACTAAATCTATTCAAAATGGATTTGTTCATCATCACACAACTGTTAAACGACCATGCGAGTTGTTGGATGTTGAAACATTGATTACAAAATTATATTTGTCTGGGAAATTATCAGACGAACAATTGAATGTGATGAAAAAATTTGGCGATAAAAAACGCGCACCACATCAATATATTTATTCTGAAAATCGTGCCGCCGCTTTGTGGGCCAGTGCGATGCAAACACTCGAAAATGCAGCCCGAAAAAACGGTTGGATATCAGATTAAAAAAAACAGTTCTGATTTATGGGTGGTGGGAATAAATCAGAATAAATTATTTTCAAGGATTTATCATGTTATATATTGGCTTTTCATCGCATTCACATAAATTATATGCACGCGTATTATGCAGAAAATATCGCCACTGTGCCCCCGTATTGGTGACAGATAACAAATGCATCATATATCAATTTATCAAACGCGGACAAATCGCACAAATATCTGTCCGCCCCGACGATATAAATATCTTGAAACATTATGGTTGGAAATTCATAAAATACGATGGTAATTTTGCCCTGACAATCGCATTAAAAACGAAACCTTGGACATGTGTCCAATTTACAAAACAATCTGTTGGGATAAGAAAAATAATGATTCAAACACCAGATGCATTATTGCAGTATTTAAATCGTAAAAAATAACAACCCAAAAAGGGTTGTTATTTTTCAATCTATTTCATATTTTTTTTAATCAGTTGCATTTGGAATATACTGAACACATTCGACACAGTCCAGTATAACACCAACCCAGATGGCATCCATGCAAACATCACTGTAAATATCAATGGCATCCATTTCATAGCACGCTGGGTCGAAGCCATAACATCATTTTTATTTGCATTTTTTGTACTGGGTGATGACAGGGATTGTTGCCACCACATTGTTGCGCCCATTAAAATCGGCAAGATAAAATATGGATCCCTCGCAGATAAATCAGATATCCACAAAAACTGGGCAGACCGCATAGGCACAGATATCAATAACGCTTTGTACAATGCGAAAAAGATTGGAATTTGAATCAATATCGGCAAACACCCCGACATAGGCGACGTTTTGTGCGATTGATAGACTTTCATCATTTCGATTTGCAGGCGCGCTTTGTCATTCGCATATAATTTTTGAACACGCTGCATTTCAGGTTGCATTTTCTGCATCGCTATCGTCGAAGTGTATGATTTCCGCGTCACAGGCCACATCAACAAACGCAAAATCAAAGTCATTAAAATAATCGCAACACCATAATTTCCAACCAATGAATACAGCCAATTTATCGTCCACAACATTGGTTGAGCAAAAAACCAAAACCATCCGTAATCCATTGTTTTATTCAATCCCGGAATATTTTCAGACGCCGCATCCAACAAACGCGCGATACGCGGACCCGCAAAAACATAACTGTCGATTGTGCGTGATTCACCAGCGGCTATCTTTACAGGTGACGCAATTGTATCTGCAAAATACAAATCACCGTTTTTCTTTAAAATTATTGTTTGGTCGTTTGAATCAATTGTGGCTATGGTTTCCCAATATTGTTCTGCAAAACCGAACGAGCCGCGCACTGTTGAATATGCATAAGATTTTTTATTTAATCTCATCCAATTTTCATAATCCAAATTTGAATTTGCATAAACAACACCGCCGGTTTCTACGGACGCAGTTTTTGATTCACCGCCCCCAGATATAATGCGCGCATATGGCGTTATATTGATTTCTTTGGTTGAAGTATTTTTAATAGTGTCAGATATTTTTATAACATAATTTTCAATGGAAATATGTCGATTAAACAAAACGCGCGCATTATTATTCCATGTCATATCATCTGAATCTTTCTTCCATTTAGTATTGATGTTTGGAACCGCAGTATCAGACGACATAAAACCAATTTCTATGAAATTATTTTCCGAATTCAACAGTGCAACAGCATCAGATGATTTTGGCGATTGTTTATAATCTTTCAGCGCGATATTCGACAAACGCAAACCACGCACATCTATTGAAATTTTGTCTGAATCCATTTTTTCAGATTCTAAAACTGACGTTTCCAAAACCACAGGTTGCGAAGTTTCCATTTTCGCCTGTTTTGATTGGAACAACGCACCAATCGCCCACCAAGCAATCAAAAACAATAATAACCAGCCCCAAAATCCAATCGTTTTTTTTGTTTTATTTTGGCTTTGACGCATGGCGTTCCAATTATTAAAACCTGAATTATTATCGAGATATTGTACCATCTTATTTTTCCCCCGTGGATTTTATGCATCGACAACGTGCCGTAAACATATTGATTAAATAAAATATTACACCAAAAGTAATAAATATATCCCCGACATTAAATATCGCCGGAAAAGTCCATAATCCACCAATATGCCATTGGATAAAATCTGCCACCGCACCAAAACGAATTCTATCAACCAAATTACCCAAAGCACCACCGATAATCATAGCAATCGGAACGCGTTCATATGTTGCAGATTTTTTAAACAAATAAAACATCAAATATGCAATTATGATTGCGGTGATACAACTGATTATCACAGGCATCACATTATTAAACGCAGAAAACGATACACCACGATTCCAAACAAATTGTATATTAAATAAATTTGATATCCCCCAATCGCCACCAATGATATATTTCCAAGGAATGAAAATACCTTCTATATGGCATTTTGCACAAACGATGTTCGGGTCGTACACCATGTCACCATATTTAGCATACAGGAAAGATAAAATTCCAGCCTTGGCCAAAAAATCGGTAGCAAACACCAAAACTATGATTGCTATGTGTTTGAAAAATTTTTTCATGTGCGTTTTTCCTTAATCTTGCAAGCAACATAGCAATTATATCGCCCAAAATCAAATAGAAATAAATTATTTCACTTCTATTGGTTTTTTGATATTTTCGTAATTGTGTTCACGCAAATGTTCAACCAGCGCACCTATTTTCACCTTTGACAGGCCCAATGACGCCATCAAATTTTCACCCACAATAAATGAAGATTCTATGATTTCAGGTGTCGCACTTTTCACCCCCATAGACATCAATTCTTTTGATGTTTCCAGATTATGTGCACGCGCAAATATTTTTATCCGCGGATTCATCGAACGCAGTGTATGCACAATGTCTTCTGTACATGCCGCATCATTCACAGCAATTACTACTGCACGTGTTTTACTGGATTTGAAACCAGCATCCACCAACAAAGTCTTTTTTCTGCAATCGCCATAAATCACATTATAACCTGATTCACGCGCCATAATAACATTATCTACATTACCATCAACGGCGACGTATGAAATGTTTTCAGAATTTAACATTTCTGCGACAATTTGTCCCATACGACCAAATCCACAAATTATGACAGTAGGCACATCTGTTTTAACAGGTTGGAATAATTTTTTATCAGATGTACCTTTGAATATCACACCAAATTTTACCAATTGATCATATACAAAAATAACTATCGGCGTCACCATAATAGACACCGCAATTATAGCGATTAATAATTCTTGGTGCGATGTGGGAATCGCCTCTATGCCATTGGTTTTCATAGTCTGCAAAATCAACAGGCCAAATTCGCCACCTTGGGCCAATATCAAAGACATCAAAGTCGCATCGCGAACCGACACATGACGAACACGCGCAACCATGTAAAGCGCAAAGAATTTTACCAAAACTAATCCTGCACACCCAATCAATATCATTTCCCAGTGATTTCGCAAGAACGGTAAATCTATACCCATACCCAACACTATGAAAAAGAAAGCTAAAAACAAAGTCGCATACGGTTCAACCATTGCGTTAACTTGGTGTCTGTACACTGTTTCAGACATCAACATACCCGCCAAAAACGCGCCCAAAGCCGGTGGCAACCCCATCAGTTTTAACACTGCGGCCCACACAGCAATATTCACCATTATCGCTAAAACGAACGCTTCGTTTGATTCTATTTTTGCAACAACATGCATTAATGGATTGATTATGAATTTGGAAACAATTATAACACCAAATATCAAACCAACCGACATCACCATAATGTCAATCGCAGATGCACCCAAATTGATAGATTTTCCCGTCATAACTGGCAACATCGCCAATAATGGAATTGATAATAAATCTTGGAATAACAAAATCGAAAACGTTTGACGTCCCATATCTGTTTGTAATTGATTTTTATCAATCAAAATTTGCATATCTTCAGATGTACTGGACATCGCCAAAATCAACGAAATCATTATTGTCCCCATCAAAGACCACGTTGTCAATCCAGTCAACAAAGGAAACAACATTATTGCAACCATTAAAACCTGGGAAGCACCCAACCCAAATATTGTTCTGCGTAATTGCCACAAACGATGCATATTTATTTGTAATCCGATATTGAACCACAAAAACATTATACCCAATTCGCCCAGAAACGTCCATGCGCCGGATAATTCAAACAATCCAAAAACATGCTGGCCCGCCAATATACCCGTCACCAAAAACGCCAACAAAGTTCCCATTTTGAACAAACGCATAAAAAATACAGCAATGAAAGCGATTACAAAAAATACTAGTGTAGCCATTGACATTTTTTTCTCTCCCCGTTTTTTATAATTCTTTGTGTATTATATCAAATTCGAATCCATATTGCGCGATATTTTTAAAAATAATCCAGGCGATAAATCTTCTGCACGTTCTGTACCTGTCAAACCATATTGCGACCAATCTGTTTTTATAATGGCACGTATCATTTTACGACGTTGCCCAAACAGGCGCGCAGTTAATTTTTCCAGTTTTGTTATGTCTGAAATTTTATCTATTTTGTTTTTGTTCGGAATAATTTGTACAACCGCAGATTGCACTTTTGGTCGCGGAACAAAGGCGGTATTCGGTACATCAAATAAAATCTTGGTATCACAAATCAAATTCGCCAACACAGACAACCGCCCATATTGTTCATCGCCTGAATGTGCAACAATCCGCTGAGCAACTTCTTTCTGGAACATCAGGGTCAAAGATTTAATATTTGCCCCCCAGACAATATCATGCAACCAATTTATCAATAATTCAGTCCCCACATTATACGGCAAATTTGAACAAATCGCATATCCGTTTGAATTGTATCCAGACAAATCTGTTTTCAGTGCATCGCCATAAATAACATTTAATCTGCCGTCCGATGCATCAACAATTTGCGATAATATTAACTCTGTCGTTTTATCTTTTTCAATCGCGATAACTTTTTTTGCGCCTGCCAATAATATCGCGCGCGTTAAACCACCGGGACCGGGACCAACTTCGACAACCGTTGTTTGTTCAATATCCGGCACAGCGCGCGCAATACGCCCCGTCAGATTCAAATCAAATAAAAAATTTTGACCAAATTGCTTCTTGGGTTCCAAACCGCAATCGCGCATCATTTCAGACACAGGTGGCAAAGAATTTATTTTATCTGTCATAATTTTTTGCGTCCCCCAAAAGCAATCGTCAACGTCCCATCGTCTATATAATCTAAATCGCCACCCAACGGAACACCAGATGCCAATTCTGAAAAAGACAAATTGTCATTACCAATACTGGCGATGATATATTGTTGCGTCGTTTTACCCTCCACCGTATTTGGCAAGGCGAAAATTATCTCATTTATATTCTCATATTGAATGCGCGACGGTATATTTGCAATATTCAAATCATCAGGCGTAATCCCCGCAACCCCAGACAAATTGCCACCCAACACATGATACCGCCCATTAAAAACCCCAGATTTTTCCAAAACCAAAACATCAGACAAATCGCGCACTATGCACAATTGCCCATTTTGACGCAAAGAATCCGAACAATATTCGCACACATCCCCGTCGGTTAAAACCCCACATATTGGGCAAGGATGAACAGTTTTCGCAACATCCGCCAACAAAGTCGCCAGATTTTCTGCGCGACCATTTTTATCTTGTAATAAATTCAGAACTATGCGCGTGGCGGCACGATTGCCGACACGTGGCAATTTTGCAAATTGTTTAATCAATTTTTCTATTTTTACGTTCATAGACTTTTTCTTTGATTTATTTTAATGAAATATATAACAATCCAGGCCGTTTGCAACCGCTAAATTTTTAATCTTGGTCGCATCGGATTCAGACAAACCAACCACCCGAACACGATATAATCCTGCATCATTTCTTTCTATCTTTGCGTCTACACCTATGGCGGATTTCACGCGTGCAACTTGATTTTTTGCAGATTCAACGCTTGAAAACGCACCGAATTGAACACCAGCTTTTCCTGATTTATAAGACACAGATTGCGGCGATTCATAACTTTGATAATCTTGGGCGTATTTAGCCAATGGATTGTTTTGATTGACCGCTTCGGTTTGTACATTCACCGGCATTGGGGCATAATCTGTTTGCCCGCCACCAATTTTATTGAATCCCAGATTTAACATTTTTGTTGCCACAGACGCACGAACATCTTTGTTTTCTGCGCCCAAAACAACCGCCATTAAATGTCTGCCATCACGCCCTGCTGTTGCAACCAAAGAATATCTGGATTTATTTGTAAATCCGGTCTTCATACCATCACACCCTGGATACGAACCCAACAAACGATTGCCGTTTGTATAGGTTTTACCATTATAAGTCCACGTTTTTATACCAAAATATTTCCAATATTGTGGAAAATGTTTATACACCGCCATAGATAACAAAGCGATATCACGTGCGGTTGACATATGGTCATCATTCGGCAGACCCGAAGAATTTTCAAAATTAGTATTTTTTAATCCGATTTCATTTGCAACACGTGTCATTAAACTGGCAAAATTGCCTTCTTTGCCGCCCTTTAAATTTTCAGCCAACACGCGCGCCACATCATTTGCAGAATGCACCGCGACCGCTTTGATTGCGTCTTCTACTTTTATCTTACTACCAGCAGTCAGGCCCAATTTTACAGGTTGTGCATCTGCCGCATATTGCGAAACAATTAAATAATCGTCCAATCGCAAACGTTTATGTTCCAATGCGTCAAATGTTAAATACAAAGTCATTATTTTGGTTAATGACGCAGGATAATTTAATTGATTTGCATTTTCTTGGTATAAAACGCGCCCGGAATCCATATCTGCAACCAAAACAGCGCGATATTGCGCACCAGACGCAACATTACAAAACACAAACACCGACAGAAAAAAAGCTAAGACTCTCTTCATAACAACACAATGATAATAAAAATACAATTCCCGGGTCAACAGTAAAAACACTGAATTTTTTTAATCCAAAGTTCTTAAACTGACTTTGTCTTCATCAACGATGACTAACTTTCCTGTCCCTATACCAAATTGACGCACAGAATTAAACGCGTCGCGTTGTCCAAACAAAACCGCATCACAAACAGGAAACACTCCCCGCGACAGGCATAATTGATTTGCCACAATATCGTCTGAACAAACCGCAATTATAGGTATTTCTGGACGACGGCAAGAAATTTGAATTGTTGAATCTGTATCGCGCGCAAAAACGACTATCGCGCCAACTTTGTTTAATGTCGCCATAGACACAACCGATTTAGACCAATCATTTTCAGGAATATTATCAACACGCGCCCAATCATACGGATTCGCGATTGTATCTGAATCTGCGAACGATAAAATTTTATTCATCGTTTGTATAACGTTTTCAGGATTATCGCCTATCGTGGTTTCTTCGGATGTCATCGTGGAATCCGCGCGCAAATACGCCGCAGTCGCTACATCTGATATTTCTGCACGTGTTGGAAATTCGCTGTGCACCATCGAAGACAACATTTGCGTAGCCATAATAACCGGCCGATTTAATTTTCTGCATTCACGAATTATGCGACGTGAAATTGCGGGGACTTGTTCAAAAGGAACCTCTACCGCCAAATCACCGCGTGCAATCATTACCGCATCGGCGGCGTTCGCAATATCTGTTATACGTTCAACTGCATTAGGGCGTTCTATTTTCGCGACTATTTTAACAGGGTGTGCGGTGCGTTCGGTTATAAAATCACGAACCATGGATATATCTTCGGCGCGTTGTACAAAAGACACCGCTACAAAGTCAGGATTTTTTGTTAATGCGTATTCTAAATCCTTTTTGTCTTTGGGGGTTAAAATACTGGTATTTATATCTGTGTCAGGCAGATTAAATCCGCGACGCGACCAGATTTCATCGCCCCGAATAACCGTAGTTTCTATTTTATCATCAAAAACCGCGTCAACACGTAATTCTATTTTTCCGTCATTCAATAAAACCCTGTCCCCCACAGACAGCGAAGCCATAACATCAGCGTCCGGTAAAAAAACACGACGTTCATTTCCGGGTTTCGGGTCAGAATCCAAAATAAATTTTTGCCCTGGCTTTAACGGGTAATGGTTTTCGGTCGCGAAATCACCAATTCTGTGTTTGGGGCCTTGGATGTCAACCATAATCGCAATCGGTTTGTTTTGTTTGGCGGCAATTTTTCGAATCATATCTATTTTTGCACCCTGAACGTCGCCTGTATCATGACTGAAATTCAAACGAAAAACATTCACCCCCACAGAAACCATTCGCGATATCATATTTTCGTTTTCACTGGCTGGACCGACAGATGCGGTTATTTTGGTAAATCTGGTCATTTTTCTCTCTCTGATATTTTCAATTAAAAATTATTTGATTTTCATAATTCATAATATATCATTATTGTATGTAAAAAACAAGAGGAAGGCCATGAAAAACGCAAATCACGGTGCAATAGATAACGCCCAATTAATCAGTATTATCGAACGCATTGAAAAATTAAATGAAGATACCGCTGCGATTGCTGCCGATATCAAAGAAGTATACAGCGAAGCGAAATCCGCAGGATACGATCCGAAATATATTCGTCAAATGATACGTCTGCGCAAATTAGACCCAGATGAATTGGACGAAGCAGACGAATTAACAAAAATGTATCGCGACGCGTTGGGTTTATAAATGAAAAAATTCACAAAACGTGTTGAAGATTTTACCTGCGCCCATTGTGGAGCAAATGTTTTGGGTAATGGATACACAAACCATTGCCCAAAATGTTTATGGTCGCGGCACGTTGATAATAATCCTGGGGACCGAGAATCAACGTGCGGCGGCATGATGCGACCAATCGCGATTCAACCCATTAACGACGGCTATATCATTACGCACAAATGTGAAAAGTGCGGAAAAACAATAAATCAACATTCATCAGAAAACGATGACATCGACACAATAATCGCGATATCATCAAATCCTGATTTTATTTTTGGTAAATAATTTTATTTCTTTTTTGCTGCTGCTATGAATGCGTTGAACATTGGGTGGCCCGAAAATGGATTGCTTTGAAATTCAGGATGAAATTGTCCCGCGATAAAAAATTTATGCGACGGGATTTCAATCATTTCTGGCAATTTACCATTTGGCGATATACCCGATATAATCATGCCGTTTTTTTCCAAAACGTCTTTGTATTTTATATCTACTTCGTACCGATGACGATGACGTTCCGAAATATGCGACGCGCCATAAATACGCTCTGCTAATGTGCCCGGTTTTATATCGCATGGATATGCTCCCAAACGCAGGGTTCCGCCCATATCCCCGGTATCACAATCCGACATAATATCAATCACAGGTGTGCATTTTTTTGAAAATTCAGAAGAATTTGCGTCCCCTACCCCAACGACATTACGCATAAATTCTATGACTGAAACCTGCATACCCAAACAAATACCCATAAATGGAATATTGTTTTTGCGCGCATATCCGGCGGCTGCGATTTTACCCTCTACCCCACGCGTACCAAATCCGCCAGGGATTAAAATACCATCAACATCTTTGCATTCTTCTTCTGAGAATTTTTCCGCGTTTATTTTTTTAACCTTTACATGAACATTGTTTTGAATACCAGCATGGAATAACGCTTCGTTCAACGATTTATAAGCGTCCGACACATCAAAATATTTTCCCACGACACCGATAGTACACGTTGGCAAATCTGCAGTTAAATAATTTTCTATTTTTTTGAATTTTGACATATCGCCCGGAACATCAGGCAATCCAAAATGTTCCGCCATAATATCAAACACATTTTGAGAATCATACACCAACGGAATTTTATAGATATTATCAACATCCATACTGGTTATCACATTGTGCGCCGGCAGATTACAGAACATACCTATTTTGCCACGTTCTTCGGCACTTAACATACGTGGGGACCGCACGAACAACATATCCGCCTGGATTCCACATTCCAACAATCGACGCACAGACATTTGCGTCGGCTTGGTTTTTAATTCACCACTTTGTTCCAAATAAGGCGCCAAAGTTAAATGCGCAAACATAACATTTTTACGTCCGATATCATTTGCAAATTGACGTATTGATTCAAGAAATATAGTTCCTTCGATATCGCCAACTGTGCCACCAATTTCGCAAATCACAAAATCAGTATTTGTTGGACGCCCGATATATTCTTTGATTTTATTTGTGACATGCGGAATCATTTGGACCGTCGCACCCAGATAATCGCCATGACGTTCTGCGTTTAACACGTCCCAATAAATTCGTCCACCTGAAACAGAATCAGTCTTGGATAACGTCACACCTAAAAATCGTTCGTAATATCCCAAATCAAGGTCCGTTTCAAAACCATCATTTGTGACATAGACTTCCCCATGTTGCAGTGGCGACATAGTCCCTGGGTCAACATTCAAATATGGATCAAATTTACGAACATGAACACTGTATCCGCGGGATTGAAGAAGGGCGCCCAGTGAAGCCGCTGAAACGCCCTTGCCTAAACTTGATACAACACCACCGGTGACGAAAATATATCTGGACATAAGTTTTTTCTCCTTATGTACATAGATAGTAAAAAATTATAGGTTGCGATGCAACAAAATAAAATCCTATAATCCAAATATGAAAGAATTCTTGTACAATCAATATAAAAATTTGTATTTATTGGCACCTTTTTTAATAGCCGTTGGCGGTGCACTGTATTTTTCATTGGACGGTGAGCCGGTTTTTAAATTTCCGATTTTAATAACCGCATTATTGGCTATGATAATATTCAAAAATAAAAATATTTTCATTCGCGGATTGGCACTGTTTTTATTCGGATTTTTTTATTCACTGTCTTTCACGCATATCATCAACACCCCGCAAATAAACGATTCTTTTGGTGCGGTGAAAATTGTTGGTCAAATCACAGATATTGACTTCACAGATTCTGCAATGCGCGTATTTGTGCAAATACCAATAAATCAAATCGATTCACGATTTGAACTGGACAAGAAAGCCAACATTCGATTTTCTTTAAAAGACACTTCCAAAGATTTTGATATTGGCGATACGATAACGGGCAATGCGATTATATTCAGACCGTCTGCGAAATACGCACCTGACTCTTTTGATTTTGCACGTTGGGCATATTTTTCAAATTTGTCGGGAACTGGATTTTTTTCAGACTATGAAATTATACCATCACCAAAATCCGATAATAATTTACGAACACAAATACATAAAAAATCGGGGTCCGTTTTAACAGACGCGCTGGTGTTGGGGTATAAAAAATCAATTCCTGAAAACGAACGCAAAATATGGCAATCGGTTGGATTGGGTCACATTTGGTCAATCAGTGGTTTTCACATGACTTTGATTGGCGGTTGGCTGTTTGCTTTGTTTTATTTTATATTCAGATTATTTGCGCCCATAACAAAAAGATGCCCTGCAAAATATCCTGCGATGATTTGCGCGTGGATTGGATTGATTGGATATGTATGTTTATCGGGGGGCAGTGTCACAACAATTCGTGCTTTTTTAATGACAACTTTGATTTTTTTGGCTGCGATAATTGGACGCGGGGTATTATCTTTGCGAAATGCGGCATTGGTATTTATTTTGATATTTTTAATCAATCCGTTTTATATAATGAGTGCCGGTTTTCAATTATCTTTTGCCGCAATTTTTGGTCTGCTGTGGTTTTTCAAAGATAATGTTTATCAAAAAAGAAATTTTTTACAACGCGTTAAACACGCCATATATTTGATGTTGATGACGACTTTGATTGCAACTTTGTTTACTTTGCCGTTTATAATCGCACATTTTGGATTTATTCCGATTTACAGTTTAATTGGAAATCTGGCCATATTGCCAATATTTTCTTTTGCAATTATGCCTGTGGTTATATTGGGAACTGTTTTAACATTGTTTGGCAATTTTTCGTTTTTGAATTTATCAGACAAAATTTATGAATTTGCTTTGAATATAGCGCACCATATCGCAAATTTACCGCACGCAAATATATCTGTGCCACATATTTCAAATACTGTTTTGTTGTTGGCGATTATGGGGATGATATTTTTAATATTTATAATAAACAACAAAGATTCTAAAAATTCATTTTTCAAACATGCAAATTGTTTCATCGGTGGTGCGTTTGTATTTGTCGCATTGATTGCTTTTATTGTCTCGCCCCGTCCATTGTTTTTTGCAGCCCCAGACCACAAATTGGTCGGATTCGTTGTTGATGGTAAATTAAAATTCAACAAATCTAAATCCAGTAAACATTATTTTGCATTCAACACATGGCGCAAATTTAATAACGAACCCGAAAGCGACAAAAATGAAAGATACAAATGTACTCATGGATTATGTATGTATAAAACGCAAAAATGGAATCTGGCATATCTGCAAGATTTCACGACCGTTCTGGAAAATTTTGATAAAATTTGCGCTGATACAACTATGGATTATATTATAACGCCGTTTGATTTGGACGCAAAAAATTGTCATGCAAAAATTTTAAATGATGGGATTTTAATTTATCCGTCTGGTCATACTAAGATTTTTTCAAATCATCGCCCATGGCATAATCCGCAGATACAAAATATAACCCCATTGCTGGCGCATTAACACCCGCCGCACAACGCGATTTTTGTGCAAAAATTTCATCAATATCGTATGGTTTGCCCAATCCTATTTCAACCAATGTGCCGACCATATTTCGCACCTGGTGATGCAGGAACGAACGCGCAGAAAATTCAAAAATAATTTCATCACCGTTTTGTGTAATTGTTGCCGAATCCAGAGTTTTTATCGGACTTTTAGCCTGACACTGGGCGGCACGAAACGAAGTAAAATCATGTTTACCAATCAATTTTTGCGCCCCAGATTTCATTTTTTCAACATCTAATTTTTGAGGCACCCACCACACACGATTTTTTTTCAAAATAACCGGTGCAGAACGATTTAACACAATATATTTATAGTGGCGTTTTGTGCAACTGAAACGCGCATGAAAATCATCATCAACGCGTTCGCAATTTAGCACTGATACAGGTTTATTTATCAAATAAAAATTGAGCGCGCGCATAATTGTTTCGTCGTTTTGTTCTTTGACCAAATCAAAATGTGCAGTCATACAAATTGCATGTACACCCGCGTCTGTACGCCCTGCAGAAACAACATCTACGCGTTCACCACAAAATTTATAAATCGCGTCAGTCACCAAAGATTGCACAGACGGGCCGTCCAGGTTTTCTTGCCACCCGATTAAATCCGTTCCATCATATTCAAGATTTATTTTATATCGTGTCATAAAAAATTATCGTTCTCTTTCTTTAAATCCGTCACACACATTGTTCGCTGAAATTGCCCGCATTAAAAACCACAACCATTCTTTTTGTGGTAAAATACCAGAACAAACCAATCGGGAATGTGGGGCATGATAGCCTGCAGCGAAAATTTTTTGACAATAAAAACACATTCTGTGTTCCTGGGATTCTTGATAAATAGCTTGTCTTATTTTTTTACACATATTTTATTCCCCATATTTAATTTCTGCGCCACGTTGGCCATTTACAAACGCGCGCCAATCCATAGGATTTTTACCACTTGGTTGAATCGTCAGAATTTTCAATTCTCCATTTTCAATTCGTGTTTCAAGGATTTTTACATCCACACCATTGATTTTTGTTCGACCACACCCCAGCGCACGAATCCTATTATGAATTTGTTGTGGCGTATTTGTCCAGTCCAGAATTTCATCGTTACCGGTGAATTTTTGTGTATAAGTTGCATTACCTGCCTGTGGTGTTGGTTGATATTGCGACGGATTTTCAAAATATTGATTTAATAATTTAATCGCGACATTTGAAACTTTGTGTTCTATGTCTGAATTAGTATCATTTTCATCAATTGCGATGTTTTCACGCAACAAAATGTCACCACTATCTAATTCGGCCGTCATTTGCATTAAACAGATATCTGTATTTTTATCCCCGTTTAAAATAGCGGTCTTGATTGGCGATGGTCCACGATATTTTGGCAGTGACGAGGGGTGAATATTCAAACAAGGCGCACAATTTAACACATTTTCGCGCAATATAACACCATAAGAAATTACAACTATGAAATCCGGTTTTTGTTGAATTGAATCAAAATCTTTGATTGAAGTGAAAACGCACAAATTCTTATTTTCAGCCCACACATGCACCGGCGATTTAGTCAGAATATGTTTACGTCCCATCGGCTTTGGTGCACGAGTAAAAACCGCGATAACATCGTGTTTATTTGATAAATCTTCGAACACAGGAACAACAAAATCATTAGTCCCCATTAAAATCAGTTTCATTTAATGTCTCCGATTCACTTTGCGCATTAACATTTCGCGTTTTACCCCCGACAGATAATCAATAAACAACACGCCGTCCAAATGGTCTGTTTCGTGTTGCACTATCCGTCCAGGCGTCCCAGACATACGCGCTTGTTTTTGATTTCCGTTTTCATCTGTCCATTTGACTTCTACTGCTTCGGGGCGTTCCACTTTCGCATAAACAGGCAATCCATCAGCACCCAGAACGGACAAACAGCCCTCTTCCATAACACATGTTTCATCACTGCGCGAAATAATTTCTGGATTTATCATACGATAGACCGTATTAGTGTCTGGGTCCATCATAACCAAAAAACGTTGTGCAAATCCAACCTGGGGCGCGGCCAAACCCACACCATTTTGCGCATGCATCATTTTGACCATTTCGTCCATAGCGTTCAATATGTCGCTTGTGATATCAGATACAGGCGTACATTTTTCGCGTAAAACCAAATCACCACAAAGTTTCATTTGCAACATTTATAAAACCTTTTATAATTTCAATTAAGATTGTAGCAAAGGATTTTCAAATGACAACTTATATTTTAATGCTTTTACTCTTGATAGTCGTATTGTTGTGCGTGCTGATATTTCGTAAACCAACGTTTGATATATCTGGGCTGCGCGAAGATAACGCCAGATTGCGCGAACGTTTGGCAGAAAGATTGGGGACGCTGTCGCAAAACGCGATGGAACTGAAAAATATCAGTTCAGACATCGCTAATTTCAAAGATATTTTAATGGGCAACAAACAGGCACGTGGCACATTCGGCGAACGTCAATTGGCGGATTTAGTCGCCGATATATTGCCGGCCGACGGATATGCGCTGCAGTGCGTGTTATCAACCGGTGTCCGGCCAGATTGTGTGATACGTTTGCCTTATCCGCCCGGAGATATGATAATTGACAGTAAATTTCCACTCGAAAGCTATAATCGTATTTTACAGAACAAACACGACATGGCGGCGCGCAAACAATTTGAATTAGATGTCCGCAAACATATCGACGCAATCGCAGAAAAATACATTATTGCCGGCATAACAGCGGAAAGCGCGATGATGTTTATCGCTTCGGAATCTATATTCCAAGAATTACACAACGAATTTCCAGACACCATTGAATATGCCGCGCGCAAGAAAGTATTTTTGGTATCACCGTCAACATTATGGGCAACATTAAATACTATACGCGCTGTATTATCAGACATCAAAATTAAACGCGTAGCGACGAAAATAAAACGAGAACTTGATTTATTATTGACGGATTTATCACGGTTGAATGACCGCGCAGAAAATTTATCGCGTCATTTTTCACAAACCGCGACAGACATAGAACAAATTCAAACTTCGGTTGGAAAAATTACCCCACGCGCAGAAAAATTACGCGATATGGATTTCGGTGAAGAATGAAAAATCTAGAACTAATTTGTGGGCGCTAGTTATTTCTTTAACCCAGTTTTGCGATCTATCCAGACGCGGTCTTTGGCAATGGACATTATTGGTAAATCGGATTCGCTGTCCGAATACGCGCGGACTACATTTGGTATGATTTTGTTATCACGCGCCCAATTGTCTAACGCGATTACTTTGTTACGACCCCAGCAGAAAAAATCATATTGCCATGGTTTTTGCGGATTCATTTTCGAAGTTAAAACCACATCAAATTTCATATCGTTCACCAGATATGGCACCAGATAATCCGTTCCGGCAGAAATTAAAATGACAATATTGCCACGTGCGCGTTCGTTTGCGACAACTGATTTTGCCCAATTAAAACGTAATTTTTTATGTTGTTTTATAAATTTGGGAGCCAAATCTTTTATCATGTCGGGTGTAATAAAACGACGCATTGTTGTTCGCCACCAGATACCGGCCGGATTCAACATACGACCAAAATATGCAATCATTACTATCGGTAAATACACCCAAGGACGCACAGAATGTTTAAGGCAATATTTACCAAATTCAAAATTAGAATCGCGACGTGACAATGTTCCATCGAAATCAAATACGACTATGTTTTTTTTATTCAGCATTTTTTCCATCCATTCTTTGACTTTACAGATTCTGCAATTTTTTACGCAATTTTTCCATAACAAAAAACAATGCAGGTGTCAAAGTAAATGTCCAAATCAAAGACGCAACCATACCACCAATCATAACCGCGCCCATTGCGACTTTCAATCCATCGTTTGACCATAATTGCGGTATCATACCGGCGACAACTGCGATAGTAGTCATCCAAATCATACGCTTTTTGTCCATCAATTCAGACCACAAAACTTTTTTCGCATCTTCGCCATTTTGCACGCGCGCGACGGTTGGTTCCAAAACCAAAATATTATTATTCACAACCAATCCGACCAACATAATGAACGCTAACATCGCACCTACGTTAAATGAAGCACCGGACAAAAACAGCATTATAAACACGCCTGCGAAACACGTAATAATGGATGTTGCGATTGTGAATGGGTGAACAAAAGAATTCATTATTGCCGCCAACAACATAAATGTCAAAATCGTTGCCAATAAAAATGCCTGAGCGATTTCAGCGGTGGATTCAGATTGGATTTCGGACATACCTGCAAAAGATGCACTGTATCCAGGTTCCCAATTAATGTTATCAATTTTGTTTTGAATTTCGTTTTGCACCGGTCCGACGGTCGATTTACCAATGTTTATATCTATTTCAGTCACGCGGTTTTTATCCAGACGATAAATATTTGAAGTCGCAGGTCCATTTTCCAATGTTCCCAATTGCGATAATGCAACCATACCTTTTTGAGAATTTACATAAACACTGTCGAACATAGATTGTTTTTTGAATTGTTTTTCAAATTCCAAAATTATCGGGTATTCATCACCATCTTCTTTGTATTTATACGTATCGTTACCAAACAATGCAGTTCGCAAAGTTGACCCAGCAGACGCATTTTTCACACCCCAAAAATTCATTCTTTCGTCGTTTGGAACAAAACGAATTTCATTCGCAGGTGTCTGTTGCGCCAAAACCGCACTTTGCACTGCGTCTATTTGATTTACCATTTCCAATATTTGATTCGCATAGGCATTACGTTTCGCATCGTCTTCGCCAAAAACATTTAACACCATATCGGAATTAAATCCAGAACCACTGATATTTTCACCGGCGCGAATTTGTATCTCAACGTCTGGGATATCTGCCAGTGTTGGCAACATTTTCTGAGCTAATTTTTTATCAGAAATATTACGTTCACTGACATCGACCAATGATACTTTGACATTGATGTTTTGTAAACCTTTGTCCCCGATTTTAATGGTTGTGGATTCAACCTCTGGGAATTTAGATATGCGTTCTTCTATCTGTTTCGCAATTGATTCAGATTTAGCATAAACACTGCCCATCGGCGCACGCGCAGTAATAGTGATTTCATTCGCATCTGTTGACGGTGAAAATTCATTTCCTACAAATTTCATCAACTGGGCAGACAAAACCAAAATTCCCAAAGCACCTATAATCACAACCCAAGGCCGACGTGATTGATATTCATACCATTCGTGCAAACGTGTTGCATTATTATGCCGATTGATTTCACGCGCATTTTCTTGCGTTTTCGGCAGACGCAATAATTTCGCAATCATCATAGGAGTCAAAGTGAACGAAAACAGCAGCGACAACAAAGTCAAATACACAACTGTCATTCCGAATTGCAACATAAATTGCCCCACGATTCCGCCCATAAAAGCCAACGGTAAAAACACAACTACGTTTGTTCCAACACCCGCCAACACAGGAATAGCAACTTTTCGTGTTCCGTCTTCTGCAGCGACTTCTGGGGATTTGCCCGCGCGTAATTCGTCCAATGCAGATTCAATTAAAATAATCGCATTCGATACCAATGTTCCCAATGCGGTCGCATACGCCAACAAAGTCATTGTGTTGATTGTAAATCCAGAACCATTCATCAAAAAGAATCCTGATAACAATGATGCAGGAATCACGACACCTGCGATAATAGTCGAACGCCAATTACGTGTGAAAGCCAACAAAACAATAATCGTAAATATAACACCAAGTATAATTCCATTGATGGTACTGGTAGTATCTTCTGAAATATGGGTTGAAGAATCAGACACTATATGCATAGTCGCATTCGGAAAATGATTTTGCAAATCAGATTCTAATTCTGGCAATTTTTTATTTAACGCATTTGATATTTTAATCGCGTTACCATCGGACGCTTTGACCACAGAAATTATAACCACGTCTGCACCATTATACCGCGCACCTTTTTCAATATCACGCGCCGCATCAACAACATTTGCAACATCAGATATTTTGAAAATATCGCCTTCGACCGTAGTGATTTCAAGGTTTGCAATTTCTTCAACACTTTTGAATTCTCCAATAAATCTGACGTTTTCAGAATTTATATTTGTTTCGATTTTTCCACCCGGGACATTCAAATTACGCACCGCTATTGCAGAAACTATATCATTCACCGTTACACCATGCGCCGCCATTAAATCGGGGTCCATAGTAATTCTGATTGCCCTTTGACGACCACCGAATGTATTCACAGACGCAACACCGCGAACCGCAGTAATTTTATTTGATAATGTATCAGATACATATTTTTCAACATCTCTGGCATCGGCACCTTGGATAACAATATCCAAAACGGGCGTTTGCAACGGATTTAATTTTGCAATCACCGGCTGTTTTAAATCAGTCGGAAAATCATTCGCCAAACCATCAATTTTTGCCTTTACTTCGTTTGCTTTGTCATCAACATTCACACCCAAATTAAATTCAGAAATTAAATAAGCAGAATTTTCATAAACCTGGGATGTGATTTTTTTAACACCTGCCACTTCCGACACAGCATTTTCAGCACGTTTTACAACCTGACTTTCGATTTCAGAACTGGACGCACCAGGATAAACAAATGTGACCGTCACATAAGGAAAATCAACCGACGGAGTGCGTTCTATATTCATTTTTGGAAAAGCTACCAATCCTAATATCACAAAAAACAAAACAAAAGTTATTGTTGTCACTGGCCTTTTGATAAAAAATTTCAACATGTCATTCGCCCCTTGGTTGCTTTATTTCACGATTTTTATTTTTTGATTATCTTCTATGTCAGATAAAATTACAACGTCGTTATCATTTATTCCCGTTTTTACCAATACATTTTGCAAATCACGTCCGGCAATTTCAATTTTACGCGAATGCGCATAATCACCATCCACGACATAAACTATATCCCCATGAACCGCAGAAATCGGGATATAAAATCCATTTTGTTTTATTTCAGCCTGTTTTAATCCATCAGCGCAAAGAGACGTTTTTACAACATACATTCCCCAATCTAAATCTATATTTTTTGACACAGAAACAATTTTACAATCACCCAGATTTTGCCCAAATTTAAACAGATTCACACGCGCCCCCGAAACAAACCCGCGATTATTTTTTATTGTGATTGGTTCAATCAAAACACCGTCCGTTTTAACCATTTTCAAAACTTCAACAGGAACACCATTTTTCAAATCGTTACGCACCATATTAAACACATCGAAATTATTTTCATTTGCAACACGATAAAAACGATAAGAAAAACATCCTGCCACAAAAATCAACAATATCAAATAAATAATATTTTTTGATTTGCGTGTTTTTAATTTTTTAACAACAGATTCTAATTTTTCATTGAAATTCATTTTATTCACCTAATTTTTTTACAGATTCTTTCGCCATTAAAATATTGTATTTAGCATTCAACACAGACATATCCATTTGATACAACGCCCCAGATACATCAGACAATTCAATTGCTGACGTTTGCCCAGATGCAAAACGTTTAACCGAAACATCATATGCTTTCTGAGCCAAATCGCGTGCATTGTTTAATTTGCCCAAATCATCACACAAGTGTTTGTATTTGTTCACTGCAGTATTATATTCTTGGGTTTTTAATTTTTTGGATTTATCTAAATCTTGACGTGCAATTTCTGCATTCATTGCTTCCATAGTTGCATTCGCAGAATGTAATCCACCACTGAACAAAGGCATAGTCAACGCCAATCCCCAATAAGCATTTTGCGCGCCCGATTTATCAAACAAATTTCCACCGGTGGTTCCCATTGAATAATAAGAATACGACCCCACAGCAGCCACAGACGGCAAAGCCCCTGCACGTTTGGATTTCGCGTTCGACTCATACATTTCAATTTGTTTTTGATAAATGTCCCATTCTGGATTTGATTTTAATTCCGCCACATCCAACGCTTCAAATTCAGACGGAAAATTATCAGTCAAAACAATTTCTTCATTTTCATCTATGCCCGCCATAATTTTCAGCATACTATATGCAGTATCACGATTAAATTGTGCATCTGATAAATTAACTTCTTTGGTGGCGATATCAGATTCTATTTTAATCAAATTGCTGCGATTGGCACGACCCGCAGCGGTCAATTTCTTTTTGGCAGCACGTGCATTATCCAAATTTCTCTGAGACGCAGCAACAATCTCATCCGTCATTTTTGCAGTCCAATAAAGGTTCGCCGCAGCATATCTGACTTCGCGTCCAGTTAAATCTTTGGCAGATTCAGATATATCTATGGCATCATGCACCGCGTCAACCGCATGACCTATTTTCCCAAACGTGTACAACGGTTGTGTAATTTGAATTCCGGCTGAAAAAATATTATCAGGCACAGCACTGATTGGCAAAACATCACCCAAAATCGCGCCTATGTCTGACGGAATCGTTACACCTTCTGAATCCGTAGGCTTTATTGGATTTATCAAGTTCATATACGACACAGTCCCATCAATTGACATCCAGCGATTCGCATTTACCGCGTCCAATTGCGCGCGCGCTTTTTTAACATTAGCGTCCGCAGTCTTGATGTCATTTGATTCATTAACAATTTTTTCAACCGCCGATTCAAACGATAAATCTACCGCATTTGCCCCTGGCAAAATCACAGTGAAAGATAATAAAACAAATAAAAATTTACGCATTTAATAACTCCATCTTTTTCAAAATTCTGTTTGTTTCACGCACAGTTTCCGCCAATGCGTCTTCGTCTTCTTCGGGCAGAACTTTACACAACCCCTCCAAAGCGGTCATAAATTTATCAATCAATTTTTCAGCCAAATTTTTACCTGCACGCGTCACTTCATACCAGGTATCGCGATGATCGGTCGCATCAATAGAACGGACAACCAATTTGTCTTGTTCCAATTTGCGAAAAACACTGCACAAATTAGCGGTTGAAATCACTTCGCGATTGGCAAAATCTTTCAATTTGATTTTTCCAGCCAAATACAACCGCACCAAAACAGACATTTGTTGGCGCGTATTTTTGGAAAATTCTTCAAAAGTCGGATTTAATCGACTGGACAGCCGACCAATAATCCGCATATTTTCAGCCATCAACTTAGTCACTTCTGCATGCGTCATATGCACCCCCATTTAATTATTTAAACTATAAATCATTAAATTTTTTAACAATTATATGTCTATAAAAAACAAAAGCAAGTATAAAATATTGCATCGCCGCATAAATTGTACTACTATACCCGTCGTCAAAAGGATAATAAATATGTCGCAAGAAATCAGATTTTGTCAGCCAGTCGGTAAATGGTGGTTTTTGTCGCCATTGGCACCTTTTCCAATAAAAATGTCTGTGGACGGGGCAACATATACCTTTCCGTCTGTTGAACATTATTACCAGGCAATGAAATTTTTTGCATCTGACCCCAGATTTAACATTATTTTACAACAAAAAAATGCAGATGATGCGCGTTTAATTACAAAAACACCAGAATATAAAATAAACCGGCGACCTGATTTTGATGAAAATAAATTTGATATTATGGAACGCGGATTACGTGAAAAATTCAAGCAAAACCCAGACGCGGCAGAAATGTTAAAGAATACAGGCGACGCGATATTGATAAAATCTTGCCCTGTGTGTTATAAATGCGGATTTGGCGAAGGCAGCGGTACAAATCGCATTGGTAAAATATTAATGGAAATCAGGAAAGAATTACAAAAATAGCACATCACTATTTTTTTATTGCAAAATCAAAGAATGTATATATAATGTTCTCAGTCATTGGAGCGTCGTCTAATGGTAGGACAAGAGATTTTGGTTCTCTTTATCATGGTTCGAATCCGTGCGCTCCAACCAAAAATTCAACCACCCCTTGCGGGTGGTTTAATTTTTGCTTTTGGATTGCCCGTTTGGTTCAAAGCATCGTTCGACAACAAGTAGATTTTACAAACGACGTGCAGTAAAATCGTTACGGTTGCCGCGCAGGCACCAGCCGAGCGAATACGAGAATACACAATTAGAAAAATCTTAAAAAATCAACGTTCACGAGATTTTTTTGATTTTTATTATTGTGTATCGAGGCACTCGTGCGCTCCAACCAAAAATTCAACCACCCGAATGGGTGGTTTAATTTTTGCTTTTGGATCGCCCGCCTTTGGCGTGACAGGTTCGACTATGAGTAAGCGAAAACAAGCCTTGCGTAGTTTGAGCGCTAACGAATACGGCGCAGTGTCGGCACTGCCGACCGAGCCAATCCGTGCGCAATTTTTTAGTTCGAAAGTTTGTTTTTGGTTAATTATTTTCGCCAAAAACACTTGATACTGTTATCAAAAAATTTGCGAACGATGGCGAATATAATATGTATGCAGTAGAAATCGGTTGTGCAATGGCTATTACACATCTTATATACAAGAATAATTTAACCAAGTTGAATTATAATAAATATCACAATCAAACGAGACATTACATAGACATGTGGGAACGGTCTTAACAAAATATAAAAAAAATAATTCAATTCGCGTTTTGCCAGCACCCCACAACCAAAAATTCAACCGGCTTTTGCCGGTTTGATTTTTAATCCTGATTGAACATTTCATTAAATATTTTATTACATTTTGTTAAACTTTCGCGCCAATCATCACCACTGCCGTTGTCGCTTATATACTTATAGCAACTGAATTGCACATTGTTTTCTGGCGCATTACAAACTTTGGCTATCGCAAACGCTTCCATATCGACTATTTCATAATCATTATTCCAATCGGTCACAAAACTGTCGCCTGTAAAGCAAGTTTTTGATTCTGGGGCCGCATCATTATTCGCTAAAACAGTTGGATAACCACTATCTGGGAAACACCAATCTCGGTCAACGGTTGTTCCAATGTTATACACATGGCCCGCTTTGACTTTGTTTGGATTACCACCCGCAGAACCGACATTTATAATCTTTTTCACATTAAAATTATCAATTAACCACTGTACAGACATTGCTGCATTTATTTTACCCATACCAGTATATAAAACATTGTGTTTATCCGAAGAAAATTCTTCTTCCAATGCGGCAACGAACCAAGTTGAATCATTTTTATTTTTTACAGATACTTTCATTTTTGTTTTCCTTTGATATTTACCAATCGCGATTATAAAAAACAATATATAAAAATAAAACCAAAAACATTCGAACTTTTTATGATATAATTATCACAAAGGATGAAAGTATGACCGTGAAATCTGAAAAATTCAAAGACGCCTCTAAAAATGCGCGTCAACAATGTATTGTTTTATATCATGTAATAGAACCTGTTAACCAAGAACAATTGGAGCAAATAAAATCCAGCGGATATTTCAACCCGTCTAAATCTGCATTGGGCGGTCAAAGTAATGGATATTATTTTTTCACCACATATCAAGGTGCAAAACACCATATTGAAAGTAATCAGGCTTCTTGGGTGCAAAGTGATGATAAACACGGATATATATTTGAATGCGAAATAAATTTAGATACCGTAAAATATCCTGATTGGAAATTAGATTACGAAGCGATGCAGGATTTTCTGTTTGATATGATTGAAAGGGCCGCCCACAAACACGCTATAAAAATTAACGATATTGAAATCAACGCGTCAGGCGACGGCAAAATAACAATTCTTGATGGCAAAAAATTTTCTAAAATTTCAGAATTTACCGCTGGACGTCATTCTGGATTGGTGGAACAGGTCTCAGATTTTTTATACTCGCACGACAAACAATTTCGTAACGATTATGATAAATTATTGATGAACGTATTTCTTGGAATCGGTGAAAATCCAGAATTATATGCTGTCAAAACCGCAAATAAACATAAAATAACAAAAATAACAGAAATTGAATCAGCACCAACCACAACCAAACAAAACTCCCAGATAGAAAAATTCTGGGCACGGTATGGTAAACGTCGATAAATAAAATTATTTGTGTCTGCGACGGTACAGCAAAACATCATTCTTGACAATTGTGTTTTTTGTGCTATATTAGTACATCATAAAATATAACCTAAGGTGTAAAAAATGCAAAACAACACAACACATACAAAATCTTTCTATCCAAGCGATAAACCATCATGGCTGACATGTTTTTATCCTGTATCTATCGCAATGATGAACGACTTATCCAAAACAAAATAGCAAGCAAAGGATTATTGCAATTCGTACACAAATACCCTGTGCGGGTATTTTTTATGGTTGTATAATGTGCATCCATGACCTAAGTCTATTGTCCGCGTTGGACGCATGTTTTCTATTTCAAAATCCAGAGATATTATCACACGGATTTTATTTTTATATTTCGGTAATTTTGTTGTAAAACTGGGCCCCAAATAAGCAATCGCAACATCTATTTTTTTATTCATTTTGTCCAACCATTCAAATGCATCACACCAAATTGTTTTACTGCGCGTGCATGTTATGAAATCAAAAAATCTGGCACCAAAAATTGTGAACGGCATATTTTCCAATGCATACACGTTTGCATTAGTGTTTTTCGCAATATATCGTGCCATTCCGCCCAGTCCAGAGCCTATTTCACAGATATTTTTTGCATGCGGATAATAAGTCCAGATTTGTTGCAAAACCAAATGACGCAGACAACGATTACTGGACACTAATGGTGGTTGGCTGCGAATATATGCACAATAAATATATTCAACAAATTTGATAGCAAAAAATACATACAGTAAAATCAAAAACACCGCCAAAGCATATAAAATAAATCGCATAGAAAAACCTTTTTATTTTAATACTATCGCACTGACAAATTTCGAACAATAAAAAAACACCAAAAATTCGTTTTATTTTAATATCTGTTGAATTTTTTTGTAATTGTCATTATACAATCTGCGGTCAGCATCTGACATATTCTGGGATTGCACAACACCATTCGTAAATTCAGAATTAATTATTGGCAAAGCACCGGTCGCCGCAGTTGGGAAAGATACCGCACCAGATACCTGACTGCTGTATCTTGCAACAATTGCAGGATTAAAACTGGCGTTCAAAGCATTTATTATTGCGGTCATTTTTGTATTATTTTGCAAATTTTCAGATGTCGGATACACATTGAAATAATTATTACCACCAATCCCCAACAAAGGCGCCCAAGATGTCCCATGCATATAAAACGGCAGTTTATACGATTTATATAAAACCACGACAACAGGTTTCCCGTTTATTAAAACTATCGGTGCATTCGAATTCACAACCGTCGGCAAAGTCTTTAAACGCAAAGGATTATTCGCCACAGAACCAAATGAACCTTGGGTTTTTTGCATCAAATTTTCTAAGTCGGAATCAATTTTAATATCGTCTTTGCGCGCTTTGATATCTTTCTTGTCGGACGCGACAACCAAACCGCCAATTAAACCACCAGCCGCAACGGTACCCAAAACAGCAGCGGCGGCCAAAACGCCTGTATTCTTGGATTTATTTGGCTTAAACCACTGTGATGTTAAAGAATTTTGAATATTTCCAAACGTGTTCGAATTGGAGTTCGTTCCACTGCCCGTTCCACCAGAATCATTATTATCGTCACCCACTTCTTCGGTTGTATCATTGGAAACAATGTCCGTATCAACCGTTTCGTCTGTATCATCGGGTACAATTGTTTCGCCGCCACCGTCATTATTACCGTTTGGTGTATTTTCATCAACCAAAGCGATATAGAATTCGCCTTCTTCGCCACCATGACCAGGCATAATTGCGATTGCAGTCCCCAACAGTGGCAACATAATTGATGTTGTTTTCACAGTGGTAGTGGCGACCGCAACACCCAACAATTTTTGTGCCTGTGCAATAGTTATACGATCACCAACTTTGACACCTGCGGCTAATAAATTCTTCACCACGTCTGCGTTTGCACCTGCACCGTTGATAGTAGTTAAACCAGCGTTATATAAATCAGCATTTGAAACAATCGGATACATCATTTTGCCTGACGGCTGTTGCACAATAGGTTCCACCAATTGAGTAAGATTTTTATTTTTACCCATACCGCTTTTTAGCATTACTTCGCGCCCGCCAACTTTATTCAGTGCATTCAGGGTTTGTTTATATGTTCCGATGGCCGATACAATATGCATCAAACCACCAACCAACATCAATGCATCGCCTGCCTGGCTGACATATTCCCATGTCTGATGTTTTGTTTTTAATGTACAGCCTGTATCGGTACAATCCCATAAACTTTCATCGTTTATAAATTCTTGCCAAAATTGAGAATCGCGCGGAATCCGTTCTATTAATTTTGCAAAAATTCCGTCCAGCGCATGCGCTTCTTCTTTCAAGAAATGATCACCATAACTGATAAGGGTTTGCAAATCTTCTTTTAATATTTTTTCGGCGCATTCGACATCTTTTGGATTTGCGAAACATTTGTTTGCTTTTTCAATAAACGGTTCATATATTCCCCATGTCATTTTTGCCTGGGCGGTTTCTTTTGCAACCGCACCCGCAATCATCATACCAGTCCCAACATGCGCAACAACAACCCATACCCCGGGCGCAGCCGTACCACCCGTTGCAACCGTCAAAGCCACCGCACCAAGCACAATTCCTGCATCCAATGCATAATTATAAATTTTATCACGTTTGGCGGTAGCCTGGGCATTCGGCAAAATACAAGCCTTGTAAGTATCGTCCCAACGAACTTCTTCTTCACAATGATCAGTACATGTAGTAGCCAGTTTTTGTTTTAAAAGATTACAATGTTCTTCATCAAACGTTTCGCAACGTGTGGCATCAAATACACCGCCCTGGGACAGGCAAACAACACCTTCGAATCCGCCGGCACGACGTTTTTTAGCCATTTCATTAATATCATCAAAAACTAAATCAACCTTTTTGTCGCCGATATGACAAGATACAACGTCATCACGATAATTTGTCCATTTTGTTCGGCAGCCCTTTCCAGTATATGATTTGAAACCATTATCACATACGATTTGAGATTCAGGAACACCGACTTCAAAACTGAGATATTCTTTGATTGCATCATTGAATGAAATATTGTTTGTGACTTGTATCGCATTACTGCAAAAATAGAAAGAATCAACACCGTTGTCCGCGAAATCGTTGGTCAATTCATCGGGGTTCGTAATCGAACTGGCATCAATTTCACAAACTTTGTTTTTAAGTTCGGCAGAATATCCAAATTTTTGTGATGTTTTATCTATCTCTATGCATAAATCTTTTTTGTCTGTGACACAGCCGCAATTTTGTTCGTAATACACATTGTCACCTTCGTTAACAAGACGGCTTTTGTCGTCCACGCATTCATATTTAGTATTGTGGATTTTACATATAGCCTTTTGTATGCCACCTTTGATTTTATTATCAGCAAACGCATTCAAGGTATCAAAACGAAATTCATAGAAAGAATTAACATTTGCCGATGCACACTTTAAATAATCATCACGTTTTTCGGTTCTATATTTTTGGGCACATCTCAAAGAATTGTCGTCATGTTTGACACGTACATATTCTTGGGCGATTCCAACGGCGGGCGAAATGTTCACACGAATATCTTTGAATAAATCACGTTCACATGTTTCGGTTCCGCCAGATTTACCCGCATCTTGGCCACAAACTTCTTTGTAATCAACACCCAATGCTTTGATTAACTGATATGCAAATTCTTCGCATTTTTGTTTATCTGTTGTTTTTTTATCTATGTCTAATCCGCCGGCTTTGCACACTTTCCATAAATCGGTCGCAGATATTGTGCCATTGCCGGCCTTGGCCGCTTCAACCAATGTAGCAACCACAGACGCTTGTGCTTTTTGTGTTTTAAAATGCAATGGGACAATTTGCCTGACAACACTTTCGTCGATTTTTATATTCGCCCAGACTGGCGATATAAAACAAAAACAAGATAAAATCAAAAACAGCAAACGTTTCATCATTGTAACACCTCTGTGCATTTTGACGCAACATTTGCGACATCTTTGATTGCTTTGATTTGTGTGGCATTAAACACAGTCGCCGTTGCAGACGCAGCGGTTGACGCCCCAGCCAACACATTTGATGCCATATTTAAATTCTTTTCTTTTTGTTTTCCACCCGCGGTATTATCGTTGCGCGTGGCATCTGTATTTGCAACCGCACTGGTTATCGTACCAGTCAAACCAGTTGTCGCACCAACAATCGATGATATCGTTGCGCCCTTGGCCCTGGAATTTATTTTTGATATATCGATATAATCAAATTCTTTACACGCTTCATAGATTTCTTTGGCTTCGGTAACATCTTGACCGGCAACCCTGGCCTGAACGATTGAAGAAGACAAATTCTTCACCGCTAACCTGCACCCATCAATTTGCGATTGCAACGCGTCATCAACACGATTTTTATTTGCAATTATTGCACCAGCCACATTTGTTGCAGTATTTCCCGCCAACAACCCAGTACGCCAATGTCCCAATTTTTTTGATTTTTTGGTCAATCTGTCTAATTCAGCCTGGTATTTATCAATGTCTTTGACAGCGGCATCATAAGATAATTGAAATTCCCTTTTGAACATTTCTGCTTCGGCGGTTGTGGGATCGCCAATATCAGATTTATCTTGGATTTCACGTAATTGGGCCAATAATTTTTCATAAGATTCAGCTTCTTCATCGGTCGAATATTTAACAATCCCCGCCACAGTCGCGCCGGCACCCAAACCTGTTCCAACACCAGTTATCGCGGTATTAATTCCAGCCATTTTCTTTAATTCAGCCAATTGATTGTCAATTCCTATACACGCCGTATATGTCGCACGCAAAGATTCATCCAAAGACAACACTTCCGCACCAGCCACCAGCGGACAATTTAACAGTGCAATCAAAACCAGACCGCGTAAAATCACAAAAAAATCCCTTCTGGAATATTATATAATAAAAACAATATTGGGGTCAACACGTTATTATTTTTGTAATAAAAAATCTTGCACAGAAAAAATCATTTTTTTATCATAACAACACACAGAGAGTTTTTGTTATGAACATAAATGTGAATGATATTTTTGAATTTGCTAAGTTGCGGATTGAATGCCATGTTCGCGCGCTGAATTATTTTGCTGATATGTTTGGCTTGCATTTCCCAGACCATGATAACGATAAAAATAATGAACCTATGCGCACTGGTTATGCTTATAAAATTTATGCCGATTATCACAAAGATTTTCATTTACTGTTTGAACAAGAAAGATTGTGCATTGATGCCAAGAACACGCATCATAAACATGCACCGCATCATGTGGGATATTATCAAAATTTACATGATATGCCAGACATTCGGATTTACGAAATGGTGTGTGATTGGGCATCTGCTAATTTCGAGAGAAGGAACATCGGATGCCTGCCGGATTCATTGAATTTGAATGATTGGTTCAAAGAAAACAAATTAAACCTGAATTGGACACCACATCAATTGGAAATAATCAATGGCGCATTAAAGGTTATCAATGAAAAAACCGATGCGAACGCAGTATATGAAATTTGGAAGCCCGTATTGGCATTGGCCGATTTATAAAAACATTGAAAAATAAAAAATAACCTGTAAAATGTAGGGGTTGTTTGGTCCCATCGTCTAGCGGTCAGGACATCGGATTCTCATTCCGGTAACATGGGTTCGATTCCCATTGGGACTGCCAAATGTTCATATTTGGCGTTTTTACGAACAAAGAAAGCGATTTTTTCAGAGAAAACCTAGTCTTTCCACCATCAACATAGCAGTTCGAGATTATCAGCCGTAAAAATGCATTCCTTATCTCAATTTTCGAACTCTTTAGGAAAAACGATGGGGTTACATTACATGTGGGTCATCTGGTCTGGTGCTGTTTTCAATATCCTGCACTGCACTCATTGCACCAACCACTTTTGTACCATCTTGCAATGATTTTTGTTTAACCATTCTTAAAAACTCTTCGCGTCCATCTTTGTGTAAACATAAACACGCTTGCCCAACGACAGGTTTTCTCATTTGGATATATTCTGGCATTTTTGATTGTAGCTCTTGCAATTTGCTCCTAATCGTTTTCATCTCTGACATGGGGAACGTTTTATCTCTTCCCAAATCCGTAGCAGATTGCCATTCTTCTGTTTTTTGAGGGAACTCTCGGGCTTTAAGTCCCACTTTCTCTAAAAACGATTGTCGACCTTCTCTGTGCAAACACAAACAAGTGTGCCCAATAGCGGGTTTTCTCATTTTGATATATTTTGACATTGCTGATTGCATTTCTTGCAGTTTGCCTCTGATTGTTCTTATCTCTGACATAGGAAATGTTTCGTCGTTTGCCAAATCCACAGCGGATTGCCATTCTTCAGTTTTTTTTGGAAACTCTTTGGCTCTGGATCCCAGCTTTTTTAAAAACTCCTCTCTGCCTCTTCCATGTAAACACAAACACGGTGGTCCGTACTTTGGTTTCCGCATTTGGATATATTCTGGCATTTTTGATTGTAATTCTTGCAGTTTTTCAATAATTGTCTTTACCTTTCCCATAGGGAAAGTTTCATCATTCTTTAAATCCGTAGCAGATTGCCATTCTTCAGTTTTTTTAGCAACAACATATCCTACCCTATTTAAAAACTCCTGCCGACCGCCACGATGCAGGCATAAACATGCTTGTCCGAAAATTGGTTGTCGCATTTTGATGTATTCTGGCATTGCTGGTTGTAATTCTTGCAGTTTGTTCCTTATTGTTACTTCGCTACGCATAGGAAACGAAACATCGTTATACAAGTCTGTAGCGGACTGCCATTCATCCGTTTTTTCGGGAATAAATTCATCCGCTATTCGTTCCTCAGCTCGACGATTCAATGCGATTAGAGTTGCACTGTCAGTGATTAACTTATAATCTACAAATTCTACGGTATTGTGTTTATGTATTCTGGCGGGATTTTTTTCAGCTAGTTTTTCTTGGATTTTCTTTGGGTCCAGAACCACATTGCTCTCAGCAATATCTTTGAATAATATCTGATGAGAATTCGATGCTGTGTATAAAATATCTTCATCTCGTGCATCTGGTGTACTACGAAATAGTGTATCTATAACGAAGGCGAATTTATATTCATTATTTTCATCAATTCGTATCGCACGACCGGCGGTTTGTTCAGCTTTAACCCGCGACCTTGTCGGATAATTTATACATAAAGCAACCGTTACGTCATCAAAACCTTCGGTTAATGTACCCACCTGACATGCAACGGTATATTTACCGTCTTCAAAATCCCCTTTTAAACGATCATATTCTTTATCGCCAATACCTACTTTATGCAATGATATTGCAACATCACGCCCCATAATTTCATTTATTTTTGCCGCCTGCAAATTTGCAATTGCAGCATTTGGGCAGTTTATTATTGCTTTCAAACGATGAAAGTCTACCCCCGTTTCTTCGTCAAAACCTTCAGCATAAACATGTGCGATTTCTGTTGCCAGTTTTTCTGGGCTGATCTGTGCTGTTATTTTTTCATAATCGTAATCGCCAGTATTTGTTGCAGGTACATTGGATAAGTCACAAACAATACTTGACCGATAAAGAATGTTTTTTACCGGGCTTAAAACACCTCTGTCTACAGCCTCCGGAATATTCATAGCGTATATTTCAGTATTTAACATATTCGCGACTGCACGATTTGCTTCGTATTCTGGCGTAGCAGTAAAACCTATAATTGGCACAAACTGGTTATAGAAAGTTAATTGTTCGGAAAATTTCGCCCCCAACATATGATGTGCCTCGTCAGCAAAAATCAGGGCAACATCATTAAAATCTACAACTCCAAATAATTTTACTAACGAATTATAGGTTGTAATAACAACATCACTGCTGTTATCTTTTTTCTTACCACTAAATTCTGTTGCGGTAATGTTTGCGAATTTTTTTAGTTTTTTCTGTGTTTGTTCTATCAGTGATAAACGTGGCACAATTATTACAATTTTTTGGTGTTTTTTTGTACCGGTTGCAATAAGTGCATCAAAATAAGCACGTGCCATACGTGCAAACATAACCGTTTTGCCATAGCCAGTTGGCAATTTAAAATAACTATGCGCTATTTGTTCGTCTGTAAATTTGTCGGACACAAGTTCACGAAAAACCTCAAGTTGTCGCTTGTCACGCCACGTAGGCCAGGCATCTGCATCGGCTATCTGCCTGGCAAGACCCGTACGTAAAAGTTCCACATCTGTTGTATCCATATTTAGACCCACCTTATGGCTTGTATTGTACCACAAAAATCCAATAAAAACATCTTAATTTCTTTACCAAATTGCAATAAATCGTACATATCATCGGTTCGTGAATTGCACTGTTGGGCCTGCCATAAATTAAAACCGACCTTTTGGGTCGGTTTTTTCTTTGTTTTCTAATAGTTTTACGAGTTCGTAAGTTGGTGGTAAAAACAGCCACTGTTTCACACATTTACGAACCTTCAAAAAGAAAAGGTTAGAAATCTAACCTTTTTCATGGTTCGTATTTATTGTGGGTGTTTGAATTATTTTTCTGCTTCAGCTATTTTCTTTCGTAATTCTGGTTCATTTTGCTGAACGAAATTATACGACTTTTCCATAAAATCATAAATATCTTTACGGGTCAGATAAAATTTTTTCATGGTATCAAAAATTAATTCGCCCTTTATTGTCATATCGTAGAAGTATGAATAAGCAATATATTTTGGTTGTTCTATTAAATCATTTATATCTGAATTACGAACAATTGTTTCAACTACTATCTCTGACAACAACCATTTGATATTTGGAAAATCATATTCAGAAGAATTGTCGTTAAAATGCCTGTTCCAGAAATAAAACCAAGCAAAATGGGTTATTTCATGTAATGCCGTTGTCATTGCATACGTTGTCTCAAAATAATGATAAATATCAAAAGTGTGGGTTTTAATATCACGCGGACAAATTGGGTTTAATCCAACCTTGGCAACCATATCATTCAAAATACCACCGCAATCATTGTTAAAAGCAAAACTGTATACGCTATTCAATTTATCTGCTATTTTTTTCCATTCTGCACTAAACATATTTATAGAGTTTTCTATGATTGTTTTTCTTTTTCTTGCCTGAATCTTCATTTGTTCAGTAATATATTCAAATCTTTTTTCTTCGGGTAAAGATATAGTATATTCATAATTCAAATCAGGATATGCTTTGAACAACTGCTTTTGCCACCAGGCAGTCGTTCCGTCTTTCTGGTGGAACAGTATAAATTCCAAATCTTCTTCAAAATCTTTTTGTTTCCAAGTTAATCGCATTTACAAAGCCCTTAAAATATCCATACTTGTATATTATATCATAAATTTTCCAAAAACAATTTAACATCTTTCCCAAACACCAACAAATCATAAATATCATCAACTCGTGAATTGCACAGTACACAAAACCAAGAAAATTTTATAATAAATCTGCGGCTTCGATTAATAAATCAATTGCGGTAGATAATTCGTCTGGGTCGATTTTTGATGCGGAGGTGGCGGGTGTTTCGTGCGCGATTGATGCAAGGATTTGAACATCTGAAAATTCGCCATTGTGCATCATTCTTTTGACACCCGCGATAGTCATACCACGATCATACAGTAATGTTTTTATAGTTGCGATTTTTTCAACAACCTCTGGTCGGTAATAGCGACGCCCCGCCGCGCCAGTTGTCGGCTTAATCAATCCGCCAAATTGTTTTTCCCAATAACGCAACGTATGCGCAGGCAAATCCAAACGTTTTGCTACTTCATTTATCGGAACAAAATACAAATCGTTTTTTTCTTCCATGCCTGCGCACCATTTATTTTTATTCGTTTATTTCTGTGGTTTCTGCGGTCTCCGAAATTTCTACAATTTCCGCGTCTTCGCTTTCTTCTTCGTGGTCAATAGAAATCGCAGATACAACTTTTTCCCCGTCAGCGGTACGGAACAAAGTCACCCCAGCAGTCGAACGACCCGCGATACGAACGTCGTGTACCGGCGTTCTTATAATTTTTCCACCGTTCGTCACCATCATGATATCTTGGGAATCTGTCACAGGGAACGAACCTGCGACCGCTGTATTTTTACCACCTAATTTAATATTGGTAAATCCGCCACCACCACGATGTGTTAAACGATACTCATAAGACGATGTCCGTTTTCCAAATCCATTTTCAGACACAGTCAAAATGAATTCTTCACGCAACGCCATTTTCGCCATTTGTTCATCGGTCAATACCAATGTAGTATTTTCTTCTTCCGCGTCAGCTTCTTCTTCTATGCCGGTCATCGCACGACGCAACGCACGACTTTGTTTTACATACGCAGCGCGCACCACAGAATCAGATTCACCATGATTCAACATCGCCATACCTATTACATAATCATCTTTCTGTAAAGTTATACCACGCACACCGGTTGAATTACGGCCTGCAAAGACACGAATTTCAGGGACTGCAAATCTTATGCAACGACCACGATAAGTTGATAAAAACACATCTTGGTCTTCATTGCAAGGCATAACCGAAATCAAAGTATCACCTTCGTCCAATTTCATCGCGATTTTTCCGTTTGCACGTATTGAATCAAAATCAGACATACGATTGCGACGCACCGTTCCAGATGCAGTTGCAAACATCAAGAAATGTTCCATTCCTGATTCTTGGACGCGTTTTACATCTTCTTCGGAAACTGGCAAAATCGCAGTTATTGTTTCACCTTCGGTCAACGGCAACAGATTCACCAACGGGCGACCTTTGCCTGCGGCGGTGGCTTCCGGCAACTTATAGGTTTTTAATTTATAACACAAACCTTTGGACGAGAAAAACAGCAACGGCGTATGAGTATTTGCAACAAAAACATTTACGACATAATCGTCATCTTTGGTAGTCATCGCATTGCGACCTTTGCCACCACGTTTTTGCGCGCGGTAAGTATCCAAACTGACGCGTTTGATATAACCGGTATTCGAAACAGTGACAACCATATCTTCACGGGCGATTAAATCTTCGATATCAATATCAATTTCCGCATCAGATATTTCTGTGCGACGTGGTTGCGACCAATTATCACGCACCGCGGTTGTTTCATCACGAATAATTTGCACGATACGTTCATGACTGCCCAAAATAGCCAACAAATCTTTAATTGTTGCACCCAATTCAGTCAAATCATTATGAATCTTATCACGTTCCAGACCAGTCAAACGATGCAATTGCAATTCAAGTATTGCTTTGGCTTGGTCTTCGGACATGAAAAACATTCCGTCTTTGTATTCAGTATTCGGGTCATCAATTAAATTGATATAACTTTCAATATCAGACGCCGCCCAACCACGCGCAATCAAAGCAGCACGCGCTTCATCTGGGTTTGCAGATTCTTTAATCAATTTAATAACTTCGTCCAGATTACCGCATGCCACAGACAATCCCAACAAAGTATGTGCACGATTGCGCGCTTTGTTTAAATCGAATATAGTGCGACGACGAATAACTTCTTCACGAAATTCTATGAACGCGTCCAAAACAGTCCGCACTGTGAACAACATAGGACGTCCACGATTCAACGCCATCATATTGACCGGGAAATTAGATTGCATTTCTGTGTCTTGGAATAAATGATTCAATACAACCTCTGGCATGGCGTCGCGTTTTAATTCAATAACAACGCGCAAACCCTCTTTGGACGATTCATCGCGAATATCAGAAATCCCTTCGATTTTTTTATCTTTGACCAATTCAGCAATTTTGATAATCAATTGTGCTTTGTTCACCTGGTACGGCAATTCATCAACAACAATCGTTTGGTGGTCATGTATGGTTTCAAAATGTGTTTTTGAACGAACTATGATTGAACCACGACCGGTTGTGTGCGCTTTGTAAGCACCTGCATGTCCCATAATAATTCCACCGGTTGGAAAATCGGGCCCAGGGATAACAGAAAACAATTCATCGTCCGAAATTTCATGATTATCCAAAATTGCCAAAATACCATTGCACACTTCGCCAAGATTATAAGTCGGAACATTAGTTGCCATACCAACCGCAATACCCGAACCACCATTCACCAAGAAATTTGGGAATTTGGTTGGCAAAACAATTGGTTCCTGCAAAGTACCATCAAAATTCGGTTGCCAATCCACAGTGTCTTTGTCCAAATCTTCCATCAAAGACGCACCCAATTTGGAAAGTCGCGCCTCTGTATAACGCATAGCCGCCGGCTTATCACCATCGCGCGAACCAAAATTACCCTGGCCCTGGACCAGCATTTCCCCCATCGAGAAATCTTGCGCCATACGCGCCATTGCTTCGTAAATAGAAGAATCACCATGCGGATGATAACGTCCCATAACATCACCCACGATACGTGCAGATTTCACAGTTGATTTAGTCGCCGGTGCAACATCATTCATAACATACAAAATACGACGATGCACAGGTTTACACCCGTCGCGTACATCCGGCAAAGCGCGGTCAACAATAACAGACATCGCATAATCCAAAAACGATGTGCGCATTTCGTGTTCAATCGGAGAAGTTGGCACACGAATTTCATTTATTTCATTTTCATTGATTTCAGACATTACTTTTTCCCTTGGTTTTTTGATAGAAAAAACATAGCAATTTTTACCATTTTGGTCAAGGATTAAAGCACAAAAAACATCAATATTTTTTCGAAAAAATCGCACACGATAAAAACTTGACAAATCAAATACGAGTATTAAAATAAAACCAACAAAAGGCAAAAAACTATGGCAGAAGGCATTTATAACTTAACAGACGTGATTTTTTGTTTTGAAAATTGGTGTGGCCCACGTTTAAGATGCGGACACATAAAAAACCAAGATGTTTTTGAATATATGGAAAAACTGGAAAGTTTTGTTCCGCCAAAAGATCGTTGTATGCGGTATTACTGTTATTTCATTTTGACAATGAATCCACGCAAAATACATGAAACAATGAAACCGCAGCGCAGTTTGTATATCATAAACAAAAACCCATTTCATATGAAATGCCAATGTGGCGCAACATGTGTCAGACAATACCATGGGAACAGCGAAAAATATATGCAAAACTGTGCTGATCAGTGTTTTCAAAATATAGAAAGCGGAAAATGCAAGGACCCGTTTGTTATCGAAAACATCGGCAAAGTATTTTTTGCCAACGAATACAAAGATGATAACCAAAGGTAAAACATTATGGCGACAACATCGACCGCGACAACATCTGGAATATTTTTACCATTATGGAAATTGATGGGCGCGATTTTCGTGTGGTATTTGTTCGTAGAATTCTTGAAATCCGTCGGAATTGTAAAAAGTAAATAAAATAGTTGCGTTTTGTAAAAACGTGTGGTTAAATATAGGGGCAAAAGGATTTAAATATGGCAACAAAAAGAACTTATCAACCGTCTAAAACCCGTCGTGTAAAGACTCACGGCTTTCGTGAAAAGATGGCAACTAAAAGTGGACGCGATGTATTAAATCGTCGTCGTGCGGTCGGCCGCAAACGTTTGGCCGTATCCGCGGTAAATTAAAAAATCGCCAATCGGCGATTTTTTATTACCTATTCACATTCAAATTATTGTCATAATTTTTCCCAATAACAGATGATTTTGGCATGTTCAACTGAATCGGTCATAATTTTATGTTTTGTTTCGGTTTCCGACATTGCAACCTCTATCCGGACCGTTGGGGTGTCGGGACTGATTTCGTGTTCAAAATATATTTCCATTCCACGCAATTTATGTTCATTGCGGAAATTAAAGCCGACTGATTCTGTTGCCCACACTGCATAGACTGCATTATTTATATGCTGATTCACGTCAACGTCGTCATACCGACACCCGATTACTTTGGATTTAGTCGGAACAAAATCCGGACATTTATCAAATTCTCGTTCCCAGACGCGTTCTGGCAACCCCGTCCATTCTGGCAACCATTCAGATATACGCATTGGGTGACGCGTATTTAAATCTATTAAAACCCATTGAGATATTGCGCGGATTTTTAATTTTCCGTTTTCATCACGAACTTCGAAATCACGTTCAGATTTTACCGCACCCGACACAGATGGCCATGTTGAATAAGTCAATTGTTCACCACTGCGCGGCATTTCAATAATGTCTATAAAATAATGCGTGACGACCCACGCAACACCGTTCGCAGCACAATATTCGCGCCCCGCCCCCAACATAGTCGCATGTTTGTCCGCCAAGCCCTGTAATTCATTCATCAACATAATTGGTCGCATAAAACCATAGCGATCACATTGATACGCTTTTAATGCGTGCGTTTCGACCAGTTTTGCCACCATATCTCTCTCCTTTTGCGAGCATTTATATTATTTTTGTGTGTCATTTGGCATAACAACAAAATCCACCCGTTCACCCAGAACAATTTCATTAGCGCGTGCCGCAGATTTAATCAGACCGCGCAAAATTTCCAGTGTATCAGACGGTATTGTCAAAGTTTCAAGTTTCGCACCATTACCAACCTTGCGTTCTGTGCGTAATGTACGAACATCTTTCAATAAATTCAAAGCGATATCCATTTGCGAAACATCTGTATCGTATTCAGATTTTACCTCTGGATATTGTGTCAGGTGTAATGTTTCACCACCTTCGTATTCACGATATATTTTTTGCCACAATTCTTCGGTAATAAACGGAACAAACGGCGCATATAAACCTATGACTGCGCGCAACACCGAATACAGTGTCCATTGTGCAGACAATTTAGATTCAACTGTATATTTTTCAGGCGACCAAAATCTGTCTTTGATAAATTCAATGTATTGGTCGCAGAATATATCCCAAAAGAATGTATCAATCGCACTGCGCGCGTTATAATTATCATACTTATCCAAATTCTTGTGCACTTCCGCAACAGTTTTATTCAATTCAGACAACACCCACCTGTCTTCGATAAAACGTTCCGACACAGGTATTTCACGTGCATTTTTCGGATCAAAGTCCGTCAAATTCATCAACACAAACTTCGCAACATTCCATAATTTGGTTATCAATTTTGAACCACGTTTGACTTCGTCATCACTGTATCGCAAACTTGTCCCGATTGGCGCAGTTGCAATCCAATAGCGCAACGCATCAGCACCAAATTTTTGCACTGCGTCTAATGGGTCTGTGCCGTTGCCTTTGGTTTTTGACATTTTTTGCCCTTTGGAATCCAAAACCAAACCATGGAAATTCACAGTATGGAACGGTACATCACCCATAACATACATGCCCATCATTACCATACGCGCAACCCAGAAAAAGATAATATCTGCAGCGGTATATAATAAATCTGTTGGATAATATTTTTTCAATTCCAAAGTATCATCAGGCCACCCTAATGTTGAAAACGGCCACAGACCGGACGAAAACCAAGTATCCAAAACATCAGGGTCACGTGTCAATTGTTTACCACCCGATTGTTTGATTGCTTCATCTTCTGTTTCGGCGACATAAACTTTGCCTTCTTCATCGTACCATGCGGGTATATGGTGTCCCCACCACAATTGACGCGAAATAGTCCACGGACGAATCTCACGCATCCATGCCATAAATAAATTATACCGATGTTCTGGCAAGAATTTTATTTTGCCTTCTTCCACCGCTTTGATTGCAGGCTGTGCCAATTTTGCTGCATCCACAAACCATTGCGTTGTTAACATTGGTTCAACTGGAACACCGCCACGTTGGGAATAAGGTGTCGGGATAACTTTGTCTTCTATCTTGACCATTAATCCGGCCGCTTCAATATCTTCTATAATTGCTTTGCGTGCAACATACCGATCCATGCCACGATATTTCGCCGGTATCACTGATTCATTGTTTAATTTCGCATCTGGTGTTAAAATACAAAGCGGTTCCAGATTATGACGCAATCCAACTTCCCAGTCGTCAAAATCGTGCGCCGGCGTAATTTTCACCGCACCAGTTCCTTTGTCCGGATCCGCATGAACATCGGCAACGATTGGAATTTCTATATCGGTCAATGGGATAACCGCATGCTTACCGATTAAATGTTTTAATTTTTCATTTTCAGGATGAATCGCGATTGCTTTGTCCCCGAACAGAGTTTCAGGACGCGTTGTCGCAATCTCAACAAAACCACCATCTTTTAGCGGATAATTGAAATAATAAAATTTACCATGTTCTTCACGTGTTTCAATTTCCAAATCAGAAACCGAAGTTTGCTGTTTCGGACACCAATTCACCAAACGTTTTTCACGATAGATTAAACCTTCGTTATACATTTTCACAAACAATTTAGTGACCGCGCGCGATAAACCTTCGTCCATAGTGAAACGTTCACGTTTCCAAACTGGCGTCACACCCAAAATATGCAATTGATTTAAGATTTGACCACCTTTGTCCGCCTTCCAACGCCATGCATAATCCAATTTTTCTTGTAATGATAATGCATGCGGATTTATACCACGTTTGGACAAATCACGTTCCACCAACAATTGTGTTGCAATAGACGCATGATCCATACCCGGTTGCCACAACACATCAAAGCCCGACATACGTTTATATCTGCAAATAATATCAGTCAACACATTATCCAACGCATGCCCCATATGCAAATTACCAGTCACATTTGGTGGTGGCATCATAATACAAAATGGCGGTTTATTGCTTTTTACATCATTTTCCCAAAAATCATTAGCATCCCAAAAATTTTGAATTTTTGTTTCCAGTTCACGAGTGTCTATATTTTTACCTAATTCAATATTCATTTGTGTCCCCTGATATCAATACGTGATGAATTTTACACAATAAAAAACGCAAAATCAAGTTATTGCACAACAAAAGATTCCTAGTGAAAATCCGCACTAAAACGCATATTATTATAGCGATAAAAAAACAAGAGAGAACACCCATGAACAAAGTCATAAAAATGTTAATCAAAGAAATTATTCACAATAACATTTTAGCACATATAAAAACAAACAGTGGCGACCGCTATGTAATTCTAGCTCCTAATGGCAATGAAATTTTATCCATAGACAACGGTTGGGCGAAAAATCATTACAGTATATCTGTGAACAAACGGATTATTTTATCGGTTCGATGGGATGAAACAAATTCCAGACCTTTGAACGGCGAACAAAAAGACATGCTGGACATCATTAATGTTTCCAAAGAAAAAATGGATTTGCAAGAAACCGCGCAAACGATGAACGCATCGGAACTTGAAACCGCTAATTTTTTGCAAAAATATTTGTGTGACATTAAAAAGAATTAAATAGAATGCACAACGCGACAAAACGAAACCGCACAGACATGTGTGGCGCCAGCTTTGCGTAAAACGCGATTTAATTCATAAAATGTAGCACCCGATGTCATAACATCATCAACCAATAAAATCTTTTTGCCTTTGATTTTATTTTTATCAATAACTTTGAAAACACCATGAATATTTTGCATACGCTGTTTGGTCGTTTTATGCCCCATGTCTGGTTTATATTTTCGAGAAACAGAATCAACATCTAATCGTGCATTAAAATGTTTTGCAATCGGACGTGCCAACAAAGTCGCCTGGTTATACCCACGTTTAAACAATCGTCGCCACGCCAAAGGCACAGGTATCACCACATCAATATCCAAATTCAAATCACGCAGTGCATTTATCATCGCACGTGACATCATAGTTTGATATTTCAATTGGGACGCATGCTTGAAAGGCAACATTATATTTTTCGAAACATCATCATAAACACACCCAGATCGTATAAAATCCAAATCGCATTCGCCACTCGCACAATGCGGACACATTGGGTGCGGTCCCAAATCCAAATCCGCAGGAAACGGATAACCACATTTGAAACATTTCGGATTTGATATCCAATTAAAAGATTTCCAACACCGCGCACAAATCGCACCATTTTCACCAACAAAATCACCACAAATCGGACAGATTGGCGGATACAAAAAATTCAAAAAACGATTAAAGATTTTTACCACGCCATACTTTTGTATGTTTTTTTAGAAACACTTTCTCCAAAAATATTGCGTTTTTGTTTACTGAGCGTTTCGAACACATCACCCGAAATAACACGCAATACAAAAACATCATCATCACGTTGAGATAACACTGGAACGATGCGTTGGTCTGCAACACCAGTATCGCGCAAAACTTGTTCTACAATCGCCAAACGACGTGCTGCCAATTTTCGTGCATCACGAGTGTATGTCGCCACCTCTGGGATAGCAATTTGAATTGCACGTTTTGGATTATTTACCACAATGGATGCGGTCTCACTGAGCAGCGAATAATTATCACGCGACAGACCTGAATCACCGTTCATGAACGAAATCTTTACCTCCAAAGGACGCACACCACTGGACATTTCAGACAAATCACGCTGTGCAGTAAATCCTTCTGTTTCTACGGACATATCACTCGCCACATCATAGCGGTCATCAATTTGGTATGTTGATAAATGTTTGTTTTCTGACAAATAAGTTTTCTTGAATGCTTTCTTTAATTCATTCGGCGACATTTTTGTCATATTATTATCACGCGAAACAAAACGTGGTTCATCATCTGTTTTTTTCACACTGCGCATGACAACATCTTTTGTTTGTTCCATCGGGACAATTTCACGACGAACATTTATATTACGTGCAATTTCACGTTGTTCGGGCGCGAATTCTGGAATTTTTGACTCTACATTTTTTTCAACAGATGCGACCCGTGGCACAGATTCAACCACGGTGCGCGTTTCCACCGCAGGCACTGCATTACGCACCGCGGCGATGTTTTCTTCTGTTCTTTTTTGACGTTCATTCAAACGCGCAATTTCATTTCGCAACGCGTTTAATTCAGCCAAAGACTCATGCACAGAAATCGCGCTGTCGCGTTTTTCAGTTTTTTTACCTTTCTCAGGCTTTGCAACCGCAACAGAATTTACATTCAAAGATTCTTCGGGTAATATCGCGTCCGAACGCATAACCGCAATTTCGTCCATACGTGGCATACGCAATGGTGAATCATTATTCGCCCATAAATCTGCACTGGGGCGCAAAGGCTTCAAAAAATCACCCGACGAAGTTTTTGTATTTCTGGCAACCGTCACCGTATCAGATTTTTTTGCATTGCGCGCAACAACTTTTTTAGCAACCTTTTTTGGCAATGGTGCAACAGAAACGTTTATCGGTTTTACAATTTCTTCACCGAATTCTGCACGTGCAGAAACGACGCCACCCGACACGTCAACAACCGGCAAATATGCGCCTGCCAAAGCATTTGAACATAATAACAAACCAATAAAATACAGAGAGCAACGTTGCATAATTCCTTTCCTTCCTGACACCATCATAGAACAAATCGCAAAAGTCGCGCAAGCAAAAAAACACTGTTTCGAAAACAATGATTATTATTTATGATTAGCAAAAACAGGTCGCACACAATAAGATTTTTATTTCGTAACAACGTCTGCTATTTTTTGCACAGCCAAATTTTCTACATACGATTTTTTCGCCATTTTATCAAGACGCGACGGATTATCAAACAATTCATCCAAAGTCGCAGATAACCATTTAGCGGTAAATTTATCCTGAGCCACCGAAAAACCGCCACCCAATTTCGCAAAAGATGCCGCGTTCGCCGCCTGGTCCGGATTTATATTCAGCGGAACCAAAATCGCAGGCCGTCCGATTGTTTCTAATTCTATTACTGTGCTGGCACCACTGCGCCCGATGATTAAATCTGCATCAATTATCGCGGTTGCCATATCATGAATGAAAGACAGCACATTTGCGCGGATTTTGTGTTCTGCATAAAAATGCTGTAATTTTTCTACGTTTTCAGGTCGTGTTTGATGTGTGATAAATATTTTTTTATTTTTCATTTCTGCTATTGCAATCGGGACCGTTTCGTCCAAAATTTGCGCGCCCAATGAACCACCCGTCACCAACAATTTATTTTCATGTTTTAATGGCGAATTTGACGCATTTAAAAAATCCGCCCTGACCGGCAGGCCTGTATAAACAACCGCCGATTTAGATGAATTTGGAATACCGTTGACAGTTGGGAAACTGGTCATCAATGTTTTCACCCAGCGCAAAGCAAATTTATTAGCGCGTCCAATTGCCGCATTTTGTTCATGCAAAAATGTTGGAATTTTCCAAAAATGCGCTGCAAACACAGCAGGCACAGACGCATATCCACCAAATGCAACCAATCTGTCAGGACGGGAAAACATAAAACGCAAAATCAATGCAACCGCAGACAAACCTATCTTGGACAATGCGAACATTTGCTTTATTTTTGATTTAGCCCCCACACCCGATGCCCAGACAAATGCCACACGTGCATTTTTTGGTTTTCCATCACGCACCATTTTTAAAACACGACCGTCACTGGAAATAGTTATTTTATGTCCACGACGCGCCAATTCGTCTGCCACACTCAGTGCAGGAAAAACATGTCCACCGGTTCCGCCTGTTGCTATCCATATTTTCATTTTTGCCCCCTTTGGGTTTTTTATTTATTCCATGTATCTTCGCGTATCAATGCCAAAATCATACCGAACAATACACAATAAGTGACAAAAGACACACCGCCATACGACACAAATGGCAAAGTCATCCCTTTGTTTATTAACAAATGTAATGCAGTCATTAAATTAAAACATATTTGTCCACCGAATAACGCCGCCGCACCTGTAACCGCATAGATAACAAAATCGTCTTTGGCATATATAGCGTGTTTAATTAAATTATTCAAAATTAAAAACAATAAAACGACCAACAAACATGCGCCGATTGCACCCCAATCTTCGGCAATCGCAGAATAAACAAAATCGTTCGTAGATTCGGGCAAGACATCTTTGACATAAGATTCATCACCACTGCCAAACAACCCGCCATGTTTAATAGAATTTAATGAATACCAGACCTGGGTTCGGGGGGCAACTTCAAACATTTGGGCCGCGCGCGCGCGAACGTGCGGCATGAAAGTAAATGCCGCCGCCGTCATCAAAGCCAACACACCCAACATTCCCGGCAACATTTTCCATGGAAAACCCGCCACAAACAACATTACAAACAACACACACACGTACAACAAAGAATTTCCGACGTCTGGGTGTCTGAAAATAATAAATATACAAATTGCGAATAATGTTAAATATGGCCACCAACTGATTTTATTTATTTTCCACGCGTTTTTATTCAAGAAAATATCACCACCATAAACCTTATGCATTTTTGCCAAAAACCACGCAGTCAGCACTATAAACGCAGGCTTTAAAATATCCGCCGGCATGAAAGTTATTCCACCGATATTTGCCCAACGACTTGACCCTTTGACCACCATAGGATGCACAATCGTCAAAACCAATCCAATCAAACCGATTACCAAGCCCGCGACAGACACACGTATAACCTGTTTTTTGTTCAACATGCCGAAACCAAACAAACATACCAATCCCAATATATATGCCGGCAAAGCCTTTTGAATAAATAAAAACCAAGGCTGTGGCGGTATCATACGCGCAGCCTGGGCCGAACCAGCAGATATCATCGTTATCGCACCGACAAAAACCAAAATTAAAACATATCCCAACAATTTGCGGTCGATTTCAAAATACCAACTGGTTAATTTACTGTCTTCGCCACGTGTAATCCTTAACATATTTCACCGCCCCACTTAAAATTGTTATGCGAATTTTAATAAAACCAATGCCAATGCCGAAAACAAAACGGATAACACAAAAAATCTGTCTACTATCTTGGTTTCAGGCCAACCCAATTCTTCAAAATGATGATGTAATGGCGCACGCAAGAAAATACGTTTGCCTGTGCCACTGATTTTACGAGTGATTTTGAAATACATTATTTGTGTGAACGAAGACAACAAAATCAAAACCATCATGCCGGCTGCGACACCCATTATGATTTCAGATTTTAATAACATCGCGACTGTTCCCATAAATCCACCCAACGCCAGTGACCCAACATCACCCATAAATATAGATGCAGGTTTCGCATTAAACCATAAAAAACCAAGGACCGCCCCAAATGCCGCACCTAATAAAGCATAAAGTGCGCTGGCTTCGGGTAAAAACATAACCGCGTCCATAAAACCTATTCTGGTTGCACCATATAATGCGACGGTCAACACCACCAAAACCGGCAGATATAATTTGGACAACATTCCGTCCAAACCGTCTGTGATATTCGTCGTATTTGCAGAACCACAAATAACGAAATAAGCAAAAACATAATATAAAAATCCCAACGTCAATGGAACACCAAACAAAAATCCCAATTCTATGTTATCCAAAGGCAACACGATGCTGGACCCCAAAACGATTGATAGATTCGGCACATACCCAGGCATAGTTTTGTTTATAAAATAAGCCAAAATTATCACAATTACAAATTCCAATCCCAAACGCAACGCGGGCGACAGACCATTTGAAGCTTTTTTGGACTGACTTTTGATTTTTTTATAATCATCTGCGAAGCCAATTGCTGCAAAAGATAACAAAGCAAACAGCGCAATCCAACCAGTTGCATTATACATCGGCATGAACAATAATCCAGACACCAACATAGCAATAATAATTAAAATTCCACCCATTGATGGGGTGCCTGCTTTTTTACGATGCTCGATGGGGACATTTTCACTGATTGGTTGACCCTGACCTTGGATTTTTCGCATAAAACGAATAAAACTGTTCCCAAAAATCAGCAAGATTGCAAAAGACAATCCGAATGCAGCTGCAAATTGAACCCAACCACTTACAAAAAATTGATAACCATGATTTATCATAAAATCTGTCAGCATAAAAACTCCTTTTCTTTCACACAAATATTTTATCACAAAAAATGTGTCAAACAAATGAATATAATCAAAAGATTCCGCCCAACGTAGGTTTTGGATTATCTGATTCCAATACTTTCCCAGGATTTGGTTTTTGCCCCGGTTTGAAGGCTTCGTTTATGATTATACCATTTGGATCTTGGGCGGCAGCGATACCACTGTTGCGATTAACACGAACAAATGTCAAACCATCTGGCACAGGGAAAGGTTGATTACTTTCACCCTGCAGAGCGACATTCATAAAATCTGCAAACACTCGCGCGGCCATATGCGAACCCGCACCTTTGCCCAACGATTGTGGTTTGTCATACCCCAGATAAACACCAGCAATTAAATTTTTTGAAAAACCAACAAACCAGACATCTTTGACATCGTTTGTAGTACCTGTTTTTCCTGCAATAGTATGTCCCGAAACACGTGCCTGTTTTCCCGTTCCGCGTTCAACCGCGCCCTGTAATATAGACACCAATTGATATAAACTTTGTGGGTCGGAAAGCGGTTCGCCAACCTCATTCACCTGGGGTGGTAATAAATCAGGATTCCATTCTATTTGTTCACTGGGTTTTCCGCCCAAAATATTACCATATCTGTCTTCTATGTAATCGACCATTTGTGGTTTTATCACATGCCCGCCATTTACAAATGCAGAATACCCAGAAACTAATTTTTCCAATGTCGTTTCGCCCGACCCTAATGCCAAAGATTCATTCATACTTAATTTTTCAGGATAAACACCGAAACGTTGCGCGGTTTCAATCGCATCTGCCACACCAATTTCTTCGACCAGACGCACAGTCGGTACATTACGTGATGTTTCTAATGAAAAACGCAAAGTTATATCGCCTAAAAATTTTCTGTCGTAATTTTCAGGTTTCCATTCGCGATTATTTTCACGCCAACCAACAACCGGCGCATCCAAAATCAAAGACTGCGGTCCATAACCTTTCTCAAGCGCAGATAAATAAACAAACGGTTTTATCGTTGAACCAATCTGACGATATGCCTGGGTCGCACGATTAAAAGAGCTTTCTATGAACGAACGACCACCAACCATCGCCAATATTCGCCCTGTATGCGGATTCATCGCGATTATGGCACCTTGGAGTTTTTGTTCGCCATTTGATTTATTTTTATTAAACGCGTCCAATTCTTTGTTCAATGCCGCCACCGCCGCACGTTGATATTCGGGAATAATAGTCGTTTTTATATATAAACCTTCGTTATACAGCGTTTCACGACCGATAGATTCCAATAACTTACGACGAACATCTTCTGCAAAATATTGAAAATCCATTTCCATTTGTTCTGTGAATCCAGAATTTATATTTAATGGTTCAGCCGATGCGATTTGCGCTTCTTCTTTGGTAATAAATCCGTCTTGGACCATACGACGCAGAACATAATTACGACGTTCTACCGCACGATTTCTGTCATTTGGTGCCTTGGGCAGGGACGCCAGAAACGCACATTCCGCCAAAGATAAATCTTTGACCGGTTTATTAAAATACATCAAAGCCGCCGACCCAACACCATACGCACGCGCACCCAAAAATATCTGATTTAAATACAAAGTCATTATGTGTTGCTTGGAAAAACTGCGTTCCAGACGAAGCGCCAATATAACCTCTTTAATCTTTCTTGATATCGTGCGGTCAGATGTTAAAAAGAAATTTTTTGCAACCTGTTGCGTGATTGTGGATGCGCCTGTGAATTTAGTATTAAATCCCAACATGCGCATAGTATTATTCATTGTCGCACGGATTATTCCGCGCAAATCAATCCCAGGATGCGTCCAAAAATTTTGATCTTCGGCGGCAACAAACGCATTCACCAATTGTTTTGGCATATCTTCAAAATCAATAAAAACACGACGTTCAGCGGCATATTCTATCAACAAAGAACCGTCCGCCGCATACAAACGCGTTGCCACAGGTGGCGCATACGTCGCCAAATTTTTATAATCAGGCAAATCATTTCCGTATATCAAAACCAATGCAGCCAACGCGGCAATACCAGCGACAATGCACCAAAATATTGCACCTATGAAATAATGAAAAGCCTTTCTGAATTTCATAAGACAAATTGTATTTTAATTATTTGTATTTTGCAAGTAATGTTTAACAAAAAAACCGGTGTACCACCGGTTAAAATCTTATAATTCAACACTGGCGTTCGCCGCGACAATATCGCCGCCACGATCAAATATTCGGCCACCCGCCTCACGAACCAATAATTCGCCAGCCGCCATTTCTGCGTAATCCAATGGATCGGAAATAAACATATCCATTTTACCCGCCGCAACCCACGCCAAATCCAGCGCAGGACAACCCGTTTCACGCGCGTTTCCAACAACCACAGGACGCATTCCAGTTGTGTTATAACCAATCGTCAAATCGGTGGGGTCTTTCAACACAGATACATGGATTTTTTCAGAATGATATGCACTGAACACATATGCGCCATTGCCCGCTTCTGCATAATACAGACGTTCATCAATCGGTGAATAAACCAAAGCAATTTTTGTTTCGCCATTTGTCCGCAAAGCCAAAGAAATCGCAAAATGTGGATTTCCACGCACAAAATTTGCCGCCCCCGAGAGAGCCAACACAAATTCATCACGACCATCCCCAGCCTTAGATACATCGGGCGTCAACAAACCTGCACTGGGGCGCACCAATTGCAAATCAGATAAAATACTTTCTTCGATTCTGGCGGACGCTTTGGCGACAAAATCACGCGCACCAGGCAAAGATTGCTGAAGGTTTTCAACCTCACCAAAATCGTGGCGCAAACCACCCGCAGTGTTCTGCAACGCCGCGAACATTTTGTTTAATTCTGTTGAACCCTTAATCAGCAAATCCATATCATCCCCCCAAAAATAATATTAGAATTTGAAACCTGCGAATTTGCTTTTGAATTCAGCAGCACGTTTACCCTTGACACCTTCATTGCTACGTTGACCGGTCCATGCTGGATGATTCAAATTATCCGTAGATAACACCAAATCTTTCTTAACCGAAGAATACATTTTTACGGTTTTCCCATCAGTCATAGTGACGTTTATTTCATGATATTCTGGATGAATTCCTTGTTTCATCGTTTTGTCCTTTTTTTTGTAAATTACCGAAACAGCGCAAAGATTATACCTGTTTTTTTCGTAAAATCAAGACAAAGTTGAATTAATATTGTCCGATACAGCCCAAATAAGAATTTCCTGTCGATTCCAGGATATTTATAAACTGATTTTGATTTTTTCCCGAAAACAAAGCCAAAATAGTTCCAGCATCGGTTGCCAACATATCTGCCACCGTCGCAATCGAAGAATTCATTTTCTTGAAAAATCCACTGGTCGGGTAAATTTCAGCCGCCAACAATTGATTTTTGCCATGTAATTTCGCTTTTTCTTCGGCTACAATCACCATCAATTGACATTCAGGCGATACTATCATTTTTTCAACGATTACACCACCGCCCCCCAACAATTCGCCCCACCATCCTGTCGATTCGCAAAACACAGGATAATATACGGTCGCATCTGGGTTTTTATCGAAAATATCAATAATGTCCAAATTATCAGTGATTACCGTCGGCATCATGCCTGTATCGGTATTTATCACTTTGCGCGACAATTGGTAATCCGCATTACCATTTGTTTTTTGTGGCCAATAAAGAATCGGAAACTTTCTCATCAGTGAGAATTATATCAGATTCGGTTGGTATAAAAAAGTAGGGTAAGTTAAATAAAGCACTTGATTTTTTATTTTTTTATGGCGTCTGCCCATTTTTTCAGGTTTTTCCACATCGTATCTAAATCTTTTTTGGCTGTTTGATAGTATTTATCGGATATTTTTATCTTGAATAACATATCTGTTAACTGTGGAATCATCGTCATAAACATCGCGATAAATATACCCATTAAAATCACAGTAATTAAACTGTCGTTCTGCATCATCAGGCCATTTAACAGCGTTTGTGTGGCAATTTTCGAATCGGGATTGTTTATTGCCTGTTGTAATAAATTCGCACCCCCCCACGCCCCAAATGCCGCATTTATAAACAAAATAGAAAAAGTCAAAAACACCACCGTCAAAGCGATTCCAACGACCGCTTTGATTACATCGTCTATCATTTTGCGAATCGTTTGACCGCCTTGGGGAAAAATTTTGAATTCATCTTCGTCAAACATCCACGCCATCAACATTAACGGCAACATTATTAAATCCATTGATAATTTCACAAATATTTCCAAAAAATACAACGGTATTGGCAACAACGCATAAAAATACAAAACCAATATCAACAGCCCACCCAACAACAATGGAACATTTGGAAATATTGGGACGTTAAACAAAATCTTATGTTGATATTCATAATTAAACGCCATATTCATCATCATCCAACCGACCGTCATACCCAAACCTGTTATTTGATGTACATTTGCAACCTGGCACGCCAATTGATGGCGCATTTTCGGTGAAAAAGCCCCGTATTGAGATGCCGACGCGGATGCAGACACCGGGTCTGCAATCGCAGTTGCAATCATACATTCTGAAAAATTATCATTATTCGAAACCATATAATCAAACGAAGTGCCAACTGTCAAAGCAGGCTCTATCAACAGATTTGTTATCAAACGTGGCAACGGCATCAACAACAGCCCAATCAACACCGCCAATTTAACAACATAAGTGCTGAAATTCCCGATAAGTTTAGAGCCAGCCTCCATTTTTCCATTGATTTGATTAGAAAACAATCGCCATGCAACCAATACCCCCAATAAAGTCGCAGACATCGGTATTACTATTGTTCCCAAACTGCGATACACGCCGGGCAATAAATTAGACATTGATATCATAACGTCTGAAAATATTTGGCACGTCCAACACGACGAGAAAAAATCAAAGGCTTCGTGCATATTTACAGGTGCAACCGTTCTCCATATCGAAATGCCCAAGATACCAACACCTGCGGCAATTCCACCAATTGCCAACGGTGCCAGCGCCCATGCCCCGCCCGGCACAACCGCAACCAAAAACATCCAAATTTTTTTTAACGTTTTCATAATTTTAATTATACCATAAATTATTATAAATGTGATATAATTCAATAGATAAAAAATAAATACAGAGAGAATGTTTATCACGCGCGCGCGAATTTCATGTTTTTTTAGTTCTATTCCAAAATTATTTTTGGTTGCGTGTTTGATATTTTTTACCACACCTGCCAAGGCTGATATATTGGATGCGTATAATCTCGCCCCATTTGTTCCGTTGGTTTTGGAAACCATGATGAATATCGCAACATCGTTGTATAAATTTTTTGTTGGTAATGGAACGGGTTTAATTTACATTCTGATTTACGTATTTTTGGGGTTTTATATCAGTTTATATCTGGTCAAAATGTATTTGCCAAAAGATTGGTTATCTTTCCTTGGTTTTTCAGACGGTGGCGAAATGTGGGCCGGCACAACCGGTTGGTCGATTGCAGAAAATGTCGCAAAACCATGTATTCGCGTTATTTTCGCATGTATTATTTTATTACAAATAAAACCTGTATTTGTGACGAAATGGTTGGTAAACCCGTTCTTGGAATTTGGTTCAATATATACCGAACACATCTTGAAAAGCATAAATCGTTCTTCGTTCGCCGACAGTGCAACTGATTCAAAAGTACCAATTTGTCCTGCGTCCATAGAAGAATCAGGTTGGATATCAAAATCAAGTTGTGATTTTTTGGTCAAACCGGTTTATATAATTTCTAAAGAAAACAATCGCGTTATAAAATACGGATTGGATTTTTTAAAGACGGGCCTCGGCGGGTTGATAACTTTGGTTCCACATGGTGGTGAAAATATTTTGAATATTATCTCTGGATTGATTTTATTGACGACATTTATATCTGCGAATTTGTTTATGGCTTTGTTGATTATCCAGGCGATATTTGATTTTTGTTTATCGCTGATTTTGTATCCTTTTAATGTTTTAACATGGGTTGCAAAAAAATCAGATAAATGGTTAGATTTTCTGCCTGTGTTTAATCAAATAATCGATGCATTGAAAAAATTGATTATCACTATGATTGCGTGCGCGTTTATTTTATGCATCAACATAGCAATTGTGCGCGCTTTGTTTAATTGGACTTCGTCTGTATTCGTAACCAGTGCAGGCGGCGTGGCATCGACAAATGTTCCAACCATTACAAATACCGCTATGAATTTCGGGCAACATTCTATTTTGTGGATATCTTCGTTATTGACGTTCTTTTTGTTGCAAAATATCTTCAAAATGACCCGCGAGAGATTGGATTTATATACCCAAGGCACAAAACACACAATCTATGACGATGTATCAAAAGACGCTAAAACCGTTTGGGGCAAAATTAAATCAACACCGAAAACAATACAAAACATCTGGCAAGGTGGAAAAAAGATAGTAGGTAAAAAATAAAATGGAACAAATTGGTGATTTTTTTGTAGATACGACCATGAAATGTTGGGCATGTGGCGTGTTTGACAATTTGTTTGCAATTATTTCTGATTCCGCAGCATTGATGTACAACCAATTGGCCATATTTGGCGTTGTTATATTTTGTATTTTATTTTCTTTCTATATCGTGAATGCGGTATGGGAAAATATCAAAAGCAAAAGTTCTGATAAAATGTTCCAAGATTCATTAGATACTAAAAGTCTTTTGAACAAATCAATTAAGCCTGTTTTGATAAAATCTATGATTGCGTTGGCTTTGTTGGGAATGGGATTACAAGTGCCAAAATTGATTTCAAAAATAACTTTTGAACCGGTGGCGACGGTGACACTGGAATTTGCAAAAGTCATTATTCCAGACGATTATCCAATGGTCCAAGATTATCAAAAAATACAATTAAGCGAAGATGGTTTCTTTACACCAAAATTGCGCGACACAATTCTGGCTTTAATACAAACCAGCATAACAAATTTCCAAGTTTATGTAAAAATAGGTCTGGGCATCATAGAAAGTGCATTTTCAATCGACAAATTATTGTGGATAAGTTCTTTGGTGAAACATTTAATTGTGTTTTTTATTGGATTATTGTTGACGTACACTTTTGTTCGATTGTTTATAAAATATTCTTTCTGTTTCATGGATATTATTTTGGCGATGGCTTTGTTTGCGTTCTTTTTCCCATTGTCATTGGTGTTTTTTATATTCAAAGATGCATCTGGGGCGCCAGGTTGGATGAAAAAAATGGGCGGCGATTTGGGGTCTGGTCAAATTAAATCTTTGATAAATGCAATTGCGTCTGTGGCGGCAACAATTTTAACCTATACAATTATTATGGTTGTTATCAGTGGCTATTTCAAAGGTCATGGTGTTGATATAACCGCTTTTCAAAACAGCATCGACACATTTTTTGATTTTGATTTAGAAAATTCAGATGCAATGCAGTTGACTTTCGCAGGAACGATTGTTTTGGTTTATGTGATTCGATATATCTCGGACCAAGTAAAACCTGTTACCAAGAAAATTTTTGAAACATTTAATATATCTGTAAACACAACTGAATCTGAAAAAATGGGCGATAATATGTTAAAATTAACCAGTATAATCGCCAACGAAGCGAAAAAGATTGCAACAACAATTATAAATCCAGACAAAGCAAAATCAGATTCTGGGGATAAAAAAGAAGAACCGAAAAAATGATAAAAAAATGGTTGATTGAAAAAGGTATAAAAGTTCTACTCGGCTTGATTGTGCTGGGTATCGGAATTTGGTATTTATCATCTTCCATTGGGGGCGCGTCTTTGTCGTACACTTCGGTTGATACATTTATGAATCAAATCAACAATGGCAAAAATGATTGCAATATTCCTGGATGTTTTTTGTGTTGCTATATTGCAGATTTGTTTGCGGTTATGGGACGCGCCACAGAAATGTTTTGGATGGGTATCGTGCGAAATTTATGGATTGTTATGGCGTTGGGATTTGGTGTTTTCATAATGTTCCATACTATTAAATTGTTGCGCGAACAGGCCACGTCCAAAGATATCAAAGATTTAACCGATGCCGAACCAAAACTCGATTTCAAAAAATGGTTCGACAAAGTTTGGAAAACAGGTCTTCGGATTTTAATAGTCGGGGCATTACTGGGCGCGTTGAATTGGTCTGGGACGGGTGCATTACGCACAACAACAAATTTAATTGTGACACCGGTGATGTACATTGGGTCTGCATTATCTGGGGCGGCAACAGGCGTAATCAGCAATGCACAATGTGAAATAACAACGACTGCAGAATCCGAAGAAGACATTTTGAATCCTGTATTAAAACCATTTATGTGTGTGATTGGAAATTTGAATACGGTTATGTTGGCCGGCGCAGGCGGTGGATTTGCATTGATGAATTACGCTTGGATGGGATTGGGTGGCGGATTATTCACTTGGATTGCAGGATTGGCACTGGTGATAATGTTTTTAATTATTGGTTTTGATTTATTGTTCCAGGTTTTAACCGTCATATTCAAATTGATATTCATAATAATATTTATGCCGTTATTGTTGGCGGCCGCGGCATTTGAACAAGTCTGGGGATTGGCAAAAAGTTTAATGAATTCCGCAATAACTATGTTGGTAAATTCTGCGGTCAGTATATTAAGAATCAGTTTGAAAATATGTATCGTTTATGCTGTGGTTTATTTTTCTGCATCGCAATATGGATTCACTACAATTTTGCCACCGTTATTGGGGCATGTTAACGATGAAACGGTCACTGAAAAATCCAAGATGGTTTTTGATGCGTTCGCAACATGTGAAAAAACGTCAGTTATTGATGGTGAAATAAACAAACCCAAATTCAAAGAATGTTTCATCGAACAACGTTCCATCATAGAAGCAAAATATCCAGATGCTTTTGATTTTATGGACGACGGATTTGAATTTATGATGTTTATGATTGGTATCGCGTTCTTGTATTTTTGGATTATATCGCCCCAGATAGATTCTTTGTTGGGCAAAGACGGGTCCGAAACATTCGATTACGGCAAATGGGTCAAAGATTTTGGCAAAGCATCATTTAATGCACCATACAAGATATACAGCAAGGTAAAAGAGACCATTGACAAAGGAAAATAAAAAATGCACCTGAAAACATTTTTTAAGCGTTTCATTATCGCCATTGTGTGTGTGATTGGTATATGTGGCGCATCCTATGCCGCTGGAAATATACCAGATGGCGACATTGGTGAATATGGTGCATGGATAAACCAAGACAATATGGACAAATACAAAACGACCATTTCAAACGATATAAATAAATTCCAACAAGATTTTGAAACAAATATTAAATCGCCTACATTTGTTCCTTTGGAGGTTAAATTAGGTTTTGCTTTTCTGAAGGCTTTATATGCCATTGATGCGGTTTTGCAATTATCTTTGGTGCGATTCACGATTATATTTTTATTCGTAATGTATGCGTTTTGGATTGGATTGGAAGCATACAAAATGATTCGTGAAGCAACCGATTATAAAACTGTATTTTATTCTATATTCAAGAAAGGAATTATTATTTCGGTCTGGGTTTTGATTTTATTTTATGGGCCTGCGAAAATATTTACTATGCTAATCGGACCGATTATGTCTGTTGGGACGTACCTGTCAAATTTCATATTGGATACAATTGCAAAAACATATAATATCAATATTCCTGATACTTGCGCGACCATACATCAATACGCAGACACACAAACCGGTGGCAAATTGTTGATAGACGCGAACGCCGCTGCAGACATTATGTGCGTTCCAGGACGTATATCTACTTATTTCTATCATGCGACATCTATGGGATTCAAATGGATGATAAATGGATTTGCGCATGGTATAACGATGATAGTTATTGGCGCAGTATGTGTGTTTGTATTCATAAAATGTATTTTCAAATATGCATTCATGACATTGGGTGTTATCGCCGATTTATTTTTAAGATTATTGATGTTGCCGTTTACCGCGATTGCAGAGGCTATGCCAAAAACCAGCGAAACAAATTATGTCGGACAAATTTTCAGTGGTCTGTTAAAAATATTTAATGCAGACAAATTCAAATTATCAGACACTATCGCTGCATTTATAAATGCCACAATATATTTCGTCAGTTTATCGTTGGTTATCGCAATTTGCGCAATGTTGTTATCCAAAGCGATTGATTTGAATTCTGATAATGCATATTCTTTGGCATCTGGTATGACTTCGTTATTGACTGGATGTCTGGTTTTGTATCTGGCGAATAAATCTGATGAATTTGCCAAGAAAATTGGCGGATCCATAGATAACAGTTTCGGAAAAACTTTACAGGGGGATGCGAAAACTCTGGCTAAAAAAACAACAGATTTGGGTGCAAAAATTTTCAAAGCCTGGAGTAAAAAATAATCAAATAAATTTTACAAAATCACGCGCAACGTTTTTGATGCCTGTCTTTTTGAAAGCAACTGTTAATATATTATCGTTTTCACCAATTACTACGCCCGTCCCCATTTCATTATGAGATACCATTCTACCAACCACAGATTGTATTTGGGACACTTTGGGCTTTTTATATTCACGTGGTGCGCTTTGTTGATAATACGATTGTTTATGTTCGCCCTGGACACAGACAAAATTTTCATCTATTTCACCAATGAAACGCGATGGCGATTGATACAAACGTTGTCCAAACAGCGACCGCACCATAGCATTTGTTATAATCAACCGAACACGCGCGCGCGTAATTGCAACATAAGCCAATCTGCGTTCTTCTTCGATATCGCCTTCTTTGGTGGTTTTATCGTTGGGGAATATTCCCTCTTCCCAGCCGGGTAAAAACACAGTATTAAACTCTAAACCTTTGGCGGCATGGATGGTCATTATTGAAACAACATTTTTATCTTCGTTTTCATTGTCATTATCGTCGGTCATCATCAATGCCGCATGTTCCAAAAATTCAGGCAACGTGTCATATTTCGAAACAACACCACCAATCAATTCGCGAATATGCTCTATACGTTCAGACGCATCGGCATCTTTGGATTGACGCCACATATTCATATAGCCTGATTTTTCCAACAAATGTTGCACTGCTTCTTTTGGTGGCATATTTTGCCAATCAAAATCAAAAGCACTTAAAAATTCGTCCGCCATAATGCGTTGTGCGTTTGATAATTTCGCCTTGCGCAATCCGTCCATTAAATTATCACCACTCTCGCGCAATTTGGCAATCGCCGCAGGTCCAATCTTACGCGAAGGTTTTGAAATAATTCTTTCAAACGATATATTATCAAATGGATACACCAACAAACGAATGTATGCTATCGCGTCACGAATTTCGGCCCTGTCATAAAACTTGGTCGCACCAATCAATTTATACGGGATTTGTTTTGATGCAAATTCTTCTTCGAAAGTGCGCGACAGCGACCCCGCCCGAATCAATATTGCAAAATCAGAATAATTATTATGCGCGTTTCGAATTATTGTATCGGATACAAAGCGCGCTTCGTCCCAATCGGATGGCAAAGTAAACACATAAATCAATTCACCCATATCTACATTTGGGGCAACACGCAAATCTTTGCCCAGACGCCCCATATTATTTTTTATCAAAGAATTTGCCGCGCCCAAGATATTACCGGTGCTTCTGTAATTAGTTTCCAGACGAATTATTTTTGCCCCTGGATATGTTTTTTCAAATTCAAGTATATTTTTAATTTCGGCCCCCCGCCATGAATATATAGATTGGTCATCATCGCCCACACAGCAAATATTTGGCAAAGTTATATCGCGCGTCAATAATTTTAACAACATCATCTGAGACGCATTTGTATCTTGGAATTCATCGACCATGATATATTTAAATTGTTTTTGATATTTACTTAAAATTTCAGGATTCGATTCGAACAGACGCAACACATGTAAAATAATATCACCGAAATCAACCGCACCTGCATCTGATAATAATTTATTATATTCAACCAAAATTTTTTGTGCGATATCAGACAATGGGATTTTTGTAAAATCTGTTACCCCCTTGTCTTTGATTGACGAAATTCGTTCCACCCAATCAGACGGATTATATTCTTTGGTATCCAGGCCCAGATTTGTTATCGCGCGTTTTAATGTAGCCTTTTGATCATCTTCGCCATAAATCAAAAAATCGCGTCGTAATCCCGTCGCCATATAGTTAAATCGCAAAATACGCAGGCATATAGAATGAAAAGTCCCCATCCATAAATCATTACATAAATGTGCGATTTCAGGATATTGTGCAACACGAAAACGCATTTCATTGGCGGCTTTGTTAGTGAAAGTCAACGCCAATATTTGCCAAGGATTTGCAGAATTTGTGTGCAAAATATGTGCAACCCGTGATACCAATACACGCGTTTTGCCCGTTCCTGCGCCAGACAACACCAACAAAGGCCCGTCCAGTGTTGTGACAGCCAATTTTTGTTCCGCGTTCAAATCAGACATATAATCTATAGGCATTTTTATCTATTTTCTGTATTGTAATTTATAAAAGATTTCTATACAATCGTTTTGTTTAAACGAAATCAGGATTCTATGACACGTATAATTTGTTTTGATATTGAAACCACAGGATTTGAATACATGCGGGGCGACCGGTGTATTGAAATTGGGGCTGTGGAATTGATTGATGGCAAATTGACTGATAACAATTTCCATGAATATATAAACCCCGAAGGCAAAATAATTCCACCTGAAACCTATATGGTGCACAAAATTTCAAATGCTTTCTTGGAAGACAAACCCACAATGGCGGTCATCGCGCCAAAATTTCTGGAATACATTGGCGATTCGCAAATTGTTGCACATAATGGGCTGGATTTCGACTTTCCATTTATAAATTACGAATTATCAAAATTGCATTTGCCAAATATTCCACGTTCCCAGATGTTGGATTCCATAGTAATCGCTCGCAATCGTGTTTTTGGACCGAAAGCATACACTTTGGACGCGTTGGCGAAATGGTTTGGTGTATCATTGACCGCACGTGCAGACGCTCATGGTGCGTTAATTGACGCTGAAATTTTGGCACATGTGTATTTAGAATTGGAAAATACTGCACCTGCTGTTGATATAAATGAATTGATGGAAAAACAACATGCGGCATTTTTGAAAACGCCAAAAATAGGCACCGACTTTCCGCATCGTGTTTTTGAAGTCCCCGCGGACGAATTAAAAATCCATGATGAATTTATGGAAAAAATTGCAAATTCATAAAAAAACACGCAACCGCGTGTTTTTTATTATGGTTCTTCACTTGGAGCTTCAATACACGTATTATTTTCAAGACGTGCGCCGTCACTGCCCGAAGCAACATAACCCGTTTCACATTCGGTACATGCACCAAACGTATTCCGATACTGGTTCGACGGACAAGACCCCAAACACGCGCCACCCCATACAGTGTATCCTTCATCACATTTGCAACGTGTGTTAACATATCCGTTGATTGTTCTGTTCGGCGATATGGTTTGTGCCCCGGTTGATATAAACGTAGAATTTGTTGGGCATAATAAAGATTGATAGAACAAATCAGAAATCGCTTGAATCAATATCATTTTTTGTTCTGCATCTGTATGTCCCGCCGCAACTTGGGTTGCAACATCGGGATCATACGCAAACACAGCATATCCACACGTCAACGCCACGTTATAGCACGCACCAGTCATAACGCTGTAAATACTGTTCACGTTAGCGGTCGTACTGAGCGAAGAAATTTGCGTCATTTGTTGATTATAGCAATCTGAAATATCCGCCATACATGTTGACGCATAATCAGATATAATCTGCGTCTGGGCGGCTTTGATATTGACCAGCGCACGTTGAATATAATTCACAACAACTTCATTATAAGGCATATATGTCGATGTCTTACCATTGGTTTTATAAGTGTAATCTTGGCATTTATCCAATACCGCGCGACATAATCCGCCGTCTTTGGCCGTTTGCCCGGTTCCAATTTTATTCAACAAATAATTGACAATGCATGCGCCGTCTTTGTTTTCGCAAGATATATTATTCACAGATGATTTAATAAATTCTTCATTAATGCTGGCATTATTATAATTTTCCATAATGTCAACTATGGCAGTGATGTTGCGTCCCAAAACCACCTCACCATTTTCGTCTATGTAGTTTTTAGTCGGATCCAAACATTTGATGTAATTATCACCGCACACCATATCGTCCAACATACAATTTTCCAATGCCCCAATACAACCCCGCACATCAAATTGATTTTTATTTTGCAGAACAGTCAAACGTCCCTTTTGCAACATTAAATTCGCACTGCGCACGTTGGACAATAACGTTTGATTTAATTTGTTCAAGCCCTGTTCGTATTCCGCGCAATCTTTGGTAATGGCCAAATCATAATTTCCAGTAATTTGCGTTTCGGTTGCACCGGCATCTTGGCAACGTTTCAATACAGTTTTACAACGTTTGGTCGCTTCCTTATACAAATCTTTGCCACGTTTCGCAGATATATCATTTGAAGAATTAAACAATTCCAACCCAAACAAATCGGTTGAATCAGATGAAAAATCCAAATCCATATCCAACAACCAATCGCCGTTCGCAGAATAAGACACAGTTTTCGAAGATGGGTCTTTAATCATATCTGCAATATCGTCAAGCATAGAACGTGTTTCAGTATTGTCTTTGGTTTTGGATAATTCCAATTCTGCATCTGTCGCATTCATAATTGCGCGAATTTCGTCCGCAGACAGCCCCAGATATCTGATATTTTGTGCAACCTCATTCAATTCAGTGTTTGCATCTTCGACGGCTTTCTGAACACGCGCATAGCGTTCCAGATTTTCGGAACATGAACAACGTTTTTGATTTGCATCCACAACCGCACAGAATTGATCCATACATTCGTTATATTGCTGTTGACAAGTATTATTCAAATCCGCAGTTTTTTCCAAAACATCTTTGGCCGCCGCAATTGATTCAGCCGTCGGTGTAATCGTTTTTTTTGATTTCCCCAATAACGAAGCACGACCTTGGACATTACGAATTTCTTCGTTGATATTCGAACCTGTCTGCATATCGGTCCCAGAAATTTTTGCGCGTCCGCCCACTTCTGCGGTTGTTGGGCGCAAAACCACACCAGCACGACGAACGGCCGGGTCTGCGTTTATACTGGCAGCATCAGTGCGCGCATTACGACCAACCGTATTACGCGCGCTTTCTGCCGAACCACGATGTGCAACATTTTTTTGCGCGCCACGTGATACAACATTAACATTTGATTTTTGATTATTCGATTGCGATGCACCGTCGGTAGTCCGTGACAAAGCACGTGCAACACTGCGTGAGATAGTTGTTTTATCTTCGGAATTTTTCTCATCCGAACCGCGTGAATCAATAGTATTTGTATTAACAGCCGGATTATTGCGGCGCATACCACGATTTGTGGACGTATCAGCCACCGCCACGAAACCATTCGCAGCACACAAAACAGACATGAAAAAACACAAAACAATCTTTTTCATTTGTTCATCTAATTATATCACAAAGAAAGGGCGAAAAAAAGCACATTTAAGATGAATAATTTTAACTTAAACATCTAAAAAAAACGCCCGACGCAATTGCGTCGGACGTAAACAAATAAAATCTTGTTTATTATTTTTTCGATTCTTCAGGAATCACAGAAACAGTTTTACGATCACCATTTCCACGTTTGAATGAAACAATTCCTGCAATTTTTGCGAACAAAGTATGATCTTTGCCCATGCCAACATTCAGACCCGGATGAACCGATGTTCCGCGTTGACGGATGATGATATTTCCTGGGATGACGCGGCTGCCACCGCTTTTTTTCACACCCAATCTACGTCCGGCCGAATCGCGTCCGTTTGTTGATGCAGAACCAGCTTTCTTATGTGCCATGATTAACTCCTTAAACTATATACGGGCGTTAGGCCTTGATTGATTTGATTTTCAACACAGTAATAAACTGACGATGACCGGCAGTTCTGCGATAATTTTGGCGACGTTTTTTCTTGAACACCAAAACTTTGTCACTGCGTTTTTGTTCGATTACATCGGCGACAACCTTTGCACCATCGATGAATGGAGTGCCAACTTTGTCACCAACCATTAAAACTTTGTCGAATTCGACAGAACCTGTGGCGCTCAGTTTTTCAACCTTGATAATATCGCCCTCTTGCACACGATATTGTTTACCACCGGTTTGAAATATAGCAAATGTAGACATATTCGTTTTTCCCATTTTGTTATTTTGTTGTTTAAAATTTTGCTTTTGCACAAAACTTTATGCAGATTATACACTCAAAACACAAAAAGTCAACATTTTTGTAGAAAATTTTATGCAAATTGTAAATTGCAACCCTCCCCCCGGCTTCGCCGTACCCCGCCCAGGGCGGGGAATTGAAAAGTTCCCCTCTACAGAGGGGTGGCCTCGCTGTAGCGATAGCGTAAGCGGGACGGGGTGTGGTTAAATATTCTGCCCCCTGTGGGGAAGTGTCGCGACTCTGCCTTGGCAGAGACGGACGAAGGGGGTATTCTGGTTCGTGCATTATGTTGAACTACTGGCACTATACCCCCCACACCGCTCCGCGGTCCCCTCCCCCAGTGGGGGAGAATTTTTAGCCTTTTTCCACCCCGCCCAGGGCGGGGAATTTGTTCTCACCCCAGCGCAATCATTTTGGCGCAATAACCAATATAAAAAAACCGCCACATGGGCGGATTGAAAAACTATTTTATCAGCGGTCTCTGTACGAACGATTACGTTCTTGTTCTACAAGCCTTTTTGCTTTCGCTATACCAAGTTTCAGACCATTGACACATTTTCTGATCGCATCAGTATCGTATGCAGATTTGCCAGATTGACATACTTCTTTTGCTGTTTTGCCCGTATAATCATCACAATTTAGTTTAGTTGTATCCACTTTGTTTTCCCCATAACCAACACTTTCAAACACAACTTTGGCAGTAGTCGCTGTTTCAACCAATTGCATACAGGCGTTTTTGCGTTGGCTTTTCATGACACCGGTTATCGCATTCAAATTCGATTGCAAACAATTCAACATAGTATCTGTATCACCATTATAACAATTTGCCGCGCCAGAGATATAAATTCCCTCTTCCTTATCTGCGCGGGACGTTGACCAGGACGAAGAACCAGAATCATCGTCTTTTTTGGCACCGGACGCTTCGAGTGTTGTTTGGAACACCGCTTTTTCAAGATGTGTTTTCAATCGGCGCAATGTTGCCGCCAAATATTCATATTGTTTGTACATTTGTTGCGAAATGACCGTTGTTTTTAACCCTATCATTTCATGAACACTGTCGCGATTTGTTGTTGTATTTTTGTCGTCACCAATGTTATACACGTGCGTATCACAAATCGCATAAATAGGATTGATAAATGGACAGGTTTCGTCCTTGCTTGTACTACCCCTTTCTTTGACACACAGCGGATTAGAACCTAAAACAGAAACAGTCTTACTTAATCTGGATTTTTCCAATATGGTTTTATCATTGTCATCGATATGACAAGAAGCGTATATTTTTTTGTTATCTGATGGCTTAACACTGGGTTCAGTTTGTGTTAACCAAGTATCCAAAAATTCTATATCAACGATACCTGCGCCATTTTTACGTTTTGCACGACGGCCTAAAAATCCACTGCGTTCGACCAATTTAGACGCACATCCAACAACAACAGAATTATTTTTGCGACCTTGTTCTGATGTGCCTTCTTCAATCCAACTACTGTAAATTTCGTCATCATTGGTCAATTTTTTATTTACGGTACAAACGGTGCAATACTGCCTTAAACAACCTGTGTAATCCGTTCCTTGATCTCGTTGTTGCGCCTTACAATATTCATCTGCCGACATATCCCGAGATTCTTTTCGATTATAAAATACATCACACACCATCGGGACACCGTCGTCATAGAGCAATTGACCACCAGGTTTATATTGGCACAAGAAATTTGCCCATTCTTTGCAAGAATCGCTCAGCATCATATAGATTGGTGTGATATCTACACCGACCAAGGCCGCTTCGTCCAACGCATCATAGATTTTATCTGCAACGTTGTCGTATGGGTCGATGAAATCCAACGCCAATTCGCGGAATTTTTTTACACGCTTTGGGCCACTGCAATTATTACCGCGCGAATCACAACCTGCATATTCAAATGCCGCGGTCATTGATTTTTTTACCTCGGCCAATGAAGTATCTGCATCTTCAATCGCAGTCATAATTTTACCAGTCACCTGTTGGCGCACCAAAACATCAGCCGAAATTCCGTTATCTATCGCCGTTTCCTGCGTTGTTGTTAATGGCACATCAATCGATTGCACAGATACCGTATTCGCAGTCGCCGCATTAGACAAAGATTCCATCGCAGCCGCATTTTGTTCCGCCTGGGCCGCCAAAGCAGCCTGGAGCTGTTGCTGGGTTTCAGCATTTTGCGCAGCCATTTGCTGTTGCGTGGCCAACATTTGTTGTTGCATCTGCACCATTTGCTGTTGCATGTTCGATTGCATTTGGGCAATTTGCTGTGCCGTTTCTTCGGATTGGGCATTTTGCGCGTTCACTTTGGCCGTAGAATTTGCAACCAATTGCGCCGCCATATACGACACCAATTCATTACCGTATTGTTTACAAGAATTATTAGATTCAACACAACCAGCCACTATCGCGGTCGCCACATTTGCATCAATACAGCCACCATTTGCACATTTGGGCGTCGCACAACGCAAAACAACCGCATTACAATTGCCAAAATCCGCTTTGGCATTCGGTTGCGCCATATCTGCACGTCCATTTATCATGGTATTCCATTGATTGTTATATGTGTTGCTGGGGTTATACGCGGTCAGATTATGTCCCGCGTTAGTCGCAACAACACCATGCGCGCCAAAATTAATCAAAGGCGCAGAACACAAACACACTGTCAAAACACGCGATAATTTTTTCATCTCTCTTGAGCCTAATTTTATCATAAAAAACTTTGGGTGTAAAGAAGAACATCAAAAAATCACAACAATAAACCGCCCGATTGGGCGGTTTGTTCAATTTTAATTCGATGTCTTTTTCCATCCACGTAAACAATTTGTATTTGTCGATGTACATTGACCACCGCCTTCGGATTGCAGTGCCGCCTGCAAACATTGTTCACGTATCAATTTAGAATCATATTTATTGCCAAACGATAATGGAATCGTATTAGACACTACGTTGCCAGACGCACCAGTGCCGTACAAGATTTCACTGATTGTGACGACGTTACGGCAAGTATTCGTATTGTAATCATCTGTGTAATCGCAACGATCTGAATCTTCTTTGTCAACCACAGCGACCAATGGCGATTGCAATGGCGAACAAATCATAGTTTCATAACAATGCGGAACCTGGGAAACCTGGCTGCAGTAAGCCTTGATTCTGGCAGTTGTCCAGTTTTCTTCTTCTTCGTAATCTTCATAGCAATCCCAGATTTCACTGATACATTGGTTAAAATTATCGATTGCAGTGGTCGCATCTGCAAAAACTTTTTCATCGTCTTCTTGTTTGAACGACAAACGTTTTTGTTGCAATGCCTGTTCCGCAGCAATTTTTTGATAATTAATATTCTGGGCCGTTTTCTTCAGTGCTTCACCATAAACATCACAGGCTGAATTTGCATCCAATAAATATTTTTGCATAATTGAACGACGTGCATCTGCAACAGGCCCACGAACCGACACATACGGATCAGATGACGACGAAGATGTTGTTGTTCTGATACCCGTAGTTGTCGTGGTGTTTGTTGAATAACCAAAACAACTGGACGCCGACGATATAGACGCTGTACTGGACCCACGTTCATTCAAAACAACGTCGCCAGTATCTTCGTCAACAGAAATATAACTGTTGTAATTAAATGGACAATTTGTTGTCGCACTGGTCGCACATTTCGAATGAGTTTTTCCGTCGGAATCAGTCAAAGTCCCTGGATTACCACAGCTTTCATAAATTCCGTTAAAGCACGAATCCAACACGCGTCCGCAAACATTGTTGTGGGCATATTCAAATAATTTATATCCCCATTTATTTGCCAACGAATCCAGCGCAGCCTGATCTTCGTCAACATTTATTGTCACGCCAGATAACGCATTCACAACCCCGGATACGGTTGTATATTGCGCGATTAAATTATTAGCATCATCAGATGTATATTGTTTTGCTAAATCTTTGGCATCTGCCCACGCCTTTAATTGCGCCAAAATGTCAGATGAAGAACCATCAATGGTCGAAATATCAAAACCGAAATTATTGTTGGCTTCGGTGCAATAAGTAGGTTGAGAACAATTTGTAACCTTGCCACCAGTGCTGCTGTATATATTATGCGCGCTGCACCAATCTATGGCTTCTTCTGATGTGGCACCGTATTTTGAAATAGTATCTTTCCATGATACGCAATTCATAACCTTTTCCGCATCGGTCAAAGAAAACGCATAAGACAAACTATCGCCCTTACCACGTGTAGAAATCAACAACGACAATTGACCAGACAATTTTATCAATTCTTCGTTTGCAGCATCCAGCGCATCTTCTGCCGCCAAGAAATTAGTTGCACGCCCCGCACAGGAACAACGACCCTTGGTCGAACTGCGCGCTGTGCAGATTTCGTCCATACACGTGTAATAAGATGTCAAGCAATTTGAATATGCGTCTGCAGAAATCAATCCGGTCGAAGAATCTATGATATCAGAATATGCCCCAGAATATAATTTACTGGATAAATAAGAATATGTCGTCGTTCCCGCACGTGAAGAACCCGCCGGCATTGGGGTATTGGCCACACTGACACGTGATTGAGATGTCGCACTGCGCGCACGTACCGCACGATTATTCAAATTACGATTTGCCGTCGTTTGCGTACGCGATGTCACATTTCTTGACGCGGTATTTGTTGTCCGGGTCCCAGTATTTGTCGAACGCGACGCCACAGAACGCGATGCAGTCCCCCGCGAAACGGTCGGACGAGACGTGGTTCCACGCGCAACCGTAGAACGCGACACAGTCTGGTTAGATGTTTTTACATTTGAACGCGGGCTTTGCCGTCCAGAACGCGTTACATTTGGACTATCCGGTATAATCGGATCCGCAAACACAGAACGCATAGATATAAATGTGGAACAAACAAAAAATGCCGTCGCCAACAAAAACACTGTCCCCACTGCATTCTTACAAGAATCCATATTCATACGAATTTTCATAAAAATCTCCTGCACTTTGTTGCGCGCAAATAACGCCAGATTTCCGACATAATTCGCGAACAAATCCTTCACTTAAAAAAATTATAACATTTTTGACGTTTCGTGTAAATAACAAAAATAAACACGCCTGTATAAAAATCGCTTTATTTTATTAGACATCAAGCACAAAAACGATATAATCAAATTATATATCTATCAAAGGAGATAAAAAAATGAAAAAGTATTTGTTTTCTCTGATTGTCGCAACCCAGATATTGCCTGCGATTGCTGATACAAATGTTATGTTCGGCGATAAAATAAATTCAATGACTTTGTATGCCGCACAAAGCGTAGGGTCTGGAACACTATTAAAATTGGTTCAACCGGGGCTGTGGGATTTTAATCCGCAAACGTTTGTTATGTTGCAATACAGTCAACCTATTAAATTCTTTCGTCTGGATTCAAGATTAAATCTTAATGTCGGACAGAATTTTGCTTATAATTCCAGCCAAGGTCTGCATTTCATGGGAATCGGGATTTCGATAGATACCGCATTATTGCAATACCATGGTTGGTACACAGGAATTGGTATCGGCCCATTTATGCGCGAACGTCGCGACCGTTGGGTTGAAAGTAGATTGGTGTTTGCTGAAAAATTCTTTATCGGGAAAAACATCTCTGAAAATTGGCACATTGAATTATTTACTTTGCATTTTTCAAACGGGAATTTCACCCCGAAAAACGAAGGATTTAATTTCGCAGGCTTGGGATTTGGGTACAGATTCTGATTGGCTGAGAAATCATACCTGTGGAATAAATTTGTAAAAAATGCATAATGAGATTGTTCACATTTCGACAGCCCCATAAAAAAAACAAGTAAACGGGTAAATGTGAACAAAACGATGCCTTTTACCGTGGTTGGTGGCATCGAAGGAGTCCCCACCGTCAAACGTGGGGGCTTCATTTTTTTATGAATTTATGACATTTTTTTAAGAAATCATACCCATAGAAAAATCAAAAAAAATAATACATAATCATATTGTCTATGATACACGGCAACCCCAAAGAATTATTTCGACGGCGGGTTGAGGCATAGACCATCAATGCCCCATTCACCGTGGTTCGGGGTGTTGAAAAAGACCCCGCGTCACCATATCCGCGACAAAAGTCAACGACACATGGTGGGCGGGGTTTTTAATTTTATATTTTGTTTATCAATCAGCAACCATGATTACAGGTTTTTCTGACGCGAGTATAAGTGCCCGCAGGAACATATCTGATTACTGGTTTATATTGTTGAACAGTTTCACGAACAAAATATTCACGTTGCACAACCGCTTCCACTGGTGCTGGCTGATAAACACGTGTTTCATATGCATACACTGGTTCGGCATTATAAGAACGTGTTTGTGTGACGGTTTGTGTTTCATTATACATATCACATTCTACAACCGTAATCACAGCGCGATTTTCAGCCGCTGCATCATCCAAAACAGTACGCATATGCGTATTATCACAATTTGCAACAGATGTTTTATAATAATCCGCCATCACGGAACCAGATGCCAAGGCAGCAACCAACGAAACAAGAATAAATTTTTTCATTTTTTAACTCTTTTGTTTTTTATTCTCTCTGCCTCTTTGAATTCCATTTTATAATATATTTTTGCGTCTGCAACAAAAAACTAATTTGACAAAACGATAAAAATGTATTATATATAAGATATAAAACCTGGGGGCACATTTGGAAAGCAAACAAATTGATTCTGTTCGAAAAATCATAAAATATAATCCGTATCGTCAATACGTGGGTGCTTGGTCACCAAAACAGATTCAATCAAAATTTCGCGAGATATATGATAATCCTTTCAGACCGCTGTCTTTCATTCACGTTGGCGGGTTATCTGCAGAGATGGTATGCGAAGCCATATGGAACGAAATGTCATATAATCCGTTGCGTTTTGGCACTCAAAATCCGTTCACTACAAATGATATTGCATCAATACAATCTTTTTGTGCAACATACAAGAAAGACGTCAAAACCACAGATATCATGTCAAAAATTGCCACAGAATTATGGTTTTTCTTGCATTTCATAAATAAATCTAATCCTGAATTTATGGAAAACGGTAAAATAAGCAGTGCTAACATATTGATACGGTGCAACAACGAAAAAAAACCAAATGATGGATACAAAACGTTGGCTTGTTTAGTTCACACCATACATGCAATCGCTTCACAAAATTTGCAAGATTATAAAATAGTAAAATTCCGCGAACAAATTAACGATGTCGCGATTTCACGACACCCGAACCTGCAACGATCCAGACGGTATCCGAATTATATCAGAAATCAAAAATTGGTCGACACAAAAAATGCTTTGTATGCTGAAATACTGCGCACGACGGCGGACATATCTGATACGGATTCAATGATAAAAACATTAAACGAATACGAACCGCCTGTTGATACAACCAAACAACAAAATTTATTATCCCAGCAACAATTATATTTGCAAAAACTAGACCAAGAATACATAATCATAAAACGAAAATATGATGAAATGATTACTATACAAAATACGAATGAAATGTAATTTATGAAAAAATACATGGGGTGAAATCTGATAAAACATGATATAATACCCCTTATGAAGAAAGCTTTCGATTATACAGGTTCAATAATTTTAGGGATGCATGATGCGATTGTATCTTTGACTGGTATGATTGCAGGATTAAGCTTTGCATTCACAAATTCAAATGTAATTATTTTATCGTGTATAATATCATCAATTACTGCATCCTTGTCCATGGGTGCGGCAAATTATCTGGCGGTCAAAGCAACAAACAAAAAACACGCAATTCGTGCGGCCATATGTACATGCGTGGCATACATGATAACTTGTGTAATTTTAATTCTGCCTTTTTTAGTGTTTAAAAATCGCTTGATGGCCGTTTTGTCTGTATTCGTTTTATCAGTATTGATAATTTATTTCTTTAACTTTATTTTCTTTGGGAACGACAGGTTTTATAAGCATTTTTATGAAATGTTAACTATTTGCTTTGCTGTATCCTTGGTTGCATTTTTAATTGGCGAAGCTGCAAAATATTTGTTTAACATGTAAAAATTATTTATCGAGTTTTTTGATTTTCCGTATTCACTTTGCCATTATTCCCATTAACGACATAGGCGGTTCCAACCCCGGCGACCGCCAAAGAAACAAATATTATCACCAACAAATTATTTTTAACCCAATTTTGCAACAGCAACCAATTAACCAATCTTTTCGTCCGTCTGTCCATTGGATGATCTGTACCCAATTTATACTTAATCGTTCTGGATTTTACATCGAAATCATACAAATAATCCCCGTTATTAAGACTATATAAACAGAGTATCTTACCATCACAAAATTGTCTGGAAAAACCGGATTTTTCTTCACCGCTTTGTTTAAGAGCCTGACGCGCAGTTCTATTAAAATAATCATCTGTTATTTTACTCATTAAAAATCCTTCTGATATTTTCTACGATACAACATCAAAATAAAAATTCAATAAAAAACCGCCCAAATGGGCGGTGAATCTAATTTGTTATTGCTTTTGATTTTCTTCTTCATCAAATATAGCCATATTCAGTCCATACTTTTCTGCTGGACCGATAACACTGTATTTTTTCATATTTACAAACCCCATCAACCCGGCATTGCCATGAAACAAATATACATGCGATGCATCATTTGCTATCGCAGCCTGGTCAATTGTCATGCCGTTCGTATATACCAAATTGCGCACATGATGATCTTTGGTCTTGGCCTTTTGTTTCAGACGAAATTCAGTTAACGGACAACGATAAACCAAATTTTCTTGTTCTATCTTGGCATTTTGTTCAGCAATATATTCTTGGCATTGTTCTTTGGTTTTTGCATGTTTCAGACATACTTTCAAATCTTCTGGAAAATGTGCAAAATCAGTATTACAACTTTCCACCGTATTACAATCTTTTTCGGTCATAGTGCCTTTCTGATATCCGATAACTTCACAATCAGAAACGTCAACTGCAGCAGACGCTAAAACCGGTACAAAACAAACCAAAACAAAAAATAAATTACGCATAAAAAATCCCTCTTTGGGGTATATTATATCACATTTTTACCAGAATACATAATAAAAAAACCGCCCGATTTGGCGGTTACGGAATTCTTTATTATCTTTCTATTTCATTTTGTGTTGTAACACACTTTACTTTATTACGACGGGCTTGCAACACAGCCTGCACAGCTTTATCACAACCACACTGTGATAAAAATTCCAAACGTTCTTCTTCTGGCATACTTATCAAAGACGTGTATGTCTTGTGTGTATAACTGCCATCATCGCAACGTTTGAATACCGCAATACGTTTTTTCAGCCCCGGTGTTACAAAACGTTCAAATATTGTCATTTTTTTAAACCTTTGTTTTATTATTAAAACTTCACACTTTTTTAATCGGAAAGAAAAACCGCCATAGGGCGGTTAAATTTTTCGGTTTTTATATCGAACTGGATTTAATTCTGGCGACGACCTACTCTTCCGTGGCTTAAGCCAAAGTACCATCGGCGATACGGCTTTTCCCTGTCTGGTTCGGAATGGAACAGAGGGTGACATCCGCTCTATAATCACCAGAATTAAATCCAGCGAACGGTATTATAATCTCTTTATTCTTGATGTCAAGAATCTTTCAACGTTCTCTTCAAGCATTCGTTTGATAAAAATCAAACGATAAGATAAAAAGTCAATGGTTCGATTAGTATTGCTAAGCTAAACCCCTCGCAGGGCTTACACACGCAACCTATCAATGTCCTAGTCTAGAACTGAACTCATGGGGATATCTTATCTTGCGACCAGCTTCCCGCTTAGATGCTTTCAGCGGTTATCTGTTCCGAACATAGCTACCCTGCAGTGCCGCTGGCGCGACAACAGGTACACCAGAGGTTCGTTCGACCCGGTCCTCTCGTACTAAGGTCAAGTTCGCTCAAATATCCAACGCCCACAGTAGATAGGGACCTAACT